>Ga0163216_100038_pt1 | contig 459101 bp, 360 predicted proteins | sample SynspAceP_FD_167610 | JGI IMG/M metagenome (GOLD analysis project Ga0163216, IMG submission 167610) | Saline lake microbial communities from Ace Lake in Antarctica - Synechococcus sp. Ace-P (Illumina Assembly) | ecosystem: Environmental > Aquatic > Non-marine Saline and Alkaline > Saline ...
CCAATCCTTTTTTACGGTATAGATTCAATATCTTACCTAGCCCGTCTTCGTCTCGTATGCAAGTCGATTATACCTTGTTTGAACAACAATATAATCAACCTTTAATAATTCTTTGTAAAAATAAAAGTCCGTACATCATTTTTATCGTCTTTTTCGTGCTTTGTGCCTCGATTCTGGTAGTGACAGGTGGAGATTTAGCAAGTTTGGCTGGAGTGTATACCATTGCATTTCTCTCAGTAATGATACTTTTTAGTTTTGGAAATGTGTTACTCAAACTAAATCGGAAATTTTTGCCTCGACCAGAAAAGGCAAGTTGGTTGGCTATTTTTATAGCAACAAGTGCAGTTTTACTTGCAATAATTGGTAATGTGATACTTAATCCTAGTTATGTTGTCATATTCTTTGAATACTTAATTCCTACATTAATTGTTGTGTACTGTATGCTGTATCGAACAATCATATTAAAAGCAATACTTTCTGTCATTGAATATTTATCTCCAGAAAACAACAGGTTTCTTAGTCGACTAAATAGAATAACTAAGAAGAAATTGGTAGAAATTAGAAGCCAACAATTTGTTTTCTTTACCAATCATGATAATGTAGAAACGTTAAATAAAGTAATGCTCTACATGCGAAAAAATGAACCCACTCGAATTTTAAAGATTGTTGCTGTTATCAATGAAGAAACAGAGAGTATTCGCAAGTTAAAAAATGACATTTATGTGCTGGATCGAGCCTATCCTGATATTCAAATTAACTTTATAGAAGAACCAGGAATCTTTGGTCCAGAAAAAATCAAAGAATTATCCCAACGTTGGAAAATCCCTGTCAATTTTATGTTTATTGGAGCACCCGGCGAGCGATTTCCATACAAAGTCAGTCAACTTGGGGAAGTGCGATTAATCATTTAGTATCTCTAGTTTCTATTAAAACGCACCGCTTATACTTTCTTATCCCTTATTTTTATTAAGATTTCAGTAAATTCGAGCCTCGTAATTTAATTTTCTATTTATGAATAAAATTTATCTTGCTGCTACAGCATTGATTATTGGCTTTTCTGCTACTTTAAAGGCGCAACAAACAGAGCAAATATCTCTAGAAGACATCTGGAAAAAGTACAGTTTCAGTCCAAAATATGTAAGCGGATTAACTTCGATGAAAGATGGTTTGCACTACACCACATTAGAACGGTCAAAAGCAGGAACATTTATCGTAAAATACGCGTATAGTTCAGGTAAAGCAGTGGATACCATCATAAAACCAGGAGTTTTAAAATACGAAAGCGAAGTAATTTCAATCGATGATTACAGTTTCAGTGCCGATGAAAAGAAAATGCTCATCGCTACGGATCAAGAAAGTATCTATAGACATTCTTCAAAATCACAGTATTTTGTAGTTGACCTTAAAACTAGCGATTTATTGAAGCTAACCGAAGGAAACAAACAAATGTATGCTACCTTTTCCCCTGCAGCTGATAAAGTTGGTTTTGTGAGAGACAACAACTTATTCTATGTTGATTTAAAAACGAAGAAAGAAACAGCTGTTACCACTGATGGGGAAACAAACAAAATTATTAATGGTGCTTCTGACTGGGTTTATGAAGAAGAGTTGGTGTTAGTAAAAGCTTTCGAATGGGCTGCGGATGGAAGTCAGATTGCATTCTATAAATTTGACGAAAGTAATGTAAAGCAATTCAACATGGCCATGTATGGCAGCCTCTACCCTACTGACTACGAATTCAAATATCCTAAAGCAGGTGAAGAAAACTCTAAAGTGAGCATTCACGTGTATCATTTGGAGAATAGCAAAACAATAGATATTGAATTGACAAAGCCATATGAATACATCACTGCTATTCAGTGGACGAAATCAGCAAATCAGTTGGCGCTATTGTGCAGTAATCGCCATCAAAATGAATTGGACATCAACATCGCCAATACAACAACAGGAAAAGTAAAAACAGCCTATACTGAGACTTCTGATACATACATAGAAATGCCTTATTTTATTGAATTCTTGGACGATCAAAAAAGTTACATCGTATTGAGCGAAAGAGACGGTTTCAATCACATCTATCAGCAATTTTTGAATGGAGGAACTATCAATCAAATCACGAAAGGAAACTTTGATGTTACAGAACTTTATGGAATCGATGGTAAAAACAAGATGGCCTATTTCCAATCTGCTGAAGTTTCTCCGATGGAACGACACGTTTATAGCATTGGATTAAATGGAAAATCTAAGAAGAAGTTGACTGCTAAAGCAGGAACTAACAATGCGACTTTTAGCAATTCATTTGACTATTTTATCAATTACCATACAGATGCCAACCATCCTTATTACATCACGTTGAATACCAACGATGGTAAAGTAAAGCGAGTATTAGAGGATAACAAAGCACTGAATGAGAAGCTAAGTAAATTAGCAATTGCCCCAAAAGAGTTCTTTTCGTTCAAAACGTCGGAAGGCATTTCTTTAAATGCATGGATGATTAAGCCAGCCAACTTTGATGCTTCTAAAAAGTATCCAGTATTTTTAACCATTTATGGTGGTCCAGGCTCACAAACCGTAACCGATAGCTGGGGAAGTTCCAATTATTTCTGGCATCAGATGTTAGCGCAACAAGGCTACATTGTAGTATCTGTAGACAACAGAGGAACCGGAGCGAGAGGAGCAGAATTCAAAAAATGCACCTACAAGCAATTGGGAAAATTAGAAGTTCAAGATCAAATAGAAGCTGCTAAACATTTTGCGACTTTACCTTATGTAGATGCCGACAGAATTGGAGTTCAAGGTTGGAGTTATGGCGGATTTATGTCTTCTAACCTTTTACTAAAAGGAGCAGACCAGTTCAAAATGGCAATCGCAGTGGCTCCAGTTACCAACTGGAGATTCTATGATTCCATCTACACAGAAAGATACATGCAAACTCCACAAGAAAATCCAGAAGGTTATGACGACAATTCCCCAATCAACCATGTTGGAAAACTAGAAGGCAAGTATTTGTTAGTTCATGGAACAGCAGATGACAATGTACATTACCAAAATACTGCAGAGATGACTACGGCGTTAGTCAATGCCAATAAACAATTCGATCAATTCTCTTATCCGGATAAGAATCATGGTATTTACGGTGGAAATACACGATTCCACCTGTATACTTTAATGACGAATTTTATCAAAGAGAATTTATAAGAATATCAACAATTAATCATCTAAGGTTAAATTTTACTACTTTAGGACACTTAATCTAAAAAAAGCAGACCACAACATGGAAAAACAAGAAGATTTATGGGGACACCCAAAAGGATTGTATATATTATTTTTTACGGAATTATGGGAAAGATTCAGTTATTATGGAATGAGAGCAATACTCGTTTTATTCTTAATTAGCTCTGTAAAGGGAGACAATCCAGGTTTTGGTTGGGAAGAAAGTGATGCATTGTCCCTCTATGGCACTTACACCATGTTAGTATATGTCATGTCCATTGCAGGTGGTATTATCGCTGATAAATATTTAGGTCAGAAAAAGACGGTAATGTTAGGCGGTATTTTGTTGTGTTTTGGACATGGAATTTTAGCAGTTGAAGCATTGTGGGCATTCTATGCAGGTCTTGGATTAATTATTTTAGGTGTTGGTGGTTTGAAACCAAACATTTCTACAATGGTAGGTGGATTGTATCCTGCAGGTGATGATAGAAGAGATAAAGGTTTTACTATTTTCTATATCGGAATTAATGTAGGTGCATTTCTTTCTGCATTAGCTGTTGGTTATTTAGGAGAAAATTATGGATGGCATTATGGTTTCGGATTAGCCGGAATCGGTATGGTATTAGGTCAAGCAGTATTTATCTGGGGTCAGAAATTTCTAACAGGTGTTGGAGAAGCGACTAAAGATTTATCTCCTGCTGAAGCTGCTGCAAAGAACAAACCTCTGACAAAAGTTGAGATGGACAGAATGAAAGTGATGTTAATCTCTTTCTTATTGATTATAGTATTCTGGGGAGCATTTGAACAAGCGGGTGGTTTAATGAACATCTACACGGCTCAAAAAACTGATTTATTTATAGGATTTTTAGATTTCACTGTTCCTGCCTCTTGGTTTCAATCAGTAAATGCATTCTTTATTATCACTTTAGGTGTACCGATTGCAGCATTCTGGTACAATTGGAAAAAGAAAGGAAAAGAATCTTCTTCATTATTTAAAATGGCTATTGGTGTAATCATCATGGGATGGGGATTCCTATTCATGTCTGCTGCTACGGTTCAGTTTGAAGCTCAAGGCGAATCAGCCATGTACTGGTTAGTATTAGCGTATTTATTCCATACTATTGGTGAACTATGTGCTTCTCCTGTAGCGTTATCTTTCATTACTAAATTAGCTCCACTTAAATATGCTTCATTAATGATGGGTGCTTATTTTGCTGCGACAGGTTTAGGTAACAAAGTTGCGGGATTGGTTGGAGAATGGTCTCAATCAGCAGGAGAATTAGAAATATTTACTGGGATTGCTATCTTTTGTACAGTTATTGGATTATTAGTAATCGCTATTTTGAAGCCATTGAAGCGTTTGACTCATGGAGCTGAGGACGCACAACCTACTTCTCCTCTACAAAACACAGAGCAAATTGAGATAAAAGAAGCATAACAAAAAAATCAGCACAAGATGGATATTGCAAAAGGCATAATGATCGTCTCCTGGATATTTGTGATTATCTGGGTTCCAATAATTATTTTCACCAATAGAAAGCTGCACCCTAAAGCACTGTTTGTTTGCTTTTTTGCAGAAATGTGGGAACGTTTCTCCTATTACGGGATGCGTACTTTGCTTATCCTTTATATGGTGCAAGAGCTTTTTAATGATATGAGCTTTGCGGATGCTGATGCCAAATCGTTAGGAATTTATGGCTCATACACAGCCATGGCCTATTTATTTCCAGTAATTGGTGGAGTGTTAGCTGACAAAGTATTAGGGTTTAGAAAAGCCATTCTCTTTGGTGGAGTAATGATGATGATTGGTCACTTTGCTTTGGCGATAGAAGGAATGTATTTTCATGGCAACCTCAATCTATTCTTCCTTTCTTTGGCCTTTATCATTGTTGGAAATGGATTTTTTAAGCCAAATATTTCTTCCTTCTTAGGAAATTTTTATGGCCTGAATGATAGCCGTAAAGATGGAGCTTACACCATTTTCTATATGGGAGTAAACATTGGAGCCTTGCTTTCCATTGTAACTTGTGGCTATGTAGGTGAAAGAATTAGCTGGGATTATGGATTTGGTTTAGCAGGTATAGGAATGCTAGTTGGATTATTAGTTTTCTGGTTGGCCGGACCTAAAGTTTTTGGTAAGAAAGGAATTAATCCTGCAAGCTTAGAAACTTTTCCTGAAATAGATGAAGAGGAAGACATTAAATTATTGCATGCAACTGAGGACGATCGGAACAAACGTTTAGAAGAAGAAGCTAAAGGGTTTACAAAAATTGAAGATCCAAAACTGAAGAAGAAGCAATTAATTACCATTTTAGCGGCCATTTTCTTTGTCCCTATTTGTTCCTTATTCTTAAATCTGAGTGACCTGATTACAATCATTTTGGTTGTATTGAGTGTTGGAATTTTAGGATACATCATCTTTGACGCAAGAAATGAAGAGAAGCCGGTGCAGCAAAAACTTTGGGTAATTGTCGTCCTTTTTCTATTCCATGCAATATTCTGGGCATTGTTTGAACAAGCCGGTGGGTCTATTACCTTATTTACTGCACGAAATGTAGATCGAATGGTATTGGGCTCTGAATTGCCGGCTTCCATCTTTCAGTTTTTTAATTCATTTTTCATCATTTTATTAGCTCCTGCATTTTCATGGATGTGGATAAAGTTGAGAAGCAAAGGAAAAGAGCCATCTACTCCAATGAAGTTTGTTTTAGGACTTTCTCAAATTGCAGTTGGTTTTGGAATACTAGTCATTGGTGGTAAATTCTTTGCAGAAGAAGGTCTTGTACCTGTTATCTTTATTGTATTAATGTATCTATTCCATACTTCAGGTGAACTAAGTTTATCTCCGGTTGGACTGTCTATGATTACAAAACTATCACCAAAGAAAATGGTTGGTTTCATCATGGGAATTTGGTTCTTATCTATTTCACTAGGAAATAAACTAGGTGGATTAGTTGGTGAATTAACAGCAGTAGAAGGCGGTGGAGATAATCCAAGTGCGATGGAAACGCTTAATGCCTATTCAGGTACTTATTTAACATGGGGTGTTATTGTTGTTGCAATCGCATCGGGGATATTATTTCTAATGGTGCCTACTCTTAGAAAATGGATGCACGGAATACATTAACCCTATGAAACCCGGAATAAAATACTTCTTCTTTGGATTGCTTATTGGATTCCTAGCCCTCATCTTTTTTGTAGTGGCAAAAGGAAATAAAAAGAAGGATATTCCAGAAGCGAATCAGCCGATAGAGAATTTATATTGGCTCGCTGGAGAATGGGTTTCCACGGATGAAGATGGCGGAAAAATGATTGAAAATTGGGAAATTACTCCAACCAAAGAATTGGAAGGAAAAGGGTATTACATCAAAGGATCTGATACTTTATTTAGTGAACAACTCAGTATTAAATCCATTCACAATGCCATATGTTACATTGTAACTATCCGTAATCAAGGCCCAATTCTGTTCACTTTAGTAAAACGAAATGCAGATCAATGGACCTTTCGGAATTCTCGACATGATTTCCCACAGCGGATTATCTATAATAAATTAAATGCTGAAAGCTTTTCTGTTAAAACAGAAGGTCGACTAATTACAGGTTTAATGGATGGTGAAGATTTCACATTTGTATCGAAGAAGTAAAACTCAATACTCATGAAAATTTCAGAACAACTAAATATTGATTTTGGTCAAATTAGTCTTTCAACAGAAGAGATTATTGATTTTGCTGAGAGATATGATCCATTAGAATTTCATACGAATTTGGACATCGCAAATAAAAGTATGTTTAAAGGGCTTATAGCAAGTGGTCCACATATTTTTAATGTATTTTATCGCACCAAATGGATTCCCCTATTTGGACATACCGTATTGGCTGGAATGGAAATGAATCACTGGAAATTCTTAAAACCCATCTATGCTGATCAATTAATTCAATGCTTAGTAACAGTAAAATCGCATACAATCAACAAAGAAAAAGGCACGGCAATTGTAAAGTGGCAATATGAATTTAAAAATACAATTGGAGAAAATTGTCAGACAGTGGACTTGACAATTCTGCATAAACTTGATTAATTTTATATTATGAGAAAATTACTTCCCTTCCTACTATTGTTCGTTATCTCTATTTCAGGATACTCGCAAAAAGCCGAGAAGATAGAATGGTTAACAATAGAACAAGCCTTTGAAAAGATTCAAAAAGAGCCTAGAAAAATATTAATTGACGTCTATACAGATTGGTGTGGATGGTGCAAAAGAATGGATGCTGCTACCTTTACCAATCCTGAAATCGTAGACTTTGTATCCAAACATTATTACGCAGTAAAGTTAGATGCAGAACGAAAAGACACGATTACTGTTGGAAATCAAACGTTCGTAAATGAAAAACCTGATCAGCGCAGACATCCGCACAACATTGCCATCGCTTTAATGAATGGTAAGATGAGTTACCCTACAATTGTCTACCTAGATGAAGGTTTTAACTTGATTCAATCAGTTCCTGGATATCAAACGCCTGAAAACCTTGAACCCATACTTCACTTTTTAGTGACTGATGAATACAAAACCACCCCATGGGAAGAGTATCAGAAAACTTTCAAAAGCAATTTATAGGGCCTTTGGTTCAATTGTAGTGAAATAGAAATCGCATTATGAAGCATAGCACATCTTTAATTGTACTATTAATTGCTAGTTTCGTTAGTTTTAGTCAGAACCCCACGAATGAATACCTTAAAGATAACAAACAAGATTTACGACAAAACCCAAGTATAGGAATTAAGGGTGCCAAAATTATTGGATTTGGGGCCTTACACGGCAGTGCAAAAACTGAATTAACAGAACAATTGATTTTGACCGATTTAATTCAGCATCAAAACCTAAAGTATTACTTTCCTGAGACCGATTATAGCACCGCCCATTCCTTTCAGAAATTCATCGACAATGGAGACGAACAACTTTTAGAAGACTTGATCTATGAATACGGAAAACGTGTACCTCAAGAAGGTAGCATAGAGGTGTTCAATAAATGGAAAAGTTGGAGATTACTATTCAAAGAGCACCAAGTACAAATTATTGGAATTGATAAAATTGCTTCTTATAAATATTCTATTAAAGAGTTATTGGAATTAACTGACTCTAAAATTGAGCGTCCTGAATTAGAAGCACTAGAAATCTTACAAGAAAACCCGAACACCAATTGGACGGCGTATTACGAGACTGAAACGAGGTTAATCATCCAGAATTTCATTTCCAATTTCGAACAGAACAAAGCCATTTATTTCAAATCAGTCATTGATACCTTTGCTTTTAATCACATTATAAAGAACATCAAATTAACATTTGAAAAGTCCAGTAGAGAGCATACGATTTACAACAATTACAAAACACTAGCAGCTGGATTTAAAAATAAAGAATCATTGCATTTTTTCCGCTATGGTGTTTTCCATTTAATGAAAAGTAAAATCAATGGTTCCTCCTCATTCTTCAATCAACTTATTGAAAATAAAGATTACTCCAATTCTGAAGTTATCGTAATTCAAGGCTTTTTAACAAAGAGTAAAGTCTTGTGGGACGCTATCTACGATAAACAAGGAAAATACTCAAGATATACATCAAAGGCAGGGTTTGGCATTTCAGACTATTGGTTAGAATACTATAAAGGGATAAAAAACCTTAAATCAAATCGCCTTTCAGACATTACTTTATTCAATTTAAAGAATCAGGAAACTCCCTATTCTTTAAAGGATGATTATCAATTATTGATTATAGAAAAGCTATTCGGAAAATCCTATTGGAATCCTGAACCAGGGAAATCGACGATAGACTATTTTGACTATGCCATTTTAATTTCTAATTCGGAAGCCAATAAACCAATTGAGGAATTGAAATAATAAATGGTATTTTCAATCGAACTTTTACGCTAGTTTGTTGATTTAGTAATTTTCCAATGTTATTATTTGACTTTTTTATTTGAAGTTTAAAATAATTTATTTACTTTGTACCCACATTATATTAAAATCTATTATGAATATTTACGTAGGAAACATTCCTTACAAGTGCACAGAAGACGACTTAGGGAACCTCTTCGCTGAATATGGCGATGTAGTATCAGTTAAAATAATAACTGACAAATTTAGCGGACGATCTAAAGGATTTGGTTTCGTAGAAATGGCTTCAGATGAAGCTGGTACTAAAGCTGTAGAGGCATTAGATAGTTACCTTTTTCTAGAAAGGAACTTGAAAGTGAACGTAGCGCATCCAAGAGAAGAGAAATAGAAAAGAAATTAAATTTGAATTGAAAAGGTGATTAGGCAACTAATCACCTTTTTTTATGTCATAAATATAACCCAATAAATCAATAAGAAGGAATTAAAAGTTTAACTTTGCGCCCTATTTAAAAATACAATGCAAGACATAAGAAATATTGCGATTATCGCTCACGTTGACCACGGTAAAACTACATTGGTTGATAAATTATTAGCAGCCGGAAAACTTTTTCAAGAACACGAAAAGGTTGGAGAATTAATTATGGACAATAACGACTTAGAGCGTGAAAGAGGAATTACGATTCTTTCTAAGAACGTTTCCATGATTTATAAAGACGTTAAAATTAACGTAATTGACACTCCTGGTCACGCCGATTTTGGTGGAGAAGTAGAGCGTGTTTTAAACATGGCAGATGGTGTTTTACTTTTAGTAGATGCCTTCGAAGGTCCAATGCCTCAAACACGATTTGTGTTAGGTAAAGCTATTGCAATGGGTTTGAAGCCAATTGTAGTTATAAATAAAGTAGACAAACCAAACTGTACTCCTGACTTGGTTCACGAAGCAGTATTTGACCTTATGTTCCAATTGGACGCTACAGAAGAGCAGTTAGACTTCCCTTCTGTTTATGGTTCTGCTAAAGAAGAATGGTTCTCTTTGGATTGGAAAGACAAAACAGATAGCATTACTCCTTTATTGGATTCTATTTTAGAGCACATCCCTGCTTATAAAGTACCTGAAGGAAATACTCAATTGTTGATTACTTCATTAGATTACTCTAACTATACGGGTCGTATTGCGATTGGTCGTTTGAAGAGAGGAGTATTAAAAGAAGGAATGACCGTTGCTTTGATAAAAAGAGATGGTAAATCCACTAAAGTTAAAATCAAAGAATTATACACCTTCGTTGGACTTGGAAAAGTACGAGTTGAAGAAATTCAAGCAGGTGATATTGCAGCAATAGTTGGATTAGAAGGTTTTGAAATTGGCGATGTACTTGCTGATGCAGAAAATCCTGAAGCTTTAGACAGCATTGCTATTGATGAGCCTACAATGAGTATGTTGTTTACCATTAACGATTCTCCATTTTTTGGAAAAGAAGGTAAATTGGTAACATCACGTCACATTAAAGAACGTTTAGACAAAGAATTAGAGAAAAACTTAGCGTTAAGAGTGGAGCCAGGTGCAACTGCTGAATCATTTATGGTTTATGGTAGAGGTGTTCTTCACTTATCTGTATTGATTGAAACAATGCGTCGTGAAGGATATGAGCTACAAGTAGGTCAACCACGTGTAATCATCAAAGAAATTGACGGTGTAAAATGTGAGCCTGTTGAAGAATTAACGATCGACTTACCAGATGATGTTTCAGGTAGAGCAGTTGAAATTGTTACAAAACGAAAAGGCGAAATGTTATCGATGGTTCCTAAAGGCGAGCGAATGGTTTTAGAGTTTGAAGTTCCTTCTAGAGGAATTATCGGAATGAGAAACCAATTGATGACTGCTACAGCTGGAGAAGCCATTATGTCGCACCGATTTAAAGAATATCAGCCGTATAAAGGAGAAATTCAAGGTCGTATCAACGGTTCTATGATTGTATTAGAAGCAGGAAATACATTTGCTTATGCAATGAACAAATTGCAGGATAGAGGTAAGTTCTTTATTGAGCCAGGTGAAGATGTTTATTCAGGTCAAGTTATTGGTGAAAACTCTAGAGATGGAGATCTAGTAATCAATGTAACTAAAGCAAAGAAAATGTCAAACATGCGTTCTTCAGGTGCGGATGATAAAGTAAGATTAGCGCCTCCAATCAAGTTTAGCTTGGAAGAAGCATTGGAATACATTCAAAATGATGAGTATGTTGAGTTGACTCCAAAATCAATTCGTTTACGTAAAATCTACTTGAACGAAACCGATAGAAAGAGAAACTCTAAAAATTAAGAGAATAATAAAATCAAAAAATCCTGCACTGAAATTCAATGCAGGATTTTTTTTGACTTTTTAAATTACTTCAACTACAACCTGTAAGCAATTCTTAAATTGATTCCAAATGTAGTATATAGGTTATTCTCATTCTTATCTGAATCAGTGGGATATGGATAATTCCTGGGAGCAGGGTTTAATGCGAAAGATTTTACAAATCCACAACTAGGGTTTAATACAAATTGTTTAGCTATAGTAATATCAAATCCAGCAGTTATCTCATTTGTAAATCCTGTCATCTTTTCTTCTGGCAATTCCTTATAAAGCAACATATTTGGATTAAGAGTACTTTCAGAATATGCATAACGAATACTACCATATTTTAGAAATCCTAAACCTAGTTGGTAATGGATATAAAATCGAAACTTAGTTCCTACACTTGGTTTAATCCCAACTAAAAATTGCGTCAGTACAACTGGATTTGCGTCCACTTCTGGATCGCGAAGTAATGAATTTCTTTTTAACTGATCTTCATTTACCTTATTTATCAACCGATCCAATGCTGCTGTAAACTGCAAATGTTTACCAAACCGATAACCATATACTAGTCCTGCCAGTTTTGCCCTATTCGAATATTCTCGATAACCAATAGGTGAGCTTCCTTCACTAGCATAAAATGAAAAGAAATCAGTAATCACACCAAATTCTAGCCCTAGTTCATGTTTTAAGGATTCATTATGGCCTTCATGGATGGATTGACCCATTACCAAAACAGGAGCTAATAGCGATATTAATAGTAGTTTATTCATAATTTGAGTACCGAAAGGAAAATTCATTTTTGGTTAAACATTCACAAATCGTGGAATTCCACAAAAATAAGTAGAGATCAAAAATATAAATAAAAAGTAACCATTTGTGAAAAAAATCTATCGTCTCATTCAGTAATTAGAGCCTGTTACAATACTGATCAAATGAGCTAACTGTATCTGTTTAAAAAAGTCACTACCAATTAGGTTGATAAAGCAACCACACACCAGCTCGCTGATTGCTCCATTTAGAGTCATATTCTTTTGTAAATGATGTAATGTCTTGCTCGTATCCATATCGAAGCCCTACTCCTATCAATTCATTGATCTGATAGCCCAAACTAGCATTGAACTGGTAACTATATACCATAGTATTAAATTGACCAGATTCACTAAAATCTTTGGTGGTTTTTAAATCAGATGAAATGTATGCTCCTTGTTGATCGAATAAATAATTGGTCACGAAAGCCCCTCTTACTTCAGCCATCCAATTGCCTTGCTTTTTATTAAATCCAATAAAAATAGGCACTTGTATTCTTCTGAATGTATTGGTTCGATATAAATAATCCTCCACTAAAGTAAAAGTCGGGGTTTGTGTCTCATTGATTTGCTTTTCTATTAGCAATACAGGATTGCCATTACTCATAAAATTCGAATTCACTACACGGTAAGTTGTATCATAAGAAATATCAAAACCTAGCTCTTCTCTATTTACTTTATAACGCACCTTTTCTGATTGTACAACATAATGCACACCGGCTCCAAAAGTCAGGAAGCGAAAAGGACGAATTAAATTCACCCCAATTCGAGTATTCTCACCTGAGACTTCGCTGTTAGCTTTAAAGTCAATCAATTTGGAATCATTGCCAGATATTTTCTTCTCCGTTTGAAAAGATTGCATGGCAACAAATTCTAACATGAAAGCTTGTTTAGATAATGGGCGTTTGAATATTCGATCATCATTGGCAGACTTTGGCATTAAATTACCATTTGATCGACTTCCTATTAGGTTCCAATCCATCGGTTGTGGATCCATTAGTGAAACAAAATCGAACTTACTGTCTAATTCTAATAGACTTTTTGGTGCGGCATTTAAACTTAATGATTCAGAATTTGCATTATTTTTAGAATCAATACTGTTGGTGTATTGTTTTCTCAAACTTGATTCCCTTCCAGAATTACTAGTTTTTAAAGGAGCTATTCTCCCTACTTTTTTGTCAATTGTTGCTGAGGATTCCTCCTTAGTATTCTCATCTTTATTATTTGAAAGATACTTCTTAGCTGTTTTATTTTTTTTATTAATTTTTCCTTTCTCAATACTTTTAGGAGTAGATTCGTTCGTATTAGTGGTAGTCTTTGTTAGCGGATTTAAAGATTTCTTTGAGGTATTTTGATTTGTAATTGGCTCACTTTCCACCGCTTCAATTTGAGTTTCATTTGACGCTGAAACGATGCCTTTATCAATCAAAGTTCGCTCTGAGTCTGCCATACCCTCTGATGAAATGGGTCGAACGGTATCTGTAGAAATAGTTGCACTTATCAATAACACAAATGCCAAGGCAAGACCATTTAAGCTAAAATACCAAGGACTCTTGCGATTTGGCGCTGTAGGTAATTGAGATTCTACCGCCGACCATAAACTATTATCCACTGGATAATCTTTATGAATTCCAGATCGGAAAACCTCATCTATATTATTTTCTTCTTTCATCACGATACTTTTTCGTTATACACTGCAAGCATGGCTACTAATTTTTTTCTTGCTTCTCCCAAATGCCATTTGGAAGTACTTTCACTCATTTCAAGCAACTCGGCTATTTCTCTATGTTTAAAGCCATCTATTGCATATAAATTAAACACTTTGGCGGTCATTGTTGGCAGAAGTCGAATCATTTCCAACAAATACTCAGAATCCATTTCAGCTTCTTTTTCATGAATAGAAGTCGGGTGATTTGATAGCCCAACATCATCAAGGAAGCCCAACTTTTCGCGTTCTCGCTTTTCTTTTCTGTACTCATCAATCAAGTGATTGACAGCAATTCGTTTCATCCAAGGAATAAATGCATCTTCATTTCTGAAATCATTTAAATGATCCAATATTTTTAGAAAAATAGCATTTAGACTTGCTCCTGCTGTATCGTAATCGTTTTTATAACGGACACAGATATTCATAAGGTATGAAAACACCTCATTATATAGTTGATTTTGAGCCAACCTCTTCTGCTTACGGCAGTCGTCAAGAAGCGCCTTCTCTATTTTCATAGAACAACCCTAGGGGTTAATATTTGCTATTGTTTGATGATTTTTCGTGTTATAAATTCCTTGCCATTACTAATTCTTAAGAAATACATTCCTTTTTCAAGCTGCTGTAGATCTACCTTATTTCTAATCGAATTAAATTCCCCTTCACCTTTCAATGATCCATCAATTCCTATTATAGAATAAGTCGTATTATTTACAAATGAATTAAAATCGATCTGAATAAAATCAAACGTAGGATTTGGATAAATTTTTAAATCATCCAATTGAGCTTGTTCTTGTATACCAATGAATCCTCCATTCAATACTTTAATTTTAAACCCGCCAGACTTCAAAATATTTCCTGAACTATCCAATCCAACTGAATCACAATAAGTAGAAGTGCAATTCATATTGATATCACTTACTGTTAAGCAAATTTTGTACGCCTTATTCTCAGAATATTGATGCGTTGGAGTGCGACCGGTGGAGGTAGTTCCATCTCCAAAGTCCCATAAATATTGATGAGATGGTACATTAGAAGATTCATTAACCAAAAACAATGTACCTGTCACTGTGGTATCAATCGCTATTAGATACTTTGCGACACATGATGATGAAATCGTTATTGTGATTGACTGACTGGAAGTGTCAGAACAATTGGTTGAATCATTATAAATTATTTGTTGAATCAAATATGTTCCGCTGTTTTGATAAAAGTGGATAGGATTTTCTAACGTAGAAGAATCTCCATCACCAAAATAATAAACCAATCGATTGAAATTAGTTGCAGTATTTTGTATCTGAACAGTATCCCCGGATTGACTATAAGTAAATCCTGAAGCACAATCAACCACCACTTGGATCGTATCACAAAATACATCCGAACAATGTCCTTGATTGGTCACAGTTTGGCAAACTACATAAGTACCAGACTGTCCATAAATGTGTGTTGGATTTTCTAAGTTTGAAGAATTTCCATCTCCAAAATCATATGAAATGGAGGTAAAAGGAGTACTTGTATTTTGAAAAGAAACGGTATCCTGATTAGCTGAATACAGAAATCCTGCTGCACACTTTGGGGTAATATATATTGCTATTGAATCAGTATAAGTCCCCCAACAATAAGAAGTAGTATCAAACATATATAATGATACATTGTAGAGTCCACTTGCAGTATAGTTATGTGTTGGACTCATTGCATAACTTGTGTCGCCATCTCCAAAATCCCATCTCCAAAACGCATTCGAATTGGAATACAATGTCCTGTTATTAAATGTTGCCAAGCCATTGGTATCAGACTGACTGACAAAGTATACGCTACAATAATTGACTGTAACAGAATCAATATATGAACAAGTTGTGCCATTCCCGCGCACCATTAAGTTTACAGTATATCTACCCCTATTGGCATATTGATGAACAGGATCTTTCGATGTGCCTATTGGACTACCATCTCCAAAATCCCATTGGTAACTCAATCCGCTTGAAGGGGTCGTAAGATTAGTAAACTGCACCGTTCCTAGACTATCTATAACTCGATAGGAATAGTTAGCAACACAAGGATTTGAGACGGTCACTTGCTTCACAACAGTATCTGTGCAAATTGAGTCGACAATTTCTAAGCGCACAAAATAAGTCCCTGCTTGATTGTAAGTATGTAAGGGACCAGATAATGTATCAGACGTTCCATCACCAAAGCTCCAATTATAAGTGTGATTACCTGTCGAACTAAATGAGGAATCAATAAATTGAACAGTTAAATTCTGGCTCCAAAAATTGAAGTCTGCCTGACAATTTTGAGCACTTAACTGAGCACTTCCAAAACCGATACATATTAAAAGAAAAACAATAAATCTCCTCATGCAAAAAAGACGAAATATAAATAGAAAAGGTTGGGTAAAAAAAGGGGCGAAAGAATAAAATTCTTTCGCCCCTTCGAAGCTATTCAGTAGCACTCTTATTTAGTCTTTATAAACTTCTGTGTTTTTTGAGATTTTCCATCATTTAATGAAATGATATACAATCCATTTTCAAGATTTGAGATATCAAATTGCTCAATATTTCCTGAAGTAGTATTATTACGTTCAACAACTATTCTTCCGGAAATATCCATGATTCTAATTTCAACTTTAGAAGAAATTGCTCTTAAGTCAACAGAAAGGTTATTTACTGCTGGATTTGGATAAACAGTCACTTCTTCAAGTGAAGCATTTTTCTCAATTCCTACTAAAGTTGGATCGATAACAGAGATTGAGAATCCTGCAGCAGCTTTCAAATTACCCAAAGAATCCATCCCTACTGTATCACAAAAAGTTGATGTGCAGCTCATAATTGTATCTAGTATTGTTAAACAAACTACATAAGAGCCAAAACTAGCATACTGATGAGAAGGCGTTCTACCTGAGCCAAACATTCCATCACCAAAATCCCAAGTATAAATATGAGAGCTTAAGTTAGATGAAGTATTGTATAAAAAAACACTGTATTGAGAAGATGTATCTTTTACAATTGTATAACTAGCATTACATCCTGTTGGAGGAGTAGATAGAATTACTATTGAATCAGAATAAGTCCCCCAACAATAAGAAATAGTGTCAAACATATATAATGATACATTGTAGACTCCACTTGCAGCATAGTTATGAGTTGGACTCATTGCATAACTTGTGTCGCCATCTCCAAAATCCCATCTCCAAAACGCATTCGAATTGGAATACAATGTCCTGTTATTAAATGTTGCCAAGCCATTGGTATCAGACTGACTGACAAAGTATACGCTACAATAATTGACTGTAACAGAATCAATATATGAACAAGTTGTGCCATTCCCGCGCACCATTAAGTTTACAGTATATCTACCCCTATTGGCATATTGATGAACAGGATCTTTCGATGTGCCTATTGGACTACCATCTCCAAAATCCCATTGGTAACTCAATCCGCTTGAAGGGGTCGTAAGATTAGTAAACTGCACCGTTCCTAGACTATCTATAACTCGATAGGAATAGTTAGCAACACAAGGATTTGAGACGGTCACTTGCTTCACAACAGTATCTGTGCAAATTGAGTCGACAATTTCTAAGCGCACAAAATAAGTCCCTGCTTGATTGTAAGTATGTAAGGGACCAGATAATGTATCAGACGTTCCATCACCAAAGCTCCAATTATAAGTGTGATTACCTGTCGAACTAAATGAGGAATCAATAAATTGAACAGTTAAATTCTGGCTCCAAAAATTGAAGTCTGCCTGACAATTTTGAGCACTTAACTGAGCACTTCCAAAACCGATACATATTAAAAGAAAAACAATAAATCTCCTCATGCAAAAAAGACGAAATATAAATAGAAAAGGTTGGGTAAAAAAAGGGGCGAAAGAATAAAATTCTTTCGCCCCTTCGAAGCTATTCAGTAGCACTCTTATTTAGTCTTTATAAACTTCTGAGTTTTTTGAGATTTTCCATCATTTAATGAAATGATATACAATCCATTTTCAAGATTTGAGATATCAAATTGCTCAATATTTCCTGAAGTAGTATTATTACGTTCAACAACTATTCTTCCTGAAATATCCATGATTCTAATTTCTACTTTAGAAGAAATTGCTCTTAAGTCAACAGAAAGGTTATTTACTGCTGGATTTGGATAAACAGTCACTTCTTCAAGTGAAGCATTTTTCTCAATTCCTACTAAAGTTGGATCGATTACAGAGATTGAGAATCCTGCAGCAGATTTTAAATTACCCAAAGAATCCATTCCCACTGTATCACAGAAAGTTGATGAACAGTTAACTATTGTATCTAGTATAGTTAAACAAACTACATATGAACCGAAATTAGCATATTGATGAGAAGGTGTTCTACCTGAACCAAATATTCCATCACCAAAATCCCAAGTATAAATATGAGAGCTTAAGTTAGATGAAGTATTGTACAAGAATACACTGTATTGAGAAGATGTATCTTTTACAATTGTATAACTAGCATTACATCCTGTTGGAGGAGTAGAAGCAATCACCACACTATCTGTATAAGTTGACAGACAATTAATTAATGAATCATTTGTAGTCAATGTAATTTGGTACACACCTGATGTAGCATAAGTATGTGTTGGATTTACTGCTGTACTTGAATTTCCATCACCGAAATCCCAAGAATATGCAGAACTCCAAGTTGAAGCATAAGAAGTGTTAGTTAAGCTAACTGTGTTTCCTGATACTTGAGAGGTAAATGATGAACTACAAAAGTGAACATTGATTGTATCAGTATACTGACAAGCAACTCCTGCGCCTGCAGCGTACAATGTAACCACATAAATTCCTGCTGTAGCAAATGTATGCGTTGGACTAGTTGCAGTAGAATAAGGTGATCCGTCACCGAAATCCCAAGCATAAGTTAAACTTGAAGTCGGTGGAGTAGTATTGGTAAAACTAACCGAATTCAGTGTCCAATCTACAACATTGGTAAAACTTGCAGTACATGGAGTCGTTGCATTGTTAACAGTTACAGGCTTGCAAATTGTATCTCCACATAACGAATCAACTATCATAAGACAAACTGTGTAAGTTCCAGCTTGGTTATATGTATGTCCTGGACTTTGCGTTGTAGCACTTTGACCATCACCAAAATCCCAACTTGAGAAATGGTTACCTGAAGTACTAAAAGATGAATCCATAAATTGTGCTGTCAAACCATTCGTCCAATATTGGAAGTCCGCATGACAATTTTGTGCCTGTACGCTGCTAAATGCAACCGTAAAAAAGAAGGCCATTAAGTAAGTAATTTTTTTCATAATATAAATTTTTAGATTGTTTGAATAGAATACGCCAACACTACAGTGATAGTTGGGTAGGATTGGATAAATAAATCAAAAATAATTAACAAAACCCTAATTATAAAAGACTTAAATCGAAATTATTTTCCCGAAGTTTCTCAATTAATAAGTTTAACCTTTGAGTTTGGCTATAATATCTATACCATAGCCCACTAAAACTCCATTTTCAAATAGCGCTGGATACACAAATAATGGAATGGGAGGTTGTTCCTTCTGCTCATCAATATTAATAGCGGAGTATGAAACTTTAGCGCCATCTAAATAATCAATCACTGCTTGACATTGATGGCAATTGTTACCTATATATAAAATTCGGTTCATTTTAATGCAGTTAAGTCTCGAACTAAAAATCGATTTCGTTCCATATAGATTAAATCCAGATCCTTCAATTCGTTTAATACAGTTGTTACAGTTTGCCGGGACGTTGCAGTGAGGTTGGCTATGTCTTGATGAGTCAAATTGTGTTTGATCAAGGTTTCTTCACCAACTTTCACTCCATAAGATTCTCCCATTTCTTTTATCAAATCAACTACACGAGTTCGAGCATCTTTAAATATAACTGACTCTAATTTTAGCTCAACCTTCCTTAACTTCTCACCAATCATTTTAGAGACTTCTAAGCTAAGTTCAGAGTTGCCACTCATAATTTCTCTCATTTCTTCGATACTTAAAGTACAAAGTCGAGTATCTTTATCCATGGCAATAGCAAAGTCTCTTCGTTTTGATTCTCCAAGAACACCCATCTCACCAAACACCTCACCTGGATAAAGCACTGTTTTTAGGATTTCTTTTCCATCTTCGGAGTACGAGCCTATTTTAACTCTGCCTCTCTTCAAAAAGTAAATCACTTTAGATGGCTCTTCAGGAAAATAAATAATTTGATTTTTTTCGGCTGATTTCATAATGGCACGCTGATCAATTTCCATCATTTCAACTTCAGTCAAATTTTTAAATAAATTGATCTGTTCTAAGTACCACAGTTTTGATTCAGATGCTGCCATTTGTTAATTTAATTCGAATTAAATGTACGAATAAGCCAATTCTGTAACAACATTATTGTATATTTAACTTCAAATATACATGACATATGAATCAGCTAAACACCTTATTTCAGGATCACCACAAACACCTTAGATTAATTGAATCCAAAGACTTAGCTGGCATCGAAATCAATTCGATTATTGAGAATTTTAAGATTCAAGAAAAATTCTTTCAGAAAACATCTGGTGTTTCTCGTAGTTTAGACCAATTGACAGAAGAATTAAGGGAAGAACATACTGCCATCATTGAGTTATGTAACCAATTGGAAGAAGCAGATAATGCAACACAAGCTTTGGAGATCTTAAATGTAATGGGACTGTTGATCAAAAAACACATCAGAAATGAAGAACATGTGTATTTTGAAAAAGTAAGAAACCGATTTTCTGAAGAACAAATCAACGCGTTTATAGCGGGGTAAGTTGTCTTTATTAATTGACATCTAGGGGCCAAATCGACTTATCGAGTAATTTCTGCACAACAATAAATCAATTGTTACATGATACAATTATTCAATTGACAAATTGCGAAGCACTAAGCCTCCTTCCCTTTGGCCGCCAAAATTGTATTTTTCAATAATGATACAATTGTCATTGGCCCTACTCCACCAGGAACTGGTGTGATAAATGAAGCTTTCTTAGAAACCTCATCGAATTTAACGTCTCCATATAATTTATAGCCTGACTTTTTAGAACTGTCTGCTTTTCTAGTAATCCCAACATCAAAAATCACTACACCTTCTTTTACCATATCAGCGGTCACAAATTCTGGTTTCCCTAATGCTACAATTAAAATATCAGCTGTTCTTGTAATCTCAGCCAAATTCACGGTTCGACTGTGAGTTAGCGTTACGGTACAGTTTCCAGGATAGGAATTTCGAGACATTAAATTGGCAACAGGAGATCCAACAATAGCACTTCGACCAACAACAACACAATGTTTGCCATTGGTTTCAATGTTATATCGTTCTATTAATTGCAGAATTCCATAAGGTGTTGCCGGCAAAAATGTTGGTAGATTCAACATCATTTTACCAATATTAGAAGGATGAAAACCATCAACATCTTTTTTGGGAGAAATAGCTTCAGTTACTTTCTTTTCACTGATGTGCTTAGGCAATGGCAATTGAACAATAAATCCATCAACATCATCGTCATTATTCAGCCTATCCACTTCTTCTAACAATTCCTTTTCAGAGGCAGTATCATTCAATCTAACGATGGTAGAATGCATTCCTACTTTTTTACAAGCTTCTATTTTTGCATTAACGTAAGTAATGCTAGCACCATTGCTACCTACTAAAACAGCAACCAAATGAGGTACTTTCGCGCCTTTTTCTTTCAAAATAGCTATTTCAGCGGCTACCTCGTCTTTTATTTCTGCTGCTATTTTCTTTCCGTCAATTAATTGCATCGTATTCTACTTATAAGGTATTTATGGTTTTCCTGGCATTTTTGGCATATTACGCATCATTTTAGCCATATTCTGTTTATTGCCCATCATGCGCATCATCTTACTCGTCTCGTCAAACTGCTTCAATAATTTATTCAGTTCTTGCACTGAAGTTCCACTACCATCTGCAATTCGTTTTCTTCTATTGCCATCAATCAATTTTGGCTGCTCTCTTTCTTGAGGCGTCATAGAGTGTATCATCGCTTCAATGTGCTTAAACGCATCATCATCAATATCCATATTCTTCATTGCTTTCCCCACCCCAGGAATCATTCCCATCAAGTCCTTCATGTTACCCATCTTCTTGATTTGACCAATTTGGTCCAAGAAGTCGTTAAAGTCAAACTGATTTTTGGCAATTTTTTTGTGAAGCTTTCTAGCTTTCTCTTCGTCGTATTGTTCTTGAGCTCTTTCTACTAAAGAAACAACATCACCCATTCCCAAAATCCTGTCGGCCATTCGTTTCGGATAGAAAACGTCCAACGCTTCCATCTTTTCTCCTGTACCGACAAACTTGATTGGTTTATCAACAACTGAACGGATTGATAAAGCAGCTCCACCTCTAGTATCACCATCTAATTTTGTCAGCACTACACCGTCAAAATCCAAACGATCATTAAATGATTTAGCCGTATTTACAGCATCTTGTCCGGTCATGGCATCCACAACAAACAAAATCTCTGATGGATTTATAGCTTGTTTTACAGCAGCAATCTCATTCATCATATGCTCATCCACCGCCAATCGTCCGGCAGTATCGATAATCACTACATCAAAACCTTTGCTTTTGGCATGATTAACCCCTGCTTTTGCAATCTCAACAGGGTTTTTATTTTCTTTATCAGAATATACTTCTATTCCTATTTGACTTCCCAAAACGTGCAACTGATCAATTGCTGCAGGACGATAAACATCGGCAGCAACTAACATTGGGTTTTTGCCTTTTTTATTCTTTAAATAGTTTGATAATTTTCCTGAAAAAGTTGTTTTACCAGACCCTTGCAAACCAGCAATTAAAATAACAGCCGGACTGCCTTTCAAGTTGATCTCAGCACTCTCTCCGCCCATTAACGAAGCCAGTTCGTCGTGGGTTATTTTAGTAAATAATTGACCAGGAGAAACTGAGTTTAAAACATCTTGCCCTAACGCTTTGTCTCTTACACTGTCTGCAAATTGTTTTGCAATCTTATAGTTAACATCCGCATCTAAAAGGGCTCTTCTAATTTCCTTAGAAGTCTCTGCTACGTTAACTTCTGAAATTTGACCTTGTCCTTTTAGGACTTTAAAGGCTCTGTCGAGCTTATCCGATAAATTATCAAACATTGGTTTTCTTCTTTTTTATAAGTTGCAAAATTAACAATTCTGTAAACGTTTGTAAAATCTATTTCTACATCCACTACATCTGCTCTGGAACTTCAATTCCAAGCAGGCTCATACTTCGCTTAATGATGTCTCCAACCACTTTCGACAATTGGATTCTCATCAATTGAAGCGCCTCATCTTCTTCATTGTAAATGGACACATTTTGATAAAATGAGTTATACACTTTCACCAATTCATAAATATAATTGGCCACTATTGCTGGACTATGTGTTTCCCCTGCCAATCGAATCGCCTCTGGATAATCGTGAATTAATTTCACTACCTCTTTTTCAGACGAGTTTAGTACAACGCTAGAATCAAAATCAACTCCTTCAATGTTGGCTTTTCGAAGAATAGATTGAATTCGAGCATATGTATATTGAATAAATGGTCCAGTATTTCCAGCAAAATCAACAGATTCCTTCGGATTAAATAACATCCGCTTTTTAGGATCCACTTTCAAAATGTAATATTTCAAGGCTCCCATACCAATTTTATGAAATAAGATATCCTTTTCTTCTTTGGCCAATCCTTCTAACTTTCCTAATTCTTCGGAAATCTCTTGGGCTGTTGTTTTCATCTCCAACATCAAGTCATCAGCATCTACCACAGTACCTTCTCTACTTTTCATCTTTCCAGTTGGCAAATCTACCATCCCGTATGAAAGGTGTTGAATTCCTTTTGCCCAATCAAATCCAAACTCTTGTAAAACTTTCGCTAATACTTGAAAATGATAATCTTGTTCGTTTCCTACTACATAAATATATTCCTCACAATTGTATTCTTTGTGGCGGATAATTGCCGTTCCAATATCTTGAGTCATGTATACAGAAGTGCCATCACCTCGTAGCAGCAATTTATTATCTAACCCTTGATTGGTTAAATCAATCCAAATGGAACCATTTTCTTTCTCGTATAACTTACCTTCTTTCAAAGCTTTCAACACCTCTTCTTTTCCAGAAAGATAGGTATCCGATTCGTAATACAATTTATCAAAATCTACTCCCATTGTTTTGTACGTAGTAGCAAAACCATCGTACACCCAACCATTCATCTTTTCCCACAACAAACGAACCTCTGCATCATCATTTTCCCACTTCACTAACATTTCTTGCGCCTCTTTCATAATAGGCGATTCTTTCTTTGCTTGCTCTTCTTCTATTCCTGATTCGATTAGTTTTGCAATTTGAGACTTATATACTTGGTCAAATTTTACATAGTAATTACCTACTAATTTATCTCCTTTTAAGCCTGTAGATTCAGGAGTTTCTCCATTTCCGTATGCTTCCCAAGCCACCATCGACTTGCAAATATGAATCCCGCGGTCATTCACAATCTGAACTTTAGTCACGTCGTGACCGTTTGCTTTTAAAATTTCACTCACTGAATAACCTAGGAAGTTATTTCTTAAGTGACCTAAGTGCAATGGCTTGTTGGTGTTTGGAGAAGAATACTCTACCATTATTGGACTTGCAGACCTTGGTGAAGCAAAACCAAAATTAGGCCCGTCCAATGCTGAAGTTAGAAATTGAGTCCAATATTCAGTGTAAACTTCAAGGTTTAAAAACCCTTTCACTACATTAAAACCACACACTTCTTCAACATTTTGAGTCATCCAAAACCCCAAATCTTCTGCTGTTTGTTCCGGCGACTTTTTAGAAGTCCTTAATAAAGGAAATACGACTAGAGTAATGTCTCCATCAAAATCTTTTCGAGTTTTTTGCAGTTGAATCAGCTGATCATCTGCTTCTACGTTGTACAATGCTTTTATCGCTGCTTGAGCGCCTTGGTATAAAATTTCTTCGATTGTCTTCAATTGCTATTATTTTTTCGCTATAATTCGAGTCGTTTCTTCTAAAATGTCAAATGCAGTTTCTGCCATTTTATTACACTTATTATCAAGTGTCGGATTGATTTCTACCATTTCAAATGCCACTACTTTTTTGCTTTCTAAAATGGAATTAATCATTGTTTGAATCTCATCCGGCCTATAGCCATTTTTAACAGGCGTGCCTGTACCATAACTTACTTCGTCTGGATCCATTGAGTCAACATCAAAAGAAATATACAAAATGTCACAATTCGCCAATTGAGCTAGTGCTTCATTTACAGAATTCTCCACACCCTTTTCTCTTGTTTCTGCGACAGTAAAATTTTTAATGCTGTGTTTCTTCATCAAGAAATCTTCAGGCGCTTCGGTATCTCTTACTCCAAAGAAAATTAAATTCTCCGGTGTTATTTTTGGCGACATCCCTCCAATGGACTTTAACTCATTCCACTTTATTAAAGTCGTTTCTTTTATCTCGTTAATTTTGCATTCATCATTGTCTACTCCTAAAGCAGTTGCCAATGGCATACCATGCATATTTCCTGTTGGCGATGTGTATGGCGAGTGCAAATCGCCATGGGCATCAATCCAAATCACTCCTAAAACTTTATTAGGGAATGCTTTTTTTATGCCAGCAATAGTTCCACCAGCGCTACCATGGTCTGCAGAAAGCACAACTGGAAACAATTTTTCTGTTAAAGTTTTACTAACCGAGTCACATACATTTTGATAAACTTCGACTAATCCTTCTATTCGAATTCCGAAGGGAGTCGGATTTTCTGCCCAAAGCAAATCATTTCGATCTGCAATTTTATGAATGGGATAATGCGAGAAATAATTGCTTTTTTTATTTAGAGAGGCAATTCTTAAGGCATCTATCCCCATGCTTGAACCACGAGTTCCTGCTGCAATTTCGGACTTCATTTCCAGTAATCTTATCTTCTCCATATTTTTAAAATCAAGTTATTCTAAATTATACTTTAGTTAAATCTGAATTAAAATTTACAACAATATCTACTCAACTATAGATTTGTTGCTAACTTTACTATTGTAATAACAGAATTATTATCAATATTTAACTCACTTACTTTAGATTCTAAATCTAAAAGCAACCTAGTTACATTTTTAACTTCATGAACAATACTTACAAAAACCTTATCGAACAAACGTTTGATTTCCCTCAAGAAGGATTCGAGGTGATCGATAATGAACTTTATTTTCACGACATCTGCCTAACTGATGTAATTAAGCAATATGGAACTCCTTTAAAGCTTAGTTATTTACCAAAAATAGGTTCTCAAATCAACAAAGCCAAGAGGTGGTTCAATGTAGCCATGGCAAAAAGCAATTACAAAGGTAAATACACTTATTGTTATTGCACCAAAAGTTCGCACTTTTCTTTTGTGTTGAATGAAGTTTTGAAACACGATACGCATTTAGAAACCTCATCTGCATATGACATTGAAATTATCAATGAATTAAATAGAGAAGGCAACTTATCGAAAGATAGATACATTGTTTGTAATGGTTACAAACGACCACTTTATTTAGAGAACATAGTAAAGTTGATTGATGAAAAGTTTAACGTATTACCTGTTTTGGATAATATGAAAGAACTAGATTACTACAAAGAACACGTAAAAGGAAAATGCAATATTGGAATACGAATTGCTTCAGAAGAAGAGCCTTCTTTTGAGTTTTATACTTCTAGATTAGGCATTCGCTATAAAGACATCAAGAACTTTTATCTAGATCAAATCAAAAATGATGAGCGATTCGATTTAAAGATGCTTCACTTTTTTATAAATACTGGCATCAAGGATACCTCTTATTATTGGAGTGAATTATTAAAGTGCTTGCAAGTATATGGTGAATTGAAAAAAGTATGCCCAGAGTTAGACTCCTTAAACATTGGTGGCGGATTACCTATAAAAAACTCACTGGGTTTTGAATACGATTACGAATACATGATTGAAGAAATAATCAATCAAATCAAAGAATTCTGTGTAAAACACCAAATTGAAGAACCAAATATTTTTACTGAGTTCGGCTCTTTCACTGTTGGAGAAAGTGGAGCTTCTATCTATTCTATTATAGACGAGAAAAAACAAAATGATACTGAACGATGGTATATGATTGATAGCTCATTCATTACTACTTTACCTGATATTTGGGGAATTAATCAAAAGTACATTATGATGGCAATCAACCATTGGGATGTACCTCACCAACGTGTAAACTTAGGTGGATTAACTTGTGACAGCTTAGATTATTACAACTCAGAAGCACATGAAAACCAAGTATTCTTGCCTAAATATAACGATGATCCGAAAGTCGCTCCTTTATATATCGGATTTTTCAACACCGGTGCATATCAAGAAGCGTTGAGCGGATTTGGAGGAATTAAACATTGCCTCATTCCTTCTCCGAAGCACGTTGTGATAGACAAAGATGCAGATGGCAATATAACTACTCGCCTTTTTTCGAAAGAACAAAGTCACAAATCAATGTTAAAGTCGCTGGGGTATTATTAAGAAGACCGCTGCGCTGTTAGAAGCTAGACTATAGAGCGCTGCGCTTTTAGAATTTAATGGCTCAATGTAACTATAAATCAATATAACAACGTAACAATTTCTCTTGCCTGCGGCAAACGTTTTTGAAGTTATAAAAATAAGATAAGATTTTTGTGAACTCAATGAAAAGTTTTGTGCCCTTTGCGGTAAAGATAAGAAGCTAGAGATGGGACTTTAGGCCTTAAAAAAAAATGAAATCTGCGTAAATCCGCGAGATCTGCGGGAGAGAATCCTTTGAGTACTTAGTGAAAAACTTTGCGTTCTTTGTGGTTAATGAATCGAGAGAAGATTTATTTAAATTGAATGCATTATTAAAAAACATCAAAATGGAGTTTGTAGAATTTGAAATCAAAGAAAGAGTTGGCTACATTATTCTAAACCGACCTGATAAAAGAAATGCGCTGAATGCACAATTTGTAGAAGAATTGAAAGAAACATTTAGATCTGCAGAAAAAAATGTCGACGTAAAAGTTATTGTTCTAAAAGCAAATGGTGACGCATTTTGTGCTGGAGCTGATTTAGCATACCTCAAAACCCTTCAATCCAATAGTTACGAAGAAAACTTAGCCGACTCAACGGCTTTAATGGAATTATTTCAACTCATCTATTCCTTAAAAAAGGTAGTGATAGCGCAAGTTGAAGGTCATGCCATTGCAGGTGGATGTGGATTAGCAACTGTTTGCGACTTTGTTTTTTCAGTTCCTGATGTAAAATTTGGCTATACTGAGGTAAAAATTGGATTTATCCCTGCCATTGTTAGTATCTTTTTATTGAGAAAAATAGGAGAAGCAAAATCTAAAGAGCTACTGCTGTCAGGACATTTAATCGATAGTTCTGTCGCCCACAATTTTGGTTTAGTCAATTATATTTCACCATTAGTCGAAATAGATGAAAAAGTTTTTATATTTGCTCAGAAGCTTTGTTTAGAAAATTCTTCACAATCAATGGAAATGACCAAAAAGCTAATCTCAGATGTGCAACACTTGAGTATTTCTGAAGGTCTTACGTTGGCAGCAGCACAGAATGCGAAAGCCAGAGAAACAAACGATTGCAAGAGCGGAATTGCTGCATTTCTAAACAAAGAAAAAATTACATGGTAAGGCAGTATAAAATACATGAAGTACTTTTCTTTTCTTCTTTTACTATTCGTCTCTATCCTCTGGGGATGCGATGAATCTAGCAATGACCTCACCGAAGGAGAGATTATTTACTCCATATACTATCCTGAAGAAGATACCAACGGTTTAATGTATGACATGATGCCAAAGGAAATGAACTACACTTTCACGAAAGAAAAATCTAAAAGTGAAATTTCAGCGGCAATGGGGCTTTTTAAATCGGCCTACATCAACGACCTTAAAAACAATCAGCTTTCACAGACTGTAAAAATGCTGAACAAAAAATACCAATCCACTTATAAGGATGGCACTTTTGACCGATTAAATCCAAAATTTTCCAACCTCAGTATTCATTTTATAGACGAACAGTATTCCATCCTTGGATTTTTATGCCACAAAGCAGAATTCTCATTGGATACCAATGGAAAAAAATACACCGTTTACTATACAGATGAAATTGGAAGCTCTAACCCCAATTCAGGAACTCCATTCGCTGAGATACCAGGAATCATGTTAAAATACACCGTCGAAAATTTTGGCATTATCATGGAATTTACTGCCGAAACAATACACAAAAAAAAGATCGACACTAGCGATTTTGAGATTGGCGAAGAGTATGCAGTCATCACTCCTGACGAATTGAAAAATCAGATTGAAACTATTTTTCAAAGTGTGCAATAGCCCATTTGAATCAAAACATACACAACCAACATCATACAAACTCAATTTACCTCATTTCAAAACCACAAATGTATTGTCAAATTGCAATGCGATTTCTTACATTTGAAGATTGAGAATATAAAGAATGGCGAAGAATCAATTTAAAACTGAACAACCCGAGAGTACGAAAGAAGAAAAGCAACCCAAAGAGAAAAAAGGGAAGCGCTTTTCAGGTCCAAAGAAGTCTTTCAATTCCATCAGTAACTTTATAAAAGATGAACGAACAAAAAATGTAACGGGATTAATATTTATCCTTTTATCTGCATTTTTGTTGGTGGCATTTTCTTCCTTTTTGTTCACCTGGGAAGCAGATCAAAGTAAGTTAGAACTCTCCATTGGAGAATTTTTATGGAATCCTGAAATAGTAGCAGAAAACTGGTTGGGTAAATTTGGTGCAGCTGCAGCCCACTTATTCATATACAAATGGTTTGGAATTGCCTCTTTCTTATTTGTATTGCTCACTTTCTTAGTTGGATTTAAAATTCTTTTTAAAATCTCACTGCTTCCCATTAGAAAATCGTTTAGAATTTCATTTTTTGGAGTCATTTTTACTTCATTGTTGATGAGCTATTTCTTCAATCAATCCTTATTCTTTTTGGGCGGAGGGTTTGGTTACCAAGTCAATCAATGGTTGCAGAGCATCATTGGATTTGTTGGAACTGGCTTCTTTATTATTTTCTCTTTCTTAGCATTTTTAACGATTTCATTCAATATGTCATTTGCTGGGTTATTTAAAAAATCTGCAGAGAAGGTTGAAACTAAAGAAGAAATTGACCTTCAAGAAAATGGCAATCGTGAAAGTATAATCCGTGCAGCTGAAGAAGAAGCGCAAGCTGAAATGGAGATAGAAGATGAATACTCTGAAGAAGAAATGATGCCGACGATGAAGGAAGTCGAACCTATTGAACTTTCTAAAGAAGAAGCTCCTGCCAAAGAAGAGAAGCCAGAACCAGAAGTAGCGAAAGAAGAAGACAAAAACTTTTCATTTGAAGTCGCCATTCCTGAAGAAGAAGCCGTTCCGCAACCGAAGGAAGAAGAAGTTGGATTGGAAATAGAAGAACCAATAGAAGACGATGAATTATCGGATGATGAGCTAGACAGCCGAATTGCTGAATTTGGAGAATATGATCCAACACTGGATTTACCCAATTACAAAACTCCTCCAATTGACTTACTAAAAGAATACGGTAGCGGATCCATTAAAGTAGACAAAGAAGAATTAGAGGCCAATAAAAATAGAATTGTAAAGACGTTAGAAAATTACAATATAAAAATTGACAGCATTAAGGCGACTGTTGGACCAACAGTAACTTTATACGAAATAGTGCCAGCTCCTGGAGTTCGTATTTCTAAGATTAAAAACTTAGAAGATGACATTGCCCTAAGTTTAGCTGCTTTGGGAATTCGAATCATTGCTCCGATTCCAGGAAGAGGTACGATTGGTATTGAAGTGCCTAATCAGAATCCTGACATTGTATCGATGCGATCGGTTATTGCATCTGAAAAGTTTCAAAGTAGTAAATATGAATTACCAGTGGTAATGGGTAAAACCATTTCCAATGAAACTTTTGTATTCGACTTGGCAAAAATGCCTCACCTATTAATGGCTGGTGCCACTGGACAAGGAAAATCAGTTGGATTAAATGCAGTGCTTGCTTCTTTATTATACAAGAAACATCCTGCGCAACTGAAGTTTGTATTGGTCGATCCAAAGAAAGTGGAATTGACTTTATTCAATAAAATTGAACGTCACTTCTTAGCTAAATTGCCTGATACAGAAGATGCAATTATTACGGACAACCAGAAAGTGATTGCCACTTTAAATTCGCTGTGTATCGAAATGGATACTCGTTACGAATTACTGAAAACAGCTTTTGTAAGAAACATCAAAGAATACAACACCAAATTCATCAAGCGTAAATTAAGTCCTGAAAAAGGACACAAATACTTGCCGTACATCGTGGTGGTAATTGATGAGTTTGCCGATTTAATTATGACTGCTGGTAAGGAAGTGGAACAACCGATAGCTCGGATTGCTCAGTTGGCTCGAGCGATTGGAATCCACTTGATCATTGCAACTCAGCGACCATCTACCAATATTATTACAGGTAGTATCAAAGCAAACTTTCCTGCTCGAATAGCGTTTAGAGTAACTTCAGGAATTGACTCAAGAACCATTTTAGATTCCGGTGGTGCAGAACAATTGATAGGTCGTGGAGACATGCTATTGTCAAATGGTAGTGACTTAATTCGACTACAGTGTGCGTTTATCGACACACCAGAAGTGGAATTACTAACCGAGTTTATTGGAAACCAACGAGCATACCCAGACGCCTTTTTACTGCCTGAATACGTAGATGAAAATGGTGGTGGAGCAGCAGGAGATGTGGATTTATCAGACAGAGATGCTTTATTTGAAGACGCGGCGCGAATTATCGTGCAACATCAACAAGGGTCAGCATCATTACTACAAAGAAGATTAAAACTAGGATACAATAGAGCAGGCCGAATAGTAGATCAATTAGAGGCCGCAGGAATCATAGGCCCTTTCGAGGGAAGTAAAGCAAGACAAGTATTAATCCAGGACGAAGCAACTTTGGAACAGTATTTGAATAACATGGATTAAATAAATTTAGAAAACTCGATTATGAAAAAGTTATTAATAATAGGATTGATTCTGTTTGGTGCTCAAACCACATTTGCTCAGCAAGATGTAAAGGCAAAAGCAGTTTTGGATAAGTTAAGTGCAAAGGCAAAAACCTTTAAAACCATTTCAGCCACATTTATGTATGAGCTGAATAACCCAACGGCAGATATCAGCGAAAAGCAAGAGGGTAGTTTAATTTCTAAAGGTGAAAAGTATAACCTGAATATTGCGGGTCAGAATGTAATTTCTGATGGAAAAACAAAATGGACGTATATCGCAGACGCGGAAGAAGTACAAATTGATGATGCCACTCTTGAAGGAGAAGAATCATTAAACCCTTCTAAAATCTTAACCATTTATGAAGATGGATTTAAGTACAAGTACGATAAAGACATTACTGAAAATGGGAGAGCCATCCAAGTGGTAAAGTTATTCCCTGAAAAAGCGGATGAAAAGCCATACCACTCTGCTTTACTTTATGTAGACAAAGTTAAAAATGAAGTCACTAAAATTGAATTGAAAGGAAAAGATGGTTCCAACTACATCTACACCATCACCTCTTTTGAAGTAAACAAAGAGATTCCGGATTCAAAGTTTGTGTTCAACACAGCGAAGCATCCTGAAGTAGAAGTAATCGATTTAAGATAAAACTGAACAACATTAAAATACAAAAGCGACAACTTGATGGTTGTCGCTTTTTTTTGTGGGAATAAGTCTAACAGATGAGTTTCATAACATGTCTAAGGAATATAAACGATTCTTAATCACAACTACTTCTTTAAGCCACTAGCATTAAGTAAAATGTAAGACAAGTAGAAAATTAAATAAACGATTGAATAACCAAAAAAGCCATCCTTTCCGAGAAAAGATGGCTTTTAAAATATCATTTATGGTTGTCTTAAAATACCTTTTTCAGTTTGTAATCTTCGTACTTCAATAGGAAAACACTGTGGTTTTCATAGCCACTTTCTATTCCAGTTTTAAAGAAATTGAAGTTCATCATCAACATCTCTTTGTTATACCCCATAAACATTACTTCATAGTTCACTCCAAACTGATTTAACAGACTCAAATAGAAATAACCTACATCATAACCCAAATAGCTAAACTTACTCGGCAAGTGCTTATTTCGGTTGAAAAATTGTTCTTTGAACACTTTCACTTCTTTCGCTTGAGGATCGACAAACTCAGAGGTCAATGCATGCACATTTAAATCATGCAAACTCTTTACCTCCAAGTTGTCATAATTTAAAATATTCTCATTGAACACCAACGTAAATTTATAATCGCCTTTTACCTCATGCAATGAACTAATCAGGGCAGTAATGAACGCTTGATTCTCTGAAGGAATGTAAATTACATTCATTTTCAACTCATTCAAGTTATTCTTCAAATTCGAAAATGACTTATCCCCGTAAATCAACTCATTGGGAACCGACTGCATCGTCGAATCCTTGCTGTCCAACATACTTTTTTTGTAGCTCTTCAAAAAAGTTTGAATGGTTGCATCGTCTTCTTCTCCTTGGTGATTGATTAGAATAATGTTGTTCTTGCTCCAGTTACTGTGACAATATTCTGCAAATCGCTTCACCAATAAAGGGCTACTCGTTGCTACCTTGCTAACATATGAATTTCCCAACAAGATTTTATTGCTCTGTTTTACAGGAGTTACAATATTGATTTGATGCTTCTTCGAAAAATCAGCAGCCAATACAAAATTCTTGTAATACATTGGCCCGACAATCAAATCCACGGTTTTTAATTCTGGCTTTTTTAGAATAGCTGCAGTAACTGCGGTATCATTCTCCGTATCGTAAACCATTAACTTTAAATTCAACCCCTCATTCTTCAATGAATCTATCGCTAATAAAAATCCTTCGTAAAACTCCAATGCATATCCTGACATTCCAAAAATATCAGAAGCGGTAATGTTTTCTGTTTCTAAAGCTACTTTATTCTCTTTCAGAAAAAATGGAAGCATCAAGGCCACTTTGTAAGCAGGTTTTATAGAAGTGCTATCAAAAACAGGAGCCGGAATAAATGCAGTATCTGTATCCGTTTCAACAATCTTGAAAATCGGAATATTAACCGACTCTCCTACTCTCAATCCACCTACTAATCCATTATTCACAGATAAAATTGAATCAATGGAAACCTGGTATTTCTTGGATAAAGAATAAACCGTTTCCTTAGCCGCTACCGTATGTGTTTGCCAAATATTCTCTCTAGCCGGAACATACAATTGCTTCTCTTCTGTCTTTTTGATTTTGGCAACCGGAATTCTAATTTCCATGCCTTCCTTCAATCCATCCATTACTTGAGGATTTTCAGCTATGATGTCCTTTTGATCGACGTCATATTCCTTACTGATGGCATACAGTGTATTCTTCTTTTCTACCATATGGATCAAATAATTGCCATCAACCTCAACAGTTTGGGTGAAGTCTTTTCGTTTGACTTCTTTCAAAGGAATTAAAATACGATCGCCAATAGAATAGCCATCTGCCGCAGATGGATTCGCTTTCAATAATTCTTTAAGAGGAATTGCATACATTCTAGAAACGGCATACAATGTATTGCCTGCTTCAATGGTATGAATGTAATACTCCTTTCCGTTAATCTTATGAACCTCTAAATTAGGTGCCGCATCTTGAGCCGAAACCATAGTCGGTGTCAATACCAAAAAACCTAAAATCAATAGGAAAGCTAATCTCATCTTACTCTTCATAATTACTCCCATTCTATTGTTGCAGGCGGCTTTGAGCTGATATCATACACCACTCTGTTCACCCCTTTCACTTTGTTAATAATTTCATTCGATGTTTTTGCTAAAAACTCATACGGCAAATGCACCCAATCTGCAGTCATTCCATCAGTAGATTCTACTGCTCTCAATGCCACAGCATTTTCATAGGTTCGCTCATCGCCCATTACACCAACAGATTGCACCGGCAATAAAATTACTCCCGCTTGCCAAACTTTGTCGTATAAACCAGCTTTTTTCAACCCATCAATGAATACTGCATCGGCCTCTTGCAAAAGGCGTACCTTTTCTGGAGTAATGTCTCCCAAAATTCGAATTGCCAATCCTGGACCAGGAAATGGATGACGTCCCAATAAGTTATCTGGCAAACCCAATGCCTTACCAACACGACGAACTTCGTCTTTAAATAACAATCGCAAAGGCTCAACGATTTTCAATTTCATAAAATCAGGCAAACCTCCCACATTGTGGTGACTTTTAATGGTCGCCGATGGACCACCAGTTGCAGAAACTGACTCAATAACATCAGGATATATGGTTCCTTGTGCCAACCATGAGATATCTGTTAATTCGTGCGCTTCATCATCAAACACTTCGATGAATACACGTCCGATTGCTTTTCTCTTTTTCTCAGGATCTGATTCTCCAGCCAACGCTTCGTAAAAACGTGACTTAGCATCTACTCCTTTAATGTTTAATCCTAGGTCTTTGTATTGCTCCAATACTTGCTCGAATTCATTCTTGCGCAATAAGCCGTTGTCGACAAATATGCAGAATAAATTATCGCCGATCGCTTCCTTCAACAACATGGCTGCTACTGTAGAATCAACGCCTCCAGATAATCCTAAAACAACTTTATCATTTCCGATTTTATCTTTCAATCCTTGAATACTGGTTTCTGCAAAAGAAGAAGCAGTCCAGTTTTGTGAGCAACCTGCTACGTTTACAATGAAGTTTTTCAACAACTCCAATCCTTCTGTAGAATGATAAACCTCAGGGTGGAACTGGATTCCATAAGTATCTTCACCTTGTATATGGTAAGCCGCCACTTTTACATCTTCGGTAGAAGCTATGATTTCAAAATTATCTGATACTGTTTTAATGGTATCTCCATGAGACATCCAGACTTGACTGTTGTCAGAAATCCCTTTCATAAAAGGATTAGACTGGCTAACGAAAGATAAATTAGCACGACCGTATTCCCTGGTCTCAGATGGCAATACCTGACCACCGAAATGCTGTGCCATGTATTGCGCTCCATAACAAACACCTAGCAAAGGCATTTTGCCTTTTATATTCGACAAGTCGATTTGTGGTGCATTCTCATCTCGCACAGAAAATGGACTTCCAGAAAGGATTACCGCTTTAACACTATCATCCATCTGCTTTAGATTATTAAACGGATGAATTTCGCAATATACATTTAGTTCTCTTACTCTTCTAGCAATTAACTGGGTGTATTGAGAACCAAAATCAACAATAATAATTTTTTCTAACATCGGGCAAAGATAAAATATATGATACGCCTATTTACTATATTCTTTCAAGAATTTTCAACGTTGTTTTGAAGAAAACTAAAGCGCTGTAATTCCTTCAAATACAAATTCTGCAGGACCAATGAGCCAAATGTTTTTAAACTGATTACCGGCTCGTTCAAAAGACACTTTCAATTCGCCACCTTCTACTTTGATTTTCAGCTCAGCATCTGTCATATCGTGCTTCACCGCTTGCGCCAATGTTACAGCAGTTACCCCTGTTCCACAAGACAACGTTTCATCTTCCACTCCTCTTTCATAAGTGCGCACTTGAACTCCATCGGTCAATTCTTTTACAAAATTTACATTTGTTCCCGTTGCTTTAAAGCGATTATTGTAACGAATGGCTTTGGCTTCTTCCACTAAATTAAAATCCGACAAATCATCTTTCCAAATCACATAATGCGGAGATCCGGTGTAAATGTACATATATCCATCACCAACTTCCACCTCATCAACATCTCCCATTTTGGTGTAGAACAAATTATTCTGAGACTTCCCAACATGCTTTCCATCAATGGCGATAAAAGATGCTTCTGATTTATAAATCCCCAAAGTTTCAGCAAAAGCTAAAGCACAACGACTGCCATTGCCACAAAAACTCTGGCTTCCATCTGAATTGTAATACACCATTTCAAAATCTACAGCTTCATGATTCCGAATTAGGATGACACCATCCGCCCCAATTCCAAATCGTCTATCGCATAAATGCTGAATTTGTTGAGTCGATAAATGAAGCCTATTTTCACGATCGTCGATCATCACAAAATCGTTTCCGGTGCCTTGATATTTATAAAATTTTAACTGCATGAAAGGATAATTAAATCTATTTAACAGCAAAGATACTGACTAATTCTAGGTTAACAATTTTTAACGGCAGTTGCCTAATATCACAACACTTACAGCGTTAAATTTGAAATAATAAAAATCAAAAAAAACATACTATGAAAAAAGTTATTTTAGTTTTTGTTGCTGCCATGTTAGGTGGAATTACCTCGATTGGCATGTACAAGATTTTTGAAAACAATACAGAAACGAGTTCCTCTTCTGAAGAAAAGATTCCAACTAAATTGGTCAATATGGTTGGAGGAGCTCCTGAGATGGGAGTTGATTATGTCACTGCCGCAGAAATGACTGTTCATGCCGTTGTTCATGTCAAAACGGAAGGAACACGAGAATTGACTCAATATGGTTTTGATCCGATGCGAGAATTATTTTATGGAAATGGAAACGTTCAGAAAAAATATTCTCAACCAGTTAAAGGTGCAGGATCTGGTGTTATTATTTCCAACGACGGATACATCGTAACCAACAATCACGTAGTGGAGAATTCCAATAAAATCAACATTACTCTAAACAATAGTAAAACCTACGAAGCAAAGGTGATTGGCCTGGACCCAACCACGGACATTGCGCTATTGAAAATTGATGGCGATGATTTACCAACAGTTGACTTTGCCAACTCTGATGAAACAAGAGTTGGAGAATGGGTGTTGGCAGTTGGAAATCCATTTAACTTAACCTCAACCGTAACTGCAGGAATTATTTCTGCAAAAGGAAGAGACATCAATATTTTAGGAAATGACCCTTATACAGGAGCTTCTTCCATCGAATCGTTTATACAAACAGATGCAGCAGTAAATCCTGGTAACAGTGGTGGAGCTTTGGTAAATACAAAGGGAGAATTAGTGGGAATCAATGCAGCGATACAATCGAACACAGGATCATATACTGGGTATTCATTCGCCATTCCATCTAATATTGTAAAAAAGGTAGTAGCCGATTTGAAAGAATATGGATCGGTTCAGCGAGCATACATCGGAATCAACATTAGAGACATTGATGAAAATTTGGCCAAGGAGAAAAACATCGACGATCGAAATGGAATTTATGTAGCTGGTCTAGCAGACAAAGGCTCAGCAAAAGAAGCAGGCTTGAAGGAAGGAGACATCATTAAAAAAGTGGATGGAGCTAGAGTCATTAATATTCCTGCATTGCAAGAAAAATTAGGTCAGAAAAGACCAGGTGATAAAGTGGAGCTGACCTTATTGAGAGACGGTAATTTAATCACTAAAGAAGTGACCTTAAAAAACATCGAGGGCAATACAGACATTATTAAAAATGATTCCAAAGAGTTATTCCGCACATTGGGTGTGAAACTAAAAGACTTGAGCAAAGATGAATTGAAGGAGTTAAATGTCTCTTCTGGTATTCAAATCGAAGAAGTGCTAACTGGTAAATTTAGAAATGCAGGAATTGGAAAAGGATTTATCATTCAGAAAATTGACAATGCAGAAATAAGAAGCATGGAGCAATTTTCTGAGATATTAAAAGACAAGACAGGGGGCGTTTTATTAGAAGGCGTGTATCCAAATGGGCAGCAAGCTTATTATGGTTTAGGCTTATAAATAATTGGTTATTTAGTTTGAGAAGCGGGAGTTCATAATGATATGACTCCCGTTTTTTTTGTTACGGGAGTTTTTATTTGTCAGGCAGGGACATTGAATACAAAATGAGCTTAGATTTTCATTTACTAGTATGCTACTTTTTATTTGTCAGGCAGAGCATTTCGACTAAAGCTTCTGCTGAGTTTATTGAAGTAATCAATACCAGCTTTATCAAATTGACCTTTTGTTGAATTGCTTGATTCATTAACTTATTCATTTCATTGTTGAATTGATATATTGTTTCATTCACAAATTGAACAATAGACTAATTGAACCATTAATGATTTAATCTAAGTAAAAAAGGTACATTTGCATTCCCAATTTTAGGGGCAAATCAAACTTTATTGAATGCGTCAGCTAAAGATAACCAAGTCTATAACTAACAGAGAGAGTGCCTCTTTAGAAAAATATCTTCAAGATATCTCGAAAGAAGGCCTTATAAATGCTGAAGAAGAAGTCGAGCTAGCAGTTCGAATTCGAGAAGGAGATCAAGTCGCATTGGATAAGCTAGTATTAGCTAACTTACGATTCGTAGTTTCAGTTTCTAAGCAATATCAAAATCAAGGATTAACGCTTCCTGACTTAATCAACGAAGGAAACTTAGGTTTGATTAAAGCTGCACAGAAGTTTGATGAAACAAGAGGGTTTAAATTCATTTCATACGCAGTTTGGTGGATTAGACAATCTATTTTACAAGCCATTGCCGATCAATCTAGGATTGTGCGATTGCCATTAAACCAAGTGGGTTCTATCAATAAAATCAGAAAAGCGTTTTCACAATTAGAGCAAGAGTTTGAGCGTCCTCCAACTTCAGACGAATTGGCTAATATATTAGAACTTCCTGAAGACAAAATCGAAGAATCGATGAAAGTTTCAGGTCGAAGTGTATCTGTTGATGCTCCTTTTAGCGAAGGTGAAGACGGTACATTATTGGATGTTTTACAAGATTACGACTGCTTAAGTTCAGACAATTTATTGATGAACGAATCCCTTTGCAACGAAGTAGAGCGCAGCTTAGCCACATTAACAGCAAGAGAAAGAGAAATCTTAAAATTGTTTTACGGCATCAATTGCAAGCATTGCTTGTCTTTAGAAGAAATCGGTGAGCGTTTTCAATTGACTAGAGAGCGAGTGAGACAGATTAAAGAAAAAGCAATTAATAAATTAAAGCACACTTCAAGAAGCAACTTATTAAAGGACTACTTGGGTTAAATAATTGAAATCATTTTTTTTACACATACAAATCTAACATATTAATTATGAGCACAGAAATGAAAAAACCTGTGGTTACGAGTGAATTCGAAAGCGAATTGAACAACTGGATCGACCACAAAATGCAGGCGGTTGAGTTAATCAACTCAATTGGAAGTTTACTTTATAACAAATCAGTAGAATTGGTATTATTCCGTCACACTTTAGTTGATGAAAGTGTTTCTGAAGTATTGAAATTGCACAACACCACTCAGAACTTTACCAACAGTAAAGTAAGTATTTACGAAACCAATGAATTGGCGAAAGAACTCTTGAATTTAGACTTAGCTCCTTCTAAAATAGACATTGGTAAGTTAGCGAGTGAATGGTTAGCAGAGGAAGAAAACTTCGCTACTAAGTCGGACTTCATAGCTAATAAGTTAGAAGGAATGATTGGCCAAGAAAAAAGTCAATTAGAGCCGAGAGATGTAATCCTTTATGGATTTGGTCGTATTGGCCGTATCGCAGCGAGAGAGCTAATCAGACAAGCTGGGAAAGGTCAACAATTGAGATTAAGAGCGATTGTAACAAGAGGTGACAACGAGGCAGCTTTAGAAAAAAGAGCCGCATTATTGAGAAATGACTCTGTTCATGGTGCTTTTGAAGGAATTGTAGAAGTGGATACTGCTGAACGCACAATGACAGTTAATGGTCAGGTAATTCAAATGATCAATGGAAACAATCCAGACGAGATTGATTACACTGCTTATGGAATCAATAATGCATTAGTAATTGACAACACTGGAGTTTTTAAGGACAGAACTGCATTGAGCAGACACCTGAAATCTAAAGGTGTTGAACGAGTTATTTTGACTGCACCAGGCAAAGAAATTCCAAACATTGTGTACGGTGTAAATCAAGGTGAAACTGACATCGAAAAAGAGACCATTTATTCTGCAGCTTCTTGTACTACGAACGCCATCGTTCCTGTATTGAAAGTAATTGAAGATAAATTCAAAATAGAAAGAGGTCACATCGAAACTGTACATGCTTATACAAATGACCAAAACTTATTGGACAATATGCACAGCAGTACTCGAAGAGGTCGTTCTGCAGCAATCAACATGGTAATTACTGAAACAGGTGCCGGAAAAGCGGTCACTAAAGTATTGCCTCAGTTGCAAGATAAATTGACTGCGAATGCAGTGCGAGTTCCTACTCCAAATGGTTCTTTGGCAATTATGAACCTTTCATTGAAAACGGAAACAACTTTCGAAGAAGTGAACGAAGTAATGAGAAATGCGGCATTAGAAGGAAATTTAGTGAATCAGATTTACTACTCAGTAGATCCTGAATTGGTTTCTTCTGATATCGTTGGTAATTCTTGTTGTTCAGTATTTGATAGTCCTGCTACCATTGTTTCTCCAGACAAGAAGAACGTTGTTCTTTATGTATGGTATGACAATGAATTTGGTTACACAAAACAAGTGATTCGTTTAGCGAAATACATCTCTAAAGTGAGAAGATTGATTTATTACTAGTAGATCATCCACATAAAATGAAAGGCCTTTGATTGTTGAAATCAAAGGCCTTTTTATTTTCGATAAATTTCATTTCTTGCTTTTTTATGCTTTCTTGACAAAACAATTCTTCTCATAACGTGTACCTTTATTGTATCAATTAATACAAAAAAAGACATGTTAAATTTCGAATATAAGAATCCAACAAAAATCATATTTGGCAAAGGTCAAATAGAAAAAATAGCAACGGAAATCCCTACCGATGCAAAAGTATTAATGTTGTATGGAGGCGGAAGCATTAAGAAAAATGGCATTTATGACCAAGTTACAAATGCACTAAGCAAGCATTCTGTGATAGAATTTGGTGGAATAGAAGCCAATCCAAAATACCACACTTTATTGAGAGCTTTAGAGGTAATCAAATCTGAAAACATCACGTTTTTATTAGCAGTTGGTGGTGGTTCCGTAATTGACGGCACCAAATTCTTATCGAGCGCCGCTTTATATGAAGGCGACAATCCTTGGGATATATTAAAAAAATCAATCCGAACGGAAGTGGGTATGCCATTTGGAACAGTTTTAACACTACCTGCAACCGGTTCAGAAATGAACTCTGGAGCGGTAGTTTCAAATGAGGAAACCAAAGAAAAACTAGGAATGGGTGGACCAGGATTATTCCCTCAATTCTCAGTTTTAGACCCACAGGTGATTGCTTCTATCCCGAAACGACAAATTGTAAACGGAATCACTGATGCATTTACACACGTATTGGAACAATACATTACCTATCCTGCAGGCGCTCATTTACAAGATCGAATTGCAGAAGGAATATTACAAACGCTTGTTGAAACTGCTCCTAAAATCATCAAAGACACATCTGATTATGAAGCGGCAAGTAATTTTATGTGGTGTTGTACAATGGCGCTGAATGGCTTGATTCAGAAAGGCGTTCCAACCGATTGGGCAACTCATGGAATTGGACACGAATTAACTGCTGTATTCGAAATCGACCACGCTAGAACTTTGGCGATTATTGGACCTAATTTATACCGATATAAAATAGAAGGTAAGAAAGAAAAATTAGCTCAGTATGGCGAACGTGTTTGGGGAATTACTTCTGGAAGCACTTTAGAAAAAGCAGAACAAGCGATAGACAGAACAGTTGAATTCTTCCACGATATGGATATTTCGACCAAACTATCAGACTATACGAAAGACTATGAAGGCTTCGCTCAATTGATCAAAGGTCGTTTTGAAGAAAGAGGTTGGGTAGCCATGGGCGAACGAAAAGAAATCACTCCAAGTGATGTAGAGAAAATTATAGAAATGAGTTATTAAATTCAATTTATCAATTTATCGATGAATCAATATATCAATTTTTCTTGCCTTCGACAATCGGGTTTCCTTTTTGAGGAGCACTACTGATAAAGAGAAATTAAATAATTGACAAGACTTACATAAACTTATCTAATTTTATATAACTTGTAATCCAGCCGATAAGGGTATCTTTATCGGCTGTTTTGATTCAATGACTATGCGGAAATCGATTTATTGGGGAGTTTTTTTAGTGTTCTTAGGAGCATGCAGCTACGGCGTTTTGGCAACTATTGTTAAGGTGGCGTACAACAATGGCTTCAGCACTTTAGAAATTACTTTTTCTCAATTCGCTATCGGTTGGATTACTTTATTAGCCATCGTATTGTTGACGAGTAAAAAACAAATCAACGCCGCTCCTAGCATCGCATCTAAGCGGAAGCTGATGATAGCAGGAACATCTATGGGTCTCACCAGTGTGCTTTATTATTTATGCGTTAAAAATATCGATGTTTCCATTGCCATCGTTTTGCTCATGCAAAGCACTTGGATGGGTGTCATTGTAGAATGGTTGATTGAACGAAAAACACCTTCTAGGCAGAAAATAGTGGCGGCAATAGTAGTGCTAATTGGAACCGCACTCTCTGCTAAAATCTTCAATACTTCTTTAGATGAATTGAATGGATTGGGATTTTTATTCGGCTTCTTGGCTTCTATCTCCTATACTGTTACAGTGTATACATCTGGCAAAGTTGCATTAAATATGAAGGCACTGCACCGTAGTTTTTGGATGCTAAGTGGAGGTTTTGTGATCATCTTTATTTATGGATTGATTGCCTATACAGGCAACTTCAATATTAATATTTTTATCTCCTACGGAATTCCGTTAGCCTTATTCGGCACCGTGTTACCTCCTATTCTTTTTGCATATGGAATGCCTTCTGCAGGAACAGCAGCCGGAACTATTGTTGGTGCAGTTGAACTTCCAATCTCAGTAATCATGGCCTATATCGTGCTCAATGAAAATATAATTCCATCGCAATGGATGGGAATTGTATTGATCCTTTTAGCGGTGGTTTTGATGAATTATCAGAAAAAAGTTAAAACTATTTAGGATAATATTTACCTTCAACATTCAAAATCGACACCGTTGAAAAAATTATTATTCCAATCCAAAGACCCAATCACCTTAAGCTTCTTTCGTATTATTTTCGGAATCTGCTTTTTATGGGAATCCCTTTATCTTTTAAAGATCAATTTTGTCTCCGTATTTCTTACAAGTCCACAAGTTCATTTTAATTATGACTTTGCCACTTTTATCCAACCGTTACCGAAAAGTTTGCTTTCTATTGTGATCATTGGCTTGCTTGTGGCTTCAGTATTTATGATTATTGGCAAATACCTAAAAGCAGCATCTTGCTATATTTTCTTTGTGTTTAGCTATATCCTGCTAATAGATAAAGCATACTACAACAACCACTTGTACTTGATCTGCTTATTGGCTGCTTTTTTTGCAATCACCGCTTCTGACGAAGCATTAAGTATAAAAAAGGAATCAACTAAATACATCCCTAACTGGCACTTATTATTGTTCCAGTTGCAATTAGTGATTGTATATTTTTATGGAGGCATCGCCAAAATCAACTCTGATTGGTTGATTAAAATGGAACCAGTCAAAACCATTTTAGAGCAGAAAGCTGCGAGCTCAGCATTGAGTTCAATTTTGCAATCTGAGGCTGCCATTTATTTTATCAGCTATGGTGGATTAGCATTCGATCTTTTAATTGGATTTTTACTATTCTATAAACCGACACGAAAACTAGCGCTAATCGCTGCTCTAATTTTCAATATTATGAATGCATGGCTGTTTGACGACATCAATATTTTTCCATTTATGATGATGGGCGCCTTGGTACTTTTCATTAATCCAGAAGAGTTTAGAAATTTTCTCACCAAATACATCCCAACGTTAAAATCAATACAGGCTGCTACTAAAGACACTTTTGTTGTCAATCAAAAAGTTATCGTTGGACTTACCATCTATTTTATATTCCAAGTATCAGTTCCATTGCGACACCTATTATTTGAAGGCAACACAGAATGGACTGGTAAAGCACAATACTTTTCGTGGCGGATGAAAATCCAAGCTAGAAAAACGGAGCAACTAGAATTTGCTGTGATGAATTATGACAAAAAAGAAGTCATCAATGTGGATTTAAGAAGCTTTGGATTGAATGACGATCAATTGCGATTGTTGAGTATGCATCCAGAAACAGGAGTTCAACTAGCAAAAGCCATTCGAGAAACTGCAGAAAAAAAAGGACTTCGAAACATTGAAGTAAAAGCCAAAGTTAAAGTCTCTTTTAATGGTCGACCAGCACAAATGCTTTATAAAGACATGGATTTGTCTAAAGTGAAAGAAGGTATTTTTGAAGAAAGAGATTATGTAGTTGATTTGAGGGAATAGAGTTAATCTTTTAACCAATTTTTAATATCCATCTTCTGATGGAGAATTCTAACTATTTCAATTATTCCGTTTTCGGACTTTCTATAAAAAATAAGATGAGATTTAATTTTTGAAACTCTATATCCACTCCTGGTTTGTTCAATTGATTTTCCAACCAGATAATTATTAGTTACAAATTCTATCTCGCTAATTAATAAGACATAATATCTATCAGCTTGCACTTTTGACCATCTTAAACAAGTATATTCCCAAATACTAATTAAATCAGATTTAGCGAGTTTAGAAATCTTGTAATTTACATTGCTCATTTATGCTGCCTATGTATTTCTTTCAGAAGTTCATCTGGATTAAAATCGTCAACAAAACCACTTTGTTCTCCCAATTGCAGTGCTTTAATAAGCTCTTGTTCTTTCTTTTCTTCTCTTTCCAAAAGCCTTAACGCAGACCTGATTACTTCGCTAACAGAACCATACCTCCCAGAGCTCACTTCTTGCTTGATAAACTCCTCAAAATAATCCCCCAATGATATTGATGTATTCTTTCCCATTTCAAATCCTTTCAATCAAAATTACCAAACTTTGGTAATTCTATCAATAAAAAAATCCGCTAAGCATTGCTTAGCGGATTCAATATAAAAGTTCATCACCTTTTTACTTCTCGAATTGTTTCAAAGTAGAAATAATAATTTCAACACATTCTCTCAACTCTGCTTCCGTCATCACCAATGGTGGAGCAAAACGGATAATATTTCCATGAGTTGGTTTTGCTAATAAACCATTTTCCTTTAAAGCCACACAAATATCCCAAGCAGTAGAACTATCTTCTGAATCATTGATCACGATTGCATTTAACAATCCTCTACCTCTTACCAAAGAAACCAAGTTAGACACCTCAACATATTTATTGATTTCAGCTCTAAACAAATCTCCTAGAGTTCCTGCTTTAGCAGTCAAATCCTCATCAACAATAACATCGAGTGCTGCAATAGCTACTTTACAACCAAGCGGGTTTCCACCAAAAGTAGAACCGTGTTGACCTGGCTTAATCACATTCATTACTTCGTCGTTGGCTAAAACTGCTGAAACTGGAAATACACCACCTGAAACTGCTTTTCCTAAAATCAATACATCAGGTTTAAACCCTGCTTTACTTTCACACGTTTTACCTGAACAAGTACATCCTTTGCAAACCGCCAATAGACTTCCTGTTCTACCTATTCCGGTTTGAACCTCATCAGCCAATAATAAAACACCAGCTTCTTTGCACAAACGCGCGGCTTCAGCCATGTAATTATCATCTGGCACAAATACACCAGCTTCACCTTGAATCGGCTCCACTAAAAATCCGGCTATGTTATCTTGTTTTAATGCTTCAGCTAGTGCAGTTAAATCATTGTAAGGAACACTAATAAAACCAGGAGTATACGGTCCGAAATTTTTACGTGCATTTGAATCATCTGAAAATGAAACAATTGTAGTGGTTCGACCGTGAAAATTTCCATTGGCTACAATAATTGTTGCAGCATCTTCATGAATACCATTCTTCTCATATGCCCACTTTCGGCATAATTTAATAGCTGTTTCCACAGCCTCAGCACCTGTATTCATTGGAAGCACTTTGTCATAGTCAAAGTAATTGGTAATGTACTTTTCAAAAGGCCCCAATACATCGTTGTAAAACGCTCGCGAAGTCAAGGTTAATGTTTTCGCTTGCTCTATTAATGCGTTTACAATCTTTGGATGACAATGACCTTGGTTAACAGCCGAATAAGCAGATAAAAAATCATAATACTTCTTTCCTTCTACATCCCAAACATGAACACCCTCACCTTTCGCTAAAACCACCGGAAGTGGATGATAGTTGTGTGCCCCATATTTATCTTCCATCTCTACCGCTTGATTAGAAGCGGTTATTTTTTCTACTGTTAAACTCATTACTCGTCTACTTTAATTCTACAAAAATTGAAATACAAATATATCTATATTTGAACGGAATATTTTAGATAACCACTATGTTAGAAAAACTAATCTAAAACAAATTCAACTATAGTTACCTTTCAAATCAGGAGCACCACTTAACTCCAACTCATTAAAAAATGAATAAGCCTTAGATGACTTTGTTGAGACTCACCTAACTGCATAGAACACTGGAAATTTATCTGGACTATTGGAATACTCACTACCACTTAAGATAGGTAAATGAATAAAATGCTCAAGATTAGTTAAATAACCCGAATTAATCGTTCCAACAAACTTGAAATTCATTTTTTTGAGGAACAACGCAATCAGATTATAAAAACACTCTTTAAAAAACTAATTTTGCACCATGGGAAGAAGAATAAGAAAACATATTCCAATAATGGAAAATGTAACTGTTTTGGATGCAGTTGCCGAAGGTAAAACATTAGCGAAAGTAGATGATTTAGTGATCTTTTTGAGCAATGCTGTTCCAGGTGATGTGGTAGACATCCAAGTCACCAAAAAGAAAAGAAACTACGTTGAAGGCAAAGCCATTAAATTTCATAAGTATTCTGAAAAACGTGTAGAACCTTTTTGCGAACATTTCGGAACCTGTGGAGGTTGCAAGTGGCAATTCCTTTCTTATGAAGATCAATTGGGCTATAAAGCCAAACAAGTAAAAGACAATTTAGAGCGTTTGGCAAAAATAGAATTGCCTGAATTTGAACCAATCCTTGGAGCGCCTAAAACAACTTATTACCGCAATAAATTAGAATATACTTTCTCTAACAAACGATGGTTTACAGAAGTAGAAATCGCAGAAGAAAACGAATTGGACCAAGATGGCTTGGGATTCCATGTCCCTGGACGATTTGATAAAGTACTAGACATCAATCATTGTTATTTACAATCTGATCCGTCAAATCAAATTCGGTTGGCAGTTAGAGCTTATGCAAAAGCACATGGATTGACATTTTTTGATATTAGAGACCAACATGGATTACTGCGTAATTTAATTATTCGAACAGCTTCAACTGGTGAATTAATGGTGATCGTGGTTTTCTTTCAGGAAGAAAAAGAAAATAGAATTGGTTTAATGCAACATTTGGCTGATGAGTTTCCACAGATCACCAGTTTGCTTTATGTAATAAATGGAAAAGGTAACGATACTATCGGTGACCAAGAAGTGATTACTTTTAAAGGTAATGATCACATGTTGGAGGCTATGACTGACTTTCAAGATCCAACTAAAAAAATTCAGTTTAAAGTGGGACCTAAATCCTTTTACCAAACCAACTCCGAACAAGCAGAAAACTTATATCAAATCACGGCTAAATTCGCAAACATTCAGGCGGATCAAACGGTTTACGATTTATATACAGGAACAGGAACCATCGCGAATTACGTTGCGAAATCGGCGAAAAAAGTAGTTGGTGTAGAATATGTCCCTGAAGCCATTGAGGATGCAAAGCACAATTCTGAATTGAATGGAATTAGCAATACGGCCTTTTTTGCAGGAGATATGAAGGATGTGTTGACAGCAGACTTTGTAAAAGAAAATGGAAAAGCAGATGTCATTATTACTGACCCTCCAAGAGCTGGAATGCATCCGGCTGTAATCGAACGCATGTTGGAAATGGATCCGGAACGAATTGTTTATGTAAGTTGTAATCCGGCTACACAAGCTAGAGATTTACAAGCGTTAGACGTGAATTATAAAGTGATAAAAGTGCAAGCCGTAGATATGTTCCCTCACACACACCACATAGAAAATGTAGTGTTATTGGAAAGAAAATGAAAGCAGAGTTAGATAAAAATTATTGGGACAGCCGTTATCAAGAAGGCGATATTGGATGGGATTTGGGTGGAGTTAGTCCAGCTCTAAAAGAATACATTGATCAATTAAAAGATAAAAGTCTAAGAATTCTAATTCCTGGTGGTGGCAATGCATATGAGTTAGCATATTTACATGAGAATGGCTTTTCTAATTCTTACTTAATTGATTTATCGCCAACGGCATTGGCTAATTTCAAAAATAACAATCCTACTATTTCCGAAAAACACCTCATTGAAGGAAATTTCTTTGAGCATGAAGGAACCTATGATTTAATTATCGAGCAAACTTTCTTTTGTGCAATAAATCGAACATTGCGAAAGCAATATGCTGACAAAACTTTTGATTTACTTGCTCCAAACGGAAAATTAGTAGGATTGCTGTGGAGCGAAGATTTTGGCGAAGACAGTCCACCATTTGGAGGAACTCGAAAAGAATACTTGACCTACTTCGAACCATTGTTTAAGATTAAAACATTAGTAGAAAGTCACAACAGTATAAAACCACGAGCAGGTAGAGAATTATTTATGATTCTTCAGAAATAGACTTAAATTTGAATTCAAACGACAGATATGGCAGCTAGTAAAACTCTGATATTAGATCACGATAAGATCATTCAAAAGGTGAACAGAATTGCTTATCAAATTTTTGAAGATAACTATACCGAAAAAGAGATTATTATAGCTGGTATTGCGCCAAAGGGATATCAATTTGCTAAGCTATTGAGTGAAACCTTGGAGAAGATTTCGAAAATTAAAATTCAATTAGTTGAATTAAAAATTAACAAGGACAATCCGATAGAGAGTAAAATTGAATTATCCATAAACGAAAAAGATCTTTCCGACAAGGTGATCATTGTTGTTGATGATGTATTGAATTCAGGAAAAACGTTAATCTATGGAGTGAATTATTTTCTGAATGGACCTATAAAAAAGCTCTCTACAGCCGTTTTAGTCAATCGAAATCACCGTCGTTTCCCGATTAGTGCCGATTATGTGGGAACTTCCTTGTCTACTACACTGCAAGATCACGTAGAAGTAAAATTCAGTCCTTCAGGAAAGCATACCGTTCATCTTAAATAAGTGAAAGAATTTTATTTGCCGTAAGATTTGGTGCATCAGCAATTAATTGGGCTTTTGAGTAATAACTTTCTCGTTCTAAAAGCTTTTGCTCTATAAATAATTTTAATTCTTCTTCAGTAAGATTGGCAATTAAAGGGCGTTTCACTTGGGCTGATTTCAACCGTCCAAATAAAATATTAGCATGCAATTTTAGATAGATCGTTTTGCCCACTTCATTCATTAAATCCATATTATTGAAGAAACATGGTGTTCCTCCACCAGTAGACAATACAAAATCAGAATGTTGATTAATTAGTGATTCAAGAGCGGTTTGCTCAATCAACCGAAATCCATCCTCGCCAATTTCTTCAAAAATACGTGTGATTGTTTTTCCTTCTTTTTCTTCTATCAATTGATCTAAATCGAAAAAAGGCAATTCGAGGTGATGAGCTACTTTTTTACCCAATTTCGATTTACCAGACCCCATGAAACCAAGAATAAAAAGTCTCATTTAATCTAATTTTTCAAAAGGAGAATTGGGTTCTTTTGCTAATGTATTATAGACTACACGTTCAAACAGTTTAGGAAAAATTCGACTTAATCCACGAACCAACAACCCATCTAATGTCATTGTTACGGTTCTTTTGCGCTTAATAACACCTCTATAAATATATCCTGCTACCTTTTCGGCGCTCATCATTTTACCTTCTTCTCTTGGAGAAGTGCCTTGTGGCGAACCATCAGCGGTCAATGCAGTATTTCTAATATTGGAGGATGTAAAGCCAGGACAAGCCACCATAACATGTAATCCTGTTTTTTTATTTTCAGTGCGCAAAGAGTTTAAGAAACCTTGCATGGCATATTTAGAAGCAGAATAACCTGTTCTTGCAGGCAAACCAATCAATCCACCAACCGAAGAAACACCTACTACCGAACCTCCATTCTTTAATATATGCGGAAGTGCATATTTAGTAGCGTAGACTGTTCCCCAGAAATTAACTTGCATCACTTTTTCGATTACGCTAATGTCTGATTCTATAAATAACGCCCTCATTGAGATTCCAGCATTGTTAATCAACACATCTATAGACTGAAAAGCAGCAATAGTTTCATCTACTAATCGTTTACAATCTGATTTAATGCCCACGTCGGCTACTATACCAATACAATCTACACCTTTAGATTTAAAAGTATTTACAGTAGCTTCCACATTTTCTGCATGACGAGCTACAATAGCTACCTTACTGCCATTCAGACCGAAGTACTCTGCGGTTGCCTTGCCGATTCCAGAAGTTGCGCCCGTTACGATGACGACCTTACCTTTCATAGTGTGACTTTATTTGAAAATAAAGATAAAGTGTATTTCTTTGCTGTTAGAAATAATTACGTAAATGTACACTTCCAATGAATATTCTTGAGGTTAACGACAAAAAAAATACCAAAGAGTTTTTAGACTTTCCGAACCGACTGTATAAAAATGACCCAAATTGGATTCCACATTTGCGTCAAGATATTGAAAAAGTATTTGACAAAAAGACCAATAAACTATTCAGAAATGGAGAGGCAGTTCGTTGGATATTAAAAGATAGCAATAATAAAACCATTGGACGTCTGGCAGCTTTCATTAATCAAAAAACGTCCAAAGGATTTAAGCAGCCAACAGGTGGAATTGGTTTTTTTGAATGCATCAATAATCAGGATGCTGCTTTCTTAATGTTCGACACCGCAAAAAAATGGTTGGAAGAAAGAGGAATGGAAGCTATGGATGGGCCAATAAACTTTGGTGAAAAAGATAAATATTGGGGATTGGTAACCGAAAATTTTACTGCTCCACCTTATTATTGTCAGAATTATAACCCTGAATACTACCTACCATTCTTTGAGAATTATGGATTCAAAGTCTATTACGAACAATACATTTATTCAAGAAATACAACGGATGAATTGGCCGAGATTTTAATTGAGAAGGCTAACCGAATTGCCAAATCACCTGAATATACATTTAAGACCATTGATAAATCGGATTTGTATAAATATGCCGAAGACTTCAGAACAATCTACAATCGAGCTTGGGTAAAACATGAGGCATTTAAGCCAATGGAGCAAAAGCAAGCCATGGTGATAATGAAAACGATCAAGCCAATTCTTGATGAAGACTTAATTCATTTTGCCTATTTCAAAGGAGTTCCTGTTGGATTTTTTATCGCATTGCCAGAGATCAATCAAATCTTCAAACGAGTAGGTGATAATTTTAACTGGTGGGGAAAATTGAAATTTTTGCTTTATCAGAAAATGGGCGTTTGTGATACTTTCTTTGGGTTGGCTTTTGGAATTGATCCTGATCACCAAAGTAAAGGACTAGAAGGTGCATTATTTAACAGCATAAAGAAACAAGTTGCAATAAAAAGTAATTACAAAGAAGCGGTGATTACCTGGATTGGTGACTTTAATCCGAAGATGATTCACGTAATTGAGAATCTGGGAGCTGATAAGTTGCGTACTTTATGTACCTATCGCTACCTTTTTGATCGAAGCAAGCCCTTTGAGCGCACAAAAATCATACAGTAAACCCCTTTATAAAAGGGACTTAAAAAAAAGTTTAAAAAAAAGGAAAAAATCAGTCGATTCCGCTTTGTCAATTTGAATAATCGCTTTATATTTGCAACCGCTTAACAAAGCAGGATTTGTTAGCTCAGCTGGTAGAGCACATCCCTTTTAAGGATGGGGTCCTGGGTTCGAACCCCAGACAAGTCACAAAAAAAGCTTCCAATTTATCGGAGGCTTTTTTTGATTTATGACGTTTCTTCTTCGAAATGTTATATTTTTTGCCCCGGTGCTGAAACTGGTAGACAGGCATGGTTGAGGGCCATGTGTCCTTATGGATGTGCAGGTTCGAGTCCCGTTCGGGGCACTCAGAATAAAAGCAGTGAGTTAATCAACTTGCTGCTTTTATTGTTTATTTCCCATTCCACCAAATACCAGAAGGCAACCTAATCTAACTAATCATCGTCCTAGTCAAACAATAAAATCCTTACAGCCATGAAAAAAATTATACTATCTTTCCTCTTAACCGGTTTTCTATTCACCCAAGCCATTGCTTCGGACTTTATAGGTGCTGAAATTTCTTACAAACATTTAACTGGTAGTACTTATGAAATAAAAGTCACTTCATTTGTTGCAATCGTTGGAGGCAATCCTATCATTCGTCCAAACTTAACTGTTGACTATAGAAACAATTGTACTTTAGGTAGTTTACAACTACAATATGACACTAATTATACTTCTAATATATCTTGCTCTCTAATTGATCCCCATATTATAATCGAATACAGAACACAATTTACATTCCCTTCCCTCAATTGTAATGGTGTGGTCTTAACTCTTGACGCTCCATGCTGTATGATTCAATACAACAATATGCAGAGTTCAGTAGCAATGGAGGAAGTTAAAGCAGAGATTTTATTTTTTAGTCGTCAAAATACTTCTGCTCAATTTAACACTTCTGTAATTCGATTTGCACAAAAAAATAGCTCTACTAATATTGATTTATCTGCTTCAGACATAAATGGAGACTCCCTAGCTTATACTTTAGCAGATGCTTCAGGAACTTATCCTTCAGGTTACACAGCCAACGATCCTTTTGGCCCATTTGGAACCAGTTCTTTAAATCCATCAACAGGAGTTTTAACAGTTAATCCTACTGCAAATGGACAATACCTAATAAATGTGCTTGTTTCGGAATATAAAAATGGACAATTAGCTGGAAAAAGTCAACGAGAGTGGGCAATCGAGGTGATTGACAATGTTGCAACAAATCACAATCCTTCTTTAAGTGGTATTAACAATACGAACAACTATTCTATTACCGCCTGTTTAGGTGACACCATAGATTTTTTCGCTAACATTACTGACCTTGATACGAACCAAGTGGTAAGAGCCCGACTTTTACAAACATTGCCGTTGGCAAAACTTACAACCACCGGTCGTACTGTTAATTTTAAGTGGATTTTAGGTAGTCCGAACACAGCCGGGACTTATCACCCGACCATTCAACTGGATGACCAAAACTGTGGGGTCACTAATTTTTCATTTGATATCACTGTGAATCCTTGTATTCCAACTAGCATTATTGAAAACAAACAAAATAGCTTTTCAATCTACCCCAACCCTTCACAAGGAGTCTTTACGTTAAACCTCAATGACGAAAACTTAAATTCAACTGTTTCGGTTCGTTCCATTACTGGACAGCTATTACAAGAAATTCAGGTATTGAACTCGCAACAACAGTTCAATATCTCTGAATTAGAAAGTGGAATTTATTTCATCTCAATTCCAACGAAAAGTGGAATTGTTTCAAAAAAGATAATTCTGACAAAATAATCAAAAGGGAAGTGGGTTAAAACTCGCTTCCCTTTTTTCCCTTGGAGAATCTTTCGTCTCCTTTTTTTAGTCATTTATAATGGTTTGATATATTATATCAATTGACGCATTTCCACTTATTGATTAACAAAATATTATTGTAATCAATTACTAATGCAACCTTCAGTTGGTTTCATAACGTCTAATAAAAAAAACGATATGAAAAAGAATCTACTCCTTTTGGTTACTATAACTATATTATTTTGTTTATTTCCAACCGGCCTTAAAGCCTTTAATGGCTATGAAGTTTCATTCAACCATATTTCAGGAAGAACTTATGAATTTAATTTAGAATTTTACAATATTGACGCACGGACACCACCAAGTAGTTTAGTATTTGATGTTTTTAGCACCTGTGGTATTGCAGGACAATTTAGCATCCTCAATCAGAACAATACGACAATTCTACCACCAAACTGCAGTCCAAACCCTATTCCTTTGAAAAGAACTAGCTATTCGGGAACCTATACATTTCCAACGAATGGTTGCTCTGATTTTCTATTAGTATTGGATATTAATATTTTCAGTAATTATGCAAATATTAGCACCTCAGGAAATAATAGTGGCATTTTGATCAACGGTGTTGGACTCTATTCCAATAGTTCACCAAAAATAATAAACACCCCGAAATATCTCTCAATCAACAACCATATCAGTAGTTATAATTTACATGCTACTGACCCTGATGGTGACAGTTTGGTTTATAAATTAGCACAGCCTCCAGGCAGTTTCAATACAGGTTATACTACAAACTCTCCGTTCGGGGTTAATCAATATTGCACGTTGGATTCTACTACAGGCATTTTAAAAGGTAACATGGTCAATTATCCTTTACTACTTAGTGTAGAAATTGAAGAATATCGCAAACAAATATTAATAGGCACAACTCATCGTGTTTGGTCAATATATGCAGCAAATAGTACAACTTTACCAGTAACCATTTCTGAAATCAACTACAACCAAGGGTTTGACACTACCTTTTGTACAACTGACTCCGTATTTTTTGAATTTAAGGCTGCGGCAGTGAATAACCCCGCCAATGTAGTTATAGACAGCAATAAATTTGGTGCAACCGTTAAAACATTTAATGGTATTAGCTATTTTAAAATGCCTCCAAATGGATTACTTAAAACAAATACCCCTTATCATTTTTATGTCAATGCGACTAGTGGCTGCGATTTATACACTCAAATATTCACAATTCGATTTGATTCCTGTATCACAACATCTATACAAGAAAAGAAGCTTAATAATTTCCAAATCTATCCTAACCCTTCTAAAGGAAACTTTACGTTAAACTTAAATGACGAAAACTTGAATTCAACTGTTTCTGTTCGTTCCATTACTGGACAGCTATTACAAGAAATTCAGGTATTGAACTCGCAACAACAGTTCAATATCTCTGAATTAGAAAGTGGAATTTATTTCATCTCAATTCCAACGAAAAGTGGAATTGTTTCAAAAAAGATAATTCTGACAAAATAATCAAAAGGGAAGTGGGTTAAAACTCGCTTCCCTTTTTTTACATCCATATTTTTTCTGGGTTCATTATTCCTTTTGGATCGAAGACTTTTTTTATTCCTTTCATCAGTTCGATTTGAGTGGTGTTAAATAGAATGTCCATATATTCTTTTTGTACCAAGCCGATTCCGTGTTCTCCTGAAATGGTACCACCCATTCGTTTGACTTCCTTAAAAAGCTTTCGAATGGCTTCATTCAGGGTTGTGTTCCAAAAGTCATCACTCAACTCATCCTTCAATATATTAATGTGCAAATTCCCGTCTCCGGCGTGTCCATAACACACCGATCGAAAGCCGTATTCAGTTCCAATTGACTTTACAATTTTCAGCAATTCAGGCAAGGCAGCACGAGGAACCACTGTGTCTTCTTCTTTGTAAATGGAATGTTTTTTAACCGCTTCTCCCACTACTCGTCTTAACCGCCACAAATTACTTTTCTGTGCTTCATTATCAGCCATCAATACTTCACCACAATCGAATTGTTCAATCACAGCATAAATCTTCTCCAATTCATTCATTAAAGTGGCTTCGTCGTTTCCATCAACTTCAATCAGCAAATGTGCTTGAGTAGTCGATTCTAGCTTTAAACTATGATCGTTGATAAAGTCTTGCGCCATTAAAATAGCATCTCGTTCCATTAACTCCATAGCAGAAGGCACAACACCTGTTCTAAAAATAGCAGAGACAGCTCGTGCGGCATCTTCAATGGTATTGAATGGCACTAACATCAAAGCGTCAAATTGCGGATGAGGAATCAACCTTAAAACGATTTTAGTAACAAACCCCAACGTTCCTTCACTGCCAACAATAAGTTGTGTCAAGTTATAGCCAGTTGCATTCTTTAGCACATTAGCGCCAGTCCAAATGATTTCACCATTTGGCAATACCAATTCTAGATTGAGCACATAATCCTTTACAACGCCATACTTAACAGCTTTTGGACCTCCTGAATTTTCGGCTATATTTCCACCGATAAAGCAACTCCCTTTGCTTGCCGGATCCGGAGGGTAAAACAACCCTTTTTCTTTGACTGCGTTTTGCAATACTTCAGTGATCACTCCTGGTTCCGTGGTCACCTGCAAATTATCTTCATCTATTGTTAAAATTCTATTTAGATTCTCAGAAGAAATTAGTACTCCACCTTTCACTGCCAATGCACCACCGCTTAAACCTGTACCCGCTCCTCTTGGAGTAACACAAATGGAATGCTCATTACAATACTTTAAAATTTTTGATACCTCAGCGACCTCTTTTGGTTTTAAAACCAATTCCGGATGAAAAACTAAATCCTCGGTGTAATCATGGGTATACTGCTCAAATTGTTCCTCACCTTTTAAAGTATGAGATGGGCAAATTGAAATTAAATAATCAATCGCAGAAAGAGTCAATTTATTATATGTCATTTTGAATTTTATTATACTAAAAAACCGCCTCTTTCACTTCAGCGAATAGAGGCGGTTTCTAATCATTCATATTATTTTACCTAGTCAAGAATACACTTCCTTTCACTTGTGCATCTTGCAAATCAATGACATAGAAATAGGTTCCAGGGGAAGCTTTATCACCACTTTGGGTTCTACCATCCCAACCACTCTTTTCAGTGTTTGAGGTGTATACAATTTCTCCCCATCGGTTAAAGATAGTTACCTCAACACAATTGGCTAAGTCACCTTTATAATTGATTCTAAAAACATCGTTAATTCCATCTCCATTTGGAGAGAACACATTGGATTGAACCAATTCTAAATAATTATCGATGTTTCCAATATTGATCGCTTTAGTTAATGTATCGTAGCAAGTTAAATTCTGAGCAATCAACGTCAATACATTTTCACTATTGAAATTAAAATCCAACTGCGGTTCAAAACCATCTACTGTATCTGTCGCATTGTTTACGACCCATCTGTAATCAATTCCATTAATGGATTTATTATCCACCAAAGTAACAAGCCCTGAACACTCAGGTGTAAAGTCCAAATCAAAATCAGCAATTGGGTTTGGTTTAACCTCTATAATCATACTATCCACATCGAAACATCCAGCAGCATTTCTCACTTCCACGAAATATTTCGTTCTTACCAAGGGATTTGCGATTGGATTCCGAACCGTTGCATCATTTAAACCTGCTGCCGGCGACCATAAATAGGTTATTCCAACGGTGTCTCCAGAAAGAATAGGATTCAGTTCAACCGATTCTCCTTCACAAATTTCAAGATCAAAAATGGTCACATCAAACACCTCAACAATAACTGTGTCTGTGTCAAAACATCCGTTAATATCAGTTCCTGTCACCACATAAATAGTAGTCGTATCTGGAAATGCAATTGGATTAGAAATAAAAGGATCATTCAATCCTATAATTGGACTCCACGAATAAGTTACCGCTCCGGAAGCTTGTAATTGAACAATATCTCCTTTACACATTGTAGTATCAACTCCTGCATCAACAACTGGCAATGGATTTACAGTTACTAATATTGAATCTCTCGCAATACAAGCATTTCCATCTTCCACTTCTAAATAATACATCGTAGTTATTAAAGGCGAACAGATAGGATTCTGCACAGTATCGAAGTTCAATTGAGTTGATGGTGTCCATGTATATTTCGCTCCAACAGGACCTGTAGGAATACCACCTAAAATTACAGTATCGCCTAAGCAAACCGCCAAGTCATTTCCAGCATCAATCACTGGCAATGGATTTACAGTGACTGTGATTCGATCTGATTTGAAACAACCATTTGCTCCAATTCCAATTACCGTATAAGTAGTGGTAGTAGTGACAAATACTTTTGGATTTGCAATAGTTGGATTACTTAAACCTGCAGCAGGAGTCCAAATATATGTTGCTGCTCCAGTTGCATTAATTTGAGCTGTATCTCCAAAACAATACGTGATATCAGGTCCTGCATTTGTTAATGGCAATGTATCAACTTGAATATTTAGATTAAAAGTATCGCTACATGCTAAATTAGAAGTTACAATCAATTGAACATTAAATACTCCATGAGTTCCATAAGTATAAGTCGGAGAAGCTAATGTAGAAGTTCCTACTCCATCACCAAAATCCCAACTCCAATCTGTAATAGTACCTGTCGCAACTGTAGATAAATCAGTGAAGGTTGTCACTGCTCCTTGACAAACCGTATCTGCTTCGAAAAGGGCTACTGGTCTAGGATTCACAAATACCGTTACTGAATCTATGTTCTCACAACCATTACCATCTACGCCGGTCACAAAATACTTAGTCGTTGCAGTTGGACTAGCAATTGGATTGGCGATTGTTGCATTGGACAGCCCAGTTATTGGAGTCCATGTATAATTTATTGCTCCAGTTGCGGTCAGTTGAGTTTCTTCTTGTTCACAAATCGTCACATCATTGCCTGCATCAACTATCGGAAGTGGATTCACAGTAACAACCATCGAATCTATCCCAAAACATCCATTTCCATCTGTAACGGTAACATAATATTTCGTCGTTACTATTGGGAATGCATCTGGGTTCGCCAATGTTGCATTACTCAATCCTGTTATTGGACTCCACGCAAATGTATTCGCTACATTTCCAGTTGGAGAACCTCCAATATTGATAGTATCTGCAAAACAGATTGTAAAGTCTGGTCCTGCATCCGCAGTTGGATTTGGATGAACAGTGATTACATTAGTGATTGAATCTTTACATCCAACATCAGAAGTCACTACCAATTTCACATTAAATGTTCCTGCTGTTAAGTATAAATGCTTTGGATTCTGTGCCGTCACCAATGGCGAAGCATCACCAAAATCCCAACTCCAATTCGTGATAGTGCCACCTGTAGTGATGGTTGACAAATCAGTAAAGGCTGTAGTATCATTCAAACAAATGGTAGTTGAAGAAAAAGCTGCTGTTATTATTGGATTCACAGTTACAATAACTGAATCAATTCCAACACAGGTATCATTGGCAGTTCTCAAGTAATACTTAGTGGTAATAGCCGGCGAAGCTTTTGGGTTCGCTACAGTTGCATTGCTTAAGCCTGCAACTGGCGTCCAAGAATAAGTCGTATTCAACGGTGATGTTGGGTTACCACCCAATGTCACACTGTCGTTTAAACAAATGGTTTGATCCGCTCCTGCTTCAGTTGGTACTGAAGGAGAATACAACACAAATACTGAATCTCTATTTCTACAACCGTTGCCATCAAAACCAGTGACGTAGTATGTAGTTGATGCTGTTGGTGTCGCTATTGGATTTGCAATATTTAAATTACTCAAAGTTGGATGTGGATCCCAAGTATACGTCACACCACCGGTTGCTTGTAATTGAGTAGAGAAACCAGGGCATACATAAGCCGAATCTCCAGCATCTATTGTTGGTAATGGATTGATAGAAACCAAGACATCATCTGTGGCAGTACATCCATTCACATCAGTTACTGTTACCGTATAGGTTGTTGGTGTTGTAGGAAATGCTTTTGGATTCGCAACTGTTGGGTCAACTAAAGTTGCAGCAGGGCTCCATGCATAAGTCACGGTGTTTGCTGGCCCAGTTGGAGCTCCACCAATTATTACGGTATCATTTAAACAAACAAATACATCAGGACCTGCACTAACAACAGGCAATGGATTTACCGTTATGGTCACTTGATCTGAAGCGGTACATCCATTTAGATCTGTTACTTGTACGGTGTAGGTTGTAGTAACTGCAGGACTTGCAAAAGGATTCGATGCTACAAAATTTGTCAATCCGGCAATGGGACTCCATAAATAAGTTGATCCTGCAGGACCAGTAGGTGTTCCTCCCACTGGAGCAGATTGTCCAGCACATATTGTTTGGTCCGCACCTGCATCTACAGTAGGCAATGGATTAACCGTTACAATTACATCATCTGTAGAAATACAACCATTTCCGTCTGTTACTGTAACAGTATAAGTTGTTGTAATAAGAGGAGTCGCAGTTGGATTGGATGCTGTAGCACTAGAAAGTGTAGCAGCAGGAGACCAAGAATAAGTTGAACTTACAGGTCCTGTTGGACTACCTCCAATTGTTGTATTTCCTCCTATACAGATGGCTTTATCAGCTCCTGCACTTACTACAGGACTTTGATTAACATTTACAATCACTTGGTCTGTAGCAGTACATCCATTTGCATCCGTAGCAACAACAGTATAAGTTGTGGTTACCAATGGAGTTGCAGTTGGATTGGATAATATAGCATTATCTAATGTAGCAGCTGGCGTCCAAGCAAAAGAAGTAGCAGTTGCACTAGTTGGAGCTCCACCGATTGTCGCAGAGAATCCTGCACAAATAGTTTTATCTGTTCCCGCATCTACTATAGGATTCGGATTAACTATTACCCGAACGACATCAGTTGATGTACATCCAACACCACTAGTTACAGTTACAGTATAATCTGTTGTTGTTATTGGATTTGCGGTAGGATTTGAAGCAATTGTGCTTGACAACCCAGTTGCAGGACTCCAAGAATACGTTGCTCCTATTGGACCAGTTGGGCTTCCTCCTATTGTAGTTGACTTTCCATTACATATGGTTTGATCTGTTCCTGCATCTGCCGTTGGCAATGGATTAATTATTACCTCAACATCATCAGTTGCTGTACACCCATTGGCATCGGTTACTGTTACTGTATAAATTGTATTTACTATCGGTGATGCAACCGGATTTGAAACACTTGTATTGGACAATGTTGCTGCAGGAGACCATGCGAAACTTGAACCTGCAGGTCCAGTTGGGCTGCCTCCAATTGCAACACTTCCTCCTGGACAAACCGCTTTATCAACACCTGCACTTACTGTAGGACTAAGGTTAACATTTACAATCACTTGATCTGAAGCAGTACATCCATTTACATCTGTTGCAACAACTGTATATGTTGTAGTCACCAATGGTGAAGCAATTGGATTGGATAAAGTAGCATTGCTTAATGATGCAGCAGGCGTCCATGAATACGAAGTAGCCGTAGCACTAGTTGGAGAACCTCCTATTGCAACTGAAAAACCAACACAAATGGTTTTATCTGTTCCTGCATCAACTATTGGATTAGGATTTACAGTTACTCTTACTATATCGGTTGAAGTACACCCTACTCCACTTGTAACAGTTACTGTATAGTTTGTTGTTACAGTTGGATTCGCCGTTGGATTCGATGCAGTTGTACTTGACAATCCAGTTGCAGGACTCCATGCAAATGTAGCTCCTGTTGGTCCAGTTGGACTACCTCCAATTGTTGTATTGCTTCCGTTACAAATTACTTTATCAACACCAGCATCAGCAGTTGGAACAGCATTAATGGTCACTTCTACATCATCTGTTGCAGTACACCCATTGGCATCGGTCACTGTTACTGTATAAATTGTATTTACTAAAGGTGAAGCGATTGGATTCGAAACAGAACCATTAGATAATGTTCCAGCAGGCGACCATGAATAACTTGAACCACCGGGTCCGGTTGGACTGCCTCCGATTGCAACACTACCTCCAGGGCAAATTGCTTTATCAGCACCAGCACTCACGGTTGGGCTTGCATTAACTGTTACTAATACCTGATCAGTAGCTGAACATCCATTCGCATCAATTGCAACAACAGTATAAGTTGTTGTTGCAGTTGGACTGGCTACCGGATTAGAAACTGTTGCATTATTCAAACCTGCAATAGGAGTCCAAGAATAAGAAGTTGCGGTTGCACTTGTTGGCGAACCACCAATTGCCACAGACTTCCCATTACAAATTACTTTATCAGTTCCTGCATCCACTATAGGGTTCGGATTAACTGTTACTCTTACAACATCAGTTGAAGAACAACCAACTCCACTAGTCACAGTTACTGTATAATTGGTAGTCACTGTTGGGTTTGCTGTCGGATTCGATGCAGTGGTACTTGATAATCCAGTTGCTGGACTCCATGTGTAAGTAGCTCCTGTTGGTCCAGTCGGGCTTCCACCAATTACAGTAGAAGCTCCATTACAAATGACTTTATCTGTTCCTGCATCTGCAGTTGGAACAGCATTAATCCTCACTTCTACAGCATCTGTAGCAGTACAACCATTTGCATTGGTTACTGTAACGGTATAAATGGTATTTACCAAAGGTGTAGCTGTTGGATTAGATACAGACCCACTTGACAGGGTTCCTGCTGGCGACCAAGAATAGCTTGATCCACCAGGCCCTGTTGGACTACCTCCGATTGCGATACTTCCTCCAGGACAAATTGATTTATCAGTCCCTGCATTTGCTGTTGGCGAGGGATTGACTGTTACTATCATTTGATCGGTTGCAGTACAACCTGCAGCATCAGTTACGATTACTGTGTATGTCTGAGTTGATGTTGGGCTAGCAGTTGGGTTAGCTACTGAAGTGCTTGACAAGCCAGTTGCTGGGCTCCATGAAAAGGTTGAAGTTGCAGCTCCAGTTGGTGATCCTCCTATTGCAGTTGATTTTCCTACGCAAATTGTTCTATCTGGTCCGGCACTTACACTTGGAATTGCACCAATTGAAACCTGAACTTGATCCGTTCCTGTACAACCATTTCCATCTGTTACTAAAACAGTATAAGTTGTCGTTGTGGCAGGATTTGCAGTTGGGTTTGCGGCTGTTGGACTTGACAAACCAGTTGTAGGACTCCATAAATAAGTAGAACCTGCATTTCCTGTTGGACTACCGCCAATAACTTGACCTACTCCTACACAAATAATTTTATCAGGCCCTGCATTGGCAGCTGCTGTTGGATTTACAGTCACAAGTACTTGATCTGTTCCTGTACAACCATTTGCATCTATTACCGAAACCGTATAAGTAGTAGTGGCTGCTGGGCTCGCTGTAGGATTTGCTGCAGAAGTGCTAGACAAACCTGTTGCAGGACTCCAAGTAAATGTTGAGCCACCAGGCCCGGTTGGACTTCCACCGATAGCGACATTTCCACCCACGCATATTATTTTGTCAGCTCCAGCATTTACAGTAGGCCCAGGATTGACAGTTACTATCATTTGATCGGTTGCAGTACAACCTGCAGCATCAGTTACGATTACTGTGTAGGTCTGAGTTGAAGTTGGACTAGCAGTTGGGTTAGCTACTGATGTGCTTGACAAGCCAGCTGCAGGACTCCATGAAAAGGTAGAAGTTGCTGCTCCAGTCGGAGAGCCACCAATAGTAGTTGACTTTCCTGCACAAATTATTTTATCAGGCCCGGCACTTACACTTGGAACAGCTCCAATTGAAACCAATACTTGATCCGTTCCAGTACATCCATTTCCATCGGTTACTAAAACAGTATAGGTTGTTGTGGTTACCGGATTTGCTGTTGGATTGGCTATTGTTGGACTTGACAAGCCAGTTGTTGGACTCCATAAATAAGAAGATCCTGCATTTCCTGTTGGACTACCTCCTATTACTTGTCCTACACCAACACAAATAATTTTATCTGGACCTGCATTTGCAGCAGCTGTTGGATTTACTGTTACTCTTACTAAATCAGTTCCTGTACAACCATTACTATTCGTAACAGTTACAGTATAATTTGTTGTTGTTGTAGGGCTTGCTGTTGGATTAGCTACTGTAGAACTTGACAAACCAGTTGCAGGACTCCATGAATAACTAGATCCGGCTATACCTGTTGGGCTGCCTCCAATGGGCACACTTCCTCCCACACAAATAATTTTATCTGCTCCTGCATTTGCTGTAGCATTTGGATTGACAGTTACTATCACTTGATCGGTTGATGTGCAATTATTAGCACTCCTTACAGTCACTGTGTACGTTGTAGTTGTAGTTGGATTTGCAGTTGGATTTAGAGCGGTTGTACTACTCAATCCTGTCGCAGGAGACCATGTTACTGTATTTCCAGCTGTGGTTGTTGGGCTTCCGCCAATAACTGTAGAACCTCCAGTACAAATTGTTTTATCCGCTCCTGCACTTGCTGGTGGAGCTGGATTTACGGTCACTAATACTTGATCCGTAGCTGTACAATTTGGACCATCAGAAACTCTAACTGTATAAGTGGTTGTTGAAGTTGGATTAGCTGTTGGATTAGCAACTGTTGTGCTAGACAATCCTGTTGCAGGACTCCACAAGTAAGTTGCTGTTGAACTATTTGAAGTTGGGCTTCCTCCAATTGAAGTTGTTGCCCCAGCACAAATGACTTTATCCAATCCTGCGCTTGCAGTTGGAATATTGGTTACAGTTACCGTTACTTGACCTGTACTAGTACATGAAGAAGCATCTGACACAACTACCGTATAAGTTGTCGTTGTTGTAGGACTAGCGGTCGGGTTAAAAGCGGAAGTGCTACTTAATCCTGCAGCAGGTGACCAAAGCACTGTGTTTCCAGCCAATGTAGTTGGAGCTCCACCAATGGTTGTGCTTCCACCTCTACAGATGGATTTATTTACTCCAACGCTTACTGGAGGAGAATTGGTCACTGTTACTTGTTTGGTGGTCGTTTGAGTACAATTTAAATTCGTAGTTACAGTAAGTGAAACGGTATAAGTTCCAGCCGTAGCATACGTATAAGAAGGATTTTGCTGTGTAGAGGTACCTGAACCATCGCCAAAATTCCAAGCCCATGAAGTGATGACTCCTGCTGAAACTGAAGACAAATCTGTAAATACTACTGGCTTTGATGAGCAACTTGCTACAAATGAAAAGTTAGCTACAGGAGTTGGCCCAGTATAATTAAAAGTAAATACGTTGGACGATGAATTAGCACTGACAAGTGTATTGTCTCGTTGCACACGAAAAACAATACTACCAGTACAACTTGATACTGGGCTGCAGAAGGTCGTCGTTGTAGAATTGGTGGTTCCAACTTGAACCCCATTTCTAAAAATTCGATAATTTCCAGAAGTCCCCAATGAATTAAAAGGATTCCAACTTAAGTTGGCACAGCTATTTGCTGCATCAAGAGTCGTATTTAAAAATATGGTAGATAATGTATCTTTCGCAGGAGTCAAAATTGCATCGTTACAACCTGATCTACTTCTGATGTAATAATATCTTGCCGCAGTATTAGCTCCTGCACCAACGTGGGTATAACTTAATGTATTGTAATTAAATATACTATCTACAACTGTAAAAGGTCCATTTGGATTCAACGAACTAAAAATCATCCAAGCATTGAATGAATTAGAGGTATCTATAGGCTGATTCCAAGTTAAATCTACATTTCCATTGGTTTTTACATCCAAACAATGAATATCCGGCGATTTGATGACATCTTCTGCCAATACGGTAATCGAAATGGTAACGATACGCTGAGCAGGTGCTGGGCAAGAATTATCCACAGCTCGAATTACAAAATTGTAAGTATTACTAGAGCTTACGCAACCATCATTATTCGCAATGTGATCACAAGTGGTTTGCCAAGAAAAACTATTAGAAACTGCAACCAATCCTTTTGCAGGCATGGCTTGGCTAAACACAGCACAAGGTGGCGTAGAGCAACCAGCATTTGGATTCGTAAAATTAGATCCAAACTGACGACCACTAGCATACACATAAACAGAATCAATTGTCGGATTTAATGTGGCATCAAACTGATCAAAGGCCTGTACGTTAAAAGTAACTAAATCTCCGGCCTTTACTGTATCTCGGTATAAATCATTAATTCCAGGGGTGGATTGAAAGGGAGGCACAATCACTGGTGCTCTATTGGGAGAACAAGACCCTAACAACACAGTTTGTATATCCCGATAAATTTCTGCTGTTTTAATACCACAACGAAATGACTCTACCCGAATTACGGATATATATTCTCCAGGGGTAAATGACTGATAACTGATCTCACCAGTTGCGGTATTCAAAGAGGCAGGGATATTATTTGGGTTTTGGGTAGTACCAGGAAATGGGGAGGTAAAAGAATAGCCATTCACAAAAGGAAGAGGAGCAGGATTTGAACCCTCAACATAAGCACCTCCAAAAAAATCATCTAAAGGTTGAGCCCATGAATAAACCAAAGAGTCTAATTCAGGGTCTTCTGCATTGTGATTGTAGGTAAATGGACTTCCTATACACAAAATAGAGGCTGGGGCTTCAGAAAATTTAGGTGACTCGTCATAGCAAGTATTGGCGTTTTGACCATTAAATGCGAACATTTTGGCCCTTAAAGTAAGACCTTCACCTCCTGGATTTACTAAATTATCAATCGCATTATTTCTTGCAAACCCATCCCAAGTAAAAATCCAACCAGCAGCCCCTGGAACTCCATTTAAAGTGACAGGACTTGATCTATATATATGCTCTTCGACAGCACCTGGAACTGCAGGGAAAATTAGCGTATTTGGTGGATTACATGGTTTAGTCCCGCAAGTTGCACTAATATCTCTAACTTCACTCAATGGCCTAGTAATTGGTACGATGGTAGTATTTCCAACATTAGGATAATTTGAAATTAGAAGTGACTGACCAACCTGAAAGGTGTTCCCATTACAATCCCTGTAAATTTTTACAGTAAAAATATATTGGTTGCTGCCGTTACATTCCCAAGTAATTTCACCTCCCATATAATGAGTTGCAAAAAGGGAGTTAGCGGTAAAAGCGAAAAATAAGACGAGTACTAGTTTGTAGAAACTTTTCATCAATCGATAGTCATTGAGTGAGTAAAATAATTGTTAAAAATACAAAAATATCTAGTTGAATGACGTATATCATGCTAATTAGTTGCGTGAATCGGTGCTGAAATTTTCACTTCGTTTTAAAATGTTCAAATCTGTATATTTGCCGGAAATCATATTTATAACAATGGACATTAAAGGAATCATTTCAATCGCGGGAAAACCAGGTTTACACAAAGTCGTTTCACAGACCAAAAATGGACTTATTGCTGAATCATTAGTAGACAATAAACGATTTCCGGTTTACTCAAACCAACAAATCTCTGCTTTAGAAGACATTAGTATCTACACATACGAAGAAGACATTTTGCTTTCTGAAGTATTTGAAAAGATTTATGCACTAGAAGACGGTAAAGAAACCATCAACCATAAAGCATCTGCTAGCGAATTATCAGCTCATTTAGAAAAGGCACTTCCAAATTTTGATAAAGAAAGAGTGTATGCTTCTGACGTAAAAAAAATTATGCAATGGTATAATTTATTGCATAAAAACGATTTATTGAAAGTAGAAGTAAAGGAAGAAGCTCCAAAAAAAGAAGAAAAGGCCGCGAAAAAGCCGGCTTCTGAGAAAAAAGCACCTGCAAAGAAAGCACCTGCAAAAAAGAAGGAAACGACCGATAAAACCAAAACTACTGCAAGTAAAAAGAAAAAGTAATCATTGCTTTTACTATTTCTTGCACCCAACCTCAACTTATGAAAAACACTGTAGAGTTGACCAGGCATTTTTTGCCAAACGACTTTTCTATTCCCAAATGGGAAGCTGTTGATCCTTATTTCAATGAGCTATTATCTCGTAAAATCTCTTCCGTTGAAGAATTGGAGAGTTGGCTGAAAGATAAAAGTGAATTGGATGCTTTTTTGGAAGAAGACATGGCTTGGCGATACATCAAAATGAATATCGATACCAGAGATCCTCATTTGCAAGAACGATTCAACTTTTTTGTGCAAGAAATAAATCCAAAAATAGCTCCCATCAACAATCAGTTGGAGCGAAAATTATTGGATTCTGACTATTTAAAGGAATTGAATCCAGATAACTATTTCATTCTGATTCGAGGCATTCAAAAAAGTGTTGAACTTTTTCGAGAAAAAAACATTCCGATCTTAACGAGATTGGAGCAAAAGTCACAAGAATTTGGATCCATTGCGGCAGCGATGTCTGTAGAGATTGATGGTGAAAAAATGACGATTCAACGGGCTGCCAAATTGTTTGAAGAAACAGATCGATCAGTGCGAGAAACAGCGTTCGAGAAAATTAGCACCCGGCGACTGGAGGACAAAGACAAACTCAATCAACTGTTTAGCGAATTAATTGCAGATAGAGATGAAGTGGCTCAAAATGCAGATTATGCCAATTACAGAGACTATATGTTCGATGCCCTCGGACGATTTGATTATTCGCCACAAGATTGCTTCGATTTTCATGAGAGTATTGAAGCAGTGGTGATGCCAACAATCAATGCATTGGATCAAGAACGAAAAACACTATTGAGCGTTTCAGAATTAAAGCCTTGGGATAAAAGTGTGGATTTAACCGGAAAAGCACCTTTAGTTCCATTTAAAGATGCAGCTGAATTAATCGATAAATCAATTACTGTTTTCAATCGGTTAGATCCATTTTTTGGAGAATGCTTGCAAACCATGCAGCGATTGGGTTACCTCGACTTAGAGTCCAAGGAAGGGAAAGCACCAGGTGGATTTAATTATCCATTGTATGAAAGTGGCATTCCATTTATTTACATGAATGCGGTAGGCACTTTCAGAGACATGGTGACCATGATGCACGAAGGTGGTCATGCCATTCATTCCTTTTTAATGGCTAAATTAGAATTAGTTGATTTCCAAAGCACCCCATCTGAAGTTGCAGAATTGGCTTCCATGAGCATGGAGCTAATGAGTATGGATCATTGGGATGTATTTTTTGAAAATGAGGACGAACTAAAAAGAGCCAAAAAAGAACAATTAGTAGGTGTGCTGACTACACTTCCTTGGGTGGCTACAATTGATGAATTTCAACATTGGGTATATGAAAACCCAACACACACCATAGAAGAAAGAACCAATACTTGGAATCAAATCAATTCTAAATTTTCGAGTACAGTGACTGATTGGACCGGATGGGAAGAAGCAAAAAGCAATGCATGGCAACGACAATTGCACTTATACGAAGTGCCATTCTATTACATTGAATATGGTATGGCTCAATTGGGTGCTGTGGCAGTATGGAGAAACTACAGAAATAATCCCACTAAGGGATTGGAGCAATATAAAGCAGCACTTAAATTAGGATACACCAAGTCAATTGGGGAAATCTACGAAGCAGCAGGAATTAAATTCGACTTTTCTAAAGCGTATGTAAAGGAATTGATTGAATTTGTAATCAACGAATTGAAATCATTAGACCAATAATATTTGTAAAACAATCCAATGGATTTTAATAACTTAAATGCTATCTCTCCAATAGATGGAAGATATAGAAGACACACAGAAAGCATTGAAAAGTATTTTTCAGAAGCAGCCTTAATTCGTTACCGGATTTTGGTAGAAGTGGAATATTTTATCGCTTTATGCGAATTGCCATTGCCAGAATTAAAGTCAGTAAAGACAGATATTTTCCCAAAACTAAGATTGCTCTACACCAGCTTTACCAATAGTGATGCACAGCGTGTGAAAGACATTGAGAAGGTGACCAACCACGATGTAAAAGCCGTGGAGTATTTCATCAAGGAGAAAATTGAATCATTGGGATTGGGCAACAGTGCTGAATTTATCCATTTCGGATTGACTTCTCAAGACATCAATAACACTTCCATTCCCTTGTCGTTGAAAAACGCTGTGGAAGAAGTCATTATTCCTGAGCTAGAAGCCACGATCGATCAATTGAATCAACTTTCAACCGATTGGGCAGCAATTCCATTATTAGCAAGAACCCATGGTCAGCCGGCCTCTCCTACCCGATTAGGAAAAGAAATCTATGTTTTTGTGGAACGTCTACAAATTCAATTGGCTCAATTGAAAAGCATTCCTTTTTCAGCTAAATTTGGTGGAGCAACAGGAAACTTCAATGCGCATCAAGTCGCTTATCCATCAATAGACTGGAAAGGTTTTGCCAATAACTTCGTTGATAATGGTTTGAAATTAAAACGTTCACAAACCACCACACAAATAGAACATTACGATAATTTAGCGGCACTTTTTGATGCTTCTAAGCGAATCAACAACATACTAATTGATTTAGATCGAGATATCTGGACATACATTTCGATGGATTATTTCAAACAAGTCATTAAAGCAGGAGAAATAGGCTCTTCAGCTATGCCACATAAAGTGAACCCCATTGATTTTGAAAACTCAGAAGGAAACTTAGGAATCGCCAATGCCATTTTTGAGCATTTATCGGCAAAACTTCCAATCAGCAGATTACAGCGCGATTTAACGGACAGCACGGTTTTGAGAAATGTGGGTGTACCTTATGGTCACACTTTAATTGCATTGAAATCTTTGCAAAAAGGATTGGGAAAACTCATCATCAATGAGCCTAAAATCAGATTGGATTTAGAAAACAATTGGGCCGTAGTGGCAGAAGCCATTCAAACGGTATTGAGAAGAGAAGGATTTCCAAAACCTTACGAAGCGTTAAAAGAATTGACTCGAACCAATGAAAAAATTACGGCTGAATCAATCAGTAAATTCATTGAGACACTGAATGTTTCAGAAGAAATTAAGACTGAATTAAAACAGATTTCACCTTATAATTATACAGGGATTTAAAATCATCCCAATAAATTTTTAAAAGGAGCTTCTAATCAAGCTCCTTTTTTTTTGCTATACATTTTAAAAGGATTTACATCAATTCAAAAATTCATAATTTAACACCTTGAATTACCTATGATATGCAGGAGAACTTTAACGATACGGATGAGCAAATAGAATCAAAATTTTTCCCTGCTCTTTTTACTTTTTTTGAGGAAGAAATTTCTTTACAACTCAAATTTGTAAAGGACGCTGAGAATATTTACTCCAACTTCTCAAGCCGATTAACTGGCGACAGTAAACGACAAGAAGAACTAAGAGTCATTAAGGAAATCAACAACACCAACAACCATCTTTACAAACTTTTAGGTGCTTATTATCCTGAGAAAAGAGAGAATGGATTTGCTGAAGACTTTAAATCATACATTGATTTTTGCAATCAAGAGTTAAAACAAATTCCTGGAAAAGTAACCATTCCGGAAAAGGAAGAAAGGTTTCATATTCAACCTTCAGATTCTGTTGGAATAAAATTCAAAAAACCTTTTAAAAGTTTCTTTAGAGCAACTTCCAATATTCCTGTAAAGATTGCTGATGTATTTCGCAAAGAGAAAAAAGGAGAAAAAGTATGGTTGCATGATGTGCCCGTAAGAGGACTCTACTCTTATTTCTTTGAATTTCAACTTCCTTATTCATTAATTGAAGAATACAGCAGATTACTTTCTTCAAGAACTCAGACCATTGATCAAGTATGGAAGATCGACCAATTTATCAATCAACAGATTGCAATCTTTAATAAAGAAGAAATTTCAATCGATGAATTGAAAAAATTAGTGGCAGACAGAATTGCCCCTAATAATTTCCAAAGCATTTACAATGAACTAAATAAACTTAGTGAAGTTTTACAAAGGGAATTAAAGTACAAACTTCAAATACAAACGAAAGAATATCGCTTTACTTTTGATCGAGTGGGAACTATGGAAATTCCGTTCGCTGAATTTTCAGATACCAAAATCCAAAGCAAAAGCGCATCCCTTCACCTCAACTACCTAAGAATTAGCAATGGATGGAAGAACACCCTCTATGCAATGCTGGATGATTTTCAATTAGACTTAGAACTTTATAATGTTGTATACGCCGGATTACAGCAACATGAATTATTAAGAAACAGTTGTGTTACTAGAATTGACAACAATCTCGTTGCTCAGATTTCAACTATTGAAAAGAATTTAAAAGAACTTAAGCACTGCATTTCCACCAGTGAGCAATTTAATGGAGAAAAATTCGCGAACTTTTTAACCAGTGAAAAAGACAAGCTGAATGTAATCCTCACCAATCAAGTAATCCCTGAGGCAATTGAGAAACTATATAGCCAAAACATTCCATACCTCATAGAGCGACTAGAGACAAAAATAAAAACCGAAATTGATAAAATCCAACCTCAGCGGATCATCTCAGGTTCCGCTCAGTACGACCGAGCTTTTAAAAAGAATGAATTAGAACATTTTGATCCTAAAGAATTAGTACAATTAGAGACCTATCCTAGATTTATTAGCAGCAATAAAGACTTAAAATCTAGTGTTCTAGAAAAACTAGAGGCTGTTAGAACTGCAATTAGCGACATCAATAGTATTGTAACTTACAACCTCGATTCAGCAATTACTTATTCAAATGATGGAAAACCATTTGAAGAAGTTCAAAATTTGGCATTAGAAGGAATGGAGAGAAGTATTGCCAAAACTGAAGAAATAAAAAACAGTTTAATTGGCATTAGCACTAGCATTGTTAAGAAACTAGACGATACTATTGATGATTTAAATAAGGAACTAGATCGTTTGACGAAAAATGAGAATATTCTAAATCTTAGAATCTCACTAGCACGCGCTAAAGCACTTAGACATACTCAAAACTACAAGCAAATAGCAATTGAGTTAGTCAAAAAATATTATTACAAAGTAAAAGCATACACTTTAGTATATTGGGGCAAAGCTACCGTCCTTTATGGGCAAGGATTGAAATACTTTGGACTCAATGAAAAAAAGGTTCGAATTAGTGCTGAGCTAGCAGATTTTTTAAGCGATACTGACAAGGCCATTGAACAGCTTCCATATGTTTATCAGCGATTATATCGAGTAGAACCAATAGATGATGAAAGCTTCTTTGTTGGTCGATCAGAGGAATTAAAAACATTGACTACTTCGTTCAATAATTGGCAATTGGGAAAATACTCATCCACTGTTATTACCGGAGAAAAAGGAAGCGGATCAAGCACATTGATTAACTTCTTTCTTAAGAGTCCAATCTCGATGCCGACACACCGAATAAAAGCAAATAGAACCTTATATAAAAAGTCGGATTTAATTGACTTTTTCAATGATTTTATGCAAACGAATGCTACATCATTTGACGAACTAACCGAACAATTGATTAGCAATCACAGTAATTCATTAATCATATTAGAAGACATCAATTACTTATTCCTTAAAAAGGTAAATGGCTTTGATGCATTAAAAGCATATTTGGAATTAATCTCAAAAACAGGCAAATACATCTTTTGGATAAATAGCTGCAAACTTTACGCATGGCAGTTTCTAAATAAATCTTTACGAATAGAGTCGTATTACAGAAATGTACTTCAGATGAGCAATATTGATGAAAATCAAATCAATAAAATCATTATCAACCGACATCGAGTGAGTGGATATAACATTCACTTTGAAGAAAGTCAAATGGTCAATTCTCAAAACAAATACAACAAACTATCCGACCTAGAGAAACAAGAATATCTGCGCAAAGAATTCTTTAAAGAGTTAAATAAATTTTCTGACAACAACATCAGTATCGCCCTTCTTTATTGGTTAAGGTCGACTAAGAAGGTAGAAAAAAACACCATTTATATTGGCAAATTATCAGGGTTTGACTTTTCATTTCTAAACAACTTGGAAAAGCAAAGTATTCACTCGTTGTATGCTATGATTATTCATGAAAATCTTGGTGTAGAAGAACATGCTATTCTGTTTAATAATTCAATTGAACACAGCAGATTAGACTTAATTGTTTTAGAAGATAGAGGCATTATTATTAAGAATAATGAAGGCCTATATCATATCAATCAATTACTATTCAGACAAGTTGTTAACCTATTAAAAAACCTAAACATCATCCACTAATATGAAAGTTATTCTAAAAAATGGGTTATTTATTTTGATGATTTTGTTTCAGTTTGGCGGCTATTGCCAGGCAGTAGACAATCCATTTAAGCAATTAGTTCCTCAACGCTTATATGATACCGTTACTGTTAAAAAAGACAGCATTAAGCTGGACAGTATCAGCGAATCAAAATTAAAGAACACACCAGTTATCAAAGAAGAAGATAGCACCCTTTTAGAGAAGGCTGGTAAGAGAATTGATGATGCGAATGAGGAAGCAAAGAAAGAAGATACACCACCATTGGAAGGAATCAAGAGTATTGTATCATTCGGAAAAATATTCTGGACAATCATAATTCTAGTACTCGGATATTTTACTATTAGTATTTTATCAAAGATAGCCGACTCCTTAGCTGAGCGAAATGCACAACATCGATATACTTTTAAAAGTTTAATCCCTTTTATCAAAATTGTTGGTTGGACTTTGATAATTACAGTAATTATTGCTGGAGTTTTTCAACCTCCCTTCGAAACGGTTTTAGCGGTCACTGCGTCAATTGGGATTGCAGTTGGTTTTGCAGCTCAAGATATATTAAAGAATATTTTTGGTGGAATTATGATCGTATTTGATCGGCCCTTTCAAGTTGGCGACAAAATTGAAGTTGGAAATTATTACGGCGAAGTCGTTGAAATAGGATTGCGATCAACTCGAATTGTAACTAAAGATGACTCCTTGGTTTCTGTTCCAAACTCTGAAGTAGTGAACACAGCAGTTTCAAACTCAAATGCCGGAGAATCGAATTGCCAAGTCGTGGCAGAAATTTGGTTACCGATTGATATAGATACCTCCAGGGCTCGAGAGATTGCATTAGAAGCCGCCCAAGTTTCCCCTTATATTTATTTAAACAAACCGATTGTCGTTTTATTTTTAAATGATGTAAAAGAACGAAGAAGCTACCTAAAAATGAGACTTAAAGCGTATGTCTCTGATACGAGAAATGAATTTGTTTTCATGAGTGATATGACCGAAAGAACTACAAAAGAGTTCCTTTCTCAAGGCATTCTAAAGAAAGAAGACTTATTTTAAGAAGTTCACAACCAAACTGCTTGATTAATCATGAAAAAGGCCATTGCAAAATTAACAAAACGAAAAAATAGATCTAAAACTAACCGAGAGCACCTACAGAAAAAAGTAGGTCAAGCTCCGGGGCAGCTATTCTTTTCAGGCGATAAAAAGGTAGAGTCGGTTAAATGTGAAGCCTTTGTTTATAATGATACTGAGATCGATTATATAGAGAGTAATGATCTGAATCAAATAGATTCCCTAAGAAGTGATGATAAAAATATCTGGGTAAATATTGAAGGCTTGCACGATACTGCTTTTATTGAAAAAGTTGGGGAGCGATTTAAGTTACACAGCCTTTTACTAGAAGATGTAATGAACTTAAATCACCGACCTAAGTTTGAAGACTATGGTGAATACATATTCTTTACTATAAAAATGTTTAATGGAGTCCAAAATGAAGAACTAGACTACGAACAAGTCAGTTTTGTCATGGGGAAAGATTTTGTGATTTCGTTTCAAGAAAAACCACAAGATATATTCAATACCCTTCGAGATAGATTAACCTCAGGCCAGGGAAGAATGCGTTCAAAAGGACCTGATTATTTATTTTATCGACTGATTGACACTATCGTCGATTATTACTATTTCGCAATTGAGCACTTTGCAGAACAATTGGAAGCGTTAGAAGAAGAAGTAATGGACAATGCAGACAAAGAGTCCTTAATAAAAATGCAAACCGTCAAAAAAGACTTAATCTTTTTACGTCGATCAGTACTGCCTGTTCGAGAAGCATTAAGTGGACTGATTCGTTCCGAGAACAAATTATTCAAAAAAGAAACTCGACCATTTTTTCAAGATATATATGATCACGCTATTCATGTGGTTGAATCTATTGAGTCTTATAGAGATTTACTGAGCAGTATAAAAGACCTTCACATGAATGCGCTGAGCAATCGAATGAATGAGGTTATGAAGGTATTAACCATAATATCTACCATATTCATCCCTTTAACGTTTATCGCCGGCATTTATGGTATGAATTTCCAACACATGCCCGAATTGACTTATGAATATGCCTATCCAATTGCATGGGCGATCATGATTATTATAACAATTTTCATGATTATTTATTTTAAACGAAAAAAGTGGCTTTAGATTTCTCCAAAGCCACTTCATATAAAATGTAATCAGACCCTAAGATCTTTTTCTCAATTCATCACGAATTTCAGCCAATAGAATTTCTTCTTTTGTTGGAGCCGGAGGTGCAGCAGGCGCTGGAGCCTCTTCTTTCTTTTTATCCATTTTATTGTAGGCCTTTACTAACATAAAAACAGCGAATGCAACAATCACAAAAGTAATTATAGTATTCACAAAGTTTCCGTAATTAATACTAACCTCTTTTACAGCTTCCGATATGACTACATCACCATCCATTACTGCTGCAACACCATCTTGCAAGATTAACTTTAATGCAGAAAAATCTACTCCACCGATTAATAAGCCAAGTGGTGGCATTAAGATATCGTCAACAAATGATTTAGTAATTGCACCAAAATACAGTGCCATAATCAAACCTACTGCCATTTGCAATACGTTTCCTTTTTTAATAAAGTCTTGAAATTCCTTCAACATTATTCCTATTGTTAGTTTATAAAGCGCCAAAGGTAGGGCATAAATCAACTTCAACTACTCCACTTTTCGTTAAACAGACAATTTATTAAGACTGATGGAATAATTATATGGTTAAAAAAATAAGCAAATAAGAGTCCCTTTCATTATTCAAAAAATACAAGGCTCTAAAATTCAAAACTTTAACCTACAAACCAAGACTACTTATCAACAAAGCAGGGTCTTCGGTTAATAACTTTGTTAATAAGGAATTTTCAATTGGTTAGATGCCCTCAGGTTAGTCCCTAAATTTGTGAGTAAGGAAAAAAAACTAATTTCATTCTATATGTTTGCCATATTTGGAAAAAAGAAACTAAATGAAAATAAACTCAGCAACATTGCTGTCAATGCTATATTAGAAGCAGTTGATGAGGGTTTTCCTGAAATTGAAGCAATTATATTGAATTCCCCAGAATTGATCGTTGATTTTGAGTTGATTCCTGAAGCAAAAGATCGTTTTCTACTCATTGTCATTGCTGCCAACCTACAAATTGCCCCAAAGTTCTTAGAATCGCACCAAGACAGCAGAGTTTTCAATCAAATCATTGAAAAATTTGCATTGGTTTTTGACGTTGATACTTCAGCTTTTGAAAAGGCTATTAACGATTACATGGCCTTTCTCAAAAAAGTCAATCATCCTTCAAACAACACGCTATATTCAATGGCTAAAGCCATCTTCTTCAAACTTGAGTTAGCCGATTATCAGGAAGAATACTTCAGAAACATGAAAGCTCCAAATCCTTTATTTTTGAAGCGATTGGATGAAGTAATGCACATATTCCTATTTGACTGGGAAGGAGTCTCTACTAAGTACCAATTAGTAAAGTAATTCTATACCCCACATTTTTTTCGGGTCTTATCACAGCGCAAAAAAAACCTATCTTTAAATTATAGCAATTGACTTTCTTGCTATAATTATCTTGTAGCTATCAATCGAAATTTCGTATGCCATTTCTGTACAATAATGGATCACTTTAAATTATTGCCAGCAAAAAAAAGCCTCGATAAAAATCGAAGCTTCTTGAATTTCTTTTAAAGAAGTGTTCTTACAAAGTAGCTACGTGCTTAGTCAACTTTGATTTCAAGTTAGAAGCCTTATTCTTGTGAATAATGTTGTTCTTAGCTAACTTATCAATCATAGTTACCACCTTTGGCAATAAATCTTGAGCATCTTTCTTTTCAGTTGTAGCTCTTAATTTGCTAATAGCGTTTCTAGTTGTTTTACCTTGGTAACGATTTCTTTCGTTACGAACTTTAGCTTGTCTGATTCTCTTAATTGCCGACTTGTGATTAGCCATAGTTTTTTTTCTTTAAAATTTGCAGTCCGTAGGGGAATCGAACCCCTGTTACCAGGATGAAAACCTGGCGTCCTAACCCCTAGACGAACGGACCGTATTTGTTTGCCCTTGATTTGGGTTGACAAAAGTAACACCTTTTTTATTTTCAGCAAGCATTTTTGAAAAAAAAAATTAATTATTCTTCATCTTCTTCTTGAGAAAACTTATAGCCCATTCTTTTTGAAGTCTTTACTTTCAAAATGCTCGACTCATGAATCATTGATCCGATGCTAATTTCTTTCACTTCGTTGTAGGGTGGCGTATATAAATCGAACTCCATTGCATACAATATGGCAGTTTCAATAATAGATCGTAAAGAAGATACAGAAATTTTACTATTTGTGAAATCGTTAAATAAAAATCCCAATTTCCTTTTACCTTCTACAAAGAAATGATTGTCCTTATTAATAAAGATTCGCGCTATTAAATATCCACTGTCATTAAAACGGTCATACTTGAAAGAGTCTGCCAAGAAATTATAAAAGTTTATCATACCGCAGAACGAACGCTGTTCATCGCCTTTAATATAGCTCGTGCTATACATCGTGTGCGAATGTTCAAATTCGAACACATTTGTATGCATATACATGACCAACACATCACCAGCAAACTTAATTCGAACTTCATAATCCCCTTTATCAATAAACAAGATTTCAATGTTTTCATCTAATTTATCTTTAGTTAAGTCATTGAGTTCATCAACTACTTTTTTTGCAACTTTCTTTAGTTGCCTAAATTGCTCTTTAGTGTTTCTATAAACAGCTTGCTTTAAGTTTCCCTTATTCTCAAGCTCTTTAGCGATGAGCTTAACATCTGACTCTTTACTTTCCATAATTAATAGGCTTTTGCGAAGATCACTTTCCCTTTAGAAGGCTTACCTGAATAAATACAGATCCCTTCTGTTTGTTTTTGATTTAATGGAATACAACGAATGGTCGCTTTTGTTTCTTGTTTAATCTTTTCTTCTGTTTCAGCAGTTCCATCCCAATGAGCATATACAAATCCAGACTTTTCATCTAACACCTTTTTAAATTCATCATATGTGCTCACATGATGAGAATTCTCTTCTCTAAAATCAATTGATTTTTGAAGCAAATTATTTTGAATATTGGTCAATAAGTTTTCAATCTTCACTTCGATGTCTTGAATTTGCAATACTTCCTTCTCTAAAGTATCTCGTCTCGCTACCTCGACTGTTCCATTTTCTAAATCTCTAGGACCAATTGCTATTCTCACTGGCACTCCTTTAAACTCGTATTCTGCAAATTTCCAACCTGGCTTGTACGTATCCCTATCGTCAAATTTAACGGAGATGCCTTTAGCTTCAAGATTCTTTTTTATTTTCAAAGCGGTCTCTGATATTTGAGCCAATTGTTCTTCTCCTTTGTATATTGGAACGATAGCTACTTGAATTGGAGCCAAGTTTGGAGGCAGTACCAGTCCATTATCATCGGAATGTGTCATAATCAATCCTCCGATCAATCGCGTTGAAACACCCCATGAAGTCGCCCAAACGTAATCTAATTTACCTTCTTTATTAGCAAATTTCACATCAAACGCTTTTGCAAAGTTTTGACCCAAGAAATGTGAAGTACCCGCTTGCAAAGCTTTACCATCCTGCATCAATGCTTCGATACAAAAGGTTTCTTCAGCTCCAGCAAATCGCTCACTTTCTGTTTTAATCCCTTTCATAACTGGCATTGCCATGTATTTCTCAGCAAATTCAGCATATACATCCAACATCAACTTTGACTCATCTATCGCTTCTTCTTTCGTAGCATGAGCAGTATGTCCTTCTTGCCATAAAAACTCTGCTGTTCTTAAAAACAACCTAGTTCTCATTTCCCATCGCACTACATTTGCCCACTGATTAATAAGTAGTGGCAAATCTCTATACGATTGAATCCATCCTTTATAGGTATTCCAAATTACAGCTTCTGAAGTTGGTCTTACAATTAATTCTTCTTCTAGTTTTGCTTCAGGATCTACAATCAATTTGGTTTTATCATTCGGATCGGTCTTTAATCTGTAATGCGTCACCACGGCACATTCCTTTGCGAAACCTTCTGCATTTTTTTCTTCAGCTTCAAACAAACTTTTAGGCACGAATAATGGAAAGTAAGCGTTTACATGACCAGTTTCTTTGAACATTTTGTCTAATTGCGCTTGCATCTTTTCCCATATGGCATAACCATAAGGCTTAATCACCATGCAACCCCTTACTGCTGAATGTTCAGCAAGATCTGCTTTGGCTACAATTTCGTTATACCATTGAGAATAATTTTCTTTTCTTGAAGTAAAGTCTTTGGCCATAATTGTTGGTATAGTATTTGATAAAAATAAATTGATTTGGTGGCAAAAATAAGGATTTTTATAGGGCCTCCAGTCGATAAAAGAAAGACAAAAAAACACATTAAACTACAACACAATGTTAAAATATAAATATTTATCTATCATAGGATTAACATTCGCCCTTTCTGCTTGCACTTCAAGTTTTCAGAGCACTAGTACCATGAGCAAATTTGACGATATTTATTATTCTCCAAAAGATAAGCCGATTCCAACTCCAAAAGAAGTTGCGGACCTCCCAATTGAGCCATCCACTGAATATGTCCAAGAAGGCAGTAAAGTTGGAACTGAATCTAACAGCCCTAATTACAATACAACATCTGACTTTAATTATGATAATTACTACGACTATGAATATGCAGCAAGATTAAGACGATTTCATGGACCAACAGTAGGAATGGGTATGGGCTACTATGACCCTTACTTTGTTGACCCTTTCTTTTACAATAGAAATCCTGCATTCATTGGAGGGAGTATTTATGATCCATTCTTCGGTTCTATGGGCGGATGGAACGTAGGAATTGGAGTCGGATTTGGAATGGGATATAATTCATGGGGATATGGTGGGTATAACTCTTGGGGATACAATCCTTGGGGATACAACAACTATATGATGGGTTACAATCATGGATACAACAATGGTTTTAACAATGGTTATTTCAATAATAATTATGCTGGTGGCGGTTATTATGATGGCGGAAGAACCAACAATAGATACTATGCTCCCAGAGGTAGTAATATTAACTCCCCTTATCAATCAGCAGGAGGCAGAAATACAAGTGGCAATGCCCCTCGCCCAAGCGGTAGATCAGCCAACCCAACAAACACTGCTGCACCGAACGCCCCTTCCAATGTGCGTTCCACTACCAATACTACTGCACAACCGGCTACAACTCGTCCATCAAGTGGTAGTGCCCGTCCTTCTGTACAGCCATCAAATGACGCACAACCTTCTCAATTAGAACCAAGCCAAGTTGAAACACCTGTGATCATTAATCAAACGCCAGTTCGGTCAGTACCTAATAATGCGACTTCTGTGCCGAATACAGAAACACGTCCAACACGAAGCAGTTCTCCTACTAATAATACATACAGTAGACCAAGTAGAGGTGGAAATTATAACCAGTCAACTCCTGCTCAAACCCGACCTGCGCAGACACGTCCAACTCAAACTAGACCTACCCAAACACGACCAGCACAATCAGCTCCTTCCTACAATAGCACCCCAAGTTACAACAGAAGTTCCGGTGGCTCTAGTGGCGGTTCAAGAAGTAATTCTCCAAGAAGATAAATGAAAACAACTATGAAAAGATTTCTTTCGATATTCCTTTTAGGATTTGTGATAGCGACAACTTCAAATGCTCAGGATCAAATAGACGCGTTGCGATATTCTAATTTAAACTATAGTGGAACAGCTCGATTCAATGCAATGGGTGGCGCATTTACCGCACTAGGAGGTGATTTCTCTTCCATTTCTTTAAATCCTGCAAGCGTAGGCGTATATAGAAGTTCAGAATTAACTTTTTCACCTAGCTTTCTGTTTACCGGCAATTCTGCTAACTTCTATGGAAACAAGACAGACAATGGACGTTTAAATTTCAACATTGGCAATATCGGATACGTGGGCCATTCCAAACAAGATAAAAATGGATGGAAAGGATTGAATTTTGCCGTAGGTTACAACCGAACCAATAGCTTCAATAGAGAGTACAACTTCAAAAGTGGGTTCCAAGATAGCGAATCATTAATTAACACATATGTAAATGAATTAAATACCTATAATTCAGGAATGGGACTCGCCGCAGGCCAAATTGCATCATATTATCCTAGTGATATCTCATTGGCATATGAGACTTTTTTGATTGACTCAATTAACGGTGGAGGTTACGATGTTCGCTTTTACGATGTGGACGGCATATCGAAGTCATTCAATGTGATAGAAAAAGGTGGAATGGGTGATTTAGGAATTACGGTTGGAGCCAATTATGAAGACAAATTATACATTGGAGCTGCAGTGGCTTTTTCAATCGTTAATTTCAATCAGCAAACAACATATAAAGAGAAAATGAATTATTCCACCCCTATTGATTCTGCCAATCAAGCTGCAGGTTTCTACCGGGTAAATGATTTCACACGCAGAACTAGTCTAGATGTAAATGGTAGCGGAGTAAATTTAAAGTTTGGATTGATTTATAAACCAATTGACATAATTAGATTAGGCGCATCTATCCAATCTCCCACATACCTTTCTTTGGATGACAACTACTCAACAAGTATAAATTCCAATATGAGTGATGGTGAGGATAACTTCGACGAATACTTATCTGAATTTTCATATCGGATAAATACTCCTTGGAGAACCAATGCCGGTATCGGATTTATTTTAGGTAAAAAAGCAATAATTTCAGCTGATTACGAATATGTTAATTACCCAAAAGCCAAACTTAAAGATGCATTAGATGCTACTTCTAGTTATGGCTTTGATGCAGAAAATGTAAATATTAATGATGATTTCTCAAAAGCTCACAATGTACGTTTAGGTGTGGAATACAGAATTAACCAACCATATAGCGTTAGAGGAGGATTTAAATACAATGACAATCCATTAAACACCAACTTATCAGAAAATCTATCTTCCAAGACATTCTCAGGAGGAATCGGATATAAAGATGAACGTGGGTATTTTATTGACTTAGCTTATTCACTAAGAAAATATTCTGAAACACAAAGTATCCAAGGAATAACCAACCTCGCTAAATTGAAGCAAAACAGCCATTTGATTCAGTTTACTGTAGGGTTGAAGTATTAATTGTTAATGGTCAATTTTATGTGATTGAGTATCATTAGTAATTGTCAATGGTATAACTGCAAAAAAATCTTTACGAACTCAATTAAATCTTCGTGCTCCTGCCTGCCGCTGGCATGGCTTTGCGGTTAATAAAATTGGACAATTTAGAATTGAAAAAATTAGCCATTTATAATTCGTCATTAGATTGAAGAATTATTTAACCGCCCTCAATACTTCTCTCTTTCCACCTTCTGGGCCTTTGTGTTTTTGGATGGTAAACCCTTGTTCTTGCAAGGCTCTTTTTACATCGCCTTTTACGCAATAGGTAGACAATACTCCACCAGGCTTTAAAATGGAATACATTTTTGCAAAGATTTCTGCAGTCCATAATTCTCCTTGTACCTCAGGAGCGAAGGCATCAAAATAAATCAAGTCATATTGTTCAAGAGAAAAATCAATGGCTTCAATGGGCGCTTCTATTTTGGTCAATGTTATTAACTCTGTTAAATGAGTTCCTTCATTCCATGCTGCACCATGAATTGCTTCAAATAATACAGTCGCTGAAGGATGTAACAACTGTTCTGCATAGTTCAATTGATTCAACAACTCATCTTCAAGTGGAAAAGCTTCTATGGCATCATATCGAATGTGCTTTTTGAGTCCTTCATTGGCTAAAGCGGTCATCAAAACATTTAGGCCAGTACCCATTCCTACTTCAAGGATAGCTATATCGTTATTAGTTTCGGCTACGTAATTTAGTCCCAAATCAATAAACACACGTTGTGACTCTTTTATAGAGCCGTGGTAAGAATGATAATGTTCATCCAACTCCGGCACGTACAACGAATGTGACCCGTCTGCAGTAGTAATAATTTCTCTTTTCAATTCTGTCGCTTTGGTTACAAAGGAACCCAAAAAAGAAGGTTATTTTTGCAATCAAAATAAATTTACAAAAGACATTATGAAATTTCCATACAATAAAAAAAGAATCGAGGAAGGAATGAACTTCCAAACCTATTATAGCTTAACAGAAAAATTAGTTGAGGAAGGAAAAACCACGGGGCCAAATCAATCTGAAGAGTTGGCGAATTATACTAAATTGAATCTTTCTAGAATGAAGCGTTTGGCGAAATCAACTTCATTGAATGACTTGCTCGTTGAAAAAATAAACCAAATCAAAAGAAAGACCTTTTTTCTAGTAATTTCTGAAGCATGGTGTGGAGACGCTGCTCAAAATGTACCATTAATAGCAAAAGCTGCAGAATTCAGTTCAAACATTGAATTAAAAATTATTTTAAGAGATGATAATTTAGACATCATGGATTCCTACCTCACCAATGGAGGGCGTTCTATTCCTAAAGTGGTAGCGATTGATGCAGAATCACTAGAAGTAATCGGAGAATGGGGGCCAAGACCAGCAGCCGCTCAAGAGTTAATGCTGGAGTTAAAATCAAATGGAACTCCGTATTCAGAAATTTCAGAAGCACTACAAAGATGGTACATCACTGACAAAACGAATTCTTTTCAAGCTGATTTTGGAGAGATGATTGATGCAGTAATTGAGCCTTCGGAAGCAATAAAATAAAAGGATAATAGTTCTTTAGGTATATTTGTCTCCATGAAAAAATCCATTTTTGCTATTGGTTTATTAATCGGCGCTATTTTGCTATTCTCTTGTAGAAAAGAAGATCAAATCATAGACTCTTCTTCTGCCCAAGTGCGATTTTCTACTGATAGTATTTCTTTTGATACAGTATTCACCACCATAGGGTCTGTGACTAAAAATTTCACTATCCATAATCCTTATAAAGAGAGCATTAAAATAAGTTCTATTCGTTTAGGGAAAGGTGGAAATTCTCAATTTAGAATCAACATAGATGGATTGCCAGGTGCACAAACAGACATTATTATTCCACCGAAAGACAGTATTTATGGATTTGTGGAAGTAACTGTAGATCCAAACAATGAATTGAATCCGTTTTTTATAGAAGATGATATTCAGTTTTTTACGAATGGGAATGTTAAAAGCTTGAAATTATTAGCCTATGGCCAAAATGCCATCTACTACACGCCAACAACCTATCTTCAAGGATTACCACCGTATAGTATAATTGCAGAAGAAAACCAAATAGTAACTTGGACTAAAGACAAACCATATGTCATTTATGGTTATGCTGTTGCAGATTCAGGTGCAACCTTAAACATTGAAGCAGGAACACGAGTATATTTTCACAACAATGGTGGATTATGGATTTATCAGGGTGCAAATATTCAAGTAAATGGCACACAAAGTGAGCCTGTTTTATTTCGAGGAGATCGACTAGAACGCGACTATGATGACATTCCAGGCCAATGGGATCGAATTTGGATCAATGAAGGTTCTGTCAACAACAACATCAATTATGCGATTATTGAAAATTCTTTCATTGGAATACAGGCCGAAATCTATCCTTTTACAAAATCACCGGCAGTTTCAAATAACAAATTAAATATCAAGAATACCATTATTAGGAATGCTTCTGGGTTTGGTTTGCTAGGCACACTTTATCAAATTGATGCAGAAAATATCTTGGTTGAAAACTGCGGAGAATACAATGTCGCCATAACGGGCGCGGGAACATACAATTTCAAACATTGTACTTTTGCCAATTACTGGAAAGATTCCAAAAGAGAAACCCCACTATTTTATGGACAAAGTTCACACAGTTATGCAATTGGGACCTTAGTTGGAGAACCTGCTATAAGTGTTTTTAATTCCATTATACATGGAAGTTTAGACAATGAATGGGATTTTGGGAACAATGATTCTACTTCTGTAAACTTTAGCTTTAAAAATTCAGTAATTAAAACAGATAAAACGATTGGAAACGATGCCCGATATTCCAATATGGTTGTAAATCCCACTGATCCTATCTTTGAAAATGAAGGAGATAAAGATTATCATCTGAAATCAAATTCGCCTGCTATCAACATTGGCGATGGGACTATCGGCAATCAAGTACCACTAGATTTGGATGGAGAGAGCCGAAATACAGATGCTGCTCCTGACGCCGGTTGTTATGAATTTAAATAGTTATAGTTTCAATAGAAATTCAAGCGTGTCCACACCGTCGGCATAATCCCACAATTCAGGCTGCTGCGCTTTCCCGAAAGGTACTGCATCCATAAATTCGTTGGAACTAGTCACTACGCATTGAATGGTTGAACGCATTCCTCTAATTTCATCTTTTAGGACCTTAATATCTTTGTATCGTTCGTATAAGATCACTGCTACAGGTGAATTCAACTCTTTTGCTTCTCGAAATAAAACAAATCCATTCTCCAATAAAGGTTCTTTATTCAATAAATAAATCGCTTTATTGTAATCGTAATTATTGGCGTATTTATTATGATTCCCTAACTCATTGTATGGATAAATGGCTTTAAATATTCTGTTGATATCAAAATCTGTTGGCAGATAGATCTTAGACACATTTCTGCAACCCAATCCAAAATATAAGAATAGATCACTGGCTAACTTTTCCAACTCTTCCTCCGATTCTTCCCCAGTCAAAATGGCCAATGAAGTTCTATTCTTCCGAATAATGTGGGGTTGCTTTCCAAAATAATGTTCGAAATATCGGGCAGAATTATTACTCCCTGTTGCAATAACAGCGTCGATTGTATTCAATCGCTCAACAATTTCGAAACAACTAGCAAACTCAGAATTAATGGCCACTAGCACTTTAAGCAACTGAGGCAACAATAATGAATCGTCGGAAGACAATTTAATGAGTGCTTTATTTCCGCTAATGACTGCGGCTAAAAAATCATGGAACCCAACTAGAGGGATATTACCGGCCATGATAATCCCAATTGACTTAGGGGATTTAGAAGGTGATAAACTATAATTGGAAAGCCATAAGTTTATTTTTTCCCCAGTTAACGTTTCCCCCCAGGCTGCGAAACTTGAACGGACATTTTCTTCCGTAAACCAGCCATTGTATATTCTCGATTGAATGATTAACTCGTTAACAGACTCGTGAAATAATCCATTTAAAGCAGTTAAATTCTCATTTCTACTTCCTTTTTTACCGAATTGAGCCATAAATTGGCCCAAAACAACCATCCCTTCTATTCTATTATTTATATTCATTCTAAAATAAATTCTGTCCTAAAATCAATTAAATTTGCACCCTAGAAATAAACTATTTTGCAAATTTTTAGTTTTATACAAAACTACAACATAAAAAAGAAAAAGCATGGCAATTGTAATAACAGATGAATGTATCAACTGCGGAGCGTGTGAGCCGGAGTGTCCAAATAATGCAATATATGAAGGTGGAGAAGAATGGCGTTTTTCTGACGGCACCACACTCTCTGGTGACTTTCAGAAATTAGACGGTAGAACCATTGATGCAGAAACTGCAAACGAACCAATCAGCTTAGATTACTATTATATCGTTCCTGATAAATGCACAGAATGTGTTGGATTTCACGATGAGCCGCAATGTGCAGCTGTGTGTCCAGTAGATTGTTGTGTTGACGATCCTGAATACAGAGAATCAGAAGAAGTATTATTGGGCAAAAAATCAAAAATGCACTTATAAAAAATCCGATTTTACGAAAACCGTCATGGCTTTGCTCTGACGGTTTTTTTATTTACCCTATTTTAGCAATTCAAAACTTTTTTGCACGTTAATTGCAAAGAGCCGACACTATGAGAAACTCAATCCTTCCACTTCTTTTTGTATTCCTTCTGTCAAATAATGTGTTTGGGCAATACGATGATTATGTTCCTGACTATACTAAAACCGAAAAGACTTTAGTAAAGTTGGGGCAGCGCATTTTAAATGCAGCTCTTTTTCAAGATAGAGATAGTGCCAACTCGGCCTTTAAAAAGGAATTGAATGCATTGCTAAAAAAGGATGACAGTCTTAAATTGCCTTTCAACTTGGTTAGTAATCTGATTAAAGTAACATCAGCAGACAGTAGCTTACGGATTTTTACATGGAGTGTATTGGATGCCAACAACACTTATCATTACCACGGCTTTGTACAACGATTGAAACCTGATGGCGATTACCTTTTATATGAGTTAAAAGACCGTTCTGATCAAATCATCGATCCAGAAAAATTAGTGCTTACTTCTGAAAATTGGTGGGGCAGCATGTATTATGATGTAGCGTTAGTCAACAATGGCTTAAAAGACATGTATACCATTCTTGGATGGGATGGGAACAACAACATGAGTCACAAAAAAGTGATTGATATTTTTTACTTCGATCGGGACGACAGTTTGCGATTTGGCAGCCCCATTTTTAGGGAAAAACGAGACATACGTTATCGAAAAATATTTGAATTTTCAGCTGAAGTGAGTATGAATTTGAAATTCCAACGCAATTTAAACCGAATTGTATTTGATTTTCTTAGACCGTCCAATCCTTCTTTGACGGGTGTTTATGAATACTACGGCCCTGACTTAAGCTCTGATGCCTATAATTGGGGAGGCCAATTTTGGGATTATGAAGCCGATATTAATGTTGAAGAAGGAATCAAGAAAAAGGACAAAGAATTTGAAGTAAAAGACCGAGACACTATTCAAAGTAAAAATCTATTTCAACCATATGGGAAATAATTTTTATGATTCTAACAATTGATCAATAATGGAATCAATTGTCAAGCCCTCTGCTTCTGCTTTGTAATTTTTCACCATTCGGTGACGTAAAATAGCTTTTGCCACCGCCTTTACATCTTCAATATCTGGAGAGTATTTTCCGTTGATAGCTGCATGACATTTAGCTCCCAAAACTAAAAATTGAGATGCTCTTGGACCTGCTCCCCAACCTATGTATTGATTTACGATATCATGTGCCATTTTTGTATTTGGACGCGTACTAGACGCTAATTTCACTGCATAATTTAATACATTATCAGTAATAGGAATTTTACGAATCAATTGTTGAAAGTAAATGATTTCTTCAGCTGACATGATTTTATTTACTGAGGCTTTAGCGTCTGAAGTAGTCGCTTTTACTACTGTAATTTCTTCTTCAAAAGTGGGGTAATCCAACCAAATATTAAACATAAATCGGTCCAACTGAGCTTCCGGCAAAGGGTAAGTCCCTTCTTGCTCAATCGGGTTTTGAGTAGCCAACACAAAAAATGGATGACTCAAGGGATAGGTCTTACCACCTGTTGTGATGGATTTTTCTTGCATTGCCTCTAGCAAAGCAGATTGGGTTTTAGGAGGTGTTCTATTAATTTCATCTGCCAAAATTAAGTTGGAGAACAATGGCCCTTTGATGAATTTAAAATTTCGAGTTTCATCAAGAATTTCAGAACCGATAATGTCTGAAGGCATTAAATCAGGTGTAAACTGAATCCGATTAAAGCTTAGTCCTAGCACTTGCGAAATCGTATTTACCAATAAAGTTTTAGCCAATCCAGGAACTCCTACCAATAGACAATGTCCGTTACTGAAAATAGAAATTAATACGCTTTTAACAACGTCTTCTTGTCCCACAATAACTTTTCCAATTTCAGCATTTAGTGCCTTGTATTTCGCCACTAATGCATCCACTGCTTCTACTTCAGACTTGTAATTCATTTCAGACATATTTTTCTATTTTTATTGAGCAGATTTCTTCAGCCAATCGTTTTTATAATTACAATCGATATATTTTTCGTTCATTTTTATGTAAGAAGTTTCCAATCGATCTTTAATCCATTTTTGAACCACCTCTTGCTCCTTTTGTTGGGTTGCCACATTCTTCAACTTTTGATAATCATCGTCTAAGTTGGCAGTATGCGGTTCTGTTCTTTTGATTAGTTTAATGATTCGGTATCCCTCTCTATTTCGTTGATCAGAAGTAGAAAATGCAGCAGAAATTTCGCCCACCTCCATTTTATCAATTACAAAAAACAGTGATGGATCTAGTTGGTCAGCCTGAAAAATTGAAGTCCCTGAATAAGGATTCAAGATCAATCCACCGTTATTTTTAGAATCTTCATCTTCAGAATATTTCTGAGCCATTTGTGTAAAAGTGATGGTATCATTCATAATAACCTTCCCAATACTATCTAACTCCAGCTTCAACTTCTCCAAACCCACGTAATCAATAGCTGGTTTTATTAAAATGTGTCTCACATTTACCTTTTCCCCTTTTCGATCAATAAGTTCTACAATATGATAGCCGTAGCGAGTAGAAAATACTTCAGAAACTTGACCTGGCTTTAGTTTAAATGCTGCCTGAGCAAATTCAGGCTCTACTTCTGCTCTACCAATATAACCAATTTCGCCCCCTTTTTTAGCAGAACCTTTATCGTCTGAATATAATACTGCCATAGTTGACAGTTTTTCTCCCTTTCTAATTCGTTCCTTAAATTCACGCAACCTTTCCTTTGCATACTCTTTACTTTCATTAGTAATTGGTGCATACCTTACGATTTGAGCAACCTCTACTTCAGAGTTGATTAATGGCAAGCTATCCTTAGGAAAAGAATTATAAAACTCCCTAACTTCTGCAGGTGTTACCGATACGTCTGATGTAATTTTATCTTGCATCGTTTGAACCAATAGTTGTTCCTTCAAAGACTCCCTCAATTCAGCTTTTATCTGATCTATTGATTTTTTATAATACGCTTCGAGTGCCTTTTCACTACCTATTTGACCTATAAAGTAACGCAGCCTTCTCTCCATTTCCGCCTCTACCTGTCCTTCAGTTACATCTACACTATCAATCTTTGCTTGATTTAGTAAAAGCTTTTGGAACAATAAATCTTCCATAATAACACAACGTAAATCATCAGTAACCTTCTCTCCTTGAGAAATGTATTGCAAATATTGGGTTTCTAAAGAACTCTTTGTCACAATTTCATCTCCAACAACCGCTATCACTTCATCTATAACTTGACTGTTTTCCGGCTGAGCAAATAAATGATTGGAAACCATTAACAAAATGATGAAACTTATTCTTTTTATACTTTGTATCATTTTAGTCTTCATAAATTTCAAATTGCTTTTTACGAAGTGCTTCCTCGTATATACTTTGTTTCATCTTGGCTATCAACTTTAGCTTCCGTTGATTCAACAATATGGATCGAATATCATCTTTTGCAAATTCTAAAGGAGAGATTCTTGATTTTATTTTATGGGTCAATACATTCAAAAAATAAGTACCCGTAGAATCATTCCATTCTTTAGTTGGATTACTCCGTATAAATGCCTCTTCATCTGTCACTTCATATCCAGTTAGTTTACGAAACTCAGAAAAAAGTAACCAATCAGCAGTGTCTATTGAATACGTTTCAGCGAACTGAACACAATATTCTTCTAATTCTTGCCAATCTTTTTCATTTTTCAACTGAACGGCTTTCCTCAACTTTTCAACTTTCGGAGCTTCATTCGAAACCTTTACAAAAACGGCTTTTAGGATATTATTCTTCAACTCAAAATTTGCAGAATTCTGATGGTAGTAATCCAAGATTTCCTGATCAGAGATCAATGTGTCCAGATTTTGCTCTACTAATCGCTTTTCATAGTTAAAAGTGATTAGTGAATTCCGGTAATTCTCTAGCTGCTTTTCAAAATCCTTTTGCTCAATGGTTAAATTTAATTCTGCTTTTTTTAGCAATAAATTATCCTTTATCCATTTATCAATATATGCATTGGCAACATTCGCGCTATCCTCAGCAGACATTTCTGCATTAAACAATTCTGTGATATCCTTCTCGTATAAATATTTGTCATATACTGACGCAATTAATTTCCCATCCTCCTTCGATTTGAAATAACTACACGATGACATTGTCAATACAAACAACATCGTCAAAAGGACACTGAATCGATTTAATATCACAATTACTTAATTGATTTTAGGACTTCCTTATTCACATCTACTGGATAAGTTTCTTGTAAGGATTTGATCCATTCTTTTTCTAAGTAGTCTTGATAATCAGAAGTTATTTTACCTCTTATTTCTTCTATTGTTTTTGCGCCAGGCTCTATTACTCCCAAAATTTCAATAACTGCAAATTTACTATCTACTTCTATTGGTTTTGATAAACTTGGTACCCAAACCACTTTATCAATGTATGGATTAGCTTGTGAGGCAAACTTACCTTCCATTATTTCTAAATTCAACTGAGAAGTTTCATTGACCATCTTTTTAATATCTGCTGGCGTCCATTCCTTGTTGTAACGCTTCTTTACCAATTTATAAGTTGCATTCGCTATTGTTTTATCGTTGGCTACATAAATCACAGCATCAACTCGCTCAGGCCATTGATAATCCAATATATTCTCTTCGTAGAATTGTTTAAACCCATTGGTATCAACGATCGCTTTGTTCCAAACCTTGTCTTCTGTTAATTCAAATAACAAAATTCCATCATGATACTCTTGAACCAACGCTTTGAATTCAGGATACTTTCTTTCCAATTGAGTATCCTCATAATCCAACATGGTTTCATTGATAAAATCAGTGTACTGCTTTTTGATTAAAATATTTCGATCTTGTTTTCTAAGGTCAGCTGTTCTTTTCACCAAGAAATCAATAAAATCCTGATTGGTTACTTTTTGATCAGCGAAAGTGACCATTACATCATTTGGTTTCTTAATGCCTTCTCCATTCCATTTCTTATCTTCAAACTCATTACCCACTGTAAAAAATGGTTTTAAGTTATTTTTCATTTCCTTGAAATCATATTCCTTTTTCAAACGATTAACAACAGCTTCTGTTGTATACATTTTCTTAGCATCGCGTGACAAGTTCTTTTCGATCTTGGATTCCATCTCTTCATATGAAGGAATTGGAAAAGATTTAATTTTCTTTATAATATGATAACCAAACTGAGTTTTAAATGGCTCGGAATAACTACCGTCCTCCTCTAATTCAAAAGCAATATCTTCGAAGGGTTGGATCATTTTACCAGTTCCAAAAGGAGGTAAAACTCCACCACTTTTAGCCGTCTTATTATCTTCAGAATACAATGCAGCTAATTCTTCAAATGACTCACCGCTTTTTAGTTTTCCGTAGATCTCGTCAACCTTCTTTTTACTATCAGGTATTGCAACATCTTTCACAGATTCTTGATTTGCCCCATCATTGAATCGAACTAAAATGTGAGCCACTTGAATGTCTCCTCTAGCTTTTCTTTTATCCGTTACTTTAATGATATGGTAACCATAAGACGTTCTAACAATATCCGTCATTTTACCCACTTTGGTATCGTAAGCTGCTTTCTCAAATGGATACACCATAAACATGGCAGTAAAATAACCCAAATCACCATCGTTATTTCTAACCGAAGGATCTTCAGAATATTCTTTAGCAACTGCTGTAAAATCTGAACCGCCTAACACTTTATTTCTAGCTTCCTGTGCTTTCTTATACGCTTTCAATGTATCTGCTGCAGAAGCTGTCTCGTCCACTCGTATTAATATATGAGAAGCTCTTACTTCTTGTTGCAACCTCTCGTAAGTCTCTTTCTTTAACCGATCTTTCGTTTTCTCGTCAGTTAAATACGGCTGAGCCAATTGCTTCCGATAACCGCTTAATTCTTGAACAAAAGTTGGAAGAGTATCCATCTGCAAGTCCATGGCTTGCTTCACTTTCAGTTTAAACTTAACATATAAATCTAAATACTCTTCAGGTGAACTCTTTGCCACCTGAGTATTAGAATTGTTTTTTTCATAAACTGTCTTGAATTCAGACAATAATACTTTCTCTTCTCCAATTTTCATTAAAACTGGATCTTTGTCTTGGCCAATAGCCGTGTGAAAAGAAATGGCCGCAGCCACAAATAATAGTTGTTTATAGAAATTCATAATGCTAAATATTGGGTAATTAAACTTTATTATGTGATTAATATTGTTTTTAACGGCTATAATTTGGTGCTTCTCTAGTAATGGCTACACCATGTGGATGACTTTCTCGAATTCCTGCATTTGTAATTCGAATAAATTGTGATTTCTCTTGTAACTCTTCCACCGTGCTTGAACCACAATAGCCCATACCTGCTCTCAATCCACCAACTAATTGATAAATAACTTCAGATATATTTCCTTTGTAAGGAACTCTAGCAGAAATTCCTTCAGGAACCAACTTTGCGATATCGTCTTCCATGTCTTGGAAATATCGATCCTTCGATCCTTTTTGCATCGCTTCGATACTTCCCATGCCTCGGTAAGCTTTAAACTTTCTACCTTCATAAATGATGGTTTCACCAGGAGATTCCTCTACACCCGCAAACATAGAACCTGCCATAACTGTATGAGCTCCAGCTGCAATTGCTTTCACGACATCCCCTGTAAAACGTAAACCTCCATCGGCAATGATTGGAACTCCTGTACCTTTTAAGGCTTCCGCTACCATCAATACTGCAGAAAGTTGTGGAACACCTACTCCAGCAATCACTCGAGTGGTACAAATAGAACCAGGACCAATTCCAACTTTCACAGCATCGGCACCTGCTTCGGCTAATGCTTTAGCAGCTTCTCCTGTTGCTATGTTTCCCACAACAACTTGTAATTCTGGGAAGGCCAATTTAACTCTTTTCAATGTTTCTAACACAGCCTTAGAATGACCGTGTGCAGTATCAATAACAACTGCATCAACTCCTACATTCACTAGGGCCGTGATTCTATCCACTACATCGGCAGTTACACCAACTGCAGCAGCAACTCTTAACCGACCAAACTCATCTTTACATGCATTTGGACGTTCTTTTAATTTGATAATATCACGGTAGGTAATTAAACCTACTAATTCATTTTTATCATTCACCACTGGCAGTTTTTCAATTTTATGCATTTGCAAAATTGATTCTGCTTTTGACAAATCGGTACCTTCTTTGGCGGTGATTAAATTTTTAGTGGTCATTATATCTGCCACTTTTTGATTGAAATCTTTTTCAAATCTTAGATCTCGATTGGTAATAATTCCAACCAAGACATTGTGATCATCAACGATAGGAATTCCACCAATTTTATTTTCACGCATGATCTTTTTTGCATCCATCACTTTCGCACTATCGTGCAAAGTGATCGGATCTTTAATCATACCACTTTCTGAACGCTTCACCTTTCGAACTTCACCAGCTTGAGCTTCTATACTCATGTTTTTGTGTAAAACTCCTATCCCACCTTCTTGCGCTATTGCAATAGCCAAAGCCGATTCAGTAACCGTATCCATAGCTGCGGACACTATTGGAGTATTGAGTTTTATTTTCTTTGTGAACATGGAAGAGATAACGACTTCTCTTGGCATTACTTCTGAATAAGAAGGAACCAACAGTACGTCATCATAAGTTAATCCTTCTGCGATAAATTTAGAATGTTCTGCATTTTTCATAATCGGTGAAATTCTTTATAAATAGGGGCAAAATTAACAATTTTAAGCCAGCAAAAAATTTAAAAAAAACAAAAAAAGACCCTGACTAGATGAAACTAATCAGGGTCTTTCGAGTTTTAATTATTTCGATTACCTCACAATGGTCAACGTTCCTTTCTTTGAACGTTCCTGTCCATTAGAGTCAATGAATCGAATGGTGTATACATAGGTGCCAATTGGTGCAAATTTACCGCCACTAAGCGCTCCATCCCAACCTTTGTAGTAATCTGTAGATTCGAAAACTACTTCTCCCCATCGGTTGTAAATAATCATTTCATAACGTGTAAAGTCAAAATAGATTCCTTCAGGACGGAATACATTGTTTACCCCTGTTCCTGGAGAGAATGCATTAGGAATGTACATGGTTGGCTGCATATTCGTACAAACCGCATTTGACAATGCCATACCTGGCGTTATGTTCGGATCTGTAGGAACTCCTTTGCCATTTTCAACTGCTACCACATAGTAACAATATTGACCATTTTTAACAAAGTCAGTTTTACTGTCTGCGTAATTTGAAACATCATCAATATATGTAATCACATCGCCCATATTTGGCTCAACATATAATGTATCAAATGCATCAACTCCGAATTTATTGTTCTCCGCTTTGTAAATTAAGTAATGACTCACACCATTTCTCCAATCTTCATAAGCCGTCCATTTCAACGTGTTTGTCAATGCTAAATTATCAGTTGTATTGGTCAAGAAAATAGACTTACCTAAGTTAGAAGCGATGGACAAGTTTCCACAAGAATCCAATGCATTGATTCTATAATAATAGCTTCCCTCATCAGATACTACGTTGTAATCTTCATAGCTTACAAATCCATCAACTACTGCATCAATACCTACTTGATCCAACTTAACCAATGAAGAAGAATCTACTCCTCTAAAGATTTCATACCCTTTCACCAATGCCATAGTATCTACATAACATTGAATCTCAATAAAGCTAGGCGAATTCACAAAAACAGAGTGCATGTATTGGAATGCAGGAGGATCAGGATACTCTACAAACTCTTGCGTTAAGTTAGAGTTTGAGAAGAAAGGACCAGCTCCATTTAAGTCAACTGCTTTGACGTAATAATAATTATCACCTGATAACACGCCTTCATGAGTAAATTCATTTCGAGTAGTGTTTCCTACTTTCACAAAATCAGCGAATACTTTAGTTTGAGAAGAGTAAACTTCATAAACTACCTCAGCACCCGACCTGAACCACTCGTAATTGTTCCAAGTCAACTCCACTGCTGAATCACAGATCAAGAATTTACTGTCGATATCGATAGTAGTTGCATTATCGTATGGACCCTTGGACTTACTACTACAAGAATCTTCTGCGAAGATGGTGTATGTATAAGTAGTATCAGTAAGATTTACAATATCATTCACCGATCTAGCTTCACCATCAGTCTCAATAGTGATATTGGTAATTGGAAAAGCTGTCAAAGGTCGTTCAATGAAGTATTTTTTGACATCAGTTGACAAATTATCCGTCCAAACAATTTTAACAGACAAATTATTAATATTAGTGTAATCAACAGTTACATAGTCAATATATTGCTTAGTAGGCTCACCTCCATCCCTAAAGGTTTCAGAGGCTATGTTTGAAGTACTGTAGCATCCTGATGTATCCATAACTTGAATAAAATAACGTCCTATCCGGGTACAGCTATCAGCATCTAAAAATGAAAGAACTGTTTGCTGAACTATTGTATCCGTTTTAAATACATTACTAGGTGCAATAACTGAAGAATCTCTTAAAATTTGAAATGGATTGGTATAAGGAAAAATCCCTGTATTATTCCAGCCTAACTCAAGTTGAGGACCCTTTGTAGAGTCAGCATAATTAGCTACACCAAGCACAATAGGAGATACTACTTTTGTCGAAACAGAATCTTTCTCAACATTACAATAGTTAGAAACTGAACTTACTTTATACTTTGGATTAGCCCCGGGCGTTGCATCTTTATAAGTAGTCATTAGGTAATCAGATTCATCATCGATTTCATTCCATGCACCGCCATTATTTTGACGATAAATCCGATATTCTAAAAAGTTATTTCTAGGGTTCTCAGGCTTTAACCATTCTAATTCTATTTCTGTTCCAACGAATCTAATACATCTTAAATCAGGCGGAGCAACAACATATTTATCTGGCACCTTGCCTGTTGTAACATTGAAGGTACTAGATCTTGCAGACAATCCTGTTCCTGTTTTTGCCAAAACAGAAAACTCATATGTTGTGTTGGATAAAACTGGATAAGTGAAAGTTCGATTACCAACTCCGTTGACAGTCCCAATTAAAGTTGATACACTATTAATTGTACTGTATATCTCATATCTATTAACAGGGTCGGCAGGAATAGGAGGATTAGGAGGATTAATAATTGGTACGTCAATAAAACCCTGGAATATAGACCAATCAAGCTTAACAGCTACTTCACAACTATCTGGTCCAATAAAAATGGTCTGACCATTTAACAATGAAGTTTTTACTTTAGTCACTTTTCCTTCTACTGTTTTATTACAAGTATCATAAGGAACTATAATATAAAACCTCTCATTCAAATTAGCGCCTGCACCTATATGTGTATAACTGTTATTTGGTACAACAACACTATCCAGTTTATTAATTCTGATACCTGCTGCGTTGGATGAATAAATAACATATGAATCAGCAGAATTACTCAAAGTAGCCCAATTCAAAAATACATCTCCATTTGGCAAAACAGAGTAGTCAATCATTTTTGGCTCATCAGGTGGAATAATGGACTTCATGTTTTTGATCACCACATTACTAAATGACTCACAATTGGCCGATGTATCTCTTGACATGATTTTAAAAGAAACCAAGTCATCACATACAGGACTACCACCAGTCCATTTAAACTTAGAAGTATCAGTTTGAATAACAGAATCAATCAAAACCCAAGGCCCAGCATTGTGCGGAGTATGTCGCTGATAAATATAAAATGTGCTATCCCAAGACTGCAACATGGAAGTCCCCATTAATAATGGGTGTCTAGGACCATAATTTGATGGAGCATTGAACAACGATTTCCAACTTAAAGTAACTTTAGTTTCAAAACGATTGGGATCATTAGCAGGCAATGTGCCTGAGTAAGTTGCTTTCAAACGATTTGTAGTAGTCATTAATTCAGATAGATCTGAAAGCAATAATCCACCACAACCATGTCTTGATTTCATTTTAAACGCATATTCCATACCAGGCGCAAAAGCATTTGCAGGAACTGTATAGGATCCTTCATAGTCTGTTATCCCAATAGCTATTGGAGCCGGTAAAAGACCAAAAGTTAAATTAGTACCTGCTGGACGCTGCAACATAAACAATTCATACGAATCAAACGAATTAGTAGTATCTGGAAAAACTGGACCAGTCCAAGTTATCACATAACTATCGTCCTCTTGAATACTGACACATCGAATTACAGGAGGGCCGATTGGCTCTGGAGCTTTCAATGTAATGTTAATCGTTGGGTAGTTAATTGCTGGTATTGGGCAAAAATCATCATACACTTTCATTACGAAAGTAAATCGTCCAGTTGTTAATTGCTGAATTCCAACAGGATTTAAGTGATCACAAGTGGTTTGCCAGTTAAACTTGGTACCTACAGTTGAAAGTCCTCTTAATCGTTTTACGGGAGCACCAGATGGAGCAGGAGTTAAAGTTGCACAAGGCTTAATTGGACAGTTCCCTTGAGGATCATTGAACGATTTATCAAACTGGTAACCTGAAGGCTCTACAGAAACCTCGGTCAATAAAGTAGGTGAACAAGGACTAACATTCGTATCCACAGCCAAAAAAGAAATGGAAACAAGATCCCCAGCATAGACAACAGTATCCAAACTGAGGGATCCAGAGGTAGCTCCAATTTGAACAAATGGAGGCTTATTGACCTCAGTTACTTGCACAGGATTTCCATTCACATCATTATATATAAAAGAAATCGGAGGACACCTAAAAACATTAAATGGCATATCTCTGAAAACAGTAGCTGTTTTTACCCGTTGACCTGTAACAGGATGAAGACCATAAGCATCAACTTGAGCAGAAGTAACAAAAATCCCCGCTGTATTTGCAGGAACATTTGCAGGTAAGATTACATGCATTCTAATTTCTCCAGTTAACGGGTCAATCGTAGCCGATTTATTCAATGGATTCATTGCTGCCGTCGGTGTAGGGTTCGCTCTTGAATAACCCGGAGCCCATTGACAAATTGTTGGAGTATATTGGGTTCCATTACCACCGGTATTAACTGCATCTGCCCAATGGTATGCTAAAGAGTCCAATTCATCATCCGTTGCATTATGATTAAACTGAAAGTCGTATCCTTCACAAACAAGAACAGAAGGAGCTTCTTTAAATTGAGGCGAACTATCGTAACAAGGATCTTGAGACGCACGTCCATCACCATACATAATGGCCTTATAAATCTGAGGGAAATTATCAGGATTTACCAAATTCTTTATATCTCTTGATCGAGCATAGAAAGCAGGGGAAGAAAAAACCCATCCAGCGGCAGGGGGCTTACCTGATAAGGTAATAGGCTGAGACCGATAAGAATACTTTTCTAATGTCCCTTGATCTTGATTGGTACATGAAATAGGTTGAGCTGAGTTAGCACATCCATTGCATAAAGGCGCAACTGACGCTCCTCCATTTGGACCAAGAGGAGTACCTGGATCTGGTGGAACAAAAGTTATAACCAATGAACTCAATGCACCATTATTTGGCAGTGGATTATTGTAAACTTTTAAAGTAATTGGATTAGTATTAATACTTGCAGAGGACGCTTTACAATCTCGATACATGTCCATATAAAAAATGTACTTCCCAGTACCTTGAATACATCGCCAGTATATTTCTCCTCCCACATAGTGAGAGGCAAAAGTACTGGTGGATGCTGCAATAAAAATCAGCAGTAGAAAACTTATCTTTTTCATAGTCATTAAATTAAAAATGCGTGTAGTTTCTTAACGCCCAAAAGACGTGAGGAAATACAAAGGTTGCCGCAATTTCGAAAAAAAATTGCAATTTAGTTGTATTATTTGGCTACTGTTTTATGATTTTCTTTGTAATTCCCCTCAATGTGGTCTCCACTCTAAGGAAATACAACTGATTTTGGAGCGAACTTAGATCGATCAAATGCTCACCATATTCTGAAATCACCAATTCCCCTTTCAGATTGTATAATCGAATACTTTTAACTTTCTCATGATCTAAAAGTCCTCCAATATTAATCTGGTTCGTCGTTGGATTTGGATAGACTGTGAGTGAAGATGAATTACGTAATTCATCTTGCAACCCGACGTATGTTAGCATATATGGCGGACTTAAAAGCACACAACTCCCTATGGCAACTTCTAATCTATAGGTACCTGAACTAGTAATGGGAATGGATTTAGCATTTGAATTTGGAATAGCTACTCCATTCCTTGACCATTGAAAAGTGCCTACAAATTGATTCAACACACTTAGAACGTTATTCTCAAAATTAAACCTGAATGAAACCAAATCGGCGTACCGAATAGAAGCCAAATTACTTAAAGCTGATGATGCCACATTCCCACAAACGGAATCTATCTGCTTTAATTTTATGGCATATTCCATATTTGATTGTAAAATACTATTTGACAAAGAATCCTGAGCAGTGTATGTCACAATGGTTTTTGATGGACTTGAAGAAAACACAAAAGGCGCTGTGGAGTTTAATGCTCTTTGTCCTAAATACACTTCTATTTTTGAAAACCTATCAGGATGGTAACTTACGGCTTCATAAGCGAATTTTATACCATTAGCGGTTCTATCAAAACAATAAATTTTTGGGGCATCTGGCACTTTAAGTAATTCAACCGTTACATTTAATGAACTGTAGTTGACCAATGGAATTGGACAAAAATCATCGTACAATTTAAATACAAACTGAAACAATCTTGTTTTATCTGCTGCCCCACCGCCACCAATCGGAGCTAAGTGAGAACAATCTACCGCCCACTTAAATTGGGTGCTCAATGATCTAGAAGCAGAAATTCGTTGGGGTTGACCTGCAGGTGCTGGAAATAAAGTAGCGCAAGGAGGTAGCATACAATTTCCATTAGAACTAGAATATAAAGAATCAAATTGTACACCCATCGGCACCATATAAACATCAGTAACTCGATTTGCTCCACATGGACTAATCCCATTGTCAATTAATCGATAGTCCAATACTAATGAATCCCCAAAACCTAGGATTGTATCAATGCTTTTTATATTCTTACGTCCATTCACTTCTAAACTTGGTGGCAAGTTTTTTTGATCAATACGAATGGTATCGTTTAACGCATCTAAATAATAAAAATCAATATTTGGGCATCGCGAAATATTAAATACCATATCTCGATATACAGTGGACACTTTTGATCGCTGACCTGTTGCGACATTCTTTCTCCAAGAGTCTACCTGAATAGAAGCTACATAAGCCCCGAATCTATTAGCAGCAATTGAAGAAGGTAGCACCGCATTAAAATTAACATCACCAGTCTTTGCATTAAGGGTTGCCGATTTATTCAATGGATTTTGTGCAGTTGTAGGTGTTGGATTTGTTCGAGAAAAACCAACTTCCCAAGGAGCAAAAATAGGCTGATAGGTAGTTGGATTAGGATTAGCGTTCACCACATTAGCCCATTGAAAAGTCAAGGAGTCAAATTCAGGATCTACAACATGACTATTGAACTGATAGTCGTACCCTTGACATACTATTGGTTCTATATTGGCCATAAATTGAGGAGAACTGTCATAACAAGGTTGTTGTGAAGCTCTTCCATCGCCATACATAATGGCTTTAAAAAAGAATGATGCAGAAGTATTTGATAAATTTTGAATGTCATTGCTACGACAGCAAGGCGAGGTATAACCAAAGACCCATCCGTTACTTGGTGGTTGACCAGTTAAAGTAATCGGTTGAGATCGGTAGGTGTATTTTTCCATCGTTCCTATATCTCCAGTGGGAAAATTACAAGTAAGGGGTTGCGCAGAATTTGAACAACCGCTACACAAAGGAGTTATAGACTCACCACCTCCGGGACCCAGTATTGTTGAAGGATCGGGTGTTACTAATGTTAATTGAATCTCATTTAATGTTCCATTATTTGGAAGTGGCGAATTGTATACCTTAATCTTGAAATTAGTACCAGTTGTAATAGGAGAGAGATTCGAACAGTCCTTAAATAAGTCCAGATAAAAAACATAATTCCCTGTGCCAGAAATACACTTCCAATACACTTCACCACCGGATATGTGGGTAGCAAATAATTGTATTGAACCAAAGAAGATAAATAAAGTAAAAAGGAATCGTTTTTTCATTTTCAAGATTTAGTAGTGACTAAAGGGAAGATATTTAAATACCATTAGTTTGCTAAAATATTAAAAATAAAGACCTCTTTATAAAAACACCTTCTATTGCTTAATTATTTTCTTCACCACTACTCTAGAATCTGTTTCCACCCGTATGATGTAGAGTTGATTTCGAAGTGCACTTAAATCGATCAATCGCTCACCAAATTCAGAAATCACTAGTTCGCCATTTAGGTTATATACTCGAATATTTCTAACCTGCTCCTTGCCTGAAAGCCCACCAATGTTTATTTGGTTGGTTGTTGGATTCGGATACACTGACAACTCTGATATTGCTGCTTTCAATGCTGTATTCCCCACTGTTGTTATTGCATAAGGGTAACTTCTATAAGTACAAGTTCCGATAGTTACTTCCAATTCATAACTTCCAGTAGTTGTAATTTGAATGGATTTAGAAGTGGCGTTCTGAATTGCCACTCCATTTCGATACCACTGTAAATTTCCTGCAAAGTGATTCTGAACACTCAAAATACTATCTTGATACACCAATTGAAATTGCACACTATCAGACTGACTTTTAGATAATATTGAACTATAATTAGACAATTGAATCAGCCCACAGATAGAATCTCGTTGTTTCAATCGAATAGCATACTCAATTCCCGGAGCTAATTGATTGGCAGAAATGGAGCCAACTCCTGTATAAGAATCAATGGTATCTATTGGAGTTGATAGAAAAGAAAAATTAGTTGAAGAACTGATTGGACGCTGACCTAAATACACCAAATATTTTGAGTTCCGAATTGGATCATTATTCATTGATTCAAAAGAGAAAGAAATGCCGTTACCAGAATCTTTAAAGCAAAAAACTTTAGGCGGATTTGGAAGCTCTGGCAGCTGGAGAGTTACGTTTAATGTCGCGTAATTAACTGAAGGAACTGGACAAAAATCGTCCGCCAATTTAAACACAAATTGAAATTTTCGATTCAATTCTGTTCCTGTTGCATTTGCAAGATGAGCACAATCCGTCACCCATTTAAATTGAGTATTTAAAACAGCAGGATCGGATATTCTCTTTGATTGACCGATAGGTGCTGGATTCATGGTCGCACAAGGTGGTTGGTTGCAGTTTCCATTCGGATTGGAAAAGTTTCGATCAAATTGAACTCCAATAGGCTCCATTGATACAGTGGTCAAAAAGTTAGTATCACAAGGACTTATATTGGTATCTATTACCAAATAATCCACAAGCAATGAATCTCCAATAAAAATGGTCGTATCTAGATTTTTACTATTACTCTTTCCGTTCACTTGAATAAATTGAGGTTTATTCGCTCCATTTACTATAACTGGGTTCCCATTTACATCATTAAAAGTAAAATTAATATTGGGGCATCTAAACACTTTAAACGGCATGTCTCGAAATACGGTAGCTACCTTTACCCGTTGACCGGTGTTGGAATTTAAACTCCAAGCATCCACTTGAGTAGAGGTAACGTAGATTCCAGCTCTATTTGCAGGCACACTTGTAGGCAATTTTACAAACATATTCACATTACCTGTTCGTGCATCAATAGTAGCAGACTTATTCAATGGATTCATTGCAGGTGTTGGCGTAGGCTCATTTAGCGAATAACCTGCAGCCCAGCCGTTGATTTGAGGAACATACTGAGAAGCACTTGAACTTGAGTTCACCACTTCTGCCCATTTAAAAGACAATGAATCGTAATCTAGATCAAATACATTATTATTGAATTGAAAGTCATACCCCTCGCAAACAATTGCCTCTACTTCGGCTATAAACTGAGGAGAACTATCGTAACAAGGGTCTTGTGATGGTCGACCATCTCCATACATAATTGCTTTATACATTGAAGAAGAGCCCAAATTAGATAAATTTTTCACATCATTAGATCGACAACATGCTGCTGTATAACCAAAAACCCAACCATTCATAGGTGGTTTGCCTGATATTGTTATAGGCAATGAACGAAATGTATACTTTTCTAATGTGGCCTGATCTTGAGTAGTGCAAGAAATTGGCTGAGATGAATTGACGCAGCCATTGCAATTTGGCTGTACTGCCTGCGCACCATTTGGTCCTAAAGGACTGCCAGGTTCAGGAGTTACAAAAGACAATTGTATTGAGCTAAGTGTACCATTATTGGGAAGTGGCGTATTGTAGACTATTAAATTAACTGGACCTGTACCAATATTTGCCGCACTTGATGAGCAATCCCTGTAGATATCCATATAGAAAATATATTTCCCAGTACCGGGAATACATTTCCAAGACACCTCTCCACCTACATAATGGGTAGCTGACAATTGAAATGAACAACAAAAAAGGAGAATAGCAATCAGAATTTTATTTTTCATATCTCTAGCATTTAGTTTAGGGTTCGTATCGATGACGATATATAAATCAAAAGGTTGCTCAAAAATTAAATTAATCGGCACCCTATGTTTTTATTGCTTCATTATTTTTTTAATGATTACCTGCTTGTTAGTTTCTACCCGAATTAGGTACAGTTGATTTTGAAATGAAATCAAGTCGATAGAATTAACATTGAATGTTGAGGTAACCAACTCCCCTTTCAAGTTATACACTCGAATACTTTTAACCAGTTCATTGGCCGAAAGTCCTCCAATATTTATTTGGTTGGTAGTTGGGTTGGGGTAAACAGACAACTCTGATATTGCTGCTTTCAATGCTGTATTCCCTACTGTTGTTATTGCATAAGGGTGACTTCTGTAAGTACAAGCTCCGATAGTTACTTCCAATTCATAGCTTCCGGTAGTTGTAATTTGAATGGACTTAGAAGTGGCGTTCTGAATTGCCACTCCATTTCGATACCATTGTAAATTTCCTGTAAAGTGATTCTGAATGCTCAAAATACTATCTTGATACACCAATCGAAATTGCACACTATCAGACTGACTTTTAGATATAATTGAACTATAGTTAGACAATTGAATCAGCCCACAGATAGAATCTCGTTGTTTCAATCGAATAGCATACTCAGTTCCCGGAGCTAATTGATTGGCAGAAATGGAGCCAACTCCTGTATAAGAATCAATGGTATCTATTGGAGTGGATAGAAAAGAAAAATTAGTTGAAGAACTGATTGGACGCTGACCTAAATACACCAAATATTTTGAGTTTCGAATGGGATCATTATGCATTGATTCAAATGAGAAAGATATGCCGTTAACAGATTGGTTGAAACAATACACTTTGGGCGGCCTCGCAGTTTCAGGCAACTCTATTGTAACATTTAGTGTGTTATAATTTACAATAGAAACTGGACAAAAATCATTATAAATTTTAAAAACAAACTGAAACATACGACTATCAACCACTTCACTAGGATTCCGTGTTGACGTCAAATGAGCACAATCAGCTTTCCAGTTAAATTGGGTCCTCACTACTTTCGATCTTAACCTTCTAATAGGAAGTCCAACTGGAGGTGGACTTAATGTCGCACATGGAGGAAGTTCACAACTTCCATTGGAATTAGTAAAAAGTGAATCAAATTGCAGGCCCTTCGGCTCAACAGTTATCCACTGTTCAAGATCTTGGCTACAAGGAGAAATATTTGTATCCGTCACCAAATAATCCCAAACCAATGAATCACCTAACGAAATGGTTTTGTTATCACTATATACAAAATATCGACCATTTACAATTGGCGTAGATTGCCCATTTTTTGCATTAACATTAATCGGTAAATTAGTAATCGGACTCAAATATGTAAATGCAATATTTGGGCAGTTGAATACTTTAAATGGCATATCTCTAAAAGCAGAAGCAGTTTTGACAGTGGCTCCTTGTGCATCTTTCCCGAATGCATCGACTCTGGTGGATGTGAAATACATTTGATTTCCTAAAGAAGGAACCTGTTGTGGAAGGAATACATACATAGAAACTTCCCCAGTTTTTGGATCAATTGTAGCAGGTTTATTCAAATTATGTGCAGCCGCATTTGGTGTAGGAAATTGTCTCGAAAAGCCGACCTTCCATGGATTAAATTGTGGTAAATAAATTAAATTAGAGCTGCTTCTATCTACTATATCAGCCCAGCTATAACTTAAAGAGTCATAATCTAAATCGACTACATGGTTATTAAAATGAAAATCATATTCATCACAAACAATGCTAGTTGGCTCTTCCATAAATTGGGGAGAACTATCGTAGCAAGGATCTTGAGAAGACCTGCCATCCCCATACATAATTACTTTAAACAAAGAGCTGCCAGTAACGGAAATATTAACAATATCGGTAGATCTTGTATGTTGCGCCTCATATGCAAAGACCCACCCATTCAACCACTCACCAACGTTGCCACTTGGTGGTTTACCCGACAAAGTAATTGGCTGAGATCGGTAAGAATACTTTTCTAAAGTTCCCTGATCTTGGGTAGTGCATGATATTGGCTGAGATGAACTAGAACAGCCATTACAAATGGGTTGCAATGCTAGCCCTCCATTTGGCCCAATAGGACTGCCCGGTTCCGGGATTACAAAAGACATTTGTATTGAGCTAAGTGCGCCGTTGTTGGGAAGTGGACTATTGTATATTTTAAGGTTGACTGGACCTGTGCCAATATTGGCTGTTCCTGGGCCGCAATCTCGATAGTAATCCATGTAAAACACATACTTCCCTGCACCCGGTATGCATTTCCAATAAACCTCACCACCCACAAAATGGGAAGCTGACAATTGAAAAGAACAACAAAAAAGGAGAATAGCAATGAGGGTTGGATTTTTCATAGTATTTATATTTAGACCCCCTCCAAAATATTTTAAAATCAAAAAGTCTCTATCCATAGAATATAGTTTAATCTTTTAATTTGTTACTGCTTCATCACTTTCTTGAACAATACCTGCTTGTTAGTTTCTACCCGAATTAGGTACAATTGATTTTGAAATGAAATCAAGTTGATAGAATTTTCATTGAATGCTGAAGCTACCAATTCCCCTTTCAAATTATACACTCGAATACTTTTAACCCGTTCATTGCCGGAAAGCCCTCCAATGTTTATCTGATTGGTGGTTGGATTTGGAAAAACAGACAATTCTGAAACAATGGACTTCAGCTCTTTACTGCTCACAACAGAAATAATGTATGGTTGGCTTCTAAATACACAACCTCCGATGGTTATTTCTACTTCGTATCTACCAGTATCTGAAATAGCTATGCCACTTCCTGAAGCATTGGCAATCAGCACCCCATTTTTATACCACTGTAAATTTCCATTTAGCGGATTCGTTAAACTTAAAGTACTGTCTTTATAACTTAAATTAAACTGAACAGTGTCAGTCTGACCAGCAGAAATAACATTACTATACTGAGATGTTACATCCCAAGTGCAAATTGAATCTCGATGTTTTAATCTGATGGCATACTCGCTGGTAGAATCAAGTTGATTCGCAGGAATAAATCCTTGGCCAGTATGATTAGTAATAAATACAATTGGAGGGGAAAAAAAGAAAAAAGATCCTTGTGACCCTTTAGGCCTCTGTCCTAAATACACTTCAACACTATTAAACCTATTTACATTATAACCTGTTAATTCATAAAAGAAGCTCATCCCACCATTAGTAGTATCAAAACAATAGACTTTAGGGGGCTGAGGAACTTCAGGCAGTTTAATCGTTACATTTAAAGTACTGTAATTCACTGCCGGAATAGGACAAAAATCATCGTAAATCTTAAATACAAACTGAAAGTTTCTACTCGCATCCATTTGCAATGAGGCACCTAACGCCATCAAATGTGCACAATCTGCTCGCCAATTAAACTGTGTACTTAAAGTAGCAAATCCTGTTAATCGCTTTGGCAGCCCAGTAGGTGCTGGAGACAATGTAGCACAAGGTGGCTGCAAACAATTTCCATTTGGATTCGTGAAGCTTGAATCAAATTGCGCGCCACTTGGCTGAAATGAAACCTCAGTTACTTGATTGATATTACAAGGACTCGTATTACTATCAATCATAACATAATCCAATTGTAAAGAATCCCCAAAAGTGATGGTAGTATCAATGCTACTTGCATTTCTACCGCTATTCAAAAAAATAAAAGGTGGTTTGTTTACTTCATTAACTACAACAGGATCACCAAGAGAATCAACATATGTAAAACTAATTGAGGGACATCGAAATATATTAAATGGCATGTCACGGAAGATGGTGGCTGTTTTAATACGCTGTCCGGTGTTCGGATCTTTCCTCCATGCATCTACTTGAGTGGAAGTAACGTAAATTCCCGCTGTATTGGCAGGCACATTTGCAGGTAGTTTTACAAACATATTCACATTACCTGTTCGTGCATCTATAGTAGCTGATTTATTCAATGGATTCATAGCAGCTGTTGGTGTTGGATTAGCTCTTGAATAACCAGGAGCCCATTGACTTACTATAGGAGTATACTGTGTTCCTGCACCACCACTATTAACTGCATCTGCCCATAGATAAGACAAAGAATCATACTCTTCATCATAAACTCCATTGTTGAACTGAAAATCATACCCTTCGCAAATAAGAACAACTGGCTCTTCATTAAATTGAGGAGAGCTATCGTAACAAGGATCTTGTGACGAACGTCCATCTCCGTACATAATTGCTTTATAAATTTGGGGGTTTGAATCAGGGTTAACTAAATTCTGTATATCCCTTGATCGAGCAAAGAAAGACGGAGTTGAAAAAACCCATCCAGACGCAGGTGGCTTACCTGATAAGGTAATAGGCTGGGATCGATACGAATACTTTTCCAATGTCCCTTGATCTTGATTGGTACATGAAATAGGTTGAGCTGAGTTAGCACATCCATTACATTTAGGCGCAACTGATGCTCCTCCATTTGGGCCAAGCGGTGTACCCGGATCTGGTGGAACAAAAGTTATAACCAATGAACTTAATGCACCATTATTTGGCAGTGGAGTATTGTAAACTTTTAAAGTAATTGGATTAGTATTAATACTTGCAGAGCTCATTTTACAATCACGATACATGTCCATGTAGAAAATGTACTTCCCAGTACCAGGAATACATTTCCAATACACTTCTCCTCCTACATAATGGGAAGCAGATAATTGAAAAGAACAGAAAAATAAGATTGCGGTAAAGAGGAATTGATTCTTCATAGTAGTCAGTTTTTATCAGTTTAGCTAAAATTAACATTTATTCTGATATACGACTCATTTAAAGACCAAAAGGTTGCAGATTTTTACAAAGAATTTAAAAAATCTATCCCACCACCAACTCACTCAAAGAATCTATTTGAAGGTGCTTATTCGCCAACTCTTTCACTTCCTCTTTGGTTAACTCTTTTACAGATTGAATATAATGATCAAAATAGCTATAATCCAACTCATTCTCTTTCACCAATTGATATTTATCCATTTGTGCAAAAGGTCCATCCACACTTTTTAGAAAACTTCCCAACACATAATTTTTCACCAATTTCAACTCTTGATCTGAAATCAATTCGTCTTGCAATAACTTAATTTCCTTGTAAATTTCAGTCAAAGCCGAATCTTTCACCTCATTGCCTACTTCCGTAGTTAGAAAAAAGTAACCGGTATTTTTCAATGGAACAATGGCCGATCCAATTCCGTAGGTATACCCTTTATCTTCTCGGATATTGGCCATTAATCGAGAACCAAAATATCCTCCCAAAATAGTGGATACCATTTGCATCTTCACATAATCAGGATGCGTTCTGTTGAACATTTCCTTTCCAATTCGAATGGCAGACTGAACAGCATTTGGCTTCTCAATCATTCGCTTACTTGCCATTATTTCAGGTTGATTCTCAAAAACAACACCCTCATTATCGACCAACTGAATGGACTCAAAAGCTTTTGCAATCTGACTCAACACTCCCTCATTCACATCTCCTGAAGCTTGAATTCGCATACCTTTCGACAATAATTTAGTCTCATAAAATGAAATTATATCGTCCAAATCAATTGCATCATAATCGGAGATCTCAACCGTCCTCGCATAAGGATGATCTTTTCCAAAAATCAATTCTGGAAAGCGCTTTTTTGCCAAATAGCTCACTCGCTCCATGTTCACCTTCATTTTTTGTCGTTGATTATTCAAATAATTGTCCAATTCCTTTTTTGGAAAAGAAGCCTCTAACAACACCATCAATAGCAATTCTAACACCTTACCAACATTTCGGCTCAAACAAAACACCGACAAGCTCGTCTTATCGTAACTCACTTCTGTATTAATATAGGCGCCCAACGTATCAAAAGCAGTAGCAATTTGATTGGCAGACATGGAAGTGGTTCCTTTATCCAATAAATCTGCCGCTGCAAAAGCAACAACCGGATGATTGGCTTCTGACAATCCAGCATTCATCACCACTTCTAACTTGATCACTTTCTCGGTGCCTGCATTTATATAACCAAGGGTGATTCCATTGGACAAGATTAATTCTTGTGCTTGAATCACGTTTACTTCTTCAATGGTATTAAATTTAGGCGGTAATTTTCTATCTATCATTATTTGTTCGTCGATTTGTAGTACAATGTGGAGCAATTTGTTGGAATCAATATCTGTTTGCAATATGCTTGTATTTGCGCTGCAGTGACCGATTGATACAATTCCATTTCATTGTTGACCAATGAAGCATCTTCAATTAATTCGGCAATAGCTAGTCCCATGGCCTTATTTAACACCGATGTATTCCCAAATGCTTGCGCTGATTCTACCTTATTTTTTACTTTTTGCAATTCCAATTCAGTGATTCCTTCTGAAATCAACAGTTCTATTTGTTTTAAAATGGCCGCCTCCAATTGTTCCAATGAAACTCCATCATTAGCAGTTGCAGAAATCACAAAAAGACCTTCGTCCATATCGCCAGTAATATAAGCATTGACATTAGAGCATAATCCTTGTTCCTTAATTAAGGCCTCAAATAATCGAGAAGAATCTCCTCTAGATAATATATCGGAAGCTAAATCGATCGCATAGTAATTGGGATCTAATCGATCACAAATGTGAAACGTCATGTAAATCGCATCCGAAGGAACATCGCGCTCTACGGTCAAGCTTCGAGCTTGTAATTGTTTTGGTTCTTTTGGCAATATCCGTGGCTCATGATTCCCTGCAGGAATATCACCAAACCATTTTTTTGCAAGCGATTTTATTTGCTCCACATTAATATCGCCTGCCACTGACAGTACCGCATTATTAGGACGGTAATGCTTAAAGAAAAACGATTTCACATCGTCCATCGTTGCTTCTTCAATGTGTTTAATCTCCTTACCGATAGTCGCCCATTTATATGGATGTCGGGTATAAGCTAAAGGCCGAAGTAACAACCATACGTCGCCATAAGGCTGATTCAAATACCGTTGTTTAAACTCTTCGATTACAACACTTCGCTGCACTTCCAAGCTTTTTTCCGTAAAAGCCAAGCTCAACATCCGATCAGATTCCAACCAAAAAGCAGTTTCCAAATTGGCTTTGGGTAATGTGATGTAATAATTGGTGATATCATTGGAAGTAAATGCATTGTTTTCTCCTCCGACCTTTTGTAAGGGAGAATCGTAGTTAGGGATATTCACCGAACCTCCAAACATCAAATGCTCAAATAAGTGGGCAAATCCTGTTCTGGATTCATCTTCATCCCTTGCTCCAACATCATACAGTAAATTAAAGGCGACTATAGGTGTAGTTTCATCTCGGTGGACAATCACCTTTAGTCCATTGTCCAGCGTAAACTTTTCGTATTGAATCATTAAAATTTATATTTCTCCAGTGATACCTCTTGAATAGAAGCATAATATTCTTGTAGTAAATTGGCCATAATCTTTTTAACAGGAAGGACATCATTTATCAAACTAGCCACTTGACCAATCTCCAATTCTCCTTCTTTTAAATCTCCTTCAAACATACCCTTTTTCGCTCGGCCTTTCCCTAACAATTCTTGTAATTTATCTATAGAAGCTCCCGATTCTTCCAACTTCACTACCGCATCGAAAAAGTCGCCTTTCAACAATCGAACAGGCGCCAATTGTTTTAATCGAAGTTGGGTAGCCCCTTCTTTGGCCAATACTATCAATTTTTTATAATTCTCATGTGATGATGCCTCAGTTGAAGCTGCAAAGCGACTGCCCAATTGCACTCCATCAGCACCTAAGGCCATTACTGCGTGCATTGCAGCACCAGTCGCAATCCCACCAGCAGCGATCAATGGAACATCAATCACTTGTTTCACAGCTGGAATCAAACATAATGTAGTGGTTTCCTCTCGACCATTGTGACCACCAGCTTCAAAACCTTCTGCTACTATTGCATCTACTCCAGCGTTTTGCGCCTTTAATGCAAACTGCACACTTGAGACGACATGCACAACCGCAATTCCGTGTGATTTCAATAAAGCAGTGTACTTATTTGGACTACCAGCAGAAGTAAATACAATTTTCACTCCTTCTTGATTGATACATTCTATTTGTTCATCAGCATAGGACGAAAAAATAGGCACATTCACCCCAAAGGGCTTACTAGTAAAACGTTTAGTTTTCTGAATATGCTCCTTTAACAAATCAGGCTTCATAGATCCAGCACCAATTAATCCTAACCCTCCAGATTCACTAACTGCAGAAGCCAATTCCCAACCACTGTTCCAAACCATCCCACCTTGTATAATGGGGTATTTAATGTTGAACAACTCAGTAATTTTATTTTTCATCCTGAAACGCTTTAGAAGTCGCCTAAATTAAACAATCACTATCTGTTACCTGAACTATTTTCTTTATATTTCTTTAACAGTTAAAGTTTTTTTTTACATTTGTATCATGAGAAAAATATGTATTTTCATAGGGCTTGTTGTATCAAGCATATGCGTAAGCGCGCAATATAATTTAGATGTAGGAGTTTCTTTAGGAGCATCGAATTATTTAGGAGAAATTGGTGGGCCAAATGGCGACCCAAAGAATAGTTTTCTGGATGCCAACATAGAGGCAACTCGATTTGCTGCAGGAGGTTTTGCCAGATACCGCTTTCACAATCGTTTTGCAGCAAAAGCAGCTCTGAACTACATCCGACTAACTAGTGCAGATAGCTTAACAGATGAGCCAACTAAAAGAGCAAGAAACTTAAGTTTTAAAACTGATGTCATTGAATTGGCAACTACTGTAGAATATTACTTTTGGACCATAGGTGATTTAAATAGAACAGGAAGATACAGAAATGATTTCAAAGCTTATATATTCGGAGGGTTCAGTGCTTTTTACTTTAATCCAACAGCTGAATACAAGGGTTCTACCTACAATTTAAGAGAACTTAGAACTGAGGGTCAATCCAAAGAATATGAAACAATAAGTTTTGCTTTGCCTTTTGGAGCAGGTTTTTATTTTACCTTCCAACGGAATTTCAGAATTGGAATGGAATTGGGCTACCGCGCTACTTTTACTGATTATTTGGATGATGTGAGTACTAGATACGCAGCTGCAAGTGATTTACCATTTGTGGAGTCTCAATTGTTAGCCAATAGAACTCAAGAAAGACGGGCGATTGAAGGAGATGAAGCTTTTCCAAACGCAGGATTTTATAATGAGGGAGCTAGAAGAGGAAACCCTGAAAGTAACGACGGGTATATGGTAGGTCAGGTTTCATTCTCTTATGCGTTCAGAGGAAAAAGTTCATTCTACAAAAAACGATACAACAGCATCATCAACAAAAGAAGAAAGCGAACGAAATTCTAAGCATAGAAATTCACTATAATTTTAAAGCCTCTGGATTATTTCAGAGGCTTTTTTTATGCGATGTATTCTAAATGGCTTTCGATACTATTTTATTGACTCGAGCGATTTCAAGAAGTGCCCTTCGATACAATTTTTAGTACCTCGAGTGGTTGCCGAGCTGAGTCGAGGTATGATTTCGTTGTAAACGAAATAGTATCGAGAGGCACTAAAAACCACTCAGGGTACTTCTTGAATTGTACCGAGAATTACAAAAAACAAAAGCACATAAGAACAATACGGTGTTACTGTGAGAGCCGTATCCTGAAGAAAAATCAAATTATTAAAATATTGTGCCCCAACAAACTATTGACTTTTCGATGAATTTACTCATTGAAAAATTACAGTATTGCGAAGCAATACGCCATTGATACATTGTTAAATTGAATTATTGTTTCATTTAAGCGGTAAAATGGTGCTCGGCAACTTTTTATCGCTTAACGTATTGAACAATCTTCCTCAACGGCTTAAACAACAAAGTATAGGACTTGGGCTGAAGGCCATTCATTTCCCATGCCTTTCGGTCTTCTTTATTCGCTCTTACTCGATTAGAGAGACTAGCATTACTCATCCCCCCCACTCTCATATGAACAATCACTCGGGGTAAATAAGTCAGCTTTGCCTTATTTTTCATAACCATTCGCAACATCAACTCATAGTCAGCCGCTGATACTAAATCCAAGCTAAACAAACCGAAACGAGTATAAAACTCCTTTTTGATAAAGAAAGTAGGATGTGGAGGCATCCATCCTGAGACAAAAGAATTGTCTTTGTATTCTCCAGACTTCCAATAACGTACAACCTTATTAGTATCTAACTGATCAACGTAATTTAAATCGGCATATAAAGCATCTGAATGGGTCATTTTCATTTTCTCCACTACTTCAGCAAGCACATTCTCATCAACATACAAATCATCCGAATTTAATATACCAATCACTTCACCAGTGGCCATTGCGATTCCTTTATTGATGGCGTCATACATTCCGTTGTCCTTTTCACTGACTTCATGATGTATTTTATTCCCAAAAGAACGAATGATATCTAACGTATCATCAGTTGATTCCCCATCAATCACAATGTATTCCAAATTGGTGTACGACTGATTGACAACCGACTGAATACAGTCTTTAATGGTCTTTGAACTGTTGTAGCAAACAGTAATGATTGAAATTTTCATTTTTATTCTATTTCCCTTTTTTTGATTTCTTTAGCTGGATTTCCTTGGTAAATAAAGTGTGCTTCCATATTAGAGGTAGCAACTGAATTAACGGCTAATACAGAATGTGACTTAGCAGTCACTCCAGGACATACAATAGACTTGGCACCAATCCAAACACCATCTTCCAAAATTATAGGTAATGTCATTAAATCAAAAGTTGACTTTTTATAATTATGATTCCCACACAACAAAAATACCCCTTGTGACAAACAACAGTTTGATCCGATGGAGACAACTGCTAAATTATCAATCCACACCTCTTCTCCTATCCAAGAATAATCTCCAACTGCTAATTTCCAAGGATACTTAATATTTACATTAGGTTTGATAACGACACCCTTACCTACTTTAGCTCCAAACAACCTAAGAACAATTACTTTTAATTTACTAAAAGGAAAGCAGTACGATTTAAAAATAAATGCATTTATAAAATACCATAATGTTCTAATAAAAAAACCTTTACCGACTTCAAAGTCGCTGTTGTCGTATAATGATAAATCTGTCTTAACCATTAAATAATTTTCTATTTTGTTCTACTACATTATTATGTACAATATACTTATTACTGTAGTCAAAGGCCGCTGATACTCGTTTTATGTAATCTTCTTGACCCTCATTCAGTAAAAGTTGAATTTGATTAGCAAAGGAAGAAATTTCTAAAGGCATGTCAAAGCCGACATTCTCTTTCTCTAAGTCTATCCAAGGAGTGTTATTACTTATAATTACAGGCAAAGAAGCACATAGCGATTCTGTTATAACATGCCCATAATTTTCATGCTTTGTTGGAAAAAATAAATAATGATATTCTTTCAACACTTTAGAAAGTTGAGACGGATGAATTAATCCTTTATACGCATAGTAGACATTAACATTCTTCATTAGCTGTTGGCATTCATTCCAATATTCTTCGTCTTCAATAGGCCCATAAATATCCAAGGAAATATTCGGATTATCAATTTTATTCAAGACTTGAATTGAAAATTTTAAATTTTTCTTTTCATTGATTCTAGAAAAAAAGATCAATTTTAAATGCCCCACTTTTTTAAAATCTTCTCTCAATTTTCGTTGAGTTGCAATTCCTGCTATATTCTGGGCAATGACAACATCAATTAATTTACCAAAAGTGATTTGAATTTCTTTTTTCTCTAATTCAGAAGAGGCATGCCATAAAACTCCTCGAAATAATCCCAGCATTCTCGATAAAGAGATAAATAGCCTCTTTTTTAGAGGCTTAATTTCTAAAGCTGCTTGTCCTAGCATCCCTCTTGGTGCTACAACTATCTTTTCTACTTTAAGTTTCTTTGCGATGGCTAAAGGAATTAAAGTAAAGGGTTTCGAAAACAAACTATTAAAATAAACAATATCAGGCCCCACATCTTCTATCAACGCCTTAAGATTAGCCTTCTTTTGGTGCTCATTATCGAGATAAATCACTCTAATTCCATTTGGCACTACCCATTTATTTAGATCAACTTCTTTCAGTGGTTGCTCATCATTCAAATCATAGGCAGAAGTTACAATAGATATATCTAGTTCTTCTTTAAATGCATTCGCTATATTATGAACCGACTTAATGGGACCTCCTGCCTTAAAAGCCGGATAATACCAATCAATAAAAATTAGTAGCTTTTTCTTATTCATTGATACAATTTTCTTGAAACCACGCTTCTAATATAAAAATAGCTTTATTCAATTGATTACGCTTTGAAGCCGTCAATCGAGGAAACCCATTTTTTAGGTCTGTTTCAAACGGCTCTTGGATATATTTTCGTTTAGCAAATTCATTTAAAAACTTAGTCTCGATATCAGCTATATTAAATCCTAACTCTGTGGGAGTACTTTTTTCCCTAATTATTTTAAATTCCTTCGATTCTCTCAATGCGGTTTTGTGTTCATCAGGTAAATTTAAAAAGTATCGAAACCGTTTCCATTCGAGAAAAGGCAATTGACAGGATTGTTCCAATTGTTTACTTGCATCATATAAAGCAGGTAATTTGGCATTTACAATTTTTGTTTGGAATTCCATCAAGCCTACTTTCGATAAGTATGGAAACTCAAATCCTTGGTTTTGAAACACCACTGACGCTCTTGCTATTAATTGAGCACTATCTAGAAAGACAAGTCCCAAACTCTTCTGAAGCTTTGCTTTTGGATATAATCGTTGATAAGTAGGGTACAAATAGTCTAAATCAAAATAATCTTGTTGAATTAGTTGAGAATAGGTTTCTTTCAAAGCACTTTTGTGGGGTATGTTTACCCACCGACTTAGTATACTTCTTAAGTTTTTTGGATAACTTAATAACCACCTCTTAGATTGAAATCCTTCCAAAGTATCATAAAGTTCTCCTTCAGCCCAAAGAATCTCTGAACCAATCAAGTTAATTGATCTTTTCCTATTTTTTTTAGCGTTTTCTAAACACACAAAATAGTCTAATGAATGAACAGAAGGATGATCGACTTCGCTAATCCACTTTTTGAGACTTCCAAAATTGCTATTGTTTGAATTGTCAGATAAAGGAAGTTGATCCTCTATCGTTATGTCTTCCAACAGTTGTTGAATATGAAAAGCATGTTGTTCTTGGGTTCTACCTTCGACCGTATAATCAAAATGAGCGGTAGCAGACCAATACGATTGAATCTCTAACTCATCGTCGGTTAATTTTAAATAATGAGCAGGAAGCAATTGTTTCACACCAGAAATCAAAGTTTCAGGCGCTTGCACATATCCATAAGAAATGTAATCTCCGATTGCTGTTTTGTTTGATACCCTCTCTACTTCTTTCAATTCCAACAATGATTTCACTGAGGTAGAGCAAGCAAAAAAGTGATCCGTCTTGTAATAGTAACAAGGTACAATGCCCATTTTATCTCGAAACACCAACAACTCTCGTTTTTCTGGATCAAAAAGCACAATAACAAAAGCGCCTTCTAATTGATCGACGAAGGAATGCCCCCATTTAAGATAGGCCAATTCAATTAGAATGGAAACATCGTCAGTTGAATCAAGTCTTTGTTGAAGATCCGATAAGTTTGTCAAAGAGCCTTCGAAATCAATCGAGAGGTGATCGCATTCGACCCCACTCTGAGTGGTAAAGATTGAATAATTGTATGTGGCTATGAGTTGCCTCATTTTTTGAGTTTAATTTAAGCCAACGAAGTTAAGGTTAATTGACAAACAAGGAACCTACCAATCATTTATCTAACGTCTGATAAAGTTCGAGGTATTGAGATGCGATCCTATCTGGCTGAAAACGCTTTACATTATCTAACCCATTATCTATCAAGCCTTCTCTCAGGTTGTCATCATTAATCAATCGCACAATACCTTCACGAATAGCAGTGATATTATACGGATCAACTAACAAAGCACCATCCCCTGCCACTTCAGGCATTGAGGCTACATTACTCGTTATTACAGGACGACCTACCGCTTGAGCCTCAATAATAGGCAAACCAAACCCCTCATAAGTAGAAACTAAAGTCACTATATCGCATTTGTAATATTCAAGAATTACTTCTTCATTACTTAAATTCATCTTAATTTCAAAAACTAAACGGGATCGATCTAACTCTTTAACCAACGAATCACTTGGTGAGCCAACAATTACTAACGTACAATTTAAGCCCTCTAATGCTTTAATCAGACGGAATATATTTTTATTTTCTTTTACACCCAATTGCAAAACTCTTACATTTTTAGTGTTGAATTGTTTTTCTTTTAAAATCAAGGGAAGGCATAATGGATTTGGAATTACGACAATAGGTGTTTTGTAATTACCAATTGAATTTATCTCGTTTTTACTAAACTCTGAAATAGTTGTAACTATGGTGGCATTCGATATGGGAATATCAAACCATAATTTTTTAAAAAACCAATACTTAATCCCTGACTTACGTTTTAGCGCTTCTAAATCATGAATAGTTAAAATAGAATTTCTGAAAGGCCGCCACAAGAGGTAGTGATCATAACCAGTAACGTGAATTAATGAGTTAGCCTTTTTGCTCAAAAATAGAATATTCTTTATTCTAAAAATTAGGCCTCTACTAGGATAAGGCAACTCTACTTTCTGCAATTTTAATAGTGGAAGTAGAGTGTCAAAAACATTCTCGATACTATTAAATGCTGAAAGCTTCTTTCTAAATACTAAAATTCTTCTATTCAATGTAAAATAGTTTTGTATTCTTCTCATTTAGTTTAAAAAACCAAATAATAACCGCCCAAAATAGAAAAACTTGAATCAAGGCTCCAAATACTAATGTAATATTCCCTTCGGCATGCGTAAACTGTTTTATGGAATTAATAATTATAATCAAATTTACATCACCTATACCAAACCCAAATTTCATAGCAAACCATTTATAAGCCATTCCAAAAAACAATGCCATTATCAACATCCCCTTGAAATCAAAATTAATATACGCTTCAACTAGCATTGGAAAATTAATAGACGCAATCGAATTCTTACCTCTTAATCCATAGGCTGTTGCCACCTCTCTTGACATTACATTTCTGGGCTTAGATGGAAATATAATTCTAGGAATAGGAACCAATGGAAGCCAATAAAAAGTTTCTCCATATAAAAAAGGCTTAATTCTTTTCTTGTGCTGAAGTACTACATGACTAATAAAACTTAAATTCTCAAAACGGTTAAAGTCTTCACTTTGTTCTTGAAGTTTTTGAAAGTCTTTCTCATCACCAAGCATATAGGCTTTCTCCATTAGAAACTTACCCTTAGATAGCTCTCCCCCGGAAAACTCTTTTACTTCATCGGACTCCAATCTAAAATATTTTCGGGTTTGGTAGAGTGGAATTAACACTAACAATGAAAGTGCAATCGTTAACAGGGGCAATTTACCTTTTTCTCTGAAGTAAACCAATAGTGGTCCTGCAAAAAGGATAAGCACCTCTGAAAATAAGGTTGTAGAAAGTCGAATTAAAAAGTCGGAAAGTAAAAATAGAATTACAATAATATCAAAAGTGGACACTTTCCATCTCTTCTTCGCTTTTAATAGTATTAATAAATAAAACCCAAATGCAATAGTTGAACTATAGGGAAGTAATTGAATTAAATTTGATAAATTGGCAACTAATTGAGGGCTAACCTCCTGCCCAACCCTAAAAATAAACCCAAGAAAGACAAAAAGGTATACTACGTTAACAAGAACATCAGTTCTAAATCTTAACCTCTCTGATGAAATTGATTTATGCAATCCATTAAAAAAAAACTTGTATCCAATAAAAATTAAATAAATGGATATGCAACAATAAATGGCAATCTCATCAACATATTCTTCACTAATAATTCGATTATAATAATACGTTCTATCTTTTAAAAGAAAAGGCGATTGAAAGTATAACCAATTGAGAGTAATAAAGGGAAGAATGAATAAAACCTTAATTTCTCTATTTAAAATTATCTCCCAAAGCAGAAAGAATATTACAAATGAAGATATCACTGCAATTAGTTTTGGGAACCCACCATAAGGGGAAAAACTAAATCCATACAGTAACATACTTGAAATAATTCCAAATACGACTATTGTAATAGTATTAAACCGCTGATTCAACTGCAACTTTATTCAGAATTAATTTGGGACAAGTTACAGAACTATCTGTAAAACCGTATTTACAAAAACTCATTTACCTTAGTTCTAGAAATTCTTTAAAAGAAATCACATTTCTTTTAAAGGAGTATATGGCATTTATTTGCTTAAAGGCATTTACAAATTCGTTAGAATCCTTTTTAGAATATAGTATTTTCATTGATTCTGATAATTGGGCAATATTTCCAACATTATAAACAATGCCAGTATGATCTCTTATTAAATCAGGGAAACACCCTATCTCCGATGACAAAATAACTTTCAATCCGATAGAAAGTGCTTCATTTACTACAAGGCCCCATGTTTCAGAATCACTTGATAGAATTAACACATCTGAACTTAGATATTCATTCTTCAACTCATTTTGATTTTTAAATCCTAAAAACTTAATACCGTTACAACCTAATGCTCGTTTTGCAGAAGCTTCCAATAAAGGACCCGAACCAACCATTTTGAGCTGAATGTTAGGATTAATTTCATACAGCCTCAAAAAGGCATCAATGACATCAAAAGGCCTTTTGAGGGGAATAAACTTTGCCACCCAAATAAAAGTAAAATTCTTTTGAGGTTTCTTTTCGCCACTCCAGAAAGTCTGATCAACAGCATGAGGAGAAAATATAATCTTGAATGGAGGAACTTTATATTTCAATAAGTATCTTTTATTTTCTTTACCCACACAAAGGAATGCATCATATTTATTTAAAAAAATAGGGTAAGACACCCACTTTACTATTTTTTTAATGAGGGCTTCGTTTTTTTCAATTTTAGAATCTCCTCTAACTGCAATCGGGATTGAATTTCTCTTGCAATAACTTAGGGCTTGTTGATAGGATTTTAAATGCCATCCAAAAGTAACTATATGCGTTGGAGAATATTTTTCTAAAGAATTACCTATTTCAGGAGTATCACACCCTGATCGATAAGAGCTACTAGGGCTTTTCGAAACATTGTTTAGAAATTCATATTCATATCCGTCAAACAAATCAATATCCCATTTAAAGGCAATACCAAATCCATCTTTTCCCTGTTGATCAGCAGACGGATTGAAGCAATAAAACACTTTTAGATCTATCTCTTTTGCTAACTCCTTAAATAAAGGAGCGTAATATTGAATGGGATGACTTATTACAATACCTAATTTTGAACTTTTCACCAATTCTAAATTCTCTTATTAAACACTTTAAAACTTTTCGAATAAGTTATCTTTTTTTTCACATCTTCTATAAACTCCTTCTTAATGTAAAGTGTATTTTCTTGTGAATTAAACGTTGGTATACCTTCTAATGCCCTGCTAAAGGGATTATAGCTATAGGTTGAAAAACCAAAACTTCTTAATTTTTCATCAACCGAACTATCCTTAAATCCATATCGATTCCCACACCCATTGAGCTCTACTATAATCGCCTTCACTGCATTTGATCTCAATGTTCTCTCTCCTCCAACCAAAACATTATACTCAAAACCTTCTACATCAAGTTTGACAAGTATATCCTTTTCAACCTTCAAGTTTAAAGCCAAATTATCTAACGTATTAATTGGAACACGAATTGAATCGTGGCTGGCTTCTTTAACCACATGATTCGTTGTGTCGAAACCATTGGTAAAATGCAAATTGCCTTCTTCAGACCCAACTCCTATATTATTTAGAGAAACAATATTTATTAGATTATTGATTTCAACATTCCTTTCTAAAAATTTAAAAGTTGAAGGAACGGGCTCCACTGAAATTGACTTGCATTTATTATTTCCAGAGGCAAGGATGGTATAACTTCCAACATTTGCGCCGATATCAATAAACAAATCATCTTCTCTTAAGAAATGGAGTAGAAAGCTCATGTCTTCAAACTCTGGCAAACCGACATAAATGCAGCCTGTAGCACCATGCATACCTCTTTTAACACTTAATTTTAGACCCGAGAACCAAGAATGAATATGACTACCAGCATTTAATCGAGAGATAATTTGCCATTGAAGGAACCTAAGTATTCCTTTTATTGGTCTATCCTTGGTTAAGGGGTGATAAATTATATACTTCAGAGGTAATAATAAACTTTTCATTTAAGTTAGGTTAGTAAACTTATATTTTATAATCAATTGCTCTATTTAAATTACTCTTTCAATAGCTTTTACTAATTCTCTTGTAGATTCTTTACAAGAATAGCTATTAATTCCATTTAAATCCGGATTCCATTCGGTATTTTCGAGATAAGCACTGAAAGTTTTGTAGACCTGATCTTCTAATTTTAATTCCGATCGTTCTTCATAATATTTAACAGTGTATAAATCTGCATTTGCATTTTTAAGGGTTATTATGGCTGAACTTTCATGATGAAATATGGCAAAAATAGGTCGATGACTTAGTATGTTTTGAAAAACTTTGGAGGCTGTATAATGTTTTTCAGTTCCACCGAGAACCAAGACCCCTTTAGCTTGGCTCAAAAAATAAAGGATCTGCAGAAAGGGCAACCTCTCGGAAGTTTCAAAAACTACATCACCAATATTGTATTCCTCTGCAAGTTTTTTAATGGAGTTATTACGGGCTGTCTTTGTCCCAATAAAATAAAGTTTGTTGGCCTTGTCCCAGCTTCCATTTTCCACTTTCTTTTTTATGCTTTTAAAAAGCAATTTTATAAAAAGAACAGACTTCGGAAGCATTGCTCCTGCATATAAATAGGCGTTCGTTTCTTTTGACCATGGTAATTCTACACCCTCTAAAATTATCTTATGGTCATTGGGGTCAAATCCATAGGGCATTCCAACATGATGAATCCTTTTATTCTTGAAATTCCGATCCAATACGGGTTGGTAATAAGAGGTAGCCACTCCGCTTATTAAACTAGCCTTGGAAACTGCATATGGTTCGAGTAATTTTGCAACTTGATTCGAAAGCCATGCTTTAGACAAAAAAGAACCGGCAACATCTTTCGGCTTAACCCATGGATCAATGTAATCAATCCCATAGGGAACTTTTGTAACATTATATACTTGACGAGCAATTATAGCCGTGTAGTAACTGGGAATTGGAACCCAAATAAAATCTATCTTTCTATTTTTAATTATCTCGATTGCCTTCTGTTTTAATTGAGAAAAAGCCCTTAGGCTTATATCCCCAATTAGCACATTTGAAGTTTGTATTGATTTAGCTGCAACTTTGATTACTTCTGTTTTATCAGAAACTGTTTTTAAAAAATCAGGGTCCACCTCTTCTTCGTAGTAATCTTCATGCACCGCTACTACAATTGGATGCCAACCAAAGTCTGGCAAATAATTGCTGATTAAACGAGCCCGATGCACTCCGGCCAAATTAGATGGGGGCCAATGGGGGTAGATTATTAAAACATTCTTCATTAATTAAGTTTTATATAATTATCATCGGCTTTAAGTTCATTTTCAAATCCAAATGCTTTAGCATTTATGTATCGTTCTTCATTATCCTTTATAATTCTATTTTTTCTAGTCAATAGATTTTCTACCCCTTTAGCAAAGCCATTACTGGTCTGTTCAACTAATATCCCGAAACTTTCTTTTGATTCAAAAAAATTGACCTGAGCCTTAGTATTGGTAGCCAAAACAAATAAACCTGCTTGCAAGTAGGCAAATAGTTTATTGGTGAGGCAAATATCTCTATTGATATCTGACGAACTTTGTTCAATCGCCAAACCTACATCATAATCACTTAAAATGGTATGTAAAGCATCCTGCTCAACTGGTGGTTGATGAAAAATAAAATCATTATTTGGTATTACAAATTCTTGGCGAAAACCTGCATTTAAATCTCCAATTAGAAACAGCTCTATTTGATCTTTATAAACTTTCGCAGCTTCAATAAAATCTTCTAATCCTCTACCATATGAAACTGTCTGAGAAAACCAAACAAATCTTAACTTAGAGGTATCTTTTCGAATAGCGGGAGGAGAAAAGTCGCAGGAGTTAAACGCATTGTTAATAGTGATGCTTTTTGGTTTAGAAATCATTATTAACTCGTCTACCTTTTGAGCAATTAGTGGGGAGGCTGCAGTAATAAAAGAGGCATGAGGTAGTATTCTTTTAAATAAGGAAACCCTTCTATTTTTTTCAGCGGCATTGCTAATAAATTCGCCAGGATGATAATCTTCCACATCAAAACCAAAAGGAATATTCCATTTTTTTGAAAACTTGAAAGCGGGGTATAACGCTGGAAGGTTATGCCCTTCAATGGCATCTGCTTTAAAACTTTCATTTTGCAACCATTTATTCAATAAATAAGCTTTCTTATCTGATGCATATGCAACAAAAGCTAAACTAGGCATCAGCTTATACACCATCGAGCAAATCTTCTGAACGCCAAATGCAACGATTGTCTTCCAATATATTTCTTTGGTAGGCGGAATCAAAATACAATCAATATCATACCTTTTAATTAATTCATAATTCATTCCATCTGACCAATTACCAAATTGAAAGCCAATAATCTTACAAGTATGACCACATGATCTTTGAAAAAGATAATTCTTCACCAATCGAGGATTGGTAGCTAAACAAGAAGACGTTACAAACAAAATGTTCATAGAATAAATAAGAACCGTAAAATGATTTCAAACAAGATACAAAGCTATAAAAAATAGCTTTGTATCATCGTATATTTAAAGAATTGAATGATTATTATTTAAAATGAAAATGATACCTTAGGAATTTTAATAACTACTTTTGAATTTTTAAAAAGCATGAACATTATTATTTCCGTTGACCCTGAAATTCCAGTACCTCCAACAAATTACGGAGGAATTGAACGCATTGTGGACAGTCTTATCAAATACTATTCAAATCAAGGCCATCAAGTTGTTTTAATCTCTAGTCCCTACTCTACATGTGAACATGCGTATTTAAAAATAGGATGGAAAGGATTGACTTCTACCAACAAAAAAGACATTATCAGAAATAGTATTCAATTTCTATCGGTTGTAAAAAAATATAAAGTTGATGTTATCCATAGTTTCTCCAGACTTTTGTATTTATATCCTATTTTTTTATTCACTAAAATTAAAGTCGTTCAAACATATCAACGTGAAATTAACCCGAAATCGACTTTAATCGCTAAAAAAATGGCAGGTCATAAACTTCAATTTACAAGTTGTGCTGCACATATGTTCAAAAATTTACCACACAAAGAACACTTTACCTCGGTTTATAATTTTGCTGATACTGACTTTTTCAATATCAAGCAGCCCACTTCACGTGACTATTTGTTTTTCTTAGGCAGAATTCAGGATATTAAAGGAGTTTACGAGGCAATTCAAGTCGCTAATAAATCAAACAACAACCTAGTCATAGCAGGAAATATCCCTGAAGAACATATGGACTACTTCAAAACTCAAGTAGAACCATACATCGACAATGATAAAGTAAAATATGTAGGCCCTGTTAATGACGAACAAAAACTAAATTATCTTCTTCATTCAAAAGCCCTGCTTTTCCCAATAAAATGGGAAGAACCTTTTGGAATAGTTATGGCCGAGGCAATGGCATGTGGATGTCCAGTATTGGGCTTTCAAAGAGGCTCGGTTGACGAAGTACTGGTTGATGGATGGAGTGGATTTAAATCTACTAATGTTGATGAAATGGTGAGTGACGTTGAAAAACTTTATGAATTAGATGAGAAAAAAATCGCTCAATATGCAGAGGATAACTTTTCGTTAAATGCAGTGGGAAATAAATACTTGGACTTATTAAAGCGTTAGAAAACTAGGCTAAAAACTATAAAAAATAGAATCAACCCAATACATTTGATTGTATTTTGGAGTTACTGAATGTAACATCTCCGACCATAAAATAATTTTCTCGATTTGCGGTATAGTTGCAGTTTGCTAGTATTTTGTAATACACATCGTGTAATAACATAAGCTGTAATCAAACTACTTAATAAGCTCGACTAACTCCTCAATAGCACCTCCATAACTTTTAATTTGAGCGTTTATTTCAAATTGGAATATTTCGACAATTAAAGAAATAAAGAACCAAGTATAAGTGGTTAGATTTATGGGTTGAACACAGCATTTAACTAATCTAATTTAAGTAGATTACTAGACATATATCTTTCAATATTTTCAATATGTGACATATATGAATTATTCATAGCATATTGCTTCCTTTTGTTTTGCATTTCTTGTCTATTGTAAAATTTCAAATTCGAAGTAATTTCGGTATACTTTTCAAAATAGCTACCTTCACTACTAACCATTTCAACAAGATTAGATTTTTTATAATACTCGACTTGTGATGTTATAACTACTCTTCCTGTTATTAAATACTCAAGAATCTTATGTGAATTGGAAATTAGATTGGTTTCACTAGGTTTATAGCAAACTAAAAATGCGTCCATCGAAAAAGTTATTACTGGAATTTTCTCTGAAGTTACAACGCCATAACAAACTACGTTTTTAGAATTTAGTAAAAATTCAATAAATGATAAACTTTCATCAGTTACCCAAGCAGAGACATTACTATCTTGTGGCCTATGAGCACCAATGAAATGAAAGTGGTGTTTTGGATTTTGCCCAATAATCGTTTTTAAAGTTTCTCTATCTAGATTTTCTATAAAAAGATTCCCAACGTAACAAATATTAACCAGTTTATTTTCATCCCAATTTTTAAATTCAAAATCTGCAAAACTAGGAGACAGCCCATGAGGAATCAATTTTTTAGGCTTTTCTAAATCCGAGAATTCTTTTAGAATAAAATCAGAGCAAGTAAATATAACATCCACATAATTACCAATAGAAATTGAATCTTTATGATAGACCTGATCCATCGGATGGAGAATCGTCCACTTTGCTTTAAACCAATCAGGTCGGTAGTAATTGGTTGTTGTAAAAGACCATAACACATCAGGCTTAAGTCCTATTTTATTTATCAGAATACTAATTTGCAACTTTACTAGTAAATTGAAGAGTACATTTGGTAAGAAAGATTTCCCTCTAAAGATTGGATAGTAATTAACAACTATAAGATTATCCTTAATTTTATCTGTTTTGAAAAAAGTGGAAGTAAGATCCGGTGGATTTATAAAATAAACTTTATTCCCCCTTTTAGCTAATTCAAGCGCGTAATGATGCTTTGAAACATACATATTACCCCATTTATTAGGAGAGATAATAAATATTATTTTATCCTTAAATTCCATTAATTAAAGAACCTATACGCCCATTTTAAAGGTTTTAATAATGGATAATGGAGTTCTATCCCACCTTCAGTTTGAAAGTCTTCGTGACGCCTTGGAGCTTCTTTCATAAGATCATCAAACTCTTCCAAAGTAAGCCCTAATTTTTTTACAATATACTCTTTGTCTTGAATCAATTCACTTGGATTATAAATCGGCTCTGATAGCTCTATTAAGGCTTCTTCTTTTGTAATTTGTCCAGAGCAAATCAAATTTGACAAATGCGCCTTTCTCTTGTCAACCTTAAACTTCGTAGGTAAAATGTAATTTTGATAAAACTTCGTAAAAATAGATTCGTGGTGTTTCCCACCATAATCCTGCCATCCTATTTCTTGGGTGATTAATTGTTTTATTTCATCTTTACGATAAGGAGCCCAGTCGATTGGGCTTATGAATGAAAGCTGTTTAAAACGCAAATAATAATTCTTTAATAAAATTGAAAAGAATGGATATGACTTCAATTTTAGAGTACCGTAATTAGAATGAATGTCTTTAATGTTTACTGAATCTGCCTTATTAAACACCCAAGCCTTGGGTAAAAGTTCTTCTGTTTCTACGTTAGAACCGCTAATCACATAATTTATGTTGTGCTTTGCAGCCAACTTATATAAAGTTCCTATAATGGCATGATCTGTTAACAACTCAATATCAATTACTCCTGCTCTCAGGTAGGCGAGCTGCAAATCCCTAAACTCTTCCCAATCCACTACCAATGTATATAAATCGGCATCGAGGTAATCGATAATACTGTTTATATTCTGAACCGCAATTTCTGAGTTCCAACCATTGTCAAAATGAACGACCAAGGGCCTTAGTTGTGCTTGTTTAACTAAATAGGCAATATAGGTACTGTCTACTCCCCCACTCACTCCGATTATGCAATCGTACTTCTTTCCTTTCCCTTCTTTTTTAAGCGCAGCAACTGTTTCTTGCCACTTCTTTTGACCAGCTTCACCATGGATTAATCTCTCCTTTGCTGCAACCTTGTAATCAAACCAATAATTACAGATACCATCATTGTCAAATACAATGTTGGGGTCTGCAATATTGTCCATTACAGTTTTAGTACACTGTCTATAATCTAACTGATTCTTCATTGTAAATTAACCCTAGAAAGTAAGTTCTAATATTTTATTAAGTACTGATTTAGGTACACAGATATAATCACAATGATCCAAATTTGAATGAATCCCGAAGGTCTTTACCTCTTCTAGTTTGGCTACACTATTACCTTCTTTAATTATTCTCAAAATGCTATAATCACAATCTTTTAACAGTAATTCAATTTTATTTTGTCGCTCTAAGCGAGTTTCATTCTCTTTATTGTAAATAGGTAAAATTTCTATTAAAATGTAAGGATTACTCTGATTTATAACTTCAGTAAAACTTTCTAGCACCTCTAATTCAGCTCCCTCTACATCAATTTTAAGAAAACCAACAGAATCACTTTTTAAAAAATGATTAAATTTAGTGAAATCATACAGCGGTATAAACACTTTTCGCTCTATCTTTTGTTCTGGTCTAAATTCAGGGATGATTGATGCAGTCGAATCTGTATTACCTGAATAAAAAAAATTTAGCACACCAACTTCTGTCTTATTTGAAACTCCAAATGGCATTAAAATGGAATTTTCAAACTCATTTAGAGCTATTAGTTTCGAGGTATAATTGATGCAAAAAGGATTTGGCTCAAAACCAACATATGAAATTTCTTTGTCAACACAACGGAGCTTTAAAAGTGTTTGACCAATATTAACCCCAACGTCAACAAATATTCCACTTTTTAAAAGCAAAATTTTTTCTAACAGACCAACCATCCATGGTTCCGTTGTAAAAACGTTAGAATATCCAGTTTTTCCTTCTACGGGAATCAAAAAATTCTTTTTATTTAATTGAATAGGAACTGTAACATTTACTATCTCTAACAAGTTAAGCTTATTAAGAGCTTTCAAAAAAAGTTTATTCATTACACTTGTTTTAAGTAAGCAATATTAATAAACTTTTATCCTTAAATCTAATTGGGTTGGGTAATTAATCATTACCCCTTTTTGAGCGCCTCTGTATACAAAGAAACTACTTGCAGCTACTGCTGAGGCACCATTTTTTAAAGCATCACTGAAGTCTGCTAAACTTTTAGCTCCGCCACAGGCAACAAGAGGCACACTAGCTAGAGGAGCAATCTTTTTAATAAGCTCTAAATCATAACCTAAATAAGTGCCATCACGATCTATATTATTCACGAATAACTCGCCAACACCCGACTTTAGAAGTGTGTTAATGTATTGATATACATCTTCTTTAATTCTTTGTTTTCCTGACAATACATAGGCTTGGTATTTACCAAATATACTCTTCTTAATATCAACAGAGGCTACTACGCTTTGAGATCCATATTTTGAGGCAATGGAATTAACCAAGCTTAAATTTGAATTCAAAACACTATTCAACACTACCTTTTCGATTCCCAATTTAAATAATAAGTCTACCTGTTTCATAGTCTTTATTCCTCCACCATAAGCGAATGGCATAAATGCTTCACTACAAATCTCCTCAATTTTACTGTAGTTTGGTTCGGTACCATTTTCAGATGCCCGAATATCTAATAACAGTACTTCATCTACTTGTTTATCATTAAATATCTTAACCGCATTTATTGGATCTCCTATATAGTTTGGTTTTTTAAATTGAACCGTCTTTACTAGTTTATCCCCAATGATAGTTAATACCGGAATTACTCGCTTTAATTCTATATTTCCCATTGATCAAATGATTTTCCTGTTAAAAGTCTAAATTCTTCTATATCTGGTCGGAGCTTTTCTTTTAATGCTTCTTTTTCTTCATTCGAAATAATTGGCTTCTTTAATTGATTAGCATAAAACTTCTCACTTAGCACAGTAGAAACCCTTTCGGCAAATGAGGTGGATATCTTTGATAGTAATCTAATAAAAAGGTTCCCTCTTATGACTGAGGGAATTCCTTTCGTTTCGGCAATATTTGATTCAAAATCAAATACTAATTCGTTGTCTAATAATGATACTTCTAAAAATCTAAAAATTTCATTTAACGCTTCGAGTCTATTTTGCTGTAGATCTTCTAATGATAAAATGTGAATCTGATTCTTATCAAAATAGGTTAAGTATGCCTTTAATTGCATCCCGTACATACTCGTCTTCAAATAGTTTCCACTTTCTTGACTGTACCTTACATCAGATGAGCTATCACAATGGTAACTTTCTAAAATATGAGATGCATACCGTTTGATTGGATCCCTAACAATGTATATCATTTTAACATCAGGTGTATCTTGATAAATCCGTTCAGGGATATGCTGATAATACTTATTATGGCATTTGGTGTAACTTTGAGGAGTTGTCCCAGCTATTTTTTTATCCGTTTGAAAAAAATTGGCATACCATTCTTTACTTTTCAAATGATAAGTCCCATCAGCATAATAGTGGATCTCTTTAGGATCAGACATAAAAATATCAGGATGAAGGTTCAAGTAGTCGTGTAAACTAGATGTCCCTGACTTCATAGCTCCTATTATCAATAAATTAGGCAGGCGATTATTCATTTGCTAAATGGCTGTAAAATTTTTAAGCAATTGCATTCCGTATTTATGGCTCTTTTCAGGATGAAACTGAACACCATAAATGTTCCCACTAGAGACGGCAGATGAAAATTCATACCCATAAGTTGTATAAGACAATACATCTTCCTTTTTATTTGGTTTCATATGATACGTATGCACAAAATAGAAACGAGCTTGCTGATCTAACCCTCTTAATAATACACTATCTTTTGCAGGATTGATGTAATTCCATCCCATATTTGGGACTTTATGCGTTTTATTTATCCGATTGGTATCAAAATGTACGATATCCATATCAATCCACCCCAATCCTTTTTCACATCCTTCCTCACTTCCGTTGCCAAGCATTTGCGCACCCAAGCAAATCCCTAACAAAGGGACTTTATCTTCCAATACTCGTTTTTCAAGACAATCAATTAATCCACTATTCCGTAATTGCTGAATCCCGTAATCAAAATGACCAACACCTGGTAAAATAAGTTTTTCAGCAGTTAATACCTCCTCAGCAGAATTAGTTAACTTAGATGGAACCCCAATCTTTTTCAACATATTCTGGATGGACTTTATATTCCCCGCACCGTAATCTATTATTGTAATCATTTGGTCTGGTATTGAATTTCATTAAGTTTACTCCAGTTGTAGCGAACATAAAAGAAATAACAAAGTAAAAGAAAAATTGATATAATTAGTTTAACAGAAGGCGCAGTATCTTTAAGTTGAAACAAAAAGAAAGTGAGTAGAATAATTAAAGATACCCACAAGAATGGATAAAGTTTTATTCTCGACAAAGATTTATATTCTTTTAGCATAAAAGGAGTTAAGGCCATAGTCAACAATGAAAACAAGGTAGTTATCGCAGCTGCAAATACACCATAAATAGGGATAAAAATAAAGTTCAGTGTTATATTAAGTACCCCTGCAGAGAATGAGATTCTCCAAAGTTTATTCGTCTTTTCATTAAACATCAGTTTAATCCCAGAAGCCCAATAAAGAGGACGGTAGGAATATCCCATAATAATAATAATGCTAAGTGAATAAGCTTTTTGAAGGGATTCATTTGCAATTAACACACTAAACAATTCTCTCACCCATAGACTTACAAGAGCACAAGCTACGATAAAAGTGATTTGAAGAAAAAATGTTAGCTCTCGGGCTTGGTATTCGTACTTCATTTCTTTTTGTGCATATAACTTATTGTAATAAGGCCCTACAGCTAGACCAACTGCATTTCCAACAATATCTATATACCCACCAAATATATAGGCTAAATTGTAAAGTCCAAGCTTATCTATGTTAACATTCAATTGCTCCATCACTATGCGATCAGAGGAATTTAATAAATAAGAAGAATAATTATGAGGGATTGTTGGCAAAGAAACCTTGAAACTCTTTTTCAAAAATTTCAATCTGATTTGAAAAACAGGTAGAATTTTTTCTTTAAAGTATAAAATCTTAAAATAAAACAAAAAACTTAAAAAAGAGCTTACCGCTGAACTTATAAACCAACCGATGAAACCTAATTTAAAAATAACTATTGTTATATAATTAACAATAATAGCTACCAACCCTGCAACTATGCTAAATATAGCCACCCTTTTTGCATCTTGGCGCAACTGCAAAAGTCTACTACCTAACATTATTGTATTATCGAATAGAACAACAGGGATGGTTATTAAAAGAATTATCAAAATTCTATTTTTAGTAACTTCTGATGGCAAAAAATAAAATAAGAATGTAATAGCCACTAAAAAAAATAGCAATCCATTCACTATCAAAATTCCTAAATACCTTTTCCAATAGGGTTTCCAGTCTCGTTTTTTATAAAAACTATTAACTAATAATACACCAACTCCAAGAGTTTTAAAACCACTCAATAAACCCATATAAGCGAGTACAACTCCATAAACCCCATAATCCATTGGAGTTAAGAAGGCTGTAATTAAAGGTAGCATAGCAATATTAACCACCTTGGATATATGTGAGCCAAGTGCAAATAAAACACTTTGACCAAATAATTTTTTTATCATTTAGATAGCGCTTTAAGCTTTTCTCTCAAAAGTTGATACAATTTATGATGACCATGCTTATTTAGGTGATGATAATCTGTCATAATATCATCAGTAGAGAATTCATTTGTTTCAATATAACCTTCATTTGCCGTCGCCTTAATTATTGCATTGTAAATTCTGACTTGCTTTTTTATACCCGGAACCTTTATTTCATATGCATCACTCGCAGGTAGAATACTAATAAAAAATGTCGCTGAATTTTCGAAAACTGACTTTAGTTTATTCAAATTATGCCTAAAATCTTTACTATTGGTATAAGAGATTTTCCTAATATCTCTTAAGCTTTTGCTATATTTTCGTACCGTTCTCGATATAAAATTCGAAAGAAGTGGAATCCGCTTTATTAGTTCAATCTCAAATTTTGTAATTGATCGTGGAGAACAATCAACTATTCCTGTCTGTATAATCACGATAGTTGGTTCAATAATTGAAAAATAAGCAGACTGCCTAACAAGTTCTTCAATTGTGGCTCCCCCAAAAGAAGCTTGAATAAACTCATATTCAGAAAACTCTTCTTTTAATAGATTAAAGTAAGTTTGGTAATAACTTACAAATTGAGGCTTGTCCCTAGGCAAACCTAATGAATCACTTAATAACAGCACCTTTTTCTTATTTTCCATCCCTAATATTTGAAATGAGGTTATTCCAACTTTCAGAAGTCCTGCATAGAAAATATGAATCTACATTGGCAAATTCATTTGAAGATAAACCATTATTCATAAATTCACTTAATTCACTCGAATTATTTATTAAAAAAACATTTTTAATAGTACTTGACTTTGAAGGCATCCATCTATTTGTAATCAACCTAACAACACTCTTATTCTGCAATAAACCATCGATAAATGATGTAGAATGGGCGCTCACTATAACTAAATCGAAAACTTGAACAGCTTCATTGAAATCTAATACCTGATTAAATGAATAATTGTACCCTTTAATCAAATTATCTACTTCCTTTTTTGTCACATGCCCTTTTGGGTGCAGTCTAATTTGAATATCGTGACTTGCAAAAACATTTGCATCTCTAATTATTTTAAATTCTTCAACGAAACAATCATAAGTGGTTGTACACCATAAAATACTATTAACCTGAACTTTTTCAGCTCCGACTGCCTTAGAATTAAAATTATCAAGCAAATATTTTGGATTTCCTAAAACCTTACAAAAGTCATGTTTTAAATAATCTGTTTGTAATATATTCTTAAAAAACTCACCCCAAACTACAAAATAAGAGGGCAAAGGAACTGATTTAAGAACTTCAACTTCACTTATATGATACACAGTATGAATTTCATTAAAAAACCCATGTTGCAATCCATAAGTAGTAATCAACTTATTGTTTCTACTTACGTGACTTACAACTCTTCCAAACTGATAAAACTCATTTTGATAGAACAAATTTGCTTTATAGGTAATAGAAGACAAAAAATTATCTAACCATATTTTACTAATCAAAAGAGGATATTCCTCAATTAGCAAATCTCTAATTTCCCTATAATACCAGCCCAGGCTTATACATTTAGATTCTTTCCATCTGAAACTTCCTCTTGCATAGAGCAGACGACTATAAAGAAAAACAGACTTAAACATAAGACTTACCAATTGTCCAAATTGGGGTTTACAACTAAAAAAACTAACAGGTAATGGGTTTTGAGAATTCTTAAATTTCTGCCACTCTAATAGAGAAATTTCGTTTATAGGAACGCCATTACTCAGAAAAACAGCCTCTAAGGCTTTAAAATCTCCTCCCATATCTGAAAAAGAATTCAACCAATAATTTGTCGACTCGCTCTTTTTTGATGCCCCACTTGAATTTTTGAACATTAAAACTTTGTAGCTATTATGAAATGAAGATTTCAGTAATCTTAAAATACCCCGACTTTTCTTTTCACCAATATACATCAATTCAATAGCTTGCAAATTGAATAAATGACCTAGGTCGCTAAAAAAGACTTTTAGCCTTTCCGGTACAATTATAATTATCTTCTCATACTTTTCACTTAATTTATTTGATTGATTTCTAAGTAGATTTAATAGAATATGAAAATCTTTACCCCAGTGAAATGTAGGATGCTTTAATCCAACTTTACTAATCCAAAATAGAGAAAAATTATCGATTTTAATATTTAGAGTTTGCTCATTTGATATTAATTCATCTATAAATTCATAATAATCCCTTAGGGAATCATGAAAAAAAGTATCTGAATTAAAGATGTCAATTATTGATATCTTATTCGGAGAATCTAAAGAATTAGTTACATCAATTACCTCATAATCAATATATCTAATTGGGACGTGATTTAATCTACTAAAGTTTATTAATAAATTCATTTAATCAGAAAAAATAGAAATAGCCTTTTGATAATCACTTTTTAACCCAATGTCTAGCCAGAAACCTTCAATAACATAACCACTTGTTTTTAACTCTAATTGAGATAACTTATTAAATAAACTGGGCATATCGAAATATTGATCTTTCGGAATTTCTTTAACAACATTCGGACTCAAAATATAAGCCCCACCATTTATATAATATTCCCTAACTGGCTTTTCTCTTATTTCATTGATATTGTTTTCTTTATCAATTTCAACAACTCCATACTGAATAACATCTCTTCTTTTAGAAATTGCCATCGTTGCAGAGGTTCCTAGTTTAATATGTTGATTAAGCATCTTCTCAAAATTGATTGATGATAAAATGTCTCCATTAACAACAAAAATAGGCTCATTTGGAATTGGATTTATTAATGAAAGAGCCCCCGCTGTGCCTAGAGGCTTACTCTCCTCTAAATACTGGATATCAACTCCCATATTTGATCCATCCCCAAAATACTCTTTAATAACTTCTGATTTATAGTTTACACTTATCAAGAAGCTATAAAACCCACTATCTCTAAAGGATTTAATTAAATTTTCTAGAATAGGTTTATTTCCTATATTAAGCATTGGTTTAGGTGTATTCTTTGTTAATTCCCCCAACCGAGAACCTAAGCCCCCTGCCATTATAATAACTTTATTTGGACGATAAATTTCTGACCAGTCGTCTAATTTAATTATGTCAACTAAAAGATTATTTTCATCGATTATAGGTAAATGCCTTCTATGGTTTTGTTTTAAAAGTTGTAAAGCTTTATCACGACTAATTCCTACTAAAGCTTTCAATGGGTTAACATTAATTATTTCATCTATATCTTTAGTATTATTCAATATAGACCTTCTAATATCACCATCTGTTACTATTCCAATAAGTCTATTGCTAGAATCTACGATAGGCAGAAATCCTTCTCCTATTAGATCTAGCTCTTTAACTAAATCCTTAAACGTTGAGTCTTCTTTTAAGATATAAGATATATTCATTTTAATTGATCTTTAATTATAATATCATCGGTCATTATATCAACTAAAAGCTCTTTATCAAGTAAATCAGTTTTCTTTATTAATCCTCCACTCTTATTGATCATTTTTAAGACAATATCCTCTTCGGCAATTAAGCTTCCTCTTTTTAATGTTCTAGAAGCAACATAAACTTTTTGCCTATTTCTATAAGTTAATTCGGGCTCATCAATTATCATAAGTTCATCACTCGAATATTTTAGGATCTTAGAATCGAGAAAAACTAGACGTTCCTTTAAGATTCTCATTTTTTCAGAACCTATAGCCGACTCAAAATCAATACGCTCAACCCCCTCATTTAGGGTTATATGCTTTTCAAAAATTCTTGCACCTAATATATAAGCGTATTCATTACTTATAATAGCAAATTCATCGTTAAATGATGAATGATCAGCATATCCAATTATCTTGTTTGGATATAATTCTTTAAGTACACTAATCCTTTCTAGTTTTACATCTTCAATTTTTGATGGAAAAGACTGGAAACCAATCAACAAAACCTCTAATTGAGCTCCTAACAAATTATCTATCTCATTAAGCTCTTCTATAGTTCTTCCACCAACACCTAAAATAACTGGGATTTTAGTTTCCTTAATTCTTTTTATTATTTCTTGGTCGTAAAAACAAACCGGATGAATTTCTAAATATTTTGGCTTAACTAACATTGCACTTAAAAGCTCAAAAGAGGACAAATCTAGGGGTAGAAAAATAATATCTAAACCACATTTTGAAGCATGGCTAAATATTTTCAACCATTGTTCAAGTGTAAGAACACATGTAACTAGTGTATCATAAGCTGAATGTTTTGTAGATGTTAGGTAGTCTAAATCTATAATTACCTGAAATTTAATTGCATTTAGTCCTGCCTTTTTTGTTTCTTCTATTAATGCAATTAAATAAGAAAAATCTCCTTCATGATGAAATGCAGTTTCTGAATATATATAAATACGGTTATCCATTTAGTTGTAATAATTTTGATTTTAATGCCCTAGATTTCATGTCTTTTTGAAAATCTTCAAAAGACATTGATTTATTATGTGGTAATTTAATTTGACCAATAGGCTTAATTATCGAGTTAGAAATTTCATACTTTTTGATACAATCTAAAATATCTGACAAACTAATTAACAACTGGTTACCAGCAGTATGGCTTAATATAGCTCTTGTTCTCACTAAATCATTTGGAGTATCAACTGTTAAGGTGTAATTTGAATAATCTTCTTGTCCGACAGTAATTACTCCGCATTTATATTTGTCGGGATTAAAAATAAACAACAACAAATATTCACTTATTGAGGGGTCAATTGAATTAAAACAATCTTTAAGTGCCAATACATTTATAACTTCAGCTGTAGCTCCTATAGGAACATTTATTAATCTACAATAATCTAATTTATTTTCATTTAAAAACTTAATTTGATTACCAATAAACTCATACGAAGTAAAGACATTATCGCCTGTAATTCGAATTATATTATCAGCCTTCTCAATTTCAGCTACTTTAAGTAATCTTTCAATAACTTGGGCGGGAGAACCCCTATATATTTTTATTCCATTCTTTTGTGCTATATCTTCGAAGATTTCATCAACGACTTCAACTGAAGTACATATATAGATGTCGTCAATTTCTTTTACTAATTTCAATCTTGCAATTATATACTCTAATAAAGAGTATTCCATATTCACTTGCCTTAAAACCTTCAAAGGAAGTCTTGTGGAAACAGTTCTTGCTATTATACATGCTATAGTCTTCGCCATCTATATATCTTCTAAATAAATAATAGAATCTTTCTCGAGGTCACGCTTAGCAGCTTTGCCGACTACATATTTCATTTCTCCTGGGGATAATCCTTCTCCGGGTCTCTTAAAATCAATATCACCAATACCAATTATCTCCCCAATACTTATAGATCTAGTTGTAACGATACTTCTTCTAAATGCATCTTTCTTTTCTTGGTTTTCTTGGGCTGTAATTCTAGTGGAACCCAGTGCATCAGATATCCTTGCTGACTGAGAGCATATTCCCTTCAACTCATTAAAATCAGCAGAAACCTTATGATCCCAGCCTTCCATGTTTTTATCCAAAGTAAAATGCTTTTCAATCAAACATGCCCCTAAAGCAACAGAAGCCAATGGAATTGATGTTCCAATAGTGTGATCAGAAAAACCTATTGGATATGGATAAAGAGATTGTAAAGTCTGAATATTTCTTAAATTAACTTGGTTATCATCAGGAGGATATATTGAAATACAATGAAGTATACATATTTGATTATTGCCAGCACTTTCTATTGTTTGAATAGCTCTTTCAATTTCGTCTAGGCTACTTAAACCTGTAGAAATAACGATTGGCAAATTCTTTTTTGCGATATAATCAAGAAACGGATAATTATTTAAGTCCATGGATGCCACCTTTATAAATGGTGTTTTCATTTCATTCACCAAAAAATCCACCTCCTTTTTGGAGAATGGTGTGGATGAACAATCGATACCAATTTCATCGGCAAGATTTTTTAACTCTAACAATTCATTTTCACTAACTGAATAAGCTTCTACTATTGCTTCTAGAGTATAATCACTCCTATTTCTGTAATCATCTGCTAAAAAATAATTTGATTGGTAAACTTTATTTGAAAAAATTGTTTCCTTACTCCAGCTTTGAAACTTAACACAATCAGCACCTGCTTCTTTTGCTAACCTTATCAGTTTTTTAGCTAATTCTATATCTCCGTTGTGGTTGGATCCGATTTCCGCAATTACATATGGCTTGCAATAGTTAAAAACGTCCTTTTTTGCAGTTAATTTTATTTTCATTCTTGTATTTTTAGGTCCTGTAAAGTCTTTATTTCTTCCCACCACATAGGGTTTTGTAAATTTAAAGATAATATACTCTCCAAGTATCGCTTAAGATTACCTTCATTCAAACAATACTGAGCCAAAGCTCTATACTCACTTAACTCTTTATGACAGATATTATACTCATCCACTAGATTCGAGTAGTGATTTAGTTTAATAGAAATTCCTTTCAATAATCTTTCTTTTGTAATGGACTTTAACCCTATTGAATTTAAATTATGTTGTCTGTAATAGATAAAAGTTTCATTGGTATAAACAGCACTGTTTCCTTCATATATCATTCTAGAAAACAACATCCAATCCACAGCTGCAATATTACTATTGAATGAGATATTATTAGGTAAAGCACTGATCTTAATGGCTGTATTTCCAAGACCACAACAGTTTTTATTTTTAATATTGTTAAAAGCTATAGTGTCTCTGTTTTTAAGCATAAAGTATTCAGACATTAGGCTTATTTTGTTAATATCGACTAAATGTGTATCATTAATTACAATGTCATATTCTGATAAATATCTCAAATTAACTTCAACTCTGTTACGCGGAAAATAATCATCACTATCTCCAAAAATAGCATACTTAAAAATTGATTGCTTTAAGTATTCTAAAATAAAAGTTCTATTCTGGGCAATAGCCAATTCTTTTGGCAAACTTATCACCTCATAATCAATTAATATGGAGCCAATAAGAGTCTTTACATCCTCAACTCCATCATTAAAAATTAATAACTGAAAGTTCTTAGACGTTTGTTCATTAATAGAATCGACAAAATCCTTAAAGAAGATAACATTCTCAGGGAAGATTACAGTCAAAAAGCAAGTTAATTCTTTCATTTTTTCAATTTTAAAGGATTTCCTATATAGGTTCCTGAAGCTTTAATATCCTTTAAAATAACACCTCCTATGCCAACTATTACTTTATTTCCAATAGTTAGATTATTTCGAATTGCAACCTTAGATGCGATAAAACACTCATTTCCAATTGAAACAAATCCATTTATCGTACAGGAGGTTGATATATGATTATTATCTCCAATCGAAACATCATGCTCTATTATAGCACCTGTATTTATTATACAATTACTTCCTATACTTGCATTTGAATTTACTATTACATTGTGCATTATAATCGAGCCTTCTCCGATTACAGCATGTTTTGAAATATAAGCTAATGGAGAAACTATTGTTGGAATTTCCTTCCCTTTGGTTTTTATAAAAGTATAAAGTTCAATACGCTTCGCAGCTGAACTAATCTGACCAAGAGTTATAAAGAAGTAATCATAAACATTTACTAACTCATTCAAATCTTCATCACATCCAATAATCGGGTAACCTAAAATTTTTTTACCTAAATTATTAGAAATATCAAGTATTCCTTCAATTTGATAAATTCCCTCTTGCTCAATAATATCAATACATGACTTGCAGTGTCCTCCGCCCCCAATTAAAATGATTTTCTTTTGTTTCATGTTAATTCAAAGTCTAACTTTTACAACTATCTTTAGTACGGGTGCCTTATTCATTAATGGACGATGAGCGTCATTTGGATAAAAAACCACAAAATCTCCTGAATTGACTTGAAATTTGGCGATAGGTTCGTCTAGGAATAATTGATAATCATCCTCGACTTGAAATACATCCTCAGGAAGTTTGCATTCACCCCGACTTTTCCAACCTATCAAATCCTCACCACTAAATACATACTGAATATCAATATACTCGTTATGAACCTCAAGCTTTTCGTTTAAATCATGATCCACCAAATTCATTACGATAGCAAAAGCATCATCTCCAGAAATTTCATTTCTACCTTCTTTGAAGCTCTTCGGATTAAAAGTCTTTAAAAAATCAAAAGCTAGTTTAAACTTAGAATTGAGTGGTAAATATAATTCGCAATTTTTAATTTTATCTAAAATCATAACCTTACACTGCTTGGAATATTAACTAATCTATCTGCTAACCAATTACTATTCTCTAATTTATCTGACTCACATTTTTCAAACATCGGCAGTCTATTCATTAACTCCCAAACAGGACGAGTCATCACTCCGTTACCATTTGTTTGCTCTAAAAATTGATTTCGTTCTTCTAAATTTTCAAGTAAAATAGTATTCAACCAATAATTGGCTATGGCGTTTTTCGGCTCCTTAACAAAGGTAATAGGCTGATCTTTAAAAAAGGCACTGTAACTCTCAGCTAATTCCCGTTTATTTTGTAAGTATTTTTCCAGTTGTTCCAATTGGGCACAAGCTAATGCTGCATTTAAATTCGGCATTCTGTAATTATAACCAATGGCATCGTGATTAAATTCCCATCGATGTGGAACCTTTGCCTGAGTGCTTAAGTGCTTTATAATTTGGGCTAGTTCTTTATCATTGGTTACTATCGCTCCTCCACCACCGCATGTTACGGTTTTATTCCCATTAAAGCTAAATATTCCAACTTTTCCAAAAGTTCCAGTATGTTGCTTTTTATAATAACTTCCAATTGATTCAGCTGCGTCTTCCACTAATGCAATATTCCATTTCGCACAGATCTCTACCAATTGGTCAATTTCGCAGGGAAAACCAAAAGTATGCATGGGAACACAAGCTGCAATCCGATTATTCGTTTTGACATTATAGCTATACCCATCTGTTCTTTGTTGGGCATTTTGATCTAAATAATCACTTAATGCTTGAGGCGACATGCCTAATGTACTTCGGTCAACATCTATAAATACAGGGGTAGCGTTACAGTAGGATATCGCATTTCCAGTGGCTACAAATGTTAGCGCTTGGCTAATCACCTCTTCTTGCGGTTTTACTCCTGACACCAACAATCCGATATGCAATGCATTGGTTCCATTCACTATAGCAACTGCATATTTTGCTCCAGTTATTTCGCACATCATTTCCTCAAATCGATTGACATAAGCTCCAACAGAAGAAACATATGTAGAGTCAATGCAATCATTCAAATATTTCCTTTCATTGCCAATGAATTTTGGCTCGTGCAAGGGAATAAAGTCCCGATTCGGAAATTGAGATATAATAAAGTCTATAACCTCCTTAAACATTATATATATTCGCTTTATAGTTGTTCAAATTTTCTGGTTTAGAAAACCAATCAATTGTTTGCCGCAAGCCTTCTTCTAGTGTATGATTCACTTTCCAATTGGTATGTGCTATTATTTTGGAATTGTCCCCAAACAATCGAAATACTTCTGACTTTTCTGGCCTCAAACGATTCTCATCTTGTACTATTTTAGCTTCAGGATTAATTAATTGAATCAAGGTATCAGCCATCAATTGCATAGAAACCTCAGAGTTAGTTGCAATATTGCACTCATGACCAATTAAGGCATCAGATTTAGCAATTTCAATAAATCCATTCACCGTGTCTTTGACGTATAACAAGTCTCTTGTAGGAGATAAATCCCCTAATTTAATCTCTTGATAACCTTTTAATAATTGGGTAATAATCGTTGGAATGATAGCTCTAGCTGACTGTCGAGGTCCATAAGTATTGAAAGGCCTTACAATGCTGATGGGAGCATCAAATGATCGATAGAAAGAATCCGCCATACAATCTGCACCAATTTTAGATGCAGAATATGGAGATTGAGGTTGCTTGGGATGCAATTCGTCAATCGGCACATATTGGGCGGTCCCATAGATCTCTGAGGTAGAAGTCACTAGTATCCGTTCCACTCCTAAATCTTTAGCCGCTTGAATGATATTCAAGGTACCTTTAACGTTAGTATCTACATAACTATCAGGCGAATGATAACTATATGGGATCGCAATAAGCGCAGCCAAATGAAAAACAACATTGCAACCTTTCATGGCGGTTCTCACTCCATTTGGGTCTCTAATGTCACCACTAAAGATTTCAATTCGATCTAATTTTTCTTTTGGAAAGGAATCCAACCACCCCCATGAGTTAAATGAATTATAATAAACAAACGCTTTAACCTTATATCCATCATCAACTAGCTTCTCGACTAAATGACTTCCAATAAATCCATCAGCACCAGTTACTAATATCTTTTTATTGCTTAATTCCATAAAACCCCTTTATTTCTTTTTTTCATCTTCGCTGTAATAACCGTAGCCGTAGCCGTAGCCATAGCCATAGCCATAGCCATAGCCATAACCGTAGCCCAATGGGCCCGCTTTCTCTTTCACCGCATTCACGACGATGCCCAAATTTTTGATTTTGCCATCTGCATACAATTGATTGATATTCTCTAGGTAGGACTTCTTAGAATATCCATGCCTCACAATGTAGATTGAAGCATCCACAAATTGATTAATGATTAATGCATCGGTTACCAATCCAACCGGAGGAGTATCAATAATGATAATGTCATAAATTTCTTTTAATCCAGCTAAAAACTGATGCATCCGTTCACTTTCGATTAACTCTGCAGGATTTGGTGGAATAGGCCCAGAAGATATTAAATCTAAGTTTGGAACTTTAGTCTGCTTCACGCAATCACTCAATTCACCTTTTCGAATCAAAAAGGTACTCAACCCCGTTTCATTCGTCAATCCAAAGTCTTGAAAGATCTTTGGCTTCCGCAAATCTGCACCAACCAAAATCGTCTTTTTCCCTGACGCAGCGTAAATGGCAGCTAGATTAATGGAAGTAAATGTTTTGCCTTCTCCGGATATAGATGAAGTCACCATCACGACTTGTTGCTCCTTCCCTTCTACCATATAATTGATATTAGTCCGAATACTTCGAAACGATTCGGACACAATAGACTTTAAATTACTACTGACCACCACATTCGTATCCAAATCTTTTTTGTGCATGATGGAGCCTAAAATAGGAATGGTGGTAATTTTTTCCAGATCCGATTTATCTATAATTTTAGAGTTAAAAAAATAAATCATTAAAATAATAGAGAAGGGAATTAAAAGGCCTGCGATAATGGAGGTCGAATAAATTCCAGAAACTTTCGGACCTAAATAAACACTTCTATATTTGGACGCATAATCCAAAATTTGCGCTTTGGGCACATTGGAAGCTTTTGCAATACTCGCTTCTGACCGCTTGTTTAGCAAAAAGGTATATAAATCACTCAACAACTTATTTTCTCTTTTTAAATTTAAGAACTCCCGCTGTTCCTTTGGAATTCGCATTACCTTACTCTCTTCTCTGGCGATAACCCCCTTTAAAGAGTCAATCAAAACTTTTACTTGAGATTGATTGACTTTAGCAGCAATGAGTAAGGCCTCTTTTTGACGATTTAGTTCATTTTCACTCTCTTCAAACCGCAGATTCTCTTCTTTATATTGTCTCCCTGCTTCTTTTTGCTCCTCCACTAATTGTTGTATTCGTAGTGTCATACGGTCAATATTTGGATCTTCAAAACCAAACACTGCTGCTGAGGGAAAAGCTGTAAATTCCGGTGAGTTGAGCGTCTTGATGAGTGCTGTGTAGTATTCCCGTTGAATACTTCTTTGAGTCAATTCACCCTCCAATTCAAGCACTGAAGCAATGTTACTTCCCTCCTCAGAGACAAAAATGCGCTCCTTAAAGTTTTTTTGTTGAAACTGTTCTAACCGATATTCTGTATACACCAAAGAGTCAGCGATGCCTTGTAATTGCTGGTCGACAAAAGCAATCGTATTCGTCGCTATTTCGTTGTTTTGGTCCATCCCCCATTGAATGTATTCATCCATCAACGCATTCAAAAAGTCAATTGATTTAGCAGGTGTCTGATTATTTTCCGATAAAATCAAAATGGAAGACTCCGAATTCTCTACATCAATTTTAATGGCTTGTTGAAAAAAACGAGCCCAATAACTGATCGGATTAAATTTGAACGAATAAACATCTTCCAACCCTATATTCACTCCGTTCGACTCAACTTTCAACTTACTTTCCAGCCAATTAAAAGGCTCACCAACAGTTAAAATTGGACTATCTTTTAATGCCTCCGGACTTTCACTAATTTGGAATTTACCATTGGGAAGAAAATAGACATATGATGGAACAAACGAACGCTCTCCTGAAATGAGCTCAACCTCGAAGGAAGAAGCAGGATACATTTCAGTCGTCTTGATGTTTCCCAGCTTGTAATAAGATACCCTCCAGTCCAACCGTTCTGCTACTCGCTCCATTAATGGGTAAGACGTAATAATGCCGATTTCATTGATCAATCGGTTCCGCCCACTCACCAATTCCATACCCGGTAAAAAGTACTCTTGTCCCCAGGAAGAGTATTCATCTTTCACCAGCATTCTTCCATTCGTTGAATAAGTAGGAGGAGTATAACGAACTTGATAAAAAGCATAAACTACCCCACCAACTAGTCCTAACAAAATTATATACCAATATCGCAGCAAATAAACAAGAAAAATCTTTGGATCAATTTGAAAGGAAGAACTATTGTTAATATTTTGCATTATTTAAAGCGATGAAACTGTTTTAGCTGACAAAGAAACGAATTTAAATGATTTATTTTGTATCCATGCTTGCCAAACTAATACATACAATCAAACAGCAAAAAAGCGGCATTATTTTTATGTCAAAAATGGTTCTAATCTATGCTATTTTAGCAGGTATTTATGATTGGTATCTTGTTCCTCACACTCAGATAGATTTTTATCTAATCCAAGAAATCATAAACCACAGCGAATCACTATTGCGAACTTTAGGATATGATTTAATTAAGAAAAGTACGCTCTATCCCAATTTAATGGGCATTAAAAACAGCAGTGGAGTCATAATAGGTGGTCCTTGTGATGGTTTAAGTCTATTTATATTGTATAGCACCTTCATTTTTGCCTTTAAAGGGAAGTGGTGGATGAAAATAGCTTCCATCTTCATTGGTGTTGGTATCATTCATGCATTAAATGTTTTACGTGTGGTCTCTTTGGCGCTTATCGTAGTGTATGCACCAGACCAATTGGATTTTCACCATTCATATACCTTCACCTTGTTTGTGTATGGGGTCGTTTTTGGATTGTGGATGTTGCGCATAAAAGTGTACAAATGGATCAAAAAGTAAAACGACGATTCATGTGGTGGCTTGCGCTGATCCTACTTTTTGCACTCAGTTATTGGCGAGAGGTAGGATTCAGAAGCATAAATGCTCTAATTGCAGGAGAAATAGACTTTTATGCAAAAACAAAAAAAATACCTTACATAATTGATCTATCGAAAGGGCAGCTCAATCAGCTAAAATACCTCATAACGTTGGGATTTACTTTCGCTTTTATGTTGATAACCATGCTGGGTATCCAACTAGGAATTAAAAATCGGCTAGGAATTACCTTACTAAAAATTATTTATGGCTTTTCTTTAATTTTAGCCCTCTTACTATTGACTGCAGGTTTAATCTTTCATCCATTTCAAACCATTTATCCTTATTTACGTATATTGATTGGATGGTTACACAACCCACTAATCTTCCTATTTATCAGTATAATTGTCCATTCGTCGAACACTTTTGAAAAAGCAAATTAAATAACCTACTTTTGTTTCATTATCGAATAACGTAAAAAAAATGAAAAAATATTATTTTCTTTTAGCAATAGCAGTAGTTACTTCCACTTCAACGCTTTTGTCCCAGACTGGACCAGGTGGAGTTGGAAGTTTAAGTAATTTAGAGACTTGGCTAGATGCTACCAATATAGTAGCTGCAGATAATGATCCAATTTCTACTTGGACCGATCAGTCTGGAAATGCCAACAATGCCAATCAAGGCACATCAACATTTCAGCCTATATTCAAGACCAATCAAGTGAATGGATTGCCCTCTGTAAGATTTGATGGGTTAAACGACAGACTTGATTTTTTAAGTAATGTATCTGCAACAGAAATTTCCTTTTTTGCTGTTTATAAAAGCAATAGCACTAGCATAAGAGCTTTAATAACTCTGGATAGACATTTATTCTATGGAGTTAAGGGATCTCCAAGGGCAGTTTATGGAACTTTTGGGAGTGCTTTAACATTGCGTTCTAAAACAAATCCAGATTATACTGTAATTTCTAATCATACAAACTCAAACACAACTTCCGGTACTCTATTAATGACAGGTGATGACTATGACGTTACTTTTTCAAGAGGGAGTATGTTTAACTTTCCAACTTCAACAATTGGCTCTAGAGCCGTTTCTGGGAGACCTAGAGAAACCTTTTTCGATGGAGATATTTCTGAAATAGTTATTTTTAATCAAGAATTAAATTCAGCCAGTAGAAAGATCGTAGGAAATTACCTTGCTGCTAAATACAATTTAATAACAGAACAGAATTTATATTCTTTTAAATCCACACATGGCTTCGAGGTGTTCGGTATAGGTCAAGAATCTGATGGCTCAAATTCCACCGCACAAGGAACGGGCTTAATAGAAGTATCCAATGCCTCTGCATTGGGAAATGGTGATTATCTATTAATTGGTCATGATAATGGCGGATTAACAACAACATCTGCTGTAGGTGGCGCCTTTGCAACCAATAGATATACTCAAATTTGGAGAGCAGGAGTGACCAACACACCAGGTACAGTTGATTTAAAATTCTTTTTAGCTGGAAATAATTTTGCAGTTGACCCCAATAGTGATTACCGCTTATTAATTGACAACACCACAGGTGCATTTGACAACTCTAGCATCAGTCAATCCTTATCAGGAACATATAATTCCCTTGACCAAACGATCACTTTTACAGGTGTTTCTCTTTCGGGTGGAAATTATTTCACTTTAGCTGATCGGCCGAATGAAATTACGGCAGTCAATACTGGTTCATGGAATACACCAGGAACTTGGAGCTGTAATTGTATCCCAACAAGTACTGATAATGCATTAATTCCTGCTACCAAAACCGTAAATGTAAATGGAGCAACTGCAAAAATTAACGGATTGACAATTGATGCAGGTGGTACACTAAATTTCTCAACAAATGACAGTTTGTTATTAAAAGGGGATTTATTGAACAATGGTAGCATTACGAGTACAACCGGCTTATTAGGATTTACAGGAACATCCGCACAAGAAGCATGGAACAACAGTGGAAGCGCAGTGACACTTTTTGATTTTTATGCTAATAATGCAGCAAATGTGAGTCTGAAGTCAGGAGATTGGAACATTACCAATTTTATCAAAGTTTCTTCAGGCCAATTAGTGAATGATGGAGCTACTGTAACATTGGTTTCTGATGCAGGTACACAAGCGCAAATCCAACCTTCAGCTACTAACTCGTTTAGTGGAGAATTTATTTTACAGCGATATTTCTCTGCACGTAATGCCAATTATGCTGACATTACTGCTCCTGTAATTTCAACAACGATTGCAGACTGGGACAATGAATTATTCATGAGCGGTGTAGGTGGCAACGATGGAGATGCAACTGACGGTCCTGGAGGAACAATCTACAGAAGTGTAACTAAATACAACAACACTACCAAAGCATATATATATGTGACATCAATTGCTGAGACTATTGTAGCAGGAGAAGGGATCGAATTGTTCTTAGGAGATAACTTAACCACTTTTGCAGCTCAAACAATGGACCATAGAGGAACTCCTTATACTGGTCCAAAAGCAATTATATTAAAGCCTGGATTTAACTTCATCGCAAATCCTTATTCATGTTTCATTAATTATAGCTTAGTTAGCAAATCAGGATTAAATAATCAATTTTATGTCTATGAACAAAATAGTGGGGCATATAATTTATATAATGGTGGTTTTATTGCTGCACATCAAGGATTTTGGGTAAACAATACTTTTGGAACTGATAAAACCCTTACGTTCAATGAATCAAATAAACTTCCTTTAGCTTTCAGTCAAATTTTAAAGCTACGTGATGAAAAGAAATTTGCTTTAACTGTTAAAAGTTTAGGAAATGGATTTGGAAATGATTTAACGGTTACACCTTCGGTTACTGCTGACAATGGTCTGGATTTAGAAGATGAATATTACTTAGCCAGTCCGCATAAAGCGACAACTGCTTTAACAACACAGCCAACAGCAAGCGATGTGAAATTAATTGGTACGGCTATCAATTCTATGGATGAAAATCAAAGTATCCCTGTAGCATTCAAAGCAGGTGAAGATGGTTCTTATACTATTGAAGCAAAAGACGTTTCTGAATTATTGGCCATTTATGGTTGTGTTTTATTGGAAGACAAAGTAGAAGGAAAAATAATTGATTTAAATTCTAGTTCTACCTACACGTTTTCTTCAACAATAGGAGAATACAATCGTTTCAACTTACATTTGTTCAAATCTGCTGAAGATTGCAAAGATTTGTTGGCAAAAGCCGATCAGCACCAAACAACAACTTCAGGTATTTCAATTGTGAAAAAAGGTGATATCGTTCAATTGGACTTCAATGTAGCGGAAGGATCACAAGCGCAAATCGACATTTACAATTTAAATGGTCAAAAAGTAGCAGCAACCCAGTTCATCGGAATAGAAGGTGCAGGAAGCCAACAGCTAGAAAATACAGCTGCTCTAAAAGGAATCCATTTAATCGTGGTTCGCACAAACAATGAAGTCATTACAGAGAAGTTTAATTTCTAATTAAATTTCTATATTTGCAATCAGAATATTAGACTATGAAGAAGATATTAAAATATATACCATTAATTGCCATTCTAGTTTTGGCAACGTCCGATTTAAAAGCTCAACCACCTGGTGGTGGTCCTGGTGGTGGCGGTGGACCTGGTCCATGTTTCCCTCCTCCATGCGTTCCTATTGACGGAGGGCTTTCGTTTCTCTTAATTGCAGGAGCAGCTTACGGTGGTAAGAAAGTATATGAAATGAATCAAAAAAAGGAAGACCAATAGTCTTCCTTTTTTTTTGTGGTTGTTGGGTAATATTCTATTAAGAGGGCATCTCGGTACAACTCTTGAAGGTAATTGGATGGAAAGATGTCAGGACTATCGTCCCTTTAATTTTAGATCTATTTAGTTTCTGCTAAGATTTCAGGGCTAACGCCCCTAATCAAAAATTACATCTGCTTTAGAAAGTGAAACCATACCAACAAATTATGCCATTACTGCTCTAACCTTTTCTATGTATTCTAGTCATTAAGTATTTGAAAATAATGACAATTTAGATCTTTAACCTATTGATTTATTGAAGAAATACAAAGTATTGAAACATTGATGCATTGTTACATTAACTTATTGCTACATTAATTAAATTACAAAGTAATTTAGTTAATTTTAGCCGTCCAAGATATATCGATTATGAAAGACAAAGTACTATTTAAGTTAATCAAGAAAGAGAAGAAAAGACAAACTGTAGGATTGGAATTAATAGCTTCTGAGAATTACGTAAGTAAAGGAGTACTGAAAGCCATGGGTTCGGTTTTAACGAATAAATACGCTGAAGGATTACCTGGCAAACGGTATTATGGTGGTTGCCAAATCGTGGATCAAGTGGAGCAATTGGCGATTGATCGGGCGAAAGAATTATTCAACGCAGCATGGGTGAACGTTCAGCCACATTCAGGTGCTCAAGCCAATGCCGCTGTAATGTTGGCGGTATTAAATCCTGGTGATACTATTCTAGGATTTGATCTATCTCATGGAGGTCATTTGACACATGGATCACCTGTGAACTTTTCTGGTAAATTATATCGCTCTACATTTTATGGCGTAGAAGAATCTACTGGAAGAATTGACTTTGATAAAATTGAAGCCATCGCTAAAAAAGAACAACCGAAATTAATGATTGCCGGCGCCTCTTCTTATAGTAGAGATTGGGATTACGAAAAAATGCGAGCAATCGCTGATTCTGTTGGCGCATTGCTACTAGCAGACATTTCTCACCCAGCAGGATTGATTGCAAAAGGAATCTTGAATGATCCGCTTCCACATTGCCACATTGTAACTACAACAACCCACAAAACATTAAGAGGACCAAGAGGTGGTATCATTATGATGGGACAAGATTTTGAAAACCCTTGGGGAATTAAAACACCAAAAGGAGAGATTAGAATGATGTCTGCGTTATTGGATTCTGCAGTATTCCCAGGCACGCAAGGTGGGCCTTTGGAGCACGTAATTGCTGGTAAGGCAGTAGCATTTGGAGAAGCATTAGAAGACTCTTTTATGGACTACACACTACAAGTGATGAAGAATTCAAAACTGTTGGGTGAAGAGTTGGTAAAAAGAGGCTTTGATATTATTTCAGGTGGAACGGATAACCATTGTTTGTTGATCAATTTAAATTCAAAAGACATTACTGGTAAAGAAGCTGAAAGAGTCCTAGGATTAGCTGACATTACTGTTAACAAGAATATGGTACCATTCGATACTAGAAGCCCTTTTGTGACTTCAGGGATTCGTATTGGGACTCCTGCGATTACAACAAGAGGAATTACGGAAAAAGAAATTCCATTGATTGCAGAATTGATTGATCGTGCAATAATAAATAAGGCTGATGAAGCTGAATTGAAAAAGGTTAAAAAGGAAGTGAATAATTTGATGGAAGATTTACCATTGTTTAATTATTAATTGTGAATGGTTAATTGTTAATTGTTCACTTCACTTCGGCTTCGCTCAGTGTAAACTTCAACGCTCAGGGTGACAAAATGGTTAATGATAGATTTATAAATCCCATTGTTCTTTTTAGGGAACAATGGGATTTCTTTTTTTTTAGAATATTGGACATTGGAGGATTTCTTAGTCTATCCTTCATTTCGACATGGCTCAATGTAAACTCGAAAAGCTCTGGATGACATAGAAAATATAATAATCTGTCATCCAAAAAATACCGATATAGTTATATAATGTCGCAAACTTCAATTCGACGTAGCTCAATGTATACTAACCTCGCCTGCTCCTTATCTAAGTATTCGGCATTTACCAATTCTACGTTTTAAAATAACATGTATTTAGGGTTAAGTATCATTTTAAAACTTAATTGGTATAATACATATTCCGCTCTTCGGCAAGAATCAGGAAATCCTCAGGATGACAGCGAAACTATAGTATTCTGAAATCAAAATTCATTGCGTCAATAAAAGTACCCTGAGTGATTTTTAGTGTCCCTTAAAAGGATTATTTGTTTCCCTAAACTACTCTGGGAGCTAAAAATAGTATCGAAGGGCACTTTTACCTCACAATCAATCTTCGAGTAAAAGTCTTATTCTCTGAATTGAACTGTAAAACATAAATTCCTTGTTCGAGATTAGTTACTGGCATTTCAATGGTTTGTTGACCGCTGTTCAATTTAAATTGATGTCTACCCATTAATTGACCTTTAATATCCATAATATTCAGATTTAGTAGTTCTTCTGCCGCTGTATTAATCAAAATATGCGCAGCTCCAACTGTTGGGTTTGGAAATACTTCTCCTATATAAAATGATGATTGTTGTGTGGCTAATCCTACTGGAAGATCTGTAATCTGAATATCATCCAATGCCATATCACCTGCGATCACACCGGATTTAGTAATCACATCACCCCTAAAAACTAATCTCACATTTCCAGAATATCCGGACAAGTCAACTACCTTATTCAACCAAGTTTGTCCTTGATTGCCTGAAATAGGTTGAATAATGTCTTGAATATAGAATCCATTGATGATTAGATCCAAATGCAAAACACCCATATCAGCTCCATACATATTGTACCAAAAACTCAACTGTGGCGAATTAGCTGTTGTAAAATCATAACAGGAACTTAATAATCGAGCACTTTTTCCACTATTTCCATCTGATTGCAACCACAAATAATTTCCATTCCCTGTTGTATGGTCACCAGTGGGCCCAGTAAGTAATGTCGGTGTTCCACCAGAATTTACATACCAATCGTGATTGTCATTGATTGCCTCATTTTCCCATCCATTTAATAATGTTCCTGGAATACCGGTCACAAATGCATCAAAATTTTCTGTGACCGGAAACACACTTACTGTTCCATTGGTAGATACATATTGTCTCAATGTATCATTTGAAGCATTTATATCTAATGGAGACTCTATCCACACAACAAAGTTATTATTGGTTGAAGCTTGTAAATTAACACCTTGAGTAAAAGAGAAGGTTCGACTTGCAAATGGAGCTAGATTTCCTGTTATGGTATCACGATAAATGATTCCATTATTATTTTGATAGGCAATCGGAATAGCTGATAATGCAACATTCCCAAAATTCTGCACAGAAACAGTCACATTTTGATTCAAAGGTGTTAGGCAACCTCGCGAGACTGGACTAGAAATCGTATTCAAGGAAACATCAACCATTGCTGAATTGGTAACGGATACTTCATCAATTGCAATATCACTCATGAATCCAGAACCAACATCACCTCTAAATCGCACCTTAATAATTTGGTTGTTATAGGTTGACAGATTAATCTTTTGATTTTTCCACACATTTCCTTGATTCCCTGAAACAATTGGCATAACATCTAAAACCCAAGCTCCATTCGACCAAATATCCAAATGCAGTGCCCCCATATTGGTGCCAAACATATGATACCAAAATTCTAATTCAGGGGATAATACATTGGTTAAATCAATACATGGACTAATTAGAATTGCTTCGGAACCAAGAGCAACACCACTAGTCTCAATATACATGTAATTTCCAGAACCTGTAGAATTATGGTCTTGAGAAGGTCCAGTATTTGTAGAAGGAGTTCCTCCTGAATTTACGTTCCAATCAATATCGTCTAAATCATCATTCACCCAGCCGTTGATTAATGTTCCAGGTGTGCCTGCTGTGAATGAATCAAATAATTCTATAAAAGGAAAAGTATTTACTGTCGTATTCATAGTAAATGAATAGGTCGATGTATCATTACTAGGATTTACATCTGTAGCCAATTCCGTCCATACTTTAATAGTGTTTAGTGTATTGGGAATTATAGATACTTGTTGGGAAAAACTATAGGATTGAGCACCGTTCGGGAGAATAGTTGTTGTTGCTATTGCCCTCACAATAGGGGCATTATTCAATTGATAGGCCACAGGAATTGAAGAAATTCCAACTATCCCGGAATTAAGAATAGTCACTTGAACATCTTGTAATGGACTCAATAAACAAGATTTATTAATAGGATTATTTACAGATATAATTGATACATCCTCTCCAGTAGTAACACTAATATTTATATCATCAATTGCAATATCACTTGTATAGTTAGTACCTCGAATTCCTCTAAAACGCACTTTTATTGTCTGTCCTGAATAACTCGACAAATCAAGTCTGGCTTTAAACCACTGGTCACCTTTATTTCCAACAATGGCAGGGATTGCATCTAACACCCAACTATTGTTTGCAAATACATCAATGTGCAATTCGCCCATAGCGGCCCCAAACATATGGTACCAAAAGCTCAACTGATAAAAGGAATTACTAGCAAGTGTAAAACATGGACTAATTAAATGAGCTTCATCATTGCTCTGTGGCCCTGAAGTTTCTGTATAAAGGTATTTTCCATTACCGCCTGTATGATCAGTTGTTGGGCCTGTTCCTGTTGATGGAGTTGTTCCTGTTCTCACTAACCAATCAAAATCATCTGATGTGGAATTTTCCCAATCATTAATCAAAGCTCCTGTTGTACCTACTAAAAATGAAGTAAACGCTTCGTTATATGGAAATGAATTGATAGGAGTTCCGATGCATTGTACTGGTGGCACAGGATCGATATAGTATTTATAGCATTGTCCAGAAGGCAATGTAGTTTTATTGAAACAACTTGAATTATCAATAAATGAATAATAATAACAAATAGTATCATTTAAAGCAGCGGAAGGCAAACTACCAGTCCAAGTATTACCTGTTCCGTTTATCAACGAGATGGAATCGATCAAACCTCCGTTTAAGGAATAAAAAACTTTAGCGGAAGCAATTCCTGAAGCATCTACAGCATCGATGGAGAGGTTCGTAGGTGAAGTAGTATAAACAGACCCTGTAATTATAGTTGCGTTTGACAATACCGGAGGGTCTAACTCACACGCTGAACCGACGACTTTAAAATCATCTAACAACCAACCATAATTAGACGCTGGCCCATTGAAATCTCCATCCACTAAAACAAATCGAATTTTTACCTGGCTATTATTTGCAGTTGAAGAAATATTAAAACTCTCGTCTTTCCACCATGTATTATTTGGGATAGTAGTAGGCTGACTTGTTACCCAATCAGGATAGGATCTAGATGAAAAAACATTCTGAGAAAAAAGGCCAGTTCCTAAATATTCGTTACCCGTTAAATAGGACCAAGTGGTTCCATTATTAATTGAAAATTGGATCATTCCTTTGTCTAAACTTCCGATTTTACAGATTTGACTAAAGGAAAGGTTTACATTCAAATATCCCATGGTGGAAAATACCGGTGATTCTAAAAACAAGGTATCATTGAAGGTGACAACACCTCTATATGATTTTGTACCTGTTTTACTAAATACTGCGTTAGAATTCCAAACTGCAACAGGATTGGATGCTGCATAACTTGTAAATTGATTCGTAGTTCCTTCAAAACCTTCTACCGATAAAACCGTTGTTTGAGCAAAGCCAAATAAAAAGATAAAAAGTAATTGAGTTAATAATATAATTTTTTTCATTGCTTGAGTCTATTAAATAAAAAAGGGAACTAGTTTTCACTAGTTCCCTCTAAAGGTATAACAATATTTTATTATTTAGAAATGACCATCTTTTTTATGATTCGCTCGCCTTCAAATTCGATTGAATAGAAGTATACACCATCGGCCCAATCTGCAACATTTAATTCAATTAAATGATCTCCTGCACTTTTGAATTCTGATGACTGAGTAAATGTCTGACCCAACATATTTGTTACATTAAAATTCAATTGACCAGACTTAGTTAAACCATAAGTAATAGTTGTTACTCCATTGGTTGGGTTTGGCACATTTTGACTTAATGAAATATTTCTAGATTCAAAAGTGTTAATTCCAACTGGGAAACAAGTTTGATATTTCAATGAATCTGACTTAGCAATTTCATTAATACAAAAATCATCAATTTGCCATCCTTCATTTCTTACGGAACCATCAGATTGATATCTGAATCTAAATATGGTCTGTTTATTTTCCCACAATCCTACCGTATTTTTAGATTGTATCCAAGCACTGGAGCCAGTCCATCCTGCATTCTGATTATTGTTCAACATAGCTGCTACATGCTCAGTATTGAACCATTCTGAAGCGGCACCACTTTTATCATATAAAGTAACCCAAGATTTACCATTATTAATAGAATACTGGAAATGACCACCATCATTGTCCTCCTCCGATTCGAATCTATGATAAAAATTAACTTCATAACATTTCTGAGCTTTTAGCTCAAAGAAATCCGAGACAACACTTGATGAGTCATAATTTATATAATTAGAATCTAAAGAAGTTACCCAAGAATTCTGGCCACTGTTGTTAGAATTTAAATTTACTTTATTAGGTGTTCCCAATTCGAAACTATTTCCTGCCTTTTTATAAGTATTAAAATTTAAGGCTCTCCATGCTTTCGATGGATTCTCAAAATCATTGCAATAATTATTTACAGAAACAGCTGCCACAGTATCCAAAACATTTAAATCGAAATAAGCTGTATCATCTGAAGGCCTTGTATCAGGAAAATTATTACTGTTTGGCTCACTCGTCCATGCCTTGATTTTGTGAATTCCAGGAGTTGCTGTCCAAATATCCTGAAATAAATGCTTTCTTACATCTTTATACCTCAATTCAGGATCATATACCAAGGTTTCAGTTGTAATAGTTCCATTGTCAATTTGAAGATTTACTTTCACATCATCAATAGAATCTAATCCATTATCTAATAACGTAATTTCAATAGGGTAGTCAATTGCCAAAGGTAGATTCCCAGCCAATCCTTGTAATTCAATATTAGTAACTCCCATTGTTAATTGTGCCGGACAAATCCAATCGAAAGAAGGAGAATTAACGTTTTGATTACCTCCTAAGGTTCTCCAATAGTTATAGCCGAATCCAAATACTTCGAAACGAATTAAATTAGTATTGCCATCTTTTAGGTTAAGTTTCACTTCTTGACTATCTTTTACACAAACTTTTCTTGTATAAGTTGTTTGTGGCAATAATGTATCTGTTCTTTCAAATAATCTTTTTTCAGGAGATGTATTGTTGACTAATACTTCCCAAGATCCTGCTCCACCAATTGCAAGACTGGTTGAAAATCTCAATGTTAAATCACAACCATAATAACTTTCTGTGTATTTAAACGCAGTATCATTTCTAGCATCACCGTCTCCAGGTAAATCAGCCCTCACTTGCACCTTAAAGTTTCCATAGGAAGGGAACATAACGCTTCCAGTTGAAGTTACCCTCACGGAGTCAAACACGTTTAATGTCACATTAACCGTCTCATTAATTGAACTTACTACGGTATTATTCTCATCAATAACCGAGATTACAACAGGAATTGAATTAATGGCTGTTCTACCATAATTCTCCAATTTAAACTCAACTACAGCGGCATCTATATCACAATACGACAATGGAGAAAACACACCAGTTACAGCAACATCTAGCGGTGCAGGGTTTATGATATTAAAATTATCAACAGCAGCTCCGTTACCAGCAAAGTCATTGGTGTCTGACATGAATCGAAATCTAAAAAGCACTTCTGACGAATCATCAAGGTAGGTAGTTTTTATTCTTGATAATTCAAAACCACTTGTGGTGTCGGCCCAACAAGGAATCCCATCATAATTGACGCTATTATACCAATTCAATGTTGCGGGAGGATTTCCATCATCTCCAACTAAGTTCCAAGTGGTTCCTCTATTTAAACTGTATTCCAAATGCACTCCATCCAAGGCTGCGATTTGTCTATTCATATAAAACTGAACAAATGTGGAATCAGTATTTCGAAAATCTATAAAAGGTGAAATTAATTGATTATCCACACCCGGACCATAATCCGCCCCTTTAGCTGTACTCCAGACATAATCTGCAGAGAAAGGAGCAGCTAGATAACCATTTGCTGCTGGTTTTCCCTGATCATTTTTACCAGGCGTATAACGCGCCCATTTAGAAGTAGGTGCTTCCAATGGAAAATTCACCCAGTCTTTAGCTCTAGCGGCAGCATCAAAATTATCATAATAAGAAACAGGTCGCATATTAACTCCATACGATTGAGCAATATTAGTATCATTATTAGTGGAATCATCGAATGCTAAATCCACAATAACCTGTGCAAAGAAAATACTGTCTGGTGCTATAAACGGTGTTAAGAATGTTAAATCTGCAGAATCTGCAGGTGCCACATTCAACCCATTAAATGTTTCCGTATTTGTTTTAATTAAATTATAAAATCGGTCAAAAATATTATACGTCGCATTGATAGTAGTAATAGGATGAACACCAAAATTCTCTATTTCAAATTTCAAATTATCATTTACTCTAGGTGTAAACGGAGCACGATAAACTTCTGTTACAGCTGCATTATATTCAGGACCATTGTATATATAGAAATCATCAATCGCAATATCTCCTCGAATACCGCCTTTCCCAGCTTTTGCTCGAAGTCTAATTTGAACTACACGATCTCTATAATTATAAAAATTAATTTGTTTCAATCTCCAAAAATCACCTTGATCTCCAATAATAGGGGGTGAAACATCTAGCACCCAGCCTGGCAAATTTTCATCGTAAATATCAATGTGTAATTCATCGATATGTTGTCCATGCATGTGATACCAGAACTCCAATGTAGGGTTTGGCGTTTCAAAGAAGTCCAAGCATGGAGAAACCAAATGAGCCTCTTGACCAACATGATCCTTTGCTTGAAGATACAAGAATTTAATGCCTGATTTTCCTCCATGAGGCCCGGTACCGGGGGTCAATGTAGTGTCTACTCCTACCCACCAATCGTGGAAATCACCTTGTAAATTCACCCAGTTGTTATACATTTTTCCAGTTTGATCCAATGGAAATGTTTCAAAATCTTCTTTGTATGGAAAAATAAACTCAGGTAACTGCTGACAAGGTTGTGGCAAGTCAGGGTAAATAATCATGTATCGCTCTCCAGCTAATGGAAAACGTGTTCTATTGAAACATCCACTCGCATCGGTAAACATGAGTGAATATCGAATAGAATCACCCACGTTTGCTAAAGGAATTGTTCCTCTAAAGTTAGATGCAGACACATTTACCATAGGCACGGTGTCTCTTATAATCAAAGCTCTTGGTGTACTGTTGTCATATCGAGAGTAAGCCACATATGTAGAACTAAGTAAGATTCCAGACTGATCTGTCACAGTAGAAATAAAATCAAAGGGACCAGTATCGTAAACACGACCATCACCGTATGAACCAGGATATGATGTAGGAGCAGATAAATTTACTGCAGGAGGAAACAATTCACAAAAGGCTCCTGCAACAATTACATTGTCAAGAAACCACCCTGCTCTTCCTGCAGGACCAGATTGGGAATTTGGCATATTTCTTAATGCGAAACGAATCAACACATTCGGTTGCCCCCCAGCCAACGCAGAAATATCAAAATTTTCCTTTCTAAACCAAGTTGGTTGAGGATACGCTACTATATTGGCAGCTGTTGGAGTTCCTCTCCATCCAATAACATCGGACAATTCTGACCAACTACTATCGGCCAACATATTGGTTTGTCCTTGATAGTTGGTATTCTTTTTTCCTAAATGAATCCAAGTCAACCCCTTATCAACTGACAATTCTACCCAGCATCTATCCAACCCTTCGATCTTAGCGACATGATCAAAACTCAACAAAGCTGAAACATAAGGCGCCATATTTATTGTATCTGTAGTCAGATAAAGAATTTCATTATCAACCACCTTTGCAGAATCACTGCTATAAGGAGTACTTCCTTGAGCACCTACTAAATTAGTAACCGCCCAACGATTATTGTTCAATCCAGAAGCGGAAGAAGAAGTCATTTTGACAACCGGACCATCGAATCGCTCTTCAAAAACATTGACTGTGGGCGTTTGTCCGAAAGAATAAAATGCAATGCTAGAGAGCATTACTGTGAGTGTAAAGGTAAAGAGTTGTAGACTTCTTCTCATCTTAAAATCGATTAATTATTTAAAGTTGGGCTAATTTAATTATAGTATCATAATTATACAACTTAAATCTTTCTTCAATACTACAAAGTAGCCCTTTTCAGTAGTTGTGAATTGTAGACGCAAAAACCTCTGATGTGGTTGCATCATTTTTTATCCAGATGCAAAATGTTACTTTTGCTCTAAATTAAAAGACATTTCAAATGAATATAAGAGCAAACAACCCTGAGCTAACTAGCTGGATTGAAATAAATGAAGGTTCGGATTTCCCTATTCAAAACCTTCCGTTTGGTATCATAAGCAATGAAAAAAAGTCGAAAAGAGTGGCCTCTCGAATAGGAAATAGCGTGATCGATCTTCAATGCCTAGCGGAATTGGGCTATTTTGATGGAATTGATACGGAACAAATTTTCAACCAAGATTCTTTAAATAAATTTATTGAGAAAGGAAAAGGCTATACGCGCGCCATCCGCGACCGTATTTCAGAAATTTTCACCAAAGGAAATGATGAATTAAGAAAAAAAGAGAACGCCTTATTAGAAGTGATTACTCCTATTGATAGAGTTGAAACTCATTTAGCTGCAAAAATTGGCGATTATACCGACTTCTACTCTAGTATTGAACATGCTACCAATGTGGGAACGATGTTTAGAGATCCGGACAATGCCTTATTACCGAACTGGAAATATATTCCGGTTGGATATCATGGCCGATCCTCTTCAATTATCAATTCAGGAGTGGCAATTCATCGACCAAAAGGGCAACAAAAACCCAATGATGGCGCTCCCGTTTTTGGCGCGTGCAAGCGACTGGATTTTGAATTAGAAACGGCATTTATTACCTATCCAGGCAAAGAGTTGGGTGATCACATTTCTCCTGATGAAGCGGACAAATTTATTTTTGGAATGGTCCTTTTTAATGATTGGAGTGCAAGAGACATTCAAAAATGGGAATATGTGCCATTGGGACCATTTTTAGCAAAAAACTTTGCTTCTTCTATTTCATCGTGGGTAGTAACAATGGATGCGTTGGAGCCTTTTAGAGTAGCAGGTCCCACACAAGAGCCTGCAGTTTTTCCTTATTTAAAATTTCAAGGAGACAAAAATATTGACATCAATTTAGAAGTTTCAATTCAACCGGAAGGAAGTATTGAGTCTGTTGTTTCTAAATCGAATTATAAATACATGTATTGGAACATGGAACAGCAATTGGCACACCATACCATTAATGGCTGCAACATAAATGCAGGAGACATGTATGGAAGTGGGACTATTTCAGGACACACTCCTGACTCTTACGGATCTATGCTAGAATTAGCTTGGAATGCTACAAAACCCATAAAGCTTGCTGACGGTTCAGAAAGAACATTCATCAATGATGGCGATACTGTTATTATGCGTGGATTTGCTGAAAAAAATGGAATAAGAGTTGGATTTGGAGAAGTTTCTACTAAAGTACTTCCGACAAAATAAGATAAGACACTAAAAAGTAAAGGCTCATTTCTTGCGAAATGAGCCTTTTTTTATGTTTGATGTTTTTATTGAGCTTGCGAAGCAAACTATTATTGATACATTGTTTTATCGTCTAATTGATAAATTAATCTAATCAATCTTCCTCAATCAAAACAAACACTTCTTCGTTGTCTTTTTTCATGAGGTATTTTTCACGCGCAAACTTCTCCAAGGATTTAGGATTGGTTTGCAATTCTTTTAAATCTTGAGTGACAATCTTAATTTCTTCTTCATAAAACTCTCGTTCATTGTCTAGCTTATTTAATTCAAACTGGTATTGCATTTGAGCGATCCAATTGTTTTGATCAAAAAATGACAACCACACAATGAATACAATAAACGTAAACACATACTTATTCCTAAAGATCGGTGGTATTTTTTTCCAGAGTCTATTCATCTATTCAAAACTAATCATAAAGTTGTATCCCAAAAAAAAACGCCTGTTAAAATCTTAACAGGCGTTTGTTAGTTTTTCTTCCAATGGAATTATCCTAAGAATGGATATTTATAATCTACAGGAGTTACAAAAGTTTCTTTCATCGTACGAGCAGAAACCCAACGCATTAAGTTTTGCATGGCTCCAGCTTTATCATTCGTACCAGACTTTCTAGCTCCACCAAATGGCTGCTGTCCTACAACGGCACCTGTTGGCTTATCATTAATGTAGAAATTTCCGGCTGCATTTACCAATCGCTTACACATGTGCTCGATTACAATTCTATCTTTTGCAAAGATAGCACCTGTTAAAGCGTATGCATTGTCATCCACTAAATCCAATGTGGCTTCAAAATCTTTCTCTTCGTAAACATAAATGGTAATTACTGGCCCAAAGATCTCTTCACACATCGTTGTGAATTTTGGATCTTTTGCCAAAATTACTGTTGGCTCAATAAAATATCCTTTTGACTTATCGTATCCGCCACCTGCAATAATTTCTGCACCCGAAGAATTTTTAGCCCCATCAATATAACTCGCGATACTATCGAATGCTTTCTCGCTAATTACTGCATTCACAAAATTAGAATAGTCTTCAGGAGAACCCATTTTGAACGACTTTACATCTGCTACTAATTTTTCTTTCACAGCTGGCCATAAGCTAGAAGGAATGTAAGCTCTAGATGCTGCTGAACATTTTTGTCCTTGGAATTCAAATGCACCTCTAGAAATACCAGTTGCTATTTGAATAGGATTTGCAGATTCATGAGCAATGATAAAATCTTTACCACCTGTTTCTCCAACTATTCTTGGGTAACTCTTATACGTTGAGATATTGTTCCCGATTGTTTTCCAGATATTCTCAAAAACTGCAGTAGATCCTGTAAAGTGGATTCCTGCGAAATCTTTGTGACTAAAAATGATATCACCTGCATCTGGACCGTTTACATACACTAAGTTAATCACTCCAGCAGGCAAACCTGCTTCGATTAAGATTTCCATAATGACTCTTGCAGAATAAATTTGAGTATCTGCTGGTTTCCAAACCACTGTATTTCCCATCATTGCAGGAGCTGCAGGCAAGTTTCCAGCTATTGCAGTAAAGTTAAATGGAGTCAATGCAAACACAAAACCTTCTAATGCTCGGTATTCCAACTTATTCCAAACGCCAGGGCCTGATTCTGGTTGCTCAGTATAAATCTGACGCATAAACTGCACATTGTATCTGAAGAAATCAATGATTTCACAAGCTGAATCAATTTCTGCTTGAAATGCATTTTTTGATTGTGCCAACATAGTCGCACCATTCAATTTTGCTCTATATGGACCAGCAATTAATTCTGCTGCTTTTAAAAATACTGAAGCTCTATGCTCCCATGAAGTATTTGCCCATGACTCTTTTGCTTCCAAAGCTGCATCAATCGCCATTTTTACGTGCGATTTGTCTCCTTTATGAAACTGACCTAAGTTATGTTGATGATCATATGGAGGGTGCATGCTTACTGTATTTCCAGTTCGCACTTCTTTTCCTCCGATGTACATCGGTACATCTATAGGTGTAGCTTTCATTGTCGCTACTGTTTCTTGTAATTCTTTTCGTTCTGGAGAACCAGGCGCGTAGCTTAATATAGGCTCGTTTATTGCGATTGGTGTTTTAAAAATAGCATTTGACATATTCTTATAATTTAAATATTCGTATCGTAAAATTGAAAGGCAAAATTAAGACTTCAAAACGGTGATAGCAAGTTCAAGTGTTACTGCTTTATTGATAGATTTTTGCGGTATGGATTCCCATCAATTTTAATCGATGCAGTATACTTACTTTAAGGACTCCCAATCCATAAATAGAACTATTTTTAAAATTGATGGAAGAGCCTTCTTCAAAATATTTTGTAGGACATGTCACCTCAGCAATCTCATATCCTTTCATCAACAATTGAGAAAGCATTTGATTGTCGAAAATGAAATTGTCTGAATTTCCAGTTATATTAATGGATTGAATTGCTTCTTTTGTGAAAGCACGATACCCAGTGTGGTATTCCGATAGTTTAGCCCCAACCAATAAATTCTGAACAAAAGTCAACACGCGATTTGCAAAATATTTGTAGAAGGGCATCCCTCCTTTGAGTGCACCAGTACCCAGAATTCGCGATCCTAGCACCACGTCATAAAGCCCACAGGTCAACATTTCTGCCATAGCAGGAATTAATTTTGGTGTATACTGATAATCTGGATGCACCATAATAATGATGTCTGCTCCCAAATTCAATGCTGTTTCATAGCATGTTTTTTGGTTGCCTCCATACCCTTTATTCTGCTCATGTTTGATTACATGATTAATCCCTAATTCCTTCGCTTTTAAATAGGTGTCGTCTGAACTATTGTCATCCACGAGAATAACCTCATCTACTAAAGGAAATGGAATTTCTGCAAAAGTGCGATCTAAAGTTTTTGAGGCATTGTAGGCTGGCATCACCACTACCACCTTTTTATTGTTTAACATGTATCTAGTTTGGAACACAAATGTATAAAAATTGTTGTTTTTTAACCATTAGGGCATATCAATTGACTATATTTAGATTAATAATAACCAAATAAACACACAGAGATAACATGAAAAACCTTGCACTAATATTAATTTCATTTGCATCATTGAGCTTAAGTGCTCAAACATATTCCATTATTCAATCTACAGTTAGCCATGATGGCAAAACACAGACTTCATTAGAAGTAGACATTGCTCCGGAGCCAAAAGAGACAAGAAAGGCTTTTAAAAAATTCCTCAAAAAACAACACGATGTTAAACTAAAGCGAAGTGGCGATTTTTATGCTGTAAAACAATCTAAAGTTGTTGCTATCACAGATGTTCAGATCGACCTGTATGGCTCTTTTAAAGAAAACAAAGACGGAGGAACTCAAATGTCTTTATTTGCTAGAAAAGGGTATGATTTATACATTACCCCTACCTCAGATGGTGCTGCATTTTCTAATATAAGAACCCTCTTTCAAGATTTCTTGAACGGATATTTAGGAGAATATTATGAAGATAAGTTAGAAGATGCGGTTGACTTAAGTGGAGACTTAAAAAAGGATAAATCAAAGTTGACTGACAAAAACAAAGACTTGAATGATGACATAGAAGACAACAAAAAGGACATTGAGAAAATGACCAAAGAGAATAAAGATAAGTCAGAAGAAATTGAAGAAAACAAAAAAGAGTTGAAAAAGTTAGAAGAAAAAATCAACAGCTCAGATAAAGATGTTGAGCAGTTAAAATCAAAAAAAACAGGGTATTAAATAATATTCTTCAAATTAATATACCTTAGCTCCTGATTCTTCAGGAGCTTTTTTTATGTCTAAAAATAACTACAATTCACTTGCACCTCTGTATGACACCATCACTAATTTGGTTTTTAGAGGGCAACTATTGAAAGCACAAAAAGACCTTATTCACCAACTACCTGACAATGGAAAAATGTTATTCATTGGCGGAGGAACAGGAAGAACGCTCAAAGCTATCGAACAACTCAAACCTCAACTTTCGATCACATACATTGACGCTTCTTCAGAAATGATTTGCCGTTCTAAAAATCAATCAACTCTTACAACAACTAAATTTATCCGGGGAACCGAAAAAGATATTCCTGTTGAAAAATTCGACATCATCTGCACATTTTTCTTTTTAGATTTATTTCAACTTTCAGAAAGACAAGATGTATTTAACAAACTTAACTCGCATTTAAAAAATGATGGTCTATGGCTATATGCTGACTTTAATGTTGCTCAGAATTGGAGGCAAAAAGGAATTGAATTCATCATGTTTCAATTTCTAAAACTAACCACCAACATCACTACTCATCGAATCGAAAACTACCCCCAACATTTCAAAACAGATAGCTTTGAGCTTCAATCTCAGAGGAATTATTTTGGGAATTACATTTCAAATGCCGTATACAAAAAAAGGGGAAACTGAATAATTCAGCTTCCCCTTTTCAACATACTATTTAGTGAATCGACTTAGTCTACTCGTTTCCAAGTTTGCGTTCTAAAGAAGAATGCAATGTAACCTCTAACTTGTAAATCGCCGTCTTCTAGCCATAATTTACAATCGTAGATGGTGCCTTTTTTTGGATCTAATATTTCTCCATCATCCCACTCATTATCATCTTTATCGAATTCCATTCCTGTAATAATGGTCATTCCGATTATTTTTTTATCTTTTCTGTAATCTTCACATTTGTCACAAACTGGATCTTGGTCTTCTCCTGGCTCACGAAACAACTTAACAATTTTACCGTAGGCTTTTCCATCTTTCTTATAGATTTCCACAATCGACTTAGGCTTCCCTGTTTCGTCATCGATGGTTTTCCATTTTCCAAAAATATCGCCTTGAGCATATGCTGAAACAGCAAAAATTGAAGCGAAAAAAGTGAGCATAATTAATTTAATCTTCATTTTTTTTCTTTTAAGTTTAGCTAAAAATACAATTTCTTTTGAGTTATTCCACGTTTGGTAACGGAGCTAAACGGGAATTTTCACTTTTACTAAACAAATTAGGGGCCATTTTTACAGACTCAAAATAACTTAAAGATGCTGTCCCTAATAATTTATCCATTTCTCCCGCTTCATTCCACGTCCATAAATTCCAGGTCGTTGCGATTGGTATTCCTTTAAAATCTACAAAATTCTCATAGGTTAGGCAGTGAGGATCTGAATTGGCTTTCTCCAAATCCTTACCATAAGTCACTATATAGGCCATTCCAGCCAATAAATGAGTCGACTGGTCCTTATATAGAATATACCAATCGTCAGGAGTATCACCTATATTTTCTTCAAAAGTCAATCTTGCAGCATCAAAATCGACACTATTCAATTGTCGAGTCCCTTGCTTTTCAATCTTCGTTCCGGGATCAGATAATTTATAAGCTGCGGTTAAAAAGTAAGGCCAAGTCAACACATCAAATCTCGCTCTCTGGTAGGACGACGTATCAGGACTGATGTATACATTCTGACCATCATAAAGCATTACCGTACCGTCTTCAGATTCCATTCTAGTTTTACCACCATTCGGTGTGGTATACATCACTCCTTTGAATCTAACTTTCCCACCAAAAACCAACTCAATATTGGTTTTAAAAACTTCTTGAGCGTGCCATTTTTTAGCATGATGTGCTTTCTCTATGGAGTAATAGAATGCGGTAGTATCCTGCACTTCTTCCGCCTCTGTTGATTCTTCATGATCATTCGACTCAGTAGAATTGGATTGGCAAGCAGCTAATCCCAAACTTACTATCGCGGCAATAAATATCTTTTTCATTTTATTAAAATTTCAGAATAACTAGAAACAAAAAGAACGCGATAAATCGCGTTCTAAATTGCTTTTATTTTATTTACATATTTCTTCTATACTGACCACCTACATTAAACAATGAGTGGGTAATCTGACCTAACGAGCAGTATTTAGTTACTTCCATCAACTCTTCAAATAAGTTCTCATTGGCTATGGCTTTTTCCTGCAACTCACGCAACAACTTCTCTGAACGATCTGAGTTTTTAGTTTGCAAAGCTTCTACCATTTCAATTTGATATACCTTTTCTTCTTTTGTTGCTCGAATGACTTCTCTTGGCAACACAGTAGGAGATCCTTTTGAACTCAAGAAAGTGTTTACTCCAATAATTGGGAACTCACCTGAATGCTTTAGGCCCTCGTAATACAAACTTTCCTCTTGAATTTTACTACGCTGATACATGGTTTCCATTGCACCTAAAACGCCACCTCTCTCGGTGATTCTATCAAATTCTGACAAAACAGCTTCTTCAACCAATTCTGTTAATTCTTCGATGATGAATGACCCTTGCAATGGATTCTCGTTCTTCGCCAAACCTAATTCACGGTTAATGATTAACTGAATCGCCATAGCACGTCTTACACTTTCTTCTGTAGGAGTGGTAATTGCTTCATCGTACGCATTCGTATGCAATGAATTACAGTTGTCGTAAATTGCATAAAGTGCTTGAAGAGTAGTCCTAATGTCATTAAAATCAATCTCCTGAGCATGCAACGAACGACCAGAAGTTTGAATGTGGTATTTCAACATTTGTGCTCTTGCATTCGCTCCGTATTTATTCTTCAACGCTTTACTCCAGATTCTGCGTGCTACTCTACCAATTACTGCATACTCAGGATCGACACCATTTGAGAAGAAGAACGACAAGTTTGGACCGAAATCATTGATGTCCATTCCACGACTTAAATAATACTCTACATAAGTAAATCCATTGGCAATCGTAAATGCCAATTGTGTAATTGGGTTGGCTCCGGCTTCCGCAATGTGATAACCTGAAATAGAAACAGAATAGAAATTCCGTACGTTTTCACGAATGAAATATTCCTGAACATCGCCCATTAATCGCAAAGCAAATTCTGTAGAGAAGATACATGTATTCTGAGCTTGATCTTCTTTTAATATATCCGCTTGAACGGTTCCTCTAACTTTCGTAAGCGTTGTTTTCTTAATTTCTGCATATACATCAGCTGGTAGCACTTGATCACCAGTAACACCTAACAACATTAATCCTAGTCCGTCGTTTCCTTCAGGTAATTCTCCTTGGTACTTCGGACGAGCTGTTCCTTTATCTTTGTAAATTTTTACAATCTTAGCTTCTACTTCTTTTTCTAATCCATTCTCTTTAATGTAAAACTCACATTGCTGATCAATGGCAGCATTCATAAAGAAACCCAACAACATCGGCGCAGGACCGTTGATGGTCATAGAAACTGAAGTCATTGGATCTGATAAATTAAATCCAGAATACAATTTCTTAGCATCGTCTAAACAACAAATAGAAACACCCGCATTACCAATCTTTCCATAAATATCAGGACGGTAAGCTGGGTCATTTCCGTATAAAGTTACCGAATCAAATGCCGTAGACAATCGTTTGGCTGGCATAGAAAGTGACACATAGTGAAAACGTCGATTGGTTCTTTCCGGGCCGCCTTCACCTGCAAACATTCTTGTTGGATCTTCCCCTTCACGTTTAAATGGGAACAAACCCGCCGTGTATGGAAATTCTCCAGGAACATTTTCCTGTAAATTCCACTTCAATATATCTCCCCAAGAGCGATACTTTGGCAACGCTACTTTTGGAATCTCAGAATGAGAAAGCGAAGTGGTATGTGTTTTAATTTTTAATTCTTTATCTCTTACCTTAAAGGTAAAAATTGGCTGCTTGTATTTGTCTTTTTTGGCTTCCCACTCTTCTAATAACACCCAGTTCTTAGGGTCTAATTCCAACTTAACCGTTTCAAAAGACTCTTGCAATCCTTTTACTAAACGATCTTTATCATCCATTTTGGAATCCTTTATCGTTTGAATAGAATTATGCAATCCATATAGCTGCTCTGCTACATTTGCTTGAGTTTCTACCCACTTATCGTAGCTTCTATTGTTTTCAGAAATTTCAGACAAATAACGAACTCGACTCGGAGGAATAATGAAAATCTTCTCAGACATCTCATCAGTAATTTCCAAAGTAGAATTTAATCCAGCTTTAGTTACTGACTCTACTTTCGCCATTAAAGATCGGTACAATTGGTTCGTACCTGGATCGTTAAATTGTGAAGCAATGGTTCCGAAAACAGGAATATCTTTATCGTCTTCTTCCCACATTAAGTGGTTGCGTCTGAATTGTTTTTTTACATCTCTAAGGGCATCTAAGGCCCCTCTTTTGTCGAACTTATTGATGGAAACCAAGTCTGCGAAATCCAACATATCAATCTTTTCCAATTGAGTAGCTGCTCCAAACTCAGGAGTCATTACATATAAACTCACATCAGAGTGATCGGTAATTTCTGTATCCGACTGACCAATTCCGGAAGTTTCCAAAATGATTAAATCATATTCAGCTGCTTTTAAAATAGAAATAGCTTCTGCCACATATTTAGACAATGCTAAATTAGACTGACGCGTAGCCAACGATCGCATATACACTCGATCATTTTTAATGGCATTCATCCGAATTCTGTCACCTAAAAGTGCTCCACCAGTTTTTCTTTTAGAAGGATCTACTGAAACAATTGCAATCGTTTTATCTTCGAAATCCAATAGAAAACGACGAACCAACTCATCCACTAAAGAAGACTTCCCAGAACCACCTGTTCCTGTAATTCCCAAAATTGGCGTCTTTACTTTCGAAGCCATTTCATGCACTTTATCCAAAGCTGCTTTACTCTCCTCAGGAAAGTTTTCTGCCGCTGAAATTAATCGGGCAATAGCTGTTGCTTTTTTTGATTTTAAGTGATCGACTTCATCCGTAATGTCTTTTCCAGTTGGGTAATCCGAACGCTCAACTAAATCGTTAATCATTCCTTGCAACCCCATAGAACGACCATCATCAGGAGAATAAATTCGCTCAATACCATATTCCTGCAATTCTCTAATTTCTTCTGGTAGAATTACACCACCTCCACCACCAAACAATTTGATGTGGCCTGCGCCATTTTCTACTAATAAATCACGCATGTATTTGAAATACTCCACGTGACCACCTTGATAAGATGTCATGGCAATTGCGTTAGCATCTTCCTGAATGGCAGTATCAACAACTTCTTGCACACTTCTATCGTGACCTAAATGAATTACCTCAACGCCAGTAGCTTGAATAATTCTTCGCATCACATTGATGGCTGCATCATGCCCATCAAACAATGAGGCTGCAGTTACGATTCTAACTTTATTTATTGGTGTATATGGTTTCGCGTCTATCATTTCTTGAAATTTTAAGAACACAAATTTACACTTTTCAGGTCTTAGATTAAAAAGATTTTAATAGCTTTGGTAACTATCAGTTAGACTTCACTTTATTACTTTCCCTAAACCACCTATTTTATGAAAAAAGCATTTTTACTTCCATTTGCGATTCTTTCTACTATTATATTGGCAGGACAATCCATAGATACAGATCGACCTACTCAAGGGGCCAGTGCCCTTGTTATCCCTAAGGGAAGTTTTCAAATTGAAGGAGGTTTGGCTGCTGCTAAGACTACCATTAAAAGCAACGATAACTATAGAGTATTTCAATTTGCTTTACCAACAACTACATTTAGATATGCTTTTGTAAAGAATATAGAATTTCGTTTAGTTGCTCAAATTAATCACTTTGATGAAAAATTTAAATACTCAAACTTTGGCAGAACTCAATCATATACCTTTACCGGCATAAGCGATCTTCAACTTGGATTTAAGTTCCAACTTCTTAATAAAGAGGACAAACGCTTAAAATTAGGTTGGTTAACTCACATTTCTACTCCTTCAGGAACAGAGCGATTTAGCAATGAGAGTTTTGGAATAAACAATAGACTTTTAATCTCTCACAAAATAGGAGATGCGGTTACTTTGGGTTACAATTTAGGGCATACTTATTATGAAGAGGGATTCCATCAAGTATTCGCATCTATTTCAGCAACAGTTAAGATTAAAGAACGGTTTAGCGTATTTATTGAGGAGTACTTATATGCAAGAGAAGGTCTTGGCAATCCGGCTATAGATTACATAGCCAATATAAATGGTGGAGTTACATTCTTGGCTAAAGACAACCTTCAAATTGACTTATCAATAGGGAGTAATCTAAATCTAGAAGATGAAGATTTCTTTAGACATTCTCGATTTATCTCAGCTGGTGTAAGCTGGTTGATTCAAAAAAAGAAGTAGAAAAGTCTTTTCCTTTTTGCTCGACCTTAGTCTTCCTTTCTTCGTAAATTTGACGAATCAAAACGAAGAAATATTATGGCTCAGTCGCTTATCGCAAAATACAATATTCCAGGTCCACGCTACACTTCTTATCCTACCGTTCCCTATTGGGATGAAGTTGGAATTAGTTTAGAGGCTTGGAAAAAGTCGGTTAAATTATCATTTGATGAGAGCAATGCAAAAGAAGGCATTAGCCTTTACGTGCATTTGCCATTTTGCGAAAGCTTATGCACTTTCTGTGGTTGCAATAAAAGAATTACAAAAAATCACGAAGTTGAAGATCCATACATCACCGCAGTTTTAAAAGAATGGGATTTGTATTTAGAGTTATTGGGAGAAACGCCTGTCATCAGTGAGATTCACTTTGGTGGTGGCACTCCTACTTTTTTCAGTCCTGATAGTTTGAGAAAACTAATTTTAGGATTGACCTCAAAAGGAATTATTCCTGAGAATCATTCTTACAGCTTTGAAGGTCATCCAAACAACACCAAGATGGAACACTTGAAAGTGATGAACGAATTAGGTTTCAATCGTGCTAGCTACGGTGTTCAGGATTTTGATCCGAAAGTACAAAAAACGATTAATCGAGTTCAACCATTTGAAGTAGTGGAAGAAGTCATTAAAAATACTAGAACTGCCGGATACACTTCCACTAGTTTTGATTTGGTTTATGGATTACCACACCAAACAAAAGATAGCATCATTGATACTATCAATAAAGTAAGAGAATTAAAGCCAGATCGGATTGCTTATTACAGTTACGCTCACGTGCCATGGATCAAAGGAAATGGACAACGTGGATATGATGATGCAGACCTCCCAAAAGACGATGAAAAGAGAGAATTATACGAGATAGGATATCAGTTGCTTTTGGATTCCGGCTACAAAGAAATAGGCATGGATCACTTTGCCTTAGAAACAGACAACATGTATGTTTCTATGAAGAACAAAGAGCTACACCGAAACTTTATGGGTTACTCAGCTTCTAAAACACAACTGATGATAGGATTGGGTGTTTCTTCCATTAGTGACAGTTGGTATGCGTTTGCACAAAATGTAAAAACCGTAGAAGAATACTATAAAATAATAGAAGAAGGTAGAATTCCAATCTTCAGAGGTCATGAATTAACCGAAGAGGATTTAGTCATCAGAAGGCACATTTTGGAAATTATGTGTCACTACGAAACTTCTTGGGCGAACGAAGAAAGCTACCATGAAATTATTGATGAATGCATTCCAAGGTTGGAAGAGTTGATTGAAGATGGATTCTTAGAATTAGGAAATAAAAGCTTGAAAGTAACAGAAGCGGGAAAGCCTTTTATTCGAAATATTTGTATGGCTTTTGACGTAAGATTGATTCGGAATAAGCCACAGACGCAGTTGTTTTCGATGACGATATAGGGGTAAGAACGCTTCGCTTTTAGAAGTTAGATGTTAGACCGCTGCGCTGCTAGAGGAAAAAAGTTAAATCAATTGGTATTCTTCACTTAGTGAACTTTGCGAAATCTTTGTGGGCTTTGCGGTTAAACTTTGGTTTTGTTAAGTGCATTTTAGTTGTTCTTAGATGATTTAGGGTAAACAATAAGATAAAAAATGAAAAGAATAGCGGTTTTAGGTGGTGGGATTAGTGGATTAAGTGCTGCTAATTTTTTAATTCGAGAAGACATTGAATTGACTGTAATCGAGCAATCCAACCAAGTGGGCGGGTTAATGAATACTGTTACCAAAGAGGGTTACCATCTAGAAACTGGTCCTAACTCTGTAATGCTTAATAATCCTGAGTTCTTGGATTTGCTTAAAAATTTAGACCTAGTCGATTCTATTATTTACCCAGAAGAAGTCGCGGCTAAGAGTCGATTCATATTGATGGGAAAAAAGCCAGTTGCGCTTCCTTCAGGCCCTGGAAATTTATTAGGTAATAAAGTAATTGGTTGGGGAGGCATTGCCACCATTTTAAGAGAACCATTCCAAAAAGCCAACAGATATTCTGCTGATGAATCATTGGCTTCGTTTTGCAAAAGAAGATTCAGTACTTCCCTTTTTGACAATGTAATTGCACCTTTTGTTACCGGAGTTTATGCAGGTGACCCAGAAAAAATGAGTGCTAAATTTTCTATGAAAGCATTATGGGAAGCTGAAAAAAACCACGGCAGCATCATCAAGGGGATGATGAAGTCGATAAAAGAAAGGAAAGCCGATCCTAGACAGCAAGAATTGCCGAAGCAAAAGATGATCAGCTTCAAAGATGGACTTAGAACAATTCCTGAATTGATTCAATCCAAACTAAGGAATCGACTAAAGTTAAATTCATCAGTTACTTCCATTGAGAAATTAGAAAATGGCTATCGAATTTCTTACACTCAAAATGAACAACAACATCAATTAGAAGTGGATCATATCGTAAGTGGCTTACCGGCCTATGTTGAAGCAAATTTTTGGAAAGACTCCCACCCTCGTTTTACTGAACAATTAAACCAAGTTTATTACGCTCCTACTGTTGCAATACACTTGGGATATGATAAAAAGCAAGTTAAAAACCAAGCACCCGGATTTGGCATTCTCACTAGAGTAATGGAACAAAAAAGCTTCTTGGGCATCTTGTTTATTAATCGTTTTTTTCCACACAATACGCCAAAAGAGAAAGATTTATTTGCTATTATAATCGGTGGAGCTCGATCACCAGAATTGACCCAACTTCCTCAAGAAGCATTAATAGAAAAGATCAAAACTGAATTAGCTGAGATTATGGAAATTTCTGGCGAACCCGAATTGGTGAATTACATCAAATGGGAGAAAGGAATTCCGCAGTATAATTTAGGCCATGAGGACTTAGTCACTGAAGAAGCAAAGTTCTGTCTAGACAATCCAAATTATCAGATCATCGGAAATTACATTCATGGAGTTTCTGTAGCCGACTCTATCAAAAAAGGAGTGTTAGCAGCTCAAAAAATTACGGCTTAAAACTTATAGGAAATCGCATTTTTTAAGACATAAATGGTCTCTGGAATCTCAAATGCTGGACGAGAATCGTAAATCAATGTATAGATCACTTTGAGTGATAATTTATCAGTCAAGCCAATATTAAAAGTGGTTTCATTTGACAATCGATAATCTTTAAAATTCCAAATCTTAGGCTGGTAATAGGTCGTACTGCTCAAGTTTACATTTTTTGTAATGTTATATTTAAACGACAAATAAGCACTGAGTCGAACAGTCGCCTCAGACCCTAATCCCTCTTTTAGTTGCTCGTATTCAAACATTGTAAGCAATCCAGCATTGATGGCTAAAGAGTCTGTATCGAGCAATGCATATCGAGGTCCTGCCCCTAACAAATACCTCCAATCAATTTTCTGAACACCATTGTACTGACTTTGTGTAAACGCTTCCCACCGAAACTTGTCGCTTACAATTTTATTGTAACGTAAATGCTGAAATCCACCATTCACAAAATTTTCTCCATCGGCTTTCACCAAATTAATTTCATTGAAGAATAAAAACAAATGCTCCGCTTTACGATAGCGCGCTTGAATCCGATTGCCTAATTGATAAAGAACTGAAGTATTTTTATTGATATTAAAATTAAAATCGGCCTGACCACTAAACCCCATTTCAGGTGCATTCTGTCGCTGGTCTTCGATGTTTACTATTTGAGAAAAAATGGAAAACGGGAGAAAAAAAAAGAAAACAATTGCAAAGTACTTCATCAAAAATTAGCCATTTTGGGCTTTATAATCGTGGTAAAGCTGGTGTATTATACCATCGGCCAACCCCACTTTAGGAACCAAAATTCCTGAAATTTTAACCTGTTTCAACGTATTTAGAAAGAGATTTGCCGCAGGAATAATAACATCTGCTCTATCGGGACGAAGCCCAAGTATTTCTATTCGATCTTCTAAAGTAAAAGATTCTAAATGATCTTTTAAATGCTTCAGTTTTGCATTCTTTAAAATCTTCATCGGAGGCAGTTCACTTAATTTAAACAGCTTATTAATGTTTCCACCTGAACCAATCACCAAATCAGGGTCAAACTTTTTGCCGACCATCTTGAGCCAGCTATTCATCTCCTCCCATACTCCTTCTTTCACGATATTATCTCTCAATCGAATAGTTCCAATGTTAAAAGATCGTGCAATCAATTTAGCCCCATCTTTGAAAACAGTATACTCGGTACTACCGCCACCAACATCCATATAAAGGTATGTTTTGGAAGTATCTAAAGCATCCGCTATATGAGTTTGAAAGATTAGTTCTGCTTCAGATTCCCCATCAATAATATTCAATTGAACACCAGACTTTTTGAAAATCCGTTTGATTACATCAGGTCCATTTTCGGCATCGCGCATTGCAGATGTGGCACATGCTTTATAAGAAACTACATCGTATGCTTCCATTAAATTGCGGAAAGCCAACATGCTCTTGATTAGCTTTTCTTCTTTCTCTTCGCTAATTCTATTCAGATTAAAAGAGTCTTCCCCTAAACGGATTGGAATACGTATCAGTGAGGCTTTCTTAATTATGGGACCGCTCTGTGTTTCGTAAACATTACTAAACAATAACCGAATTGCATTAGAACCAATATCAATAGCCGCAAACCTCAACGTTTCTACCATCATCCAAATTTAATGGATTTAACCGGAAGAGTTCTAAAGAGAAGATTATAATATTGATTAATCAGTTAGTTTATAAATCATACTTCACCCTTCATTGTCTTTAAAGAATAATGATACTCAACTTTACAGCAATAAAATAGCACTCAAAATATAGAATATTACACAACCCTTACTTTGTTTTTTACAAAGTAAAAAAGAGGCTGACTAAAATGAATTAGACAGCCCCACTAGAATCTCTTAATAATTTTTACTATTGCTTGACTATTTTTTTGATAGTCACCTCATTGTTCTGAATAATTCGAACAAGATAAATTCCATTCTTATGGTTGTTCAAGTCAATATTTAATTCACCATTAAAAACATTCTGCTGACCAACAACAACTCTTCCTGTTAGGTCGACAACTTCAACCGTAACAACGTCATCAGTATTACCTATTTTCACAAAGAAGTTTCCTGAAGATGGATTCGGATAAATGTTAACATCTAACTCCATTTCTTCTTCAATTTCCACTCCTGATTTAGTTCTAAAATCAGGATCATCTCCTTCACCGTCAATAGTACACTCCTCAAATCTGTAGTAAAATTTCTTTGTCTTTAAAGAATTACGTACTTGATAAGTTACTTCATAACGCTGTCCTAATGCGAATGCACCAAACATAGCATTTAGATTATACTCGGAAGCAACTGGCCCAGACACCCAGTTTGTAGTTTGCAATGCACCTGTAGCAACGTAAGAGGCATTTACAGGTTGAACAGAAATCTTATATTCATCTACTGATTCAGTACAACTTGTATTCAACTTCATTGCATTAAATCGACACCGCTTATAAAGAGTATATACAGCGACATTCCCTCCTATTACAGGAACAAATTCATGAATATAACCATTGTTTGTAAGGCTTCCGCAAATACCTGCATCCTTAATTTCAAACCAGAAATATTCAGGATACCAACCTGAACCAGCAACTACAGTAACTATGTAAACTTTACCTTTAACTAATCCAGGAGTATAAAATCCATCTAAATCGATAGTACCTGCTTGGCCATTAATAACTCCCGATGAAACTGTGTTAGTAGAAGCCCAAGTAGCAAGGTTAAATTCTGAGATAGAATATCTCCAATTAGTTTCACATGAAGTTGGAGAAGCATCAAAATCAAGTACTCCTTTTGCATCTAATTGATGCACATCTACTACCCATCCACTATAGCCGGAACGAGAATCAACACTTAATACATCAACAAAATTACCAGCTGGGCTAGGATATGAAGTTGGTGCTATAAAACGTAGGTTGTTACTCCATTCGAAATTATAAGAGCCATATATTCCAAGCGTCTTTAATCTTCTTTGCGCTTTAATTTGATAGTAAGTATTCTCTTCTACATTTATGTCAAAGTATAAGTGAATAGCCTCTGTATTCCCACTATACTCTACAGCAGATGTAGAAAGAACGTAAGTTTTCGCGCCTACAAGATTGCCGCTACAATCAAACTTTTGCTTCCACAACTCAACATACATTTGAAGCTTACGGCTTGCATTATTAGCAGTACTATACCGAAATTTAATAGGATTCACTCCACATTTGGGGCTGTAATATTTAGAAACATAATTAGGTGTATTTAAGACTTGTTCAGTCTTGGTGTAAGTATCTACATCAGACATGTCATTTATTCGAAACTCATGTCCAAAGGAAGGAATGTAAGTGGGAACATCACATTGAGCTTTTCCAGTAAATACGAAACCTGTAAATAATACAGTTAAAATTGCAATTCGAAATTTTATTCTACTTTTCATGTAATTGGGTTTAGTTTATTAATAATATTAAAGACAAATGAACGAAAAAACATTCTAAAAATCAACACTTTCATAAAAATCGCCAAAAAACAAGCCCAAATAGGGCGAAAAAAACAGCCAAAACCTCATAAATATTAATAAATATTACTATAAAAACACCCAAACATAACACTACCTACTAAGACATAACTAGCTACAGAACATTAATTCTTACAAACTCGACATATCCATTGTAAATTCATGATTTAAACTGAGAAGTTTACAATGAGAAAACTAATGATAAAGCAAAGCAATTTTAACCAAAAAGAGCGCAAAGCATTTTACTAAGGGCGCAAAGAGACTCCCCAGATATTCATTTAGTAATTGATTGATTTCTCCCGCAGATCAGCCAAAAGGCGGACAAGTTCTCGCAAATTTTCGCAGAATGTATTCTCTGATGACTTTTAACCGCAAAGCGCGCAAAGGATTTCGCAAAGGGCGCAAAGTGAGTATCAACATCAATAGTTAGATTAATAAAATAAGCAATTGATTCAATGTTTTATTGACTTATTGTCACATTGACTTATTAATACATTGCTCCATTGATTAAATCGGTTTCTTCTTATTCAGGTATATTTGTTCTCCAGCCTTTGGTTGATACCCTTCGTCTACTCTATTTCTTCTCCACAGCTTTTTCAGCTTTACCCCATGCATCTGCGAAATCTCCAATAAGGTTTCTCCTGAATTAACAATATGAATATCCTTCTTTGCTCGACCTCTCTTAGGTTGAAGGTAAATAATGTCACCCAATTCAGGCGAATCCGTTTCTTCTAAGTCGTTGTATTTTGTAATTTGCCACAATCCCATATTGAATTCATCAGCAATAGACTCCAAATCATCACCTGATTTTGCGATAACATACTTGATATTGTTATCGTGGGTAGCGACTTTATGATTTCCATTTTTACTGGTGTAAGCCGATGAACCTCTATTCCCTTTCGATTTACTGTCCTTTTTACTAGCTAATTGTTTTTGATCCTTTTTATGCGCTTTTGGATCATCAAATTTGTACAACTCACTCTTTTCAATGATTCCAATTAACAAATCAGGATATTTGGGATTAGTGGCATAACCAGCTTTCTTCAATCCTTTTGCCCACCCTTTGTAGTCCGTAATTTTTAATTCGAATAGAAACGCATATCTATTTCTACCTGTTAGGAATGCAGAATGATCTTTATAACTTTCTATTACCTTTTTATACTTTCTAAAACATTCGTCTTTGGCATCATCATCCATTGTAAAAGTGGGGCCTTTCCAATCCGAATGGCACTTAATCCCAAAATGATTTTTGGCGTACCGCGCCAACGCACTATTTCCATCTCCTGATTCTAAAATTCCTTGCGCCAATGTAATGCTCGCAGGAATTCCTGTTCGTTGCATCTCTTCAATGGCATCATCTTTATATGCAGCAATATACTCGGCTCGAGTCATTCGCTTGGAGCCGGCTTGCGCAAATAGTAGAGTGGACAATAAAAAAGTAAATGTAAATAGTAAACTACGCATGTTATCAACTGGTGTTAATAAGATTAATTTGCAAATTTAAACGTAGTTGTAGCTGAAAAATTGAGCAAAATGAACAAGATATTAACAGTCAATTATTAACTCTAATGCAACTCTAACCCGAGTCGCTCTTCCATTCCTTTATTGCCCTGCACCCCACCAGTATGTATGGCTAAAATTTTTGTTCCAGGTGAGAAATAGTCCTGTTGGATCAAATCAGTTAATCCGAATAGCATTTTACCGTTGTAGATTAAATCCAATTGAATGTGATGATCCTTTTTGAATGTATTCACAAAATCAACTAATTCTGGTTTCACTTTGGCATAACCTCCAAAATGATATTGATTCAACATCTTCCAGTTGTTGTTATCAACGATATTATTATCTGCCAATATAGAAGTGAATTCATCGCCTACCTTCTCTCCTTTTAGCGCTGAAAAGATGAGTAATTGTTGGTGCTCCTCCAACACCGAATAAATTCCGGCTGAAGTGCCTCCACTTCCAAAAGGAGTAGCAATACAATCATAATCTTGCTCCCAATCTACTTTCATTTCAGCTACTCCTTTCATTGCCAAATAATTGGTTCCTCCTTCAGGAATTATAGAAACATCCCCAAATTGCTCCTTCAATCCCTCTAAAAATGAGGTATCTTCTTTTAGTTTATACTCGCTTCTGCTTATGTAATGTAATTCCATGCCATTGTTTACCGCAGTTTGTAGTGTCACATTTAGAGGTTGGTGTTCTTCGCCTCTAATTATTCCAATGGATTTTAAATTAGAAAGTTTAGCGGCTGCCGCAGTTGCTGCAATATGATTGGAATAAGCGCCTCCAAAAGTAAGAATGATCTTGTGACCTTGCTCTACCGCATTTTGAATATTGTATTTCAGCTTTCTGAATTTATTCCCACTTACTTCAGGATGCAACAGATCATCTCGTTGCAAAAACAAACGCACTTTTTTCGCCTCAAAAAGTGGAGAAAATAATTCTTGAACAATAGCGGTTTGTTGAGCGTTTACCATTCCTCAAAGTTATATCAAATAACCTTTAATTTACCGAACAAAATAAGATGCTTAATACTTTAAAGGTATATGTGATAAATGCCGAGCTACTCATAAACAAGCAAACAAAAAATTATGCAATTTGGAGTAGAAGCAGTAGTTTGCGACATTTAAGAGTCAAATCGGTATTAATCGAATTCGTTTCCAAATTGCTGCGTTGTTGATTAACTTTGTAAATTACACGAACCCTATGGATGGATTTTCACCTTTTGATAAACTAGACCCGGAAGACTATTATACGTCGAAAGAAGGGTATATTGTTTTTACTGAGAAGTACCACCTAAAGCGAGGCTATTGTTGCAAAAATGGTTGTAAACATTGTCCGTATGGGTTTAATAAAGCAAACAAAAAAAGATTTCAGAAATGAGTACAATGCAACTAGAAGATTTCAAAAAGTCAGTTTTAGAAGGAATACCACAATCAATTCCTGCAAAAAAAGAGTATGATCCCAATATCAATCACGCTCCTAAGCGAAAGGAAATTCTAAATCAGGAAGAGAAAAAGTTAGCTCTAAAAAATGCATTGCGCTATTTTCCGAAGGAACAACATAAAATATTGGCTGCAGAATTTGCTGACGAGCTAAAAACATACGGTCGAATATACATGTATCGTTTTCGTCCAGATTACGAAATAAAAGCAAGAAAATTCACCGACTTTCCTCATCAATCCAAGCAAGCAGCCGGCATTATGCTCATGCTGAGCAACAACTTAGATTACGCTGTAGCACAGCATCCTCACGAGTTAATTACTTATGGCGGAAATGGAGCAGTATTTCAAAACTGGGCGCAATATCGCTTAACGATGAAATATTTGGCGGAGATGACAGACGAGCAAACATTAGCATTATACTCAGGTCATCCGATGGGTTTATTTCCATCACATAAAGATGCACCAAGAGTGGTAGTGACCAACGGGATGGTAATTCCGAATTACAGTAAGCCAGACGATTGGGAAAAATTCAACGCTTTGGGCGTAAGTCAATATGGTCAGATGACAGCCGGGTCTTTTATGTACATTGGCCCACAAGGGATTGTGCATGGAACTACGATTACTGTTTTGAATGCAGGACGAAAAATTGCTAAAATTCCCGGAGAAGGTTTGGGTGGGAAATTATTCATCACTGCAGGTTTAGGAGGCATGTCGGGTGCACAACCAAAGGCTGCTAAAATTGCAGGTGCGGTGAGTATTACTGCAGAAGTGAATCCAAAAGCGACACATACCAGACACAGCCAAGGTTGGGTAGATGAAGTGTTCACCGATTTAGGTGAATTACTAGCTCGAACCAAACAAGCTCAGAACAATAAAGAAGCCGTTTCATTGGCTTACCAAGGTAACATTGTAGACTTGTGGGAGAAATTAGTCAAAGAAGATTTTCATGTCGATTTAGGTTCAGACCAAACTTCCTTACACAACCCTTGGGCGGGTGGTTATTATCCTGTAGGGATGAGTTTTGAAGAAGCCAACCGAATGATGGCGGAAGAGCCGGAAGCATTCAAAACAGCCATTAAAAATACATTAATAAGACACGCTGCTGCGATTAATAAATTGTCAGCGAAGGGCATGTATTTCTTCGATTACGGAAATGCATTTTTATTGGAAGCTTCCAGGGCCGGAGCTGATGTCATGAAAAATGAAGTCGAATTTAAATACCCTTCTTATGTTCAAGACATTCTTGGACCGATGTGTTTTGATTATGGATTCGGTCCTTTTAGATGGGTTTGTGCTTCAAACGACCCAAAAGACTTAATAATTACTGACCGAATTGCGACAGAAGTATTAGAAAAAATGGCTAAAACTTCACCACCTGAAATCACTCAGCAGATGCAAGACAACATTACTTGGATCAAAGCTGCAGGTGAAAACAAAATGGTTGTTGGTTCGCAAGCACGAATTCTATACGCTGATGCGGAAGGAAGAATGAAGATTGCTGAAGCATTTAATAATGCGGTTGCTTCTGGTGAATTGTCTGCTCCTATAATTTTGGGAAGAGATCACCACGATGTTTCCGGTACAGATTCTCCTTATAGAGAAACATCCAACATTTATGATGGATCACAATTTACGGCTGATATGGCCATTCAAAACGTAATCGGTGATTCGTTTAGAGGTGCCACTTGGGTTTCTATCCACAATGGTGGTGGCGTAGGATGGGGCGAAGTTATCAATGGTGGTTTTGGTATGATGTTGGACGGTTCTGCCGATAGCGACCGACGACTAAAATCGATGCTGCATTGGGATGTAAACAATGGAATTGCTCGTAGAAACTGGGCTAGAAATGACGAAGCTATTTTCGCCATTAAACGCGCCATGGCTGAGGAACCTTTATTAAAGGTTACACTTCCTAATATTGCTGATGATTCGGATTTAGAGGGATTCTTTTAGTAGATATAATTAATCCTTTGTAAATGCTTCGACTCCGCTCTGCATGAAAAAGGAAAAGATAAAGCGAAAGGCTTTGGGAAACCGAAGCCTTTTTTTGTTGTTTAACCGCAAAGAGCGCTAAGGTCTCGCGGAGGGCACGAAGGAATGAATTCAAAAAATAAGTAATTAGATCCATTTGATTATATTCGTTTTAATTTGTGACCACATCAAATTAATCTCAACACTTTTCAAAAATGAAACAAGTAACCTTAAATATACCAGATAGTAAGTTTCAGTTTTTCATGGAATTAATCAAAAACTTAGGGTTTAAAGAAAGTGTTATTGACATCCCCGAAGAACACAAAGAAGCTGTAAGAAAAAGAATGGAAGCATCTTCCATAGATCCAGAGAGGCTTCTAAATTGGGAAGAAGTTCAAAATGGGTTTAAGATTGATTGATTGTGTATCAGATAAAAATTGAACGATAATAGAACATAAACATATCTTTTCAATTAACCGCTAAGAGCGCTAAGTTTTCGCGGAGGGCTCGAAGAAGAAATATTCAAAGTTAGGAAAGCCAAATACATTACCATAGTCGTTATTCTAAATTGATTAATTATTAATTTTAGCAGAGGCAACCTTTTCACAATGAAAGAAACAGAATCCAACAACTCATTTAACAATCTTACTGATGATGAATTAATCTCTCTAATCAACAATAATGAAGTGGAAGGTGCAGAAGCTTTAGCAATTCAAAGAGAATTAAAGCTGAGAAAAAGAGTCGATGAGTTAAATTCTAAAACAAAGAAACTACTATCGAGTAAAATCAGAAAACCTAAACTATTGGGATGGGAATTTTTCAATTTTAACACAGTGAAAATAATCTTCCTTTTTGTTGCTATCACTGTTGGCTTAAAAATCTTAACAAACAATTATCGGTCATCTAAACCTAACAACTATCTCGAATACAATGGTGAAACACTTGCACTTTTAACTGATTTTAAAGTTAAAACTAACTGGTATCAAGGCATTGATGGAGCAACAAAGTCAGTAATTAACTATACTGTTTCTTACAAGAATAGCGTCAAAGGAAAAATTTATAGTAATTCAATAACCTTAAAACCAATTATTGAAAATGCTAAATTAGTTAAGCTATACAATCAACTAGAAATCGGTAAAGATTCAATTACAATTAAATATCAGACAACAACTCCAAGAAATAGTTCACTAAGTTATAATGACTAAAAAAGTCTAACCTCTAGCCTCTAACTTCTAGCTTCTGTATTTATCTTAGCTCCGCTCCCAACTCCTTCTGATACGTCTTGATCAACTTATCCATTACCTTCTCGATTTGGACATCAGTTAGTGTTTTGTCATCGTCTCCGAAAGTAAAACTCACGCCGTAAGACTTTTTCCCTTCGGCTAGGTTCTTTCCTTGATATACATCAAACAGGTTCACTTCTTTCAACAGCTTTCGCTCTTGCTTTTGTGCTAATTGTTCGATTTGCTCGAATTGAATTCCATTGTCTATCAACAATGCTAAATCTCTTCTAACTGTTGGAAACTTAGAAATAGCGCTATATTGAACTGCTTTGGTCGACACCAACTTCAAAACACTGTCCCAATTAAAGTCAGCGTAAAATACTTCTTGAGCTATATCAAACTGCTTTCTCAATTTCGCACTCACAGCTCCAAAAGTTACCAATGGACGCTTATTTAAGGTATAAGAAATTCCGTAGGCGAATTGCTCGTCATTTTTAACTTCTGCCGTCTCCAATCGTCCTTTTAATCGCAACTTTTGGATGATTAACTCTACTTGATTTTTCAAATTAAAAAAGTCCGCATTCACTGATTTCGATTGCCAGTTTTCCGACTGACTAGTTCCGGTCATCAATAAAGCCACTCGCTTAATCTCTTTGTATTTTCCTTCTTCAGTTCTGAAATAAGTCTTTCCGAATTCATACAATTTTAATCGATCTGACTTACGGTTGATGTTATACCTCAACGTATCTAATCCACCAAACAATAAATTTTGACGCATCACACTTAAGTCAGAACTCAATGGATTTAGCATTTCCACAACATCATCACCTAATTTATCGTCTGTTTTATACAAGCTAGCAGCCGTTAACGAGTTGTTCCAAATCTCGAAAAATCCATTATCGGTCATTAAGTTAGAAACACTATTCTGAATTTCTTCAGCATCAGGTTTTGGCGCATAAGACAAAGAAGATTTCAAAAAGTCTGGCATCTCAATGTGGTTGTAACCAAAGATTCTTAACACATCTTCAATCACATCAATTTCACGCTGCACATCTACTCGGTAAGGAGGAACAGACAAACTTAAAACGCCGTCTTTTTCTGCCTTTATTTCTATTTCTAAATCAGTTAAGATTTGTTTGATTCGCTCCTCTCCTATTTCCTGACCAATAATTCTATTGCAGTTGGCAATGGAAAAGTCAAACTCAAAGTTGGGTATGGAGTTTGGGTAAATATCATTGATCTCACTTGAAATTTCACCACCTGCTAATTCTTGAATCAACAGAGCAGCTCTTTTCAAAGCATAAATCGTAATGTTTGGATCGGTTCCTCTTTCATATCGAAATGAAGCATCGGTATTTAATCCATGACGTTTGGCTGTTTTACGGACAGAAACAGGATTAAAGTAAGCGCTCTCTAAAAATACATTTGTAGTTGAAGTCTTTACGCCACATTTTTCACCACCAAAAACACCAGCGATACACATGCCACCTTCAGCATTGCAAATCATCAAATCTTTGTCTGACAATTTTCGCTCAACACCATCTAAGGTTACAAATTCAGTCCCTTCAGACAATTGCTTCACGACCACTTGATCTCCAACAATTTTATCGGCATCGAATGCATGAAGCGGCTGCCCCATTTCGTGTAATACGTAATTGGTCACATCTACCACATTATTGATCGGCTTAGCGCCAATTGTCAATAGGTGATTCTTCAACCAATTCGGACTGTCTTTCACCTCCACTCCTGAAATAGTCAGGGAAGAATATCGCGGACAAGCTTCTTGATCTTCAATGGAAACCGCAATCGTTCGTGAAGTATTGGCTACTTTAAAAGCTTCAACAGATGGCTTTATTAATTCTGCTGCTTTATCGTATCGCTTTAATACAGCCACTAAATCTCTAGCTACTCCAAAATGTGATGCTGCATCAGCTCTGTTTGGCGTTAAGCCAATTTCAATCATCCAATCGCTTTCAACATTGAAGTATTCGGCAGCAGGAGTTCCTACAACTGCATTGGGATCCAAGACCATGATTCCATCGTGACCTTTCCCCAATCCGATTTCATCTTCGGCACAAATCATCCCTTCGGAAACTTCGCCTCTTATCTTTGATTTTTTAATTTTAAATGAATCTCCATCAATAGGAAATAGCTCTGCTCCAACGGTTGAAATAACCACTTTTTGCCCAACTTCCACATTTGGTGCTCCACAAACGATGTTCAACGGCTCTCCGCTTCCAACATTTACGGTCGTGCAATTCAATTTATCAGCATCAGGATGTTTTACTTTGGTCAAAACTTCACCGATCACAATGCCTTTCAAACCACCTTTTATGGTTTCTACCTCTTCCATACCTTCTACTTCTAATCCACAATCGGTTAGATAAATAGAAGCTTCTTGAGGAGTAATATCAGCTTTGATGTAATTGCGTAACCAACTGTATGCTATCTTCATGGAATAATGGAATCAAAAATTAAAAGAACAAAGATAAAAAAACGCTTAGATAGTAAAGGCCTGCCAATCGATTAAATGTGATTTATACCGATTTAACTTGCCACACTTTCACTCTTCGATCATCTCCGGTACTGATCAATAAATCAGTTGAAGCTAAAGGCAAAAGTGCATTTACCGAATGTGTGTGTCCTTTGTACTTTGGCAACTGAATCCGCTGCAGCGGTTTTAATGTATTCACATCCCACACTTTTATGGTTTTATCTCGACTAGCGGAATAGAAAAAGGTTTGATTTAAATGTTGCTTCAAACTGTAAATCGCCCAATTGTGCGCAGGAAATTCATTGACTTTTTGATACATCATTAAGTCCCACTCTGCCAAATGTGCATTTTTTAATCCTACCAACAAATGATTATCATCATTGATATAAAGCAAAGAATTGACACCCGAATCATGAGACAATATTTGTTTCTCTTCAAATGTATCCCCATCAATGAAGTGAACTTTTCCATCTCCACAACCAATCGCCAACTCGTTCCGTTTGGTTGAAAAAGTCAGTTGTCGAATCTTTTCGTCAGTCAATTTTATTTCATGAATCAATTCAAAGTTTTCTGCATTCCATATGGAAATACTTCCATCACCTGACGCCACATAAAATTGCTTTTTATCTACATTGTGTTTTATGTCGAACACATAGGCTTTATGTGCTGCGAGCAATTTAATCTCTTTCTTTTCTGCTAAATCCAATACATGAATTCCACCACCTGTTTGCCCGACTAATAAAATATTTTGCTCCGATAAATAGCACAAGGAAACAATCATAGCTGGAATTTGAGCAATTACTTTGTGCTCATCCGTTGTTACATTCCATAAAATGACTTTACGATCAGAACCTGCAGAGAAAAAAGTTTCGGAAGTGGGCCCTTGCTCTAAGGCATAAACTGCTGCTTGATGTTCGTGATATTCTTTTACGAAAGTTAGGATTTCTGTCAAAGCTGAGATTTTGGAGTAAAATTAAGGGTTTAAAAAATGATACTAAAGAAAAGAGAAGTTAGACCGCTTCGCTGTTAGAAGCTAGATGTTAATCTAACACCTATATTAATAATAACCAATCGACTAACTCACTCCTTAAATTATTGATTGATTATCTCTTCCTCCCGCGGATTTCGCAGAATACAATTGAAATGAATTTCAACCACAAAGGACGCAAAGAAACAAGTAGTTTATAATTACCTAAAAAGGAGTCTAACTTCTGACCTCTAACAGCGAAGCGGTCTAACTTCTAACAGCAAAGCGGTCTAACTTCTTCCCTAAGATATCCGACTCCAATTCGTCTTCCCTCTTTGTTGTTCTCGGGCGAAAGCCAATATTGGTTGGTGCTCCGTCAATTGCAAATCTGGATCTTTATCCAAAATATCTCTAGCCGCATTTCTCGCTATTTCTATCAGTTGTCCATCTTTTGCCAAATTGGTTAGCTTTAAGTTGACTGGCACTCCGCTTTGTTGGGTCCCAGACAAATCACCTGGACCACGCAATTTCAAATCTACTTCTGCTATTTGAAACCCATCATTGGTCTCGGTCATGGTTTTCATCCGCAATTTTCCATCGTCTGACAATTTATAGCCAGTCATTAAATAACAATACGACTGTTCTGCTCCACGTCCTACTCTGCCTCTCAACTGATGCAATTGCGACAAACCAAAACGCTCTGCACTTTCAATCACCATCAAGGAAGCATTTGGTACATTCACGCCAACCTCGATAACTGTTGTGGCCACCATAATGTGGGTTTCTCCTTTCACAAAGCGCTGCATTTCTGCTTCCTTATTCTCATTGGTCATTTGTCCGTGCACAATGCTAACTTGATATTCAGGTCGAGGAAATTTATTCAACACATCATCAAAACCAGCTTGTAAATTGGCGTAATCCATCTTTTCTGATTCGTCAATTAATGGATAAACAATGTACACCTGACGACCCAATTTAATTTGCTCACGAAGCACCCCCCACAATCGCTCTCGTTTATTCTCAAACCAATGAAGTGTAGAGATTGGTTTCCGACCTGGAGGCAATTCATCAATAACGGAGACATCCAGATCTCCATACAACGTCATGGCTAGGGTTCGTGGAATTGGCGTAGCCGTCATCACTAAAATATGCGGCACTCCCTTTTCATTTTTCTTCCACAATTTGGCTCGTTGTGCTACTCCAAATCGATGTTGTTCGTCAATGACACACAACCCAAGGTTTTGAAACTTGACTTTATCTTCTAAAAGTGCATGTGTTCCCACCAAAATATGGAGCTCGCCACTTTCTAATTCTTTGTGAATAATTCTTCGATCTTTGATCTTAACCGAACCAGTCAATAAGGAAATTTTAACTGGCATGCCTTCCAACATTTCTTGCAATGATATATAATGCTGTTGCGCTAAAATTTCCGTTGGCGCCATCAAGCAGGCCTGAAATCCATTGTCCATCGCCATCAACATCGCCATTAATCCAACAACTGTTTTCCCGCTTCCTACATCACCTTGTAGTAAGCGGTTCATTTGTTTGCCAGTACCCATACTTTTACGAATTTCTTTCAATACTCGTTTTTGAGCATTCGTCAATTCAAAGGCAAGGTTATTCTGATAGAAATAATTGAAATACTCCCCAATGGTTGGAAAAGCAAAGCCTTTCGTTTTATTGGTATTAATGAGTTTTAGTTTCAACAATTCCAATTGAATAAAAAACAACTCTTCGAACTTTAGTCTAAAAATAGCGCGCTTTAACAATTCTGTATTCTTAGGAAAATGCAATTGAATCAATGCTTTTTCCCGTGGCAGCAATTTATATTGCTCGATCAAATCAGCAGATAAATTCTCAGGAATCTTACCAATTAACTGAGTGAATAAATTCTTCTGCAGCTTGACAAAATTCTTAGAACTCAACCCTGAGTTATTCAGTTGCTCAGTGGAATTATATACTGCTTGTAAAGTCGATTGAATATTATTTTTATACTCCACCAAGGTTTCTAGCTCGGGGTGAACAATGCTCAACGAATTATTAAAAGCATTAACTTTTCCATACAACACATACTTCATTCCCACTCGAACAGTAGAACCTAGGAACTTAATTCCTTTGAACCAAACCACTTGTATTCGTCCAGTATCGTCTTTAAAAGTAGCAGACAACCGCTTTTGACGAGTAGCACCAATTGTTTCAATATTCACAAATTCGCCTACGATTTGGATATAGGGCAAGTCGGGATGAAGCTCTGAAATGTTGTAAAATTTCGTTTTATCGACATATCGAAACGGGTAATGCGTCATTAGGTCTCCAAACGTGCGAATATTCAAACCTTTCTTGAGTAGCTCAGCACGTTTAGGCCCAACTCCTTTCAGGTATTCAATAGACGTTTGCAACAATTGATTCATCACTTATTAAGATAGTCTATAAAAATAAGGGGATAATTTGGAAACTCCTCTAAAAGGGCAGTTAAAATGCAATTACCTGTTCGCGTAATTCATTTTAATCTGCTCCACGATATCAGAAACAGCCGGACACACAAAAGTGTTTTTATAAGTCAAATTTAAAATCTGATGCATCTTTCTGCGATCGGTATGCGGATATTCCCTACAAGCATTTGGACGAGCTTCATACGCCATGCAATAGTTGTCGTCCGCTAGAAACGGACAAGGAGCTGAAGGAAAAACAAAATCGTGCTCATCGTCTTCTACTAAATACTGTGTAACAAATTCGGCAGGTCGCATTTTGAAATGCTTGGCCATGCGCTCAATGTCTTTCTGCTGAAAAATGGGCGAAGTTGTTTTGCAACAATTGCCACAATCCAAACAATCAATTTCATCAAAAGCTTCTTCATGCAACTCATGAAATTGCTGATCCAAATCTTTAGGTTTCTTCTTTTTTAATCGATCTAAAAAAGCTTTATTCTCCTTTTTATTTTGGTTGGCACGATCAAGTTTATCGGTTAAAAAAGTTGGAATGGGTTTCAATTGCAAATGGTTTGATGATTGGAAAACAAAGGTCGGAATTTTAGGATTGATTATTTAACCACAAAGGGCACTTAGTTTTTCGCAAAGGGCGCTAAGGATCTTCCCATTATCACATTGATATATTAATGAATTGTTATATTGATATTTTTCTCCCGCAGATCAGCCAAAAGGCGGACAAGTTCTCGCTGATTTTCGCAGATAATGTTAGAATATTCTAAGCATCGGGCTTTTGGTCTTATGCTTTCAGCTTTGAGCTTTTCACTTTCAGCTCGTTATTTTAACCGCAAAGGGCGCAAAGGTTTTCACAAAGGACGCGAAGTAGGAATTATTTATTTAATAAAACATTAAGTGCCAACCCAACATTTATAGTTTCTTTTAAAATCAACTTGGTTGAAGGATTTCTAGAAATACAAAAAACTACACGTTGGCCAATAACTTCCAATTCTAAGTAATCTAATTTACTAGCGTAATCTAAAAAATCATCTGACAAGCTATCTTTAACTCGATCCGCATCATTAGCCAGTACCTTATATTTATTATTAAATAATTTATTGTTATCAAAATCAACATCTTGATTTAAAAAAAGGTCCATAATTTTATCTACAAAAGTATCAGGTGACAAATAAAACCCTCCTGTATCTTGATTAATTTGAAAAGTTGCAACTATATGTATTGATCGAACATCTCTATCCATCAACCTTCCTGATGAATGAATTGCAAATTCATTGAAGGCTTTAACTTCTAATATCCTAAGCCTTTCATCCGACTTAACTTTAAAAGAGTCAACTACATTAATTGAATCATAGCGATTAAAAAATGTAAATTTCCCCAACCCGATAGGTTTGGATGTTTGTATTAATTCATCGAAAAACTCTTTAAACATTTTTCTAAATTACTTGTAAAAATATGCTTCTATACAATTCCAAGCTTTTCCTATCCTTCGACGAAAAGCTCTGGATGAAAAAGCTAGTTGTAATAACACATTAACTTGTTAATTTAAAATACTAAAAAGGCAATAAAATTGGAAGTAAAGAAAAATTCACTTATTCATTGATTGACAAATTGACTTATTGATTCATTAATTCATTGATAAATTGACTTATTTAATCTTCGTTTCTAACTTTCGCTTAAAATACTCATGAGTAGCAATCTGCGCCCGACATTCTTTATCCGAATTGGTCTTTACATATTCGTTTGTCAATTCTTCATCCCAGATTCTAGCCTTCTTATTGTCCTTTAACTGAATATTGATCATGTCAATCAACTCTTGCTTTATCTTCGGATCAAAAATAGGAACCGTTACCTCTACCCTTCGATCAATGTTTCTAGTCATCCAATCGGCTGAACCAATGTACACTTTTGGGTCTCCACCATTTTGAAAGATCAAAACCCTTGCATGCTCCAACAAACGATCTACTAAACTTATGGCGTGGATGTTCTTGCTGTAGGATTGCTGCGGGATTACATTACAAATACTTCGAACAATCAAATTGATTTTTACTCCAGCTTCACTAGCTTCATACAGTACATTCGCCATTTCCTCATCATTGAGGTTGTTTACTTTTATCGTTACCCCTGAAGGTAAACCAGCTTTTGCATTTGCAATTTCAGCTTTCACCAATTTAATAAATTGCCTTCTTGTGTTAAACGGACTAACAATTAAATGTCTAAATACGTGTCGCTTATAATTATCTTTAAAGAAGGCAAAAACCTTTTTTACTTCATTTGTAATCTTCGTATTGGCAGTTAAAAAAGAATGATCGCAATAAATCTCAGAAGTTTTCTCGTTAAAGTTTCCTGTTCCGATGTGGGCGTAGTAAACATTTTTATTGGTCTCTTTTCTTCGAATTAGGATGATTTTGGTGTGCACTTTTAATCCTGCAATTCCAAAATTCACTTTAATCCCTTCTTCTTGCAACTTGTTGGCATAATAAATATTAGACTCTTCATCAAATCTAGCTTGAAGCTCAACGATTACAGTAACCGCTTTCCCATTTTTGGCTGCATTGATTAGCGCATTAATCACTTTGGAGTTTTTAGCCACTCGATACAACGTAATTTTTATGGACCTCACTTTGGGGTCAATTGCGGCTTCTCTCAACAAATCAATCACATAATTAAAGGATTGATAAGGATAAGACAATAAAATATCCTTTTCTCTAATGGCAGTAAACAAACTCACATGGCTCTCCAAGTATTTGTGCTTAACCGCAGGAAGTGGTTTATACCTCAACCGTTTTGCTCCAATCACAGGAAAGTCAATAAAATCTTTAAAGTTATGGTATCGACCACCAGCAACAATATTATCTTCCTCTTCTATCGCATTATTTGATAACAAGAAATCCAACAAATCAGAAGGCATTGTCTTATCATAAACAAACCGAACCGTGTCTCCTCTCTTGCGTGCTTTAATTCCCGACTCTAACTTTTCAATTAAACTCACCGAAACATTGTCTTCCATGTCCAGCTCCTCATCTCTAGTAAATTTGATGGTATACGCCTCTACATTTTCGTATTCAAATATGGCATAAATTTCTCCTAAACAATACCGAATCACATCATCTAAAAGAATGATGTATTTTTTCCCTTCTTCCTCCGGTAGAATATAAAAACGAGAAATTATTTGTGAAGGAATTTCAATGATGGAATACTGAATGTCCTTTTTAGAAGAACCCTCTCCATTGTATAATTTAACTGCAAAATAAATCCCTTTTCCATTTAAAGTTGGAAATGGACGTTTATCTTCTATCATTAGCGGAACCAATGATGGACGCACATGATTCCTGAAGTACTTCGTCACTTGCTCTCCCTGTTCAGGAGTTAGTTCATTCTCGTCGACAAGAAATATTTCTTGGTCAACTAATAATCGTTTGAGTTCGGCATACGTTTCTTCAAATTGAAGCAAGTGCTGCCGATTAATACTTAAAATTTCCTTTAAAGTTACCTTTGGATCATATCCTAAAATAGGAATGGCTTTTTTCCCGTATTCTATCATGCGACTAATGGTAGCCACACGAACTCTAAAAAATTCGTCTAAGTTATTGGAATAAATACCCAGAAAACGCATCCGCTCCAACAGTGGAACATTCGGATCCATCGCCTCTTGCAATACGCGTTCGTTAAATGATAACCAACTGATTTCTCTATTTTGATATTGCCAATCCTTTTTTGCCATAGTAGTCTATATTCGATGCAAATTAAAATGAAATTCGGCGTATGGAAGTTAAAATAGTATTAATAATGTATAAAAATTATTTGAGTGCAAATTTTCGAATAGACCAGTATCTTAGTTTAATAAAAACAACCTCCCTCGCTAATAAAAGCAATTCGGCTACCTCTCATTTTTTCACCACTAAGCGCACATAAATCTAACTTCTTGCTTCTTATCTCTAGCTTCTAACAGCGTAGCGGTCTAAACTCTCAATTTTCACCACAAAGGCACAGAGAGCACAAAGGCTTCACAAAGAATACAATAAAATCAACTTCTAACAGCGAAGCGGCATAACTTCTCTTACACATTAATTGGCTGACTAATAGAATTGCGGAGCAATTCAAAAATTAACAATTAACCATTCACAATTAACCATTAAAAGATTTACCCCAAATTCACCAACTGCTCTTCCAATACAGCAATCCTAGCTTTTGCATCGTCCATCTTTTTCTTCTCAATGGCTACCACTTCTTCCGGTGCATTGTTTACAAATCGTTCATTGCTCAATTTCTTCTCCACTCCTTTCATAAAGCCTTTGGTATAGTCCAATTCTTTCTGAATTTTTTCTTTTTCAGCTTCCACATCAATGGCTCCCGAAACAGGTATAAAGAATTCATTTTTACCAATAACAATAGACATAGCTTCGTCCACCTTATCAGTTACAAATTCCAGGTCTTCAATATTTCCCAACTTGGTCATTACCGAATCAAACGACTTATTATAGGTATCGTTCAATTTCACTTTCAATTGAATGGCATCCTTATTCGGGATATTTTTCGACTTTCTAAAGTTTCTGATTGCTGAAACAATCTCTTTGGTATAATCGAAATCAGCTAACAACTTCTCATCTGGTGTTCCGATTGTTGGCCATTGTGCTACAATCAGACAATCCTTGGCTTCACGATCAGCAATTAGGTGCCATAACTCTTCTGAAATAAATGGCATAAACGGATGAATCACCTTTAAGATTCGCTCAAAATTCACAATCGTTGCATCAAAAGTAGCTCTATCAATCGGCTGCTGGTAAGCCGGTTTAATCATCTCTAAATACCATGAGCAGAACTCATCCCAAACTAACTTATAAGTCGACATTAACGCATCAGACATTCGGAATTTACCGTAATGATCTTCAATCGTAATTAATGTTTCATTCAATTTATGGTCAAACCATTCAATGGCTTTTTTAGAGCTTTCAGGTTGTTCTATGTCTGCGACTTCCCATCCTTTTACCAATCGGAATGCATTCCAAATCTTGTTACTAAAGTTTCGTCCTTGCTCGCAAGAACTTTCGTCAAACAATAAATCATTTCCTGCAGGCGAACTGAATAACATACCAATTCGAACACCATCAGCGCTGTACTTTTCAATCAGCTCAATTGGGTCAGGAGAATTTCCTAATGACTTAGACATTTTACGTCCTTGCTTATCGCGAACGATACCGGTGTAATAAACATTCTTAAACGGTGGCAAGTCTTTGTATTCATAACCAGCCATAATCATTCGTGCTACCCAGAAAAACATAATCTCAGGAGCAGTTACTAAATCATTGGTTGGGTAGTAATAGTTGATATCTTTGTTATCCGGATCTTTAAATCCATCAAAAACAGAAATAGGCCATAACCAAGAAGAAAACCAAGTATCCAAGCAATCTTCATCTTGTCTTAAATCAGCAACAGTTAAACTAGCGTTGCCAGACTTTTCCTTTGCTAAACCTAGCGCTAATTCAGCAGTAGCAGCCACTACATAATCATTGGCTCCATTTCCAAAATAGAACGCGGGAATCTGATGTCCCCACCACAACTGACGAGAAACACACCAATCTTTGATGTTTTCCATCCAGTGTTTATAGGTATTCTTGGTGTTTGCAGGATAAAATTTAATGGTGTCGTCCATTACTTTATCCAAAGCAGGTGCAGCCATTTCTTTCATCTTGCAAAACCACTGCATTGATAATTTTGGTTCGATAGCCGCATTAGTTCTTTCAGAATATCCTACTTTATTCTGGATGTCTTCTTCCTTAATTAAAGCGCCAGTTTCTTTTAAGTCTTTCGCGATTTGTTTTCTTACGTCAAATCGATCTTGACCCACATATAATTGCGCCGCTTCATTCATTGTACCATTATCATTTAAAATGTCGATACTTTCTAAATTGTGGCGAATTCCTAATTCATAATCATTGATATCGTGAGCAGGTGTTACTTTCAAACATCCTGTTCCAAATTCTACATCTACATACTCATCCTGAATAATCGGAATCACTCTTCCTATTAAAGGAACAATCGCTTTCTTTCCTTTAAGGTGAGTATATCGCTCATCAGTTGGATTTACACAAATTGCAGTATCACCCAAAATAGTTTCCGGACGAGTAGTTGCAATCGTTAATACCTCATCACTACCTTCAACTTGATATTGGATGTGGTAAAACTTAGAATTGACTTCTTTGTGAATCACTTCTTCATCAGAAAGAGCCGTTTGAGCAGAAGGATCCCAATTGACCATTCGAACTCCACGGTAAATTAATCCTTTATTAAACAAGTCAATAAACACTTCCTGGACCGCAGCAGACAAGTCTTCTTCCATCGTAAATCGGGTTCTTTCCCAATCACAAGAAGCTCCTAATCGTTTTAACTGGCTCAAAATAGTCCCGCCGTATTCTTCCGTCCATTCCCAAGCGTGTTTTAAAAACTCCTCTCGGGTAAGGTCAGATTTGTTGATTCCTTGTTTCTTTAATTTATCAACTACCTTGGCTTCTGTAGCAATGGAAGCATGGTCAGTTCCTGGAACCCAACATGCATTTTTACCCAACATACGCGCTCTTCTGACCAATACATCTTGGATGGTATTGTTCAACATATGCCCCATATGTAACACACCTGTTACGTTGGGAGGAGGAATAACGATGGTATACGCTTCTCTCTCATCAGGTTCAGAATGAAAAAAGTTTTGTTCCATCCAGTAGCTGTACCACTTTTTCTCCGACTCTATTGCGTTGTATGCTTTTGAAATTTCCATTAATGCGGTATTCTTGATAATAAAAAATGAATTGCAAATTTATCAATTCCAATTGTGCTATTCTAACGAATTTTTTAATTGTGTGATTGAGGTTCTAAAAGTGCCCTTCGATACAAATCTTTTAGCACCCTGAGTGGACAAGCCGCAGGCTTGGTTGTATCGAAGGGCGCTAAAATTTTCACCACAAAGGCACAAAGGGCACAAGGGCTTCGCTAAGAATAAAACAAGAAACTCTTGCTTCTTGCTTCTTACTTCTAACAGCGTAGCGGTCTAATCTTTCAAATTTCACCACAAAGGCACAAAGAACACAAAGGCTTCGCGAAGTATAAAACAAACATCTCTAAGCTCTAACTTCTTGATTATTATCTCTTGCTTCTAACCTCTAACAGCGTAGCGGTCTATTCTCTCATTTTTCAAATTTCAAAATTAATTGACTCATTAACCTATTCGCTGATTCAACAAGAAAAAGTGTTAAAGAACTGTTAACGCATTTTTTCCAAACGCATTTTATCTCTAAATTTGAGACAATCTTAAAAAACAAGAGTCATGAAAAAAAGCATTTTACTATTTGGAATCCTAATCAGTTCAATCTTTGCAGTGAATGCACAGAGCTCAACAGCAAAATCAGCTGAGGATGGTCCTGAAATCACTTTCGATACAGAAGTTATTGATTACGGTACAATTGATCGATATGCAGATGGCGTTCGTGAATTTTCATTTACAAATACTGGTAACCAGCCATTAATTATTTCTAACTCTAGAGGTTCTTGTGGATGTACTGTTCCATCTTGGCCAAAAGAGCCTATTAAGCCAGGCGAAAAATCTTCTATTAAAGTTAAATATGCAACAGATAGAGTTGGACCAATTAACAAATCAGTTACCGTTACTTCAAACGCAACGAATCCAACTACAGTTTTAAGAATTAAAGGAACTGTAAAAGACGTACAAACAACACCAGAGAAATCAGCACCAGCTGGTCCGGTAGAAAACTAATATAAACTAAGTTACTGCGAATAACTTAATTTTTTCGAAAGCGTTTTGGCTATGCCAAGACGCTTTTTTTATGCCCTATTTTTTCATTTCGATTTAATAGAAATAATGTAGAGTTTTGCATTCGAATATTAAAGAAAAAAATATGCCTCAAATATCTAACAGAGGGCAGCAGATGCCCGAGTCACCGATTAGAAAATTGGTACCATTTGCAGAAAAAGCAAAAGCGCAAGGAAAAACAATTTTCCAATTGAACATCGGCCAGCCTGACATAGCGACTCCTGAAGTGGCTTTGGAAGCAGTACATAATTACGAGCCAAAAGTAATCGAGTACAGTCACTCTGCCGGTTTTGAAAGTTATAGAAAAGGCTTAGCAGGTTACTACGACAGCATCAGTAAAGGAATTACTTTTGAAGATATCATCGTTACAACTGGTGGTTCTGAAGCGTTGATTTTTGGTTTCATGAGTTGTTTAAACCCAGGTGATGAAGTGATTATTCCTGAGCCATTTTATGCCAATTACAATGGATTCTCTAATACTGCAGGAATTACTGTTAAGCCAATAGCTTCTTCAATTAAAAGTGGATTTGCTTTGCCTCCGATTGAAGAGTTTGAGAAAAACATTACCTCAAAAACCAAAGCCATTTTAATCTGTAACCCAGGTAACCCAACAGGTTATTTATACTCCAAAGAAGAGTTGGAAGCATTGAGAGACATCGTGAAAAAACACGATTTGTTTTTATTTGCTGATGAAGTGTACCGTGAGTTTTGTTATGACAACAACACCCATTATTCTGTATTAAACCTTGAAGGAATTGAGCAAAACGTAGTCGTTGTAGATTCTGTTTCTAAGCGATACAGCATGTGTGGCGTTCGAATTGGTGCAATGATTAGCCGAAACAAAGCATTGATGGCAACTGCCATGAAATTTGCTCAAGCGAGATTGAGCCCACCATCATTAGGACAAGTAGCCGCTGAGGCAGCATTAAAAACTCCACAGAGCTATTTCGATGGTGTGATTACAGAATACGTTCACAGAAGAGATGTTTTGGTAGATGGATTAAATGCCATTGATGGTGTATTTTGTCCAAAACCAGGCGGCGCATTTTACGCTGTAGCGCAACTACCAGTTGAAGATGCTGGACATTTTTGCCAATGGATGTTGGAATCTTTTGATTATAACGGAGAAACAGTAATGATGGCACCAGCTAGTGGATTTTATTCTACACCAGGAAGCGGAATGAACGAAGTAAGACTAGCTTATGTACTAGAAATTGACAAACTGAAAAAAGCATTGGTTTGCCTTGAAAAAGGGTTAGAAGCTTATAAAAATAGATAAGAACTATTTTTATTTATAGACTTTAAAAGTCACCTTTTATCTAGCATTTGGATGAAGGTGACTTTTTTATTTATAAGAATTTGCAACTTCTATGAAGAATTTGTCGTCATCTATGAAGTTACACTACACCAAATACTCTAAAATGATGACGTTTGAAGCACTTATCTGTTTTCAACTTCAAACTGAATTGTTTAACTGAAGAATGGAATGACTGCCTTTTGCGATATCAGAGCAGTCATTCTTTTTTTTGACCTAAAAGAACAACCCTTCTAGTTTTTTTTACGTCCTTGTAACATGAGACTTCTAATTTCTTTGATTCTATTTCTTCCTTTCACATTATTCTCTCAAGATTTATACTTGAAGCAATTTGATCATCCGACAAATAGTTCTATTAGCAACCCAAAAATTGCGACACTTGACAATGGAAACATAGTAGTAGTCGCGGCAAAATCCAACTCACAAAGCACTAGGAGTCTATTTGTAACTATTCACAATCCTTGTGGTGAAGTATTGTGGTCTAAGTTAATTGAACATACTTCAGACATTATAATTTCAGAATTTCAAGTAGATCAAACTAATAACATAGTAATCGCTGGTGAACTTGATGACAAAGTTGTAAAAGAGCCTTATGTTTTAAGTATAAATTCTAATGGAAGCATTAACTTTTTCAAAAAATACATTACTAACACTTCTAATCTAAGTTGTCTAACTTATAGCATTGATATTAATCCTAATAATGAAATACTCGCTTATATTAATTATGATGTTACTACTATAGGCTCCGCGCAAAGACCATCAATCTTAAAACTAAACCCATATGGATCAATTGCTTGGTACAAAATATACAACATCCTTACGGGCTATGGAGGTAGGATGTTTGGAACTTCGGATGGAGGATCTCTATTCTCCATTTATAAGACTTTTATAAAACTAGACAGTATTGGAAATGTAGAATGGAGGAGAGAGTTTAACGGAAGAATCTACCCGATGAAAGGAATAGAAACTACTAATGGATTCGCATTCTCTTCATTTAGCCACTCAGGAGCACAACCCATTAATTTTTTAATGCTGAATAAAGATGGCTCAGTCCGCTGGAACATCAAAAACTTTGACAACTATATAACCAACAGCTCTACCCTTCTTAATAATGGCAATTTATTATATTTAGGTAGAGATGCCATTTCAGGAAGAAACACATTGCTTGAAATTGACCCATCTAATGGTAGCCAAGTACGATTTAAAAAATTGATACATCCATTTCAAAATATCTCATTATCAGATATTATTGAGGATAAAAATGGAAACATTTTAGTTGGTGGTATCACTCAAACTCAACTTACTCCAATTGTCTCGATAGCTAAGCTAAACGACACACTCTCGTTGTTGAATTGCCCTGACTCTAATATTACTGCTAGTTATGATCTTGATACATTATCAATCGATCAGTTATCGCTACCATCCCATACAAACAGCACTGTAATCACTTCTACCGACGAACTATTTACTGTTACTAATCAAACCATTACTACAACTTCTCTTTGCAGTTATACAAAAGATCGAGGTAATATTGAATTAGGAAACGACACCACACTTTGCAGCAATGAGAGTATTCGATTGGGCGATCAAAATTCTAATTTTGATGCATACTTATGGTCTACCGGTGCGACTACTAAAACGATCACCGTCGACCAACCGGGACAATATACCTTATCTGTTATTGCTGCTTGCGATACCTTAAGAGACACTTTAACGATTAGTTACCAACCTTCAATTTCAATTGATTTAGGAAAGGATACTTCCATCTGCAGCGGGGATTCTGTTTTACTTAAAAGCAATACGGTATTGCCCAATTACACTTGGTCGAATGGTGCAACTACTGCAACAATTAAAGTGGGACAAGCCGGTCTCTATTGGTTAGAAGCCTCAGACTTCTGCGGAACCGTTAGAGATTCGATAGAAATTACTGAAATTCCTCCACTATCGCCACTTTCACTTGGCAAGGACACTACTCTCTGCCCCAATGAATCGTTGGAGTTAACTGCTGGAATTTACCCCAATTATTTATGGTCAACCAATGAAACGACTTCGACTATCACTGTTCAGGATTCCGGGATCTTTTGGGTTGAGGCATATAACAGTTGCGACACTTTGAGAGACAGCATTTTTATACAAACTCATCTTTCTATAGAACCTTCTTTTGAGGTGATGCCTACCATTATCAGAACAAGAGATTCTGTGCTGTTTACGAATACCACTCGAAATTCTTTTTCCCCTCAGTGGCTGATAGAAAATCAAGTGGTGGGTAATCTTGAAAGTATTCACTATCAATTTAAATCTCCTGGGTTCTATCCTGTTCTATTAACACTAAAATCAGCGGAGGAATGTTCATTCGAAGTTCAAAAAACGATTGAAGTCTTACCGTCAAATTATACCATTCCCAATGTATTTACACCAAATGGTGATGGAATCAACGACTGTTTCGAGCCATCTGGAAATGATATTATCAGCTTTAAGATTACAATACTCAACCGATGGGGTGTAACTATTTTTGACGAAAATGATGTTTGTTGGGACGGAAGAAACAAGAGTGGTGAAAAAGCAACTGATGGCACCTACTTCTATCAATTATCCATTCATTTTATAGATGGGAAGAAATTGAATACCAAAGGAACTTTGCAGTTGTTGAGTAAGTAGAATTTGCTTTACCGCAGGGTTAGAAACCACTGTGGAGCACATTCTGCTTTTTTGAACATCCTACTTATAGCTGAGGTACGACCAAATTGTACAATTACCAGTTGTTTCTCATAAAGAAAAATAATATAAATGCTGCCCAAATAATAATATTGACCTTATCTATTTTAGGATTATTATTCTTAGGATCAATCCATTTCACAAAACTCTTTCTAAACCCTCCTATAGCCCAAATACATATTACACCAGGTAATGAAAGCAATACGCGTATGTATCGAAATCTAAACATATAATAAATATAAATTAACCCGTTCGCGCGGACTTGCAGTCCGCGATGGAACTTACCATTCAAGACACAATTTACAAAAGCTATTTGTAGTTAATTGACAATAAATCGAAAAAAACTATTTTTTATTTCATTTTGCCGCAGGGCTGAAAATTACTTCGGAGAACCACATAGATACCCGCTATTATTGATTCTCTTAACGGACTAAATATCCTCTCTTAGTGCACGCATATTTTCACGGACTGCAAGTCCGCGCTAACGAGCGATTGCACACTCATTGAACACATTACAATTAATATATTTAATATCAATTTCATTTTTTTACCATTTCAACATGAATCCCAAATTGTTCAAAAAAAGTTTTCATCTTTCTTTTCTCCTCTCTTAAATATTTATAATCATACATTTTATGATCTTCAAGCCTTAAAGTTAGGAGTACATCTTGCCTTCCTTTTTTTTTAATTAATACTATGTCTATATCTTTAATCCTTCTAGTTAAAGGGAAGCTAGATCCAGAATATACATCCTCTGGCTTTTTGTCTATTATTAATATTTTCTGAATATCACTTTTAAAGACACTAACAGTTAATATTGGAAGAAGAGGTTTTGGGTATTTTATTATCAATTTTTCCTCATTATAAATTATTGCATCAGCTCTAATTGCTCCAAAAAATTGAATCACAAAAAACATTGAGACTAAAAACACTGAAATACTAATGTATAAATTACTGCTCATAACAATAATAATAAGTCCTACTCCACCATAAGCTAGTGCCCCAAGAAAAAAGATAATATTGTTCCTACAATTCCCATTTAAGAGATACCTATTACCGTTTTTCTTTATTTTAAATCCTAAGTCCAACTCTTAAAAGTTATGATATTTTACTCTTTTAGCGGGATTTATCTTAGTAGACTTTTGTACTCCATTCCCGCGGAATTGCAGTCCGTGATTCTGTATGTAATTCCTCTAAAAATCCTCATACAACAAATACTTACTCCTCACTTCCTTTTGAAATTTCTCCAAACCTGGTTTCCATGAGGTTCTAATTTCATCTGCTGATAAATCCGATTTTATCTGCGCTTCCAATTGTTTGGTTCCGGCTAACAATAAAAAGAAATTGGTAAAAAACTCTTCTTTTTCAGGATACTGATTATAACTATCAATCAACCATTGTAAGTCTATCATCCCATTATTTTTTAAGCGCTCAGCGTCTTTGGTCAATAATCGACCAGAACAATTCACTCCTTTTAGTCTTGGATCTTTTGCACCATACATCGATTTTGGAGTAAATACATGGGAATACAACCTGAATGCAGGATGCCCAAACTGCTGAAAGGGTTTGTCCGTTCCTCTACCAATAGAAATAGGCGTTCCCTCAAAAAAGCATAGAGATGGATACAAATAAATGGCGTCCATATTGGGCAAATTCGGTGAAGGTTTCACAGGTAACTGATACCTGTCCTTGTGAGAATAACCCAACATTGGGATTACTTTTAAATCAGCCTGAAGATTATTTTTTAGCCACTTTTCTCCATTGATCATCTTCGCATATTCTCCAATGGTCATCCCATGAACCACAGGAATGGGATGCATTCCCACAAATGAGGAATAGTCCTTTTCTAAAATTGGTCCATCGATATAATATCCATTCGGATTCGGACGATCCAACACAACAACCTGAATATTATTTTCAGCGCAAGCTTCCATCACATAATGCAACGTAGAAATGTAGGTGTAAAATCGTGCGCCAACATCTTGAATGTCGAAAATCATCACATCAATCCCTTTCAACATTTCCACCGAAGGTTTCTTGTTTTTCCCGTAAAGGGAATATATCGGCAGTCCAGTTTTTTCGTCTACCGAAGAATTTACTTTTTCACCAGCGTCAGCATCGCCTCGAAATCCATGCTCTGGACTGTATACTTTTTTGACTGCCACTTTTAAGGCCAACAAAGAATCTACTAAATGAGTTTTTCCAACCATTGAACTGTGGTTTCCAGTTATCCCAACACTCTTGTCTTTTAACAATGGAAGCAACAGGTTCATTTGCTCCGCACCTAAGACTAACTTTTTTTCTACTGGAGTCGGTTTTTGGATTTGTGCTTCCGCTTTTTCAACGCGTTTCACCACATCATTACAAGCTACAAGGCTAAATGAAGCCGTTAAAAATAAAATCAGGAAGAGCGAAAATGCTTTTTTATATGAATACATCTTATTATTACCTTTGTCCATAAATATTGCCCTTTGAATTTCGAACTTTTTACAGCCAAAAAAATCCTTCAAGGCAACAGCGAAGGTAATCGTTTTTCTGCACCCATCATACGAATTTCTATTTTAGCGATAGCACTGGGTATGGCAGTTATGATTATTGCATTGGCTGTGGTTACTGGTTTTCAAACTGAAATTCGAAATAAAATAGTTGGTTTTGGCTCACACATTAGCATCACTTCTTACAATACCGACAATCCACTCGAAGCCAAACCAATTGATAGAAATCAAGATTTCTATTCCTCCATCAAAGAAAACCCAAAGGTGGATAACATACAGGTCTTTGCCAACAAAGGTGGAATCATAAAAACGGATGAAGACATTTATGGCATTGTTCTCAAAGGAATTGATTCCGATTTTGATTGGAGTTTTTTCGAGGACAAATTAGTGGATGGTTCTACTTTCTCCATTGAAGACAGCTCGAAAAGCAATTCTATTTTGATTTCAGAATATGTAGCGAATAAACTTTTTCTAAAAGTTGGAGACGACATTAAAATCTACTTTATTCAGGAACCACCACGAATTCGAAAATTCACCATTTCGGGTATATACAATACCGGTTTTGGAGAGATGGATGAAGTCTTTGCAATCTGCGATATCCGTCACATTCAAAAACTGAACGATTGGTCGGAGAATTTGGTCGCTGGATTCGAAGTCTCTATCAAAGATTTTAATGATTTAGAATCAGTCGATGAAGAAATTTATCAATCCATCGGTTATAATTTCAATTCTACTAGCATTAAAAAATCACGTGCCGACATTTTTAATTGGCTAGAACTACAAGACATCAATGTATTTGTCATTATCATACTGATGCTTTTAGTTGCCGGAATAAATATCATCTCTGCACTGTTGATCATGGTGATCGAACGAACCAATATGATCGGAATATTAAAAGCAATTGGGGCAAACAACTTAAGCATTCGTAAGATTTTCTTATACAGCGCCACTTACCTTGTAGGTGTTGGTTTGTTTTGGGGAAATTTGATCGGAATTCTTTTTTGTGTTCTTCAGTCTCAATTCCAATTTTTAAAACTTGACCAAGATGCCTATTACATCGATCACGTGCCAATTGAAATCTCAACATTGGATATAATTGGGCTAAACTTAGGAACCTTATTGATTAGTATTGTAATGCTCTTAATTCCCTCTTTGATTATTTCCAAAATTTCTCCAGCGAAGGCGATTAAATTCGATTAGTTTTCTTTTCAAATAGAATGGTTTTCACTTCTATTTGGGTCATTAAAATGATACTTTTGTAATCGTAAAAAAAGAACGATCATGAAGTACTTCAATAATATCATAGAAACCATCGGAAACACGCCAATGGTTAAATTAAACAAAACGGTAGCTGATGTTCCTGCATTGGTTTTAGCCAAAGTAGAAACCTTTAATCCAGGTCACTCGATAAAAGATCGAATGGCGGTGAAAATGGTAGAAGATGCGGAAGCTGCAGGTTTATTGAAACCAGGTGGAACCATTATCGAAGGAACTTCTGGAAACACAGGAATGGGATTGGCATTGGCTGCAATTGCAAAAGGGTACAAATTGATTTGTACGATGGCAGACAAGCAATCTCAAGAAAAGATTGACATTTTAAGAGCAATGGGTGCCGAAGTTATTGTAACTCCGACCAATGTCTCTTCTGACGATCCAAGATCCTATTATTCAGTTGCAAAAAAACTGAATGAAGATATTCCAAACTCATTTTACCCGAATCAATACGACAACCTTTCCAATAGAAAAGCACACTACGAGCAAACTGGTCCTGAAATCTGGGAGCAGACGGATGGAAAAATTACTCACTTGGTAGTTGGTGTAGGTACTGGAGGAACAATCTCTGGAACTGCTAAATATTTGAAAGAACAGAATCCAAATGTGAAAATTTGGGGAATTGACACTTATGGATCAGTATTTAAAAAGTACCATGAAACAGGTGAGTTTGATGAATCTGAAATATACTCCTACTTAACTGAAGGAATTGGTGAAGATATTTTACCAAAGAATGTTGACTTCGGATTGATTGATAAGTTCGAAAAAGTATCAGATAAAGATGGCATGTTAATGACCAGAAGATTGGCTCGTGAAGAAGGTTTATTCATGGGAAACTCTGCAGGTAGTGCCGTTGCCGGATTAAATCAGCTGAAGAACGAATTGACAAAAGACGATGTAGTAGTGGTTATTTTCCATGATCACGGGTCGCGATATGTAGGAAAAATCTTTAACGACGATTGGATGCGGGATAGAGGATTTTTGGACAAAGAAAAAGCTAGAGCTTTAGATTTGATTAAAAATCATAAAGACAAAACATTGGTTACGGTAAAAGAAGGTCACACCATCTCAGAGGCTATCGCAGTTTTGACAAAATACAATATTTCTCAGGTTCCTGTAACGAATGAAGCAGGTGAATATGTAGGTTCATTAAACGATACAGAATTGTACACTGCATTAATCAAGAACCCAAAAATGGGTGAAGATAAAGTCAATTCAATGATGGGAAAAGCATATCCATTTGTAGAAGCAAATGCAACTATTGAAGACGTTTCCAAACTAATTGATAAAAACAACAGAGCAGTATTGATAAAAGATGCTGCTGGAATCGCTCACATCATTACAGTTCATGATGTGATTGATTCATTGAAATAAAACAAAATGAAGATACAATTGAAAGATCAAATGGGGAGAGTGCTCATCTTTGAGCAAGCTCCCCATAAAATTGTATCGTTGGTTCCATCCATCAGTGAATTGCTTTGGGATTTGAATCTCCAAAATGAATTGATTGGCGTAACTAAGTTTTGCATCCATCCTGAGACTTTAAGAGCAGAAAAAATAATTGTTGGTGGCACTAAGAATGTCAAAATAGAACGACTATTGGCATTAAAGCCAGATTTTGTAATCGCCAATTTGGAAGAAAACACCAAAGAAGAAATAGAAATCATTTCTGCTCAAATTCCAACCTACATTAGTAATATCAACTCAATTGAAGAAATGAAAGTTCTAATTTCTGACATTGGTCGAATTTGCGATCGTGAATTGGAATCAAAAGGAATCCTTGAAAAGGTGCAAAATACAATGGATGAAATTATTCCCATTCAACCAAAACGAACTGCACTCTACTTAATATGGAACGATCCATTTATGAGTATTGGCAATGACACGTTCATTAACCATATTTTGGAGCGGGTTGGTTATAAAAATTGCGTAGACAATAAAACACGCTATCCAGTGTTAACGGAAGAAGAAATTAATCAGCTTCAACCAGATGAAATACTATTATCTTCTGAACCCTATCCATTTAATGAAAAACACCAAATCGAAATTCAAAAAATGTTTCCAAATAGTAATGTAAGTATAGTAGATGGAGAAGCATTTTCGTGGTATGGTTCAAGAATTTATAAGGTAAAAGAATACTTAACATCGTTTTAATGATGAAAGGTTATACCAGCATTTAAAATTTTAATACCTTTATTCGAATTAAAGTATTCATGTTCAAATATATTCGACACCTTACATTCTTGCTAATTTGCTTGCCATTTTTAACATATGGCCAAAAAGTAGGTGTGGTATTAAGTGGAGGTGGTGCAAGTGGAGCAGCCCATATTGGTGTTTTGAAGGCATTAGAAGACAACAACATTCCAATAGACTACATTACTGGAACATCAATTGGCGCTTTAGTAGGTGCTTTGTATGCTTCCGGAAAAACCCCAAGAGAAATTGAAGCCCTTTTTGTTTCAGATAATTTTATTAAATGGTCGAATGGTGTTTCTTTAGATCGATATTCGTTTTATTACAAACAAGAAGAACCAAGTGCTGAATTAGTAAATATCGATTTTAATTTAGATACACTATTTGAGAATAACCTTCCAACTAGTTTTGTATCATCTGTACCAATTGATTTTGGGTTGATGCAACTATTTGCGCCAGCATCAGCTGCCGCCAACTACAATTTCGATAGCTTACTGATCCCTTTTAGATGCATTGCTGCAGACATTACCAATGGTCGAGAATATCCATTCTATGGAGGAGATTTATCTACTGCTGTTAGGGCATCAATTGCATATCCATTTTATTTGTCCCCGATAAAATACAAAAATAGATTACTATTGGATGGAGGTTTGTATAACAACTTTCCTTCTGATATTATGTATCAAGATTTTATGCCGGATTACATTATTGGAAGTAACGTATCAAGAGCAGATCTACCTCCTACTGAGGACAATTTAATCTCTCAAATCAAAAGCATGTTGAGTAAAGAATCCAATTATTCAATTGAATGTGCAAAAGGTATAATCATAACTCCACAGCTTTACGAGATTACGTTGTTAGATTTCGAAGAAAATTACAGTGCGATACAAGAAGGTTATAGATCTGCGATGGAGATGATGGACTCGATTCAACTCCATGTGAAAATCAGAAAAAATGATAGCTTACTTTCTGAAGAACGAAGAACTTTTATCAATAAGAAAAAACCATTATTATTTGGATCTGTTTCAGTGGACGGCATTGATGAACAACAGACTAATTATATATTTAATAAAGCCTTAAAGAATAAATCATTTTTTGAATTTGATAAATTAGAGCAATCATACATGCGCCTTTTATCTGATAGAGGAATTCGAGAAATCTATCCAATAGCAACTTTTAATAATGAAACTGGTCTCTACGATTTAAACTTACATATAAAGAAGGAGAAAGCATTCCAAGTTGAATTTGGCGGTATTATATCTACACGCCCAATTAATACAGGATTCGTAGGCTTAAGATACAATCGAATGAAAAAAACCAATTTAACCTTAAGCGGAAATACTTATTTTGGCAAATTACACAGTTCAGCTAAAATTGGAGGAAGAATGGAATTTCCGAACAAACTACCTATTTATACAGAATTGAATTATACGGCTAGTAAATGGGATTTCTTTAATAGCTCTACCACCATTCTAGAAGATGTTAATCCTTCTTATTTAATAAAGAATGAAAGTTTCATTGAGGCAAAAGTCGGTACACCAGTTCGATTTAAAGGTAAGTTAGAATTAGGCTCTACTTTTTTTAACTTGAAAAATGAATATTACCAAACCAATGACTTTTTAAGAACTGACACAGCTGACATCAATGAATTCAGCGGTTTATCCCCCTTTTTAGGCTATACTAGAAGTACACTCGATCAAAAACAATTTGCTAGAACAGGGAGTTTTTTGCAGTTGCAAGCTAGATGGGTTTATGGTGATGAAAAAAATAAACCAGGTTCCACCTCAATTGAAACAGAGAAAACATTCAACAAAAGAGAGTGGTTTGAGTTGAAATTTAAATATGAAAATTACTTTTTGAGCAAACATAAATTTAAATTGGGTGGTCAACTTGAATTTATCTCCACAAATCAGCCGTTCTTCAGTAATTACACTTCAACTGTTTTAATTGCTCCTTCATTTCAGCCTTTGCCTGAAATGGGCACTTTATTTCAATACCAATATAGAACTCATTCATACGCAGCAGTTGGGCTAAAAGCAATTTATTCCATTCATAAAAGATTAGATTTAAGAGTTGAAGGTTACTTGTTCCAACCAATTCAAGAAATTAAAGAAGTAAATAAAGCCGCTCAATATGGAGAAGAATTATCTACTAGAGATATTATCGGTACTATAACTACTGTTTATACTACACGAATAGGTCCAATTGCGGCATCCTTTAATTATTATGACAAAGCAGTTGATCAGTATAAGTTCCTTATCCATTTTGGATATATCTTGTTTAATAAAAAAGCACTGGACTAGAGTTTATTTTTCTCTGTCTTCTCAATAATTTCTTTTCTTAAACCATCGCATACAAATTTTTAGATTCTACTAAACTACTCTTAGGGTGGAGGGTCGATGAATTAATCCTATTAAAGGATATCCAATCTAACATTAAAGATAAAAATTCGGACAAAAAAAGGGTTTCAAATCGAAATATCGACTTGAAACCCTTTGTACTTTAAAGCTAAAAGCAATTAAGCTTGAGCAGTTGGACCTCCAAAATTCATTGGAAAACTTGGTTGCTCTCCTTCGGTGATTGTTCCGTTCTGCGACTCAAACTTTACCACATTATCATTAAGTGCTCTTAACAATCTTTTGGCGTGTTGAGGAGTCATCAAAATTCTAGACTTCACTTTTCCTTTTGGCATTCCGGGCATGATTTTGATAAAATCAAAAACAAACTCAGAATTTGAATGACTGATAATGGCCAAATTCGAATATTGACCTTCAGCAATCTCTTCACTCAGCTCAATATTGAGCTTCTCATCCTTATTCTCATCACTCATAGTGTTATGCTTTATATTTATTCAACTTCTTGAGTTACCTCTTTAGCTGCTTTCAATCTTGTATATTCTTCATTTGAACCTACAACGATATCTTGATAAGCTTTCAGACCTGTACCTGCTGGTATTAAATGTCCAACAATAACGTTTTCTTTTAATCCCATTAAGTGATCTACTTTACTACTTACAGCAGCTTCGTTCAATACCTTTGTTGTTTCTTGGAAAGAAGCAGCAGAGATAAAGCTATCTGTTTGTAGAGAAGCTCTCGTGATACCTTGAAGTATTGAACTAGATGTTGCAGCCATAGTATCTCTCGCTACTACTAACTTCTTATCTGAACGTTTCAAACGAGAATTTTCTTCTCTTAACTTTCGAGCGGTAACAATTTGACCTTGCTTTAATACGTCAGATTCTCCTGCATCTTCAACAATCTTTTTGCCGAAAATCCAGTCATTCTCTTCCATAAACTCAGTCTTGTTAGCAATTTGCTTCTCTAAGAAACGAGTATCACCTGGATCTTGAATAATCACCTTACGCATCATTTGCCTTACGATTACTTCAAAGTGCTTATCATTGATCTTCACTCCTTGTAGTCGGTAAACTTCTTGAACTTCGTTTACAATGTACTCTTGAACTTGTGTAGGACCTTTAATTGCTAAGATATCAGCTGGAGTAATAGCTCCGTCAGAAAGTGAACTTCCAGCTCTTACGAAGTCATTTTCTTGAACCAAAATATGCTTAGATAAGTTAATCAAATACTTTTTAACTTCTCCCGTTCTTGATTCAACAATAACTTCTCTATTACCTCTCTTAATCTTACCGAAAGAAACGATACCGTCAATTTCTGTAACAACAGCTGGATTAGAAGGATTTCTTGCTTCGAATAACTCAGTTACTCTAGGAAGTCCCCCTGTAATATCACCTGATTTACCAGAAACTCTTGGAATCTTAACCAAAATCTTTCCAGTTTCGATATCATCACCTTCATCAATAGAAATGTGAGCACCAACAGGTAAGTTATAGGTTTTAAGAACTTCGCCTTTCTTGTTTACAATCTTAATTTCAGGAACGTTTTTCTTATCCTTATTCTCAGTTACAACTTTCTCTCTAAATCCAGTCTGCTCATCAGACTCTTCTTTATAAGTAATACCTGCAATAAGGTTTTCAAAAACGATTTTTCCTTTAAATTCTGCAACAATAACAGCGTTATATGGATCCCACTCACAAATCAAGTCACCTTTTGCAACTTTAACATTTTCCTTTTGATACAATAATGCACCATAAGGGATGTTAGCAGTAGCCAAAACAATACCTGTTTTAGAGTCAACTAATCTCATTTCAGCAGAACGACCAATAACGATTTGAACTTTCTTCCCATCTTTATTTTCACCTTCAACTGTTTTCAATTCATCCATTTCAAGAATACCATCATGTTTCGCCTCAATTCTTGATTCGTCAGCAATTTTAGATGCAGTACCCCCAACGTGGAATGTTCTCAATGTCAACTGTGTTCCAGGCTCACCAATAGACTGTGCAGCAATTACACCAACAGACTCTCCTCGCTGTGCCATTCTACCTGTTGAAAGACTTCTTCCATAACATTTAGAACATACACCTCTTTTCAATTCACATGTCAATACTGAACGCATTTCCATTTCCTCGATTGGAGACTCATCAATCAATTTAGCGATTTCTTCTGTTACCTCTTCACCAGATTCAATAATCAAATCTCCAGTATTTGGATGGTAAACATCATGAACAGTAGTTCTACCAAGAATTCGATCATACATCGATTCTACAATCTCATCATTTTTAACCAATGGTGAAATCATTACTCCTCTTAATGTACCACAATCTTCATCGATAATCACAACATCTTGAGAAACATCAACTAAACGACGAGTTAAGTAACCCGCATCTGCTGTTTTCAATGCTGTATCCGCAAGACCTTTACGAGCACCGTGAGTAGAAATAAAGTATTCCAAAATTGAAAGACCTTCTTTAAAGTTAGAAAGAATCGGGTTTTCAATAATTTCTTGACCTGTAGACCCAGATTTTTGTGGCTTAGCCATCAATCCTCTCATTCCTGAAAGCTGACGAATTTGCTCTTTAGAACCCCTCGCACCTGAATCAAACATCATATAAACTGAGTTGAAACCTTGATTATCGGTTTTCAATCGATCCATTACTGTGTTTGTCAATCTAGTGTTAGTGTGTGTCCAGATATCAATAATTTGGTTATAACGCTCATTATTAGTAATGAAACCCATGTTATAATTATCCCAAACTTCTTTTACTTGACCAGCTGCTTTCAACATCAACTCATCTTTCTCTTTAGGAATGATTACATCACCTAAATTAAACGATAATCCACCTCTAAATGACATTTCGTAACCAATATCCTTAATGTCATCCAAAAATTTAGCAGTCATTGCTGTACCAGCTTCCTTGAGGATATTACCAATAATATCTCTCAACGATTTCTTAGTCAACAATTCGTTAATGTAACCTGCTACTTCAGGAACAACTTGATTAAAAATTACTCGACCACAAGTAGTGTCAATAATCTTAATTTCGCCTTTATCCTTAACTCTTACTTTAATTTTTGCGTGAATGTCTAATCGACCCTCATTGTTCGCAATAATCACCTCTTCCGGAGAATAAAAAGTCTTTCCTTCTCCCTTAATGATTAATTCAGGCTCAGAGAAACGTTCTTTGGTCAAATAATAAAGACCTAAAACCATATCCTGAGAAGGTACAGTAATCGGTGAACCGTTTGCAGGGTTCAAAATATTGTGAGAAGACAACATCAACATTTGTGCTTCCAAAATTGCAGCATTACCTAATGGTAAGTGAACTGCCATCTGGTCACCATCAAAATCCGCGTTAAACGCCGAACATACTAATGGGTGCAATTGAATTGCCTTTCCTTCAATTAATTTTGGTTGAAAAGCTTGAATACCTAGTCTGTGCAATGTAGGAGCACGGTTAAGTAACACAGGGTGTCCTCTTAATACGTTCTCCAAAATATCCCAAACTACAGGATCCTTACGGTCAACTATTTTCTTTGCAGATTTTACTGTCTTTACAATACCTCTTTCGATCAACTTACGAATAACGAATGGCTTGTATAATTCAGCTGCCATATCTTTTGGCAAACCACATTCATGTAACTTTAAACTTGGTCCAACAACAATTACCGAACGACCAGAATAATCCACACGCTTACCCAATAAGTTTTGACGGAAACGTCCAGACTTACCTTTTAAGCTATCAGAAAGTGATTTTAATGCTCTGTTTGAATCAGTTTTAACTGCACTTGACTTTCTTGAGTTATCCAATAATGAGTCAACTGCTTCTTGAAGCATACGTTTCTCATTTCTAAGAATTACTTCAGGAGCTTTGATCTCTAACAATCGCTTCAAACGGTTGTTTCTGATAATTACTCTTCTGTACAAGTCATTTAAATCTGAAGTTGCAAAACGACCTCCATCTAAAGGAACCAATGGTCTCAATTCAGGTGGGATAACCGGAACAACTTTAACAATCATCCATTCAGGACGATTCTCAATATTCTCATTTGCATTTCTGAAAGACTCAACTACTTGAAGTCTTTTTAATGCTTCATTCTTTCTTTGTTGAGAAGTCTCATGATTTGCTTTATGTCTCAAATCATAAGAAAGACTATCTAAATCCAATCTTCTTAGCAATTCATAAAGTGCATCAGCACCCATTTTTGCAATAAATTTGTTTGGATCAGATTCGTCTAAATATTGGTTTTCTTTTGGAAGAGTATCCAATATATCCAAGTATTCTTCTTCAGTTAAGAAGTCTAAGTATTCTAATTCTTCGCCATTGGTATTTTTAGCATTACCTACTTGAACTACTACATATCTTTCGTAATAGATAATAGTGTCCAACTTTTTAGTTGGCAAACCTAAAAGGTATCCAATCTTATTTGGCAACGATTTGAAATACCAAATATGTGCAACAGGAACAACTAATGAAATATGCCCCATTCGTTCTCTACGAACTTTCTTTTCAGTTACTTCAACACCACAACGGTCACAAACAATTCCTTTATATCGGATTCTTTTGTATTTCCCACAATGACATTCCCAATCCTTAACCGGTCCAAAGATTCTTTCGCAAAAAAGACCATCTCTTTCTGGTTTGTATGTACGATAGTTAATCGTTTCAGGCTTGAGTACTTCACCGCTAGAAGATTCTAAAATCATCTCTGGTGAAGCTAAACTGATAGTAATTTTATTAAAATTACCTTGTGTTTTATTTTCTCTCTTAAAAGCCATATTCTTTAAGTTGAATAGTTGTTAATACATTAATAAGCCTACAAAAATCAAAAGTGGTTTACACCACATTGGGAGATTATTCTCCCAATGTGATGTTTAAACATAACCCTCTTAATTCGTGTAACAATACGTTAAATGACTCCGGAATTCCTGGAGTAGGCATCGCCTCACCTTTAACAATTGCTTCGTAAGCTTTTGCTCTTCCCATTACATCATCTGACTTAATGGTCAAAATTTCCTGTAAGATATTTGCTGCTCCAAATGCTTCAAGAGCCCAAACCTCCATCTCACCAAATCGCTGTCCACCAAACTGAGCTTTTCCACCCAATGGTTGTTGCGTAATTAACGAGTATGGTCCGATTGATCTTGCGTGCATCTTATCGTCAACCATGTGACCCAATTTCAACATATAGATAATACCTACTGTTGCTGGTTGGTGGAAACGCTCACCTGTACCTCCATCATGAAGGTAAGTTCTACCATTTCTAGGAACACCTGCTTGATCAGTGTAATCATTTATCTGATCCAAAGTAGCACCATCAAAAATTGGAGTTGAGAATTTCAATCCTAATTTTTCACCGGCCCAACCCAAAACAGTTTCATAAATCTGACCTAAGTTCATACGTGAAGGTACCCCAAGTGGGTTCAATACGATATCAACTGGAGTTCCGTCTTCAAGGAAAGGCATGTCTTCAGCTCTTACAATCTTAGCAACAATACCCTTGTTACCATGACGTCCTGCCATCTTATCTCCTACTTTCAACTTACGTTTCTTAGCAAGATATACTTTAGCCAACTTCACAATACCTACAGGCAATTCATCACCAATAGTGATTGCATACTTCTTACGTTTGTACAATCCTTGAATCTCAGTTGCTTTCAAGTTATGATTGTGCAACAATCTCTTGATTAAAACATTCAATTCATCTTGAGTCGTCCAATTGTTTGGATCAATATGACCAAAATCATCGATTCCAGCTAAAATCTTTTGAGTAAACTTAGTTCCTTTAGCAATTTTCTCTTCCTTATAGAAATCAAAAACACCTTGAGACGTTTTACCGTTTACAATAGAGTAAAGTTTTTCAATCAAACGATCTTTAAGAGCCATTAACTCTTTTTCCATTTCGATGTCTAACTTCTCTAAAACTATTTTCTCTTCAGATCTAGCTTTACGATCTTTAATTGCTCTTTCAAACAATTTCTTATCGATAACTACACCTTTCACAGATGGAGACACTTTCAAAGAAGCATCTTTTACGTCACCAGCTTTATCACCAAAGATTGCTCTTAAAAGCTTCTCTTCAGGTGTTGGATCAGTTTCACCTTTAGGTGTAATTTTACCAATTAAGATATCTCCTTCCTTCACTTCTGCTCCAACTCTGATCAAACCATTCTCGTCCAAATCTTTTGTTGCTTCCTCACTTACGTTTGGAATATCAGCAGTCAACTCCTCTAATCCTCTTTTGGTATCTCTTACTTCTAAAACGAATTCTTCGATATGAACTGAAGTAAATACATCTTCACGTACTACTTTCTCAGAAATCACAATCGCATCCTCAAAGTTATATCCTTTCCATGGCATGAACGCAACTTTCAAGTTTCTACCTAAAGCCAATTCACCACCTTCGGTAGCATAACCTTCACAAAGCACTTGTCCTCTTTTAACTTTTTCACCTTTTCTTACGATAGGTCTTAAGCTAATAGTAGTACTTTGATTCGTTTTTTGATATTTAATTAAGTTATACGTTTTAGTGTCTTCATTAAAACTTACTAACTTATCTTCATCTGTTCTGTCATACTTGATAGAAATAGTACGAGCATCTACATACTCTACTGTACCATTACCTTCAGCATTGATCAATACTCTTGAGTCAATTGCAATTCGCTCTTCCAAACCAGTTCCAACGATAGGAGCTTGTGGCTGCATTAACGGCACTGCCTGACGCTGCATGTTAGATCCCATCAAGGCTCTGTTCGCATCATCATGCTCCAAGAAAGGAATCAAAGATGCTGCAATAGATGCAATTTGGTTAGGAGAAACGTCCATCAATGACAATTCACTTGGCTCTACAACTGGGAAGTCACCTTCCAAACGAGATTTAACACGCTCCGTTAAGAACGAACCTTTCTCATCAATCTGTGCGTTTGCTTGTGCAATTGTTTGCTCATCTTCTTCTTCAGCGCTTAAGTAAATTACGTTCTCTGGATCTAAATCTACTTTACTATTCGCAACCTTACGGTATGGAGTTTCAATAAATCCTAAACGGTTTACTTTAGCATAAACACACAATGAAGAAATCAAACCAATGTTTGGACCTTCAGGTGTTTCAATCGGACAAAGACGACCATAGTGAGTATAGTGCACATCACGCACCTCAAAACCTGCTCTTTCTCTCGAAAGACCACCTGGTCCAAGTGCCGACATTCTTCTTTTGTGTGTGATCTCAGCCAATGGATTGGTTTGATCCATAAATTGAGACAATTGATTCGTTCCGAAGAATGAATTAATTACAGAAGATAACGTTTTTGCATTAATCAAATCGGCAGGAGTAAATACTTCGTTATCTCTAACGTTCATTCGCTCTCTAATAGTTCTTGCCATTCTTGCAAGACCAACACCGAACTGGCTATACAATTGCTCACCAACTGTTCTTACACGTCTGTTACTCAAGTGATCGATATCATCTACATCAGCCTTAGAATTGATCAATTCGATCAAATACTTGATGATAGAGATTATATCTTCTCTTGTTAATATTTTTACTTCAGCGTCAATGTTTTGATTTAATTTCTTGTTGATTCTATAACGACCAACTTCACCTAAATCGTAGCGATTTTCAGAGAAAAATAATTTATCAATAACACCTCTTGCTGTTTCTTCATCTGGTGGCTCAGAGTTACGAAGTTGTCTGTAGATATGCTCTACAGCTTCTTTCTCAGAGTTAGATGGATCTTTCTGAAGTGTATTATATATAATAGCAAAATCAGTAGAGTTTACATCCTCTTTGTGAAGAATAATTGTTTTCGCCCCAGAATCAACAATAGCATCAATGTGCTCTTTGTCCAAAACGGTTTCACGGTCAATTATAACTTCATTTCTTTCAATAGAAACAACTTCACCAGTATCTTCATCAACGAAATCCTCTACCCAAGTTTTTAAAACTCTAGCAGCTAATTTCCGACCCAATACTTTCTTTAAACCTGCTTTGCTAACTTTTATCTCATCAGCAAGGTTGAAAATGTCTAAAATATCTTTGTCAAACTCATAACCAATAGCTCTTAAAAGCGTAGTTACAGGTAATTTCTTTTTTCTGTCAATGTATGCATACATCACATTGTTAATGTCTGTAGCAAACTCAATCCAAGAACCCTTGAATGGAATTACTCTTGCAGAGTATAACTTAGTACCATTAGCATGACGGCTTTGTCCAAAGAACACACCAGGAGATCTGTGTAATTGAGAAACAATTACACGTTCTGCACCATTGATACAAAAAGTACCTTTTGGCGTCATGTAAGGAATTGTACCAAGATATACATCTTGTACAATCGTTTCAAAATCTTCGTGCTCAGGATCGGTACAATAAAGCTTAAGCTTAGCTTTTAAAGGCACACTATAAGTCAATCCTCTCTCAATACACTCATCAATGGTGTAACGGGGTGGATCAACAAAGTAATCAAGAAATTCAAGAACGAACTGATTACGTGCATCTGTAATTGGAAAGTTCTCACTGAATACTTTGAATAGTCCTTCTTCCTCTCTATTCTCTGGATTTGTTTCCAATTGAAAGAAATCTCTAAAAGACTTCAACTGGATATCCAAGAAATCAGGATATTCTAATTTATTTTTGATCGAAGCAAAACTTATTCTGCTTTGCTTTTTATTAGAGACTGCTGAATTCATCATTTTGGAGAAATGATTAGTTAATAATAGATATAAACGACAAAAGGGTTTAGACCCACCTAAAAAGATGGGTCTAAACCTTAAATATTATATTGTTGAACTAATATTACTTAAGCTCAACTTCTGCTCCTGCCTCTTCTAATGAAGATTTTAATGACTCCGCTTCGTCTTTAGAAATTCCTTCTTTAACAGCTTTTGGTGCGCTATCAACTAATTCCTTAGCTTCTTTCAAACCTAAACCAGTCAATTCTTTAACCAATTTAACCACTGCTAACTTAGATCCACCTGCTGCCTTCAAGATTACATCAAATTCTGTTTTCTCTTCTGGTGCATCGCCTGCGTCACCGCCTGCTGGACCTGCTACTGCAACTGCTGCTGCAGCTGGCTCAATTCCGTACTCATCTTTAAGAATACCTGCTAACTCATTTACGTCTTTTACTGTTAAGTTTACCAACTCTTCAGCAAGTGCTTTTAAATCCGCCATTTTACTACTTTTTTTATTTTAAATTTTTATTATTTGGATTGAGTGCGTACAATACTATTCAGGTCTATCACCTAATGTTTTAACAAGCCCTGCGATAGTAGCTCCACCTGATTGAAGTGCAGATAGAACGTTTTTCGCTGGAGATTGAAGTAATGCAATAACATCTGCAATAACTTCCTCTTTTGACTTGATATTTATTAAGGTTTCTAATTGATTGTCTCCAATAAAAATTGCAGAGTCAATAAAAGCTCCTTTTAATGCAGGCTTAGCACCTTTTTTTCTGAAATCCTTAATTAGTTTTGCAGGAACGTTTCCAGTTTCCGCAAACATAATCGAAGTGTTTCCTTTTAACACAGCATATAGCTCTTCGTATTCTCCATCAGCTTGCTCTAAAGCCTTCCTTAGAAGGGTATTTTTCACAACTTGAAGAGAAACTTCTTTGTTATAACATAATCTTCTCAGTCTAGTAGAACTTACTGCATCTAACTCAGCAACATCTGCTAAATAAAACACACTTGCTTGGTTCAGTTTATCTGAAAGCTCATTAACTATGTTATTTTTTTCTTCTTTAGTCATCGCCTTTCGGTTGAATTATTTGTATTAATCTTCTATAAATCTTTTTGGATCCACATGTATTCCAGGACTCATAGTACTAGAAATAGCGACTCCTTTTAGATATACACCTTTAGAAGCAGCTGGCTTCAACTTCACTACAGTTTGAATAAATTCTCTTGCATTTTCAGCTAATTGCTTCTCATCAAAAGAAATACGACCAATTGTAGTATGAATAATTCCATATTTGTCTACTTTAAAGTCAATTTTACCCGCTTTTACTTCAGTTACTGCTTTTGCAACATCCATTGTTACTGTACCAGATTTTGGGTTTGGCATTAAACCTCTTGGTCCTAAAACACGACCTAAAGCACCAACTTTACCCATTACACTTGGCATAGTGATAATAACATCAATATCAGTCCATCCACCTTTGATTTTTTCGATATACTCATCTAAACCAACGTAGTCTGCACCAGCAGCCTTAGCTTCCTCTTCTTTGTCAGCAGAAACTAGTGCCAAAACCTTTACAGTTTTACCAATACCGTGAGGTAATGATACCGTTCCTCTAACCATTTGGTTTGCTTTTCTAGGATCAACTCCTAAACGCAAATCAATATCAACAGAAGAATCAAATTTTGTAAAAGTAATTTCTTTAACTAGCTGAGAAGCTTCTTTCAAAGAATACAATTTATCCTTGTCAATTTTAGCTTCAACTGCCTTTCTATTTTTTGTTAATGTTGCCATTTTTAAAACTTTTCTTTTCTTACGTAATTAGAAAGGTTTAGTACCCTTCACTGTCAATCCCATACTTCTTGCAGTACCGGCTACCATCGACATAGCAGATTCTATCTTGAAAGCATTCAAGTCTTCCATTTTATCTTCTGCGATTGCTCTAACTTGGTCCCAAGTAACAGATGCAACTTTCTTTCTATTTGGTTCTGGTGATCCTGATTTAACTTTAGCTGCATCCAATAATTGAATTGGAGCAGGTGCAGTTTTGATTACAAAATCAAAAGATTTGTCAGCATAAACTGTAATTACAGCAGGAACAATTCTTCCAGCTTTATCCTGAGTTCTAGCATTAAACTGCTTACAAAACTCCATAATATTAACCCCTTTTGCTCCTAATGCAGGACCTACGGGTGGAGATGGATTCGCTGCCCCTCCTTTAATCTGTAGTTTAATTAAACCACTTATTTCTTTTGCCATCTTAGTCTTCTTTATTGTATACTATTAAGATTCTTTTTCTACTTGAAGAAAGCTCAATTCTAATGGTTGTTTTCTACCGAAAATTTTCACCATTACTTTCAACTTTTTCTTCTCTTCATTAATTTCTTCAATCGTTCCATTGAATCCATTAAATGGTCCATCTATCACTTTTATTGATTCTCCAACAATAAATGGAATATTCAACTCTTCTTCGCTTTCTGCAAGCTCATCAACTTTACCTAATATTCTATTTACCTCAGACATTCTCAAAGGAACAGGATCTCCTCCTTTTTCAGCTCCCAAAAATCCGATAACGTTGTTCACATTTTTAATAACGTGAGGAACCTCACCAACTAAATCCGCTTCAATCAAGATATAGCCGGGAAAGAAACTTCTTTCTTTACTAATCTTTTTTCCCTTACGTATTTGATAAATTTTTTCTGTAGGAATAAGCACTTGTGTTACATAATCAGACAATCCCAATCTTGAGATTTCGTCCTCAATGTATAACTTAACCTTTTTTTCTTTACCACTTACGGCTCTTACAACGTACCACTTCTTAGTAGTCTCACTCATCTTCTATCCCTCCAATAAATTAAAACATCTGATAAATGAACTCCATCATCGTACTGAAAGTAGAGTCCATTGCAAAAATCAAAAGAGAAATAATTATCGCTGCTACCATTACTACAAGAGCACTACTTTGAAGCTCACTCCAAGTTGGCCATGAAACTTTATTAAAAAGTTCATCCGCAGACTCTTCGATATATGTTCTAATTTTTGACATTTCTTTTATTTTTGCACGGGTGGAGAGACTCGAACTCCCAGCCAATGGTTTTGGAGACCACTACTCTACCAATTGAGCTACACCCGTAGGTCTAATATTATAAAGTCAAGAAAGGTATCACGCATATGCGAGACACCTTTCTTGATATAAATCTACTTAGTGATTAAACTAAAATCTCAGTAACCTGACCTGCACCAACAGTTCTACCACCTTCTCTAATTGCAAATCTTACACCTTTATTCAAGGCTATAGGAGCAATTAACTTAACAGTAATAGTTACGTTATCACCAGGCATTACCATTTCTCTACCCTCTTCTAAGAAGATCTCTCCTGTTACATCAGTTGTTCTAACGTAAAATTGAGGACGGTATTTGTTATGGAATGGAGTATGACGTCCACCTTCTTCTTTCTTCAAGATATAAACTTCAGCTTTAAATTCAGTGTGAGGAGTAATAGTACCCGGACGAGCAATTACCATTCCTCTCTTAATATCAGCTTTTTCAACACCTCTTAACAACAATCCAACGTTATCACCAGCTTCTCCTCTGTCTAGAATTTTTCTAAACATCTCAACACCAGTAACAGTTGATTTCTTGTTTTCAGCACCCATACCAATGATAACAACTTCATCACCTGAGTTTATAACTCCAGCTTCAATTCTACCAGTTGCTACAGTTCCTCTACCTGTGATAGAGAATACATCCTCTACAGGCAAAATAAATGGTTTATCAACTTCACGTGGAGGAATTGGAATAAATGAATCAACAGCATCCATTAAATCCATAATTTTTTCTTCCCATTCAGCTTCTCCGTTAAGACCACCTAATGCAGAACCAATAATGATTGGAGTATTATCACCATCAAACTCGTAAAAGCTTAACAATTCTCTAACTTCCATCTCAACTAATTCTAACAATTCAGGATCATCTACCATATCCGCCTTGTTCATAAAAACTACGATAGATGGTACACCAACCTGACGTGCAAGAAGGATGTGCTCTCTAGTCTGTGGCATTGGGCCATCAGTAGCAGCAACAACCAAAATCGCACCGTCCATTTGAGCAGCACCAGTTACCATGTTTTTAACGTAATCAGCGTGACCAGGACAATCTACGTGAGCGTAGTGTCTGTTTGCAGTTGCATATTCTACGTGTGAGGAGTTAATTGTAATACCTCTTTCTTTTTCTTCAGGAGCGTTGTCGATAGACGCAAAATCTTTCGCCTCAGAAAAACCTTTCTTTGCTAACACTGTAGTAATTGCAGCTGTCAAAGTAGTTTTACCATGATCAACGTGACCAATGGTACCGATGTTTACGTGCGGCTTGGATCTATCAAATTTTTCTTTAGCCATGACTTATTGCTTATTTTAGATTATTAACTTTATTTATTACTTATTTAAACACTTTCCAAACTCGAGCCAATGAGGGGAATTGAACCCCTGACCTCTTCCTTACCAAGGAAACGCTCTACCCCTGAGCTACATCGGCTAAAGAATTAAAAGAGCGGGAAACGGGATTCGAACCCGCGACCCTCAGCTTGGAAGGCTGATGCTCTAGCCAGCTGAGCTACTCCCGCTTTTAATCGTTTTCTTGTGGGGGGAGCAGGATTCGAACCTGCGAAGGTGTACACCAACAGATTTACAGTCTGTCCTCGTTGGCCGCTTGAGTATCCCCCCAACACTTTAATATTCAATATTCAAAAAACGAGAGCCAGTGGAGGGATTCGAACCCACGACCCGCTGATTACAAATCAGCTGCTCTGGCCAACTGAGCTACACCGGCTTTTTTCAAAATTTCAACCCCTTTAAAAAGGCGGAACAAAAATCCCCCTGAAAAAGGTCTGCAAATGTAAAAAAGATTTATTTATTGATAAAGCATTTTTGCATTTTTTTTAAACAAAAAAAATAGCGTGCTAAAATACACGCTATTTATGATTGAAATATTATCAATTTTATTACCCTCTAGCCTTTTCTTTATGGCGTTTAATCTGTCTTCTCAAAGCCTCAGTTACTTCATCTGTAGATTCTTCGAATGACTTCGAAGTTCTCTTTGCGAACAAATCATTTCCAGGAATATTCATCCGTATCTCAACTGTCTTATTCTCCATATTAGATACGTTTTCCAACTTTAAATAAACATCTGCATCAATTATCTTGTCAAAAAACTGACTAAGCTTGTTAATTTTCTCCTGAATAAAGTCTATTAATTTCTGATCTGCATCAAAATGCACTGATCTTACATTCAATTTTACATCCATACTATTTAGTTTTATGCTCTCGGATGAGCTTGTTGATATATTTTTTTTAATTTTTCAATCGAATTGTGAGTGTATACTTGTGTTGCAGCTAAACTTGTATGACCAAGCAGCTCTTTTATAGTATTCAACTCTGCACCGTTATTTAAAAGGTGTGTGGCGAAAGTATGTCTAAGAACGTGAGGGCTTCTCTTTTCACTATTACTAGCCTGACTAAGGTAGGTATTAACGATTCTATAAACAAGTTTGGAATAAATTTTTGCTCCTTTTTTTGTTAAAAATATAAAATCACATTCATTACTCACCTCTTTATTCAATTGCTCAAGTTCTTTTAATTTATTGAGCAACTCAGGATATATCGGAATAAAGCGTTCTTTATTTCGCTTTCCCAGCACCTTTATGACTCCTTCATATCGATTGATGTCTGATTTTTTAAGGTTGATTAATTCAGAAAGCCGGACACCGGTAGCATAAAACAATTCTAATATTACTCGATCCCTTTTCGACTCAAAGGTCTCTTCCTTGAAAAATTCATCAAAAAGAAGAAACATCTCCTTTTCAGAAACGAATTGAGGAAGACGCTTCTGATTTTTAAGACTCCTTACTTTGTATGTTGGATTTGTCTCTATCCATTTCTTTTGAAGTAGATATTTAAAATAGGATTTTAAGGTGGTCATCTTTCTATTAACTGACCTTGCAGAAATACCAGAATCAACCATAAAAACCATCCATGACCGAATATGCTCTGAATAAACTACCTCCTCGGAAAGGATAAGGGAATAATGTTCTGATAAAAAATCTGAGAATTGTACTAAATCATTTTGATATGCAATAATGGTATTATCGGAATACCGCTTTTCATTTCGGAGAAAATCAATGAATTTTTTGAGCATAAAAAAAGAGATACAATTTACTGCACTAAGTTAAGACTTAGGCACAGAAAAACTGTATCTCTTCAGATATATTATTAAAAAAGCTTATTTCTAAACTTCTTCTTGCTGTAAATGTTGTTTATAGATAGCTTTTAAACGTTGCTGTCTATTCAATACAGAAGGCTTGTCAAATTGCTGACGCTCTCTTAATTCTTTAACAACGCCTGTCTTATCAAATTTCTTTTTGAACTTCTTAAGCGCTCTCTCTATGTTTTCTCCTTCTTTTACGGGAACTATAATCATCGCAAATCCTTTTTTATAAATTTAATTGGGCGACAAAAGTAGCTATTTTTTAATAACAAAACAACTACTTTAAAATTTCTCTTGAAATAACTAATTTTTGAATCTCTGAAGTCCCTTCACCGATGGTACACAACTTAGAATCTCTGTAAAACTTTTCTACTGGAAACTCTTTGGTATAGCCATATCCACCAAAAACTTGAATTGCATCAGTAGAAATTCTCACTGCTATTTCAGAAGAATAATATTTAGCAATTGCAGATTCTTTCGTCATTTTCTGGCCTCTATTTTTTAAATCTGCCGAATGATAAATCAATAACTCTGCTGCTTCAATTTCTGTAGCCATATCAGCGATTTTAAAGGCTATTGCCTGAAACTCTGAAATTGGCTTGCCAAATTGCTCTCTTTCTTTGGAATATTTCACAGAAGCTTCATAAGCTCCTTTCGCAATTCCGAGTCCTAATGCTGCGATTGAAATACGGCCACCATCCAATATTTTCATAGCTTGAATAAACCCATCACCTACGTTTCCTAAAATAGCTGATTTAGGTACCCGACAATTATCAAAAATCACTTCAGCTGTTTCTGAAGCACGCATTCCTAGTTTATCTTCTTTCTTTCCTGCTTTTATTCCTGGATTGGATCGCTCTACAACAAAAGTTGTCATTCCATGAGAATCTAGTAAGTCTCCAGTTCTAGCAATTACAACAACTACATCTGAACTTTTCCCATGCGTTATCCAACACTTCGTTCCATTAATAATGTAGTCATCACCATCTTCAACAGCTGTACATTTCATTCGCATGGCATCTGAACCTGTATTAGGCTCTGTCAATGCCCATCCACCAAGATATTCAGCCGTAGCTAATTTGGGCAAGTATTTATGCTTTTGTTCTTCATTTCCAAAAGTCATAATATGGCCTGTACATAATGAATTATGAGCAGCCACTGATAATCCAATTGCCCCACAAACCTTAGAAATTTCAGAAATTACGGTAACATATTCATCGTAAGTAAAACCTGAGCCTCCGTATTCTGTAGGAACTAAAACACCCATCAGACCTAACTTTCCAAGTTCTTTGAAAACATGTATCGGAAATTCCTGACTTTCGTCCCATTTCATCATATCAGGACGTATATGTGCATCAGCAAAATCACGAATCATATCCGCAATCATTTTCTGATTTTCATTGTAATTAAAATCCATTGTATCTATTTTAATAATTGACTAAACTTATAATATTATTGGAATAAGGGGCAATTTTTTGTTCTCCGTTCAAAAAAGTAAGGTTCACTAGAAATGAAAAACCCACAACATTTGCACCTTGAGATTTTACTAATTCAGCAGCGGCCATAGCCGTACCGCCAGTAGCTAACAAATCATCATGAACGATAACATTCATTCCTTTAGAAAGCGCATCTTCATGCATTTCAATCTCGGCAGAACCATACTCTAAATCATACTTATATGAGATGGTTTTGTAGGGCAACTTACCTTTCTTACGAACCGGAATAAACGGAATTCCCATCGCTTGTGCAATCAATAATCCCCAGAAAAATCCTCTGCTCTCAATCCCTAAAATGGCATCAGGTTTTAACACCTTACTCTGATTTACAAATGCTTTTGTAATCTCTTCTGTTAACTCCGGATTCTCTAATATTGGGGTAATGTCTTTAAAAACAATCCCTTCTTTAGGAAAGTCAATAACATCTCGAATTGTCCCTTTTATTTTATCTTCTAGCATGCTTACAATGTTAAATATGGTGCAATTTTACGATATATATTAGTGTCTATCAACTGGAGTTTCTGAAGATCCTTTAAAGCTTCAAACTTTCCATGATTCTCTCTGTAATTTATTAATGACCTCGTCAGATTCCAGTCAAAATATGGATGAAGTTTCAACTCATCCTTTGATACCGTATTAACATTAATCATTCTAAATGGTTTTGGATTGGACAATTTTAAGAATGGAAGCAATTCAGAATATCGATCTTCATCCATTCCATATATTTCTTTCAATTGCTCCATGTTAATGTATCCACCAAGCTCAGCCCTATATTTCACAATTGATTTGGCATAATACCCACCAATCCCTTTAACTTTTACAAGAGTAGCTGAATCAGCACTATTAATATCTGCATAATCTATTGGATACTCCTTTTTCTTTTCCTTATACTCTGGAACCTTCTTCTCGAATTTATTAGGACTATCTTTTGGGTATTCATCTGGAAGAGAAATATACTCTTCCAAATCAGCATACTTTTCATCAGAAATTACATACATCTTTTTGAAATCGCTCTTAATTCTAAATTGCCCACCTTTCTCTATGTAATTTATTATAGAACCGGACTGTTTTTCTGAAAGACCGATTGATTGACCCATTTCAACCGTAAATTCATTTGGATTAAAGTTGGTATAGGAAAATGGGCTAGAATTTAAATCATCAGTTTCTTTAAAATTATTCCTTTTAGCATATTTAGCCTCCTTTTCAGCCTTTTCGATTTCAATTTTAGCTGTATGTGCAGAATCAATTAGCTGTTCAATTCGAGCAAATTCGGATTTTATTTTTTCGGGGTTAGGATTGGCTTTCCAATTAATCCAATCCATTGTGTAAAGTACCCCACAGATAAAAAGGATAAGTAGAAGGAATACAAACACTCCTTCTTTTTCAAGTTTAGTAAAGGTTAAAAAGTCACGAACTTGCTTTCTCATTGAGGTGAATTTCACCTCTAATATACTGATTAATAAAAAACAAACTACTTAAACTTCTTAATTTCTCCAGATTTAATTCGTTGGAAGTAAGAAATCATGTCCAATCGCACTTCTTTAGATAAGATTAATAAACCGAGAATATTAGGAAATGCCATTCCTAAAATCATTAAGTCTGAAAAATCAAGTACTGCTCCTAGTCCAACTGAAGATCCAATCACAATAAAAATTAAAAAGATTAATTTGTATACATTTTCAGCAGTTTTACTCTTCCCAAATAAATAAGTCCATGCTTTTAAACCGTAGTAAGACCAAGAAATCATTGTAGAAAAAGCAAACAAGAAAATTGCAATTACCAATACCAAAGAGAACCATGGGAAAACAGAACCAAAAGCGGCAGAAGTCAATTCAGACCCCTCCAAACCAGATGTACCATCAGCATATCCAGTAAATACTAATACCAATGCAGTCATCGTACAAACCAATACCGTATCAACAAAAGGCTCCAATAAAGCCACTACACCTTCACTTACAGGCTCATTTGTTTTAGAGGCGGAATGCGCAATTGATGCAGAACCAACACCTGCTTCATTCGAAAAAGCAGCTCGTTGAAATCCTACAATCAACACCCCAATTACTCCGCCCTTAATCGCCGGTGAGTTAAATGCTCCTTCATATATTTCGTAGAACACATCTCCTACATTTGCATAGTTGATTCCAATAATTATCAAAGCAAACAATACATAGATACCAGTCATAAAAGGTACAATCTTGTCTGTCACTTTCGCAATACTTTTTATACCTCCGATAATTACGATTCCAACCAAAAGTGCTAAAACGATACCGAACCAGATTCCCATTCCTTCTAAAGCAGGAAATTCACCTGACAATTGAGCGAAAGCTTGGTTAGCTTGAAACATGTTACCTCCACCAAAAGAACCACCAATACAAAGGATAGCAAATAAAACCGCCAAAACCTTTCCTAGACCTCCCATTCCTTTGCGCTTTAATCCTTCACTTAAATAGTACATTGGTCCACCGGATACATCCCCATCTTTACCAACAATTCTATATTTTACACCCAACGTACATTCAGTAAACTTACTAGCCATTCCAATTAAACCAGCTATTATCATCCAGAAAGTTGCACCAGGCCCACCTAAGCTAATCGCTACAGCAACACCTGCAATATTCCCTAATCCTACGGTTCCGGACAAAGCTGTAGTCAATGCTTGAAAATGAGAAACCTGCCCTTCATCGTCAGGATTGTCATATTTACCCTTTATTAATTCCATTGCATGAGGCAATCCCATCGCATTGATAAATCGCATCCGAATGGTAAAGAAAATAGCACCTAGAACCAACCAAACCACAATAAATGGGATTCCTTTTTTCTGAATATCTCCATTTGGATGCAAAACAGGTTGAGGCGTATCATAAATTATAGAAGCCATATTCTCAGCGCCTACTTGTATAATATCACTGATATTATCGGAGTCAAAAATAATTTTCCCTTCAGCAGTATTGTGCCTTAATTTTCCATCGGATGTAGCAAATACCTCGACATCTTTAACATTGTCTTGAGTAACTATCGCTATAAGTTGTCCTTTTTTTACTTCATCTCCTTCTTCTACCTTCCATTCTTTTAGCACTATCTTAGTTACTTCAGGATTTGACCAGCCTGGCGCTTTCACATTCTTTAAATCTGAGTACACTACAGGATCATAAATTCCCATCGCGGAAAAAGGATCCCAAAACAAAAAATTACTCATGTAACCAACAATTGGCTTCACAAGTGAATTGATACTTTCAGGTCCTGATTTTGTTTCAACAATACTTGTTAGCTTTATTTCGGAGCCTAATGAATCCCTAATTATAACAGAAAAGCCTTCTCCTTCTGTTAAGCCAGTAGCCAAATCAGAGGTAAGTTTTACGCTTTGTTTATCCCACTTATAAATATATGGAGGAACACCACCATTAACTTTTACTCTTGCTTCCCCATCATTAATTTCAGGTGATGGATTGTCTGTTGTAATTGTCGCTTTAAATTCAGAAGCAGTTAAATTTACTGTAATGAACAAAAAAGCTATTAGAAAATTGGTGTATTTAAACATGTATAAGATTTTGGGTTTTATTAGTTAGGTGATTTAACAAATATATTCTTTTTTTTAGGCTTTCAATTGTTCTTCTATAATTTGTAGTCCTTCTTCAAATGTATGTGGTTGATAATTCAATTCAGCGATCGCTTTATCCAGTTTAAAACCAGTTTTCGGTGGGCGTTTAGCAGCTTGATTCAAGGTATTTGAACTCACCTCATTTATTTCTGTTGCATCCAACTTAAAGTATGCGGCTACTCGTTTCACCAACTCTACAATACTCATTTGGTCTTTTCCAGAAATGTGATAAGTCCCTTCCTTCCCTTGATCGGCAATCAACAAACAGCCTTCGGCTAAATCTTCAGCCAAAGTAGGCGATCGAAACTGGTCATTGACAATACTCAATGGATCACCTTTTTCTAGAGCTTGCTTTGCCCACAACACAATATTTGTTCGGCTCATGGCTTCAGCAACGCCATATACTATTATGGTTCGAACATTACTCCACTTGATATCACTTTCTTCTAACAATCGCTCAGAATCAAACTTACTTTGACCATAATAGCTCAATGGTTTTGGCTCATCTGTTTCCTTATACGGACCATCTTTCCCATCAAAAACAAAATCTGTAGACAAATGAATAAAATGTGAATTGTGCTTTCTAGACGCGTTGACCAAGTGCATCACGGCCTCTACATTAAGTTGACGACACTTCACCTTTTCGACTTCACAAACATCAACGTTTGTCATAGCGGCAGTATTAATCACTATATCTGGCTTAAAATTATCAAAAACAGCATTTATTTCTGCTGCATTGGTAATGTCTAATGACTTGTATTGATAACCGCTTTTTTCTGTTATTCGATTTTCTCCTTGAGAAGTGGCTAAAACTTCATAGTGTCCTTTACGAACAGTGTCGAGGTTTTTAATAATTTTTTGACCTAGAAGGCCATTACTACCAGTTATAAGTATTCTTTTCAATGAAATGAATTTTTTGATTTTTAATGAATTGACTTAGCCTAAAGATCCCAAATACTGGTTCTTTTTTTAGAAAAAGCATTTTTAAATAATTCTTTGTGCTCCAACACAAATGCCATAGCTAGGTATATAAAAAAGGACAATCCAACAGAAATGAATGAAAAGTAAATGAAAAATAATCTAATCCGCTGAATCTTGATTCCCAACTTTTCTCCCCACCATTCGCAAACTCCAAAGGCATTTTTCTCAACTATTTCCTGAACTTTTTGTATCATGGATTAACTTCTTATTATTTTATTACCGATTGCACAATTTAAGCAATTTTTATTTTTACAATACAATGTACTTAACTGGATGAGTGCTTGAGATGAATAGGCATTATTCACTTTCACGCCATTTTTTTCAAAATGAGTCACAATTGTGTTTTTCTCTGATTCCAGCTGTTCTAAAAATTGAACTGCACGATTCACTAACTCTTCGTTTCCAGTTTCTCTTCCATAAGCAAATAGAACCGGTACAATTGCGTTGATAATTAAAATTCTTTTCCCAGAAATTCCGAGCTGAGTAAACCTATTTGGCTTGGATGCTTTATCAAATAAAAAATGCGATTCCCAATACTCATTGGATTTTGCATCGAGCAAATGAATCAAGTCACTAATTGACTTAGCTTCCAATATTAATGAAAACATTTTTTTATGTTGAAAAACTAAACTTGCAAATTGAGACAGTCGGATAGTTGGAAAGTTAGCGGGCCGCAGTCTTAAAAACTTCCAATTGCTTCCATCCATTTCAAACAAATTATGTTTTGCCTTAAGATAGGTGTATTCTTTTTTTAGAAGAGTTGGGTAATCATCATTGAATTCTTTGCTCAATAATCCAGCTTGGCCAAACAAAAGGGCTTGAATTTGAATCGATTGATCATATTTGGAATACAATTGAAAAGGTATATTGATGGCCAATTGAAAAAAAGGATCACTATTTACTTTAAAGCCGAAATACTTAGCTAACCATATATAGAAAACGCTTTCCCAATCTCCATTTAATTGTTTTAAGATTTCATTAATGGGCTTCAATTTAGCCTCCAATCGTTCGAATAACAACCGATCAATCCAATTATTTAAAGTAAATGAATCTATGCCTGCAATACTATTTCGGCAAGCTAACCAATCTGTTTCTTTTAATAATGTTGTATAATTTTCAATGGCAGTTTTAGGAATAATTGATTTCAATTCTAAAGTTGGAATTTCAGTGCCATCCTTTAGTTGAATTGGTTGATCATATTCATGCACTACATGTAGAATAACACTTTCGTAGTTCGTATCGACTTCATGTTTATGCGCAAACCAATCAGAAGATTTGATATGAATTTCTACATTTCCTGCCCATTCACGATCATTAATAATGACTCTTGCGTTTAAAAAATCAGGACCTGCATCTTGGTTGTGCACTCCTATCGACTTTACTGTAATCTGTTCGCCTTTTGTTCCAACCAGTTCGACTGTATTGAAATTTTGAAATTTCCAGATATAATGTAGAAAGTCTTCTTTCATTTTTTGCTTTAAATTACTCCAAATTTCTTTAAGTAACCTTCCATTTCTTGTTGAAGCTCTTTTGCTTTTTCACCAGCTACAGTTGCAAAGCTTTCTGATTGATCGGCATAAATAACCCCTCTACTAGAATTAACCAATAGTCCACAGTCTTTATTCATACCATTCATGGCCACTCCTTCTAAACTACCGCCTTGAGCACCTACACCAGGAACTAGTAGAAAATTATCAGGAGCCAACTTTCGTATATTCTTCAACATCTCTGGGCGAGTGGCACCAACGACAAACATTAAGTTCTCTGGATTTCCCCAAGTACTCGCCTTTGAAATTACTTTCTCATATAGTTTTAGTCCAGTAGAATTAGATGTCATAAACTGAAAATCTAACGCTCCTTCATTGGAAGTCAATGCCAATAAAATAACAAACTTATTTTCGTAAGTTAAAAAAGGCAATACAGAATCACTTCCCATATAAGGAGCAACTGTTATGGAATCAAAGTCCATTTGTTCGAAAAATGCACGTGCATACAATTTAGACGTATTTCCGATATCTCCGCGCTTTGCATCCGCAATAGTAAAAATATCTTTAGGAATGTAATTCAATGTTTTCTCTAAACTCAACCATCCTTTACTTCCTAAACTTTCGTAGAAAGCAATATTTGGTTTATAGGCTACACAAAAATCCTTAGTCGCATCGATAATGGCTTTATTAAATTCAAAAATTGGGTCTTCTGTTTCTCGCAGATGCGCAGGAATTTTTTCAATGTCAGTATCTAAACCGACACACAAAAAACTCTTCTTTGTTTTTATTTGGGCAACTAACTCTTCTCTATTCATGATTTAATCAATTGATCCTTCTTTCATTTTCTCAGTATTCTCAGCCATTTTTAGAGCATCACTAATTTCATCTAAAGCTCCCCCATTTATAATCGCGTCAAGATTATGAACAGTAAAGTTGATCCGATGGTCTGTTACTCGTCCTTGAGGATAATTATAGGTTCTAATTTTTGCAGATCGATCACCTGAGGAAACTAATGTTTTCCGGTGTGCTGCACGTTCAGCATTTTTAATAGCCAATTCCTTTTCATATAATCTAGAACGCAATACGGTTAATGCTTGCGCATAGTTTTTAATCTGGCTACGACCTTCTTGACATTCTACCACTGTATTGGTAGGCAAGTGAGTCAATCGAACTGCAGATTCTGTTTTGTTTACGTGCTGACCACCTGCACCAGATGACCTAAAGGTATCCTTTTTCACATCGGACATGTTTAACTTTATATCTACTTCATCAGCTTCTGGCATCACCGCAACTGTGGCTGCAGAAGTATGCACTCTTCCTTGAGTTTCTGTTTGAGGCACTCGTTGAACACGATGCACGCCTGACTCATACTTCAACGTTCCATAAATATCGTCGCCACTTACGCTAAACGACACCTCTTTAAAACCTCCAGAAGTTCCTTCATTCATTGAAAGCACTTCATATTTCCAACCTCTTGATTGAACAAATCGAGTGTACATATTGAACAAATCTCCTGCAAAGATGGCGGCCTCATCTCCTCCAGTTCCACCGCGTATTTCTACAATTACATCCTTAGAATCTTCTGGATCCTGAGGAATCAGCATGTATTTAATTTTCTCTTCCAACTCATCTCTCCTATCGACCAATTCATCATATTCCATTTTGGCCATCTCACGAAACTCTTCGTCCTTTTCTTTTGAAATAATTTCTTTGGATGAAATGATATTATCAAGCACATTCTTATAGTCCTCATAAGTCAAAACGAAAACTTCTAAGTCTTTATATTCTTTATTCAATTTGACATAACGATCCATGTCTGAAATAATTTCCGGATCGACAATCAATTGTGCTACTTCGTCCCATCGTTCTTTAATGGATTGCAGCTTTTGTAATAAATTACTCATAGTTTCTAATAAATAAATTCGCCAAACTCACTCTTAATAGTCAGCTTCTTTTGATCACACGCTTCAACTCTTCCCACAATCTTCGCTTCCACATTAAATGATTGAGCTATTTTAATGATGTCATATGCGATAGATTCGTCTACATACAATTCCATTCGGTGCCCCATATTGAACACTTTGTACATCTCACTCCATTCTGTTCCAGATTGCTCTTTTATTAATTTGAATAAAGGTGGCACATCGAATAGATTGTCTTTAATCACATGGACATTATCAACAAAGTGTAACACCTTAGTTTGCGCTCCACCGCTGCAATGCACCATTCCATCAATCTGTCCTTTATACTTTTCTATGATTTGCTTAATGATAGGAGCATAGGTTCTCGTAGGAGACAACACCAATCTACCAACATCGATAGAAACTCCATCAATATGATCGGTCAAAGCATACTTCCCGGAATAAGTCAACTCATCAGGAATTGCTGCATCATATGTTTCAGGAAATTTTGATTTAACAGCTTTCCCAAACACATCGTGTCGAGCACTGGTCAATCCATTACTTCCCATTCCACCATTGTATTCTGTTTCGTATGTTGCTTGACCAAAAGAAGCCAAGCCAACAATCACATTGCCCGGTTTTATGTTGTGATTAGAAATTACATCCGACTTTTTCATGCGACAAGTCACCGTAGAATCCACAATAATTGTACGAACTAAGTCTCCAACATCAGCAGTTTCACCACCTGTTGAATGAATTCCAATTCCTTGATTTCTTAAATCCGCCAAAACCTCTTCCGTACCATTAATAATGGCAGAAATTACTTCGCCTGGCACTAGGTTCTTGTTTCTACCAATAGTTGATGAAACTAAAATATTATCAATAGCACCAACACACAATAAGTCGTCGGTATTCATAATAATGGCATCTTGTGCAATTCCTCTCCAAACCGAAATATCTCCAGTTTCTTTCCAATAAGCATATGCCAATGAAGATTTCGTACCAGCTCCATCAGCATGCATCACAATACAATGATCGTCACTCCCTGTTAAAGTATCAGGAACTATCTTACAGAATGCTTGTGGAAACAATCCTTTGTCTACATTCTTAATGGCGTTGTGAACATCCTCCTTAGATGCCGAAACTCCTCTCTGTGCGTATCTTTCGTTATTACCCATGTGTTAAAATAAAAAAACATCCCTTTCGAATAAGACGAAAGGGACGTTCAGTATCATAAATTCTATTGCGCTACTCTTCTCCTTCAGGAGTGGTATCATCTGTTTTTTCTTCAGTTGGCTCTACTTCACTATCAGGAGTAGCACCTTCAGTTGGTACAACTTTCTCAACTGGAGTAGTTTCTTTTGTTGGAACCACATCTTTAGAATCTCCTTCATCTATCGTTGGTATTTGAGGCACATTCTTAGGAATGTAATCTGTACTCAAAATAGAAAATTCAGTTCGTCTGTTCAGTTGGTGAGCAGCTTCTCTTTCTTCCTCAGTTGCCATTGCATTAATTTCAGCATCTGTAATCAATAAAGCATCCTCTCCATATCCTTTAGGAACCATTCTATCAGCTGCAATACCTTTACTGATTAGGTAATTTACAGCAGATTCTGCACGCCCTTGTGATAGCTTTAAGTTATATGGCCCGCTACCTCTACTATCGGTATTCGCCTTCAACTCAATAACAATATTTGGATTATCTACCAACGTAGTATATAAATAATTTAGAGAATCTTTTGCTTGAGGCGTTAGAGTCGTTTTATTAAATTCATATAAAATTTCAGGTAATTTAATTGCTTCCTTAGTTATTGGCTGCAACTCATATAAATGAGCAAATCGCTTACTTTCTTCAACTCCTACTGTCGTTTCGTTACCTTTTGCTTTCAAGAATTCAGGCTTAGTAACTGAAATCGAGTATGAAGTATTTGGTTTAATGTATGGATCTCCAGCATTGTCAGCAAATGAGAAAGTACCTGCAGCATCTGTTTCAGCTTCCGCCGTTGTTCCATCAGTACCTATTAAAGTAACAGTAGCAGCTACCAAAGGCTCTCCAGTTTCTAAGTTCTTAACCAATCCTTCTAACTTAAAGAATAATGGAGGCTCAGAGAATGACCAAATATCATCTTCCCCTTTACCGCCTTGTCTACTTGATGTAAAGTATCCACGGTTCTGGTTGCCGTTAAAGATAATTCCAAAATCATTTGCATTAGAATTGATTGGAGATTTCATATTCTGTGGATTTCCCCACTTATTTTCTCCCAATGACTCTGCACTAAATATATCTAATCCACCCATTCCAGGCAAACCATTAGATGCAAAGTACAATGTTCCATCATCCTTAATATAAGGAAACATTTCATCTCCTTCTGTATTGATATCAGAACCCAAATTAATTGGCTCAGACCATCCTTTAGATCTAGAAACTAATGTAGAGTACCACAAATCTTTACCACCATAACCGCCTTCAAGGTCAGCTGCGAAGATCAGTGTTTTATCATCACCTGACAATGCAGGGTGACCAATTGTAGTACTGTCAGTACCTAGAGGAATAGCTTCTTCTTGACCGAAAGAATTTCCCATTTTTTTCGCTTGATAAATCTTACAACCGAAATACCCTTTTTTATCCACCATACATCTAGTGAAGTAAATTGTATTTCTACGCTGATTCATCACTGCCGAACCTTCTTCGCTTTCAGTATTGATACCTTCTACTAATTTTGGCTCACTCCATTTACCTTTTCTATCAACAGAAGTTACATATAAATCAGCAAAACTTTGACCAGTTACAGCAGAAACTCCTGAACCAGTAGCACCTTCTCTTAGAGAAGTAAAAATTATTTCCTCATTGTTTTTATCAGAAAAAGTTGGAGAAAAATCATATCCTTCAGAATTCAATAAACTCATTGGCTCTACCACATATTTTGTCGGTTGATCTTTCCATTTTTGAGCATCTTGAGCTGACTTCACTCCTTGCTGACCTCTTGAATCTTCGGGAACTTCAGCAATGTATTTTTTAAACTGCACAATTGCTTCATCATACTTCCCATTCACCATTTTCATTTCACCTAAATGAAGGTAAGATAATGGGTTGTTGTAACGTGCAAGAATTGCCTTATCATACCATACTTCGGCCTGTTCAGATTGATCACTTAAGCGATATGATTCAGCCATTTTAAAAATAATTTCGGCTTTTACGTCTCTGCCTTTCTCTTTTGTATAGGCTTTCTTATACATTTCGATGGCGTCGAAGTATTTCCCTTCAGTGTAAAGAGCGTGATCTGCTTCTTTTAAGAAATCTTTTTGAGCGCTAACATTTAGGGAAAAAATAAAAGCAAAGAAAAATAGACCTACTAGTTTGTTATAGTTCATAGAGGTGAATTAAGGTTTTTTATACACAACGGGTGCTAAAATAAACAAATCTTTTTAATGTTACAATGAAGTACATTAAAGTAAAATTCAATCATGGACACATCAAGCTTGTACATGATTGAATTTTGGGATTATTTTGTATACAAAAGCTCTCTGTATTTTGGCAATGGCCACATTTCGTCATCCACTGTCAACTCTAATTTGTCGACACTTTTTCTGATAATATCGAAAAATGGTTTCACTTTTAAGCTGTATTCTTTTGCTCTTTCTTCAGCCGTTGATAGGTTGTTAATTCTTTTTCGTTCCACGCGCATTTTTTCTGCATTTTCAGAAATAATCTGGATGTGGTGAGAAATTGCAGCAATCATCTCCAATTGATTCTTTGCATTCTTCTTAAAGTCTGCTGCATCAAAGATAGCTTTCAACCCTTTTACGTTATTAATCAATATGTTTTGATAGCGAATTGCTACAGGAATGATGTGATTGATTGCTAAATCCCCCATTACTCTTGATTCAATTCGAATAACTGTAGTGTAGTTATCCAATGCAATTTCATGCCTAGCCTCCAATTCTCTTTGTGTCAAAACATTTTGAGATGCAAACAGATCAATTGTTTTTTGCTCTTTTAGTACATCTAATGCATGAGGGGCAGAATTAATATTATTTAATCCTCTCTTTTCTGCCTCTTTCAACCACTCTTCGCCATATCCATTTCCTTCAAAACGAATTTTCTTAGACTCAACAACGTATCTTCTCAATACTTTAAAGATTGCATCATCCTTTTTATCTCCCTTAGAAATTAAAGCATCAACATCTTCTTTAAAATCTACCAACTGCTTAGCAACAATTGTATTGATTATAGTCATCGCATTGGCGCAGTTTGCTGTCGAACCAACAGCTCTAAACTCAAATTTGTTTCCTGTAAATGCAAATGGTGAAGTTCTATTTCGATCTGTATTGTCTAATAATATTTGAGGAATTTTTCCAATATTCAACTTCAACTCTGTTTTTTCATCAGCCGTCAATGCTTTATTTTCACTCACTTTCGTTTCCAGATGGTTCAATACTTTTGTTAATTGAGAACCGATAAAAACAGAGATAATGGCAGGAGGTGCTTCATTTGCTCCTAACCTATGCTCGTTTCCTGGAGTTGCGATTGAAGACCTTAATAAATCAGCATTATCATGAACTGCTTTTATAGCACTAATGAAGAAAGTTAAAAATCTCAGGTTAGATTTTGGCGTACTTCCAGGACTTAAAAGATTCACCCCAGTATTGGTACTCAATGACCAGTTGTTGTGTTTTCCTGATCCATTTACTCCAGCGTATGGCTTTTCATGTAACAATACCTTAAAATTATGCTTTCGAGCAACTCGATCCATAATATCCATTAGCAATTGGTTATGATCAACAGCTAAATTTGCTTCTTCAAAAATCGGAGCACACTCAAACTGATTTGGGGCTACTTCATTGTGACGAGTTTTAACTGGAATTCCTAATCTCATGCATTCAATTTCGAGTTCACGCATAAACGCGCTCGCTCGTTCTGGTATTGCTCCAAAATAATGATCCTCTAATTCTTGCCCTTTTGCAGGAGTATGACCAAAAACTGTACGTCCAGTTGCAATTAAATCAGGTCGTGCATTAAATAAAGCAATATCAACTAAGAAATATTCTTGCTCCCAACCTAAAGTAGCAATTACCTTATTTACATTTTTATCAAAATAGTGATTCACATCAACTGCAGCTTTATCAACTGCGTGCAAAGCCTTCAATAACGGCATTTTATAATCCAACGATTCCCCTGTATATGAGATAAATATAGTAGGGATACATAAAGTTCTTCCAATAATAAATGCAGGAGAAGATGGGTCCCAAGCAGTATATCCTCTAGCTTCAAATGTATTTCGGATACCACCATTTGGCAGACTTGATGCATCAGGCTCTTGCTGAACCAACTGATTGCCATCAAATCGTTCAACCACATTGTTCTCACTAATAGGCTCAAAAAATGCATCGTGCTTTTCAGCAGTTGTTCCTGTCAATGGTTGAAACCAGTGTGTATAATGCGTACATCCTTTCTCCATTGCCCAAGACTTCATTGAAGATGCAACTAAATCTGTAATCTTACGCTCAACACGTGTCCCTTGTTCAATCGCACTAACTACTGCCTTATAGATATCTTTAGGCATGTATTGGCTCATTGCATTTTTATCAAATACATGAACACCATAATAATCAGAAACTTTTGCTGATGGATAGTTAACTTCTTTTGGAGTTCGAGACATTACTGCCTCCAAAGCTTTAAAACGTATAGTTGACATAAAATTTAATTTGAGGTGAATTATCTTGCAAATTTAAACAGATAATCTAGATTCGCTCAAAAAAAAGCATTTATTTATCAACCACCCCCTTTATTATTCAATCAAATTAAAAATAAAGCAACTTTACTTTTAGACACCCCCACCTAAAATCACTAAAAGAGCGAATAAATGTAAATTATATAGAATAGCACAAGAAATACGCCTTTTATTCTTGAAACTTTCTTTCCAAAATAGATTAATGGAAAGATTAGTGCAGAAATTGCAACCAACACATAATTATCATAATTGATAATACTAGAAGAAACGGGAATTGGATAAATCATGGCTGTTACACCTAAAATTGCTAATAGATTAAATATATTTGACCCTATTAGGTTTCCAATTGAAATATCAGCTTCCTTTCTATAAGCTGCGACGCAAGATGTAATCAATTCAGGTAAGCTTGTCCCAAAAGCGACTATGGTTAATCCGATGACACGTTCAGTAACATCAAACTTCCTTGCTATATCAACAGCTCCTTCTAGCATCAAATCAGCTCCAAAAACCAACCCTAATGCACCAAGACCAATTAAAAAAACAGCTTTCCAAATAGGAATTTTCTTAGCACTTTCATCTACTTCTTCTGCTGCAGCAGGCAATGCATGATTCTTTCTACTGTTGGTAATTAACCAAACAATAAAAATTATCAAGGCAGTAAATAAAATAAGACCTTCGGTTGCCGACAATTCCCCGTCTAAGACAAATGCAATGAACAACAATGTAGAAAACATCATCATTGGCCAATCCGTACGAATGGTAGCACGTTTAACAGCGATTGGAAAAATAATTGCGGTAAGTCCTAATATCAAGGCAATGTTAGAGATATTAGAACCAACGATTGCTCCAATTGTAATATCTGGAAAACCACTTAGTGCAGCATCTATGCTAACAAGTAATTCAGGTGCAGAGGTACCAAATGAAACAATAGTCATTCCAATGACTAATGATGACAGCTTGAATTTTAATGCTATCGATACCGCCCCTTTAACTAAAAAGTCTCCACTTAATATTAAAAGAAGAAAACCACCAATAAGAAATAGAGAGGATAATAGCATTTAGTTTTCAGAATTTTTCTTTCGAGGCTGACTATTGATGTCTTTTGTAATATTGATTTCTTCATTTACAACTTTAGAGCTTTTACGAATCTCTTCCTGAATATCAGAAGTAGCATTCTTGAATTCTCTAATCCCTTTCCCAAGACCACGCGCTAGTTCCGGAATCTTCTTAGATCCAAAGAACATAATAATGACTAAAATAATCACGAATAACTCGGGAGTACCAATATTGAAAAAAAGCAAGATAGAGTTCAACATGTCTTTATAATTTGAAACAAAATTAAATAAAAAGCCCCACTCCTCTATTGAAGAATGGGGCTTATTAAAAATATTAATTTATTACTTTACTTTCTTTTGCTCGTCTCTTTTCGCTAAATCTACTACTACTGGTGTAGCAATACAAAGTGAAGAGTAGGTTCCAACGATTACACCAATTAAAAGTGCAAAAGCAAATCCTCTAATTACCTCACCACCAAAAAGGAAAATCATTAACAATACGAATATTGTACTTAAAGAGGTATTGAATGTTCTACTCAATGTACTGTTCAATGCATTGTTAATCGTTTCTTCCATAGGAGCCTTTTTATGCATCCCTAGATACTCTCTAATTCTATCAAACACTACCACAGTATCGTTAATGGAGTAACCCACTACCGTTAGAATAGCTGCAATAAATGCTTGGTCAATTTCTAAAGAGAAAGGTAGAATACCATAGAAGATTGAGAAGATCGCTAACACAATTAATACATCATGGAAAATCGCTACAATAGCCCCAAGACCATACTGCCACTTTCTAAATCTAAATACAATATATAAGAAAATGATAACTAAAGAGAATGCGATAGCCCAGAATGAAGAAGACTTTATGTCATCAGCGATAGTCGGACCTACTTTTTGCGAACTCATGATTTCATAATCTAAGTTCATCTTAGACAAGCCTTCATTCAACTTACCCTCTACTTTATCATCAGCATCCAAAGCTTCATCATCAATTAAGAATGATGTTGTAATCTTTACTTGATCAGCATTACCAAAAGTTTTTACTTCAGGAGATAAATTCACTCCATTCTCAGTAACAAATGCATCTTTCAAAGAATTTCTAACATCTGTAGTATTTACTTCTTGATCAAATCGAACTAAGTAAGTTCTACCACCAGTAAAATCAATTCCATAAGACAACCCTTTTGTAGCAAAAGAACCAATTCCAATTAGGATTAATATACCTGAGAAGATGTAAAATTTCTTTCTATTGGCTACAAACTTTAAAGCCATATTTTGGAAAGCACCTTCTGTAAATGGAGTCGAAACTGTTATCTTCTTTTTATTATCCAATCTCCAAGCGAAAATCAATCGAGTAATAAAAATTGCAGAGAATAATGAAGTAAAAATACCAATCACTAAAGTCTTAGCAAAACCTTCAACAGGACCTGTACCGAAGAACCAAAGAATAGCACCAGTCAATAAGGTAGTAACGTTAGCATCTAAAATTGATGAATACGCATTTTTATACCCGTCTTCAATTGCTAATCTTGCACCTTTACCGGCAGCTAACTCTTCCCGAATACGCTCATAAATTAGCACGTTTGCATCCACTGACATACCGATCGTTAAAACAATACCTGCAATCCCAGGAAGTGTCAAGGCAATATTCGTTGAAGCTAGAACTCCTAAAACAAAGAATAAGTTAGCCAACAATGCGATATCTGAAGCAATACCCGCTTTACCATAATAAAACACCATGTATATTAATACAATCAACAAGGCGATCAAGAATGATGATAATCCTGAAGAAATTGCTTCTTGACCTAATGAAGGCCCAACAATGGCTTCTTCAACGATTTTTGCTGGAGCAGGTAATTTACCAGCCTTCAAAATATTTGCGATCAATTTCGCTTCATCAATAGAGAAGTCTCCTTCAATTGATGAAACTCCACCTGAAATTTCTTGATTAACATTTGGGAAAGAGTAAACATAGTTATCTAGAACAATTGCGATGCTTGAACCAACATTGCTTTTTGTAATAGCTTTCCACTCTTTTGCTCCTACGGCATCCATTTTCATGGTGATTTCAGGACGTCCGCCCATTGGGCTAAAGTCTTGGAATGCATCAGTAATAACATCTCCTTCTAATGGCGCCTTACCGTCTCTATTGTTAACTTTAATTGCAATTAATTGCAAAAATTGCTCAGCATCGTCATAAGGCTTTGCAGTCCACAACAATTTTAATTTAGAAGGGAACATTGCCTGAATTTCTTCCATTCTCAAGTATTCGTTTACTTTAGAAGTATCAGAGATTCTTGCAAAACCCACTGCTGGACCATTCCCTGGGCTATAGCTACCTTGCTCATTTTGAAAAATGGCAGGAGTCAGAACCGCAAACAATGGATTTTCTTTTGTAAACTCCTCCAAAGATTGCTCTCCTTGACCTAAACTATCTGACTCATTTCCGCCAGATATCAAATCAGTTAAATTTTCTTCTTTAGCAACTGTTGTGTCAACAAGTGTTGAATCTCCTGAAAGCAACTCTTCATTATTCTCAGCAATCTCAACTGTAGAATCAGAAACAATTACTGCCGATGAATCAATTTCAATCACTTTATCAGAATCTTCACCAAGCAATAAGCCTTTCAACTTCGTGTTGGCTTCAGCTAACATAGGATATACTTCTTGGTTCTCGTAAGTTTCCCAAAATTCCAATTTAGCAGTTCCTTGCAGCAACTGTCTAACTCTATCCTTATCCTTTACACCTGGCAATTCAACCAAAATACGGTCAGATGCTGTTAACTTCTGAATATTAGGTTGAGCTACACCAAATAGATTAACCCTAGTTCTCAAAACTTCAAAACTTCTGTCGAATGCAGACTCAGCTTCTTCACGTATGAAAGCAATTACGTCTTCATTAGTAGCACTTCTTTCTATTCGATCTTTGTTCTCCAAGGTATAGAAAATAGCAGTCATCTGCTTATCAGCAGCTACTTCTTTCCACGCTTTATCAAAAAGAGTCACATAATCATCGTCACTTTCTCTTTTCAATTCCTTAGCTCGGTTGATTACTTTTGCAAAAGTCTCATCTTGGCTGTTAGAAGCCAAAGCTTTTACTACATCCTCAACAGAAACCTCTAAGGTTACGTTCATTCCACCCTTAAGGTCAAGACCTAAGTTCAGTTCATTTTTCTTACTCTCTGCATAAGTAAATCCAAAAATTGGATAGACTGCTACTGAAGACATCGAATCTAAATATCTTTCTTCAGCCTTGGGGTCTCCATTCGAATATGCCTTAGCGTCAGACTCTACTCCGGAAACTACCCAAGTAAATGACAATTGATAAAGACAAGCTAGTGATAGCAATACGATGAAAGTCCAGATTAAACCTTTGTTCTGCATTTTATTAGTATTTGTGCGTCAAAATTAAGCGTGCAAATATAGAATTTCCATTAGTAATTAACAATTTTGATGTACTTTTATATTCATATTATTTTGAATTAAAAAAAAACGATCAATTAGACAACCATTCTACTTAACTTAGCGTCTAGTGTATTGAATTAAAATTAACTACCATTTACCATGCGAAAAACTACTAAACTATTTCTACTATTAGGATTTATTTTCATACAAATTTCTGCCTTTTCTCAATTTACTTATATAATTGCTGACTCAATAAATGTTTCGGAAAAAGGAAATCTTTTGGATGCAGCTTTAGCCGGCGGATTCAATGCGCCACAATTCAATGAAATTGATTTGAATGGTGATGGGAAGTTAGATTTAGTTGTTTTTGATAGAGCAGGAGAGAAATTTGTTACTTATTTAAATGAAGGCAGCCAAGGAGTTGTGCGTTATAAGTATGCACCAAGATACATTAACATATTCCCTAAATCGTACGATTGGGTAAAACTAATTGATTATGATTGCGATGGAATGATTGATATGTTCAGAGGAGATGGATCAAGCGGAGTGGTGGCACACAAGAATATCGGATCTTTAGGCAATAATAGATTTAGAGCTGCTGAAATTTTATTCGTTAAAGGCTCTTCAATTTTCCCACAAAATTTGAATTCAACCAAAACTGACATACCAGGCATTGCTGACATAGACGGGGATGGAGACATTGATTTTTTGACATTTGGATCTACCCAATTAAATTATCAAAAAAATGTTTCGATGGATTCATTAGGTATTTGCGGATTGAAATTCGAGTATAGAAATTATTGTTGGGGGAGGTTCACAGAAAGCAATGTGGATGAACAACTCTTTTTAGATAGTTGTGGGTACAACAATATCAATAATCCTGAAATTTCTGATAGCACAAAAGGAACCCCAACAAATACAGACAAGCACTCGGGCTCTACAGTTACTTTGTTTGACTTCGATAACCAAAATGGAATTGACGTTCTCTTAGGTGACATTTCTTCAACTTCTGTAAAACGTTTAATAAATGGCGACCAGTCACTCGGATTTAAATCTTCACACATTGTAAGTTATGATGGAATATACCCTCCCGACTCGTTAAATAGAAACGTTATTCCAACATTTCCTGCAACATATATTATGGATTTCAACAATGATGGAAAGAAGGATTTAATTTTAACAGTAAATACAGATGACACGAGTGCTTTAAATGCAAAAAACACGAGGTTATTTATAAATACTGGCACTCTTGGAAATCCAAAATTTGAATATGTAAAAAGTGATTTCCTTCAAGATGAAATCTTAGATTTTGGTAAGGATGCTCTACCTACCTTCTTTGACTATGATTCTGATGGCTTAATGGATATCGTTGTCGGTAATAATTTTTACCGAGATGATTCTTCAAATACTGCCGGTAGATTGGCTTTGCTAAAAAATGTAGGTACTCAAAACAATCCAAGGTTTGAATTAATTGATCGAAACTACCTTCAAATAGACACTTTACCATTATTAGGATTTGGGAATCGAGCTATCAACAGACTGTCAACTGCTTTTGGCGATTTGGATGCAGATGGTGATGTAGACATGCTGATTGGTGACGATACGGGTAAACTACATTACTTTGAAAACATTGCAGGTGTTGGAGCAGTTGCCAACTTTAGATTAGCTGAGAAAAATTATCAAAAAATAGAAGTGGGTGAAAATGCCAACCCTAGAATTATTGACCTAGATAAAGATGGTAAAGTTGATTTAGTGGTAGGAGAGCGATTAGGAAACTTAAACTTCTTCAAAAACAGAGGCACTAATGCAGCCCCAATTTTCAACTTAAAAATTGATTCTATTGTTTGGGAAGGCAACTTTATATTCAAATATTATATTGAAGGCAACCCAGACCTTTCAGGTTTAACAATCAATGATCGATATGAGATTACAGAAACAAGCATCCCTGCTAATAGAGGTTTTCTATATTTAACAGGCGTAAATCAAGCAAGCAATTACCTTACTTTTAGAAACTACATTATAGATAGTGACACTATCAATGAAAGTGGGAATGGGTATATCAATGTTTCTTATGATTCTATTGGAAATGTAAGGTCTGCTATATATGAAAATCAAAATAAGCCATCTAACAACAGCCAACCACTTTTTTACGAGTACCAAGGTAAATTGCAACTACTTTCTCCTTCTAATAATGGCAAATTAAAAGCATTTACAGACATAGACTCCAACATATACGGATCATTTACTTTCACTCAAGACAATGCACTTGATTTAAATATTGGTTACAATTTGTCGGGTGATGTTTTCGACTTAAACAATGATGGAAAAGTTGATCTTGTTGTAGGAAACCAATCAGGAGGCATCACTATTTTCTATGGTGATGGATTTGTTGGAATTGATAATGACCATGCAACATTTGAAAGTTCTACTAAAATACAACTCAAAATATTTCCAAACCCGACAAAAGGAGAATTTAATCTATTACTATCTGATTTCGAAGAAGGAAAAGCATATCAAGTAAAAGCATTTGACTTAGTTGGGAAATTAGTGTTTGAGAAAACCATACTACGAGAAATGGAACAACTTGATTTAAGTCAACAGCCTAAAGGAGTATACTTTATACAACTTCAATCTGATGGCAAAGTGAGCAAGGCTGAAAAGCTAATCATACATTAAGTAGACATTGTGACACTCTTTTCTTTAAAGTTGATTATCGCATTTAGTTCTTGCAATAATTCGGCACCAAGTATACCGTGAATCATTGGCAGATTTAGCGTTTCGTAGACTTCTATCACATTTGCAAGATCCAACACATTGACAATTTTATTTTTAAGTGAAATTGTACCGAACAACAACTCGTTGATTACTGCTTTTTGACTTTTCAATGATTGATTTCCAATACTTGTTGACTCTTCATCTGTCTCTTCTATTTGATCAACCAAGAATAAGTCGATGGTATTGCGATCTAACACAGTGCGAGAGGCACCTGTATCTAACACTAGCTTAACTGGAAATCCATTAATAATTACTTCTACTAATAAGTGAATGCCTTCATCTATTTGAACGAACTCGATAGGAATTGTATCTGTCATTTTAAACATAAAAAAAGGGTGAGAAATAATTCTCACCCAAATTATACTATTATTATTATTGAAATTATACGATATTCATTTTATCAAAAACATCCATAACTGATTTCACAGCAACGGCTGATTCTTCTAATAATGCTTTTTCGTCAGCATTCAAATCCAATTCAATAATCTTTTCAATTCCATTCTTTCCTAAAACTACAGGAACTCCAAGATAAATATCTTTCATTCCGTACTCGCCTTGCAACCATGCGCAAACAGGAAAAATTCTTTTTTGATCTCTAACTATGGCTTCAACCATTTGAGCTGCAGCAGCACCCGGAGCATACCACGCAGAAGTACCCATCAAGTTTACTAATTCACCACCACCTTTTTTAGTGCGCTCAACAATTGCGTCTAATTTATCAGCATCGATCAATTCAGTAACAGGTATACCACCAACAGTAGTATAACGTGGAAGTGGAACCATAGTATCGCCATGTCCGCCCATCAATACTGCTTGAATATCCTTTGGAGAAACATTTAATTCCTCTGCTAAGAAACTTCTGTAACGCGCAGTATCCAAGATGCCAGCCATTCCAAATACTCTGCTTGAATCAACTTTTGCAGTCAAATATGCTACATAAGTCATTACATCTAAAGGATTAGAGACAATGATAATTTTGGCATTTGGGGAATGCATTATAATATTCTCAGTTACCGATTTAACGATACCAGCATTTGTAGAAATTAAATCATCTCTACTCATTCCTGGTTTTCTTGGCAAACCAGATGTTATTACAACTACATCAGAATTAGCAGTTTTTGCGTAATCGTTAGTAGAACCAATCGTTCTTGTATCGTATAAATTAATTGGAGAAGTTTGCCAAATATCAAGCGCTTTACCTTCGGCAAATCCTTCTTTAATATCTACTAATACCACTTCGTTTGCAAGCTCTTTGTGAGCGATAACATTTGCACATGTAGCACCTACATTACCGGCACCAACTACAGTTACTTTCATTTTATTTTATATTTAAATATGAAACTCTAAGGAAGCTGCTAAATTAGGAAACCTAATGCTTTGAGGAAAACAAACCGCCATTTATTTATTGATAAAAATGTCAAAAAAAAGGAATCTAGTAAAATTTAAAAGAAGAAGGCAACCTTTGTTACTTTTACCGTCAAAGCAGTATAAAAGTTGAATGGAGCCGATATCGCCTGAAAAGTTAGAAGAAATTGTTGTGGGTTGCTCAAAAGGCAATAGAGATGCACAACAAGACCTATACAAAATGATGTATGGAAAGATGCTAGCGGTATGTTATCGGTATTCAAGAAGACCAGAAGAGGCAAAAGATTTATTGCAAGATGGCTTCTTGAAGGTATTTAAAAAAATACATAAGTTCAACAATGTGGGTTCTTTGGAAGGTTGGATCAGGAGAATAATGGTGAACAATGCGATTGACTATTACCGACTGAATAAAAATAAATACGCGATCTCTGAATCAAATATTGACGAAAATATGCTGGTGGAAACACCTGATGAAGACGAATCAATATATGATGACATTAGCGCAAAAGATATAATGGACAGCATTCAAAAGTTGAGCCCATCGTATCGAACCGTATTTAGTTTATTTGTTTTGGATGGTTACTCGCACAAAGAAATTGCTGATGAATTAGACATCAGTGAAGGCACCTCTAAATCTAATTTAGCGAAAGCGAAAAGAAACCTGAGAGCACTTTTAGAAGATAGAAAAAGATATTGAACGATGAAAGGACAAGATAAATACAACAAACTGATTCAAGACAAACTCGACGGGTTTGAATTTGAATACAATCCTGCGGATTGGAGCTCACTTTCTAAGCAGCTTCCTAAAAAAGGGTTGACACCATTTTACAAAGTGGCCTCCATTTTTGTAGGAACGGCCATTATTGCCATTGGAGCATATTATTTTAATTCAGATCAACCTACCAATTCGGCAACTATTGAAAACATAACAAACACTGATGCAAACCAATTGGAAGAAGATCAATCGAAAATCAATCCTTTGATTGAAAAAATAGATAATACAGAAACCACTTCTATTGATAATGTAAAACAACAAGACACAAAGCAAGAAACTAAACAACAAAAAGCAACTCTAGAAAAGGTTGAAAAAGTTAATTCAACGGAAAAAGTAATTTCTAAGAAACAACAACCTAATTCGAATGTACAATCAATTCCCGTTGAGCGCAATACTCCAATGAATGAATTGGTATTAAGTCAGACTTCATATTGTATTGATGACATTATTAAATTCGAAACAAGAGCTCCTCTTTCTAAAAATCAAGTAATACAGTTAAATGGAGAGGTAATTACAGGAAATGAATACATCGCAGAGCTTGAAGGTGAAAACACTCTAGTTTTATACGAAGAAGGCAAAAAAATTGATTCGAAGCTTATTACTATTTCACCAACCTCTAAATCAAACTTTGTAGTAGCTAAAAAGAGCGAGGAATTTGCAAAAATCACCTACAATTTTGAAAGTAGTTCTAGTGAAGAATTAAATTACACTTGGTCTATAAATGGAATTGAGGCGGCAAATAAATCTGGGTTTAACAAGACGTATAGTAGAGCACAAAAAATAAACGTTTCTCTTGTTACCGAAAATAGATATGGCTGTAAATCCACAACTGCTAAAACAGTTCAGATTGAAGAAGATTTCAATATCTATTCTTACGATGCGTTTACCCCAAATGGCGATGGCATTAATGATGAGTTTATTCCAAAAGCGATAGAAGCCAACAATTTGAGATTTGAAATGACAATTTTCAGTCTTTCAGGGCAAGTTATATACAGCACAACTGATTATAACAAACCATGGAATGGTAGAAGAAATAACGATGGAGAATTATTAACTAATGGAACGTATTTGTGGAAAGTAAATTTATTTGATGAATACAATGAAGCTCATCCATTCAACGGTCAAATCAAAATCGTGAACTTGAAATAAAGACATTACTAATTATGAATCCCTATTCAAACTAGTTATGTAGAGAAGTTGAAACCAAAAGTTTCGGCTTCTTTTTTTATAGGAAAATTCGAGAGGTATTTTAGCCGATAAAATAGAGTCGCATTACCACGTTTTTTCAAAGTCAGACGGTTGAATGTCTGACACTCGATCTTTAAACACAGAGTCGTTTGTATTCTTAAGCTGAAGTGGATTCTTTTTGCCAATTCTGGACAAAAGAGCAATTGGAGTTAAAATGAAATAGAAGACGATAGAGAGTACAATATTGGGCACAATATAACTTAAGAGCTGAGCCAACTTCATCCAACACCACTCAATTTTGGTGGCTAAATAATGAGAGAATATTCCAACTAATCCAATTGTAATAGCTACTAGGAGGAATGCCTCTATTTTAGAAAAGTAATATCCCACCAAAAGCCCAACACTGATGGTTAAAATAGTTTTATCCGGATTGGATTTAAAGTTTTCCATTTAAAACAATGTATAGATAAAAGGAGCTACTGCACTTCCTGAGCTAAATACTATCAATAATCCAATGAGTAGTAAAACAATAATAATTGGGGCCAACCAGAACTTTTTTCGTTCACGCATAAACAACCATAAATCTCTTAAAAATTCCATTTTAATCTCTTTTAAAGGTTTGTTTCCACTTGTTTTTATTATTCCAATCGGGTTGCGATTCTTTGTGATAAATGTAATTATTCAAAACCAATACATCCATTTCAGTATTCATAAAACATCGATACGCATCTTCAGGGGTGCAAACCAAAGGTTCTCCACGGACATTAAAGCTTGTATTTACCAACACTCCGAAGCCGGTCTCCTTTTTAACGTTCTGTAATAATTTATAATACAATGGATTCGACTCTGCAGTGACAGTCTGAATTCGTGCTGAATAATCAAGATGAGTGATTGCAGACAATTGGCTCCGTGGTACGGATAATCTCTCTTTTAATGGTGTATTATAGATATCACGAGGTAACTCATTTCGAAATTCCTCCTTTATTTTCGACACCAATAACATATAGGGCGATTCAGTTTTCAACTCGAATAGCCTGACAGATTCTTCCTTAAGTACCGAAGGGGCAAAAGGCCTAAAACTCTCTCTGAATTTAATATTTAGATTTATTTTTTGCTGCATTTCAGCATCAGTTGCCAAAGCAATAATACTTCTATTGCCCAGTGCACGAGGACCAAACTCCATTCGCCCTTGAAACCATCCTATGATTTTTTTATCTTTTATTAATTGTGCACAGTTAGCTATTAACTGATCTTCGGAATGGCATTTACTAGAAACTGCTTTATATTTCGCATTCAATTGCATCACTTCTTTTTCAGAATAGAAAGGCCCTAAGTAACTCCCTTTCATACTGTCTTTTTTAAGATCCACAACCCTCTCATTTTTGAAATATCCATAATTGGCAGCTAAAGCTGCACCTAATGAAGCACCAGCATCACCTGCAGCAGGCTGAATAAAAATAGCTTTGAACATTCCAGAAGATTGCAGCTTACCATTAGCGACACAATTTAACGCTACTCCTCCAGCTAAAACCAACTGATCAGAACCAGTGATTCGTTTAGCTTCTTTCGCCAATAGAATAACAATCTCCTCGGTTACCGTTTGTATAGCTAATGCCAAATTACAATGTGCTTGTGTTAATTCATCCTCCTCCTTCCTAACTTTGATTCCAAATATGTTAGCCCATTTATTATTGTGAGTCATCTGCAAACCAACAGAATAATTAAAATATTTTTGATTTAACCAGATAGATCCGTCAGACTTTATGTCGACTAACTGATTTTTTATTGTAGCAATAAATTCTTTTGTTTGAGCAGAAATAGGATCACCATAAGGCGCTAATCCCATTAATTTATACTCCCCAGAATTAACTCTAAAACCCAGATAATGTGTAAAAGCACTGTACAACAAACCTACGGAATGCGGAAAGTGTAACTCCTTCAATAAGGTAATTTTATTCCCCTCTCCTTTTCCGATAGAAGCAGTAGCCCACTCACCTACTCCATCAATTGTTAAAATAGCAGCTTCTGAAAATTGAGAAGGATAAAATGCACTAGCGGCATGAGACAAATGGTGTTCTGAAAACAACAGTTTGAGTTTCTTCTTGTCGTATTCTTCAACTGCATTTAATCCGTTATAAATCTCTTTTTTTAAAAATAATTTATCTTTTAACCAGACCGGCATCGACTTTAGAAATGAAAACAATCCTTTAGGCGCAAATGCGTAATAGGTTTCCAATAATCGTTCAAACTTTAGCAATGGTTTATCATAAAAAACCACTGCATCTAGCTCGTCTAATGAAAATCCGGATTCTAATAAACAGTATTTGATGGATTGGATTGGAAATTCCGCAGTGTGTTTTTTTCGAGTAAAACGTTCCTCTTGTGCTGCAGCAATAATTTCACCATTGCAGATTATAGCTGCAGCAGAATCATGATAGAATGCGGATATTCCAAGTATTTTACTCAAGTGAAGTGATTATTTAAAGGTGTTAAAGCTAATCAAAACGATTGTATTGTAAAAAGTGGCGAGCACAGATTAACTGTAAATTAAAATGAACCAACCAAAAAAGTCAGAAGGCAAAAAGTTCACTCATAAAAAAGCCATCCAAATTAGATTTGGATGGCTTTTCCTATTCATTTAAAAGTGAATTAAACATCCACTTTTGCATACTTTGCATTCTTCTCGATAAAATCTCTACGTGGTGGAACTTCATCGCCCATCAACATTGAGAAAATACGATCTGCCTCAGCAGCAGAATCAATAGCTACACGTCTTAATGTTCTAAATTCAGGGTTCATTGTAGTTGACCACAATTGCTCTGCATTCATCTCTCCAAGACCTTTGTAACGCTGAATTCCTACACTACTTTCCTTTCCATTACCTTTCATTCGTTCTACCGCAAGATCTCGTTGTTTATCATTCCAACAATACTCAGACTGTGCTCCTTTCTTTACCAAATACAATGGAGGAGTAGCAATATAAATGTTTCCACCTTCGATTAATTCCTTCATGTGACGGAAAAAGAAAGTCAAAATCAATGTCTCAATATGGCTACCATCCACATCGGCATCACACATAATGATTACTTTGTGGTATCGCAGTTTTGAAGTATCTAACGCTTTTGAATCCTCTTCAGTTCCAACTCGAACACCTAAGGCAGTATAGATATTTTTAATTTCTTCGTTTTCAAAAATCTTATGATGCATGGCTTTTTCCACGTTCAAGATTTTTCCTCTCAACGGCATAATGGCTTGAAACTTTCGGTTTCTTCCTTGTTTTGCAGTACCACCAGCCGAATCTCCCTCGACCAAGTATATTTCGCAAAGTGCAGGATCTTTTTCAGAACAATCAGCCAATTTACCAGGCAATCCACTACCGGACAACACATTCTTCCGCTGAACCATTTCTCTAGCTTTACGAGCAGCGTGACGTGCCGTAGCAGCTAAAATAACTTTTTGTACAATCTGTCTTGCATCTTTTGGATGCTCTTCCAAATAATTGGTTAGCATTTCACTCACTGCTTGATCTACCGCACCCATCACTTCGCTGTTTCCCAACTTAGTTTTAGTTTGTCCTTCAAACTGAGGTTCTGCAACATTCACAGATATTACACAAGTCAACCCTTCTCTAAAGTCATCACCGCTAATGTCAAACTTTAATTTATTTAGAGCGCCTGAATCTTCTGCATATTTTTTAAGTGTACGGGTTAAACCTCTTCTAAATCCTGAAAGGTGTGTACCACCTTCATGCGTGTTAATATTGTTCACATACGCGTGAATATTTTCAGTGTAAGAGGTATTGTAAACCATCGCTACTTCTACAGGAATACCATTCTTCTCCCCTTCCATATAAATGGTTTCATCAATCAAACGTTCTCTAGATTGATCCAAAAACTCAACAAACTCTTTTAATCCACCTTCACTATAAAACGATTCAGTGATAAAGTTTCCTTCCTCATCTTTTTCTCTTAGGTCGGTGATAGTTAATCGAATTTGCTTGTTCAAAAACGATAATTCTCTCAATCGAGCAGATAAGGTGTTGTAATTGTACTCCGACTCCTGAAAAATAGTTTTATCAGGCATGAACGTTACAATTGTACCAGTCTTATCCGTCACACCTACTTCCTTTACAGGATAAGAAGGTTTCCCAATCTTATATTCTTGTTGATAAACCTTGCCCTTTCTATGTACTTCTACTTTAAGATCAGTGGACAAAGCGTTCACACAAGAAACTCCAACACCGTGAAGTCCACCAGAAACCTTGTAAGTATCTTTATCAAATTTACCACCTGCGTGCAAAACAGTCATTACAACTTCTAGCGCAGATTTCTTTTCTTTTTCGTGATAATCAACAGGAATACCACGACCGTTATCTTCTACAGTAATTGAATTATCTTCATTGATATACACTCCGATGGTATCACAATGACCAGCTAACGCTTCATCAATCGAGTTATCAACCACTTCATACACCAGGTGATGTAGGCCTTTAATTCCGATATCACCAATATACATCGCAGGTCTTTTCCTAACAGCCTCCAGTCCTTCAAGGACTTGTATATTGGATGCAGAATAACCGCTACGATCCAACTTTTCTTCTTCTTTTTCGCTCATTTTATCAGCTTGGATTTATACTAAATTCAGTCGGTAACAAATATAACCATTGCCACTTTAGCGACCCAATAAAAAGGCCACTAAAAAAACTGTTTTATCAACATTTAATTAAATGAAATAGAAATAATTAAGCGGTTTGTTAATTATTTAAAAACTATAAGTCAATCCTCCTAAAACAGAGAATCGCTGAGTCGGATAATCTTGCCACCTTTCATAGCTCACTGACCCAATATTATTGAAGTTTACAAAGGCCGACAATCGCTTTGTGTAACGATATTCGAAACCGAGATTAGCATCGAAAACTCCGTCTAACTTCTCTTTGGTTACCGCCTCAACAACCAAAGGTAGTCCGGTTTGAATTGTGGTATACGTTTGTGCATATTGACTTCCGATTGCGTGTAAATCTAGGCGAACTATAATTTTATCGTTTAAATCATATACTCCTGACAACATCACTTTATAATTGGGCATATGCCAAACCTCTTCCTCTGATCCAGCATCGTAACCATAATAATCTCCTCTTAGATATACTTTCAGCTTTTTTGATTGCTGATAGTGAACCTCTCCAGTTAACTGCAATTGTTCGATGTCATCGTAAATGATTTTAAATTTATTCCTCAGTAAACCAGTATCCTTTACAAACATTCCATAATCATCCATCTTTGATTTTTTGATGGATGTATTGAAAGACAACTTGGAACTTATAACTCCTCTAATTCCGGCATATGCTTCATAACGATAATTCGTATTCAACAACAACAAATCATTCGTCACAAACTCATTAGTTCTTGTAATCGATCTAAAATTATTCCGTTGCATTCTACCTGTAAATCCTGCGTAGGGCACAATCACATCTCGCAAAGCATTGTACTTAAAGTCTACAATTGGATAAAAGTGAAATTTAGCCGAAGAGGAGGCATCAACATAAATCCCTAATCCAACATTTAATCTAAATTTTTCACCCAAACTATTTACTTGCGGACTTAACCCCACCAATACGTTATTGAAAGTGTCTGTAGGATTAGAAATATTATTAAAGTCGACTTTAGCGTCTACCATATAGTATTCATTGTTGTGAAACTTCCCAACATTTGCGGTCGCCACAATATTATTTTCTGCAGCAACAGCATCTAAATCACTAATTCGATAATAATTCAAACCAACAGTATGTCTTAAATTAAAAGAATCTTGTTTGGTGCTTTTTAACTCTAAGTTGGCCGCCAACATATGATACACTTGTTTTGTATCTGTTGTATCAGCGATAGCACGGTTGGCATCGTCTACCTTAAATCCATAGTAATTAAAACCCTCTCGGTTGTATGCAACTGAACCACCCAATGTATTCGATTTCCAAAAGCGCTTGCCAAATACAGTAGCACCCAATCGGCTCATTGATGAATTATCATAACCATTGATGTCATTGTTATTTTGATATTTCAAATGAGTACCCAATGAGTACGTTTTTGACCTTGAATTATGCAAATACAATTCAGCTAAAGGTGTGATTGCATTCCCAATTCCTATTCTAGCATAGCCATTGTATAATTTCACCAAAGGCTCCCCTTTAATCTTAGCAGCTGAAATAGGCTCTACATCAAAACTTACTGGAACTTGTTTGGAAATAAAAGAGTATTTCAAATCTTGAATTACTTTTTGGGTGTCCTCAATTACAGGATTGAATCCAATACGATTTCCATCGGCAATTACAGGCTTATAGGATTTTACTACAATAAACGAATCCTTCAATACTTGATTCTGAGCGTTCAGTTGAATTATTGCGAAAAGAGCAACTAAAAATAAAATACTATTCTTCATTTTTACCCTCCTTTTTTTCTGATTGCGATTGCTCATTAAATAATTTTTCATCTTTTGAATCATTTTCGATCAACTCAATTTGGGGTGCTTCCTTTTTCTCCTTAGACTGTTCTTCTTTCTCTGATTTTATTATGATGTTCAATTTCTCTTTTGCTATTTGAACCAACTCTTCATCATCAGCATTGTCTATCACACTTTGCAAGGTCACTTTAGCATTAAAGGCATCGTCTTGTGCTAAAAAATTATCTGCCAACAATATAAAACCCTTTCCTATCCATCTAGGATATGATGGCACTTGATTTACTAATTTGTAAACCATTTCCTCGCAACCACTATAATTTCCTTTCAGGTATCTAATCTTAGCCACCATGTATTTTGCTTCGGCTCCTCTTTTATTCGAATAATTAGAAACCTCAGTATATGTTGAGATTGCAGCATCGTAGTTTTCACGAGTAAAGTCAATTTTAGCCTTAATCAACTTCACTTCTTCCATCAACTTAATATCCAATTTCTCACTAGCTAAAATAATCGTAGCATAACTATATGCTTTATCATAGTTTTTATTTATAAAATACAATTCCATCAAATTGTATTGAGCATCGAAACGATTCGCTGGTTTCTCAGCAATTTTCTCCAATTTTTCAAAAGAGGAGATTGCTTTCATCGTATCATTTAAAGCTTTATAAATAAATGCGGTCGCATAAACGGCATCTTCTGTAAATTTATTCTTTGGAGAAGCCAACACTACATTGTAATCTATAAGGGCTTCATTGTAAAAGCTATTCTTATACTCACAGTCTGCTCTATAAAAATGGGCATTCAATGCAAACACGCCTTTCGGGTATTTAGTAATATAATTTGTTAGATTTTTAGTTGCTCCTTTACAATCACCTGACAAATAACTATTCTGAGCAATTTCATAAGACGTAGAATCTAATCTAGCTTTAGAAATATCGGCAAATGGAACTCCATCAATGTATTTTTCGAAAGCACTAATATCCCCTTTATCCACATAAATTTTTCGGATCTTCTCTAGTGCTTCTTTAGCATTTTTACTATTTCCGTAGTCTTTCACTACCTTATCAAATGCAGCTAGCGCAAGATCATCCTGACTTTTGTTATAATAGATCAACCCTTTCTTTAATAAAGCTTCACTAATATAACTGCTATTAGGAAACTCAGTAATCAACCGCTGATAGTTGGCTAAAGCAAGGTCAGGATTATTGAACACCAATTGAGTTTTAGCCAATTCAAATAAGGCATCATCAGTATAATCTGATTTCTCATAACTAGAGATAAGCATTTTCAACAACTCCGATTTTCCTTTATTGTCACCAATCAACCCGCTTGCCATAGCAGACTGATAGGTCGCATATGGCATTTCAATTAGCCCAATATTCAATGCTTCCTCATAATTCTCTAGTGCTTTATTATAGTCAGTTGTGACATAATAAGCATCTGCTAATCTTAAAAAAGCATCATTCCGTAAAGGAGTTTTCTTTCCCTTCTCTTTGGAGATAAAATTTCTAAACCAATAAATTGCAGTCGCGTAATCTTTTTGATCGTAAAAAGTATATGCAGTATTGTAAAATGCAGAGTTGTAATAAGTCAATTTAGCTGAACTAGGTAGGTATAAGAATTCAGTAAAATAACCAACCGCATTGTCATAATCCTTCACCCGGTAGGAAGCGTCTGCCTTCCAATAAGTGGCTTGAGCCGTCAACATTGGATCAATTGGCAAAGCAGTAGACTGATCAAAATGGGAAATTGCTGATTTGTACTCTCCATCATTGTATAACTCCACCCCTCTGTAATAGGCAATTCTTTGTTCTGCTTGTTGCAATTTATAATTCTTATCCTTGATACGCGCCATAGATCGCAGCGCTTCTTTGTAATTTTTTGTGGTATAATAAACTGCCACCAAATACTCATATGCATCTTCCACCTTCCGTGATTTCGGATAAGTATTTATAAACTCTTCAAAAGCCAGAATAGCATCATCATAAGGGTGATAAGATAATTCGTATGCTAATTTTGCATAATTGAATAATGCATCTTCTCTCAAAGAAACGTCTAAATCAATTTCGGAGGCGCTTCTAAAAGCGGCTCTCGCTTGATTCTTATTGTTCACCTTCAAGAAACATTCTCCCAAACTATAAAAAGCAGATTGATTGATGGTGTCATTATCTCCTATAGCTCCCTCCAACCAATCAATTGATTTGTCGCAATCGCCAGTTTTAAAATAAGCGTATCCTAACTGATATTTATCTTCATATCGAATTGAAGGATTGCCAATCATGTACTTTTCTAAATAAGGCAACGATTGCTCATACTTACCAGTTCTGTAATATGCATCGCCCACCAATCGGCTAATCTCTGCCGCACGATCTGTTTTAGTAGAATCTAGTAAACCTGGCGCATAAGCCAAAAGGGTGTCATACTTTTCTTGCAGGTAATAGATTTGGGTGAAATAATAAGGAACAATGTGTGCAAACAATGGATCATTCTGAATTTTTTTGAAATTCTTTGAAGCCGTTTCATACTTCCCGTTGTGGTAAGAAATGTGCGCATAATAGTATCTCGCTGTTGACGTATATGGATTATCCGTATCAACTATTTCATAAAAATTGTTTGCCGCCTCATCAAACCTCTCCTCAGAAAATAAGCTATACCCTTTCTTGAAATAATATTCCGATTGTTGTTTTACTTCTAAGTCAGTGACAACAATTTTATCAAAATACTCAATGGCGTCATCATATCTCTTCTTGCGAAACTCAAATTTTCCTAAATTAAAATAAGCTTGTTTTATATTCTTACTTTCAGGATATTGATGAATAAAATCAACCAATAGCGCTTCTGCATCCGCATGAAATAACTCAATCGCACAGATGGCATGTAAATATTTGGCATCCTTATACGCTTCATTAGAAACATTGTTAATTGAAGTCATCGCTTGAGCGAATTTCTCTTGCGCTGGTCCATACTTTTCTTTGTCAAAGAGATCCAATGCATCTCTATAAGAAACGTATTCATCCACATAATTTACCGATTGCTGAGCTTTTATATCGCTTGATTGAACGAGCATTAAAAAAAGCGCAAACGCAAACAATTGGAAAAGTCGGTTCTCAATTTTTGGGATTTCAATTACACTCACCTTTGAATTTCTTTAATTGATTTGATAACTATAAACGCTAAAATTAAACTATATTATGGCGTATGGGAATAATTCTGTCTCAAGTTTTCAACGCAATCTTGTTTACATAAATACATTCTGCCAAGAGATCGGGATTCAAAATGTATCATATTTGTGCTATCATACCACAAATCTTTCGTTGCGAATAGATTTAATACATTTGCTACCATTAAAACAACAACCAATGGCCTCAGAAACAATTATCGAATTAACTAACGTTCAAGTTTTTATTAAGAAACATCTGGTTCTTTCTAACGTTAGTATCCAAATTAATAAAGGAGAATTTGTGTTTCTTGTGGGAAAAAATGGAAGTGGAAAAAGTAGTTTTCTCAAAACATTGTATGGTGAATTGAAGCTTGAGCATGGAGAAGGTAACGTGGCTGGATTTAATCTAAAAGAATTGAAACGTAAAAAAGTACCTTTTTTAAGACGAGAAATCGGGATTGTATTTCAAGATTTTCAATTATTAACAGACCGAAGTGTGAATGAAAATTTAAAGTTTGTCATGAAAGCTACTGGTTGGAAAGAAAAACGAAAAATGGAAGAAGCCATTCAAGATTTACTGACTAAAGTTGGTTTAGGCACTAAAGGATTCAAGTTTCCACATGAACTATCAGGTGGTGAACAACAAAGAGTGGCGATAGCAAGAGCACTGGTGAATGATCCAGATATCATTTTAGCTGATGAACCAACTGGAAACCTAGATCCTGAGACTTCTAATGAAATCATGAAACTATTATTTAGCATTGCTCAAAATGGCAAAGCAGTTCTAATGGCTACACATGATTATGAGTTGATGGCAAAATTCCCTGGTAGAACGTTAAGTTTCGAAAAAGGGACTATCGACCCGGGGTTTGCAAAAAGTAGCAATCAAGCAATAATAGAAGAAAAAAATTCATCCGAAAGCATCGACTAAATCGAATCAAAGATAGTCTTTAATACCTCCTGCTCTTTTTCCCAATTGAGAATTTTTGCAGCCTTATCGCAATTCTCAATCCAAGTTTCATATTGATCTGAAATAAGCATTTCATTCAATTTTGCAGCTAAAACGTTGGGATCATGTGATTCTAGCACCTCTCCAACTGCATAATCTTTAACAATCTTCTTCATTTCGGGCAATTGATAAACGAGTACTGGCACTCTGGCTTGAATATAATCAAAAAGCTTATTTGGCAATGCAAAGGTGTAATTCAACCCTAATTCTTCTTCTAAGGAAACACCAATCATAGCCGTTTTAGTGATCTCTGTTAATGCTTTTGAATCTAATCTTCCTAAAAAAGTGATTTTGGTTTGTAAGTTTAAGTCCTTGACTTGCTTCTTCAATTCATCCTCAATATCACCCGTACCTGCAATTATTAAACTCCCATTGACATTTTTCATAGCGGTAATAAGCGCTTCCAAACCTCGACCAATATTTAAAGCACCTTGATAGATAATAGTTGAATTTCGTGGTGGTATATCCTTTGTTTTCTGAGTAGGTAAATTTCGAACCACTTTAAAATCCACTGCATATTTTTCTTGATAGGCTTTCGCAATAGACTCGCTCACCGTATAACAAGACTTTATTCTTGGCAAAATAGTTTGTTCAATCGATTCCCATATTTTTTGGATTTTAGGTCGATGAATTAATTCGGGTACTTCCGTGAAATACTCGTGACTATCATATACAATTGGCGATCCCTTGAGTTTCGAAACAAGGTAGTTTGGTAATAATGTATCTAAATCATTGGCAAGTAGAATAGCTTTCTTAGAAAAAAGTAGGTAAAAGAAAAGTCGAATGCTATAATTGATGTAAAACAAGGGACCTTTATTAAAAAGCAAACGAAACCTTTTAGTAGTATAACCGACATCCATTTTCCAACTATTTGGCAACAAACGCCCAACCAATTCAACTTCAAAACCTTGATTTACTAAAAATTGACACACTTTCGCCACCCGTTGGTCGGTGCAAAGGTCGTTTGTTACTGAAACAATAATGTGTCGCTTTTTTGTCATTGCTATAAGGCACGAAAATATAAAAAGGAAATAGTTTATTCGATGGTTTAGGTTATTATTATGGAAAATCTAAATTTGCATTCAAATTCAGGTCTATGGAAATTATTAAAAATGCTTCTTTAAAATCACTAAATACCTTTGGAATTCAATGTCATTCAACTGAGCGGATAGACCTTTCTAACGAAGAACAAATTCCTTCTATTGTTGATTACATCAAAAACAGCAATAAAAAATTATTGATCTTAGGTGGTGGCAGCAATGTTCTTTTTACAAAAGATTTTGATGGCATAATTTTGACCAACAACCTAACTGGCATTAATAAAATCAAGGAAGACGAGAATTCGGTACTATTGAAAGTTGCTGCAGGAGAAGAATGGCACGCATTCGTTTTGTATTGTATTGACAACAAATATGCTGGAGTTGAGAATCTATCCCTTATTCCTGGTAAGGTAGGTGCTAGTCCGATGCAAAACATTGGTGCTTATGGAGTAGAAGTAAAAGATGTCATAGATAGTGTAGAAGCATTTCACCTTAAAACTGGTGAGAAAAAAATCTTTCAAAATGAAGTCTGTGAATTTGGATACCGTACAAGCATTTTCAAAACCACTGTAAAAGGCGAATATTTAATTACGGCAGTTAATTTCAAGTTGAATAAAAATCCAAATGTGAACACCAGTTATGGCGCTATTAATAATGAACTTAGCGAAAGAGGTATAACTAACCCAACCATAAAAGACGTTAGTGATGCAGTAATAGCAATTCGTTCCTCCAAATTACCTGATCCAAAAGTTATTGGAAATGCAGGGAGTTTTTTCAAAAACCCTGTCGTATCAGCAGAATTAGCAAACACATTAAAAAAACAGTTTGAGAATATCCCAGTGTATGATGTTGGTAATAATGAATTCAAATTGGCGGCCGGTTGGTTAATTGAGCAATGTGGCTGGAAAGGAAAAACAATTGGCAATTATGGGGTGCACAAATTACAAGCACTCGTATTGGTAAACTATGGAGGTGCAACTGGTGATGAAATCTATCAGTTATCTACCGATATTCTTGAATCAGTAAAAAGTAAGTTTGGAGTGGAATTAGAGCGAGAAGTAAATATAATCTAGACTACAACTCAGCATTCTTCAATTTGCCTGACGCTAACAATTGATGTAAATAGGGAAATTTAGTGGCCAATTTCAATAAGTCCAATTGCCGAACATTGTGCAAATCGCTTCCTATAAAAGTCACCAATCCTCTATCGATTAATTTTTCTGCTACTTTTTTGGTCTCCGGAGAATAATGTCCCATCAAACTCATTAAATTAATTTGCAGATGAACACCACGATCTACGAATTCTTGGTATTTTTCGAACTCATTGTAATAAAAACCATATCGCTCTGGATGAGCTAGAATAGGCCGGTAACCCATTGATTGCAGTGTAAAAAGTACTTGTCCTAAATTTGGTGGTTCAGAAATGAATGGCAATTCAAAGAGCACGTAATTATTTCCAAAAGTTAAAACCTCTCCAGCATTTATTTTACGCTCAAAATCATCGTCTAAATAATACTCTGCAGCTGCTTCTAGTAAAATATCTATTTTTTGATTTTTCAGTTCTTCTTGAACTTTAGCCAACCCCGAATTAATAATTTCAGGAGTATTTCGGTAGTAATCTACCATGCAGTGAGGAGTGGTGATAATCTTCTTGAACCCTAACTCAACCAACCCTTTTATAAGCTCAATCGAATCCTCCATTGTCTGAGCTCCGTCATCAATTCCAGGAATTAAGTGAGAATGAAAATCAGTATGAAGCACAGATAAATCTGCAGACTCCAATAACTTTTCTTTTTTCTTAAATAATTTTGAGAATAAGCTCATGATTTTAATCGAATCAAATTCAGTGCAAACCTAAGACTTCTTTATTTTCCTTAAACCATTCTAAGGTAATTTCTAGTCCTTTATCTATATTGAAAAGTGGCTTGTAACCCATCAGTTCTTTTGCTTTTGAAACATCTGCTAATGAATCTTTAATATCACCTTCTCTTGGTTCACGATGTATTGCATTCACCTCTGTTTGTATCAATTCTTTTAATCGGTCTACCATGTGATTCAAAGAAACTCTTGAACCAAAAGCTACATTGTATGCTTCTCCAAATGCTTTTGGATTGGTTGTGAACAATCCTTTTATATTGGCTTGTACCGCATTTTCTACAAAAGTAAAATCTCTTGTTTGCTCTCCATCTCCATTTATATATGGCGATTGATCAGACAACAAACTTTTCATGAACAATGGAATCACGGCAGCATATTCTCCTTCCGGATTTTGGCGTGGACCGAAAACATTGAAATAACGCAATCCTATCAATTCCATATCATAAGCCGAATTGTAAACATTCGCATACAATTCATCGCTGTATTTAGAAACCGCATATGGAGAAAGTGGTTTACCAATTTTACTCTCTACTTTGGGCAATTCTTGGCTATCTCCATATACAGAAGATGAACTAGCATAAACAACACGTTTAATTTTATGGAATTTAGCCGCTTCCAAAATATTTAAAAAACCCGTCACATTGGACTCATGGGTAGCCTTTGGAAACTTCAAGGAGCGAGGAACTGATCCTAAAGCAGCTTGATGACAAACCGCATTTACATCATTCATGGCGTTTTTACAATCATCCAAACTGGTCAAATCACCCTTAATGAATATATAATTCGGATGATCCTTGAATAAATCAATATTGGATTGCAATCCAGTAACTAAGCTATCAAACGCAACAACCTTAGCTCCATACTTTAACAAGTATTGAGAAATATGAGAACCGATAAATCCGGCTGCCCCAGTAACTAAAATAGTTTGGGTAGTTAGGTCTGCAGTATGATAGGGTGTATCGTACATATTATCTTTCTTGATATTGCTGTTCGTAATATTTTTTGTAATCGCCTGACGTAACGCTATTCAACCATTCTTCATTCTGTAAATACCAATCAACTGTATTTCTTAATCCTTCTTCAAAAGTGATTGAAGGAACCCAGCCCAATTCGTCTTTTATTTTTGTAGCATCAATTGCATACCGGGCATCGTGGCCAGCTCTATCTTTTACATAAGTAACTAGTTTTTCTGAAGTCCCTTTCTCTCTTCCCAATTTATCGTCCATAATGGAACATAATTCTTTGATCAAAGAAATATTTGTCCATTCATTATGTCCCCCAATATTATAAGTCTCTCCAATCTTTCCTTTATGAAAAATCACGTCGATTGCCTTTGCATGATCATTCACCCACAACCAGTCTCTTACATTCTCACCTTTGCCATAAACTGGCAGAGGTATATTATTCTTAATGTTGTGAATAAATAAAGGAATTAATTTCTCAGGAAACTGATGAGAACCGTAATTATTAGAGCAATTAGAAATGACTACCGGCATATCATACGTATGAAAATATGCTCGAACTAAATGATCGCTAGATGCCTTTGAGGAAGAATATGGACTACGAGGGTCGTAAGGAGTTGTCTCTTCAAACAGTCCAGTTTCCCCTAAAGAACCATATACTTCATCAGTAGAAATATGATAGAATCTCTTTCCTTCATAATTTCCATTCCAACTAGTTCTGGCTATATTCAATAATTCAACTGTTCCTACAATATTTGTTTTAATAAATTCTAGAGGATTTGTTATAGATCGGTCTACGTGAGACTCTGCAGCCAAATGTATAACTGCGTCGAACTGATATTTATCAAAAATAGATTTCAGATATTCTCCATCAACTATATCTCCTTTTAAAAAGGTATAATTAGATTTAGATTCAATGTCTTTTAAGTTTTCTAAATTCCCTGCATAAGTCAATTTGTCGAGATTAAAAATATGGTAATCAGGGTATTTATTTACAAACAATCTGACTACATGAGAACCGATAAAACCAGCACCACCAGTCAATAAAATATTCTTCATTTTTATAAGCTTAAATAATTCAGTTCTTGAATTTTTCCTTTATAAATTCCTTTCAAATCATAAATCAAAGCACCTTTTGCAGCTATTGATTTAAAATAACTCTCGTCATAATTACAATACTCTTCATGATTAACCGCTACAATAATCGCATTGTAATTGTTCGATAATCGATCAGCTAAACCAAAATTATACTCCTTTTCTAAGTGCTCAGAACTAGCATGTGGATCAATCACATCTACTGTTGCACCAAAAGATTTCAATTCTTCTATTACGTCAGCGACCTTAGAATTTCTTATGTCGCTCACATTCTCTTTGAAAGTAGCACCCATTACCAACACCTTAGATTCACCAACATGGACACCACTTGAAATAATTTTCTTAATAGTATTCTTTGCGATGTATGCGCCCATTCCGTCATTAACAGAGCGGCCTGAATTAATTATTTGAGCATGGAAACCGTATTCTTTTGCTTTATATGTTAAGTAATATGGATCCACTCCAATACAATGTCCACCAACTAAACCAGGTCTAAAATTTAAGAAATTCCATTTCGTCCCTGCCGCCTCTAACACTTCGTAAGTATTGATATTCATTTTATTGAAAATCATAGAAAGCTCATTCACTAACGCAATATTTACATCTCTCTGCGTATTCTCTATAATTTTAGCAGCTTCTGCTACTTTTATAGATGTCGCTCTGTGAACGCCAGCCTGCACTACTAATTCATAAACTTGAGCAATCTCTTCTAATGATTCTTCACTGCATCCCGCAGCTACTTTCACTACATTATGCAATGTGTGTTCTTTATCTCCCGGATTAATTCGCTCAGGCGAATAACCAACCTTGAAATCTTCTTTGAATTTAAGTCCAGAAATTTGCTCTAATACCGGAATACAATCTTCCTCTGTGCATCCGGGATAAACTGTCGATTCAAAAACAACATAATCTCCCTTTTTCAGAACATCGCCAACTGTTTTTGAAGCAGATAGCAATGGCTTTAAATCAGGTAAATTGTGCTGATCAATAGGTGTTGGAACTGCTACAATAAAAAAAGTAGCCGATTTGAGATCAGCTTTATTGGCTGTGAACAATATATCACAATTCTCAAATGCTTCCTTTTCTAGCTCTTCACTTGGGTCTATATGATTATTCATCATTTCCACTCGCTCCTGATTGATATCAAACCCAATAACCTTTACTTTTTTTGCAAACTCTAAAGCAATTGGCAATCCAACATAACCTAACCCTATAATGGCTATACTGGCTTCCTTGTCAACTATTTTCTTATAAATCCCCATTATGAAATTCTTTTTACGTTGTTGTTTTCTAATTTATATGTTTGACCACTTTCTGGACAAGTAGCCACTCCTTTCTGATTAAATTCTAAACGATGACCAAATTCACTGATCCATCCAATTTGCTTAGCAGGGTTACCCACCACCAATGCAAAAGGCAAAACCGTTTTAGTAACTACAGCACCTGCACCGATAAAAGCATATTCACCTATATCGTGTCCGCAGACAATGGTTGCATTAGCACCAATACTAGCACCTTTTTTTACGACCGTTCTTAAGTATTGATCTCTTCTTATGACAGCACTTCTTGGATTAATCACATTAGTGAACACCATCGATGGTCCAAGAAAAACATCATCTTCACAAATAACTCCAGTATAAATAGAAACGTTATTCTGAACTTTTACATTATTTCCTAAAATTACATCTGGCGAAATAACACAGTTTTGACCGATGTTGCAATTTTCTCCAATGGTACAATTGGGCATAATATGAGTAAAATGCCAAACTTTTGTATGAGCACCTATTTGGCAACCATCGTCAATTATAGCAGTTTCGTGTGAATAATATTCCATCGCTATTTTATATAACCTTCGAATGTATTGTGTTCTTTTTTATAGAGTTGCTCTTCCGGCAAAGATTTAAAATAGTCGTAAGTAATTTTTAATCCTTCGGCTCTATCTACTTTTGGCTCCCAACCTAAAAGAGTTCTAGCCTTGGTAATATCTGGCTGTCTCTGCATAGGATCATCCACAGGCAGTGGCTTATAAATCACCTTCTGCGAAGTATTCGTTAGTTTAATTATCTCTTCAGCGAATTGACCAATGGTAATCTCATTTGGGTTTCCAATATTAACAGGTTCAGAAATATCGCTCATTAAAAGTCGATAAATTCCTTCAATTAAATCGTCAACATAACAAAACGAACGTGTTTGACTCCCATCTCCAAATACTGTTAAGTCTTCACCTCGAAGAGCTTGTCCAACAAAAGCGGGTAGTACTCTCCCGTCATTCAGACGCATCCTAGGGCCATAAGTATTAAATATTCTTACAATTGAAGTTTTTACACCATGATAAGTATGATAAGCCATCGTTATCGCTTCTTGAAAACGCTTTGCTTCATCATATACACCACGAGGACCAATTGGATTCACATTTCCCCAATAATCTTCAGTTTGAGGATGCACCAAAGGATCACCATAAACTTCAGAAGTTGAAGCTACCAGAATCTTAGCATTCTTAGCTTTCGCCAAACCTAATAATCGGTGAGTTCCTAATGAGCTCACTTTTAGAGTTTGAATTGGGATTTTTAAATAATCTATTGGACTTGCAGGAGAGGCAAAATGCAAGATATAATCTAACTCACCAGAAACATGAACATAATTAGAAACATCATGGTGAAAAAATTCAAAATTTGGAAGCGGCATTAGGTGATTCAGGTTTTCAATATTCCCTGTAATCAAATTATCCATTGCGATAACATGATACCCCTCTTTGATAAAACGATCGCAAAGATGTGAACCTAAAAATCCTGCTGCTCCTGTAATTAATATTCTTTTCATCTTAAGCTATTAGTGTTCTTCCAATACTGCTATAATAATATCCGTGCTCTTTCATCTGATCTAAATCATATAGATTTCGACCATCGAAAATCACTTTACTCTTCATTTTCTTAGATAATTTCGCAAAATCTGGCGTTCTAAAAACTGACCATTCTGTAGCAATAACCAATGCATCTGCATCTTCTACAGCTGCATACATATTTAAAGCATAGTTGATTTTATCTCCTAAAACTTTACTTACATTGTCCATTGCTTCTGGATCATAAGCAGAAACCACGGCTCCTCTTTTAATCAATTCGTCGATGATATACAATGCTGGAGCTTCTCTAATATCGTCCGTGTCTGGCTTAAATGCCAATCCCCACAATGCGATCTTCTTACCTTTTAAATCTCCTTTGAAGTAATCCTCAATTTTTGGAAGAATCGCTGTCTTCTGTTCTTGATTTACCTTCATCACAGCATCCAAAATTTGGAAAGGATAACCTGCCTCAGCTCCAGACTTACTTAAAGCCTGAACATCTTTTGGAAAGCAACTTCCACCATACCCAATTCCGGGAAACAAGAATCGTTTACCAATACGAGTGTCAGAACCAATTCCTGCTCTTACCATATCTACATCAGCTCCTACTTTCTCACAGAAATTAGCAATCTCATTCATGAAAGTAATTTTTGTTGCTAAAAATGCATTTGCAGCATATTTTGTCAACTCTGCAGACTTTTCATCCATAAAAATTATTGGATTCCCTTGTCTCACGTATGGCTTATACAATTCTTCTAAGATCTTTCTGGCTCTTGGAGATTCTGTACCGATTACCACTCTATCAGGTTTCAAAAAATCATCAACGGCAAACCCTTCTCTTAAGAATTCAGGATTAGAAACGATATCAAAATCAACCTTAGCATTAGCTGCTACTGCTGCATGAACTTTTTCAGCTGTTCCTACAGGTACTGTACTTTTATCGATGATAACTTTGTAATCCTCGATCAACTTACCCAACTGGTCAGCCACTCCTAATACATAGGACAAATCAGCTGAACCATCCTCTCCTGGAGGTGTTGGCAATGCTAAAAATATAATTGAAGCTTTCTTTACTGCAGATTCCAAATCCGTTGTAAACTTCAATCTCTTTTGCTTGATATTTCTCTCAAAAATTACATCCAAGTGGGGCTCATAAATTGGCACAATACCACTTTTCAATTTTTCAACTTTAGATGCATCAATGTCTACACAGATTACATCATTTCCAGTTTCGGCTAAACAAGTCCCTGTTACTAAACCTACATAACCGGTTCCTACTACTGCTATTTTCATAGAAAATTTCTTATTATTTGTTTATAAATTCTAACACCTTTTCGGTGATAAATGTCAATTGTTCTTTCGTTAATTCTGTATGCATTGGCAAAGACATTACACGTCGGCTCAAATCTTCAGAAACAGGAAAATCCCCATCAGTATAGCGATCGTTTTTATATGCTTTTTGCTGATGCAATGGTACAGGATAATAAATCATAGCCGGTATACCATTTTCAGACAAAAACTGCTGCAAACCTGCACGATCTACCCCATTTAATTTCAAGGTATACTGATGAAAAACATGGGTAGAATATGGTGCTCGAACTGGAGTTTCAATTTTATCAGTTCCTGCAAAAGCGGCATCATAAAAATCTGCTGCTGCTTTTCTAGCAGAATTATAATTATCCAACTCAGGCAACTTAACACCTAAAATAGCCGCTTGAATACTGTCCAACCTTGAGTTTACCCCAATTTCATCGTGATAGTATCGAACTTTCATACCGTGATTTACTATCATTCTTATTTTTTCAGCCAACTTATCATTGTCAGTAAAAATAGCTCCGCCATCACCATAGCAACCTAAATTCTTTGATGGAAAAAAGGAAGTACAACCCATGATACCAATAGTCCCAGCTTTTTTAACTGTTCCATCTTTTGAGGTAAAGTCAGCACCAATAGCTTGTGCATTGTCTTCAATTACGAATAAGCACTTTTCATTCGCAATCTCCATCACCTCATCCATGTTGGAACATTGTCCAAACAAATGAACTGGAACAATTGCTTTTGTTTTGTCAGTAATTGCGGCTCTTAGCGAATCAGCATTAATAGTATATGTATCAGCATCAACATCAACTAAAACAGGCACTAATCCCAACAAAGCAATCACTTCAGCTGTGGCCACAAAAGTAAAAGTGGTAGTAATTACTTCATCACCAGGCTTCAGATCCAATGCCATCATTGCAATCTGCAAGGCATCGGTTCCGTTGGCACATGGTATAACATGTTTTACACCTAAATATTTCTCTAACTCTTCTTGAAAAGACTTGACTTCGGGCCCATTAATGAATGCTGTGGAGTTTATCACCTCAGCTATTCGAGAATCAACTTTATCTTTAATTTTTTGGTATTGACCTTTTAAGTCAACCATTTGAATATCATTCATAAGTTAATATAAAAAATTGCGTTGCGAAGATAGTTATTTTTGACCGACCAAAGGCAAATAAAACAATTCGTAAATTCGCAAAATGAAAAAAATATTCGCTGTTTTAAACTCCATTTTATTAACGTCAATCCTTGTCCTATCGGGTTTGGATGTTTTTTCTCAAATAAATATGGATTCCACTATTGGAGTAACATTCGTAAAATTAAACTTCGGATATTATGCCCCTGCAAATGATTTTGCAGATCGATTTGGAAATACAGCTTCTGTAGGCGGTGAAATTGGTTACAAAACTAAAAGCAATTGGCAGTTTTCATTTAAAATGGAAGGAAACTTTGGGAATGAAGTTAAAGAACCTAGCATCATAAATTTTATCACTAACGGCGATGGATATGTAACTACACAAGGTGGTTCAGTAACAGGTATATTAATAGAGCAACGGGGTTATAATTTTCACTTTATGGCAGGTAAAATTTTTAACTTTCAAGGAAAAAATAAGAACTCAGGGCTATTGGTTTCTGCAGGTGTAGGATTTTTAAGTCACCGAATTAACCTTGATTATAGAGATGGAGAGGTTCTTCAACTCACAAATGAAATGGAGAAAGGTTACGATCGATTATCTTCTGGATTTTCAATTAATCAATTCATAGGCTATCAATACTATGGCAAAACAAGATTGATCAATTTTTATGCTGGCATTGAAGGTATTCAAGCTTTTACTAAAAATAAAAGAGGATATAATTACGACCTTCAACAAAAGGACACCAAAGGCAGATTTGACAGCATGTATGGAATTAAAATAGGTTGGATCATTCCTTTCTATAAAAAATCAACTCAAGAATTCTACTATTACTAATTTAATTATGAGGACGATTTATACATTAAGTATCCTCTTTTACCAATTAGCCATTCATTTTGCCTCTTTTTTTAATCAAAAAGCAAAATTATGGGTAGATGGACGAGTCAAAGTATTTGAACATCTAAAAAATAACATCCCCTCAGATAAAAAAGTGGTGTGGTTTCATTGTGCCTCTTTAGGAGAATTTGAACAAGGAAGATCAGTTATTGAAAACTACCGCAAAAAATATCCTACTCATTTTATCTTATTGACCTTCTTCTCACCTTCGGGATACGAAATTCGAAAAAATTATAATGGAGCTGACTACATTTGTTATCTTCCCATAGACACAGTCAGCAATTCAAAACAATTCATAAAGATTGTAAAACCTCATCTTGTATTTTTTATAAAATATGAGTTTTGGTTCAATTACCTGAATGAATTAAAAAAATCTAAAACACCCACATTTCTCATTTCAGGTATCTTTCGATCCGACCAACAATTTTTTAAATGGTATGGTGGATGGTTCAGAAAACAACTTCAATCATTCGACCATTTTTTCCTGCAAAATAAATCTTCCATCGACTTATTGTCATCTATTAATTATACGAATACAACATTAGCAGGCGACACCAGATTTGACCGAGTGATAGAGGTGGTAAGTGCTGCAAAACCACTTCATGATATTGCTGCATTCGTTGATGAGAAACAAACATTTGTAGCAGGCAGCACATGGCCGGACGATGAGAAAGTATTGGTAGACTTTGTCCGTATAAATAAGGTTCAACTCATCATCGCTCCTCATGAAGTGAATGCCAGTCGGATAAATAATTTACAACAATTATTTGGTGAGGAAGCCACTTTATATTCCTCAATGGATGTGGCCAATAAAGTGTTAATCATTGATTCAATTGGCTTATTATCGTCACTATACGCCTATGGAACTTGGGCCTACATTGGCGGTGGATTTGGAAGCGGAATCCACAATACTTTAGAAGCTGCAAGCTATGGAATACCAGTTGTGTTTGGACCCAATTTTCAGAAGTTTCAAGAAGCAAAAGATTTAATTGAAATCGGAGCTGCAGTAAGCATTGCCACAAAAGAAGAATTTGAGCACATTGCTCAAACTTTGTTTCAAAATGATGAAATACGAATGAAGAAAGGAAAGTTGGCGAGAGAATACGTTTACAAGCATCAAGGAGCGACCAAAATTATCTTAGATTTTATTTCACAAAAAGCCTAAAATACGACGAAACCAAGGTACAAGTTAAGCAATCATTTAATTCGTTTTACCTTTCCATTAAATAATAATTATCACAGGTTAACAGTTTATTTCTTTTCGACTTCAGCTTTCCATTTGGAAAATATTGGGAGTAGCTTTAAAAGAAAAAAATAAACGCCTATGCCAACGAGCGCAAAATCATCAAAAGCTACAGCCAAAAAAACCTCAACGAGGAAAGCAAAAAAGGAATCTAAAATTTATGTTTTAGACACCTCAGTAATTATTCATGATCACAATTCCATTCACAACTTTGAGGACAACGATGTGGTGATTCCTATCACTGTATTGGAGGAATTAGACAATTTCAAAAAAGGAAATGACTCGAAAAACTATGAAGCAAGAGAGTTTACTCGGATTATTGATCGGTTAAGTCAGAACCACACCCTACAAGACTGGATTCCAATGCTGGAAAATAAGAAATCCAAGTTTAAAATAGTCCTTGCCAATAAGAATTACTTATTGGATGCCGAGAAGGTTTTCGGAGATAAAAAGGCAGATCATAAAATCTTAAATACTGCGCTAAGTCTGCAAGAAACAGAAAAAGGTCGAAAAATAATTCTAGTCACGAAAGACATTAACCTCCGACTAAAAGCAAAAGCCCTTAACATTACTGCTGAAGATTATGAAACAGGAAAAGTAAAAGATTTAGGAAGTGTATTTAGCGGCAAAATGCTTATTAATGATTTGGACCATCAGGTAATAAAAGACATTTATGAAAAGGGGTTTGTAGAGGATTCTGCCTTTATGGGTGATGCAAAAATCAACAACCACTTCTACATTTTAAAAAACGGAAAAGCGAGTTCATTGGCTTTCTACAATCCAGTTTTAGATCGAATAGAACGAGTAGAAAAAAATAATGCTTTTGGAATCAAACCAAAAAATGCTGAGCAAGCATTTGCGCTGCATGCCATATTAAATCCAGATATTAAATTGGTAACACTACAAGGAGTCGCGGGAACTGGAAAAACTCTATTGGCTTTAGCCGGAGCAATAGAACAAAAAAGAAATTTTAAGCAGATTATTTTGGCTCGCCCAATTGTACCATTAAGTAATAAAGATTTGGGCTTCTTACCTGGTGATATTAAAGATAAAATTGGCCCATACATGGAGCCTTTATTCGACAATTTAAAATACATCAAGAACCAGTTTGACGAAGCAGACAAACGTTACAAGCAGATCTCCGAAATGCAAAGCAGCGAGAAAATCGTTATAACTCCATTGGCTTATATTCGAGGTAGAAGTTTGTCTGATGTTATATTTATAGTGGACGAGGCTCAAAACTTAACTCCTCATGAAGTAAAAACAATCATTACAAGAGCTGGCGAAAACACCAAGATCATTTTTACTGGTGATGTTCATCAAATTGACACGCCTTACTTGGATGAGCAGAGTAATGGATTGAGCTATTTAGTTGATCGATTGAAAGGAAATAAGCTGTTTGCTCACATTACTTTGGAAAAAGGAGAGCGATCAGAATTAGCGAATATTGCAAATGAATTGTTATAAAAAAAGAAGGGGAATGTTGTTACCACAACATTCCCCTAAATATATCAACTAACAATCTAACTAACTTTTAAACGAAGTATTTAATAATACTTCCCCTTCTTCGTCTCTCACTAACAATTGTGCGCAATTTTTACGAGCCAAATCTTTGGCTACTAAAAGTGCTTTTGCAAAATCATTAATCACACCTGTAAAAGAAAAGGTACCTTCGTAAAAAATGGTCCAGCCTCCACCATGGGGAAACAATTGCAATCTATTTGTAACTATTTTCATATCAATACTTTTTTAAGGGTTAATAGAAGTACTATAAAAAATGTGCCAAACTTTAAATCTTATTGATTCTTCATTCAGCTTTGTGTGGTGTTTCAAAATATTCACACTTCATTTCTAAAAATCCTCACCTATCTAGAATTGATAAGGAAGAAAACACACTTATCAGTAAGACACAAAAAGCGGCACAAAGGTTTCTTTAGTATTTGAAAAAAATATAAAATAATATGAAACGTTCAATCTTATTCGCATTAGTTACAATAATTTTTATCACTTCTACCATTAATCTTTCTGCACAATCGGACCATGTTGCTCAATTAACAACTGCTGAAATTCCTGCAGAAGCAATCAAAAGTTTCGAGGCTGCTTATCCAAATGGTAAATTGATTCAATGGTGGAGAATAGACAAAAATTATCAAGCTGAATTTACATTAGAAAGTAATTTCAACAAGGTATTGTTTGATAATGAAGGTGGTATTTTACAACGCCGGAAGAAACTAGACTGGCCGAATGGGCTTCCTAAAAAAGTAGTGAAAGGGTTTAAAAAAACCGAATATAAATATTGGAAAGTGGAAGAAGCTTATCAGGCCGAAAGTACTGGAGAGGATTTATTTTACGAAATAAAAGTAACAAGAGACGACCGGTTTCAGATGATTTATTTTAAACCAAGTGGAGATATTGATACGAAATCAATGAGTACTTATTAATTCAACCCCTTAAGATTTTGAATTCAAAATGCTTTCTGAAATCTTGGTTTGATTAAACTGAATCAATTGTTTATACCACAAAGCAGAAGACTTCAAGGTTCTCTTTAAGGTTTTATAGTCTACGTGTACAATTCCGAATCGTGGTCGATACCCTTCTGACCATTCAAAATTATCGAGTAATGACCAAACGAAATAACCGGACACTTTGAAATCTTCCAAGTGCGCTCTTTTTAATTGTTTTAGATTTTGAGCAATGTAACTGATTCGATTGGCGTCGTAAATTTTATCATTCTGAATCTCATCGTCGAAGGCTGCTCCATTTTCTGTCACGATCACTTCTTTTACTCCTTCATATGCTGAAAACTTTTTAGCCATCGCATAAAGCGATTTTGGGTAAACCTCCCACCCCATTTCTGTAGTTGGTACATTCCGCTTTGAAGATTCTATTAATTTAGCTCCGATGTATGGGGTAAAAGTTGAATTCTTTATTTTCTCTCGTGTGTAATTTTGAATTCCTATGAAGTCAAAATCGAACTTCATTCGAGCCTCATCATCATGGCGCATGTACTTCTCCATTTTATTCAAAAATGGAAGCTCCTTTACAGGATAACCCAATCCTAACGATGGCTCAATAAATAGCCTATTCGTCAACGCATCTACACGTTTTGCCGCTCGAATATCCTTTTCGTTATCGGGTCGAAATGGCTCAATTAAGCTACACGAGAAAGTAGTTCCGACAATGCTATCGGCACGTAAATCTCTAATAATACTACCACTAACTGCTTGTGCCAAGACCGCATGATGAACAGCTGGCAAAAAATTCTTCAATCCCCGTCGTCCAGGTGCATGAATTCCTAAAAAGTAACCTGCTCCGGTAAATACCATGGGTTCATTTAGCACCATCCATCGTTTCACTCGATCTCCAAAATGAGCGACACAAAAAGCAGTGTACTCGAAAAACCAATCCACAATTCGTCTATTGGTCCATCCTCCTCTCAATTCTATATTGTGGGGTAAATCCCAATGATACAAAGTTACCCAAGGCTCAATCTCCAACTCCAAACATCTATCTATCAATCGGTTGTAAAAATCAACCCCTTTTTGATTAATGTGTCCATACCCTTCTGGATAAATTCGTGCCCACGAAATCGAAAATCTAAAATTGGGAATTCCCAGTTTCTTAATGGTTTGTAAATCTTCTTCAAACTTATGATAGAAGTCACACGCCACTTTTGCATTCTCTTGATTAGAAACCGTCTTTTTTTTCTCTGTAAATTTATCCCAAATTGAAGGACCTTTCCCATATTGATCATGAGCACCTTCTATTTGAAATGCAGAAGTAGACACCCCCCAATGGAAGTCGTCACGAAATTGAAACTCTTCCATATTATGCCCCTACTTTAAATTGATCTTCTTGAATAAAATTTAAATAAGTATCCCTCTTTAGGTCCTCATTTTCGAAAATGACATCGATTATTTCCTTTGTCCGATTGGGATAATTTACTTCTACAATTTCATCCGTTAGAATCCATTTTAAAATGTCCGGAATGTGCTTTTTTCGTAATTCTTTAATCACTGGAACACCCATTTGCTTTAGTGCTTCAGCATTACATTGTTGCTCATATTGTGACTTCATCGGGATTACCATCAGTTTCTTTTTTAGAAACAATGCTTCCGATGGAGTTCCGAAACCAGCAGCACACAATACGCCTGTGCAAGAAGCCATACTGGTTAAAAACGCTTCATTATTAATCGGCTCAACAGATATATTATCTACTTGATAAGTCGATTGACCATGCTTCGTAAAAACATGAAAATTGACATCAGTGATTAATTTTAGTTTATTAATTATTCGTTCATCATCATAAGCAGGCAAATAGACCGTGTAGTGCCCCAAATTAGAAGTTTCTAAATCTCTTACTTCCTGTCGCACAATTGGGGTATAAATAGTATCAGAATAGCTCTTGAAATGAAACCCATATCCTGAAGTAGTAGGCGCATAATTATTCAACATAAATTTCCCAAGTGTATCTTCCTTTTTAGGTTTAGGCGCATTTGCAGAAAGCACTGCACATTGATTACTTAGACTGATGCATTTTTTTTTATTAAAGTGAGCCGCCCAAGCAGAAATGGGTTCAAAATCATTGATGATAATATCATACTGTTCAATTGGTAGACTCTTTACTTCATTAATAAACCGATTGACATGGTTTTTCATGTAGGTGTTCACATAGTCTATTCCGCCTTTCTTCCCGAAAATAAAACTCATTCCTTTGAACACATACTTTACTTCATATGGCAATGGGATATCCGATTGAATTCCGCTCACCAATAAATCCAACTCCCCTTTTTCTTTCAAATATGGAATAATCTCTCGGGCTCTACTTAAGTGACCATTTCCCGTTCCTTGGATAGCATACAATATTTTCATTGTCTTAACTTTTTGTCAATTCCATTAACTTGAACTCTGCGACCAGCTTCGCGAACAACTCTTTATTATTGTATTCCTGATCTGGCGTAACCTGAAATTGATCATCCTCATAGTGCGCATCCTCATATTTATAAATACTCCATGTTTGATTGTTGTACTCCAAGGCGGTCAAGTTTTCAATCCAATCCCCAGAATTGAGATACATCACTTTCCCCTCTTCATTTTTGATCTCTCTCATTTCAGGCTGGTGAATGTGACCGCATACTACATAATCGTAATCATTGGAAATAGCAATATCAGCAGCTACTGTTTCAAAATCGTTGACAAATTTTACCGCACCCTTAACGCTGTTTTTGATTCTCTTGGACAATGATATTTTTCCCTTTCCGAGCTTCATGGAAATGTGGTTCACCAATCTATTAATGAGTATCAATAAATCATATCCATTTGCTCCAAGTTTGGCCAACCATTTACTGTGTTGCATGGTCACATCAAACACATCCCCGTGGAAAAACCACGCTTTTTTTCCATCGAGTTTCAACACCACTTTATTGACAATCTTGAGACTTCCCATTTCAAATCCAACGAACTTTCGCAGCATTTCATCGTGGTTACCAGTCACATAATAAATCTTTACACCTTTAGTTGCCCAACTAGCAATCTGCTTGATTACTTGCATGTGTGCTTTTGGGAAATAGCTCTTTTTAAACTGCCAGATATCCACAATATCCCCATTCAGAATTACCTTCTTTGGGTCGATGCTTTTCATATACTTCAGCAGCTCTTTAGCGTGACAACCACGAGTCCCCAAGTGAATATCAGACAATACAACAAGCTCTACTGAGCGTTTTGGATTCGAATGACTCATACCAATTGTGGGTTAATGTTATCATCCACCTTTTTATTCATCATCGGTTGATGAAATAACCCCGCCCATCTTTTACGAAAAAAACGGATTACTAAGAGTTGATAGATTTCAATTAAATAATTCATAATTAGAATTTTGATTAGTTTTTATAGCTTATTCAATCACTATATTATGGTGTACTAATTTCAACACATTACCTCATCTTAATGTGTACTTATTCTTAGCATTTGATTATGATTTTTGAATCAATGTAAATTGGACATTAATTTAACCTTTCTTAAATGTAATATGAATACATTATCATATTTTTGTATTTCGAATTATGATAACAAAAGCTGCAGAAGTTTCAATAGAAAAAATGGATAAGATAGCCGATATTTTAAAGGCCATTGGACACCCTATTCGATTAGAAATTCTCAGAATAATGCACGAGTCCGAATCGTTGAATGTCGCCGAACTAATGAATTTAACTGGCATTGAACAATCTCTGTTGTCTCATCATCTAATCAAGATGAAAGACAAGGGAGTACTAAAATCGGAACGAAAAGGAAGGAATATTAACTACAGCTTAGTCGATCGATCCATTCTGCGATTGTTTGACTGTATAGCGAACTGCAATTTTATTTAGAATGATTAAAAAAGGAACTAAGGCCTACAGTGTTGTTCACCGAAAATGCCCGCATTGTCACGAGGGGGAATTTTACGAAGTCAAGAACCCGTATAATTTATCGGCAATGTCTCCGGTTCTTAAAAGGTGCCCTGTTTGCAACAGAAGCTTACACATGGAAACAGGATTTTATTTTGGTGCAATGTACGTGGCATATTCTATCGGTGTAGCAGTTATGATGACTGTTTGGGTAGCAACTATGGTCCTAGGATTAGATTTAAACTATTGGACCATCGTTATAATTATTGCCTCTATATTAATCGTTGCTTCTCCATTCATTTATGCCATTTCAAAAATTATTTGGGCGAACCTTTTCTTCTCATATAAAGGAGTAGAAAAAACAGCCGACGAACTTCAAAACTAATTAACCATGAAAAGATTATTATTATTTACAGCGTTGACAGTTACATTAATCTCTTGTTCAAATGGACAAGAAAAAACAGCAACGACTACAGCAACATCAATAACACAGGGAACCATTTCTGAGGTAATTGACACCAAAAGTTTTCAAGCTAAAATGGATGAAGCAGGTGCGATTCAAATAATTGATGTGCGCACTCCAGCCGAATTCAATAGCGGCCATATTGAAAATGCTAAAAATATAAACATTGGCGATTCACAATTCGAAGCACAAATTGCAGCCTTGGATAAATCAAAAACCGTTTTGGTGTATTGTGCAGCAGGTGGCCGAAGCGCTAGAGCAGCTAATTTCATCAAGTCTCAAGGATTTCCAGCTGTTTATGATTTAAAAGGTGGAATGGGTGCTTGGAACAAAGATGGATTGCCAACTGTTAAGTAAGTATCATGAATAAGTATATTGACATATTTCTCAAGGGTTTTAGTGATTATTGGAATTACCTTTTTCAAGACATTGCTAATCCTTCGTGGCACAGCTATTTTTATTTACTAATAGCAGTCTCTATTTTTTTCTATGCCTTAGAAATACTGTTTCCTTGGCGGAAAAACCAGAAACTCATTCGTAAAGATTTCTGGTTGGATTTCTTTTATATGTTTTTCAACTTTTTCATCTTTTCATTGATCATCTACAACTCTGTTTCAAATGTATTTGTGACACTTTTCAGTGATTTCTTAGCGCTTTTTGGAATAACCAATATAGTAGCCATTAAGATTAACGAGCTAGCCATTTGGGCACAATTGGGAATTCTATTCTTAGTGCGTGATTTTATTCAATGGAATGTGCACCGACTGCTGCACGCTTCTCCATTTTTATGGCAGTTTCACAAATTACACCACAGTGTAAAAGAAATGGGCTTTGCGGCTCACCTTCGTTTTCATTGGATGGAAACCATCCTTTACAAATTCATACAATATGTTCCATTGGCAATGCTTGGATTCAACTTGGTCGAATTCTTTATTGTGGATGCTTTTGCATTGACAGTTGGACACTTTAACCACAGTAACTTTAAATTAAAATTGGGCCCATTGAAATACATTTTCAATAATCCTCAAATGCACATTTGGCATCACGCCAAAGAGCTGCCTGAAGATCGGAAAATGGGCGTTAATTTTGGATTGACATTAAGCATCTGGGACTACCTCTTTAAAACAGCTTATATTCCGCATGATGGACGAGATATAGAATTGGGATTTGATGATGAAAACGAATTCCCAGAATCATTTGTTAAACAAGAAATTTACCCTTTTATAAAAGATGAACGACACAACTAGCACAACTTCAAACCAAAGTGGATGGCTTATCATTGTTGCTTGCCTAGCGTTAGGCTTAGCTCCATTTTCACCAGAACCGCATTTATTTGGCAAAATAAAATGGATAATTGGTGGTGCCAATGGAATGCAAGCAATGGATTGGTGGGATACCATTATGCATGGTGTTCCAATGATTGCTTTTGTTGTTTTATTGATCAGACAGTTGGTTAAAAGGTAATCACCCTGCCCAACCTTCTCTATCCAAACTCCTATACTGAATCGCTTCGGCCAAGTGATGAGTTTCAATATTCTCACTCCCTTCTAAATCAGCGATAGTACGCGACACTTTTAGAATTCGGTCATAAGCTCGTGCTGATAACCCTAAACGATCCATAGCGGTTTTCAGTAAATCTTGTCCTTCTTTTTCGATGCGACAGATTTCTCTTAGTTGCTTAGACCCCATCTGCGCATTGCAATAAATACTTTCATTTTCAGCGTATCTTTCATTCTGAATTTCTCTTGCTTTAATGACACGCTGACGGATTTCATGGCTTTTTTCAGACAATGCTGCTTCAGACAATTTACTAAACGGAACTGGAGTTACTTCCACATGCAAATCAATTCGATCCAATAACGGCCCTGAAATTTTATTTAAATACCGATGCACAATACCAGGCCCACACATGCATTCCTTATCGGGATGATTATAATATCCACAAGGGCAAGGATTCATAGATGCAATTAACATAAATGCTGCAGGATAATCCACTGTAAATCGTGCACGAGAAATCGTTACTCTTCGCTCTTCCATTGGCTGACGCATTACCTCTAAAACCGTCCGCTTAAATTCAGGTAATTCATCTAAAAATAAGACGCCATTGTGTGCCAAAGATATTTCGCCTGGTTGAGGAAAACTACCTCCACCAACCAGGGCGACGTCAGAAATCGTATGATGCGGCGATCGAAATGGGCGCATCGTAATCAAACTTGCATTGTGGTCCATCTTGCCAGCAACGGAATGAATTTTTGTAGTTTCCAATGCTTCATTCAAAGACAATGGTGGCAAAATAGTCGGCAATCGTTTCGCCAACATGGTTTTACCTGCACCCGGCGGTCCAATTAAAATGACATTGTGTCCACCAGCTGCTGCGATTTCTAATGCCCGTTTTATATTTTCTTGTCCTTTTACATCTTGAAAATCAAACTCAATAGACGTTAGGTTTTTATAAAATTCTTCTTTGATATCTAAAGTCACTCGCTCCAACTCTCCTACCCCATTAAAGAAGTCAATTACTTCTTTAATATTTTCTACACCATAAACTTCTAGGCCTTCAACGATAGCTGCTTCCCGAGCATTTTGTTTGGGTAAAATAATTCCTCTAAATCCTTCTTTTTTGGCTTGTATCGCAATTGGAAGCGCTCCCTTCATAGATTGCAATCCGCCATCAAGGGACAACTCGCCCATAATAACAAATTCATGAACTTGGTCAGCTTTCATTTGTTCTGAAGCTGCTAGAATTCCCATTCCAATAGTCATATCATATGCTGAACCTTCCTTCCGAATATCTGCAGGAGCCATATTGATCACAACTTTCTTACCCGGAATTTTATAGCCATGGCAACGTAAAGCAGAGTCGATTCGTTGTTGACTTTCTTTAACTGCACTATCCGGCAATCCAACTAATAAAAAATTAATTCCTTGATCTACATTTACCTCTACAGTTATGGTAATGGCATCGACTCCTTGAACCGCACTTCCGTATGTTTTTACTAGCATTTTAAACCATTCATAATGAATTAGCAATATAACAATTTTATTACCTTTATAACATATACTGGAATTATGAAAACAACAATCATTACCTTAATCCTCATCGCACTAACAACTATTGGTTTTGCACAAAAAGTAGAACTTTTACCTGCCTCTCGGTTTGCAGCGCAGCCTGTGGGAGATGAGGACTACATAAGTGATTACATCAAACAAGAGCTGGTATATCCCAAAGCGCTTTATGAAAGTGAAACGGAGGGTGAAGTTACTATTCGGTACCTTGTAGACAATGAAGGAAATGTGACTCAGTCTCGAATTAGCTCCTCTACCAACGAGGCATTCAATGAAGAAGCCCTGCGGTTTTTCAATAACATTGTTTGGAAGGTTGATTATACGCGCTTGATTAATGAAAAATTAGAAGATGGAATTCGAATTATATTCTCTCCAAAACAGTATAAAAAAGCAGTTAAAAAAAGAGGTTATGACCAACTACCAATTCCTAATGGAGTTGAACTTGCCAACGATGCAGTACTTTATGACATCAAGCAGGTAGATACACCACCAAAATTGATCGGTGCAGACAATATGAATGCATTTGCGTTAAAGAATTTGAGGTATCCGCAAGAAGCCATTATGAGAAAAATTAAAGGCGAAGTAAAATATGAATTCGTTATTGAGCCATATGGATTATCTTCAAATTACATTTTAGTAAATGCATTAGCTGGAGGTTGCAATGAAGAAACCATGAGGATTATTAAATTGATGCGGTGGGAGCCTGCAATAAAAGACGGAAAAGCGGTTCGCACAAAAGTGCAGTTTAGACTATTGTTTAATGCTGGCGGCTCTGGAAGTTATGATATGTTTGATGGCAATTCGAACTCTAGCAATTAAACTTTCTGTTCTACGGTATGAATTAAACTGTGAATGACTTTGATGTGAATTTCTTGAGCTCGATCTGCATAGTTGGAATGTGGAGCACGAATTTCAATGTCGCATAAATCAGCCATTAATCCGCCATCTTTTCCGGTCAGGCCAATCACTTTCATCCCTTTCTTTTTAGCCGCTTCTATGGCTTTGATCACATTTTTAGAGGTTCCACTTGTGCTGATTCCCAACAACACATCTCCAGGTTGACCTAAACCTTCCACGTATCTAGAAAAGATGTATTCATAACCATAATCATTTCCAACGCAACTGATGTGCGATGGATCTGAAATAGAAATTGCCGCCATAGCGGGTCGGTCGTTTCTAAAACGACCACTTAATTCTTCTGCGAAGTGCATCGCATCGCACATGCTTCCGCCATTTCCACACGAAATAACTTTATTTCCAGCCTTCAATGCTTCAGCAATAATATTAGCAGCATCGTCTACTTTTTTCAAATTCGATTCATCTGAAATAAATTGACTCAATACTTCTTGCGCCTCAGCAAAATTGTCTTTTATAGTCTGTAAACTCATGCGATGAAATTTCTATTTACAACAAAGATAGAATAAGCTAAACTTCTTCGGAAGATTTCGAAAAAGTATTTTTATTTTAGCGGCTTACAATTATAAATCGACAAACACATGAAAACTTTTCTAATCGCTGCTTTTACACTTATTACTTTTTCAACGTTAAGTGCTCAGGACGAATCCAATTGCTACCAAGACTACGCCAAAATATTTGAATCAAGAGGCGCCGAATTTGTAGAAGATGGGACTTATGACAATGTAGTGATCACAGTAAGAAAAGGGACTTTTGCCGATTGTTTCATTGGAAAAGTAACGGTGAGCAATGGCAAAATTGATGGCAACAACATTCAGATCCAAATGATAGACAAGACTTTTGAACCTTTAGAAAAGAAATCTAAGTATGACAAATTCTTAAAGATTACCAATGGTATCTCTAAGACGATGGTTACTGTGGAGGACGAATTGATCAATGTGATGTTTGTGAAAAGCATCAAACCAAAAAGAAAGGCTTACAACCGAGCGCCATCTCCTACAATGATTGACTAATACCGATTGCGTTAAAAAATGTCGTACACTTCGTGCCTTGTGTACTCGTTTTCTAATCGCTCGGCATTTACAAATTCTAGCTTTTAAAAATTAATATTTTTTTTATGCGGCAATTAAAAACCCAATTGGTGTAACACCGATTGTAAAATCTCAAGTTCAGCAATTATGCTAACTAAACTAACAATTGGTACAATTGGAGTTTCTAACTAATTATTGGAGTTTCATTCTGGCTTCGGTTGCACTTACACTGCTTCCCGGCCCAGATTTAGTATTTGTCATTATTCAAAGTGTTAGCAATGGAGCCAAGATTGGTTTCAGCATCGCTATTGGTTTAGTCAGTGGACTGATTATTCACACCACTTTAGCTGCAACTGGGCTTTCTATCGTCATTTCACAATCGGTTTGGGCGATGAAAGGAATTCAATATGCGGGAGCAGCTTATTTGTTCTATTTGGCCTTTCAGGCAGCTAAAAGCAAGTCGAGTCCGATTAGTACAAAAGATGATGCCCAAGTATCTCCTTCCTTTTGGAAACGTTGGAAAGTGGGGTTCTTTATGAATGTGTTGAACCCAAAAGTCTCGTTGTTCTTCATTGCATTCTTTCCACAGTTTATCTTGCCTCAAAGTGAATTATCGGTTGCGGTTCAAATGGTTTTCTTGGGTGGAATTTTTATGACTCAAGCCATACTGATCTTTGGAATAGTTTGTCTTTTGGCAGCCAAACTAACACCCTTTCTTAGAAGTGATCGATTTTGGAAATACACCAAATGGGCAAATGTTAGCGTAATGACTATTTTAGGCTTGGGATTGTTGATGGGGTAATTTGTAAGAAATCAACTAAAAATTCTAGCTTTTGAGTCATCTATATTTCTGTTTTCGACTCCGCTCAAACCACGAAATAAAGATTTAAGAACTTCATCTCAGAAATAAGATGTCACCACTACGTGGCTTTTATTTATGGCTGACTTGTATTCTACCAAGATGTCACCACTACGTGGCTATATTTCTCACAAAAAAAGCACCTCGAATATCGAGGTGCTTTTGTAATTCAAATTGAATTTTATCTAATTCTCTGCATTCATTTTAAATGCCGCTATTCCGCAATCTAAGAAATCAGAATATTCTTCTACGCTTGGCGTATATCCTACCGGATTACCCAATAAGTATCCATCAGGACTTAGCATAACATAATAAGGTTGAGAGTTATTGTTGAACACTTGCGTCTGAAAAGTCGCCCATTTATTTCCAATGGTTTTGATTTTTTTCTTCTTCAATTCTTCTCCTGCCATGTATTCAAAAACCCCTTGCTGCTCTTCAGGAAGCATAACTTTATCATCAACGTAAAGTGATACCAACACGAAGTCTTCTTCCAATTTCTTTTTCACACTTTCAACTGTCCATACAGATTCTTCCATTTTTCTACAGTTCACACAAGCCCATCCTGTAAAGTCAATCAACAATGGTTTATTTACTCGCTTAGATTCAGCTAAAGCCTCATCGAAACTATCAAACTCAGCATGGAAAGTTTCTTTTTCATACCAACTGTAGAATGTCGGAGGTGGAAATCCACTCAATAAATTGTGATTCCACGGAGATGTTTTCAAAACTCCAGGAGCGATGTAAATCGTAAAGGCTAGAACTAGCATTGCTAATCCAATTCTAAATGGAGACAATTTTTTAATTGGCGAATCATGTGGAAACTTAATCCATCCAAACAAGTAACCTGTCAAACCTAATCCTATGATGGTCCATATTAGGAAGAATGTTTCTCTTTTTAGTAATCCCCATTGCTCTACTAGATCCGCATTTGATAAGAATTTGATCGCTAAAGCAATTTCAATAAATCCTAAAACTACTTTCACAGAATTCAACCAACCACCTGACTTAGGCAATTTGCTCATCATACTTGGGAATGCTGCAAAAATCGCAAATGGAAGTCCTAAAGCGATACCGAAACCACTCATGGCTGCAGTAATTGGCCAAGGTCCATTTTTCAATGCATTTCCTAATACAGTCCCTAAAATTGGACCGGTACAAGAGAAAGAAACCAAAGCCAATGTTAATGCCATAAAGAAGATTCCTAAGATACCGCCTACCTCTGAAGCATTGTCTGCTTTATTAGTCAATTTACTTGGTAGCGTAATTTCAAAGTATCCAAAGAAAGAAATCGCAAATACGACAAACACAATAAAGAAAATGATGTTTAAGGTAACACTCGTTGCTACCTCATTGAGGACAGCTGGATCGGTGTTAAAGTGAAAAGGGATACTTAAAATGGCATAAATTAAAAAGATAAAGAAACCATAAAGCATTGCTTTTCCTAGTCCTTTTCCTCCTCCATCTCCTTTGGTAAAAAAGCTTACTGTCAATGGAATCATAGGGAATACACATGGTGTTAACAATGCAATCAATCCACCAATAAATCCAAATAAGAAAACCATCCATACATTACTTACTTCTTGCTTTTCCTCTCCACAATCGCCTTTAGGATTTTCCAAATCAACGTTTGGTAAACTTGGTATTACAGTGGCAATATCTAAAGATGCTTCTTGGCTCGCTTTCTCCAATACGTTAATTCCTTTCCCTGTTGCCAAATCAAATTCTACTTCAATTAATTCAGGTGGCAAACACATGGTAGCATTACAAACAATGTATTCAAATTCAATCGTGTATACACCCTTATCCAAACCACTAATGGTTTTTACAAAGTCTACATTGTGCTCAAAATAGCTTAACTCCAAATCTGCAGTTGGATCAAATGCAGTGATTAAATCACCCATTTCGGTAAAACCGCCATCGGCCTCTAATGAACGATTCAAATAGAACTTCGTCGCCATTACTTGCTCTTCTTCCGACTTTTGCTTTTGAGAATACAAATGCCATCCCTCTCCTATTTCTCCTTTAAAGTGGAATTCATAAGCACCAGTACTTTCATCCTTTAAGACAGAAGAATACTCCCACTTCACAGCATCTAAAAATTCATCTGAAACGGAAGTAATTGGATTTCCTGCACCAGTAGAAATATCTCCAGTTGTTTCTCCAGTACCTTTAATCTTAAAAATATGTTCAATGGCTTCTGGTGGCAAACACATTTCGTCGTTACACACCATGGAGTAGCTTTCACCTATAACGGTAAAATCTGCTCCTGAAAGCACTTTTATCTTTTGCTTAAACTGAACCTTCTTTGCAAAGAAATTCAATTGCATGTCGAAATTCTTATCGTATTCCGAGATTGGCTTCGGCTCTTCCACCTTACCAATCAATTTATATTTATCTGAAGCCGTGAAAGAAAACTCAGTCGCTATTGGACCATCGTCATTTGGAAGGTACTGAGAGTAAAGGTGCCATCCTTTATCAATTTTGGCAGTCATTATAAGTTCTGCTTCTCCGTTTTCCAATTGATTAACTGAAGCTTCCCACTTAATAGGCTCTTGAATTTGAGCCATTAACAATGAACTAAAAAGTATTCCAATCGTCAAAACGATTGATTTTGATAACGCTGTGAATCGGATCATTTGTTGAACATTTTTTATAAGAGCTCCAAATTTAACATTAATGAAACAATAGCCATCATGTTTTTTGGAATTGTTAAGCTCTAAAGTTGATAAGTTGTGAACTTTTATCAGAAAAGAATTTTTAAAGCTTGTCATTTTCTTTGTGACGAGTGCTATCTCGTTGCGTTTTCTTCTCTATATTTTTTTCAAAAGCTGCTTGTAGGTCGATTCCAGTTTGATTGGCGATACAAACCAACACAAATAAAACATCTGCTAATTCATCGCTCAGCTCTTTTCCTTCGTCTGATTTCTTCTTGGATTGTTCCCCATATTCTCGTGCCATAATCCGAGCTACCTCTCCGACCTCTTCGGTCAAAATAGCCATATTGGTCATTTCATTAAAATACCGAACACCATATTGATTGATCCAATCGTCGACCTTTTTTTGAGCTTCTTGCAATGTCATTATTCCTTGTTTTTAGAATCCATTATTATAGTTACAGGGCCATCGTTTATTAATCGAACTTTCATATCTGCACCAAACTCTCCACATTGGATGGGTTTCCCAATCGCTTCTGCCATTTCTGTCTTAAACAATTCATAGTGTTCCTCCGCTTGAGCCGGAGGTGCTGCTTTCATATAAGAGGGTCTATTTCCTTTTTTGGTGCTCGCATGCAGTGTAAACTGGCTTACTACAATTAAATCACCATTCACATCAGTCAATGACAAATTCATAACTCCTTCCTCATCATTAAAGATGCGCATATTGATAATCTTTCGAATCAACCAATCTCGATCTTCTTTTTCGTCGGCAGCTTCTATACCTAATAAAACCAACAATCCTTGACCAATTTCAGCTTTCACTTGGCCGTCAATGGTCACCGATACTTCTGAAACTCGTTGTAAAATCACTCTCATTAATATCCTTTTGCTCTGTAATTTTCTCCTTTCTCGTCTTCTGTAATTGATAAGTAGCTGCTATACCTCGTTGGTGATATTTCGCCGGCATCAACTGCTGCTTTTACAGCACAACCAGGCTCATTTATATGAATGCAATTACTGAACTTGCAGTCTGGCAGCACCTTCATCATTTCTGGGAAATAGTGACTAAGTTCTCCACTTTCCAAATCCACTACTCCGAAACCTTTAATTCCTGGCGTATCGATGATATCTCCACCGAAAATTAATGGATGCATTTCGGCAAAAGTGGTGGTGTGCATTCCTGATTTATTGGCTTCTGAAATGGCCAAGGTTTTTAAATCCAAATCAGGATCCAATTGATTGATCAACGTACTTTTTCCAACACCTGAATGACCTGAAAGCATCGTAATCTTATCTTTCAACAACTCTTTTATCGTATCTAAATTGATCTGTTTTTCGGCTGAAACTTCATAGCATTCATAACCTATTTTAGTATAAATGGATTGAATGAATCGCATAAACTTCAGCTCCTCCTCATCGTAAATATCAATTTTATTGAAAATCAATTTCACAGGAATGTGATAGGCTTCAGCACTTACTAAAAAACGATCAATAAACTCCATCGAAGTTTCAGGAAACTTTAAGGTAACAAACAAAAATGCCTGATCTACATTGGCAGCTATAATATGTGTTTGCTTGGATAAGTTGATTGATTTTCGAACAATGTAATTTTCTCTCGGTTCTAATTTATGGATCACATAGGATTCAGTATCTGAATCAAATTCCACCCGATCGCCTACTGCGATGGGATTGGTGCTTTTTATCCCTTTCATCCTAAACTTGCCCTTTATTCGGCAATTATAGATTTCCTCATCTTCTCCCCGAACGGTGTACCAACTTCCTGTTGATTTTATAACTATTCCTTTCAAATGTATTTCAATTATTTTAACAATGCCTTACAGCTTAAAATTAGTAAATTCGGCCTTTCTAAACGAGGTTTAAATATGTCGATAAAGGTAGAGAATATAACTAAATTATATGGCACACAGCGTGCCTTAAACGATGTCAGTTTTGAAGTAAAACCAGGAGAAATCGTTGGTTTCCTTGGCCCAAATGGTGCTGGAAAATCTACAATGATGAAAATCATTACGACCTATATTCCTGCTTCAGAAGGGCAAGTAAGTGTTTGTGGCATTGACGTGACCAAAGATGCACTGGCTGTTCGCGGATTAATTGGATACTTACCAGAACACAATCCACTTTATTTAGACATGTACGTTAGAGAGTCGATTGCTTTTGTGGCGCAGCTGCATAAAATTAAACCCACAAAAAAAGTCATCGACGACATTATAGAAAAAGTGGGTTTGCAAGTCGAGCAGAATAAAAAAATAGGTGCCCTATCAAAAGGATATCGCCAACGAGTAGGATTGGCCCAAGCTTTAATTCACGATCCAAAAGTGTTGATTTTAGATGAACCTACGACAGGGTTAGACCCAAATCAATTAACGGAGATAAGAAATCTAATCAAGCTTGTTGGGAAAGAAAAAACGGTGATGCTTTCTACGCACATTATGCAAGAAGTAGAAGCCATTTGCGATCGAGTAATGATTATTAACAATGGAATTTTAGTAGCAAATAAATCAGCAAAAGAATTAACTAACATTGCCACGGAGAAAACGATTGTAACGGTAGAATTTGAAGGTCAAATTCAAGAATCAAATCTAAAAAAGATCAAAGGGATTACTCAATTTACCAAAATTAGCGACAACTCCTATCGAATAGAAAGTGATTCAAACATCGATTTAAGAACCGCTATCTTTAATTTTGCAGTTAGTGAAGGTGCCGCAGTGCTTACGCTACAAAAGGAAACACAAAAATTAGAAGACGTATTTAAACAATTAACAAGGCAATAAATAAAGCTTGAAAATGACTTTTATTTTTCTAAGTCAAATTCGTACTTTAGCGCCCTTATAACAATTCAATAATATAATTAAATGCCATATTTATTTACATCCGAGTCGGTTTCAGAAGGACATCCTGACAAAGTAGCAGATCAAATTTCTGACGCTCTTATTGATAATTTTTTAGCTTTCGACCCTGAGTCGAAGGTGGCTTGTGAAACTTTAGTTACTACTGGTCAAGTTATTCTTGCTGGTGAAGTAAAATCAAATACCTATTTAGACGTTCAAAAAATTGCACGTGACGTAATCAACAAAATTGGTTACACGAAAGGGGAATATATGTTTGACGGTAACTCTTGTGGAGTGCTTTCAGCAATTCATGAGCAATCAGACGACATCAATCGTGGAGTTGATAGAGCTTCGAAAGAAGAGCAAGGTGCAGGTGACCAAGGAATGATGTTTGGTTATGCAACCAACGAGACTAGAAATTACATGCCTTTAGCATTGGATTTATCGCACTTAATTTTGAAAGAAATGGCTGCGATGAGAAGAGAAGGAACAGACATCTCTTACCTGCGTCCTGATGCAAAAAGTCAAGTAACGATTGAGTATTCTGACGAAAATGTACCTCAGCGAATTGAAGCAATCGTAGTTTCTACTCAGCATGATGACTTTGCTGATGACGACACCATGTTGGCTAAAATTAGAAAAGACATCGTTGAAATCGTAATTCCAAGAGTGAAAGCTTTATTATCTGCTGAATTACAAGCATTATTTAACGATGATATCAAATACCACATCAACCCAACAGGAAAGTTTGTAATTGGTGGTCCTCACGGAGATACTGGTTTAACTGGTCGTAAGATTATCGTAGACACCTACGGTGGTAAAGGTGCTCACGGTGGTGGGGCATTCTCAGGAAAAGATCCAAGTAAGGTAGATAGAAGTGCTGCTTATGCCACTCGTCATATCGCTAAAAACTTAGTAGCTGCAGGTGTAGCTGATGAGATTTTAGTTCAAGTTTCATACGCAATTGGAGTTGTTGAGCCAATGGGAATTTTCGTTGACTCATACAGAACTGCTAAAGTGAACATGACAGATGGAGAAATCGCTAAGAAGGTTTCTGAGATCTTTGACATGCGTCCATCAGCTATCGAAACTAGATTAAAGTTGCGCTCACCAATGTATAGCGAAACTGCTGCATACGGACATATGGGAAGAGTAAATGAAGTAGTTACTAAAACCTTCACTCAACCAAATGGCGAAACAAAAACAATGGATGTAGAGTTGTTTACTTGGGAAAAGTTAGACTACCTAGACAAAGTAAAAGCAGGTTTCGGAATATAATCTCGAAACTTTAAACCATAAAAAATCCATCTTAGAAATTCTAAGATGGATTTTTTGTTTTATGCTATTTGATTATTTATCTCTAAAAAACAACTGGATTGGAACTCCAGTATAATCAAATTTCTCTCTTAGCTTATTCTCTAAAAACCTTTTGTAAGATTCTTTGATATACTGTGGCAAGTTGCAATAAAACACAAACGTAGGTTTGTAGGTTGGCAACATGTTCACGAATTTAATTTTAATGTACTTCCCTTTTACGGCTGGAGGTGGCACTGCCTCAATAATTGGCAACATCACTTTATTCAGTTTATTGGTAGGAATCTTTCTAATTCTGTTTTGATACACATGTACTGCTTCTTCCAAAACATTTAGGATTCTTTGCTTTTCTGTAACAGAAGTAAATATAATCGGCACATCATTAAAAGGAGCAATTTTTTCTAAAATCGCATTCTTAAAATCACGCATGGTATTGGTTCCTTTATCAGCAATCAAATCCCATTTGTTCACCATAATAACCAATCCCTTCTTATTCTTCAAAGCCAATTGCAGAATATTTAGATCCTGAGCCATTACTCCTTTATCCGCTTCAATCAACAAAATACAAACATCACTATTTTCAATAGCACGAATAGACCTCATTACAGAATAAAATTCTACATCTTCATCTACCTTTCCTTTCTTACGAAGTCCGGCTGTATCGGTCAACATAAAATCAAAACCAAAGGCATTATAACGAGTCCCTAGCGCATCACGTGTAGTTCCTGCTATATCTGTTACAATGTTTGCTTCTTTCCCTATTAGGGCATTCACCAAAGAAGATTTCCCAACATTTGGACGACCAACGATCGCAAACTTAGGAATGTCTATTTCTTCATCATCTCCTTCGTGAAAAGCTGCAATAACGTCATCTAATAAATCACCTGTACCACTTCCACTCAATGAAGAAATGTTGTAAGGCGCACCTAATCCAAATGAATGGAATACAGCAGATTCTCCCCAACGTTCGTTGTTATCCACCTTATTGGCAATGATAAACACTTTCTTTTTACTTCTTCGCAACATATCAGCAACAACATCATCCAAATCGGTGATTCCTGCTGTAACGTCTACAACAAACAAAATAACATTCGCTTCTTGAATTGAAACTTCAACTTGCTTGCGAATTTCACCTTCAAAAACATCCTCTGATCCACTGATGTAACCACCAGTATCGATTATCGTAAACTCACGCCCAGACCAAGTGGCATGTGCGTGATGACGGTCGCGAGTTACCCCACTTTGCTCATCCACAATCGCCTTTCTACTTTCTGTAATACGATTAAATAATGTAGACTTTCCAACATTTGGACGTCCTACAATTGCAACAATATTTGCCATACTTTCTTTTACTTATAAATAGCCGTAACGCTTTAATTTAGAATCTTCATTTCTCCAGTCTTTATCAACCTTCACATACAATTCTAAAAACACTTTCTTATCTAGAAACTTCTCCATGTCTAATCGTGCAGCAGTTCCTACTTTCTTTAACATCTTTCCTTGATGTCCTATTAAAATTCCTTTTTGAGATTCGCGAGACACCATAATTTCAGCAGAAATTCGAACAATCTTCTCTTCATCTAAGAATGAATTAACGACCACTTCGCAAGAATATGGAATCTCCTTTTTATAATTCATGAAGATTTTTTCACGAATTATTTCAGCCATGAAAAAACGCTCTGTTTTATCCGTCAATTGATCCTTATCAAAATAAGCTTCTGATTCAGGCAGCAATTCTGTGATCTTTTTCAACAACGTATCTAACCCTTGCTTGTGCAAAGCCGACATCGGTAAAATCTGTGCTTTAGGAAATTGTTCAATCCACAAATTAACCGTTTGTTCCAATCGCTCTTGATCCAATAAATCAATTTTATTCACAACAATGATTAAAGGCACTTCAATTGTTTGAAGTCGCTTTAATACTTTCTCATTTTTGATGATTTGATCGTAGGCATCTACAATCAACAATAAAACATCGGCATCCTCTAATGCAGAATACACGAATTTCATCATGCCTTCTTGCAGTTTATAGTTCGGTTCTAAAACCCCTGGAGTGTCAGAAAAGACGATTTGATAGTCATCGTCGTTCACTATTCCTAAAATACGGTGACGAGTAGTTTGTGCCTTCGATGTTATTATTGACATCTTTTCACCAACTAACCCATTCATTAAGGTAGACTTACCTACGTTTGGATTTCCGATGATGTTAACAAATCCTGCTTTATGTGACATTTTTTATGCATTTTATTTGCACTGCAAAGAAACAAATAATATATTTGCACTCCAATTAAGGAAGGCACCTTTATTTTTCGAATAAAAACAGCCGATAATTGGAAGTTAAACAGCGGTTTAACGGATAGAATTTCAAAAAAGCAAGCAATAGCTAAAGATATATTGCGGGGTGGAGCAGTTGGTAGCTCGTCGGGCTCATAACCCGAAGGTCATACGTTCGAGTCGTATCCCCGCTACTACGAGAGTAATCAGAAATGATTACTCTTTTTTTTTGTTCTAATTTTTAGGTATTTATAATAATAGTCATACGTTCGTCCCGATAGCTATCGGGACCTATCCCCGCTACTACAAGGAGTTGAGAAATCAACTCCTTTTTTTGTGCCTTATTTTTTGACTGATCAAGGATTCAAAAAGACATAACTCATTTTAATAACATCGTAGGCCTTTTATTTTATTATCAGGAATTGGGACCAATAAAATGTCACCACTACGTGGCTAATAAAACTCCTTTAATATATCTCCTATTAAGATTTCACCCCGATGGGGCTAAATTCGATTCTCAAAACGCATCCTAATAGCAGCAAATATTCAACAGAATATAAATAGATTAAAATGCCGATGGGGCTGATTTCAAGTCTTATATTTTTTTCAGCAAATTAATGCAATAATAGAAGGACGATTTCCCTTCTATACCTTCACAATTCGTTTGCGAAGCTTTCGACCAAAATTTATTGATCGTTGTTCGATGAGATAGAAAGTAAAATGAGCAAAGATTCCGGTAGCTACCCAAACGATTAACATCTTTAGAAATCCATTCACATCATCAAAAATGGTATTGGTCTGAATGATATAAATTGCCAAAGGATGAAAAACATACAAAGAGTAACTCGTCTTTCCTGAATATTCTAAAAAACGATTGGTCACTTTATACTTGCAGATGGCAATAAATAATAACATTCCTAAATAATAGGTAATCGTGTACTTTTCCCAACTTTCTCCAAAACCATAATCTACATCGTAGCCTAAAAAACTAATAATTGGAATTAGAATAAAAAAAGCGACCATGTAATACTGAGATAACTTTTTTGCCTGCAAATCCTGTTTCAACACATGCATTCTATAGTAAGCACCAAAAAACATCAGCGAAAGTGCTAGAGGAAGCGCTAGTGGCAACTTCATACTCAACTGATATCGAGCGAAAGCCATCCCCAAGGAAGCCAATAAAAAAAGCAAAGACAATTGAAATAGAAACTTCCTATTGTATAATTTATTCATCGCAAAAACAATGATAATCAGCACGTAAAAGATCAACTCTAGTTGCAAGGTCCAGTATAAACCAATAATGTTTTCTACTCCAAAAAACTGCTGAAGCATGGTGAAATTGACTATCAAATCCACATAAGTGAATGTACCAAACAAATAAAATGCTGCGATTGCTGAAGCCCAGTAAACAGGATACAGTCTGAAGAAACGAGAAATGGCAAAACTCTTTATTGCATTCTTTCCTTCGCCATTCATACTGTACGGAATAACGAAACCACTGATAAAGAAAAACTGCAACAAGAATACTTTTCCGAACTCAAATTGATACCGGAAGAACTCTACAGTTGGCACTAGCTCTCCATCGGTTTCAGCAAAAGAAATAATAGCGTGAAACAACAACACTACAATAGCGGCTAACCCTCTCGCACTATCTAAATACCCTAATCGCTCTTGTTTCAATCCTAACTAGTTAAATATCCTCACAAATCTAGTCAACAAAAGTAATGTATTTGTTATTGCTCTTCAAAATGAGGAAGCCAAATTAATACTTGGACCTCCTCATAATTATATGGCCTGCTTAATCAATTACATTATCCATAATGTCTTGCACTACCTCAGGATTCAATAAGGTACTAGTATCGCCCAAATTTGCAGTATCATTCCCTGCTATTTTCCTTAATATCCTTCGCATTATTTTACCGGAACGTGTTTTAGGTAATCCCACAACAAACTGAATTTTATCTAGCTTAGCAATAGGTCCGATATGCTCAGTAATGATTTGATTGATTTCCTTTCTTAAATTATCATGATCACGCGATTCTCCTGTTTCTTTCAAAATAACATATCCATAAAGCGCATTTCCTTTTATATCGTGAGGGAAGCCAACAATAGCAGACTCGGCAACAGCAGGATGCTCATTAATAGAATCTTCAATGGGAGCAGTTCCGAGATTATGACCTGAAACAATAATTACATCATCTACCCGACCAGTAATTCTATAGTAACCTACCTCATCTCTCAATGCGCCATCGCCTGTAAAGTACATGTCTTTATAGGCAGTAAAATAAGTATCCTTATAGCGTTGATGATCTCCCCAAATAGTTCTGGCAATTGATGGCCAGGGAAATTTGATACATAACCTTCCATCCACTTGATTCCCTTTAATTTCTTCGCCTTTTTCATTCATAAGGGCTGGTTGAATTCCAGGAAACGGCAATGTTGCATAAGTTGGTTTTGTTGGGGTGCAGAAAGGAATAGGCGAAATCATAATTCCACCGGTTTCTGTTTGCCACCACGTATCTACAATTGGACTTTTCTTTTTTCCAACATTGTCATTGTACCAATGCCACGCTTCTTCATTAATTGGTTCGCCAACACTTCCTAAAACACGTAAAGATGACAAATCATGATTCTCTACAAATTCGATATTCTCTTTCGCCAATGCTCTTATAGCCGTTGGCGCCGTATACAATTGAGTTACTTTATGTTTTTCTACTATTTCCCAAAATCGACCAAAATCTGGATAAGAAGGAACGCCTTCAAACATAACAGTTGTAGCTCCATTGGTCAATGGTCCATAAACAATATAACTGTGTCCAGTAATCCAGCCAATATCGGCAGTGCACCAATACACATCCTGCTCTCTGTAATTAAATATATTCTTAAACGTGTAAGCCGCATATACCATATAACCAGCAGTAGTGTGCACCATCCCCTTTGGCTTCCCAGTTGAACCAGATGTATATAAAATAAAAAGCGGATCCTCTGCATCCATCACTTCTACTTCGCAGTCGATAGATGCTTTATCTAATAAAGGCTGAATCCATTGATCACGGCCTTCTTTCATATTAATATCACTTCCTGTTCGTTTGACCACTAAAGTAGATTTTACTCCGTCACAATGATCTAAAGCTTCGTCAACAATCCCTTTCAAATCAATCGTTTTGTTCCCTCTGTATGAACCATCAGAAGTGATTACGACCTTACAATCACTATCATTAATACGAGTTGATAATGCAGTAGAAGAAAACCCTGCAAACACTACCGAATGTATTGCTCCTATTCTAGCGCATGCTAATGTGGCAACGGCCAACTCAGGGATCATCGGCAGGTAAATACAAACCCGATCTCCTTTTTGAACTCCTTTATCTTTAAGAACGTTACTCATTCTACACACCCGCTCATGCAACTCTTTATACGTAATGTGTTCGGCAGGAGAATTTGGATCATTGGGCTCGAATAAAATGGCTGTTTTATTACCTTTAGTTCTCAAATGCCTGTCGATGCAATTTTCAGTAATGTTCAATTTTGCCCCTTCAAACCACTTAATTTCTGGCTTAGAAAAATCCCAACTTAGCACTTTATCCCAGCGCTTCCTCCAAACAAAATGCTCTTCAGCTATTTCTTCCCAAAACAACTCAGGGTCTCTTATTGATTTACGATAAACTTGAAAATATTCCTCGAAATGTTTGATGCTATAATTACTCATGATTCTATATTTCATCTCTTATAGCCATAATTTTAAATCAATTGGCTACAGATATTGTTATTAATATTAGTGATTCTCTGTGTTAAACAATGCTTTGATTTCTTCAATAATTAAAGGATCATCGATAGTTGATGGCACTTTAATTTCTTCGTTATCTGCAATAGAACGCAGCAACTTTCTAAGAATCTTACCTGATCTTGTTTTAGGAAGTCTTAAGGCAACAAGCACATCTCTAAAAGAAGCGACGGCACCAATCTCTTGTCTTACTTGCTGAATAATCTCAGCCTTAATCTGATCAACAGAATCAGGGTTGTCACTTTTCAGGACAATTATTCCCAATGGTTTTTCACCTTTCAATTCACATTTAACTCCGAAAACTGCACATTCTGCAACCTCAGCATGACTTGAAACAATCTCTTCCATCTCAGCGGTAGATAGTCGATGCCCTGCGACATTAATAATATCATCTACCCTTCCCGTAATAAACACATAACCATCAGAATCTCGATAACCACCATCACCTGAAAAATAGTATCCTGGAAAGCGATTTAAATAGCCATTTTGAAATCGTTCCTGATTTCCCCAAAGTGTCATTAAATTTCCTGGTGGCAATGGCAATTTAATTGCAACTAACCCTTCTTCATTGTGATCAGCTAATCCCCCATTTTCATTCAAAATTTGAATATCATAGCCACAAACAGGAAGTGTTGCAGAACCTGGTTTAACTTTATGCAAGTTTAAGCCAGCCATATTTGCAATCATTGGCCAACCTGACTCTGTTTGCCACCAATGATCAATTACTGGAATCTTCAGTTGGCCTTCCGACCACTTTAATGTAGAAGCATCACACCGCTCACCTGCCAAAAATAAATACCTCAATGATGACAGATCAAACTTTTTAACCCAGTCTCCATTTGGATCTTCTTTTTTGATAGCACGAATTGCAGTAGGAGCCGTAAACATGGCATTCACTTTATACTCCTCAATAATCCGCCAAAATGTAGAAGCATCAGGAGTTTTAATCGGCTTGCCTTCGAACAATACCGTAGCATTTCTATTAATTAGTGGGCCGTATGCAATGTAGCTGTGACCTACCACCCATCCCACATCACTAGCAGCCCAAAACACATCACCTGCATTGACTCCATAAACGTATTTCATAGAAAATTTCAATGCGGTAGCGTACCCTCCAGTATCTCTTACGATTCCTTTTGGAGTACCTGTAGTTCCTGATGTATATAGTATGTATAAAGGATGCGCAGAAGAAACACTTACTGGTTTCACTAACTCTGCGTGTGCAACTAATTGTTCATAATCTACATCGTATGATTTTGCGATCCAATTCTCCTGTTGCAACTTTCGTTGATAAGTAATAACACGTGAAGGCTTATGCTTGGACTTTTTAATTGCCTCATCAACAAATGGCTTATATGGAATAATTTTATCAACTTCCTTTCCTGAAGAGGCGGTAATGATTAGTTTAGGCTTACAATCATCAATACGAATGGCCAACTCATGAGGAGCAAAACCACCAAAAACTACAGAATGAGTTGCTCCTAATCTAGCACAAGCTAACATTGCGTATATGGCTTGAGGAATCATCGGCATATAAATAATAGCAGTATCCCCTTTCTTTAAACCTAAATCTTGAAGACCACCTGCAAGCTTTGCCACCTCATCATACAACTGAAGATATGATATTGATTGCTTTTTTCCAGTCACAGGAGAATCATAATAGATGGCTACTTCCTCACCATGACCAGCTTCAATGTGCTTATCAATACAGAGGTAACTCATATTCAACTCCCCGTCTTCAAACCAAATGGGATAACCGTTATGATCTGTCGATAATGTTTTAATTGGTGAATTGTACCAGCTAATTTCACTTGCTTGTTCTCTCCAGAACAAAGCCCTATCGTTTATACTTTTTGAATAAAAATCGTGGTAATTCATAGCTTATTTGTTTTAGAATTAAACAAACCAAACCAGTTGGGATTAAGCACTTTTAACTTAATCAAGGCCCATATAAAGACTACAAATGATAGCCCTACAGCCATAGACTGGGGAACAGAAACTTCATTAGTATATTCCCAACTTATACGGAAGTATAGGGAAACTAGAATGTATGCCGTGATAATAATATCCGACAACAATGGATTTAGACGTAATTTCATTGTAACTTACTTTAGTTAAACATTGGTTGTTTGCACACAAAACCAATCATTTAGTTTAAAGAAGTTCTATAATCTCTGAAACTATTTTTTTTACTGAAAAGGGTTTGGTTAAGTATTTATCTGCTCCAAGCTGTATTCCTTTTTCAATATCAGACGCTTTATTCTTCGCCGTTAAAAATACGACTTTTGTTGCACTTAATTCAACTTTTTCACGTATGAATTTTAATGTTTGATACCCATCCACATTCGGCATCATAATATCTAATAATACTACATCGGGAATTTCATGCGACAAGATTTGCATTGCTTCACTTCCATCACGCGCAATAAAAACTTCAAAATTTTGCTTTTTAAAGGCGTACTCCAATGACATAACGATATTTGGCTCATCGTCTACTATAAGTATTTTCTTCATCGACATAGGATTCAAAATTAATCAAACGGCAACTTAAAACCAACCACAACTCCTGATTTAGAAGCATTCTTTGCCCAGATCGCTCCTTTGTGTTGTAATATTATTTGCTTGCTAATTGCCAACCCCATCCCACTTCCTTCAGGCTTTATTGTGTTTTGATTTTTAGATTGATAAAATTTATCAAAAATATACACCAGATCCTCCTGAGGTATTGCTTTTCCATTGTCCCTAACCTCAACAAAGATACACCCATCATCGTACCGATAATCAATACTAATGATGCCTTTTTCCCTGTCACAAAACTTGATAGCATTTGAAAACAAATTAGTCAAAACTTGTAATATCCGATCCTCATCGTAGTAAAAATTATAATCACTCTTATTCGTGTGAAATATTTCGACTTTCTTATTCTGAGCAATTTGATAAACACCTGCTATGGCTGTTTCAATTGTTTTTCTAAGGCTATTTTTTGCCAAATTTAATTGCTCCCTCCCTTTCGACAACTTCTCAAAATCGAGCAAATTATTTATCAATCGTGACATTCTATCAGCATCAGACATTATATTCTGTAAAAACTGGGCACTCAATTCTGTCGGCATTTCATGCAAATCGTCAATCAACAACTCGGCGGCAGCCCGAATGCCTGTGATAGGCGTTTTTATTTCATGGGCGACTGTGTCCAAAAACTCATCTTTCTGCTGATCTTTCTCAATTAATTCAATGTTTGCTATTTTCAACTGATCCGTAAGTTGGGTTAACTCCTTAGATTTATCTTTTAGTAATTTATTCCTACTAATCGTTTCTTTCGACTCCTCTAATATTTTAAGCACTTCAATCAAGCTAATCTCCTCCTCCTTAACCACTCCTGATATTAATATTTTAGCTGATGCATTACCAATGCTACCGGTAAGCAATTTCTCAGAAAAATTAATCAAACGAGCGTCTGCCATTTGGGCATTTTCCGGCAGATCATATTTGGCAAAAAATAAGCGCAACGCTCTTTCCGTTCGCTCCGTTCCAAGAAATCGAACCAGTACATTTTTAATATCAGAAACAAACGCTTCTCCTTTCCACACCAAAGCATTATCTTGAAGAGAGTTGTAATTCTTACTATCTACAAACATTTCGGCATAATTACGTTCCCTATAATTTCCTTTACTCATAATAGAAAACACTAAATAACAGACTACATTCACCAACATACTCCAAAAGAATGCGTGAGCAGGAGGACTCAAGAAATCAATTCCAAAAAGCGCGTGTGGCTTTAATAGCGAAACCCCAAATAATCCTTGCTCAACAAAATCGGTAGTTCCGATAATTGCATTAATAGAGAATGGTAAAATCAGGGTATATGCTGTAATTAAAAACCCTGCTATAATTCCAATTTTAGCTGCTTTGGAAGCCCCTCTATTCCAAAATAGTCCAATAAAAAATGAAGGCGCCAACTGAGCAATTATCACAAATGATATCAAACCAATAGAATAGAGCGAAAGCTTAACTAAAAAATGAGTGTAGAATAAGTAAGCAAGAATAATTATAGAGAAAACAGCTATCCTTCTAATCCGTTTAATGTATACTGTATTCATCTCAGGCTGAGCCTTACTAAACACTGTTAGAAAACCATAAGGAATCACAATATTATTACTCACCATTGTAGATAGCGCCAAAGTAGAAACCACCACCATGGAAATAACAGCAGACAATCCTCCAAAAAACACAATTAGAGCCATAAACAGATTACCATGGTGCAAAGGAAGTAAAAGAGTATAATACTCAGGGTTTACAGTATCTCCAAAGGTAACTTTCCCTGCCCATGCTATAAAAATCACGAATAGATTAAACAGCAGTAGATATAGTGGAAATAACCATATAGCTTGCTTTAGGTATTTCTCTCTACTATTTTCTACAATAGAAACTTGAAACATTCTTGGAAGAAGGAAAATAGCTATAAATGATAATGATATCATATACAACCAACTGAACACATCCTCAATTTCATTAAACCCAACCAAAGGTGAAATGTCTTGAATAGCTGTTATTTTTTCATGCAAATCTGTGGTTCCATCAAACAGATAAAAAGTAATGTAAATACCTACAATGAGAAAGAAAAATAACTTTAGAAAGGATTCAAAAGCGACAGTTGCCACAAGCCCTTTATGTTTTGCGGAAGCATCAGTAGTTTGGGTTCCGTAAAATGTTGCGAATAGCGCTAAAAACAAGGCAATATAAAAGGTAGAATCTCCAAGAGCTCCCACCGAGGAGAGTGCGGAATCAGCAGTAATTATGGTAAACGTCTCAGAAATTGCTTTTAACTGCAATGAAATATAAGGCACGGTGCCAATCACACAAATGATAGCTACTAAAGCTCCTAAGAATCGATCATTCCCATAACGAAGAGATATAAAGTCAGCAATCGAAGATATGTTATGTTGTTTAGAAATTCGAATGATTTTCCGAAGAATCACAATCCATAAAGGAGCGGCGATAACTGGCCCTAAATAAATTGGCAAAAATGAAATCCCGGAATTGGCAGCTACACCAATACTTCCATAATAGGTCCAGGCAGAACAATAGACTGCCAAAGACAAAGTGTAAATCAATGGATTATTAACCCATTTACTTTTCGCACTTCGATCAGCAATAAAGGCTATGTAAAACAATACCGCTAGATAGATAAAGATTAAAGCACTTAGGGTATAATTACTCATAGTGCTTTTTTAATACTACGTAGGATATCAAAATAGAGATCAACCAAATAGAGAAGATTGAAAAATAGAAGACAGGTATTCCCCAAATCGTTGAGTCTTGATTAAAAATAAGCACCAAAGGCGCATTAAACAACAAGGCCAAAGAAATACCTAAAATTACAAGCTTCTGTTCATGTCTTTTTTTCACATTGACTAATGTCGTAAATATTCTAACAAAAAAGTAGCGTTGCAATAAATTACAACGCTACACCCGTTTAACCAAAGTAACAGTTAATGCACAGAGGCTTCACCTGCTCCACTTGGAATTCTTATGTTCTCTACTATTTCTTGCACATGCACTGGAGGTGCAGGAGTTAATCGAGAAACTACTAATGACACCACTAAATTTACTACCATCGCAACAGTACCAAAACCTTCAGGAGATGTACCAAACCACCAATCTTCAGCTGGCAATGGATCCATCACTCCTATCAAACCAGTCTTGAATCGAACCATGTAAAATAACATAAGTGAAATACCGATGACCATTCCGGCAATCGCTCCTTCTTTATTCATTCTTTTATCAAAAATACCAAGCAAGATGGCTGGGAAGAAAGAAGCTGCTCCCAAACCAAATGCTAATGCAACAACTGCCGCAACGAATCCAGGAGGATAAATACCAAATAATCCTGCAATTATAACAGCGACTAAAATTGCCAAACGTGCTGCTAACAACTCGCCCTTTTCAGAAATATCAGGCTTTAACTGCTTCTTAATTAAATCATGTGAAATAGAAGTTGAGATAACAAGTAAAAGTCCTGCTGCTGTAGAAAGTGCGGCTGCCAAACCTCCGGCTGCAACTAAAGCAATAACCCAGTTAGGTAAATTGGCAATTTCCGGATTTGCTAATACCATAATATCACGATCCACATAAAGCTCATTTGCATCTGCTGTAGGATTGGCAACTATTCGCTCACCATTCACTCCTCTTTCTTCTGTATAAATAGGCTTACCCGATACGGCATCTCCTTTTACATATTGAATCTTTCCATCCTTATTTTTATCAGCCCAAGCAATCAAACCAGTATTTTCCCAATTCTTGAACCATGCAGGAATACCAGTATACTCTGCATCTTTTACCGTCTCGATTAAATTAGTTCGAGCAAATACAGAAACTGCAGGAGCTGTGGTATAAAGAATAGCAATAAGTACAAGTGCTAAACCCGCCGACTTTCTCGCATCCTTCACATTAGGAACAGTAAAGAATCGAACAATAACATGAGGCAATCCTGCGGTTCCGGCCATCAATGCCATCGTAATTGCAAATACATCCCAAGTGGATTTAGTTCCACTGGTGTACTCACTAAAACCTAACTCTGTATGCAAAGCATCCAATTTATCCAGTAAATAAGCTCCTCCTTCTACTTTGCCTCCCATCCCTAATTGTGGAATTGGGTTGCCTGTCATTTGCAATGAAATGAAAATAGCGGGTACCATAAAGGCGAATATCAAAACGCAATATTGAGCTACTTGAGTGTAGGTAATTCCTTTCATCCCTCCTAAAAAGGCGAACATCAAAACCACAGTCATCCCAATAATAACACCAAGATTAATGTCCACTTGCAAAAACTGAGAGAACACAATTCCTACTCCTCTCATCTGACCTGCTACATATGTAAAAGAGACAATCAATGCACAGAATACCGCAACAGTCCTTGCTGTATTTGAATAATATCTATCTCCAATAAAATCAGGCACAGTGAACTTACCAAACTTCCTTAAATAAGGCGCTAACAATAAGGCGAGTAATACATACCCACCTGTCCATCCCATAAGGAAAACAGAGCCATCATACCCCATAAATGAAATTAATCCAGCCATTGAAATAAAGGAAGCTGCACTCATCCAATCGGCTGCAGTTGCCATCCCATTTGCTAATGGAGATACATCTCCACCTGCAACGTAAAACTCTTTAGTTGAGCCCGCTCTAGCCCATATTGCAATACCAAAGTAAATCGCAAATGTAATCCCAACTAATATCCATGTCCATTCTTGAACGCTCATAATTTTTTATTTTATCTGTTAATAATTAAGATTACTCGTCATAGCCATATTTCTTATCCAGTTTGTTCATCAATCGAACGTAAACGAAAACTAGGATAACAAATACATAAATAGACCCTTGCTGCGCAAACCAGAACCCTAGTTTAAATCCGCCTAATCTAATTCCATCTAAGGCATCTTTAAAAAGAATACCTGCACCAAAAGAGGCGACAAACCATATGACCAATAGAATGAAGAGATATCTTAAATTCTCTTTCCAATAGGCTTTTGCATTTTTACTTTCTGACATCGTTTTTAGTTTTATAAATAAATCATTGCTTGAATTAGAAGGCCATTTGTGTTGGTCCCTCCTCTACTATCATTCGCATACTCTAGAGTTAGCTTGGAATTATGACCACTGAAGTATGCATTCACTCCCAACCCTAATCGATTATAGCCATCATCAATAGCATCATATTCGTTAATCGCATAGGAAGCGTATGGTTGAAATCTTGTTTTTGCCTTGTCGCCAGGGATTACGTAGCCGGCATGACCATAAATCATACTTCCTGATCCATAAGCTGAGAATAAATAATCATCGCCATAATCGTTTTTCTGATAAGTTGCATAAGCAGTTAAAGCGGCTCCATTCTCACCAATTGGCACATCATAAAATATGTCGGCAGCAAATACACTCACCATTTGGCCTTCATTGCCAGTAGGTGTAATATTCACTGCTCCATTTGGGTGCAAAAAGAATCCTGCACCGACATTTAAAACGCGCTTGGATCCTAAATAGGTTCCTACTTTGTAAGGTAAAAAGTTAGACTCTTCATCTAAAAGATTATAATCGAAGTATCCTGCATAAGTCTTACTTGACTTACTTGGACTTTCGAGGCGTGCTCCGGCATAAACCGTCCCTTGAAAAGTAGGATCCAAATCTCGAGTATCCAAACCATTCACAACTGCATCGTTAATTGCAACTCGATATTGCAATCGACCGAATTTACCTTTTCCGAAAACACCTAAGTGACGCGCAAACTGGTCAGTTAAACCAATTGTTGCCCACGACTGACGATTGTTATCCAACGTCATTATGTTTAATGTACTTTGATTGTTTAATCGAGAAATTCCATTGAAATAATGCAATCCTGCTCCTACAGTGTGATTCTTATTCAGATTATACTGCGCCCAAACATCATGAAAGAACAATTGAGCACTGGCATCCTTACCCAATGGTCCCATGTTATTTTTGTTGAGGCTATTTAATCCAAAATGGGTGAGGATTAAAAATTTGTCGGTGATCTGAGAAAACATCAAGACCCTTGCCCTTCTCAAATTAAAATCCACTGGAGATTGATCTGAAGTTCGATTCAAATCTACCCCGGCTTGTACTTGAGCCCAAGAGATCACCCTCAAGTATTTTTTCCCTTCCTCGTCAAACTTTACTTTAAGACCTCCATTATAATCTGGAGATCCTTGAGCATTTAAAAGTTGACAAGAAAAAAGAGCAGCTCCCGTCAATAGTAAACTTAGCTTTTTCATCTTCTTTTAAAAATTAGTTAGTACCTAAATATTAGTTTTGTGTGCGGTACTAATCTCTAAAAAAGTATGAATGCTACGAAATCTGATATAGCTATTTGCTAATTGATATAGTTAATCTCTAAAACGCTCCCATTTTATCATCATAAATTTATCTCCCAACTCGGTCACTACAACTCCCGCTCCACTTAGACTACCTTTCTTACTAAAGAAAGCAGCGAGTTCATCTGCATTCAAAATTTTGTAGGTGGGATGATAATCGGAATTATAGGGTCGTTTTATATTATATTTCTTTACCCAGTTCATCACGCTGACATGAGAAATCCCTAATATTCGTTCTATTTCTCGATAAGTCAACCCTTCCAAATAGAGCTGCAAGGCCTTATTTACATAGTAATCGTCAATCTTCTTACCAGACTTATTTACAGTAAAGTAATAGTTGCATTTTTTGCATTTATAGCGCTGTCGATCATTTACTATTCCACTTTTAATATACTGATCTGAATTACAATTGGGACAAAGGTCAATTTTCATATATACTAATTTAGCATAAATATATCATTTTAGCAAAATATAGCTATATCATCACTTCATAGAAAAGAATATAAAATAAAAAAGCCCATTCTACTTGCGCAGAATGGGCTTCCATCAAAACCTAAAACCAATACTAATCTTTAACTCCTAATTTTGCTACAATTTTATCCATCAAGCACCATTTGGTAAAAGATGATTGCAATAAATTAACTCCCACAAAGGCTGTAAACCACAACCAAGATTGATCGACATAAACGGCCAGTAACAAGCTGATTAATATAAATGTACCTGCTATACCTCTAACTACTCTATTTACCATTTTTATTATTTTTAAATACTACGTTCTATCGGCACGACGACCGCTTTAATTGGATTATTCGTTTCTAAGTGTTTATTGAACTCAGTGATCAATTCGAACAAGTGGTCAATTTTTTCTTCTTCCGTAAAAGAGAAAAACAAATTAGACTCTGCTCCAGACTTCTCACTAGGAAACCAACTAGTCGACATCATGGTTGAGGGCGCATTCTTATAGCCATCGATATCAGACTCGCTGTAATTTTCGATTTTTGCTTCCTTAAATAATTTGATCACTTTATCGTGGTAATCTTCTACCACCGTTACAATTAATAATTTCATTTTAGACCTCCCTTTAATTCGTGTGATTTTTACGTTCTATCATATAGTACACCAACGGCACTACCAATAATGTCAATACAGTAGAAACAATTGTTCCTCCCATTAATGAAATGGCCAACCCTTGGAATATTGGATCAAACAGTATGACAAATGCTCCAATTACTACTGTTCCTGCGGTTAATAAAATCGGTGTTGTTCTTACGGCTCCAGCTTCAATAACTGCTTGCTTCAAACCTACTCCATCTTCCAATCGAATATTGATAAAATCAATTAACAGCACGGAGTTTCGCACCATAATTCCGGCGAGGGCAATCATTCCGATAAATGAGGTAGCTGTAAAGAAGGCACCCATAACCCAGTGACCTAAAACAATTCCTATTAATGAAAGCGGAATAGCAACCATCATTACAATTGGTGCTTTAAAGTTTTGGAACCATCCTACAATCAAAATGTAAATCATGACAATAACACCTAAAAATGCAATTCCTAAGTCACGGAATACTTCTAGTGTAATTTGCCATTCTCCATCCCATTTCACTGTAAAGTCTTCGTTACTTTCAGGCTGAGAGATATACAATTCATTGATACCATAACCAGCTGGCAATGTCATCTCCTTTAACTTTTCTTCCATGCCCAAAATAGCATACACCGGACTTTCTAATTCTCCTGCCATATCAGCCATCACATACACTACTCGCTGTTGATTCTTGCGGTAAATCGCTTTATCTGCAATCTTTTCTTTTACCTCAACCAAATCGCTAATACTTACCATAGTTCCGTGGCTAGACTCCACTTGCAACTGTGTTACTTCTTCAATCGTCGACTTCTCTTTTGGATCTAACGCCAATACAATTCCAACTTGTTCCGCAGCATTTTCATCGTATAAATTAGAAACTGCTCGATTAGAAAGCGCCATATTCATTGTATAAACTACTTGCTGAGGAGCTACACCATAAAGCATTGCCTTTTCTCGATCCACCACTAATTCATAAGCCGTTTGATCCGCCTCCACCATCCAGTCTACATCCACTACATCAACAGTGTTTTCTAAAATTGCTTTTACTTGAGCAGCTACTTTCATCTGTTCTTTGTAGTCAGGCCCGTAAATTTCCGCTACGATGGTTGACAATACTGGAGGTCCCGGTGGCACTTCCACTATTTTTACATTGGCGTTATATTTCTTCGCAATTTCATGAATGTATGGCCTGAACTCACTCGCTATGTCATGGCTTTGAGCAGTCCGCTCTTTTTTGTCCGTCAAGTTGACTTGAATATCAGCCACATTACTTCCTCTTCTTACATCATAATGACGCACTAATCCGTTGAACGTGATAGGCGCTGAAGTTCCTACATAACTTTGATAATTCACTACTTCTGATCGAGTAGATAGAAATTGAGCAATCTCTTTAGCCACTAAATCGGTACGTTCTAACGTCGTTCCTTCTGGCATATCAATCACCACTTGAAACTCATTTTTATTGTCGAAAGGCAACATTTTTACCGCTACCGACTTGGTAAAAAACATGGCTACAGAACCGAATAATAATAGCGCAGTCACTCCCAAGAACCCCCAACGAATTGTTTTATTCTCAATTAATGGTTTTTCAAAACGTTCATAAATTCGATAAATCATGGTCTCTGAAATCTCCTTCTCAGGCGCTTTCTCTTTTCCATCTTTCGGCTCTTTTTCTCTTAGGAAAATAAATCCCAAATAAGGAGTAATCGTCAAAGCGACAAACAAAGACAATATCATGGCGATAGACGCTCCAATTGGCATTGGCGACATATACGGCCCCATCAATCCAGATACAAAAGCCATCGGCAATACAGAAGCAATCACTGTAAGTGTAGCCAAAATGGTCGGGTTTCCCACTTCATTAATGGCATACAAAGCCGCTTGCTTAAATGGCAATCGTTTCATTTTAAAGTGGCGGTGCATATTTTCGGCAATAATAATGGAATCATCCACCACAATACCGGTCACAAATACCAATGCGAAAAGGGTAATTCTATTTAGGGTGTAATCCAACAAGTAGTAACTCAAAAGAGTCAATGCAAAAGTGACAGGAACAGATAGAAATACCACCAAACCTCCTCTCCAGCCCATGGCTAGCATTACCACTAACGTAACCGCGAATATTGCGCCTATTAAATGCATCAGTAATTCCGACACTTTCTGAGAAGCTGTTTCTCCGTAATTTCGAGTGACCTCAACAAATACATCATTTGGAATCAACGTTGCCTTTAATCCTTCTACTTTATCTAAAATAACATCTGCAATTTTCATCGCATCAGCACCTTTTCGCTTAGCGATAGAAAGCGTAACCGCAGGATATTCCGATGGAAAATCTGCCGTTTTTGCACTCGCTTGTCCAAAACCTAATTGCACATACGTTAATGGTATTTCAGGACCATCGATTACCTCAGCAACTTGTTTTAAATAAATGGGTTGATTTTGCTGTACGCCAATCACCAAATTCTCAACATCTTCTACAGTCGATAAAAACAAGCCTGTTTCAACTGTAAATTCTTTGTCGTTTTTAGTGATATTTCCACTACTCAATTGCTGATTGTTGACCTTTAGCATTTCAGCTACTGCCAAGAAATCTAAACCTGAAGCCGCTAATTTAGCAGGATTCAACACCACTCGCATTTCTCGGTTTCTACCGCCTATTAAATGGGTTGCAGAAACGTCGTTTACTTTCTTGATTTCATCGTTTAATTCTTGCGCAATTTGCTTGAGTTGATAATCGTCATAATTTTCACTCCAAAGCGTCAAACTCAACATGGGCACATCATCAATAGAACGTGCTTTTACCAACGGCAGGGTTACCCCTTTCGGCAACTCATCCATGTGCTTGTTCATCTCAGTGTATAACTTTACGAATGAACGTTCAATATCTTCTCCTACATAAAACTGCACGATAATCATCGCCTGCTCTTTCATAGAAGTAGAATACACATACTCCACCCCTTTGATATTGGAAATCATTTTTTCCAACGGCTGAGAAACTCTGGACTCTACTTCTTCAGGGCTTGCACCTGGGTAACCAATAAAAATATCGGCCATGGCCACATCTATCTGCGGCTCTTCTTCTCGTGGTATCAGAAATGAACTGTATACCCCAACCACCATAAATACAACCATCAACAACACTGTCAATTTAGAGTTGATGAATACTTTGGCGATTCTACCTGCTAAACCTTCTTTCATAACTTCGTTCTTTTCTAACTCTTAATAAACTAATGGAGCACCGTTGTATAACTTGCTTTCTGACGATAAAATCAATTGCTCTCCTGACAATAAGCCAGACAAAACTTCTACTTTTCCATCTGCTATCTGTCCCAATTTCAACCATCTTAGGATGGCAGTATTTTGTTGACTCACTGTATAAACTCCTGAAAGTTGACCTCTAGTTACTATCGCTTCTTGAGGAATCGTCAAAGCTGAATGAACTGCAGCTCCATTTTCAACTGTAGCGCTTACTGTCGCATACATACCAGAACGCACTTTCAAATTATTATCTGTAATCATTACACGTATCGCATATTGCCCACCAGTATTTTTTGAAGAGCTACTCACTTCCGTGATTATTCCTTTTAATTCAGTATCAATTGAATTGATGTAAACCACGGCCTCTGCACCTTGCTTCACAGATTGAATATCACTTTCAGGAACCATTGCCGTTACTTCCATCTTTCCTGGCTGCTCAATTCCTAACAAAGGCATTCCCGGATTCGCCATATCTCCCACTTCTATAAATCGATTGGTAATGACTCCATCAAAAGGCGCTTTTAAATTCACATATTGTAGCTGTGCGTTCACTTCACTTTGTTGTTGCTTGGCTCCTTCTAATTGCGATTTCATTAGTTGATATCGAGTGGACATATCATCCATCTCCTTTTGAGAAATACTATTCGACTTCATCAAACTTTGGAAACGTTTATAGTCTTTCTCTGCATTTTCAAAACCTGCTTCAGCTGCAGTAATCGCCGCTTTCACTTGAGCACTTTTTGCTTGTAAATCTGCATTATTGATCACCATTAGTAACTGTCCTTTTTTCACAGACTCACCTACTTTCACGTTCATCTGATCTACAAATCCCATCATTCGAGTACTGATGTTGGCAGAATTAGCTGCAGCTATTTTTCCATTAAAATTGAGGACAGAAACGCCATCTGGACTCGCCACTTTTAACACTTCCACCTTTACAGGATCTAATGCTACAGGCACTTTCGGTTCTTCTTTTGTTCCACAGCTATATAGTGAGATTGCTGTCAATGCAATTGCTGCTGTAATTATCTTTGTTTTCATATCTCGGTTGAATTAATTCTTAAGTAAAAATGTAAGAGTTGATTGCGCCATATTGTAGGCAAAAATGGATTGATAATAGGCCAATTGCATCTGCGCATATTGTGTTTCTGCCATCAATAAGTCGGTTGTTTTCTCCAATCCTTCTTTAAATCGATTGGTTCGAATTCGCAATACTTCTTTCGCTTGCTGCTCTGATAATTGTGCCGTTTCAAACTGATGTTTAGCATCAGCCAATTGTCGCTTAGCTTGATTGATTTCCAATTCGCTTTTAGCTACATACTGCTCTAATTCTAAATCAGCTTTTTGACTGTTCGCTCCACTTTGTTTTGTTTTTCCAAATCGCTTTGCACCTTCAAAAACGGTCCAACTCAATTGCGCGCCCAATAAGTAACCATTGGCACTCGCATTAAACAGCTGGTCGTCGTACAATTGGTAACTACCAAAAGCATTCAATCGAGGCAAAAAGCTCATCTTATCCGATTGGTGCATTTTTTTATAAGCGGCTGACGCCAAACTCATCGCTTGAATGTCTGAACGGCTTTCAGACAACTGCATTCCTGCAGACTCTGACAACTGAATGGTTAAAGAATCCGAAGGTTGATAAATGGCTTCAGAAGGTTCGTTCATGATAAAACCCAAATAGTCGGAAGCATTTTGCAATTGCGATTCCGCCAAACTCAATTGATTTTTTAATTGGTTCACTTGAATTTCAACTGATAAAAAATCGGCTTGCTGCATGTATCCAGCTTCCAAATTGTCTTTAGCTACTTTTTTATTGGCTTCTGCTGTAGCTACTGCTTGCTGCATTACTGCGACAGCTTTGTGTGCCAATTGCAGTTGCATATACGCTTTATCCACTTCTAAATAAATGTGATCAATAGATCGATCCCACTGCAATTTGGTGGCTTGCATTTGCATTTTTGCCGCTTGACGCTGATAAAAGCCATCTACATTGATGAGTGGCTGCTCAAAAGCGATATTGGTCGCATAGTTTTGAATTTGATCAGGATCATTCAATAATGCCGGATTAAAATCTGCAGCAGTTAGAATTTCTTGATTCAGCTTAGAACCAAACGCCATCAGCGGATTGGTAGTTACCATTGCGGTGTGAGAAACCGAAATAGTGGGAAGAATCACCGCATTGGCTTGACTAAATCCCGCCTTTGAACTGTTGTAATTCTGTTCCGCTATTTTGATGGAACTGTTTTGTGCGTCCACTTTTGTGAGTACCGCAGCCTTTGTGATTGGAATACGCTCTGCCGACTGCGCAAAGAGCGCTACCGAAGCTATTCCAAATGACCATACCAATATGTGTTTTTTCATCATAAAATAAATTATGATGCAAAGTTCCGGTTAAGTGCAAGGGGAAGTCAGTAACCTTTGTTACCGAGGGGAAAGATTTGTTTGGGTTTGGGGTGGATTTTATTAAAGTTTAAAAACTAAAGAGAATATCAATATTAATCCCTTTGCCTATCCTTCGACGAAAAGCTCTGGATGACAAAGACTTTAGTTGTCAAAAATAAATTCCCAAGAAAAATAGCTTAGGTAAAATATATTACCATAATAAATAGAATACCTCCTTTTATTTGTCAGACTGAGCTTTACCGTCGAAGTCTAGACGAATAAATACACTAAATACAATCGAGAAGTAGCTCTGTTTTTTAACCACAAAGGAATTCGCAAAGCCGTGCCTGCGGCAGGCAGGGGCACAAAGAATAATTAATCTAAACAAGATTGCCGCAGGCAAGATTAATTGTTACATTGACTTATTGTTATATTGACTCATTAACTAAATCAATCCATCACTACCTTCCACATACCACGCACTTCATCTACTGAATAGCCTGTAGCTTTATCTTCAGGATATTTGGCTTTGATCGCAGTTAAGGTTGCATTCTGAATATCTGTTCCAGGCTTGCCGTGACATTGCATACACATGGAGTTTGTCATGATTGGAAAGTAGAAATATGTTTTACCATTTTCTTCTCTCAATACTGGTTCTTGTTCTACTCCATCACTTGCTCTTTGTTTAAATAAGTTCAAGGTTGGCACTTCATTATCTGCTAAAAGATTGTCTTGATTTCTTGGCTTGTCCGTCACTCGACTAATCAACGCATGATGTACTTTGGCCATACTGTCTGTTAGTGGAATGGCCTGAATGTTACAAAACTCCAATGCTCCTATCGTACCTTCAGATTGAATCTTTCCCATTAGATTTTTACCCAAAACAGCCTTTGTGCTCAATGCATATTCTAACCCTTTTTCAGCTTTCGTCATCTCTGATTTTTGTTTACCACCTTTATGCATTTGGTTGCCTTTTCCATGCTTCTTTTTGTGTTCTTTAAAATCTCCAGGCCCTTCTATTTCATTATTATAAATAAAGTCAGCAATCTTTTTAAGCGTTTCTTCAGGAAATGCTTGTTGTGGCATCAATCCAAAATTGGCAATAGCTCCTGGCATTTTTGCTTTCTCTTTGGTTGGATGCTTTATAAATGAAATAAAAGCCTCAGTAAATTCTTCTTGAGAAGTGCCCTCTTTGATGTAATGTTCTTTTACATATTGCATCGGTGGGGCAATTCTTCCAGTCTCCATTGTAGGATGATGGCATACATAGCAGTTTTTCTTCAGCAAGATTTCACCTTCGTGAACGGTTTCTTGTTCATTGTTTTCTGCTATTTGTTCGGTTTTATTGGTGGTATTGCTGCATGCCATAAAAGCAACTATTCCTAAGGTAGCGATGATGTACTTTTTCATTGGTTCAGGTTTGAAATTAGAAAATAAAAGTAAGTGTTAAGTTAATCACAAAAAGTAACATTGGTTACACACGTTAAATCTTAAAAGAAATAGACTCAACCGTTTTATTATAAAGACCTAACAGGTTTTTGGAAACCTATTAGGTCTGACAAAGCAACTGCCTTGTAATTGGTAGGTTTTAACCTTTAATCCAAAAAACAAGAAGTTTAGCTACGCGGAAAGTCTATAATTTTTATAGATTCCGCGTAGTAATTAATAATTCTACGCGGAAAGTCTGTAAATTTGACATATTCCGCGTAAAAGAAAAGTATGACTATAATTGGTAGAAAAGAAGAAATGGCTCAAATGGCATCCTGCCTGAAAGACAAAAAACCACACTTAATTGCTGTAATAGGAAGAAGACGAGTGGGAAAAACCTTTTTGATTAGGGAAGTCTATAAAGAAAATAAAGTGTTTGAAATGACTGGTCTAAAAGATGCAGATACTGATAGGCAACTACTGAACTTTACTTTTCAAAAAGATTATTTCTTTAAAGATGATGAATCAAAAGAACCGAAAGACTGGTTAACTGCATTTAATATATTGAGTAAGGCATTGGATAATTATGAATCTCATGAAAAGCCAGTAGTTTTTTTTGATGAAGTTCCATGGATTGCTAGCAAAAAATCAGGATTTTTAGAAGCATTAGGGCATTGGTGGAATAATTGGGCATCGCAAAAAAATATTATCATTGTGATTTGCGGGTCAGCAGCTTCGTGGATGATTGAACATATTGTAAACGCTAAAGGAGGGCTTCACAACCGAATAACAAAGCTTATTACATTGATGCCTTTTACATTATCAGAAACAAAGCAATTTCTAGTAGCAAAAAATATTGAAATCAGTAACTACCAAATCATCCAACTTTATTTAGCAATTGGCGGAATCCCACATTATTTAGAACAAATAGAAAAGGGGAAAAGTGCAGCACAGAACATACAAAAAACATGTTTTGACAAGGATGGAGTTTTGCGAAATGAATTTGACAATCTATATTCAGCGCTATTTGATAATGCTGCAAATCATATAAAAATAATAAAAGCGTTATCAAGTAAATCAAAGGGATTAGACAGACAGGAAATACTAAGAATAACAGAAATGAGCGATGGTGGGTATTTTTCAGAAATTCTTAAAGAACTAGAAACCTCAGGGTTTGTGACAACTTTTGAACCATTAGAAAAGAAAAAGAAGGATACGTTATATCGCTTGACCGATGAATATTCATTATTCTACTTGCGATTTATAGAAGGGAAAAATAAACTAGAAAACGAGGATTGGTCAAGAATATCCCAAAGTCAGGAGTATAAAATATGGAGTGGGTATGCATTTGAGAACTTGTGCATCAAACACATTGGAAAAATAAAGAAGGCATTAGGGATTTCAGGAGTACAAACTAACATAAATAGTTTTTTGCATAAAAGAAACAAAGGATATGAAAAGGGGTTCCAAATAGATTTACTAATAGATCGAAAAGATGATGTGCTTAATATCTGTGAGATGAAGTTTTATGGGGAAGAATTCAGCATAAGTTCAGATTACGCTAAAAACATTAGAACAAAGAAGGAAGGCTTAAAAGCAGTTACAGGGACAAAAAAGATGATCCACATAGTGTTTATTACTACCTATGGTGTTTTCCAAAATCAAAACAAAACAGACCTGGTTGATAATGATTTAACGATTGATATTTTGTTTTAAATTAATGACTAATCTTTTAATAAACGCTAACAATCAACCCATAAAACTCGATTGAAGCATTTTTTTCTAGTCAATCTAAAGCTACCGAATACCAAGCCAATAGAAAAAGCAAATAAAGAATCCTAATTCGTTTTCTTATAACTCCACACTGCTAGCCCATTCATCAATAAGGCATATATACTCGTTTTTATAATCTGTGGCAAAATATCTTGGAAAGAAGACCCTTTCAGCATCACCATTCGCATCACTTCTACAAAGTATTTTATCGGGTTAAAATCAGTCAATATTTGCGCCCACTTGGGCATACTTTCTATTGGCGTAAACAAGCCGCTCATTAATATAAATATCACTACAAAAAACCAAGAAATAAACATGGCTTGCTGCTGCGTATCGGTAAAATTGGAAATGAACAAACCGATGCCCAAAATCACTAAAATATAAATAATTGTATAGCCATATATCAAGAGAACACTACCTACAATTGGAATCGAGAAAATAACTTTTGAAATCACTAATCCAACTGTCAACAACATCAAACCGATGACTAAAAAAGGGAATAGTTTTCCAATTATAAACTGATATTTCTTAATGGGAGTCACGTTGATTTGCTCTAAAGTCCCCTCTTCTTTTTCACGCACAATGTTCATTCCTGCCAAAAACAACGTGATCATGGTTACCAACAAAACTAAAATCCCAGGAACCATAAACGTCTTGTAATTCAAAGTTTCATTGTACCAGAAAGAAGGTATGGTCAGAATATTCTTAGGACGCATATCAGACGAACTATTTCCTTGAATAAAATCTGCTCGAATGGCATTGTTATAACTAACAACTACCTGCTGAATATAAAAATTAGTTACACCTGCAGCAGCTCCATCTATCGCATTTATTTGCAATCCTAAATTGGCCTTTTGTTCTTTTAATAAGTCGCGCTCAAAATGAGATGGAATGGTAATAATTACATCAATCTCGCCATTAAGCATTGCAGAATTGGCGATCTCTTGAGACGAAAACTTGTCCTTTACTTGAAAATATGTAGAAGCCGTAAATTTATCCATCAATCCATCAGCTGTGGAAGAATGATCGAAATCAACGTAGCCTACTTTTATGTTTTTTATCTCAAAAGTGGCGGCATTGGACAGAATAATTAACTGAATCAATGGCAGCACAAAAATTAAGGGCAACATCACCTTATTTCTGAAAATCTGTTTGAATTCCTTCTGAATTATATATCGGATCGTATTCATTACTCTAGTCTAATTTTATATTTACGAATACTTAAGACGATGAAGAAGATGGTCATCCCTAACAATATCAATGTTTCTTTCCAAACATAAAGCAAGCCAACTCCTTTTAGCATAACGCCTTTAATAATGATGATAAACCATTTGGCTGGAATGATATTACTAATCACTTGAAGTGGAAGTGGCATACTATTAATCGGAAATATGAATCCTGACAATAGGATGACTGGCAACATTAATCCCATCAATGAAATCATCATGGCCGTTTGTTGCGTTTCAGAAATAGTAGAAATTAGAATACCTAAAGACAGCGAAGTGATAATGAACAATACACTTTCTAACCCCAATAAAAAGAAGCTTCCCTGCACCGGCATTTTAAATATAAAGATGCTCAGTAATATAATAACCAATGCGTTGATGATGGACAAAAATACATAAGGAATTACTTTTCCTATAATTACTTGATACGGTTTGAGCGGAGAAACCAATAGAATTTCCATTGTTCCCATCTCTTTCTCTTTGGTAATTGAAATGGAAGTCATCATGGCTGAAACCAACATTAATATGATTGTCATTACACCGGGAACGAACATAAAAACGCTCTTAATTTCAGGATTAAATACCATTCTACTTTCGGGTACAATTTGGAAAGGCAGTTGAATGCCTTGATTGATTTCTTTGGCGTAATTCTGTGTAATTGAAGTGATGTAATTGTTAATGGTATTGGCCGTATTGGGATCAGTAGCATCGGTTAATAATTGAATTTTAGCGATTCCCGTATTTCTCATTTGCTGATCAAAATCCTTTTCAAAAACAATGACCGCTTTCACTTTTCCTTTCTTAAAGATGGATTCTACTTCATTTTGTGACTCCAACAATTGCGTTACTGTAAAATAGTCGGATGCACTGATTTTATTAACGATGGCATTAGTAGACACATCTTTCGACAAATCTAAAACCGCCACATTTACATTATTGATCTCATTGGTAATGGCAAATCCAAACAACATAATTTGGGCAATAGGCATTCCGAACAGGATAAACAGCGACCGCCGGTCTCTGAAAATGTGGTAGAATTCCTTTTTTATAAATCCGATAAACTTTTTCACCCTCTCGCCAGTTTTAAAAACACATCGTTCATATTAGACACCTTAAATTGTTCCTTCAGCCGCTGTGGAGTGTCTAGCGCTTCAATCTTGCCATTTACCATAATAGAAACTCGGTTGCAATATTCTGCCTCATCCATGTAATGAGTAGTCACAAAGATGGTGGTGCCTTCATCGGCAGCTTTATAGATCATCTCCCAAAACTGTCTTCGTGTAATTGGATCTACGCCACCAGTAGGTTCATCTAGAAATACAATTTTAGGTTCATGAAGCATGGCTACAGAAAACGATATTTTTTGCTTCCAACCCAAAGGCAACGAACCGACCAATTGATTTTCAACTCCATTCAACCCCAATTCTTCAATTAATTGAGCGGACTTCTGTTTGATTTGCTGACGTTTCAGCCCATAGATTCCACCAAAAAAAGTAATGTTTTCACGAACGGTTAAGTCATCATACAGCGCAAATCGTTGACTCATGTATCCAATGTTCTTTTTGATGTCTTCAGCAGAAGTGAACACATCAAAACCGGCCACTTTAGCTTTGCCAGAAGTTGGTGTAGAAATTCCAATGAGCATTTTCATCGCCGTCGTTTTTCCTGCTCCATTGGCTCCTAAGAATCCAAAGATTTCTCCTCGTTTTACCTCAAATGAAATTTCGTCCACTGCCTTAAAGTCGCCAAACGCTTTCGTCAACCCTACTACCTCGATTATATTTTCGTCTCTAACACTCATTCTTCTATTTCGCTAATTCCATAAAAGCATCTTCTATGGTGGCAGGAGTCACATGGATTATAATTTCTTTCAATCCATTTTTCTCCAGATAAGCTCTTAGGTCTTCCTCTTTGAACTGGGTAGATTGATCGGTATAGTGAATAAATTCTCCAAATGGATAAACACTGTGTGCCGTAGGATATGTCTTTAGTAATTGAATCAATTGATGCGGATTAGAAGCCTTCACATCATAAATAACAAATTTGTGTTTTGAAACTATCTCATCAGGAGTATTAATATCCAACAACTTCCCATCTTGAATTAAGGCAATTCGATCACAAAGTGCCGCTTCATCCATATAAGGTGTAGAAACTAAAATCGTTATTCCTTTTTGCTGCAACCGTTTCAGCATTTCCCAAAACTCTTTACGCGAAACAGGATCTACACCAGTCGTTGGTTCATCCAAAAACAGCACTTTAGGCTGATGAATTAAGGCACAACACAAAGCCAACTTCTGCTTCATTCCACCCGAAAGTGCTCCGGCTCTTCGATTTTTAAATGGCTCTATTTGCACATAAATATCTTCAATCAAATGATAATTTTCAGCAACCGTCGTATCAAATATGGTGGCAAAAAAGGTCAAATTCTCTTCTACCGTTAAATCCTGATAAAGCGAAAACTTACCAGGCATATATCCCACGCTGTTGCGGATCGCATTCATTCCGTCGATTACATCAAAACCAAACACCTCAGCTTTTCCTTCATCGGCTACTAGCAAAGTAGTTAGAATTCGAAACAGCGTAGTCTTGCCAGCACCATCAGGCCCGATTAACCCAAACAACTCGCCTTGCGCTACTTCAAAACTAATTTGATCGAGGGCCTTTAGGTCTTTAAATGATTTTGATATGTTCCGAACGGAAATACTCACTACTTAATCAATAAAAAATGACTGTCTTTTAATGCAGTTACTTCATGTTTCACGTCTGCTTCAATAAAAACATAATCTCCTGATTTCATTGCTGTGGTATCTCCTTTTTCAGTCGTATACAACCCATCCCCTTTCACGCAAATGAAAAAAGCAGGAACAGGACTTACATGTTCCTTTAACTTTTCTCCAGCCTTTATTTTTAGCGCAATGGTCTTGTTTTGTGTCGAATTAAATATCACATTCGTTTGTACGGCTTTATCTTCTTTTAATAAGTTTTCTATTCCGCTTTTTTCTCCTTTATCACATTTACTCATAGTACATTCTGTTGTTTTGCAACCCACCATAATTGTTAGCAATGATGCAATGATTAATACTTTTTTCATAATTGATTAATTTTTAGTTTTAAAATTTACTTCTGCTGGCATCCCAATTTTCAATGCTCCGTCATTTTTTACAAGAATCTTCATGGCATACACCAGACTTACTCGTTCTTCTTTTGTTTGGATAATTTTTGGCGTAAACTCAGCTTCCGCTGAAATCCAACTAACCGTTCCATCATAAGCAATCATCCCTTCTGTGGCATCTATATGCACAACTAACGATTGTCCAATTTTTACTTCCTGCAATTGTGTTTCACTGATGTAAACTTTCAGTTCCAACTGATCGAGATTAGCTATTTTGTACAACGGTTTTCCAAAACTCACCACTTCTTGTGCCTCGGTATATTTTACCAAGACCGTTCCCGAAATGGGATTTTTTATGACACTTTTAGAAAGTTGCTCCTCTAATCGAGCCAATTGAGCATCAACTACAGCCAACTCACTTATGATGGGTGCATTTTGAGTTTCTACACTTTGTATTTGAGCTTTAAGTACATCTACTTTTCCGTTTACTTCGTCCATTTGTCGTTGTGTAGAGGCATCGCTTTTAAACATATTCGAAACTCTAGCCTGCTCAGATTGAGCTGTTTTTAGTTGAGAACGCAACACCGTAATTTGAGACAACACATTGGCAGATTTAGCTGTAATTCCCGATTTACTAGCCATCAACTGCTTCTTATTCAAAGAAACATCTATGGTATCTATTAAACCAATTACTTCTCCTTTTGCCAATTGCTGACCTTCTTCTACATTAAAAGAAAGCACTTTACCCATCGTTTCGGCTGAAACAATCACCTCTGTTGCTTCAAAATTTCCATATGCATCTGCACGATCATCAGAAGAAGAGCACGAAGAAATTGTTCCTGCTAATGCAATCCCAATCAAAAATTGATATCCTATTTTTTTCATTTTAAACTAATTTAAGGAGTCATTCCTTTCAATAAATAATAATTTGCTTCCGCCAATGTCAATTGCATTTCATGCATGGCTTTCTTGCTTTTTGCTTCATACAAATCCGTCAAGTCATCTAAATAAACGGAAGCGGTAATCGCTCCATTTTCCAATTCACTATCTGATATTTTCGCAATGTCATCACGGAGCTCTATTAAGGTTAAATCTGATACAATCAACTGTTTTATTTTTTCCATTTCAGCTGTAGCTTCTGTCAATTGGATCTCATTGTTGTTCTCAAAAATTGACTTTTCGACCGCTACCATGTCCTGAGCAAAAGCAAGCGATTGATTCGTCTTCTTGACCTTATTCCAATCCAAAAGAGTCCATTTTAGCTTTAACCCAACGATGTAATATTCAGTGAATGCATTTTCCAACATATTTAACCCAGGATTCCCGTATCCCAACTGGCCAAATGCATTCAGTGTCGGTTTTCGAGTACTTGAATTTAATTCTTGTGAAAGCGACAATTTCTGACTTTGGAGCTCAAACAACTTCAACTCTGGTCGTGGTGCTAGCTCGGTATTTATAAAAATGGGACGCTCTAAAACTGCAGCATCAGTCAACTCATGAAAAGTCAATTGGCTTAACTGCTTTAAGAATTGAGACCGACTAGATCGAACAGTAATTAACTCTTGCTCTATTTGAATGCGTTCTGCTTTTAGACTCTTTTCAACTTTCGCTAAAGCGACTCCATTTGCTACTGCAACTTCCAATTCTTTCAATTTCAAGTTCAATTGCTTCTGCTTATCTTCTAATAAACGTTCACTTTCTTGAAGTAATAATATGGAGATGTAATAGTAATTGATTCGTGATTTTAATTGATACAAACTAACAGCAGCTTCCTGTTGTTTCACAGCAGACTCCGTTTCGGATAACGCTACTGAAGAATTTACAGCACCGCCATTGTAAATGGGCTGAAAAATATCAATGGTAGCTTTGTATTGATCCTTGTTCAACGGCTCTATAGATGTTCCAGGAATGTCCAAAGGAAATTGAATCACTTCTGACTGATAGGTCGCTTGTCCATTCAATTCGATTCGAGGTAAATTAGATGTTCGGATGGCTTCCTTTTGAACCTCTGATTGTGACTCCAAAAGTGCCTGCTTTTTTATCAATGGATAATTCTGATTTAAAAAACCATAACAATCAGATAGCGTTAACTTTTCTTGCCCAATCAACAGAATGGGGCTCATTAATAAGAGGAAGATTAGCTTTCTCATTTTTTTATTGAATTTAATAGCATAGTAGTCACATGTTCAATTCGAGATTGAATCAAATCATCAAAACCTTCATCGTCTTTTTGCAGTAGGGTTTTCATTAATGGACGACCAACAAATGGAAACACCACCACAGCAAATAAATCAAGTATAAATTGATCTGGATCTAATTTTCTTATTTCCCCTTTTTCTACTGCTTCTTGTATTTGATTTTTGAATTTTTCTGTTTGCGGAAGCTTATGATTGCTAAAAAACTGATCCGAAAACTCAGGGTTATTATTTAATTCCTGAATGATAAATACTGGCAAATACCGATTCTGATTGACAAAAGGGATGTAATGCGCCACAAACTGAGTCACCTTTTCTGAAATGGATAAATCAGTATTAAAAATCTTGCTTACCTCAGGAACTAATTGCCCTAATGCCGATTTAAAAACGGACTCAAACAACAATTGCTTATTCCGAAAGTAATAATGCAATAGCGCTTTATTGATTCCTGCTTTATCTGCTATTTCTTGCATTCGAGCACCTGCAAAGCCTTTTGATTGAAATATTTCAACTGCAGCACCCAATATAACTTGTTCAGTATTTTGATCTTTACCTTTCATTAACCAATTAGTTTAACCATATGGTTAACAAATGTAGACAAATAGTTTTATCTAACGAATAAAATAGGTTAGAATTAAATAAAAAACTCACATAAATAACTAAAATTTAATGAAATAAAAAAAAGAGCGACTAAAAATAGTCGCTCCTTCCAAACCTAAAAACATGAAAAATTAATGAGGAAACCACCCCTCAAAAAAATCTTATAGTAATGTCGTAGGACATACATAATCTGTTGTTTTAATTCCCGCTTCTTTTATCGCTGCAAATCCACCTTCCACGTCAATTAAATTGTGAATTCCTCTACTCTTCAAGATAGAAGCTGCGATCATACTTCGATAACCTCCTGCACAATGCAAGTAAAAAGGCTTCTCAGAGGGAAATTCTGCCAAGTGCTTATTCAAAGAATCAAGTGGCGTGTTGTTAGCAATTTTGATGTGCTCTGACTTGAATTCACTTTCTTTTCGAACATCAAAAATCGGATAATGTTTGTCTTTGGTAATTTCTTCTTTTAATTGAGCTGGAGAAATCGTGTCTACCGTATCGTATTCTTTACCGGATTTTTTCCAAGCTTCAAAACCACCCTCTATATATCCAATCGCATGATCAAACCCGACACGTGAAAGTCGAGTAATCGTCTCCTCTTCTCTGTCTTTATCAGCAACAATTAAAATCGGCTGCTTTGTATCTACAATCATCGCTCCTACCCACTGAGCAAAGCTTCCGTCAATTCCTACAAAAATAGAACGTGGAATATGCCCTTTCGCAAAATCTTGCTGAGATCGAACATCTAGAACTAAAGCTCCTGTTTCGTTAGCGGCTGCTTCAAAAGCTGCAGGAGATAATGGCTGTTCTGATTTCTCCATCACATCATCTAAGCTTTCATAACCCTTGATGTTCATCAATACATTTTGTGGGAAATATCCGGGAGGCGGCATCAAGCCTTCCAACAGTTCTTTCTTAAACTCTTCCTTCGTCATATCCGGACGCAAGGCATAGTTTGTTTTCTTTTGGTTTCCCAATGTATCGGTGGTTTCCTTACTCATGTTTTTACCACAAGCAGAGCCAGCACCGTGATTCGGATAAACGATTAAATCATCACTCAGCGGCATGATTTTATTTCGTAAAGAATCGAATAAATAACCTGCTAACTTATCTTCAGTCAAATCAGCAACTACATGCTGCGCTAGATCTGGACGACCAACATCACCAATAAACAACGTATCACCAGTTATAATTCCATGCTCTTTTCCGTTTTCGTCGATGATTAAATAAGTTGAGCTTTCCATGGTATGACCTGGGGTGTGCAATACTTTCACTTGACATTTTCCAACGTTAAACACTTGCTCGTCTTCAGCAATAATCGCATCATAACTTGGTTTTGCTGTAGGTCCAAAAACGATATCAGCTCCAGTTTTCTTCTTTAAATCTAAATGCCCACTTACAAAGTCAGCATGAAAATGTGTTTCAAAAACATATTTAATTTTTGAATTATCTTCATTTGCTCTATCAATGTATGGTTGAACTTCTCTTAATGGATCAAAAATAGCTACTTCGCCATCACTTTCTAAATAGTATGCTGCGTGTGCTAAACATCCGGTATAAATTTGCTCTAGTTTCATTGTATGTGTTTTTCTGATTAATATCTTATAATAGAACAAAGTTAAACCGATCAAAATTCAAAAAAAGTGACATTTGTTACATAATGGAGATTTTTTCTACTCTTTAAGATGTCAACCCCTGGAGACTGAATATTGATCTTTACGCTTAACCTACAAAGATTAAAGAGAAGAATTTGCGTTAGGGATAGTAGCGGTATCCTTTTATGAAATAAAAGATAAAGCGAATAGCCCGACCTTTAGGTAACGCCCAAATAAACCTATCCCAACTCTTTAATAATAATGTAAATCCCCATGGCTAAAACAAACCACCCAAAACCTTTTTTGAGTTTTTTGCCATCGACAAACTGATTCAAATAGATCCCTACAAATATCCCTACTATGGATAATGAAGTAAATCCTGCTAAGAAAACCCAATCAATCGTTAGGTTCTGAACATCGCCTAAGAAACCAACTAGAGAGTTGGCAGCAATTATCAATAAAGAAGTGGCAACTGCTTTCTTCATTGGCAAACCGGCCAATAAAACTAAAGCAGGAACAATCAAAAATCCACCTCCAGCTCCAACTAGCCCTGTAAACAATCCAACAATTAAGGCCTGAAATCCGAGCAACCAAAGATTTGTATCTACAACTTCCTTGGATTCCTTCTTGGTTTTAATCATGGAATAGGCTGCCAACAGCATCACTAGCGCAAACAACACCATAATTGCAACATCTTTGTACAATACAAAATCGTTGATGTGAAAAATCTGTTCTGGTATTAATTGGATAAAATATTTTCGAGTGAGATAGACTGCAGTAAATGCAGGAATGGAAAAGACAAGTGCTATTTTGAAGTCGATATTTTTCTTTGGGATATTTCTCAATGTTCCTACCAAAGAGGTCATTCCGACAATAAATAAAGAATAGGCAGTCGCTACTATAGGATCTAACAGTATTAAATACACTAAAATAGGAACAGTCAGAATGGAGCCACCTCCTCCAGTGAGCCCTAAAACCAACCCAATAAACAATGCGCCGATGTATCCTAAAATGGTAACTAATTCCATGAAAATAAATTCTGGCTCAAAGCTAATAGTTTAATTGTAATCTTAAGGTAACTGTTGTTACATGAAAACACCATTACTACTTCACCAATTTATGGAATTGTTCAATTTTACTTTGATTTCCTTGAATATAAAGTATATCACCTTGTTTTATTATTTCTTCAGGCTGAATACTTTCTAGCATTTGATCTTTTCGTTTTATACCCAGAATATTTATGCCATAATCTACACGTAGGTTCAATTCATTCAACGGCTTCCCAAGAAATTGATTACTGTCTGCTAGCATACGCAAGCAAGTGATGTTAAAATCGACTAAATCACTTGGTCGGTAGGTTTTCGGTCGTTTAAATTCACCTTTGAGCAATTGGTAGTTATCTGCTCTAACTTTATCAATTAAACCTTCTATATCATCTTCCGGCACTAAGAAATTTTGAAGCACACGGGTAAATATTTGCAAAGAGGTTTCAAACTCTTCAGGGATTACCTCATCGGCGCCCAAAGCGATCAATTCAGAAGTTTCTTTCACATACCTCGTTCTCACCACCAAATAAAGTGAATCAGAATGTGAACGAATATTTTTGATAATACTTCGAGTTGCATAATTATCTGAAATAGCTACTACTGCTGACCTTGCACTAGAAAGATGTACTGTTTCTAGTATATGGTCTTGTGTGGCATCACCAAAAATAATCGGTACTCCTTTTGCCTTTTCACGCTTTACGGTTTCAGCATTCATCTCAATCACTACATACGGAATATTACTTGCCGCTGCAGCTCTAGCTAAATTACTACCATTAATTCCATACCCAATAATGACTAAATGATTCTCCAAGGTATGATCGTCAATATCTGCGATATCTTCTTCTGAAACCAACGTACTATCTAGCCCCAGCTTTTTTGAAACTCCGATAAATCGGTCAGCGATATTCTCTGAAAAAATGATCACGAATGGAGTAAGAATCATGGAAACAATAGAAACAGACAAGAAATATTGGTTGGTTTCAACGGTTAATAGATTAAATTCTATACCCACTTTTGAAAGAATAAAAGCAAACTCACCCACTTGAAAAAGTGAAAATCCTGTCAATAAGACTGTCCGTGTAGGATACTTTAAAATAGCCACAGCGGCTGCTGCTATTGCAGATTTGACAATAAATACCACCAATAGCAACAGTGAAATAATCGGAATATTCTCAATGAAAAAACTTAAATCGAGCAACATACCCACAGAAACGAAAAAGAAACTAGTGAACAGCTCACGAAATGGGAGAATAATACTTGTAGCCTGATGACTGTATTCTGATTCAGAAACAATTAAACCCGCAATAAATGCTCCCAATGCCAATGACAATCCTGCCTCTGAGGTCAAGAATGCAATTGCAAAACAGAGCGTAAATGTAACCAACAAGAAAAGCTCTTTACTATTGGTTTTTGCTACGGCATGCATTAATCGTGGCACCACATATCGAGCACTTACATAAGTAATAACCAATACAATTACCGTCTTGATCACTAAAGATAAAATACTCATCCCCAAATCGGTGGATTCACCGGCCATCATTGGAGTAACAAGCATCATTGGCACTACAATAATGTCTTGAAAAATCAATATTGCCAAGGCATTTCTAGCATGTGGTGCGTTGATCTCCTGTCTATCTTGTAGTGTTTTTAATACGATGGCGGTGCTTGACAAAGAAAACAGAAACCCAACAAAAACGGCTTCGCTCCAAGAGTATCCTAAAAGGTTATAAACCAAGGCTGAAACTGCTACAGTGACTCCAACTTGAAACGCTCCTCCGACAAAAACAGTCTTTCGAATGGAGATTAATTGCTTGATGGACAATTCCATTCCAATCACAAATAGCAACAAAATCACCCCAATTTCAGAAAGGATTTCCACTTGTTCTACTTCATGAATAAGACTTAAACCATAGGGACCGATAATGACACCTGTGAGCAAAAAACCAATTATGGAAGGCAATTTTAATTTTTGCAACCCAAAAACAATTACAACTGAAAAGCCTAAAAGGATGAGAATGTCTTGTAATAATGGTAAATGCATTTAATTGATTTATGTTGTTGGGTTGAGTTAATCTTATTTGTGTTCTACTTGACGTTGAAAATGCATCAATCTATTAAATGTAAAAAAATAGTAGAATGAGAATTTAGTCGAAATTAAACTTTATAGTTTTTTCTTTCAACATTACCCCTTAGCATTCTCATTATTAAGGCTAAGTATTTCTTCAACGATTTTATCTGAAATTCTAAAATTGGTTTCAAGTAACTTATCAATTAATGGTTTTACTTCTTTTATAAACCCTTCCTTTTTTGCTTTATGAATAATCCCCAGAGTGCCTGTGATTTTTAAACCTAAAGTTTGTGCTAATTTTCTTGCTTTTAAATCATCTAAAAGCAGTAAAACTTCATCAAATTCTTTTGCTAAGGCAATAGCACTCGCTTCACCCATATCGACTTGGGTTTCCACAAACTCTTGATACTTTTTATCCTTCACTGATTCTACTTTCACCCAATCAGGAAGCTTGTCTCCATATTCTTCAACTATTTCTGGAGTAGTTACCAAATTATCATACAACTGATTTAACAATTCTAATTCATGTATTTTCTGAAGAAGTATTAACGTACTTGTATCTGATATGACAACTTTAGGCATTTGCTATATCTGAATGAAGGTCTGAAATAGACTTACTAAAAATAGAAACATTATATTTTCCTAACAATTCAACAAAAGCTCTTTTCGACAATCCAACCATCTTAGCAGCCTGACCTGAAGAAAGTTTCTTTTCTTCATATAGCTTTGCTGCTATCATCATTGAAAAATCATAATCAGTCATTTCAATGCCATCAGGTATATTTATTTGTATCGTTCTCATTTTTATATTCTTTATTCAAAGTTACAAAATAAGCATTCATCGATAATGCTACTTCCAGTTTTTCTTGCTTTTGCATAGCGACTCCTTATTACCAATAAAACATTTAAAAGAGCCCAAAAAAAACAACTTAGAATTCTCTTTTTAATGTTATAAATGTGCCATACATATCAGTTGGGAAATTTACGTCGCTGGGCGCATACCTTGAATTGATCGCTTATTACATCCAAACTATACCATTTTTGCAATGAAAGTTGGTTGAAACAGTTTTATTTTATATTCGTTACAAACACCCTAATATGGTTAGTAGTTCAATTGGTAAATACAGTTTGAAGATTGACCAATAAGTCAGCAAAATAGTGATTTCATCAAAAAGTGAGCTTCGAGAATATAATATGTGATAAAAGTTAACCAATATTTTTAACCTCAATGTAATTCCGATGCAAACCAATTTTTCCCATATTCTCTAATGTTTTCAACAACCTAGAAATCACCACACGAGAAGTATGTAAATCATACGCAATTTGTTGGTGAGTAGAATGAATAGTATTGTCTTTAGAGATTCGAACCTTTTCTCTCAGATAACCCAACAATCGTTCGTCCATTTTTTTGAACGCAATTCGGTCGATGGTTTCTAGCATTTCATTCAATCGATTGTGATAACTCGCAAATACAAAATCACGCCAAGTGCTGTATTTCGCAATCCATTCACTCATCTTCTGAACAGGAATCATGATTAAGGTGGTATCCAGTTCAGCCACAGCTCTAATTTCACTTTTGGTCATTCCCATGCAACATTGCATCGTCATGGCACAAGTTTCGCCTCTTTCCAAGAAGTAAAGCAACAATTCGTCTCCTTCTTCATCTTCACGCAAAATTTTAATCGCACCTGAAACCAATAATGGCATCGACTTTACGTAATCACCTATATCAATCAAATGATCACCTTCACTCACTTCCTTATACGTCCCTACTTGGTTAATTTCTTGGAGCAATGCTTCTTCAAACAAATGCCCGTAATTTTCCTTTAACACTTCAATCATCTCAATTCAAATTAGTTGTAAATATCTACTAATTAATGTAATAATTCAAAATTAAGCAAATGATATTCGCACTGTGTAACATTAGATACAAAATGTATTTATAAAAAGTTTAACTTTACCAATTGAAATGAAAAAATTAATCCCTTTCATATTGTCCATCATCATACTTTCACAAAGTATGAATGTGTCCGCAAAAGACATCATCAAATTGGATGATTTTTTTGAGCATGCTCAATATCATTATGAAGAATTTGGAGATGACCTTTTAACATTCGTTTCGAAGCATTACGGAAAACTGAAAGAAGAGCACAGTGCAAAACATCAAAATGAGAGAAGTCAACACGAACAACTCCCATTTAATCATCATTTAGGCGCACATACTTCTACCATTTTCTTGGCTGATTTCATTGAGAAAGAACAAATTCCTGCGCCCATTGGCAGTTTACTTTCTCACCATTTTTTCTATTTACTGCCTGCAACATCTATAGCTGCTGCTGATATTTTTCAGCCACCAAAAATAGCATAATCAATTTCACTTTATCAATAACTTCTCAAAAGAAGGGATTGTTTAATTGCATCAATTTCGATTGATGTGAAATTAGTATCACTTTGTAATACTTACGTTTATGCTTTCAAAAATCATCAAATTCAGTTTAGATAATAAGCTGATTATATTATTATTTACTGCAGCAATTGCTGTGGTCGGACTTTTTTCTTTGAGTCAAATTCCGGTTGGTGTAGTTCCAGACATCACCAACAACCAAGTACAAGTTATCACCACAAGTAACAGTTTGTCTACCCAAGACATGGAGCAGTTTATTACTTATCCAGTAGAATTAGAAATGTCAAATCTTCCTGGAGTTAAGGAGATTCGTTCCGTTTCAAAATTTGGCCTTTCTGTCGTAACCATCGTTTTCGAAGATGCGATGGGCACTTATTTGCCTAGACAACTACTTGCAGAAAAAATAAAAGCTGCATCAGAAAAGATTCCACAAGAGTTTGGTCGTCCAGAAATGGGGCCAATCACAACTGGACTTGGAGAGATTTATCAATATATTATTGATGTGAAACCAGGTTATGAGGATAATTATTCCTTAATGGAATTGCGAACCATCCAAGACTGGATTGTTCGTCGTCAGCTTTCAGGAATTCCGGGTGTGGTAGAAGTTAACAGCTGGGGAGGTTTACTCAAGCAATATGAAGTAGCCATCAAATCAGAACAATTGGCGGCCAAAAAAATATCGATTACTCAAGTAATGGATGCGCTTGAAAAGAACAACAGCGTTGCAGGTGGTGGTTACATCGAAAAAGCCAACCAATCCTATTTTATTCGAGGTGATGGTTTGGCAGGAAGCATCAAAGACATTGAAAATATAGTGGTTGAAAATAGAAATGGGATCCCCATCTTTATTAGAGATATCGCAAAAGTTGGCTTTGGAAGTGCCAATCGATTTGGAGCAGTCACCGCAAATGGACAAGGAGAAAAAGTGCTTGGTCAAGTGATGATGCTGAAAGATGCCAATTCTAATGAGGTTATCACTGCGGTTCAAAATAGAGTAGCTGAAATTCAGAAGACTCTTCCAGAAGGTATCTTCATCAATGGGTTTCTAGATCGAAGTACGTTGATTGAAAAAACCACTTTCACCATTGGTGAAAACCTCATCTTAGGTTGTTTAATCGTAATTTTTGTAGTGGTATTACTTCTGGGAAACATGCGCTCAGGCTTAGTGGTAGCTTCGGTCATCCCGCTTTGCTTACTTTTCGCCATTACCTTAATGAATCTTTTTGGAGTGGATGCCAACCTAATGAGTTTAGGAGCAATTGACTTTGGAATCATTATCGATGGAGCCGTTATTATTGTGGAATTTATCGCTTTCCAGTTGACCAAAAATGGATTGGAATTGAGTAAACTTCCAAAAGAAGAGTTGCAAATTTCAAAGGATAAAATCACATTACACAGTGCCAAAAAGATGATGAGCTCAGCTGTATTTGGTCAGCTCATTATCCTGATTGTATTTATCCCTATCTTTTCACTTTCAGGTGTTGAAGGAAAAATGTTTAAACCAATGGCACTCACTTTTAGCTTTGCGCTAATTGGTGCAATGCTTTTATGTTTCACTTATGTTCCGGTTATTTCTTCTTTGGTTTTAAAACCTGAAGATGTGACGAAGAGCAACTTTTCTAGACGATTAACTCAATGGTTAACCGACAAATATGAACCAATCATTCGATGGAGTTTAAACCATAAAAAAATCATTCTATCCTCCTCCTTGGGTTTACTAATTGGTTCCTTTATGCTTTTCAGCTCTATGGGTGGAGAATTTGTGCCTACGCTAGACGAAGGAGATTTTGTGATTCAACCGATACTAAAGACAGGAACATCTCTTGGAAATACCATTGAAACGACCACTCAAATTGAGCAGATTTTAATTGATAAATTTCCAGAGATAGATCAAATCGTTACACGGATTGGAGCGGCTGAAGTACCAACAGATCCCATGTCAATGGAAGAAAGTGATGTCATTATCACCTTAAAGCCAAAAGACGAATGGACATCTGCAGCGTCAAAAGATGAATTAGCTGACCTATTCAAAGAGGCGCTTACCATTATTCCTGGTTTGGAGGTTGAGTTTACCCAACCCATTGAAATGCGATTCAACGAATTGATTACAGGAGTTCGAGCGGACATTGCAGTTAAAATATTTGGGGAGAACCTAGACATACTAAGTCAAAAAGCAAATGAAATAAAGAATCTAATTTCAGAAGTAGAAGGTGCTGCAGATATCACCGTTGAAAAAATTACTGGACTTCCTCAAATGAACATTCGATATAGACGAGACAAAATTGCCAGATATGGTCTGAACATCGCTGACATCAACAATGTGGTGTCCATGGCTTTTGGTGGAACAAGTTTAGGGCAAATTTTTGAAGGAGAGAAACGGTTTGATTTGGTGCTTCGATTAGATCAAGCCCAACGAAAAGACATCGACAACATCCAAAATTTATATGTGGATTTACCCAATGGAGGCAAAATTCCATTGAGCGAAGTGGCAGAGATTACCTATAAAAAAGGGGCAGCTAAAATTTCGAGAGATGATACTAAACGAAGAACCGTAGTTGGAATTAATGTTCGGAATCGTGATTTACAATCGGTGGTTGATGATGTCCAAAAACTAATTAACGAAAATGTAAAACTTCCAGTTGGTTACACCATCACTTATGGTGGTCAATTTGAAAACTTAACAAGCGCTAAGAAAAGGCTGCTCATTGCCGTACCGATTGCATTATTGCTCATTTTCATCTTTTTGTTTTTCGCATTCAAGTCGGTTAAAGATGCTTTGATTATTTATTCAGCGATTCCACTCTCTGCAGTAGGAGGAATCTTATTGCTATGGGCGAGAGACTTGCCATTTAGTATTTCTGCAGGTATCGGTTTTATTGCATTGTTTGGAATTGCCGTTCTGAATGGAATTGTGCTCATCGAACACTTTAAGGAACTTAAAAAAGAAGGAGATTTCACAGGAGATGAAATCATCATTCACGGATCTAAAGATCGACTGCGGGCAGTATTACTGACAGCTTCTGCAGCCGCATTGGGGTTTTTACCAATGGCAATCTCTACTAACGCCGGTGCGGAGGTGCAACGACCATTAGCAACGGTTGTAATCGGAGGATTGATAACGGCGACCATATTAACATTGGTTGTGCTACCTATTCTTTACTCCCACTTTAGTTCTGGTAAAAAATTAAAGAAAATTAAAATGAAGAAAGCATTTTTAACATTACTAGTCGGATTACTTATTGGCCTTTCTCCTGCAATGGCTCAATCGCCCACTTATGGCATTGGCCAACTAGAAAAGCTAATGCTGGAGAACAACAGTCAACTCAAGTCGGCTGCCTATACTGTAGATGAACGAAAAGCGCAGGTAAACACTGCATATCAGTTTGAAAAAACAGGAATTTATTATGGCTATGACGAAAATAATTTAGCGTATAATAACCGTCCACTTGATGTAATTGGGATTGAACAAAATTTTGCTTTCCCAACCATTTATGGAGCGGAGCGAAAAGTCAATCAAGCGAGTCTTCAATTAGAAAAAAGTGGATTTGAGATTCAAAAGAATCAGTTGCAAAAAGCATTGTGGAGTGGATATTACCAATATCAATTCGAAATCAATCAGTTAACAGTTATTCAATCATTGGATAGTTTGTATCAAAACTTTTCGCATTTAGCGAATCGTAGGTTTGAATTGGGGGAAACCTCCTACTTGGAAAAAGCGACTGCTCAATCCAAGCAACGACAGGTAAATACGCTTTACAAACAGGCCAATGAAGATGTAAAAAGCGCAAAAGAGCAGCTCATTAATATTGTTCAAGCTCCTGATTCATTTAAAATCGCAACCGAAAAGCTAACAGCGTTGCAACCTCAAATTAATTCATTGGAAGAGAATATAACCAATCAATACTTTGAAAATAAAACGATGGTGTTGCAGCGAAAGAACACATTGGCAAAACAACAGCTGCTTCCTGACATCTCGGTGAATTATTTTCAAGGAAAAAACAGTGGGTTGAATGAATCGCTTTACGGTTACCAAGTGGGACTTAAAGTTCCCTTACTTTTTGCAGGACATAAAGCTAAAATTAAAGCCTCTAAAGTTGCATTTCAGTCTACTGAGCAGGAGGCAATCGATTACCAATTTCGATTGAAATCAAAATACAATCAATTGATTAATCAACTCGCCAAGTATCAAGAAGCAATCAATTATTATGAATTGGAAGGAAATCGATTGGCACAAGAAATTACCAAAGCTGCTGAAATGAGCTATAAAACTGGTGAAATTGATTTCTTTCAATACATTCAGAGTATTGAAAATGCACATCAGATTAAATTGACGTATCTAAAAAATTTAAATGGATACAACCAAACAGTTATTTCAATTAACTATTTAACTCTTTAAAAAATAAACCCAATGACAAAATATATCATATCTATCGCTATCCTCTTTGCACTTGCATTGTTTCAGTCTTGTGCTAATAAAGCGGAAGAAGTAGTCACAACTGAAAGTACAGCAATAAACGAAATAGTGGTATCAAAAGAACAGTTTGATTACAACAAAATGACTTTAAGCAAACTTGAAAAACAACCATTCAGTACAACAGTCCAAACGACTGGACAAATTGATGTGCCACCTCAAAACAAAGTATTGGTGAACGCCAAAATGGGTGGATTCATTAAATCAACTCCTCTGCTTTTGGGAGACTATGTGGAAAAAGGAGCTACTTTGTTAGTGATTGAAAATCCTGAGTTCATTACTTTACAGCAGAAATATTTAGAACAAAAACAACAAATCAATTACCTTGAAGCAGAGTACAACCGACAAAAAACGTTGAACAATGAGCAAATTGCTTCAGAGAAAAATTTCTTAAAAGCAGAGAGTGACTATAAGAGCACATTAGCTACTTTAAAAGGGCTTGAAAAAACTTTGGGACTAATTGGAATTTCAACCGCTTCATTAAGTAAGGATAATATTAGTTCTACTTCAGTTATTACAGCTCCGATAAGTGGAAATATATCGGCACTAAATGTGACTACAGGTAGTTATGTTTCGGCAACAGACCCAATTTTGGAGATTACAAATTCGGAGCACATGCACTTGGAGCTTGAAGTATTTGAGAAAGATGCACTAAAAATTAAGAAAGGACAGCGATTGACTTTCTCTATACCAGAAAGTGGAGAGACAGAATATTCTGCTGAAGTTCATTTAGTTTCCAATACCATTGATGCCAATAAACGAACAGTTAGAGTTCATGCTCACGTCAATGACAGCTTACAAAAACATTTTGCGGTTGGAATGTATGTTTCCGCTCAAATTGACGTTTCAGAAAGAGAATTCACAGCACTTCCTATAACGAGTATCTCAGAATTTGGAGACAATAGTTATGTGCTCTTGCTTAACAAAAGTGACAATAAAAACTATTACTTTTCAAAAGAGAAGGTTAACGTATTGGAAAAGTCCAGTAGATTCGCAGCAATTGACCTCCCAATTAATGACAATCAATATTTAACCAATGGAGTTTACTCCCTCATTCACGAAGAAGAATAAAACATATAAATCAAACATTATGAAAACATTCACCCTTACAATAATTGCATTCTTTACGCTCCTTGGTGGAGCATATGCACAAAACTGGAATACCAATTTTGAAACAGCAAAAGCGACTGCAAAATCAGAGAACAAGCCAATCATTCTTGTATTTCAAGGATCTGACTGGTGTGCTCCATGCATCAAACTAGACAAAGAAATCTGGAGTTCCGAAACGTTTAAAACATATGCCGCTAAAAATTACGTCATGATGAAGGCAGACTTTCCGAGAAGGAAAGCCAACGCGCTTTCTGAAGAGCAACAAAAGCAAAACAATCAACTGGCTGAAAAGTATAACCTCAATGGCTATTTCCCATTTGTAGTGATTTTAGATTCGAATGGAAAAAAAGTAGGCGAAACAGGTTATAAAAAAATTACGCCTGAGGAATACATCGAATTGATTAATAAATTCACTGCAAAAAAATGAGAACAATTGTTATCCTTAGCTCATTATTGTTTTTTCAGTTCGCCAATGCAGCAGGCACTTTTAAGCGAACGTTAAAATTGATGGGCAGTCGATTTGAAATTACTGTTGTTGCAGAAAATGCAGTATTAGGCGACCAATACATTGATGCAGCAGTGGCAGAGATCACACGAATTGAACGATTAATCTCCTCATGGGATCCACAATCACAAACGAGTGAAATCAATCGGCAAGCAGGCATAAAGCCAGTAAAAGTAGACCTTGAATTGTACCAACTCATTGAGCGAGCAATTGGTATTTCAAAACTTTCAGATGGCGCTTTTGATATCAGTTATGCCTCAATGGATCGGATTTGGAAATTCGACGGAAGCATGACTGAAATCCCATCAGAAGAAGCGATTAAACAATCCGTTTCAAAAGTAGGCTATCAAAAAATCAAACTCAATCCGTCAGACACGACTGTGTTTTTAACTGAGGAAGGAATGAAAATTGGCTTTGGCGCAATTGGTAAAGGGTATGCCGCTGATCAAGCAAAAGCCCTTTTGATTGAAAAAGGAGTCAAGGGAGGAATCATCAATGCTTCTGGGGACATGAATAGTTGGGGAAAACAAACCAACGGAGACGATTGGAAAGTAGCGATTACTAACCCTTTGAACAAAGACAAAGCAATTGCACTATTTCCGCTAAACAACAGTGCAGTGGTTACTTCGGGCGACTACGAAAAGTACATTGAATTGGAAGGAAGAAAATTTGCTCACATTATTGATCCTCGAACTGGATACCCTACTTCAGGAATTATAAGCGCTACCGTTTTTACCCCAAAAGCAGAATTAGCAGATGCATTAGCTACATCCATTTTTGTAATGGGCATCAATGCAGGTATTGACAGAATAAATCAACTCCCAAACATAGAATGCATCATCATCAATGATGAAGGCAAAGTTTTTACTTCCGCTAATATTAAAATTGAAAACAAATGAAAAAGTATTGCTTAGGACTCATTATGATTCTTGCTCTTTTCAGCAGTTGTACTGTAGTAAAGGAGTATGAAAAAGTCAACTTAAACGATCCAGACATGGCATTGACCACTAAAAAATCTGATCGATTCGAATCTAATTTTCATTCCTACAGAGAAGCTGCTACAGGTGCAAACGGTGGCAAAACTGGTGGCGGATGTGGTTGCAACTAAAAATAAAAATCATGAAAAAAATACTTTCAATCTTCACTTCTCTCTTGAGCTTAACTCTTTTTGCTCAAGACCCTCCTCCAGCCGATTCTTTAGTCGTTTATAAAAAACGTGTTTTGGAAACAACTGAGGTAGATTTCCTAATGAGTTATTATACGCAAGATGGTAAAAATGCAGCCGTTTCCGGTGGTATCGGCACCGAAGAATTACAAGATATCACACCCACAATTGTAGTATCTATGCCGCTGAATGATGACGATGTATTGACAATAGATGCAGGAATATCTGCATACACATCCGCTTCTTCAAGCAATATCAACCCATTTGATTCTAGAGATCCTGATGCATTTCAGGCTTCAACAGGAGCCTCAAGTGGAGATGTATGGGTTAATGCAGTAATCTCATATTCACACAGCAGCGATGATCGGAATAAAATCTACTCAGGAAAGCTTTCAGTAGCCTCGGAGTATGACTATTTCTCAATAGGTGTAGGTGGTACATATACTCAACTATTCAATCAAAAGAATACAGAGTTAAGCTTAAGCGGTAACGTATACATTGATAAATGGAACGCCATCTACCCTTATGAATTAAGAGGTTTTGACACAGGTGGCCCAGGTTTAAATAGTCGTTTATTTCTTGTAAATCAAATTTCTGGAAATGCCAATTATGCGCCAGACTTTAAATCTTTTGATAGCGAAAATAGAAACTCATATTCTTTCGGTGCGAGTTTTTCTCAAATTCTGTCTAAACGCCTCCAAGGATTAATTGTCGCTGATATTGTCTACCAAAGTGGATTGCTGTCTACTCCTTTTCAGCGTGTTTACTTTGCAGATGTTGCAGACAGTTATATTGGAAATTTTCAATTGGCTGACAATAATGAACAACTGCCTGATCAACGATTCAAAACAGCCATTGGAGGTCGATTAAACTATTACCTGAACGAACGAATTGTTCTACGGACTTTTTATAGATATTACACGGATGATTGGGGAATCAATTCGCATACTGCGAGCTTGGAAGTACCTATCAAGATCAGTCAAAAATTTACGCTTTACCCTTCTTATCGTTATTACTTCCAAAGTGCTGCTGATTACTTTGCAGGATATGAGCAACACCTTTCAACCGAAAAGTATTACACTTCAGATTATGATTTATCCGAGTATAATGCCAATCAATATGGCTTTGGAATAGAATACACTGACATCTTGACTTCAAAGAAGCTTTGGAAACTAGCGTTAAAATCGATTAATATAAAATACAATTATTACGAACGTAATTCAGGTTTCAGTGCCAACCTAATTGCAGGTGGAGTAAAGTTTGTAATTGATAAATAAGCATTGAATTTATTTTCAAATAGAATCCGAAAAAGGTACTTTTAGAATTCTATTTTTAAGATCAACTACTATGAGTAACTATAGCATCAAGCATTTCGAGGAATACTTTCAAGTTTACCGTAAATCAATTAGAGACCCTGAATTATTTTGGGAAGAAATAGCGGAAGAGCACTTTGTATGGCGAAAGAGATGGAGTTCAGTACTCAAATGGGATTTTAAAAAACCAGAAATTAAGTGGTTTGATGGTGCTCAATTGAATATTACGGAAAACTGTATCGATAGACACTTAAGAACTAAAGGAGACAAAACAGCAATCATTTTCGAACCGAACGACCCTACAGAAGAGGCATTGCATATTTCTTACAAAGAGCTACATGACAGAGTGGCTAGGATGAGTAACGTTCTTAAAGACAAAGGTGTTCAAAAAGGGGATCGAGTTTGTATTTACTTACCGATGATTCCTGAATTGGCAGTTGCATTATTGGCCTGTGCTCGAATCGGTGCGATACACTCCGTCGTTTTTGCAGGATTTTCTTCAACAGCATTGTCCACTCGAATAAATGACAGCGATTGTAAGTTAATCATTACTTCTGACGGCTCATACCGCGGCAATAAAACCATCGATTTAAAAGGAATAGTAGATGAAGCATTGGAGAAATGTCCTTGCATTGAAACTGCTTTAGTGGTTAACAGAATTAATAGTGACATCACGATGAAAAAAGGGCGCGACCTATGGCTTCAGCCTTTATTAGATCAAGCAGTGCCACATTGTGAACCTACAATAATGGAAGCCGAGGATCCTCTATTTATTCTTTACACTTCGGGGTCAACCGGAAAACCAAAAGGAATGGTTCATACTACAGCTGGATACATGATTTATTCCGCCTATACGTTTAAAAACATTTTCAATTATAAAGATCAAGACATCTATTGGTGTACTGCTGATATTGGTTGGATAACTGGTCACAGTTACATCGTTTATGGCCCATTAGCCAACGGCGCAACCACTTTAATGTTTGAGGGAGTACCTTCTTATCCAGACTTTGGCCGATTTTGGGAAATTGTAGAAAAGCATAAAGTCAATCAACTATATACAGCACCTACCGCAATTCGTGCCTTGGCAAAAGAGAATATTTCTTTTATCGAAAACCACGACCTTTCTTCATTGAAAGTATTGGGCTCTGTAGGAGAGCCAATTAATGAAGAAGCGTGGCATTGGTACAATGACAACGTAGGAAAAAAGAAAAGCCCGATTGTGGACACTTGGTGGCAAACAGAAACCGGGGGAATTATGATTTCACCTATTCCTTTTTGTACCCCTACCAAACCTACTTATGCTACTCTCCCTTTTCCAGGGATTCAACCGGCTTTAATGGATGAGCATGGAGAAGAAATTAAAGGAAATCAAGTGGATGGTCGATTGTGTATTAAATTTCCGTGGCCTTCTATTGCAAGAACCATTTGGGGAGACCATCAGCGGTACAAAGAAACGTACTTTACGGCCTATGAAAATATGTACTTTACGGGTGATGGCGCTTTACGCGATGAAGTTGGCTATTACAGAATTACTGGTCGAGTAGATGATGTAATCATCGTTTCAGGTCACAATTTAGGCACCGCACCGATTGAAGATGCTATAAACGAACACCCGGCAGTAGCAGAATCTGCCATTGTCGGTTTTCCACATGACGTGAAAGGAAATGCGTTGTACGGATTTGTTACACTTAAAGAAGCTGGCGAATCTAGGGTTCACGACAACTTAAGAAAAGAGATCAATCAAATTATCACAGAACACATTGGACCAATCGCTAAATTGGATAAGATTCAGTTCGTGACAGGTTTACCAAAAACTCGATCTGGCAAAATCATGCGTAGAATTTTACGAAAAATAGCTGGAAAAGACATTAGCAACTTAGGCGATACTAGCACTTTATTAAATCCTGAAGTGGTGGATGATATTATTAAGGACGGTTTATAATAAAACATCCCGATTAAAATCATGATTTGGGTAATTTAGCCCAACTGAATTCTGATGGTGCGAATTCAACATTTAAATAGCATTTCACTACTTTAGTAAAAAAAAGCAAATGAACTTACTTACCCACATGGGTCAATTCTCTATCCTGATGGTTAGAACGTTTAAAAAGCCTGAAAAAATGAAAATTTTTTATCGGCAATTGATGTTCGAAATTGATTCCTTAGGAATAGGATCATTAGGTATTATTACCATCATTTCTTTTTTTATGGGGGCGGTGATTACCATTCAAACTGCTTCAAATATTGACAGCGCATTGATTCCTGCATATACAGTAGGATTCACCGTTCGGGAATCCATGATTTTAGAATTTGCTCCAACTATTATTGCGTTGATATTAGCCGGAAAAGTAGGATCTAATATTGCTTCAGAAATCGGCACAATGCGGGTTTCTGAGCAAATTGATGCGCTAGAGATTATGGGAATCAACTCCGCTTCTTACCTTATCTTACCGAAGATAACTGCTGCAATGTTGATTAATCCTTTTTTGGTAATCATCAGCATGTTCATCGGCATGGGTGGTGGATATTTAGTTTCATGGGGAACAGGAATGATTCCAAGCTCTGAATATATCTACGGTTTAGAATATGGTTTCAAAATTTACAGTGTCTATTATGCCCTTGTTAAAACGGTCTTTTTTGCATTTATTATAACCGCCGTGCCTTCTTATTATGGTTATTATACCAAAGGTGGATCACTAGCAGTTGGAACAGCAAGCACAAAAGCGGTTGTTGCTAGTAGCATTATCATCCTAACAATCAACTACATTCTGACTCAACTTTTATTGGTATAAATGATTCGAATTGAAAATGTAAGCAAAGCCTTTAACGGCGAACAAATTCTTTCTGACATTAGTGTGACCTATGAAAGAGGTAAAACTAACTTAATTATAGGCGCCAGTGGATCAGGAAAGTCAGTGTTGACCAAATGTACCGTAGGTTTGATAAAGCCAGATTCAGGAAAGGTATTTTTTGATGACCGTGAGTTTACTTCCTTGAACACTCAAGAACGTCAAGAAGTACGGACAGAAATAGGCATGCTTTTTCAAGGTAACGCACTATTTGATTCATTAACAATCGAACAGAATGTTATGTTTCCCCTTGAAATGCACTCTGATATGAGCGTTGAAGAAATGAAAGAACGTGTAGATTTTTGCCTTAAACGAGTTCAATTAGAGGGAATAAATCACAAATACCCAGCTGAAATAAGTGGTGGAATGCAAAAACGAGTAGCGTTGGCAAGAGCTATTGCCATGAAGCCGAAATACCTTTTTTGTGATGAACCTAACTCAGGTCTAGATCCTCAAACCTCCATTGTAATTGATCAATTAATCAGTGAAATCACCAAAGAAAATGACATAACCACTATCATTGTAACTCATGACATGAACTCTGTGATGGAAATTGGAGAAAAAGTAATCTTCATACACAAAGGACAAAAATGGTGGGAAGGCGACAACGAGACCATCTTAACTACTGACAATCAAGAATTATCAGACTTCGTATTTGCTTCTAGTGTTATGAAACGATTGGCTAGAACTAGCAAATAGCCTTTAACTATTTTAGAATTACTTTTTGAACACCCCTTCCATTCTCAGATTTCAAAACCATAAAATAGATTCCTTTATCTAAATGTGATAAATCTATATTGTGGATAGACTCATTCGATAAAAGCTGGCTCACAAACATTGTTTGGCCAAGCATATTAATTACTTCCAACTGTTTAGCTTTAGAATTCTCACTAAAACTGACTTGAACAATTCCATTTGTTGGATTCGGAAATACTTGAAAATAAATTTCATTTTCAATTTGCTTCTTTAATCCTACATTATTTTGTCCAAAATGCATGCGCATCATTGGTTGTCTGGCCATCCAACCCCAAGATGGATTAGATGTTTTTATAAAAACATAAGTTCCAAATTCATAATTTTCTGGATGAAACTTTTCTGTAATCAGTGATCTTCCAAGTGTCATTTCCCGGTTAATTGAATCCCCAAAAGCTTGTTTTAATGCTAAAATATACTGCCCTGAATCCAACAAAATCGGTGGATTAACTTTAAAATCCAACCAACTCCCAACAACCGAACTATCCAATTTATGTTCTTGACTTTCAAATTTCACCCCTGGAATAGTAATCATATCATTTATGGAAGCATACGAAGTATCGAATCCCCAAACTTGCGCTTTAACTACTACTCCAACATTCCAAGTGCTTGCGGATATAAAGTAGGATACAGACGTCAATAAATTGGTAGAGTCAATGTGGAAACGAGTACCTAATATTCCTTCATCAGTTGGTGTTGCAAAACCAAAGGCTCCGACAGATCCTATTTTCGTTCCAATATCCTTTGCATAAACAGAATCTGTAATTTCATAATGAATAGTGTCCTCATCAAATAACTCGTTGATAGAGTCGGCGGACAATGAATAAATCAATTGATATTTTCCAATTCCATCTTTATTGGCATAAATAGAACTTGAAATGACTGTTGTTGAATCTCGCTTAAGGGTGTCTATAGGAACAGGCGGCGTAGAAAAAACAACTGCATTGTCTTTTAATACCTTCATATCAAGTTTTAAATTACTGGCAGGTTCACCTCCAACATTTCTAACATCTGCTGTTAACTGAATAGGAGTTGACATCCCTTTAGGCACTTTAGTATAGTATTCAAATCGACCTGCTCCATCTGAAATTCCTACTTTATCGATTACTACTGCATTATTATACCCTTCTACTAACGCAATATCATCAATCATCCAATAATAATGTGAAGCTGATTGAAAGAATCTGATGTAAATGGTGTCTTGATTGGCTGCAACTGAAGAAATATCTACTTCCATAAAAGTGTATGTTGCAGTATTGGGAGAGCTATTTGGCTTTGCATTGAAACTCGTCCAATTCAACTTATCAACACTCACTTGCAATTCTAACTTCGAAGTAGTTGCATTGCAGCAATACCTGTAAGCTTGTTGCCACTGCAACTTCACACTCCTTTTCGGAGAAATGACAATTGCTCCTGATGTTAGATAAGCTTGCATATCCACGAATCCTGTGCTAGGAGTTGGTGTATTGTACATATCAGCTGGCAGAGATGCGAATCCATTGAAATCAGTTGTGGAGGCTATCCTAGAAGTATTAGTCGAATATTGTCCACCAGGTGCAACGGAAGTATAAATCCAATCAAAACCCAACCCAGTTAAATCTGTGGAGACCCAACCATTCGGAACAAATCCATTACCGAAATCTTCATACCACAAAGTATCTCCTGCAGATTTGTCAAAATTGGTGATAGATTTGATTTGATCTTGATGAGACAATGAAGACTCTATAGTGTAGCTAAATTCTTGGGCTTTTGCAAAAGCAGATATAAACAGAAAAACTAATCCTATATAGATTTTTTTATTTTTCATCGTTTTTTACTGTAGGATTATCTTCTTTGTAACAACTCCTTTATTCGAATTCATTCTAATAAAATAAAGTCCTTTTGGATGCTCGCTTAAATCCAAATTGATTTGATCCACAGAATCTGAAATTTTTCTTTGAACTATTGCTTTTCCATCAATTCCATAAACAGCAATTGATTCAATGGTGCTATTTATTGGTAAATCAATTACAAATTGTCCTTGAGAGGGATTGGGGTAAACTTGAATTTCAGTATTAAAATTAGCTTCTTCAATTCCGACTGGCGAACAAATCCCACTAGTAGAAAGGTTCTTAACATTTAACCGGATCATGGGCATGGAAGTAATGAATCCCCAACTGGGTACAAAACCACCATTTGCATAAATAAATGAAATTAGATCTTTGTTAAAACTTTGATGCGCTTCAGCAGATAGATCTCGACCTAAACGCAACTCCCGGCTGTTTTGAAAACCATCAGATTGCTCTACAACAGCAATATATTTTCCTGCCGGAACAGTAGTACTCGGCAACAATGGAATACTTACCCAACTTCCTAAATCTGTTGATTGGATAAGGTAGGGTACTGGATTTTGGGCGACCACATTAGTAAATGCTCCATTCAAATTACTAGCAGAAGTATCAAAACTCCGAACACTCACTTTAACACTAGCGCCCACATTTAAGGAGTCACTAGAAACATAGAAAGAGATGGAACTTAAAGTTTCTGAGTTAAATAGATCATATGCAAGCGCTATTCTTGAGCCATTCACATTGCCACCAACGAAACTACCAGGGCCAATCCCAGCTGTTGACTGACCATAATCCCGCGCATAAACAGTATCGGTAATACTAAATTGATAGCTCGCCGAATTAATATTTTGGCTCAACAAATCTGAACTCGTTTTATACACCACACTATAATCTCCTTGCGGCAATTGACCATTAATAGGATTTTGCATGGACAGAATACTGTCCGCATTTTGATTCAATTGGGAAATATTATTAGAAGCTCCCGTATAAAATACATTAGCTCCCGAAACTAAAGCTGATTTTAGCAAAACATTGGTAGCAGGTGCACTACTTTCATTCTTTACCAGAGCAGCGGGATAGAGCGATTGACTAGCTGCACACGGAACCATTGTATATGATCCTCCCTGATTTGGGTAATTGTATAAATAGGTCTGAGGAATTGTAATTCCATTTGAACTTGACCCGACACCTTCAACTATTGCAATATCATCCACCATCCAATAATAATGAGTTACCTCATTATAAAATCGAAGATAAATGGTCGTTTGATTAGATGCAACTGAAGAAATATCAACTTCTTTTAATTCATTATTAACCAATGAATTTACCCCTACAACTCCCTTCACATCAAAAGAGGTCCAGTTTATATTGTCTTTACTTACTTGTATTTCCATAATACTCGTTGTAGGTGAACAACAATATCGAAACGCTTGTTGCCATCGAACCAATACAGAAGATTTGGAAGGAATAGTAATTGCCCCTGAGCTTAAATATTCTAAGATAATCGGGAAACTTCCAGGTGGTGTTGGAGTGTTATAAAAATCAGAACGTAAAGAGGCAAATCCATTAATAGTGGTTGTAGACTGTATAGGAAGTGTATTGTTTGAATATTGTCCTCCAGGCGGCTGAGTAGTATAAATCCATGGAGTTGACCCTGAGGAAGTCCATTGATTAGTAGAAAATCCATTTCCAAAATCTTCATACCATAAAGTGTCGCCTGGTGCTTTATTTAGATTAGGTAATACTTGTTGTTTAGAAATCAGCTTTTCAGAAGCCGTTTGCAATTGATATTTTGCTTCTTCTGCGGTATTTATATTGACTTGACTCCATACTTGGGAACAGAGCATTACGGAAACAACTAAAAATGTGGTAAATTTTTTCATGGTGATGCATTTTGTTAGATCAAGAAAATCAGAATACTAAAGTTAATTAAAAATTTCAGATGAACAGAATTTTCCCATTTCAAAACTAAAATCTATAGTAGCAAGACACCTATAAATAGAAAAACGTCCTTAAAAATAATTTCAAGGACGTTTTTACAGTATGTATTGTATCTTATTTTACAATAACTCTTTCAACTTTTCTAGTTGATCTATTGTTCAATGTGATAAAATAGACTCCTTTATCAAATGAAGTTAAATCAAAATTCTTAGTAAATGTATTTGAAATAGATACATTCTCAGTATATACTTCTTGTCCTAAAACATTCGCAACTGATAAAACATAGTTCCCTTGATCAGCTATAATATCCAATTTAAATTGTCCATTCGTTGGATTAGGTGAAATATTAAATTGATGAATAGACGATGAATTTTCATCAATTTTAGTAGGCATATATAAATTCATACGAATCATAGGTTGAGCGAATATATTCCCCCAAGAAGGAGCTGCAGCACCATTGGCATACACCATAGAAGAATATTGGATCCCATAAGGTTGAAATTCTTCTGAATCTCTAGCACGTCCTATTCGTAACTCTTGTAAATTAGCATTTCCACTTGACTGCTCAATAGCGGCTACATAATAACCTGGAGAAAGCATAGGAGGCATTGGAAGCATTGGAATTGTTACCCAAGTCCCCAAATCAGCCGTCTGAATGATGTAAGGGATTGGATTTTGAGCCACAATGCCTCTAGCATTAAGTGCCGCATCCAACGACGTTTGTGAAGTATCCATCCCCCATACTTTTGCCTTTATTTCTATGCCTACATTGGCTGTAAGGTTTGAAATATAATAAGACACTGATGCTAACTGCATTGAAGCGTATACATTAAACTTTGTCCCTAATCTTGAACCATCTACATCTCCATCTACATAAGAGCCTGGCCCAATAGTACCATCAGAATTACCATAATCTTTAGCAAATACAGTATCAGTAATTTTATAAGGAATAGTATACACCGCCTTTACTTGATCAGCATTTACGGAATCTGATTTAGCAGTAAAAGATATAGTGTAATCGCCCTGCCCATCAGTATTTTGATAAACTGAAGGGATATCAAAGGTATCTGAAACTTGTTTTAAAAGTGAAGCAACTTTTGCAGAGGAGTCTTGAAAAACAACTGTAGTTCCTTTCTCTATCTTTACATTCAATCCAACATTTGTAGCATTAAAACCCCCATCATTTTTAACTGATCCAGAGAAACCTAAAACATTAGTATGACTAACAGGCACTTGAGTATAAAACCCTTCTCTAGGATCCGTTCCAAAAGTAGTAAACCCTTCTTCTGTGATTAATTGATTTCCTGAACCTTCTACTACAGCGATGTCATCAATCATCCAATAGTAGTTTCTTGATCCACCTTGGTACCATCTGATGTAAATGGTATCTTGATTGGCTGCAACTGATGAAATATTAATTTCTGCTGACTCTACAACAGCTGTGTTTGCACCTCTTCCAAAACGAGCATCAAATGCTGTCCAGTTTAGATTATCAGTACTAATAGAAAGCTCCAATGGACTTGTACTAGCACAACAAAAACGTTGTGATTGCTGCCACCTTACTAAGACATTAGAAACTGGAGTAATCACAATTGGACCTGATGTTAAATAAGCATCCATATTAATCCATGATGGCGGTGTAGGCGTATTGTAAAAACTTGACGGCAATGAAGCAAATCCATTTGCACTGGTTGTTGAAGGAATGGCTGGTACAGTAGCTGCATATTGCCCACCAGGAGCCTGTGTCGTATAAATCCAATTAAATCCATTGCTCGCTGCATCAAATGCAACCCAACCATTGGTTGAAAATCCTGTTCCAAAATCTTCATAGAACAACGTATCACCAGCAGCTTTTAACTGATTCTGATGGGTTAAAGCGAATTTCATTTCTTCAGCAGAAACAGCTTCCTCAACCATTTCTGCAGATTGATATTTTTGCTTGCTTTCTTGAGCGAAGGCTGTGCTAAGGCTTAAAGAAAGCAGCGGCAATAAAAGGTATTTTTTTTTCATGTTTTTTTAGATTATTGTATGATAAATATATGACATTGGTAGCAACTAACAATCAACTAGCTTACAAATTATTACAATGGTATCATAATTCCCATATCTTTTACGGAAATGTGAAAAATAAAAATGCCTCCAACACAAAGATTGGAGGCACTTCTTGTATTTATTTAATTTGTTACTTGACAATCACTTTTTGCACTTCTCTGTTTACTCCATTTTCTAGAGAAACAAAATAGATACCTTTCTCTAAGTCAGACAAATCAATAGTCTTAATTAATGAATTACTAACTGAGATATTTTCATTGTAAACTACTTGACCAATCATGTTTCTAACAGAAAGGTTGAATCTCGCACTCTCTGCTTTCACTTCTACCCTAAATTGACCATTACTTGGATTAGGAGAAATAGTAAAGCTGTTGATAGCTTCTTTTGTTTCATTAATACCAACAGGTAACAATTCACCAAAGTTCATTCTAATCATAGGCTGAACATCAATAAGTCTCCATGATGGAGCAGCGTCTGCAGATGGATATAAATAGTTTGAAAAATTTTCAGTTTCTGTATTAGGCTGTAACCCATCAGCAGTTGATCTACCCAACAAAAACCTCGAAGTTGCAGTGTTTGCATTACTTTGCTCTGCAGCAGCTGAATAATGACCTGCAGGTAAAACAACAGCTGGTAACATTTTAAATGTCACCCAAGTACCCAAATCAGAAGCTTGAATAATATATGGAATTGGATTTTGCGCCTTAATGCCTGGAATATTCATTGCATCGTTTAATGAAGTCTGGGTAATATCAAAACCCCATACTTTAGACTTAATTTCTACCCCTGTATTCAATGTACTACTTGAAATAAAATAAGAAACTGAAGTCAATTTTGCATCATTCTTTAAATTAAATCTAGTTGCAATTCTAGAGCCAGCTCCTTCTCCACCAACATATGTTCCCGGTCCTACGGACCCATTTTGGACATCATAATCCTTACCAAAGATTGTATCAGTAACAGAAAAATCAATAGAAGTCATCGTTCTACTAACATTCGAGCTAGCTGCATTAGCAACTACTGAATAATTGATCGTATAGTCTCCTGTACTGTCATTGTTAGCATAAGGAGTAACAATATCGACTGTGTCAAACTCCAGAGGAAGTAAAGAAGTTACAGCAGCAACTGAATCACTATAAACAACAGTGCTACCTTTCGTAACATTCACTTTCAATTTAGTATTGTTTGCATTTGAACCTCCATCATTTTTAATTTCTCCACGAAATGATAATGGTTGTGTCATCTTGACAGGAACTTTTGTATAAAAACCTTCTCTATCAATAGAACCAAAAGAACTTAACCCTCTTGTTAATTCTAATTGATTAGAAGCACCTTCTACTACTGCGATATCATCAATCATCCAATAGTAGTGACTTGCATCTTGATAAAAACGAATGTAAATCGTATCCTCATTTGCAGCAACAGCTGAAATATTAATTTGCATATCACCAGCCCAAGGATTACCTAGAGACTTTGCATCATAATTTGTCCAGTTTGAGTTATCGTTACTAACTTGTACTTCTAATGCTACAGCAGAATTACAGCAAAAACGAAAAGATTGGTTCCACCTCAACAATACATTTGATTTTGGTGATATAACGATAGGCCCAGAAGTTAAATAAGAATCCATATTAAGAAAACCACCACCAGGAGTTGGAGTGTTGTAACCATCAGAAAATAAAGCTGCGAAACCATTAGCTGCAGTAGCCGAAGCCATTGCAGGCGAATTCGTAGAGTACTGACCTGTTGGAGCAGCTGTCGTATAAATCCAGTCAAATCCGTTCGATGAAGCATCAAAAGATACCCAACCATTTGTAGAAAATCCCGTACCAAAATCTTCGTAAAACAAAGTATCTCCCTCTGCTTTGTTAAAATTTTCAGATGTATTGACTTTCAATTCATCTACTGAAACTGGCGCATATTTAGCATCCAAAAATTTTCCTACCATTTTCTCTTGCTGAGCAAATGTGAAAGTTGAAGCTAAAACTAGTGCACTTGTTAAAAAGTAATTCCTTTTCATGATGTATTAGATTAGTGTAAGTATATATAATACATTGACGACAAAATAGTTGATTAGTTGCCAAAAACTAAAATAATTTGTTAGAATAGAATTCATTATTTATCTAGAACCCCATCATTTCTTACAAAGTGACTCTGTTTTAGCACAACGTTTACATTTGTTTTCGATTTACTTGACAATCACTTTTTGTACTTCTCTATTTTTCCCATTTTCAAGTGCAACAAAGTAGACTCCTTTGTCAAGATGAGATAAATCAATATTTTGAATTAAAGAATTGTTTACTAATATAGCTTCATTATAAACTACTTGACCAACCATATTTCTAACAGAAAGTTTAAATTGAGCACTTTCTGCAATCACTTCAATTCTGAATTGACCATTATTAGGATTCGGGGAAATTCTAAAGTTGTTGCTAATTCCTTTCGATTCGTTGAGACCAACTGGCAATAAATCGCCAAAATTCATTCGTATCATAGGCTGACTTGTCATCCATCCCCAATAAGGAACAGCAGCACCTCCAGCATATATATAATGACTCAAGTTGGCTGTTTGAGCATTTGGCTGTAAATCTTCAGTAGCTCTAGATCTTCCCAATGAGAAATCAATGGCCGAGGTATTTGTTAAAGTTTGCTCTGCAACAGCAACGTACATTCCAGGAAGCAGCAAAGAATCTATTGGAATGGTTACCCATTTACCCAATTCTGAAGCTTGAATAGTATAAGAATTTTGATTTTGAGCGAACAGCACCATTGCTCCATTAAGTGTACTCTGAGATGTATCAAAATAATAAACTTTAGCCTTGAATTGTGCACCAACATTTAGTGTAGAATTGGAAATAAAATAGGATACTGAAGTCAATTTTGCCGCCTTACCAATGTTAAATCTAGTTCCAATCATTGAGCCTGCGGCATCTCCATCAACATAGTTGCCTGAACCGATATCACCGTTTGCAATGTTATAATCCTTACCAAAGATAGTATCCGTCACCTTATAATCAATTGAAGTCATTTCTAAAGTTGGGTTATAACTTGGAGTAATCCCTTTCGCAATATAATTAATGGTATAATCTCCAACCCCATCTGTATTATTATATGCATTTAACAAATTAAAGGTATCAGTAACTAAAGGAGCTATACTAGATACCGTAGCAGAAGAATCATTAAACATTATTGCAGAGTTTTTACTAACGCCTACTTTTAACTTTACATTATTTGCAATCAATCCTCCACTATTCCTAATTTCTCCCCCAAAACTTAACGGCTGAGTTAATGCCTTTGGCACCATCGTGTAAAACCCTTCTCTGTTTATTGGACCAAATGAATTTAGTCCCCTCACTAATTCCAGCTGATTCGCAGTTCCTTCCACCACAACTATATCATCTACCATCCAATAGTAGTGACTCGCATTCATGTAAAACCGAATGTATACCACACTCTGATTCGCTGCCACTGATGATATATTCACTTGAAATGTCCCAGAAACACTTGTGCTTGGACTAACTCCCGGTTTCGCATTGAATGAAGTCCAATTCAAATTATCAGAACTCACTTGAACCTCCAAAAGAGCTGAACTCATGTTACAACAATAACTGTATGATTGCTGCCATTGAAGAATAATATCTCCCTTTGGATTCAAAGTGATCGGTCCTGAAGTTAGGTAGGAATCCATGTTAATGAATCCTCCTGCAGGTGTTGGGGTGTTATAGAAGTCTGCTCTCATAGAAGCAAACCCGTTCGATCCCGTTGTAGAACCAATTGGAGGAACAACAGTTGAATATTGCCCTCCCGGAGCTGCTGTAGTATAAATCCAAGGAAATATTGAGCCCGTTGTCCAACTATTGGTAGAAAATCCACTCCCAAAGTCTTCGTACCACAAAGTATCTCCTGGCGACTTAGTGAAGTTTTGATTACTGTTGATGTTCTTTAACTCCTCAATTGAAATGTGAGAAGGCTTTTCATTAATTATTTCGCCTATCATTTTATTTTGCTGCCCATGGATTAGAAAATAACCCAATGAAAATAATACTGATAAAAGATATTTCTTATTCATAATGTGCTAGTTTAGGTGACAACTGTTATAATGTTACTAAACTCAAATTTAATGCACCTACTTTAAAGCGAATGCCCCAATTTCACGAATAGGACTTTATTGTTCATATTTAGTGAAAGATTGGATTTGTATCTTTTCTGCAGCTATCAATATTTTGAACATTAATTTACAATCACTTTTTGAATTTCTCTTTTCACTCCGTTTTCAAGAACAACAAAGTAGATTCCTTTATCTAAGTTTGACAAATCGATACTCTTAGTTAAAGAATTATCAACTCGAATATTTTCATTATAAACTTCCTGACCAATCACATTTCTAATGGATAGATTGATTCTTGCATTAAGATCCTTAAATTCCAATATAAAATGACCATCGTTGGGGTTCGGAATAATTGTGTAACTACTAAACAACTGTTCAGAATTATTGACTGATACAATTTGACAGCTATTAAACATTGTCGTGTTAATTCTTATCATAGGTAAAGCTGTTATCCAATTCCATTCTGGGGTGGTTGTTCCAGCAGTATAGACAAAACTACTATAGCCGGCTGTTTGATCATTAGGCTGTAAATGTTCTGAGGCAATTGAACGACCTAAACTCAATTCCACTAATGGAGTATTGGCATTTATCTGCTCAATCACTGCCACATACATACCTCCAGAAATTCTAATGTTATTACAAACATTCAAGGTTACCCACGTTCCCAAGTCATTTGCTTGTATAGTATAGGGTGATGAACTTTGTTTCAATCCTCCAACAGTAAAGGCTCCATTTAATGTTGATTGTGATGGGTCAAAACCCCAAACTCTTGCACTAACCACAGCTCCAATGTTTAAAGTAGAGGTTGATACATAAAAAGAAATAGTAGGAATAACAGTACTAGAGTTAAAACTATATCGTGTTCCAATACTAGAACCTGCAGCACCTCCTCCTGTGTAGGAACCGGGTCCAATTGCCCCGCCAGAAACACCATAATCTTTTGCAAACACAGTATCTGTGACTGAAAAAGAAATAGACTGAGAAGTAAGAGAGTCTGTTGTATTTAGAGAATCTGAAGCGGCAAAATAATTAATTATGTAATCTCCAGATCCACTTTGATTTGAAAAGGGAACTAATAAATCAACGGTGTCCGATTTATTAATATTTAATGATGGTTTGCCCGAAGAAGAATCGCTATAAACTAGATTCCCACCCTTTTTTACATTGACTTTCAACTTTGAATTTGTAGAAACAGCAGCACCTACATTCTTAATTTCTCCACTAAAACTTAATGGCTGTGTTAAAGACGAAGGAACTTTTGTATAGAACCCTTCTCGTTTAATGGTTCCAAAACTACTTAAACCTCTTACTAACTCCAATTGGTTATCAATACCTTCTATAATAGCTATGTCATCTATCATCCAAAAATAATGACTTGCATTTTGATAAAATCGGATGTAAATCGTGTCTTGATACGAAGCGATTGATGTTAAGTTGATTTGTTTCGTCTCATTAAATACGACATTTTGCGCAAATCCCTCTTTTGCGTCATAAGTGAACCAATTTACACTATCTGTACTCACTTGCACTTCCATTCGCTCAGTACCCGCATTACAACAATACCTAAGCGACTGTTGCCATTGAAGCTTTACAATTTTAGTTGGAGTAATGACTATTGGACCAGAAGTCAAATAACTATCCATATTTATGAATCCTCCAGTTGGTGTTGGTGTATTGAAAAAATCAGATCGCAATGAAGCGAAACCATTGGCTGAAGTAGTAGATGGAATTGGCGTTGAAATTATTGAATATTGACCTCCAGGTGCTGCAGTAGTATAAATCCAATCAAATCCATTATTGGAAGAATCCTTAGAAATCCATCCATTTGTTGAAAATCCAGCACCAAAATCCTCATAGAACAAAGTGTCACCTGCAGACTTGGCAAAGCTGTTTGTTATTGTATTCTTATTCAACTCCTCTATTGCGATTGGTGTCTGTTTCTGATCAATGATTTTTCCCATCATTTGGTTCTGCTGTGCTACAGCTCCAGCTGAAATCAGAATTAGGAACACGCATAAAAAGTATATTTTTTTCATAGTATTGAAGTTTAGTTCAATATAAATATAACACATTCCATTCGATTAGCAATCAACTTACAAACAATTCTTTATAATGGAAAAGCAATATTTCTCTAAGAGCCCTGTAAATATTAAAACAATCTGAAAAAAATAAATGTCTCAACGATTACTCATTGAGACATTTGATCGCACTTTTACATGAAATTTATTGAATAATGACTTTTTGCACTTCTCTGTTTACTCCATTCTCTAAAGAAACAAAATAGATTCCTTTCTCTAAGTTAGACAAATCAATACTCTTAGTTAAAGTATTACTAACTGAGACACTCTCATTGTAAACTACTTGACCAATCATATTTCTAATTGACAAAATAAATTGGGCACTTTCTGCTGTAATCTGTGCATCAAACTGACCTGAACTTGGATTTGGAAAAACAACAAAGCTATTTATAGACTCTTTTGTTTCATTAACCCCAACTAATTGACCAAAATTCATTCTGATCATTGGCAAAGAAGTAATCCATCCCCATGATGGAGCTGCAGCACCAGAAGTATAAATAAATGTGCTCAGGTTACTGTTTTCATTATTTGGTTGTAAACCTTCAGAGGAAATTGATCTACCAAGTGAAAAATCAATAGTAGAAGTATTTGCATTACTCTGCTCTGCAGCTGCCACATAATGACCAGTCGGTAACATAACAGGAGCAGGCAGCATATTAAATGTCACCCAAGTTCCTAAATCAGCTGCTTGAATAATATATGGTATTGGATTCTGAGCCTTAATACCAGGTATATTCATAGCGTCATTCAATGAAGCTTGAGATGTATCAAATCCCCAAACTTTAGCTTTTATTTCAGCACCAATATTCAAAGTAGATGTAGATATAAAATAGGACACAGAGGTTAATTTTGCTCCTGTTTTAAGGTTGTATCTTGTTCCAATTCTAGAACCAGCAGCGTCACCATCAACGAAAGAACCCGGCCCAATTCCTCCTCCTGATAAATTGTAATCTTTACCAAAAATAGTATCTGTAACTGTGAAGTCTATCGTTGTTTTAGTTCTTGAAATGTCGGCACTTGCTGTATTAGATTCTGTACTATAGTTGATTTTATAGTCTCCTGTTCCATTCGTATTATTAAATGGTCGAACGATGTCAACAACAACAGACTCTTGTGGAAGTAAAATCGGTTTAGTCGCAACAGAATCACTATAAACAATCGAATTATTTTTGGTTACGTTTACTTTCAACTTAGTATTGTTGGCATTCAAACCACCGTCATTTTTAATTTCCCCTCTAAAACTTAATGGCTGTGTCATCAAAGCAGGCACAAGTGTAAAAAAGCCCTCCCGATCAATTGGTCCAAATGAGCTTAATGAACGTGTTAATTCCAATTGATTCGGAGCACCTTCAACGATCGCAATATCATCTATCATCCAATAATAATGGCTTGCATCTTGATAAAAACGAATGTAAAGCGTTCCTTGGTTTGCTGCTGCAGCAGAAATATTCACTTGAAAGGATCCTGTGGTTGCCGTATTGGCGTTTACACTTGCTTTAGCTGAATAGTTTGTCCAATTGATACTATCAGGACTCACTTGCACTTCTAGAGCAGCAGAAGTAGCGCAACAATACCTAAAAGACTGTTGCCATCTTAATAAAATATTGGATTTAGGTGAAATTACAATTGGCCCAGAGGTTAAATAGGTGTCCATGTTAAAAAATCCTCCCGAAGGAGTGGGCGTATTGTAAAAATCTGATCGTAGTGAAGCAAACCCATTGGCACCAGTGGTTGATGTGATTGCTGTAATATTTCCAGAATATTGACCACCTGGTGCGGCAGTGGTATAAATCCAGTCATATCCATTCTGAGAAACATTATTTGAGACCCACCCGTTGGCTGAAAATCCTGTTCCGAAATCTTCATAAAACAGCGTATCTCCCGGAGCCTTGCTCAAAGAAGAATTTTCTATCAGCTTCAATTCTTCCAATGAAGCTGATTTTAATTTCAATTCAACTTCTCTTCCAGTCATTTTCTCTTGTTGAGCAAAGGTGAAAAAAGTAGCCAATGTAAATGTTAATGTTAAGACAATTTTAGTTTCCATAATTAGATAGGTTAAAGTGAGTAATAAACATCAGTCTCAAATTTAGCCCACTACTCCTACTACATATCCCTAAAATTCACATTTTGTGCATTATAATTCATAATCAACACATAAAAGTTAATCCAAAAAAAAAGCCTCCTTGATTTCTCAAGGAGGCTCCTAAAAATTTTAGATGAATTATCAATTACTTGATAATCACTTTTTGTACTTCTCTGTTTACTCCATTCTCTAAAGAAACAAAGTAAATACCTTTATCTAAGTTAGACAAATCAATAGTCTTAGTTAATGAATTACTAACTGAGATGTTTTCATTGTATACTTCTTGACCAATCATGTTTCTAACAGAAAGGTTGAAACGTGCATTATCTGCAATCACTTCTACCTTAAATTGACCATTACTTGGGTTTGGAGAAACAACAAAGCTATTGATAGCTTCTTTAGTCTCATTAATACCTACTAATTCACCAAAATTCATTCTGATCATTGGCAAAGCAGTAATATATCCCCAAGCCGGAGCAGCAGCACCTGCAGTATAAATGTAGGTACTTAAATTACTGTTGTCAAGGTTAGGCTGTAAATTCTCAGAAGAACTTGATCTACCTAATGTAAAATCAATTGCAGCAGTATTGGCATTACTTTGCTCTGCAGCAGGCACATAATGACCTACAGGCAACTGAACTGGAAAAGGCAACATATTAAAAGTAACCCAAGTTCCTAGATCAGACGCTTGAATAATATATGGTATTGGGTTTTGTGCAACAATACCAGGAACATTCATTGCATCGTTCAAAGAAGCTTGAGAAGTATCAAATCCCCAAACTTTAGATTTAATTTCTGCTCCAACATTTGCTGTTGCAGTAGAAATAAAATAAGAAACAGATGTTAATTTAGCGGTAGCTCCAAGATTGTATCTTGTACCGATTCTTGAACCAGCAGCATCACCATCAACGTAAGAACCTGGTCCAACAGAACCGCCTGAAACGTTGTAATCTTTACCAAAAATAGTATCTGTGATAGTAAAGTTGACAGAAGTCATTGTTCTAGACATATCTGAACTAGCAGCATTTGCTACAGCGCTGTAGTTAATTGAATAATCTCCCTGACCATCTGTGTTCACATAAGGAGTTACAATTTCAACAGTATCACTCATTTGAGGAGCAATAGTTGCCATTGCATTAGCTGAATCGCTATAAACCACAGTAGAACCTTTAGTTACATTTACTTTCAACTTTGTATTTGATGCAATAGAACCACCGTCATTCTTAATGTAACCACCAAATGATAATTGCTGAGTTAATGCCATAGGAACCCTAGTAAAGAAACCTTCTCTATCAATAGGACCAAAAGAACTAAATGCTTTAGTTAATTGTAATTGATTAGATGCACCCTCTACCACTGCGATATCATCAAGCATCCAATAATAGTGACTAGCATTTTGGTAAAAACGAAGGTAAATAGTATCTTGATTTGACGCTACAGATGAAATATTAATTTGGATATTACCTGCAGAAGCAACATTTACAGCTGCATTAAATTTTGCATCAAAATTTGTCCAATTTACGTTGTCTGAACTAACTTGAACTTCTAAAGCAGCAGTATTAGCATTACAGCAATAACGCAAAGATTGATTCCATCTTAATAAGATATTTCCTTTTGGAGCTATAACAATAGGACCAGAAGTTAAGTAAGAATCCATGTTAATAAAGCCACCGCCAGGAGTTGGAGTGTTGTAAGCATCAGAAGTAAGAGAAGCAAACCCATTCGCTGCAGTAGGTGAAGCAATTGCAGTCGCGTTTGTAGAATACTGGCCTGTCGGAGCAGCTGTTGTATAAATCCAGTCAAATCCGTTCGATGAAGCATCTAAAGCTACCCAACCGTTTGTAGAAAATCCCGTACCGAAATCTTCGTAAAACAAAGTATCTCCCTCTGCCTTGTTAAAATTTTCAGATGTATTGATCTTCAATTCATCTACTGACATTGGCGTATATTTAGCATCTAAAACTTTTCCAACCATTTTCTCTTGTTGAGCAAATGTGAAAGTTGAAGCTAAAACTAGCGCACCTGTTAAAAAGTAATTCTTTTTCATTGTGTGTGTTTTTAGTTAAACAATTTTTATCAACCCTAAAGTTAAGACTTTTTTTATAAATCAACTGATTTTTACAAAAAGATTAAATTTATGTTATCATTTTAAACGGTACTATTCGCTTAAGACTGGCTCTTCATAATCTTGAATGGGTGCACAACTACAAATTAAATTTCGGTCACCATAAGCATCATCCACTCGTTTTACTGTTGGCCAAAATTTATTGGCTTGAATATATGCCAATGGGAAGACGGCTTTGGTTCTAGTGTATGGGTAATCCCAAGATTCACTTACAACTTCACTTAAAATATGAGGAGCATTCTTTAAAACGTTATTTGCTTTATCAGCTACTCCGTTTTCTATGCCTTCAATTTCATTGAAAATAGAAAGCATTGCTTTGATGAATTGATCCAATTCCTTTTTACTTTCACTCTCTGTTGGCTCTATCATTAAAGTTCCACCTACTGGGAATGATACTGTTGGTGCATGGTATCCATAATCCATCAATCGTTTGGCAATGTCTACCACTTCGATTCCTGACTTTGCTTTAAATCCTCTACAGTCCAAAATCATTTCGTGTGCTACAAAACCATTTTCTCCTTTATAAAGCACATCAAATTTTTCCTCCAACAAAACTCGCATGTAGTTAGCATTCAGAATCGCAAATTCAGTGCTATTTCTCAATCCAATTGCACCAAGCATTCTGATATATGCATATGAAATTGTCAATACCAGTGCACTTCCAAAAGGAGCACCTGAAATGGCCGTAATGGCTTTATCACCACCAGTAGTTACCACAGGATTAGAAGGCAAGAAAGGTGCTAAATGAGCCGCAACTCCAATTGGCCCCATTCCAGGACCACCACCACCATGAGGAATAGCAAATGTTTTATGCAAATTCAAATGACACACATCAGCACCAATTTCAGCAGGATTGGTTAATCCCACTTGTGCATTCATATTAGCACCATCCATATATACTTGTCCACCATGCTGGTGAATAATTTTTGTAATGTCTTTTACAGAACTTTCAAAAACACCATGAGTAGATGGATAGGTAATCATCAAACAAGACAATTCGTTTGAGTGCTTCTCAGCCTTTTCCTGCAAGTCGGCCACATCTATATTTCCTCTTTCATCGCATTTCACTACCACTACTTTCATACCAGCCATCACTGCTGAAGCAGGATTAGTTCCATGCGCAGATGAGGGAATTAAAGCTATATTTCTGTGGTGATCTCCTCTATCTATATGGTAAGCTCTGATCACCATTAATCCGGCATACTCTCCTTGAGCACCTGAATTTGGCTGCAATGAAGTTTGAGCAAAACCCGTAATTTCAGACAAATAACGCTCTAAATTATGCAACATAATGGTATAACCTTCAGCCTGATCAATTGGCACAAAAGGGTGTAAATTATTGAATTCAGGCCAGCTTAGAGCAAATAACTCACTTGCGGCATTCAATTTCATGGTGCATGAACCCAATGCAATCATAGAATGAGTCAAAGACAAATCTTTATTCTCAAGACTCTTAATGTATCGCATCATATCCGTTTCAGAATGATTCTGATTGAACACTTCGTGTGTTAAATAAGGAGTCGTTCTTTGAATGGATGAATTGATCGAAATAGGTCCGATTTCATCTCTAGAAATAGTAACATCTGAACCAACCAATCTGGCAAACACATGCAACAATTCATTCAGATCGTCCAACTCTACTGTTTCATCCAAACTAATAGATACAGTAGAATCATTTACTTTTCGAATGTTAATTTCTGCAATTAATGCTGCTGCTACTATTTGATCTGCTGTATATTTCGCAGTATTAATTTGAATGGTATCAAAAAAGTCAGTATTTAAATTCTTAAATCCAAGCTCATTTAACTTAAGACTAAGTGCATTGGCGTATTTGTGAATATTGGTAGAAATGGCCCGAATACCTTCTGCTCCATGATAGCAAGCATACATTCCTGACATTACTGCCAACAATACTTGAGCTGTACAAATATTTGAAGTTGCTCTATCTCTTTTTATGTGTTGCTCTCTAGTCTGCAGAGCCATTCTTAATGCTCTGTTTCCGCTTGCATCAACAGACACACCTATAATTCTACCTGGAATATTTCTCTTGTATTCATCTTTCGTTGCAAAATAAGCTGCATGTGGCCCGCCATAACCCATCGGAATACCGAAACGTTGTGTTGTCCCAACTACTGCATCTGCTCCCCATTTACCGGGAGCTTCTAAAATAGCTAAGCTCATAATATCTGCTGCAACTACCAAAAAGGCATCATTATCTTTTACTTTTTGAGCAAATGATCTGTAATTGTATACTTCTCCATTTATCGCAGGATATTGAACAATAGCACCAAACGTTTTGGATGTAAATTCAAAAGTTTGGTGATCTCCAATAACCAATTCAATGTCTAAAGGCTCAGCTCTAGTTTGCAACAATGAAATAGTTTGTGGCAACACTTCTTGTGAAACGAAAAACTGATTGGCTTCATTTTTCTTTGCGACCTTACTTCTACTGCTGTAGAACATGATCATAGCCTCTGCCGCAGCAGTAGACTCATCTAATAAAGAAGCATTAGCGATTTCCATTCCAGTCAAATCAGTGACCATGGTTTGAAAATTTAACAAAGCCTCTAATCTACCTTGCGCAATTTCTGCTTGATATGGCGTATATGCTGTATACCAGCCCGGATTCTCTAATATATTTCGCTGAATAACACCCGGAAGTTTCGTGCCGTGGTATCCTAATCCCAAATAAGACTTATACAGCTTATTCTTTCCACCTAGTGCTTTTAAGTGTTTTATGAATTGAAATTCACTCATTGCTTTTGGAACATTCAACTCTCTATTTAATCGAATGTTTGAAGGAACGGTTTTGTTAATTAATTCTTCAATTGAACTCACTCCTATCACTTCCAACATTTGTTGGATTTCAGCATCACGTGGGCCAATATGTCTTGATTTAAACTCAGCATTTGTCATCTGTAGTCTGGTATTTAAGTTAAAAAATTAGTGGACAAATATACTCATATCGAAATGCTTCTATGCTTATTTTTGGCTTATTTTAAAATGAAAAAATAAGTCGAAAACAAAATGCAGCATCCATATTTATATTGTTAAATTTCAATTCATTATACAAGGTTGGTTTCTTTTCTTTGTTGTTGAGTAAACACTAAAATTTAAAAAGAGTTTTTCGCAGAAAGAATAACAGCAATTAAAATTGACAATTTGCCCTTAGGAAGCTAATTTTAGAGTTTATTAATTCAATTTGAAAACAGCCACACAATATTTCTTTCGATTTCTATTATTTGGGAACGTATTTGTTTCACTTTGTGCGGCTAGCCTTACATACATAAATGCCCTTTATTTTGAGCTGATCGAAATTGCTTTCCCGCTAAGCATTTTTATCTTTTGCTGCACCAACATCGCTTACAACTTTCAGCGCCTTTTTAGAATTAGAAAAACATCAAGTGAAAGAAATTCAATTCGCTTAACATGGATTAAAGAAAACAAATTCTTATTGCTTCTTTCAAACTATCTACTTTCAGGAATCGCTAGTTTTTTACTTTTATTTCTCCCGAAAACCACTTTTCTATTCTTAATACCTATTGGACTAATCTCCCTTTGGTATGTTGTCAGCTTTAAGAAAATCCCTGCCCTAAGAACCATTCCTTTTGTAAAATTATTTGTCATAGGATCAATATGGGGGCTTTCTACTTTTGGATTACCATTATTTTTATCTCAAGCTGTATCTTGCTCGCTAAATCAACTCCTCACATTTGCAGCGATTAGCTTTTTCATCATTTTTCAAACCATCCCTTTTGACATTAGAGATATAAACTATGACAACAACTTTCGCATCAAAACTCTAGCCCAGTACCTGGGATTGCAAAAAAGTAAGTATTTCTCCATTTTGGGATTTGGATTACTGTCTCTACTGTTCTTTTGGTTGGGCCATCAAGAGCCTAAATATTTAGCTTCAACCATTCTATTTACATATAGTGTTTCTTCGCTCTTGGCCATTCCTTTCATAATGGGAATAAATGCCAAGAGTAATGAAGTTTATTATTCAGGAGGGGTAGAAAGTATTCTTCTTTTTCCTTTCCTGGTCTATCTTTTTTGGATGAATCTAATTTGAAGTTATTATATCAAAAGTGAGCTTTGTATCTTTGGCGCAAAAGATAGCCAAATGAATTACATCAACTCCATTGCTTTTGCGAAAGAACAAGACGAAAAAGATCCGTTAAAACATTTTCGATCAGAATTTCACATTCCTAATTTCAATCCGAATGGATGTTATTACTTTACAGGAAATAGTTTGGGATTAATGCCTAAACGCGCAAAAGCAGCTATCGAACAAGAGCTAGACGATTGGGCTAAATATGGTGTAGAAGGTCATTTTGAAGCTAAAAATCCTTGGTTTTCATATCATGAAAATTTTAAAAAAGGATCTGCTTTAATTGTTGGAGCTAAAGAAAGTGAAGTAACTGTGATGAATGGATTGACAACCAATCTACATTTAATGATGGCTTCCTTTTATCAGCCAAAAGGAAAACGGTATAAAATCTTATGCGAAGCTAAAGCCTTTCCTTCAGATCAGTATGCATTGGAAAGTCAAGTAAAATTTCATGGATTTGATCCAGAAGATGCCATTATCGAGATTCCACCACGACTGGGCGAACATACCATAAATCAAGAAGACATTTATGATGCATTAAAAATTCATGGAGATCAGATTGCGCTAGTAATGATTGGAGGTGTAAATTATTATACCGGACAGGTTTTTGACATGAAAACCATCACAGAAAAAGGACATCGAGCAGGTGCCATAGTCGGATTTGACTTGGCGCATGGAGCAGGGAATATTGAATTAAAATTACACGAATGGGGCGTTGATTTCGCCGCGTGGTGCTCGTATAAATATTTGAACTCTGGCCCAGGAAGTGTTTCGGGAGTTTTTGTGCATCAGCGGCATGAACAAAACAATGAATTAAAACGTTTTGCAGGTTGGTGGGGAACACCGGCTGAAGGTCGTTTTAAAATGGCAAAAGGATTTGAACCAGCAACTGGGGCGGATGGATGGCAATTGAGCAACGCACCGGTTTTGGCGATGGCTGCGCATAAAGCTTCATTGGATTTATTTGAAGAAGCTGGAATGGAGAATATTTTTGCAAAGCGTGATGCACTAACTGGCTATTTAGAGTTTATCATTAACGATATTTCTGAAAGAAATCCTGCTGCAAATTTTGAAATTATAACACCAAAGACAGTCAATGAAAGAGGATCACAAATTTCAATATTAACACACGGAACAGGTAAAGACCTATTTGATTATATCACCGAAAAAGGAGTAATAGCAGATTGGAGAGAACCGAATGTAATACGTATGGCGCCAGTGCCTTTGTACAACTCATTTGAAGATGTGTATCAATTTGGACAATTATTAGAAGCAGGATTAAAAAATTAAGAAGATGGAAAAGATTGCAATTGTTGGTGCAGGATTAGTAGGCTCATTAGAAGCTATATTATTGGCAAAAAAAGGATATCAAGTAGAAGTTTTTGAACGTCGACCTGATATGCGATTTGTGGAATTAAGTGCAGGAAGATCAATAAATTTAGCACTTTCTGATAGAGGCTGGAAAGCGTTAAAAATGGCCGGAGTGGATGATAAAATTATGGACACTGCGATACCGATGTATGGTCGCATCATGCATGCAGTAGATGGCACTTTGACGAATCAACCTTATGGAAAAGAAGGACAAGCCATTTATTCGGTAAGTAGAGGTGGATTAAACCAAACCTTGATGAATATTGCAGACCAACAAGACAATGTCACTTTTCATTTCAACAAAACGTGTGATGACATTGACCTAAATCACAATGAATTGCACTTTACCGATACTGAAACACATCAAACTTCTACCTTCAAAGCTGATCGAATTTTTGGAACAGATGGAGCATTTTCAGCAGTGAGGTTGCGATTACAAAAAACGCCTCGATTTGACTTTTCGCAGTCGTATTTAAAACATGGCTACAAAGAATTAAGTATTCCTCCAAATGCCGATGGAACACATAAACTAGACAAAAACGCATTACACATATGGCCAAGAGGCGAGTTTATGATGATTGCCTTACCAAACATGGATGGTAGCTTCACCTGTACTCTATTCTTTCCATTTGAAGGAAGCCCTTCTTTTGGATCGATAAGAACAGAACAAGATGTACTCGATTTTTTCAACAGCACTTTTGCTGATGCAGTGGATTTGATGCCAAATTTAGTCGCTGACTATTTTGAAAACCCAACATCACCATTGGTAACTGTAAAATGTGCGCCTTGGAATTATGAAGATAAAATTATTCTAATGGGAGACGCCTCTCATGCCATTGTTCCTTTTTACGGACAAGGAATGAACAGCGGATTTGAAGATTGCTCTGCATTTGAAGAAATGTCTGCCGACTTCAATGGCGACTGGACCAAACTCTTTGCGGACTTTGCACGTGAGCGCAAACCAAATGGAGATGCAATTGCAGATTTAGCTATTCAGAACTTCATAGAAATGCGTGATAAAGTGGCAGATGAAAGTTTCTTGTTGCGCAAAAAAATTGAGAAAAAAGTCTACTCCAAATACCCAGAAAAGTGGATGCCTCTTTATTCACAAGTTACCTTTAGTCATATTCCATATAGTGTGGCTTTAGCACAAGGTAAGAAACAAGAAAAAATAATGGATCAAATTATGGCCGATCCAGAAATTGAAAAAAAATGGGACAGCGATGAAATAGAACATAAGATTTTAAGTTTAATCTAGTATGAAAAACATCCTCATAATTGTTTTATTTTTTGTTTCATTTGGCAGCATGGCGCAAATGCGCAAAGAGCGTGGTGCAGTGTTTCCATTGGATCGAGAGCTTAGAAATGGTGGCTTCATGTTAGCTCCTGGACTCACGTATACTTTTGCCCCTAAAATAAGTGGGACATCAATTGAGACGGATTCATTGAATGTTTCATATGAGGCAAATGCCAGTGGTAAATTCGGAGGATTTATTCATGCAGGATGGTTTCACAGTTTTGAAGATCCATCAATCATTCACTTTATTGATTTTGGAGTAAGCTACAAGCTTTTTAGAGGAGAAACGGCTGAAAAAAACACCATCAGGACCGGACTAGACTCCATGTCAATCGAAAACAATGTCTATTCTTATTCAGATCATAACCTTGGGTTATATTTCAATGCAACACATGCCACACACCTTGGCTTGAATACTTTTTTAAGTAATTCGTTAGGTGTTAATGCAGATTATATTTTTATAAAAGATAAAACGTATTCAGGCGACTCTCCTGCTGCAAACCCATTTACTCCAGATGATTTAACTGTGCAGTTGCATTATAAATTTGGAATTGGATTTAGAGCTTTCAAAAAACTACTCATTGTGCCAAGTATTGAAACGCCAATCCTTACATTATTCCCTTTTGACAATGGAAAGTCAACGCTGAATTACTTCAATAATAATTACCGGCCGATATTGGTAAGTATTCAGTTTTACTTTTTACGGGATGATCCGGTTAATTGCGCCTCTCCGACATATAACGGACCAGATTATGGCATGTAATTAATCGTTCAAAAACGGATTGTTCTTCCGTTCAAAACCAATAGTCGTTTTTTGGCCATGACCAGAATAAACGGTAAAATCATCTCCCAAAGGGAATAATTTAGTTTTAATGGATTTAATCAAGGTATCGTGATCACCTCCAGGTAAATCAGTACGACCGATACTGCTATAAAACAATACATCTCCTCCGATGATCACCTTTTCCTTACGCGCCACAAACACGACGTGACCAGGTGCATGACCTGGAGCAAAAATGACGTCTAATTTAGTCTCTCCAAAAGAAATGACATCTCCTTCTTTTATAAATTTCATTTCACCACCGAAGGCTGGCACAGAAAATCCATACATAGAGGCATAATTTGGAACTGCCTCTAAAACTGGCAAATCATCTTTGTGAAACTGAACTGGTAATTTGTATTTATCACAGACAAAGTCCAACCCCAATACATGATCAATGTGGCAGTGTGTATTTAAGATATGTACAACTTCTATTTGATTTTCCTCAATAAAACGAGAAAGTTCCTTTTCCTCTGAAGAATTAGAACAACCTGGGTCAACAATTACCCCCTTTTTGGTGTCATCAAACAGCAAATAGGTGTTTTCTTGAAAAGGATTGAAGGTAAATATTTTAATCTTTAACATAACTCGTCTATTTAGAGAGAACAAATATAATGGTTAACGTAGATTTTAGTTAATTTTATGGCACTATAATATGAAACGAACCTGTCATTCCCTTCCAATTAATTTTTTTGTTAGCTTCATAGGCATAGCTATTCTCTTGCTATCGAGCATTGAGAGTGCTGCACAATTCTATACTGGAAGCAATATGGATTTTGGTAAAAATCGAGTTCAATACGAAGAATTCGAATGGAAATTTTACCGTTTTGATAAATACGAGACCTACTTCTACACCGGTGGAAAAGAAATAGCTGAGTACACCGCTGAATATGCGCATCAACAAATAAAAAAGCAGGAAGCTTTCTTAGATTTCGTTTTGGATGAAAAAATCCAATTTGTTATTTATAACAAACATTCCGATTTCAAGCAAAGTAATATTGGCTTAACCTCAGATGAGACATACAGTATTGGAGGCGTTTCTAGAATAGTAGGCTCCAAAGTATTCTTATATTTTGAGGGCGATTATGAAAAATTAAATCAACAGATTAATGCAGGGATAATTGAAGTGTTGATTTATCAAATGATGTACGGTGGAAATTGGAAAGATGTCATTAAAAATTCCGCACTACTCGCGTTGCCTGCTTGGTACGTAAACGGATTAATATCTTACCTCACCAAAGGAGATGATCCAGCTATTGTAAATCAGATAAAAAATGGAATAATTGAAAATAATTACGAAAAATTCAATCGATTAAATGCTAAGGAAGCCACAATAGCCAGTCATGCAATGTGGAGTTATATTACCGATAAATATGGCCCAACTACGATTAGCAACATTCTTTATATGACTAGAGTAACTAGAGATATAGAAGATGGATTTTTATATGTAATTGGCGTCAACTTTGACGACTTAAAGGACAGTTGGATCAAGTTTTATCTGAACAATTATATGAATGATGGAGGTTTAGATTATGCCAAAACCAATCCTCAACTCGATTTCAAGCCACGAAAAAATCGCACTTACCAGCAATTAAAAGCTTCTTCAGATGGAAATAAGATCGCTTATAGTACCAATCAGCGGGGACAATATAAAGTGTTCATCTACGATAGAGAAACCGAAAAACGAAAGCGCATTTTTAAAGACGAGCATAAATTAGACCGAATTGTAGACTACTCCTACCCTGTTATAAAGTGGCATCCAACCGGCAAGTTGCTTTCATTTTTCAGAGAAGAAAAAGGCCAGGTATTACTTTGCACTTACAATATGGAGGAAGAGCAATTGTATCAAAAACCAATTTTTAACTTGGAAAAAGTGTTGAGTTTTGATTATTCTCCTGATGGAAAGCAAATGGTGCTTTCTGCTGTTTTTAATGGGCAAACTGATTTATACATCTATAATATTGGTGGAAACACGCAGAAAAAAGTAACTGATGATATCTATGACGAATTAGATCCGGCATTTGTAGAAGGTGGAGAGGCCATTGCTTTTGCAAGTAATCGGATTTCTGACAGCTTAAATCCAACAAATTTTGAAATCAAAGACCTTTCCTACAAAAGAGACATTTTTGTAATTGACTATAAATCAAAGGAACCTCGCTTAGTTCGTGTTAGCTCAACACCTGACTTAACAGAAAGGATGCCGATAAATTACAATGGCTCAATCGCTTATTTAGGCATTGAGAATGCGACTTATGGCAGGCACATTGCTAAATTTGACAGCGCAGTTAGCCGAATTGATACTATCATTCATTACGACTACTTCTACACTAAGGAAGGGTCAACCACCTATAAACAAAATATATCAGAGCAAAGTAGCTCGTTAAGTGGTTCTAATTATAGTGAGATCGTTGTTAATGAAAAGAAATATTTGTTATCAGTATTGGATTTCAATTCAACTCAAAGTGGAAATACCACTGAAAAGAAAAATAAAAACAGAAAATTGACGACCACAGTTTCTTCAATTGAGCGGGAAACTACAAATGAAAATTTAATTGTCCTGCGATCTAAAAGGAATGAATCGAGCAAATCTGAGGACAGCTTTGACCTAGATAACTACCAATTTGAAAATCAGAAAAAGGCTAAACGAACAGTTGTTCCTATAACTACTATGGACAACTCTGCTCAACGCAAAATTGAAGAACCCCCATTTTCATTGACTAATCAGCGGAATTACAACCTCAACTTTAAAATAGACAATTCTGATATACAGCTAAACAGCACCTTTTTGAATGGTCAATATCAAATTTTTACGGGTAGGCCGTACGACAATCCAGGCTTAGGTGCTACTATGCGATTAGGTATAGTTGACTTAATGGAAGATTACCGTGTTTATGGAGGCTTTAGGTATTCAGGAAATAGCCAAGAGTACCTACTTGGTTTTCAGGATTTAAAAAGAAGATTAGACAAAGAATACATCATTAGTAGAATAAAATCAGCTACTGAAATTAGGAGTTCACCGACAGACAATTTCACCTTGCCGGCAGACATTTTTACCTTACAGGGGACTTATTCTTTAATCTATCCCTTCAGTGAAGTTTCAAGTATCAGGGGTACCATTTCCGCGCGTAATGACCGTATAATTCCTTTAGCAACGGGCATTAGAGCGCTAGAAACAGAGATTCGAAATGAGACATGGGGGAATTTAAAAGCGGCTTATATTTTTGACAATACTAGAAATATTGCATTAAACATTAAATACGGTACTCGACTAAAAGTGTTTGGCGAGTATTATCAAAAAGTGTACGATGAAAATAAAGACAATTCAGGTGGAGATTTATATGTTCTAGGATTCGACATTCGTAATTATCAAAAAATTAGTCGTCAATTGATTTTTGTTACACGGCTTGCGGGAAGTTCTTCTTTTGGAAAAGACAAATTGATCTATTATATGGGTGGTGTAGACAATTGGTGGAAAACCTCGAATAATTTTGATGATACTAAAGTTGACCCTTCACAAAACTACGGATTTCAGACGATTGCGACCAACATGAGGGGTCATCTTCAGAACATACGCAACGGGAATAACTTCATGGTATTCAACAGTGAATTGCGTTTTCCAGTTTTCTCATATTTCATTAGAAAACCGATCCAATCTGAGTTTGTGAAAAACTTCCAGATTGTAGGATTTGCAGATGCAGGCACTGCATGGACAGGTAAAAGCCCTTTTGATGACAAAAACCCTTCAAATACTGAAAACATCCCTGCGAAGCCATTTGAAGTTAATGTGTTCAACTTGAATGATCCGATTGTTGGAGGATATGGATTTGGGTTTAGGACCATGTTATTGGGATATTTTGTAAGAGCAGATTGGGCTTGGGGGATAGAAAATGGGGTAGTAAAAGACAAGTCCATTTTCTATTTATCATTGAGCATGGACATTTAAAACAGAGAACAGTGAACATCTTAAAGGAGATCAAAGAAAAAGCGGGAGCAAATTACAAGGAGATTCTATCCATTAGACAGCATTTGCATCAATATCCTGAACTTTCATTTGAAGAGGAAAAAACAGCCCAATTTGTTCAGAAGAAACTCGACGAGTATGGCATTTCATATCAGAAGAATGTTGCTGGTTTTGGAATTATTGGAATTATCGAAGGAAAGAATCCAACGAAAAAAACAATTGCCCTACGTGCGGACCTTGATGCATTACCAATTGAGGAAAAAAATGATGTTCCCTATAAATCCAAGAACAATGGTGTGATGCACGCTTGTGGACATGATGTACATACGTCTTGTTTGCTAGGTGCCGCTAAAATTTTAAATGAAATTAAAGATCAATTCGAGGGAACAATTAAGCTAATTTTTCAACCAGGGGAAGAGAAGTTACCTGGAGGTGCTTCCCTAATGATAAAAGCAGGCGCATTAAAAAATCCGGATGTCGAAGCCATAATAGGACAGCATGTTTATCCTGAATTAGAAGTCGGAAAGGTCGGTTTGAGAAGTGGAATGTATATGGCCAGCGCAGATGAAATTTATGTAAAAGTAATCGGAAAAGGTGGACATGGAGCTTTGCCTCAACACACAGTTGATGCAGTTTTAATGGCCTCAACCATCATTGTAAATTTGCAGCAAATTGTAAGCAGAAATGCTCCACCTACAATTCCAACAGTATTGAGTTTTGGAAAAATTATTGGCAATGGCGCTACGAATGTATTGCCAAGTGAGGTAAATATTGAAGGCACTTTCAGAACAATGAATGAAGAGTGGCGCAGTGAAGCTCACCGTAAAATGAAAAAATTAGCTGAGAGTATCGCTGAAGGAATGGGTGGCGCCTGCGAGTTTGAAATACGTAAAGGCTACCCCTTTTTATGTAATGATGAATTGACTACCGCAAAAACATACAAAGCTGCTCAAGAATATTTAGGGAGTGAAAATGTGATTGATTTGGACTTACGCATGACCGCTGAAGATTTCTCCTACTATACACATCACACAAAGGGCTGCTTTTATAGATTAGGAACCGGAAACACGGCGAAGGGCATTACCCAAAAAGTGCACCATCCGCAATTTGACATTGATGAAAGGGCCTTAGAAATAGGTATGGGTTTCATGGCTTACCAAGCCATTCGTCAAATCCAAGACGCATAAAAAAACCGAAGCTAGAAAGTCTAACTTCGGCAAATCTTTATCTTATCAGATTAGCTGATTAATCTACTAATACCACCATGTATTTTGATGCTTTCCAGAAAGCATCGGCATCTATGATTACCAAACTGTCAATTCGTTTGTCATCACCTACAAATTTGTAGGACTCCTTTGGATGATTAGTAACTAACTCCGCTTTTTTACTGTAAATCAAGAATGATTTAGTTACTGTTTTATCGATAACGCTAAAATACTCGGTATTAAATCCAGCCTTCAAAGCTTCTTGCTTTCCTAAGCCCAAAAATCCACCTTCTTTAGTCAATACATTTTTGCTATTCAACTCATCATAAGTTCCATATGCAAAGTAAGCAGTATTCAATTCATCAATATTTGATTCTAATTCCTTTTGCTTTCTCATGTTCTCCAAAGCCAACTCATCAATGGATTGATTTAATTCTTTCACTTTAAAGTTCATTCCTTCCAACTCTTCTTTCAAAGTAGAAATCTCGCCATCTTTATCTTTTACTCTCTTGTTCAAATTAGCAATCATTCGTTCGAATTCACTCAATTTTGCACCAGAAGCCTTAGACTTTTTGTTTAATGCTTCGATTAAATTTTTATTTTCAATCATCAGCTGATTAATTCGTTGTAAATCTCTGTTGATCTTTTCAGTTTTCCCCATGCTTCTTTCTGCATCTCCATCTGTATTGATCTCCACTAGATTTTCTCTACGTTTAATTTCATCTAAGTTTTCTTGAATGATGTTGAAAGTCGCCATCATTTCATTTATGGTTGAGTCTTTTGTAATTGTTTGACTCTCCAAATTTGCATTGTCTTGATTTAATTTATCGACTTCTTCTTGATTACATGCTACTGTGAATGCAACAATTAAAGCTCCTAATACATACTTCTTCATAATTCTAGGTTTTAAAATTTATAGATGGTACTTGAAAATTGTGCCAACATAGAACAAAGCTACAACTTATTATATATCAACAATTAAATAACAGACAAAAAAAACAATTCATTTAAATTGTAGAAAATTATCCCACTTTTAAACCAAACAATAGCGGTTTAGTAGATTTTTATATTCAATTTATTTTGGATGTAAAAAGCAGTGCGCAGTATGGTCATTCACCATTCCAGATGCTTGCATAAAAGCATAACAAATGGTTGGTCCGCAAAATTTAAAACCTCTTTTTTTGAGCGCTTTACTCATCGCTTCAGCCTCAGCAGTTATGGCCGGAACATCATTATGAGATTTAAATTCATTTACAATCGATTGATTATTAACAAAACTCCACACAAATTGGCTAAAATTCAAGGCCTCCTTTTCCATCTCCAAAAAGAGAGTCGCATTGATAATTGCTCCCTTTACTTTCAATCGATTTCTTATGATTCCGGAATCATTCAATAATTCTTGTATTTTCTGATCTGAATATTTTGAAATTTTAGTTGGATTAAATCCATCAAATACTTCTCGAAAATGGGCCCTCTTTTTCAATACTGTTATCCAGCTTAAACCAGCTTGAAAACCTTCCAAAATAAATAGCTCAAACAACTTTTGATTATCTCGTAATGGCTTCCCCCATTCATTGTCATGGTAATCAATATAAATGGGATCTTGATTTACCCAATCACATCGTCGGATAGTTTTAACCTCTTTCATTAAATGATAAATAAGTAAAATAGAAATTTAACCAATTAAAAAGGTTTCTCACCATCGAAAGTATTTGCTATCTTGGAAAAGTATAATTAAACCATATAAATTATGAAACTAATCACATTTAGTATTGCATTGCTTCTCACCTTTTCAGGACTATATGCACAGTCTACTTATGAAAGTGCCCTAAAAACAAAAGAAGGAAAACTAACGGTAGCCTATTTTGAAAATTCTCCAATGGCTTATTCAAATCCAAAAGGTGGAATGTCTGGAATAGAAGTAGATATTTTAAACGCATTTCAAGAATGGATTTCAAAAAACAAAGGCATTAAATTATCAATAGAGTATAAGCCATATAAAGACTTTGAAGAAATGCTATTGGCAGTAAAAAAGGGCGAAAAAAACACAGTTGGTGCCGGAAGTATTACCATTACAGATAAGCGTCTAGAAGAATTAAAATTCTCAGCACCTTACCTAAAAAACAACTCCGTGTTTATTACAAATGGAAATGTTCCTACCATCCGAAACGCAGAAGAATTTAAAAAAGCATTTAGCGAAATAAGAGGTGTAGCAGTTCAAGGAAGTTTACATGAGCAATACATCAAGGATCTAATCTCTGAATACGACATTGAACTTCAAGTTGATTACTTAGAGAATACAGATGCCGTAGTTGAGAGTTTAAAAAATGGAGATGCAGCATTTGCCTTTTTAGACGTACTTTCCTTTTGGACGTTTATGAAAGATTCTAAAGAATTTTTCAAAATTCAAAAGTTTGTTGATTCAAAAGATGAATTCTTTGGATATGCATTTCCTAAAACGAGTGACTGGGATGCTGCCTTTAATGAATTTTTTGAAATTGGATTTGGATTTACATCTACCAAAGATTACAGAAAAATTCTTGAAAAGCATTTAGGTTATGAAATCATAGAAAAAGTAGAGATGGATTAATCTTCTGACTTACTGATTATCTTATTCAATTTCTTCATCACTAATCGATAATCATACACTTTCATCTCATCCAAATCAAACAATATATAGATATCGCCAGTAGTCAGGTCTTTGATGTAAAAATCATAAATTAATAAAACCCCTGACTCTGGCGATTTCATTAAACGTTCATTGTCGAAACAGTTGCACTGAAGAACATACTTATAACCAGCCTGCACCAAAGTTTCATAGCTAGAATAATTGGCAATGGCATACTTATATGGATAATCCAATGCGGCAGTTCTTAAGTAATCATTAGCCTGCTCAGTAGCTAAATTGTGTTGTTCTTTCCGATCTCTTATGTAGCGATCCTCTTTGGATTTTGGTTTTTCAGATGAAATATTAATTGGCTCGTAATTGAGGAAAATAATTTTTTGTTGATTTAAGTCTTCAGGAATCCCTTTAAATTCTTTTTGAGCAAACCCAATAACAGGGACTAATGCTAAAACAAAAACGGCAATCAATTTCATTTTAAAATTCTTCATCTTACTTCTTATTATTTAAATCCAAGGTACATTATTTTTTTTAAAGCACCCTATTCTGAAAAGTCCATCAAAATCCTTCGGTATGCATTGAATAATTTTGATTTAGATACAAAACCAACATATTGGCCGTTGTCTATCACAGGCAAATTCCATGCCCCTGTTTTTTGAAACTTTGACATCACACTATCCATTGTATCCGTGGAAGAAACCCAATCAGGATAGTCAGACATTACCTCAGCAACAGTAATCGTTTCGTATAAAGTAGGGTCAAACATTATCTTTCGAATATCATCTAACAACACGATTCCAACCAAGCGTTTTTCTTCATCCAAAACAGGAAAAATATTTCGCTGCGATTTGGCCACTATCTTTACTAATTCTCCCAATTTTAAATCAGGATGAACGGTTAGAAAATCCATCTCTACTTCCGATTTTAACTTCATTAAAGTCAGAACCGCTTTATCTTTATCATGGGTAATCAACTCTCCTCTTTTTGCCAATTGCATGGTATACAAAGAATGGGGAACAAAATATTTTGCTGTTAAGAAACTAGTCGCTGCCGTTAGCATTAAAGGTGTAATCAGCTCATAAGAAGCAGTAATCTCAGCAATTAAAAACAGTGCTGTTAAAGGAGCATGAAGCACTCCAGCTAACAATCCCCCCATTCCTACCAAAATAAAGTTCTTTTCGGAAACGGTTATAAAATTGAAGTAATTCAAAATTTTTGCGAAAACAAATCCAGCTGTAGATCCTAAAAATAGTGAAGGAGCAAAGATTCCTCCAATACCCCCTGCCCCGAAAGTAACTGCAGTCGCAATTGCTTTAAATGCCATCATTACAAATAATAACCCAATAGCCACTACTACATTTTCACGAAACTCAAACAGCATAGATCCATCAAAGATATTAATGTAATTACCCGCGAGCAATTCATTAATGGTGATAAACCCTTCTCCATACAATGGCGGTATCATAAAGATTAAACCTCCCAAAATAACTCCACCAATCCACAGTCGATGGAATGGGTTTTTGATTCGATCGAATCGCTCTTCAATTGACCAATAAACTTTGCTAAAATAGACAGAGACCAATCCTGAGAAAATTCCTAGCAATATATAATAAGGAGTGTCCGATAATTTGAAAAACTCAGTAATTTCTACATTAAATAAAACAGAATCCCCTGCGATAAATCGTGAAGTTAAGGCTGCAGAAACTGATGCCAATAATAATGGAATCAATGAACCAGCGGTTAGATCCAACATAATTACCTCTAATGCAAAAACGATTGCAGCAATGGGTGCATTAAAGATTCCGGCCATTGCACCAGCTGCGCCACATCCTAATAATAAGGTGGTTGCCTTATAGTTTACTTTTCCTAATCGACCTACATTCGAACCTATCGCAGAGGAGGTACTTACTGCAGGACCTTCCAAACCTACAGAACCACCAAATCCAACGGTTAAAACACTGGTTACAATAGAAGCGTACATATTGTACCGAGGTATAAGTGAACTCTTTGTAGATATGGCATAAAGGGTAGATGGAATACCGTGTCCTACTTTTTTCTTAAGTATATACTTTATGAAAATTAAAGCAAGAAAAATTCCAACGATTGGATAAATAAAGTAGAGATAATTGTGGTACTCTTTTACGAAAGAGTGGGTCAATAAGGATTGCACCCAATGCACCAAATTCTTCATTATTACAGTCGAAATCCCAGCAGCAAACCCGACAATGATACTCAAGATCATTATCCATTGCTTGTTGTTGATTTTTCGCCTACGCCACAATAGAATCTGCGTAATTAATTTACGATTACTCATGCGGGCAAAAGTAACACATCTAACTCTAAAGATATTGAAAAGTACAATCTTATTCTTCCCTGTTTCTCTTATCTGAAATTATATGTAAATCTCGTTGAGGGAAAGGTATTTGAATTTGCTGCTCTATGAATAAACGATTGATCTCAAATCTTAAACTACTCTTTATACTTTCTATTCGCCAAACCTGTTCTGACCAAAAATGTAATTCGAAATCTAAAGAACTTTCACCAAAATCAGAGAACCTGACAAAAGCCGGAATTCTGGTGGTTATTGTTTCTTCTTTTTTTGCGACTTCTAATAATACATCTCTTACTTTTTCTACATCAGTGCCATATGCCACACCAACTTTCACATGAAATCGAGTCAGTTTATTGCTATTGCTCCAATTAACTACCCGCTTATTAATCAATTCCGAATTGGGCACCACCATCATAATTCCATCTCTAGTCCTAACTTTAGACGTCCTCAAATTAATCACTTTCACTACTCCTACGATTCCATTATCCATTTCAATAACATCGGCAACTTGTACATTCCCTTCGAACAATAAAATAATTCCTGAAACTAAATCCCTGAATGCTTCTTGTAATCCAAAACCCAACCCAACAAACAAGGCTGTAGAACCAAAAATTACGACTGTGATGTCCAACCCAATACTTTTCAAACCAATCACTATACCGGCTGCATACATTAAGTATTTAGCAATTTGAATGATGGCGAATTGTTTCCCCTCGTCAATCCATTGTTTGCCGCTCACTTTTCGCTTCACGAACATTTCCATGGCCCTCACCATTACTCGTACGAAAATAATGATACCAACAAAAAGCAATAAATGATAAAGTGTTAGAGAGTAGTCTAAGACTTCTATTATTTTAAATTCTAAAATTGATTTCAATTGAACTAGTAACTCTTTCATGACTTTAATCTGATATTACAATTCCTAAAATTTTAGCTAAATTCTTTCTAGAGGTATCAATTTTTATAATATCCAACAAAACATCAGTATACTGCTCGGATTCAGTAGCATCAGCTAATAATTTTCGCTTTTCATTTTTCAGAGCATTCAATTTCTTAAACTTAAAATAATTCAACCCTGATTGAATGGTCTTAAACAAATCATCTGTTTCTCTTTGCGTTAAAATTTGATGTTTTTGTTCCCATTGATCACTTAATTCATAAGCTTGAGAGATTAAATCTATGGAGACTTTCCGAATACTTTCATCAATGTGATGAATAAAATGTTTTTCCTCCAATAAAACTTCTTTATCAAAAGCTACGATAAATTCATTGTAAATCAATTCATAAATGGGATCGTCAAAAGTAATTTCATCCTGCTGAAGATCAGACAAAATTACTTCCACTAATTTAAAAGGCTCCTTGATAGAATTACCTTTTTCATCCTTATCCACTTCCAACTGTATTTCGTGCAATCCATACTGAATCATCAATCGTATGATATCCCGTTCTTGGTAATTTACCTTTTTTGAAGATTTTTGTTGCCCATCTTCTCTAGGAATATATTCTGGTACATTTATTTGTGGCAATGAATCATTTGGTGCACCAATCTTCTTATTAATCTTTTGTTTACGAGATTTATTTAACTCAGTCAACAACATTCCCTCTTCCATGTCCATCATGCTGCTGCATTCTTGGATATAGACTGAACGAATAATTGGATCAGGAATCAGTGCAATGCTTTCGACTATGTCTTTAATCAGGCCAGCTTTTTTTATCGGATCTTTTCCGGCCTCTTTAAGCAATACATCTGTTTTGAACTTGATAAAATCCTTGGATTCTGTTTCTAAGAATTCATTAATCTCTGCTTGAGTATGCTTTTTAGCAAATGAATCTGGATCTACACCATCAGGAAACAGCACAACTTTCACATTCAGTCCTGCTTCCAATATCATATCTATCCCACGAAATGAGGCTTTCAATCCAGCTGCATCTCCATCAAAAAGCATGGTAATGTTTGGCGTATATCGCTTAATTAAACGTATTTGTTCAGTTGTTAAGGAAGTTCCACTTGATGCCACTACATTCTCCACACCACTTTGGTGCAATGAAATCACATCAGTATATCCTTCTACCAAATAACAAGCGTCTTTTGCTACGATTGATTTTTTGGCATGAAAAATACCGTAAAGCACTTTACTTTTATGGTAAATATCACTTTCGGGTGAATTCAGGTATTTGGCTGCTTTTTTATCATTACTTAGAATCCGACCTCCAAAACCCAGAACTCGACCAGATATATTTTGAATCGGAAACATCACTCGACCTTTGAATCGATCAAATTTCTTATCGTCTTTTACGATGGTTAACCCAGTTTTGTCGAGGTAATCCAATTGATATCCCTTCTCTATAGCAGCGTCAGTTAAAGCTGTCCATTCATCTGGGCTGTAGCCCAACTGGAACTTTTTGATGGTTTCTTCAGAAAATCCTCGTTCTTTAAAATAGCTTAACCCTATCGCTCTTCCTTTTTGTGTTTGAGTGAGTTGTTCTTGAAAGTAATCAGCAGCAAATTGGGAGACGATGTAAAGACTTTCCTTTGCATTCAACTCTTGTCGCTGATCAGCGGTTAGCTCCTCTTCCTCAATTTCAATGTTGTATCTTTTTGCTAAAGATCGCAATGCTTCAGGGTAGCTTAACTGCTCATAATCCATTAAGAAATTGACCACATTTCCAGCCTTTCCACAACCAAAACATTTGTAGATTCCTTTTGCAGGAGAAACTGTAAATGAGGGTGTTTTCTCATTGTGGAATGGGCAATTACCAAGCAGATTTGCTCCTCTCCGCTTTAGTGTCACGTGGTCTTCTATGACCTCTTCTACCCGAGCAGTTTCAATTATTTCAGCAACTTTATCTTGTGGAATCAAATTCTGATTTTATTTAGCTTAGCTAAATTTACGAAAGTAAATTTATTTTTATTCAGAAGGGAACCCTTCTTTATCAACGTCAACCTCCTTTACAAGTTCTCCATTGTCAGACCAATACTTCCAAATCCCAAAGGCTTTTCCATTTTTGTATTCGCCTTGAATTTTCTTCACCCCATTTTCATGGTACACCATAGAATATCCATCTCTCACTCCATCTTTATAAACGCCTTTGCTCCAAGTGTATCCATTGTCGTAGTAATACTCCCAAATTCCATCTCGCTTCCCTTCATTCAGGTAACCTTTTATTTTCAACTTCCCATTTGGGTATTGCTCTTGAAAATTTCCAGTGGAATCGCTATAACCTGCGTCAGTAGTTACCTTATCTAATTCACTTTTTGGTGCAGAACCACCACATGCTACTAATACCGTAACAATTGCTACAAACAATATTTTCTTCATCTTTATTTTACTCTTTCGGTGGTGTACATTACTAATTCTTCTAGACTTTGTCGCGCTGGATTGTCGGGAAATTCGTGTAAAATAGTCAACGCCTTTGAGCGATATTCATACATCTTCTCTGTTGCATACTCTATTCCTCCACTTTGCAATACAAAGTCTATTACCTCTTGTACCTTCTCTGACTCCTCGCTGTGATTCTTAATAATTCGAATCATTTTTCGGCGCACTAATTTACTGCAATTATTCAATGCGTATATCAAAGGCAACGTCATTTTTTTCTCTTTTATATCGATGCCCACCGGCTTGCCGATATCCTTGTAACTTCCGTAGTCAAATAGGTCATCCTTAATCTGAAAGGCGATGCCAGTCAACTCACCGAAGTCGTGCATTTTGTCCACAATTTCTTTGGGTTGCCCTACTGAAGCTGCACCTGTGGCACAACAAGAGGCAATCAAAGTCGCCGTTTTCTTAGTAATAATGTCGAAATAAATCGGTTCTTCAATGTCTAATCGTCTCGCTTTTTCAATTTGTAGCAATTCGCCTTCGCTCATTTTTCGAACAGAATCCGAAACGATGCGCAATAAATCAAACCCATTGTTATCTACTGACAATAACAGCCCTTTCGACAACAAATAATCTCCAACCAACACCGCTATTTTATTCTTCCATAACGCATTGATAGAGAAAAATCCTCTTCGTTGATAAGATTCATCGACCACATCGTCGTGCACCAAAGTAGCCGTATGCAACAATTCAATCAAAGAAGCTGCGATGTATGTTTTCTCGGTAGTTTCACTAAAAAGCTTGGCCGAAAGAAAAACGAACATCGGTCGCATTTGCTTTCCTTTTCGCTTGATGATATAATGTGTGATTTTATCCAGCAACGCCACCTGAGATTTCATGGAGTCTCGAAAATGACTTTCGAACGTATCCATCTCTTTAAGAATGGGAGCCTTTATTTTTGTTAAGGAATATTGCATTGTTTGGTGACCAAAAATAGGTATTAAAGCTGTATTTATATACTTAATAACAACTACAATTTATTTGAGTTCTTTGTGAACAGCTGCTTCGTTTTTATTGGCCAATTGACCGCAAGCTGCATCGATGTCTTTCCCCCTGCTTCTTCGAACATTAACCACGATGTGCTTACTTTCCAAATAGGCTGCAAATGCATCTACCTTGTCGCTATCGGCTTGTTGCAATTCTCCATCGTCAATAGGGTTGTACTCGATAATATTTACTTTACATGGGATGTGTTTACAAAAAGCTGCCAACTCTTTAGCATCTTGGATTTCATCGTTAAAATCCTTAAAAATAATGTATTCATAAGTGACACGAGTACCCGTTTTTTCATAAAAATACTTTAATGCTTCCGCCAATACTTCTAGGTTGTTTTGCTCGTTGATGGGCATAATTTGATTACGCTTCTCATCATTGGCGGCATGCAAGGATAGGGCTAAATTAAATTTCACCTCATCGTCGCCTAGCTTAATAATCGCTTTCGCAATTCCGGCTGTAGAAACAGTGATTCTTCTGGGTGACATTCCCAATCCTTTCGGAGAAGTAATCCGATCTATGGATTCCAACACACTTTTATAATTTAGCAATGGCTCACCCATTCCCATGTATACAATATTAGTCAGTGGTGTATTGTAATGCTCTTCTGCTTGCTGCTTAATGTGCACCACTTGATCAAAAATCTCATCGGCGTCAATGTTTCTCAGTCGCTTTAAACGACCAGTAGCACAAAATTTACAACTTAAACTGCAGCCCACTTGAGATGAAATACAAGCAGTCATTCGTGTGGTGCTAGGAATCAGAACTCCTTCTGTGATGTTACTATCGTATAGCTCGAATGCATTTTTAATGGTGCGATCGCTGCTGATTTGCTTTTCGGCCACTTTCACTCCGTGAATGGTGAAATGCTCCTTCAATTTTGAACGTAAATCTTCCGATAAATTGGTCATTTCATCAAAGGTTCTAACCCCTTTTTGCCACAACCATTCGTCTACTTGCTTGGCGCGAAATGGCTTTTCACCAATTGTGGTAAAAAACTCAGCCAATTCAGCAGTTTTTAAGTCTCTTATGTTCTTTTTTGTCTCCTTCTCCATTACAGCGCAAAGTTAATGTTTATTTTTGTCCTCCTTCGGTTAAGCGTATGAGATATCTAAGTGCAAACACTATTTTTCCAATCAACTCAGCTCCCATTAAAAATGGGGTCATTATCATTGATGAATCAGGTATTATACAAGAAATTATTTCTGGTGATCACAAAATAGATTCATCACAAATTGAATTTTATGAAGGTTTTCTATGTCCAGGATTTGTGAATACACATTGCCATCTAGAATTGTCACATTTAAAAGGAAAGATTCAGGAACACACCCACATTGATGGATTTGTAAAAGAATTGCAATCTAAACGAGGCGCCACTAAAATAGAAATTCAAGAGGCGATAAAAGTAGCGGATGCAGAAATGTGGAAAAACGGAATTGTAGCGGTTGGAGATATTTCCAATGGAAATTCTGCTTTTGAAACAAAAGCCAAAAGCAACATTTATTACCATACATTTTTAGAATGCTTCGGATTTAATCCGGCGCAAGCAGATGACGTTTACAATAGAGCAAAGTCTTTAGAAAAAGAATTAATAGCGCTTCAACTAAACAGCAGCATTGTACCTCATAGTCCCTATTCTGTTTCTCGTGAATTGTTTGATTTGATTCGAATGGGTCACCAATTAGTTCTACCGATATGTATCCACAATCAAGAAAATAAGGACGAGAACACTTTTTACCAATCAGGCGAAGGCCGATTGGCAGATATGTTACAAAGCTTTGGCATTTCAATGAAACATTGGGAAGCCAAGTTTGAAAGTTCGTTAATGGGTTACATGAATCAACTTCCTGCTAAGAGCAAGACTTTACTGGTCCACAACACATTTACTTCTGAAAATGACATTGATTTTGCTGAAAAATCAAACCGAAATACCTTTTGGTGTTTTTGCCCGAATGCCAATCAATACATAGAAAACACTTTACCCAACATTCCACTTTTTGTGAAAAAGCAAGTAAAATGCACCATTGGAACGGATAGTTTGGCGAGCAATTATGGCTTATCTGTGTTGGATGAATTGAAAGTTATTGCTAAAGCATTTCCAGAAATCTCAACAACTACTTTATTGGAATGGGCGACAATCAATGGAGCTCAATTTTTAGGATTAGAGCAACATTTTGGTTCTTTTGAGGTAGGCAAAAACCCTGGCATCAATTGGATAAAATATTCTGAAGATGGGGTTATTTCAGATAAGAGTGAGGTTGAGCGAATTTTATAACTTTAAATACCCCACCTATTCCAATTTATAAATCCTCCTCTACTCATAACTAGGTAGTACAAATTACACTTTCTCCGTGAGGATATTTTGTCTCCTAAGTTTCACCTTTGTGTCATATTAATAAACAACCATTGAGATGAAAACACATAGACTATTTATTATGGTGAATCAATTGGAAGAAATCAATTCCGATACACTTCCTAAACTTCACAACTTGAACATTTCAGTTGCTGACTTATTGAGTATCCGCAAAAAAGACAGCATTAAGTTAGCAATGGAAGATATTTTTATTGGAAGCAAAGCCACTTGGAAAAACATCCAATCCCGGATAGAAGAGTATCAAGAGTTGGCTCTGCTTAGAGAAGGCAAACTAGAAATTATTTATTACAGTATTTACGATTCGCTAACGAGAATGTATACCGACGATGCGGATTATCATTTTCATTTCTACGACAACTGCATCCACCGGAATGAGATCGAACAATTGATTAACAGCTTTCCTCCAACTTTTTCTTGTGAATTTAAAAATCGTTCGGGACTACAACAAAAGGAAAAGGTTTTGGATAGCGTTAAAGAAAAACATAATCACGAATCATCCTTCTTTTTTGATTTAGATTTTTTATCGATCAATAACAAAAGACCACATTTTCAGGCCGTTTAAAAATACTCAGAAGTAGGTAGAGGAATTTAATGGAATTTATTTGACCTTTACTTTCAACGAAAGCACCCAACTAAATTTATTCAAAGGCAAGACTTTATCACTGAAAAAATAAGCAGATTTTATTCAAATCTTCGACGTGATAAGAACGACAATTTGGAGGAAGCCAACATTTATTAGATATTAGTAATTATTAAATAAATAAATATGAAAAATTTAAAAAACAACGCCACAGCAAACTGGACAATAGACAGTGATGAAGGGTTTGATGGCAATGAATTTGCGATTGCAATTGAATGTAATATGGAGTTTAAAGTAGAAGGAAAAGTAAAATTCCGAACTTTCGACGTATTGGTTCATGGACCTCTAATTTGCAATCCACTCGGCATTGATGCGGATGGATTGGAAGTTGTAATTATTCTTACAGTTAACTATGCTAAGGGAATCTTCTCCTACACTTACCCTGATAATGAAATTCTTCCTACAAAATCAGTAGATCAAGCTGACAACCATACTATCAATGGAGTAATTATAATCATTGATACTAACGGCAACCTAATAGGAGGTAGAAAAACCAAAGGCCAAATTTCACATCCGGATCACCCAATCGGTAAATAAATTATTGTATTGACTAATTTATACATACCTATAATAGCAAGCAAAAAGCATTCTTGCTTGCTTATCTGCTTCTTTTTGCAATTGGTTGGATTTTCGTCCAACCAATTGCAATGGGAGAAATGGGACAAAAGAAACGATGACATTATTGCATTGAGAAGTGTCAACTTAGATAGCGCAATATTGCTTTCTGATCAATTGATTGCTGAAATAACAGCTCCATTTGACACCTTGATTTATTCACGGATATTAATGGGAAAAGGTCATCACCATTTCAATAAAGGAGAGTTTGTGAAAGCAAGTGAGCTTTATTTAAAAACATTGGGTTTAAGGGAAAAAACAAAAGAATATGATGCTATTGCTTCCGCTGAAATTTCTTTGGCCAACCTCAATTATTACACACAATCCTATGAAAATGCTCGATTCTACATTCTTTCTGGGATTCAACATTACCAGTTAGCAGGAAACAATACCAAAGACATTGCTTCCTGTTATAACTTATTGGGATTAATCCATTACAATAAAGACCAAGAAGATTCTGCTATTTATTATTACAATATTGGAATACAACTTCTAGAAGAGGATACTGCCACCAAACCCACCGATTATTCTCAATTATTCGACAATAAAGGAGCTGCTTTAGTTTGGATTGAACAATACGAGGAAGGAATTTCATTTTTAAAGAAGAATATTCAGTTCTTAATAGATGAGAAAAAAAACTCTAATCTAGCATGGAAATACAATCAAATAACTAATGCATATATCAGTTGGGGGAAATTAGATTCTGCCAAACGTTATCTTAACTTATCCATAGAGCTCTTTGAGAAATCAGTTTCAAAGGAAGTTCAAAAAGACATTTACTATTCCAAGATTTTATATGCAATAGCTACCAACAACAAAACCGACATTCTAAAATTTCTAGATGAATACAGTGTGCTATCGGATCAGCTCATCACAGAAAAAACGAATATAAATATTCAAGAAAACGAAATAAAATACCAAACAGAAAAAAAGGAAGCGGCCCTGCAACTCTCAAAAGAAAAAGCACAAAAATTAGCTTTGGAAAACAAAGCAAAAAACCAATTGCTTTTGTTGGCGCTTTCAGGTATTTTCATTTTAGCTTTAGTAATTCTATACATCTATAGAAATTTTAAACAGAAAGCAAAGCTTGACCATCTAGAACTTGAAATCAAGGACTCTCGATTGGATGAATTGCTATCTGATCAAGAATCAAAAGCATATGCAGCTATATTACAAGGGCAAGAAACAGAAAGAGAACGGATTGCTCAAGACCTTCACGATCGACTAGGTGGTACTTTGGCCGCATTAAAGTTGGCACTGAGAAAGCCTGAAAACAAAGTAGCACCAGACGACTTAGCCATTATAGATTTAGCAGTGAATGAAGTAAGAAGTATAGCTCATAATCTTTCCACAGGACTGGTACATAAATATGGTCTAAATGAAGCAATCAACCAACTATTTAGAACATTAGAGCAATCTAAAGGAATAAAATTTAGCTTATTTCTTCATCCAAAAACGCCAACACTAGGACAAAGCGCGGGAATAGAACTCTATAGAATTGTACAAGAACTAGTCAGCAATACCATCAAACATGCACAATCCAGTGAAGTGAGTTTGCAGACTAATTTTAGCGACGGTATTTTTAACCTCATTTTTGAAGACAACGGGAAAGGTTTTGACCAATCAGAAAAGAAAGGAGGGATTGGTTTAGAAAACATAAGAAATAGAGTAAAGCGTTTGGGTGGTGAGTTACACATCGACGCAGAGAAAGGAAGAGGAAGTATTTTTATTGTAGAAATAAAAAAATAATCATGATAAAAGTTGCGATTGTAGACGATCATCAATTATTTAGACAAGGCTTAGCCGTGATGCTTACCGCAAAAGAAAACATCGAAGTGGTGGGTAAATTTGAATCGGCCATTGCTTTATTAAAGTCTATCGAAACACTTGAAGTGGATTTAATATTAATGGACATAGACATGCCAGAGTTAGATGGGATAACTGCTACTTCGAAAGTTTTGGCTATTCGACCAGAATTAAAGGTGGTTATTCTGAGCATGCACCTTAACAGTGTAAAAATTCAGGAAGCTATTGCAGCAAAAGTCAATGGATACTTATTAAAAACGGCTAGCGACATAGAAGTAGCCAATGCAATTGAATCGGTGATGAATGGCAAAGACTTTTTCTCTCAAGAAGCCCAACAAGAACTAATAGCAAGTTACCGCAAAAAAGAAGATCCCAACTATTCTGAATTGACCAATAGAGAAATTGATATCTTGAGGTTAGTTTGTCAGGAATTGAATTCCCAAGAAATTGCGGACAAATTATTTATCAGCAAGCATACCGCAGAAACACATCGAAGAAATTTATTGAGCAAAATTGATTGCAAGAATTCAGTGGGTTTAGTAAAATTTGCAATGGACAACGGATATATTTAACTTTCTTGTTAAAAAAGATTTAACTCTTCTTTCGTTTGTCTATGATATCTCCAACAGTTCATTTTTTCGAATCATTTGAGAATTTCAAAATTAATTATTTGGGTAATTTCATTTAAAGGACTGCTATCACTGCTATTTTTATTTAATTAACTTTTATACCTTAGCAAGAAAACTACGAATGTCCAAATTTGCCGAAAGTGCCTTATACTTTCCAACCAAAACCTTTACTAACGAAGATTTCTTTCTCAAATTTCCAGAGGAACGAGATAGCAAAACTTGGCCAAAACTTGGCATTACCAATCGCCATATTATTGCGGATGATGAAGTGCCTTCTGACATGGGACTTAAAGCGGCAGAAAAGTTACTCAATGCACACCCTCATTTAAAAGAAGAGATTGATTTCATAATCTTTACATCCCCAGAACGGGATTATTATACGCCAATCACTGCTGGTGTAATGCAACATAAATTAGGCTTAAAAACAGACTTGGGTGCGATGGATGTGCATCAAGGTTGCAGTAGTTTTATTTATCTTTTGTCGCATGCAGATGGATTAATAAAAATAGGTGCAGCAACAAAAGTTTTAGTGATTGCAGTTTCCTCATTGACTCGAACAATTGATGAGAACGATAAGGCTAATCGGTTTATTTTTGGCGATGGCGCAGCAGCATATATCATAGAAAAATCAGACGAACAAAATTTCCACAGTTATTATTTTGGTAACGATGGAAGCAAAAAAGATAAAATTATTATTCGCGACGGAGAAAATAGGAATCCCATAAATTCGGATTCATTTATTCCATTCACTAATGAGTTTGGCGAACAACAAATTCCTGCCAGATTTTATCAAGACGGAGCAGGTGTTTTTCGTTTTACATTGGATCGAATTCCTAAAATGATTCAATCAATATTGGAGAAAAATAAACTAGAAAAAGACGATATTGACCTTTATTTGCTTCATCAACCTAATGCATTTATCGTAAAAGCACTGACAAAAATTGCTAAACTGCCAGCAGAAAAAGTGGTGATTGATGTAGCTGATTATGGAAATACAGTGAGTTTATCTATTGCAATAATGGTTCATAACTTAAAAAAAGAAAAGAAAATAAAACCCGGAATGAAAATCTTTATCGCAGCATTTGGCACTGGCCTAAGTTGGAATGGATGTATCTGGGAAACCTAAATAATAACAAATGAATTGGAACGATTTTGAATCTAATGTTAGAGAAACATTAGAAATTGAAGACGATGTTGTAATCGATAAAAATGAATTGCTAGAAGATAGTGAATACTGGAGTAGCATGCACGCATTATTAATAATGGCGCTGGCAGAGTCGGAATACGACATTAGCATCACAGGCGAAGAGTTGAGAAACTCAAAAACCTTACAAGACCTTTTTAACCTATTCGAATCCAAGGTGGTATAATGGCATTTTTCAACATCCCAAATATTCGTATAAACGGCATTAGTAGTGTGGTTCCTAAAAAAATAGTCTACAACAAAGACTATGATTATGTTACTGAAGTAGAACGCAATTTTTTAATCAAAACTACTGGAATTGAACAAAAAAGGCATGCAGAATCTGGCATTACCACAACGGATTTAGGAGAAAAAGCGGCCAATGAGTTACTCCACAAATTGGGCTGGAAAAAAGAAGAAATCGATATCTTGGTCTTGGTCACTCAATCTAGAGATTACTACCTTCCTTCGTCTGCAATTATTCTTCAAGACAAACTTGGTTTGCCAACTACATGTATGGCTTTCGATATTGGTTTGGGCTGTTCAGGATACGTTTATGGTCTTTCAGTGATTGCACAGTTTTTACAAAATGGGCAACTCAAAAAAGGACTCCTAATTAGTGGAGACGTATCAACAATTTCAACTAATTATGAAGACAAAAGCACATATCCATTATTTGGAGATGCAGCAACCGCCACAGCAATTAGCTTTGAAGAAGGAGCGGAAGGAATTCCATTCAATTTAGAAAATGATGGAAAAGGCTATGATTCAATAATTATTCGAGATGGAGGAGCCAAGAATCAATTAAATGATCAGACGACTGTTCTTAAAAACTATGGACCAGGCATCAATCATACCGCAAAAGATTTAGAATTAAACGGATTAGATGTATTTTCTTTTTCAGTTAAAGAACCACCCAAAAACATCATTCAATTATTAGAAAATTCGAATCAATCTAAGGAGGCAATCGATTACTTTATCTTTCATCAAGCCAACAAATTGATCATTGATACCATTCGAAAGAAACTAAAAATAGACGTAGAAAAAGTTCCATTTTCATTGACCAAGTATGGCAATACGAGCTCTGCCTCAATTCCACTAACCATCTGTGATCAATTATCAGAAAGCAGTAAAAACAAAAAAATGTTGTTCTGTGGATTCGGTGTTGGGTTATCATGGGGCAGTTGCATTATCAATACAAAAGACATCTTATGTTTGACACCAATCGAATTTTAGAAGCGGCCAACTATGACTTCAATGGCAAAAAAATACTGATCACAGGAGCTTCCGGTGGCATTGGATATGCTACCGCTAAAAAACTAATCGATTCCGGTGCTGAAGTGTTCACTAACTCAAGAAGAGAAATTGAAATTATCTCTAAAAATCACCACCATTTTTGTGGTGACATTGCTGATGAAGCCATATTAGAGAGATGGGTTTCTGAATTGCCTAGCATCGATGGAGTGGTTTATTCTGCCGGAATATTAGACACCATGCCCATTCGATTTGCTAAAAAAGAAAAAATGATGAAGACATGGGACATCAACTTTTTTGCAGCCGTTAATTTAAGTGCCCTGCTAATCAAAAAGAAAAAACTCAATAAAAACGGAGCATTTGTATTCATTTCTTCCATTTCAGCAAAGCACCCTTATATTGGCGGCAGTATGTATACTGCTAGCAAAGCAGCTCTAGAGACCTATTCTAAAGTATTGGCATTGGAATTAAAGGGTAAATTTATCCGAAGTAATTGCATTGCTCCAGCTATGGTTAAAACTGAAATGTACGAGAAAGGCATTGAAAAAGGATCCTTAGAATTCATGGAAGAGCACGTCGCTAAATATCCCTTTGGAGCCGGAGAGTCAGAGGATTTAGCGCAAGCAACTTGCTTTTTATTGTCAGATGCCACCCGATGGATCAATGGAATAACGTTAACAATGGACGGAGGATTTTTATTACAAGGCACATAACCATGAAAATTAGAAAATACGGTTTAGAACTTAAAGAGGTAGAGCGGGAAGATTTGGAGTTAATTCGCCAATATAGAAACACAGATATCATCAAAAAAAAGATGATTCACCGTCAACAAATCACTCGAGAGCAACAGCTAGAGTGGTACAAAGAAATACGATCGGTCAAACATTATTATTTTCTCATCTACAAAGATGACTCTGCTATCGGACTCATCAACGGAAAAAACATTGATTTTCTAAACAAAACTTCTGAAGGAGGTATTTTTGTTTGGAACGAAGATCGAAATTATGAAATTTCAATTACCGCCTCCATCATTTTAAATGACTGGAACTTCTTTATCAATGCTTTTGAAAAAAATTATGCTCAGGTATTAAAATCCAACAAACAAGCCATTGCCTACAATGAGTTTATGGGTTATAAAATAGCAAATAGAACCCATGAAAATGATCAAGTTATTTGGATGGAACAGACCAGAGAGGACTATGCTATATATCGCAAAAAAATAGAACTCTTAAAATTTGAAGACTTCAATATAAGTGAACCGCTGACCGAAAATGATATCTTTTTCGACGCAGATGAAGAAGCTTATGCAAGAAGTATAGTTGAATTAATCCCGGCATCACAACAAGAAATCTACAACCGAATTTTAAAGAGAGCCTTCCCATGAAACACAAAGCACTGAGTATTGTCGTTCCTGTTTACCAAGCAGAAAATAGCATTGGGGAGCTTATTGATCAATTGGAGACCAACACCTATCTGAACACTCTAAAATGGGAACTTATTTTAGTCGATGATTGCAGCACTGACCTTAGTTTTCAAATTATTGAGGCAAAAGCAAAACAATACAGTAATATTATTGGCTTGACTTTACATAAAAACTCTGGGCAACACAGCGCAACTCTGGCAGGGATTATTGAGGCGAAAGGCGAATTACTTTTGACCATGGACGATGATTTTGAGCATCCGGTTGAAGCAATAGAAGGATTGATTAATGATTTAAATATGCAAAAAGCCGATGTCGCATTTGGCATTCCAAAAAACCAAGAAAAGAATATCATTCGAAAACGAATAAGCAAGGAATTCAAACGTTCTACCCGTAACTTCTCAGAAGGTTATGGAGAAGGATCTGCTTTTAGATTGATACGGAAAGAAATTTACACTCAACTAAGCAAACACAAAACCCCTTTCGTATTCATTGATGAAGTATTGGCTTGGTATACAAAAAATGCGATTTTCATTCCCATCAACTTTAATCAAGCCACAAAAAAGTCAACTTATAAAGTTTCGAATTTATTTGGTCTGTTTTTTAACATTATGTTTACCTATTCCTCATTCCCAGCGCAGTTGTTAACTAAAGTTGGAATCGCAGGAAGTTTTATATCATTCGCAATTGGCCTCTTTTACATCGTCAAAAAACTATTTTTTAAAGCGCAGCTTGGATTTACATCAATCGCAGTATCCATCCTGTTTTCAGCTTCGTTAATACTTCTAGCACTAGGTGTGATTGCCCAATACATTTATCGTCAAAACAGGTTATTGAATCAATACCCTCAATTTTCTATCAAAAGTAGAACAGATGAGGAGGACTGACATTTGGTATTCTTACACTTTAAAACCTTACCTGCTTGATGAACCAGGCTTCTATAACAAGCAAGACTTTGAGTGGACAAAACTGTTGGAAGATAATTTTGAGGTTATCAAAAAAGAGACGTTAGCATTTGTCCAAAACAATCAATTAAAACCCTATTTTAATAAAAGCCTACTCAGTAAAACCAATAGTTGGAAAACGGAAGGCTTGCTATTTTGGGGATACTTTTTTAGAAAAAATCACTCCCCTTTCAGTGCCACTTGGAAAGTTGCCAAACAAATTCCGGGAATTGTTTCTTTTTCCATCTCAGAGTTGGATCCAAATAGCAATATAAAACCTCACAATGGAGATACCAATGCCATCATAAGAGTCCACTTCCCAATCGTTGTTCCTTCAGGGCTCCCTGAGTGTGCATTTACCGTAAATGGTGAAACAAGAGCTTGGGAAGAAGGAAAAGTGATCTTATTCAACGATGCGCAAATTCACTGTGCACAAAATTTAACCGACCAAAAACGGTTGGTACTATTGATTGATGTTATTCGACCTGACTTTCTGGATCAGAAAATTGAGATCTGTGGTAAAGTTCTGAATGGATTGGCTTGGCAGGCCATTACTCAAAGCAATCCAACCATAAGGAATTATCCGTTATGGATGAAAAAGCTACTTTGGAGTAGCATTCGTTTTTCTGCACGAACAGCGTTGAGAATTAATCGAATATTTTGGCCTTAGTATTTTACATTTCGGCGGATGTCCCACCTTAATTTTCCAAGGCTTAAACTCACTAGAGCACTCCACACAAATGACTTTGGTGGAGAAGCTTCAAATTTACCCCCGATTATACTTTCATAATAATCTTTACTCATTTTATCTACTGCAGAAATTTGAGATGGTGTTAATGCCTTTTCCCATTGCTTGGTCTTTGAGGTATTAATGGGCTTTTGCAGATTCTCCCACATCGCATACTTTTGTTTCAAATAAGCAGGATCCAACTTCCCGTCTCGGGCTTCTAATGAGGACAAATAGGCATTTATCTTCTCGTCCTTATTTTTTCTAAAATTTAGCATTTCCGGATCAAAAGGCACACCTAAAAAATCGCAAATTCGCTGTGTATATTCTTCAGGTTGCTCACACATCGCATCATAATGTACCAACAAAAAACGATCGGGATATTTCGCGGCTTGCTGCGCAATCAATTCATTCGTATAATTCCACCAACTTGCCAAATAGCTGTAATTTTCAAAATGCTGAATTTTGTGTTTAGCTCGGGAGATACAATTGTCTTTTGGCTCTCGTAGCATCCAAATAAATTTAGAGTTTGGAAAGAGCGACATTATCTGAGGTAGATAATAACTGTAAATGGGGTTTTTATCTATTAGAATTGATGGATTCTCATCACCCTTTAAGCAGCTTTCGTAAGTTGATTTTATGGCTTCTTCAAAATTATTGGCCAACAAAAACTTAGACTCTAATCGCTTGAGATCAGGTTTCGCAAAATGCAAAAAATCCTTATTCTCAGTAATTGAATTCAACATTTTAGTTTTCTGAGCTGCATCAAAAGAATTGGCTATCGAAAGGTGATTCAACAGCGCAAAATGTTCCGGAAAACTTTTTATTTCAGGACTCATATCAAGCACCTCGCGCAACATGGTGGTACCTGAGCGCCAGAGCCCAACAACGAAATGAATATTACTTTGCATTTTTAGATATTACCTCATTTAGTTTTTCCTTCTTATTGGGTTGAAAATTATTCAAGATAAAGTTTCTTGAACCCAGAAGTATAGAAAAAGGCAAACCGTAATACACTTTATGTGCAAATAATAGGACATAGTAATTCAATTGAACCCTAGTTTTATCCATAATCGATAAGCTAATTGATGGCAATTCTCTTTTGTAATCCCATCGTTCTGCATATGGAAAGCTATGTGCGTCTATCATTCGAATTTGTTCTTCTGTCAACTTCTGCTTATAGTGGCCAATCTTATTTGGATTTAAAGGCTTAACAGTTGATTGATGTTGAGCCTTTAATCGTTCACTAAACTTCTCCTCAAATTGGTCCTTAATTTTCAATCGTTCCTTTTCTAAATCTGACAACGAATCAATTCCTGAGAATACTTCAAACTTCTTGAAGAAAGTATCCTTCTCTAGTATCAAATCCTCAAACCTTAAGGTCATGAATTGATTGGGATATTTTTGTCCAAAATCATCTAAACTTTTATTATAATTCTGCCATTTATTAGCAATCGCTCCGACTGATGCTTTGGAATATTTTATTTGAGAAGTGACATTGTCTCGTGGATCTCGAATAAGTCTAAAAAACTTAGCCTCGGGAAAAATGGAGATTAACTTATCAACGAAAATGGTGTATTTAGGGTTTTTATCTACAATGAATTTTATTCTTTCTTTATTAAAATTTGACTTCCGATAAATATAAACCAGTTTAATTAAATCTTGAATCGTGGCAGAGTTGGGTAATTGCTCAATATTCTCTTTAAACCCATCGTTGAATTCCCACATATAATTCACAAGAATATCTCTTTTTACATCAGCTATAAATAACGCTGAATTTTTAGGATTCCAGCGCTTCATTTTTTTATACTTCTGCCAAATAATCAACAGAAATCTAGACTCCGTTGCTGAAGCTACATTGGGATGGCTATCCAATATTGTACTCAACAATGTGGTGCCACTTCGACCTTTTCCAACGATAAAAAAAATAGGAATTGCGCGCAGCTCCTCTAAGGTATAAATCATAATTCAAGCTAATATTCTTCCAAAGAAAAGATTTCTTTTTCTAATTTAGAAAAATGAATTTCCAAAAAACACTATCAACCGACAACCAACTGATTAAAAGGCCACAACTACTTTGGTCCATTCTAGGATTATTTATTCTCTGCTTTGCGTTTTATGGATCAACCATTAAAAACGATTACAATTTAGATGATAATTATGCATACACCAACAATAAAAATGCAATAAACGGGCTTTCAAACATTAAGGGAATTTTTACGGAAAATACATTTGCACAAGCGTCCTACAATTATGGTTATCGTCCAATAACGACATTAAGCTTTGCCATAGAAAACGAGTTTTTTGGAATTAATTCAGCAGCTAGTCACACCATAAATGTTTTACTCTATTTTATCGGTTGCAGTTTATTTTTATTCCTTTTAATTACGCTTTTCCCATCTGCTAAATTTGGGCTCAGCTTAGTCGTCGTCATCTTCTTCTTGGCTCTACCAATACACAGTGAAGCAGTCAATAATATCAAAAGTAGGGATGAATTATTAATGTTAATATTTTGTTTGACAGCTACTTGTATTTGGTTGAAATCTACCAACGGAAAATGGTGGTTATTCTTCCCGGCGTTGATCGCATTTACATTGGGCGTTTTGAGCAAAAAAACGGGACTAATCTTTATCGGAATTATTCCTACGGCATTGTTTTTTCAAACACCTTTTAAAGTAAAACCTGTAATTGCCTCCATTGGTATTTTAGGGTTCATCCCTGTTGGTATTCGAATCTTTAGAAAATTAACCAAAGTAGGTGAAACCGCTCGCCTTTATACCAGTATTGAAAACCCGTTATATAACCATTCAATTGTAGTAGATCCAATGAGTTTTAGTTTCCATTCATTGTGGTTTTATTTTAAAAAAATGGCATTTACAAGTGAGTTAGTCTCTTATTATGGATACAATACGATTCCAACCACTGGATATGGAATAACAGTTATTCTCTCTGTAGTCCTATTGATTGCATTAATATTTATCGCATTAGAAGGATTAAAAGATCGGACACCGATATCATTCGGAATTATTGTGATGTTAGGTGGCTTACTTCCTTTTGTCAACTGGCTGGTGCCAATGGTTGGAATTGTTGCCGAAAGATTTGCAACAGTTGCCACTCTGGGCGTTTGTATTTTTATTCCATTTGGATTAGCTGAAATCTTTAAACAACTAAAGGTTAAGATTAATCTACAGCTTATTGGAGGAGGAGTACTCCTCATTTATTGCGGAATTGCTTTTTTTACTATTCAGGCAAGAAATAAGGAATGGAAAAATGATGAAACTTTATTTACTGCTGATGTAAAAAAGGAACCAAATAGCGCTACTGTTCAGGGTCTCATTGGAAAGATCTATTTAAATAAAATTCCCAACTTACCTGACGATCAGGCGAAAATCACTATGGGTAAAAAAGCGCTTCAACATTTGGAAAAGTCCGTAAATATTGCTGAAGACAAATATATTCTAACTGAATTGGGAAGCCTTCAATTTAGGGCATTACTCAATTATAAAAAAGCGACAGAGTCCTATTTGAGAGCAATTGCACTTGATTCTCTATTCGCAGACCCTTATTATCATTTAGGCTGGGTGAACATAGCTCAAAAAGACACTGCGGAAGCAATTGACTATTTCAAAGAAGCCATCCGAATAAAACCATCATATATTAGTGCCTATGAACCACTGTTGCAGCTGCTTGTTTTTACAAATAGAGCCGCTGAAGCGATGGAAATAAATCAAAAAGGACTAGACAAATACCCGACTGATCTTCCATTGATTTTAAATCAAGCAAACATTCATTTTATACTCAAAGATTATCGGAATTCACTTGTTTGGTATGAAAAATACCAAGCTTCAAAACCGAACAACAAAATGGTTACCCAAAAAATAAATAAAGTCAAATCGCTATTGAATTAATGTTGATTTATTTTTTCTTGTTTTGCTTTTGAATAAAATCATCTAACTGTCCATGCTCAGCCATATGAATCAGATTGATATCTTGCTTATACAATTTGTAAGCTTTCCAAATGGGCGGATTAGTAGCAAAGGCATCTAAGAAAGAATACAATTTAGAATTCTTAAAACAATAAGCAGGTGGCAGCCATCGATATCCTACACCAATCGAGTTGCCCACATTTTTCACCGAGTGCCAGTAAAATGGTGGGTTCCATAATACATCACCGGGCTTTAAATGCACACTATAGCCATCAATATATTGATACAGTTTATAAGGTCCACTGAAGTCCGGATTAAATGGATCAAATGGACCAGACTCCATCTTAGCAGGACCATCTCGATATACATTTCGAACAGGATTAGGATCTACAATAGGACTATGTTTTGGATGGTACAGCATCCATTTTTTTTCGCCATACACCTGAGTAAATAAATTACATTGATTGGCATTATGGATTGGAGTAACAGTATTATCACCACCCATAAAAACTTGAAACGCTTCGAATAGTGTACCCTTATTCCTTCTTTCACGTAGCCATTTGTAATCAAAATCAAGAATATGCTCAGGATGTTTGTCCAATAATGGATAAAAACGGTAGTACTTCCCAGTTCCTTTATGAATTCCATCAATTAAATCAGCCAATGTCATTACCTCATATGGGTTCTCCATTTTTAATTGATCGGCCATTACAATTGGATCCTCACCATGTAATTTTTTGAAATAATCTAAACTCCATTCTTTAACACAATTCCACTCTTTGGCAGCCCCTTCTAATATAACAGGCTTCATCCCATCCACATATTCACGCTGAAATTCTTCTAAACTCAAATTGGCTCGCCGTTCTACTGGAATTATTTTCCCCAGACCTTGTTCTTTTAAAGACCTTTCTAATTCAGTATAAAACTTTCGTCGACTATTTAAAGTCATTTTATAGGCTTTCTCTCTTCCCAAGAAATGATCTAAAATCTGAAATTTTGCATATTTCCTAAGTTGAGCAGGACTAATTTTGATATTTATATCCATCTATATTTTGAGTTTAGACTTTTTGTTTTGCAAGGTATTCTTTCAGCATCCCACCTTCTAAGAGGTGAATCAAATTGGCATCTTTCTGGACAAATTTTAACGATTTCCAAATTGGTGGATTAATCACCATAGTATCTAAAAAGGCATATAAAGGAGCTAATTTATAACAATAAAATGGAGCACACCATCGGTATCCAACTCCGATAGATTTGCCAACATTCTCTACTGCATGCCAGTGATAAGGAGGATTCCACAACACATCACCCGGTTTTAAATGCACGGAATATCCTGAAATGTATTTGAATAAAGTATAAGGCGATGAATAATCAGGTTTAAAAGGGTTAAATGGCCCCTCTTCCTTTTTAAATGGTGCACTTCGATAAATACCTTTTACAGGATCGGGGTCTATAATTGCAGTATCATTTGGATGATACAACACCCATTTCTTTTCGCCTACGACTTGAGTAAATAAATTCGGCAAATTGGCGCTGTGCATTGGAGTCACAGTTTTATCTCCTCCCATAAATACTTGGAATGCTTCCAAAAAAGAAGCCTTATTCTTCTTCCTTCTTAACCAATCGTAGTCGAAGTCTAATAAATGTTCAGGGTGCCTTTGCAACAATGGATAAAACCGGTAATATTTTCCACTTCCCTGGTTAATTTCATCAATGAGCTTGCCCAATGTCAATTTCTCGTAGGCATTCTCTATTTTATATTGATCGGCCATTACTATTTCATCTGAACCATGCAACTCTTTAAAGTAATCAAAACTCCATTTCTTAACACAATCCCATTCTTTTGCAGCACCCTCAAAAACAACAGGAATCCCTTTCTTTAAATAGTTTTCTCTAAACTCAGCATCACTTAAATCTATCCTCCTATCAATCGGAATTAATTGTTGTTCTCCTTTCTCTTTTAAATCATCTAGTAAAATATCATAGTATTTTCTCCGACTATTTAAGGTCAGTGATTTCCCTTTACTCCTTCCTACAAAATGGTCAAGCAATGCATAATAAGCATATTGCCTTAACTGACTCTTCTTTAATGACTGTGACATGATTCTACTAAAGGAATAAATTTAGTCTTATATTTTGACTTCCAAAATAGGAAACTTATTTTTTAGATTTGAAACATTCTCTTCCATAAAGTATTCATTATAAAAAACCCTGAATAGTTTCATTTTGTCTGTCGACCATAACTAACTTTTGCCTCTTCATTATAGATGTGGTGAGGAGAAGAAAACAATAAGCAGGCAGAGTAGAATGATATTCTTAAAACAACCTTCCATAGAAAAATGAATGATTGAGGTAACTTTTTTGAAATGAGTTCAAAAATTTGTTTCGAATCCAAAATAAAAACTTCAAATACTAGAAAATGCAGAACAATGTATCCAATTAGAAACAGCAAAATCGGCTTGCGGCCGCTCACTTAGTTTGCAATCATAGAGCTGTAAACATAGGCAATCCTGAACTATACTTCAATAGTCACCAACCAAAACTTCAGCCACCATTAAATCAAAAGGAGTAGTGATTTTGATGTTTTCAGGGTTCCCTTCAAACAAAGAAACTGTGTGACCATTTGCCTCCACAACAGAAGCATCATCGGTAAAAGAATCAGAAAAAGATTGCTCGTATGCAGAATGCAATAAATCAACATCAAACACTTGTGGCGTTTGTACCAAACGATATTCGGAACGATTTACCGCCTTATTATTTTCTCCTTCAACTAATCGCATAGAATCTACCAATTGCACCACAGGGATAGCTGATTTCGCCTTACTGGCCACATCATACCCTTTTATGATTGTCTCTTTTGAAACAAATGGCCGAACACCATCATGAATAGCTACCAAACCGGATTCTGAAATAAGTGCTAATCCGTTTTTTACGGAATGAAAACGGGTTTGCCCACCGGCAGTAACTAGAACAGGAACTTCAAACCCATGTGTGGTTCGAAGTTCCTGCCAATATTGTATTTGCTCCGAAGGGAGCACAAGAATAATCTGTATTGTTTGGTCTGCGTTATAAAATTGCTCGATGGTATGCATTAAAATAGGTTTTCCTCCCACTTCAATAAATTGTTTGGGTAGTTCCGATTTCATTCGGTTACCCTTTCCTCCTGCAACTATTATCGCAAAATGCTTCATTGATTAAATAATCAACATGGCATCACCATAACTGTAAAACTTGTATTTTTCTTTGATCGCTTCTTTGTATGCTTTCATGATCAAGTCATATCCACCAAAAGCAGCCGTCATCATTAATAATGTAGACTCTGGTGTATGGAAGTTAGTAATCATTGCATCAGCAATACTAAATTCATAAGGAGGGAAAATAAATTTATTGGTCCACCCTTTATGTGCTTTCATGAATCCATCAGTAGAAACTGAAGTTTCAATAGAACGCATACTTGTAGTACCTACGGCTACAATTTTCTTCTTTTTCTTCTTGGCACTGTTTACAATCTGAACAGCTTCTTCAGTTACCTCAGCTTCCTCAGAATCCATTTTATGCTTCGTTAAATCTTCCACCTCAACTGAACGGAAAGTACCTAAACCAACATGTAATGTTACGTATGCGAAATCAATTCCCTTGATTTCCATCTTTTTCAACAAGTTTTTTGAAAAGTGCATTCCTGCAGTAGGTGCAGCAACAGCTCCTTCATTCTTTGCATAAACTGTTTGGTAACGCTCCTCATCTTCTGGCTCTACCGCTCTTTGAATATACTTTGGAAGTGGAGTTTCTCCTAAACGATCAACGATTGCTTTGAACTCTTCATGAGAACCATCAAACAAGAAACGTAAAGTTCTACCTCTTGAAGTCGTATTGTCGATTACCTCAGCAACTAAATCGTCATCGCCAAAGTATAGTTTGTTTCCAATTCTAATTTTACGAGCTGGATCAACCAATACATCCCACAATAAACTTTCTCTGTTTAGTTCTCTCAACAAAAAAACTTCGATTTTAGCACCGGTTTTCTCTTTATTTCCATATAAGCGAGCAGGAAAAACCTTCGTATCGTTCATGATGAAAACATCTCCTTCATCAAAATATTCAAGTACATCTTTAAAATGTCGATGTTCGATTTCACCCGTATCTCTGTGAACCACCATCATTCGAGACTCATCTCGATTCGTTGCAGGGTGCTCTGCCAATAATTCTTCAGGTAAATCAAACTTGAACTTAGATAATTTCATATGTATCGTATTTAATTATGGAGTCAATTTTAGCGAGCGCAAAGTTAATAATTAAAACTTAAATCCACTCTTTATTATATGGTTTCCAACGAATCGAAAAATTCCTCTACTACAATCGCATCATTTACGTTGTATTCTCCAATTTTAGTCCGTCGTAATTGGGTTAAATGCCCACCGCTTTGCAAGGCTTTTCCTAAATCGTAAGCAATGGATCTTATATAGGTTCCTTTGCTGCATTCTATTCTAAATCGGATCTTAGGAAACTCCGAAGTGTCAACATCAAATGCATAAATGGAAATCCTTTTTGTTTTTAACGCAGGCTTCTCACCCTTTCTAGCGATATCATATGCACGTTTACCGTCTATTTTCTTTGCTGAAAAATCAGGAGGCATTTGATCCATCTCACCGATAAATTTTTTAGCAGCGTCCTCAATCATTTCTTTAGTGATGTGATCGGTGGGAAAATGCTCATCAATTTCAGTTTCTAAATCGAAGGAAGGTGTTGTCGCCCCTAAGGTGATTACGCCAGTATATTCTTTTTCCTGTTCTTGAATAGATTCAATTGTTTTCGTCTTCTTCCCGGTACAAATAATCAATAAGCCAGTGGCTAACGGGTCTAGTGTGCCTGCATGACCAACTTTAATCTTCTTTAGGGAATACTTTTTCTGAAGTGCATACTTCACCTTTTGTACCGCATTGAACGAAGTCCAATCTAAAGGTTTATCAATTAAAATAACTTGTCCTTCTATATAGGGATTCTCCATTTACTAAGCTCCTATAAAAGTATAAATACATGCGATTGCACCTACTATAAAACAGTAATATGCGAAATATTGTAGCTTACTCCTTTTCACAATTTTTATCATCCACTGACAGGCAAAAAGACCCGACACAAATGCTGCGATAAAACCTACCAAAAGAACCATTCCAGAAATGGGTTGCAAAACGACTGCATCTGCAGAAGCTTCAGCACCACTCAGCTCCATAAACTTGATCACTTTTAACAAAACTGTTCCTAAAATCGGAGGCAAAACCATTAAAAAAGAAAATTGCGCTGCCTTTTCCTTGTTGATCCCCAACAATAACGAAGCTGCAATAGTAGATCCTGATCTGGAAATACCAGGCAAAATAGCGATGGCTTGAACCAGCCCTACAATAAACGCATTCTTGAATGTTACCTTACCGTGCTTCTCTTTTGCAATTGTAGTTAGATACAATAACACACCCGTTATCAATAACATTACACCGACGAAAAACACATTTCCATCAAACAACTCTTCGATTTGTTTTTCGAATAAAATTCCAACGATTCCAACAGGAATCATTGACAAGGCGATTTTGAATAAGTATTGGGTCTCATCGTTCCATTTAAATTTAAAAAGTCCAGCAAATAAATTGCCAATCGTTTTTCTAAAAACAACGATGGTGCTCAATGCAGTAGCACCATGAACAACAATAGAGAATAATAATGGATCGGAGACTTGAACATCTAAAATGGCTTTACCCAACTCAATATGTCCACTACTACTTACTGGTAAAAACTCGGTTAATCCTTGAATAATTCCAAGGATTATGGCTTCTAAAAAACTCATGGAAATGACTTAATGGAATTAATCCGCTTTTTTCATAATTGCATAAACTGCCAACCCAAAGCCAACTAGCACCAATATTGGAGCTACCGTTATTCTAATTGGGCTAAAAATTTCATCGTAGTGAAATTCATTTGGATTGTCAGCTCCACCACCAGACATCAAAAAATATCCAAGGATAACAATTGCTGCTGAAGCAATTAATAACTGATAATTCTTTTTGCCAAATGCAAATTCGTCTTGCTTATTTTCCATATTTCTTAATATAAATCTGTGCTTTGTATTCTTAAAAATTTACGAACTGCTAATGAAGTTGAAACCCATGAGATTAATACTCCTAAAACAATTACTCCGACTCCTAAAATACCATACAATTGAATGTCGGCGATGTCTAAAATGTCAGGCATATTTTGAGCTACTGAATAGATTACACCTGATAATAGTGCGATAGCGATCAATGCGCTAAAAAATCCATTTATTATTCCTCGCCAAACAAATGGGCGACGGATAAAACCACCCGTGGCACCTACCAACTGCATGGTTTTTATCAAAAATCGTTTGGAATAAATCGCCAATCGAATGGTGTTATTAATTAATGCAATCACCACTATCAACAATAGCACACTAAATCCCAATAAGATGATTCCAATCTTTCTAACATTGGCATTCACTGCTGATATCAAATCCTTTTGATAGGAAACCTCTAGTATTTGTGGGTTTCGAGCTAAACTAGCTTCTATCCATCCAATACTGTCTGGGTGAGCATAAGCAGCATTCATATTGACGTCAATACTTGCCAACAAAGGGTTGTAACCTAAGAATTCGACAAAATCTTCGCCTAAATCTTGTTGCAATAACTTAGCTGCTTCTTCCTTGTTAATAAATTGTGTTCGCTTTACATACGCTTGCTTATTCAAATTTTCTTGAATTTTGGAAGCTTGCTCAGCTGTTGTATTTTCATGTAAGAAAATTGAAAAACCAATGTTTTCTTTCACATGATTGGAAAGTTTCTGCGCATTTAAAATAATCAATCCCAACAAACCCAACATAAACAACACCAGAGAAATACTGATAACTGTTGATATATAGGAGGTTCGAATACTTTTTCGTGCTACTTTTTTCTCTTCCTTGGACATCCTTTACTGGAATGATTAATGTGCTAAATTATAATTTATGTTTCCCATTTTCAACGGAAATCTAGAATAATTATTTTTTGGGGCCTAAAACACCCATTTTTACAGCGATTGCCTTTCCAAATTCTCGAATTTCTTCTGCGTAAGCCTCTTCACCAGTAGCTCTTGCAAATGCGTCTGCCAAAGTGATAATATTCTGACAGGTAAACTTCATCATCTCTTCTACCGCTAAGTCTTTTTTCCACAAATCAATTCGCAATGTATTTTCTTCTTTTTCGTCGTACAATGCAATCATCATTGCCTTTGCTTCTTGCCCTTCTGCTCTTTCCGAGCCTTCTGCCATCCAATTAATTTCTTCAGGAATATGATTTTCATCCATTCCTATTATAAACTTAATCTCTGAACGTGTTTTTACTGCCATCTCTTATCTATTCGGTTTGTATTTCGATTGATTCAATAATTCTTGTGCATTCTTCTCTTCCATTAACTCTTTCAGCGATAACTCAGGCTTTAACTTCATATATTTTTTAACCATTTGCCACCCTATAAAATGACCCAACTTCGCTGGAGCTTGTTCCGGAAATCCTGCCGTAAAAGGACCTTCTCCAATAAATTTCCTAATCTCCATGTTGTCGTTTGAGTAAAGCAGCTCTTGCTCTACTACAAAAGCCCAAATCTGTGCTTCATTTTCTAAACACCACTCCAGCTGCTCCTCTGTAAATCCGAAACTCTGATGCAATGCTGCATCAGGCAACAATTGATTCAACACATAATGCACTTTTCCATAATACACCATTTGTTTTAATAAATTATCTCCATTGGGAGCTTCATACTCTGTGGTCAACCAGGAATACAATGCATCTACAACAATTTGATTGGGATACATATTCCGAAAACGGTATTGTGGCATTCCCAATTGGGGATAATAAGAAGAATTAGCACCCAAATACATGTCTAAGCCAATTGCCAATAAACTATCATCAGCTACCATGGCATAATTAAATCCTGAAATAAAGCTCACTAATTTCGGGGTTGTTTGTTCTGGAAAATAATTTTTATAGTACTTAAACCCTTCTATTAGTTGACCTTCAACTTGATTAATCTCCTTAAATACGATTTGAGTGGTATCGTAAAGTGCTCTTACATTCTTATCTTGAACAAACTCAGTAAGGTTAATAGCCGTAACACTATCATTTTGACCTTCTAATCGCATAATTTGTTGCGTAAAAAGCAAGTAAAAATGTGGAAAATCCTCCCTTAATTCTGAAACCTCTTTGGCTGTAACCCCATCACTACCTGCTTGAAATAAAGCTTGATCGAACCGTTGTATGGACAAATCCAACGAAATCGTTGATGTATCGATTCTTTTTACCTCATCTGTGCAACCAATCAGGACAAAAGCAAGTAAAAGGAAAGAAAGAAGTTTGTTTGTTGCTGTTTTTAACCAAAAAGCCATTAATATTGTAATTGAAATATAAATTCACCAATCTTAATCCGCAAAATTATGAAAAAGATTACGCTATTATCCTTTAGTATTCTATTTAGTCTAATCAGTATGGCTCAGTCAAGTTTTCAACTTGGATTTAGAGGAACTCCGAACATTTCTTGGTTAAAACCTGATTCTAAAAACGTAGATGCTGACGGCGCAGTTTTTGGTTTCAATTATGGTGTAATTGCTGACTTTAATATCTCTGATCGCTACTCATTTTCTACAGGAGTAGAGTCTGCAACTACCGGTGGGAAATTAAATTTGAAAGACATTGCAACTTCTACTGAATTCAAAATGAAATATGTTGAAGTACCATTAAGTTTAAAATTAAAAACAAACCAGATTGGATACATTACCTATTATGGACAATTTGGTGTTGGTTTAGGAATTAACTACGATGCAGAAGCTAAATTTAGTAGTTCTTTAAAATCTCAAACTGATGAGAACTTCAATGATCACATAAACCTTTTCAGAGGTTCTATTATTATGGGTTTAGGAGCTGAATACAATATTTCAGGCAACACCTCTATCGTTTTCGGACTTACTTTCAATAACGGAGTAACCAACATCTTTAATAAAAATGGTAAAGACTTGATTAAAGAACTTTACCAACCAGGATCTGCTCCAAATGATCAATATGGTAATTACCAAGAAATCAATCTTGAAAACACTGCAAAAGTAGCAGCGTCAGACGAATTAAAAGCCATCTCCAACTATTTGGGTCTAAATATTGGAATTATATTTTAACCCATACATACCACAGCTTTAGTCAACAACTGACTTTATTTCATGAAGATATCTTTAGCACAACTCAATTATCACATTGGGAACTTTGAAGAAAACACCAAAAAAATAATAGAAGCCATTAAATCTGCGAAAGTAGAAAAGGTCGACCTTATTGTTTTTGCGGAATTGGCTATTTGTGGATATCCTCCAAAAGATTTATTGGAGTTTGAGGACTTTATTGGAACCTCTGAAAAGGCCATCCTGGAAGTTGCAAAACAATGCACTGGAATTGCTGCAGTTGTTGGTGCCCCTAGCAAAAGTCAACTAAAAAAAGGAAAGCCTCTTCACAATTCAGCTTATTTCTTGGCTGATGGTGAAGTTAAAAGCATTCACCACAAAACACTTCTCCCTACTTACGATGTGTTCGATGAAAATCGATATTTCCAATCAGGTAGCTCAGGTCAATTGGTGCACTATAAAGATGAAACCCTTGCCATTACCATTTGTGAAGATTTATGGAATATAGAGGGAGATATGAAATATAATTCTTCTCCTACGGAACAGTTGGATCTTGATAAAGCCGATTTTATCATCAATATAGCAGCCTCTCCATTCTCTGTTATTCAACGAGAAAAAAGAGAAAACGTGTTGAAGTGGAATGCCAATAAATACCAGTTACCTATCTATTATGTGAACCACATTGGTGCACAAACAGAATTAATATTTGATGGTGGATCCCGAGTCATTCATCCAAATGGAGATTCGTTGGGAGAAATGAGTTATTTCAAAGAAGAAACCAATTCATTCAACACCAAAAGCCATAAGGTTGAGAATTTAAAAGCCGGAACACCTAAAATAGAACGCATACACCAGGCATTGGTTTTGGGTGTAAAAGACTACTTCAAAAAATCAAATTTTACTAAAGCGCTTATTGGATTAAGTGGTGGAATTGATTCAGCTGTAACTTTGGCAATAGCTGCTGAAGCATTGGGAAACGAAAATGTAATGAGTGTGCTGATGCCATCGGAGTATTCTTCTCAACATTCTATAGACGATGCCATTGCGTTATGTAAAAATCTCCAATCTCCTCACGAAATAGTACCAATAAAATCGATCTTTAACGTCTTCCAGAATGAATTAAAAACACCTTTTGAAGGAAAAGAGGAAGACGTAACTGAAGAAAATTTACAAGCCAGAATTAGAGGAACCTTATTAATGGCTTACTCCAATAAATTTGGAAATATTTTACTGAACACTTCCAACAAAAGCGAAATGGCTGTTGGCTATGGCACCCTATATGGCGATATGTGTGGTGGACTTTCTGTGATTGGCGATGTATACAAAACAGAAGTGTTTGAATTGGCCAATTACATCAATAGAAACAAAGAAATTATTCCATACAATACGATAACCAAACCTCCATCTGCTGAGCTACGGCCTGATCAAAAAGACACGGATTCTTTGCCAGAATATGAATTATTGGATCAGATTTTAAGACTTTATATAGAAGAAACGAAAGGAGTGAAAGCAATCATTGATTTTGGATTTAATTCAGAAATAACAAAAAAAATAATTAGACTTGTTAATCTTAACGAATACAAGCGTTTTCAAGCCCCTCCAATTTTAAGAGTTTCCACAAAAGCTTTTGGAATGGGTCGACTAATGCCACTTGTTGGGAAATACACCTCCTAATTACATGAAATGAAACTGTCTCTTATATTACTATTTTCAGGTCTCCTATTTATATTCCCTTTAATTAGTCAAGTTTCCAATAACAATTACAGTCCACTCCGCTCAACAGGAGAAGTTCCATTGGAATTGAAGAAACTTTCTGCAGAGAAATATGAAATTCGGAAGGAAACTTTTAAAAAAGACGACAGAAGAACTCGGAAAACAAAAGAAGAATTGGTGCTCCAAAGCACTTTCGCCATTGATGAACTATTATTGAGTGGCGATGTATTGTTCAATGACACCATTGGTAAATATGTAAATAAAGTCGCAGATGAACTTCTAAAAGACAATCTCGAACTTCGAAATAAGTTAAATTTTTACATTGTAAAATCGAGTTACATCAATGCTTTTACCACCGAAAGAGGGGCTATTTTCATCAGCTTAGGACTGATCTCAAAATTGAACAACGAGGCTGAGTTGGCTTTTATTTTATCGCATGAAATCATTCATTATCAAGAAAATCACATTTTGAATGGATACCTTGAAACGTCTAAAATAAAAAAAGAAAAAGGCCAATATAAAGGCCAAAGCATCAAAGAAAAATTATTGTCGAGAAGCAACTATTCCAAGGATTTGGAATTGGAAGCAGACAACAAAGGATTTTATTTATTCACTCAATCAATGTATGATCCTACAGCGGCAATAACGGCCATGGATGTATTAAAATATGGCTCCTACCCTATTGAAGACAAAGTATTTGATCACTCATTTCTGCATCATTCAAATTACAGTTTCCCAAAATCTTATCGCTTAGATACTGTTCGAACAATTGAATCCGAAGAGGATTATGATGACAGTGAAAGCACGCATCCCAACATAAAGAAAAGAAAAGAAAAGTTACAAGTACTAGTAACAGACAGCAGCAGTAAATCAAAGTTTATCATTTCCGAGAAAGCCTTCAATTATGTCAGAGAGATTTCTCGTTTTGAGGTGCTAAACAATTACACTTCTGAACGTGATTATGGGATGGCATTCTATCACAACTTTTTGCTACAGCAAGAATTTCCCGACAACATTTTCTTGAAGACAAATATGGGCTATTTATTATACGCCATGGCAACATACAAAAGCAATAAGAACCAGCTACAAGTATTGCGAAAGTATGCGAAAGAGCAAGGTGAATTTCAGCAAGTATTGTACTTATTTAATCGAATGAGCGATGAAGAACTGGCAGCAATTGCCGTTGAATACCTTTATCTATTAAACAAAACTATTCCAACTGATTTGTTCATCGAAAAGTTAATGCTAGATGCCTTCCGTACGTTGATTCATCAAGAAGAAATGAAATTGGACTATTATGTAAAAAATTCAGAAATAGAAGATATCTTATTGAAAAATGCTGAAGAAATGTTGGCAGACCCTTATGCTAATATAGACACTGCAAACTATACCGACAGACAGAAAGCAAAATTAGAAAGAGAAGTAAAAAGACAACTTAAAAAACGGGAAGAAAAGATACAATTTGATCAATTTGTGTTTGCCGACATATTAACAGAACCTAGGTTTGACTCCATTTTTAAACAAATCGACGCAGAACTAGAAAAAATAAAAAACGCTACCAAAGATTTGGGTTATGCTTCACAAGCAAAAGCTAGAAATAAAGCAAGAAGAAAAGCTTATAAATACGGAGTTTCGTTGAATGCTGATAAAATTGTTTTAGCAGACCCCTATTATTCTAAAATTGATGAACGAAAAGACATTCAAACGAAATATATAAAATCTGAGAAGAAACAACTCGATTTTAGGGAAAGTGTATCTAAAAATGCCGAACGCTTAGATTTAGAAATTGAGATTCTGGGGAAGAAAGAATCTATGAATGACGACATTAATAGATTGAATGAAATCTCCATTAGCAACAATTGGTTGGAAGAGCTCGCAGCGCATGATAAAGTTAAAATCATTCCATACAATTATCAATTTATGAAACCCCTTAGCGAAAGTTATGGAACCAATTATTTTGCATGGATGGGTCTGCTAAACGCACGTTTAAAAACCGAATTTAATGGCACTCTATTCGCTGTAAGCCTGCTTACTGTTTATCCTTTGCCATTCTATTTAGCGTCATTAATCAGGCCAGATTATGCAACCTATTATTACGCATTGGTAGTAAATGTAGAAACAAGTGAGGTTTTAATAGAGGAAAGCCGATACAATGACACTCGTGACAACAACGACTTAATTCAAAGTCAGATATACGACACATTCTTTCAAATAAAACGTAATAAAGACTACACTAAATGATTCAAAAACAAATCGCTCTTCTAGTCCTTAGTACATTAATTTCATTGCTTGGCATCAGTCAGAAAGCGCCTGGATATTTAGGAAAAAGACTAAGTTTAGGAGTAAATTTTCAAGTAAGTCCTGCACTGATCAATCCCAATAATAATAGAAATACAGGATTCTTCAAATTCAATACTCAATTGGGCGCAACAATAGAATATGCTACGAATAGACATGCATCAATATTGGCCCATTATCAAAGCTACAATACAAAGAAAGAGTATAATGATTTTCAAATTATTGACCTCCAAAATAATTATTCAGGAGGAACCTTTTATGGCGATTTAAAAGTAACCTCATTCGGATTTGAATATCGAACCTATTCAGAAAGTATAGCACCACAAGGTTTTTATTCAGGAATAGGACTGAGTTATAAAAAAATAGACTTAACACAACCCATCATTTTTTCAATTCCATCAATTATAAATTCTCCCAAAGATGAAAGCCCCTATTCTCTTTTAAGTTTAGGGTTCTCAATGGGAAAACAACGAATTTACTTCAATAGACTAATTATTTCTACTGGAGTTAATTTCATGATTCCTTTAGAGCTTGGTAAGCTTGAATTATTTGAAGAGTCAGGCAACATATACGCCTATAAAGAATCTGGTGACATTTATAAACGTGTTGCATTGCACGATTTATTCAACTTTAAGATCGGTGCACGTTTACTTTTATTTTAACCTACTGTCCACGTATTTTCTCCGCTTAACAATTTATCTAAGTTCCCCTTTCCTTTGCGCTCAACTGCTAAATCCAATTGTTGATACATCGCTTCTTCATATCGATATCGATCTTCGGCATAAAGCACTCCAAATGGTCGTGGCAAATGTCCTTCCAAGGAGGTGTTATCAAAAAATGTAGTCAATAAATAAGCTTTGTTTTTATCACTAGAATCGTGAATCCAAAGGTCTTCCAAAGTAAAAGTTTCTTCATCTAATCGCACCACTTTTGGTTGTCCATTTTCGATGATTATTCCCTTGTTGTTTTCTTCTCCAAAAACCAATGGTTGACCTTCTTCCAGAAACAATGCTTCTTCTTTTTTACTTCCTTTATCGGTGTAGACTTCAAAAGCTCCATCATTGAACACGTTACAATTCTGATAAATTTCTAACATCGAAGTGCCCACATGGTCATTGGCACGAACCAAAACGTCACGCAAGTGCTTTACATCACGATCCATCGCTCGGGCAATAAAAGTAGAGCCAGCTCCTAAACATAACGCCATTGGATTAAAAGGATGATCTAACGAACCCATTGGTGTGGACTTCGTCACTTTCCCTTCCGGAGAAGTTGGAGAATACTGTCCTTTGGTTAAACCATAAATTTCATTGTTGAACAACAAAATATTCATGTTAAAATTTCGTCTGATGGTATGAATCAAGTGATTTCCACCGATAGATAATGAATCTCCATCACCTGTAATCACCCAAACACTTAATTCTGGTCGCGCAATTTTTAATCCACTAGCCACTGCCGTTGCACGTCCGTGAATAGAATGCATTCCAAATGTATCCATGTAATATGGGAATCTAGATGAACATCCAATTCCAGAAATAAATACAATGTCTTCTTTGTCTACTCCAGTATCAGGTAGAATACTTTGTACCTGTTTTAAAATAGAATAATCGCCACAACCGGGACACCACCTAACTTCTTGGTCGGTCACAAAATCCTTTGGTGTCAATTTTATATCTGCTGTATCTGTAATCATTGTTAGTCCTTTTTAAGCTTTCGCTAATTCCTTAATGGCTTCCACAATTTCCGGAGTAGAAAACGGAATTCCTTTAATTTTATTCAATCCTTTGGCATCTACTAAATAACGGTCTCTAATGATTTTTATCAATTGCCCATTATTCATTTCAGGAATCAATACTTTTTTATACTTTTTGATGATCTCTCCTAAATTTTTAGGGAAAGGTTCAATGTATCGAATGTGCGCATGTCCCACGCTTATTCCTTCTTCCAAACACACTTTCAGTGCAGTTTTAATAACACCATAGGTAGAACCCCAGCCAATTACTAAAACTTCCCCAGACTCTTCACCAGAATCAATTTTCTGTAAGGGTATAAAATCAGCTATTCGAGCCACTTTTTCAGCTCGAACTTTTACCATGCGCTCGTGATTTTCTGGATTGTATGAAATATTTCCAGTATCCCATTCTTTTTCGATTCCACCAATTCGGTGTTCTAACCCTTTCGTTCCAGGCAATGCCCATTGCCGCACCAATCGATCATCTCTTTTATAGGGTAAAAACGCAGGATCTTCTTTTTTTCTTTCTTTCGCAAACTCGGCCTTAATTGGCTTTAATTCAGAAGTATTAGGAAACTTCCATGGCTCTGAACCATTTGCAATATATCCATCCGATAAGAAAAATACTGGAGTCATGTGTTCGATTGCAATTCGACACGCTTCAAATGCAGCATCAAAACAATCAGAAGGAGAACTCGCTGAAATGACAGGCATTGGTGCTTCTCCATTTCGGCCGTACATCGCTTGCATTAAATCGGCTTGTTCTGTTTTTGTTGGTAACCCTGTTGATGGACCACCGCGTTGAACATTAATAATAACCATCGGGATTTCTAGCATTACACCTAACCCAATGGCCTCGCCTTTTAGAGCGATTCCGGGTCCAGACGAAGCTGTAACTCCTAATTCTCCCCCAAACGAAGCGCCAATTGTGGAACAAATCGCTGCAATTTCATCTTCAGCCTGAAATGTTTTTACGCCAAAGTTTTTATGCTTCGATAATTCATGCAATATATCAGAGGCGGGTGTAATTGGATAAGATCCATAAAACAGATTCAATCCAGCCTTTTCAGAAGCAGCTACCAACCCTAATGCTGTAGCTTGATTTCCCATTATATTTCGATAAGTCCCCTTTGGCAATTGAGCCGCTTTTACATTGTATCGTGAAGTAAAGGTCTCGCTGGTATCTCCAAAGTTATAACCCGCTTTTAATACCTTAATGTTGGCATCAATTAATTGAGGTGCTTTCGCAAATTTATCTCTGATGAATTTTTCTGTTGGTGCCACTTCTCGATTGTACATATAATACAAGAAGCCCAACACAAACATATTTCTCGAACGATCCACTTCTTTCTTACCTAAACCTGAATCAACCAATGCAGCTGCAGTTAATTTAGTCACGTCAATTGGGATCGTCCTGTAATCTTCTAGGCTTTTATCATCCAATGGACTCTTATCATAACCGGCCAATCGAAGATCTTTCGCATTAAAGCCATCAGTATTAACGATAATGGTTCCACTTTTTTTCAATCGAGGCAAGTTCACTTTGAATGCAGCAGCATTCATAGCTACTAACACATCGCAAATATCTCCTGCTGTATATATTTCTACACTACCAAACTGCAATTGAAACCCTGAAACTCCTGCAACCGTGCCCTGTGGAGCACGTATTTCTGCTGGGTAATTTGGGAATGTGCTTACATCGTTTCCAAACAGTGCCGATGTATTGGTAAATTGGGTACCAGTTAACTGAATTCCATCTCCGGAATCTCCTGCAAAAACGATGGTTACCTCTCGTTTTTCTTCAACAACTTTAGCCATAAAACTCGTTCAAAATTACCCCCCAAAGTTAGCTAGAATAATTATAAATAAACTTTCAAAATTTACAATGCATGCATATTAAAAAAAAGTTTTCTATATTTATTCAAAATATTAACACTAGCTATGAAGAAAACATTACTATTCCCGCTTCTAACATCTATACCGATGTTAATGTTTGCGGGAGGGTTTCAAGTAAACCTACAGGGAAACAAACAAACAGGGATGGGACACCTCGGAACGGCCTTAACTTTAGGAGCTTCAAACGTCTACTTCAATCCAGGATCGATGTCCTTTTTAAAGGATGATTTCAGTTCTGAATTAGGTGCCTCTTTCATAACAGCGAAGGTCGCCTTCCAAGACCAATCCACTGGGATAACGGAGCGGACGGACAACCCATTGGGTACACCATTCTATGCATATGGTAGTTACAAAATCAATGAAAAATTATCTGCAGGGATTGCAGTTTACACACCATTTGGATCTACTGTAGTTTGGGACGATAATTGGAGTGGAAAAAATTTAATTCAAGATATTAAACTGCAAGCTATCTTTATCCAACCAACAGTTTCTTACAAATTGACTGATAAATTAGGTTTTGGAGCAGGATTAAATTTAGTATTGGGTTCAGTAGAATTAAACAGAGCTATTGATGCTCCATTTGGAGATGACAACACAGTTAACTTGAAAGGGTCAACCACAGCGTTTGGTTTTAATACTGGATTGTATTTTCAAGCCACTGAAGATTTGAGTATTGGTTTAACTTACCGATCTCAAGTGGATGTAGAATTAACAGATGGAGATGCTAATTTTAGTGTTGACCCTGCATTAGCAACTACACTTCCAAATACTACCTTTGATGCAACATTGCCACTACCAGCAACTACCACATTGGGATTCGGTTATAAAGTGAATGATAAATTATTGGTATCAGTAGAAGGTAGTTTTGTACAGTGGAGTGCTTATGAATCATTGGATTTTGACTTTGCAAATGCTACAACACCTGATTCAAAAAATCCAAGAAATTACGAAGATGCATTCATCATCAGACTAGGAGCGCAATATTCCGCTACTGACAAATTAGATGTGAGAGCAGGATTCTATTACGATCAATCACCTGTGCAGGACGAATTCTTTTCTCCTGAAACACCAAACTCAGATAACATAGGACTTACATTAGGGGCTAGCTTTTACGCCACTGAGAGATTTGGAATAGATGCTTCATTCCTTTACATTGTAGGTTTAGAAAGAGAGTCTTCATACAGTCCAGAAAACTTTGGTGGTAAATATGCCTCTCGTTCATACATCCCAGGAATTGGTTTACATTATAACTTTTAAGACTAAGAAATCATGAAAAAAAGAAATTTATTATATATCCTTCCCCTCGTATTCGCTGTGGGTTGTGAACCAGAATTTGATGACGTTGACTTCAATAAAGGGACGGCTGATTTTTCTAGAACTGTAGCATTAGGAAACTCCTTAACGGCAGGTTATCAAAGCAGAGCATTAAGCTTAGCAGGTCAAGAAAATTCATTGCCCGAAATATTAGCAAAGCAGTTTGCGTTAGTAGGTGGTGGAGCATTTAAAACACCTTTTTTATCAGGTGAAGCTGGCACGAGAGGTGCAGGAGTAGACGCCTATGGATTAGGTATATTAACTCCAGCCTTAGCATTGTTGCCAAAAGCAGATTGTAAAGGTGTAGTGAGCCCATCACCAGGTTTAGATGGAACGCCATATCCTATTACCGGTTCAGGCTTTGCTTCTGTTTCCGCCGACGGCCCATACAATAATGTGGGTGTGCCTGGAGCAAGAGTAGGTAACTTGAATCAACCTGGATATGGATCAAGTCAAGGAAACCCTTATTTTGCAAGATTTGCTGCAAATCCAATGCAGACGATGATTGAGCAAGCTATGTTAATAGACGCATCCTTTTTTACTTTATGGATTGGAAACAATGATATATTGGGTTATTCTACAAGTGGTGGCGAAGAAGGTGGTGATGCAATTACAGCACAGAATACTTTTGAAACTGCATTAAGAAGATCAGTCGACTCGTTAACTAAAAATGGTGCAAAAGGAGCTATTGCAAATATTCCAAATATTACCTCTATCCCTTACTTTACAACGGTTCCAGCTAATGCACTGCCTTTAACTCAAGACCAAGCTGATCAAGCGAATAGTAACCCTAATTATACAGGTTATAATCAAGCACTACAGTTTTATGCAGGAATTGGAGCAATTACTTCTGAAGAAGCTGCAGCAAGAAAAATTAAATTTAGTGCAGGAGCAAATTATTTATTAATCGTAGATAACGAATTAACTACGTTATTAAATCCCTCAGATACGTCTGCAACACTCCCTAAATTTAGACAATTGGTTGCAGGAGAATTACTAACATTAACGACTCCTTCAGACTCTATTAAATGTGCAGGCTTTGGAATTTTAAAACCTATGCCGGGTCAATTTGTTTTGAGAAAGTCTGAAATTGATAAAATTAATACAGCCGTTACTGGATATAATACAATTATCAAAAGCGTAGCAACTGCAAAAGGTTTAGCTTATGTTGATGCCAATGCAAAATTAAAAGAAGTAGAAACAGGCTTGAAATTTAACGGAACCAAGTTTACTACTGAATTTGCAAGGGGTGGTGCTTTCTCTTTTGATGGTGTTCATCCTACAACTAGAGGTTATGTTATCATTGCAAATACTTTTATTGAAGCTATTAACAATACTTATAATGCAAACGTTCCAAGAGCGAATGTAAATGATTACCCAAATCAGTAATTAGGGTTACATTATAAAATATAAAATGCCGCAATCCATATGGATTGCGGCATTTTTTTGTTTTATTTTTCGCTGTTTGCTTAATAACGACAGAACCAGACCTAGGTTTCCAAAAACTTTGAGGTCTCTATCCAATTGACTCAACTTTAAGAAGGCTAATTACTTATAATGAACACCTTACTAGAACCTTTCTCCAAACAACCACTTTCCCCGCACTCACTCCATTTGCTGAAATAACTATCGAAAAGTAAATGCCATTTTTAAGCCATTTACGGAAATAGCCTGAATAAACTCTTCCAAAGTTTGGAACTTTGGAAGAGTTCTTAGAATCTTTGGAAGAGTAAAATTGATACCAGACCTTCAAGGTTTTTAAACTTTGGAGGTCTTTTCTGCTATTGCTTATTCATAGAATATTTCTACTAAAATGTCACTCTTACGGAGGTTGAAGAGCTACTCTACCTCTATAAGGAGCACAAACTAAAATTTAAGTTATGACCCTTTAGGGGACTAATCTTAATAGCCAAATCAAACATTCAATGATTTTTAGGCACGTAGTGGTGAAATTTTAAGATTGGTTTTAATTGAGAAAAGGATAATTGGACCTAACACAGGAAGTCTTTCACAAGGGGAAAAACCAATTATTAATTTCCTTCATTGCTAAATTGTTACATTAAGAAATTGATTCATTGTAATATTGGGAACCAATTTTACCGCCCTTTCATCACTTTTGGCACTTTGATGTAATCGGTATCAGCATCTGGTGCATTTTTCAATGCCTCTGCTTGGGTAGTGGTTTGCTCCACTTTATCTAATCTTACCGATGGTTTTTCATCCAATAGATATACCAAAGGCTCTACTCCTTCTGTGTCTACTTCGCTTAACTTCTCTACAAAATCCAACATCCGATTCATATCGTTTAGAATTTCTGCTTGTTCAGAAGGTTCAAATTTTAATTTTGACAATTCTGCAATACGTTCAACAGTGGATTTATCTATGGACATGTTTCGGATAATTTTGATGCGATGATTTGGTTAATTTGATTGCTCAAAAGTAAGCAATCTTCTACTTTTAGTTGGTCGGTGGAAACCGCTTCATGAATAAAAATATCGACAACTCCTGGAAGTGAATTATCCCAAAATTGATCTGGCCGCACACTCACTATTTTATAATTGTTGCACATCGTCACAGGTATAATCGGAACTCCTGATTCTATGGCCAATTTAAATGCCCCATTCTTAAAAGGCCTCATTTGAGGAGCTCTAGAAGAAATAGTTCCCTCAGGGAAAATAACTACATTGCAACCATTCTTTAGTCTATTGGCACATTCATCCAACGCCAATACACTCATTTTTGGGTTCCTTCGGTCTACCAACAGATTTAATTGCTTGAAATAGATATTAAACAATGGAACCGACCCCAATTCTTTTTTTCCTAAGAATACAAAAAACTCGCTGCATGTAGCATACAAAACCAATATATCTAAATAGGAAGTGTGATTTGGGCAAATAATATAGGGAGGAGCCGGTAATTTTGCAGGCTGTTCCAATCGACAACGTACCCCAACTAAAAATAAAATGGCTTTTGCTTGATACCTGGTTAAGTGAAATCCTTTTCTAAACTGTTTTTCATTGGTTAAAAACAACCATAAGAAAGGATAAAGCACCAATATGCTCAAAAGAATCACTATAAAAAAATAGAATTTCCACAGGGAAGATAAGAGCGCATAAACTAACTTCATGAACGCAAAAGTAGCAACAAATTGGTATTTTTGAACCATGGCAAGAATACTAACAGGAATACAAAGTTCAGGAGCAACAGGAGAAATACATTTAGGCAATATATTAGGTGCTATTATCCCTGGCGTTGAATTATCAAAAGACCCTAACAATGAGGCTTATTTTTTTATAGCCGATTTGCATTCATTAACCACAGTAAAAGATGCTAACATTCGAAAATTGAATGTACATGCAGTAGCTGCCGCATGGATTGCATTTGGTTTTGATACGGATAATAATGTATTCTACCGTCAGTCTGATATTCCTGAAGTATGCGAACTGACTTGGTATTTGAGCTGTTTTACGCCATACCCCATGTTGGCCAATGCCCATTCTTTTAAGGACAAGTCCGAGCAGTTGTCTGATGTAAATGCTGGATTATTTAACTATCCTGTATTAATGGCAGCTGACATCCTTTTATACGATGCTGAATTTGTCCCGGTAGGAAAAGATCAACAACAGCATTTAGAAATGACACGTGACATAGCAGGAGCATTCAATCACCAAGTGGGAGAAACATTGGTTTTGCCCGAGGTTAAAATTGATGAACGAGTGATGACCATCCCCGGAACAGATGGCCGTAAAATGAGTAAATCTTACAATAATTTCATCAATATCTTTCTACCAGACAAGAAGCTACGTAAGGTAATTATGAGTATTGAAACCGATAGTACTCCACTTGAGGATCCAAAAGACTATTCTACATGTAATGTATTTGCATTGTACCAATTACTAGCCAATGAAGCGCAAATCAAAGAAATGAAAGCCAACTATGAAGGAGGTAATTATGGATATGGTCATGCCAAGCAAGCATTATTTGAATTAATTATTGAAAGATTTCAGAACGAAAGAGAAATTTACTGGAAGTTAATGGAGAATCCTGCCATCATTGAAGATAAGTTAGCACAAGGCGCGATAAAAGCAAAAAAAACAGCCTCAGAAGTACTTCAAAGAGTGAGAATTAAGCTCGGATATTAATTAGATTTTATATGCATGCGTAATTAATGTTATTAGATTGTTGTTTTTTGTTAAATTTGGTGGATACACTTAAACTAATTTAATTAACATTATGAAAAAAATAATTACTGCTTTTGCATTATTGCTAACAGCTTCAATGGGATACAGCCAGTATTACCAACAAAGTTACATTAGCGTAAACAGAAACCCGCTAGGTTTAAATACAGACGTAGAGCAAACTTCAGGGGTACTAGTGCCTCAAGGTTGGGTGGTAGTTCAAGCTACTTCTGCCTCACCTGTTTGGTCAGCAAGTCAAACATTACCATTTGCATTTAAATTTAACAATGCAGCTGTTACTAACTATAAAGTTTCTACAACAGGTGTTTTAACTTTTGATGTAGCTTCTACAGTTGCTGCTCCAACAGATGCAAACGTTGCTATTCCTTCCGCTCTAATTCCTGATAAATCAGTAATGGCTTGGGGACTTAATGGAAACGGTGGAAACGATGCCATTATTTCTAAAACTTTTGGAACAGCTCCACACAGACAACACTGGATAATGTTCTCATCTTTTTCTGCTACAGGTGGAACAGGTTGGGCATATTGGGGAATTATGATGGAAGAGACTACAGATCGTTTATTTGTAGTTGACATGAGAAACTATTTGACTCCACTTTCTTTAACAGTAGGTGTACAAGTTGATGGAACTACTGCTACTTCTTTAGCAGCATCTCCAAACGTTGCTGGTGTTAATACAAATGGTGGTTCTGCAGACACTCCAGATGACAACACTTATTATGAATTTGGATACGGAACACAACCAGCTGTAGATGTTGAATTAGCTGAAGTTTCTATGCCGGCTATTTTAGCAAATGGATCTAACACTACTATTTCCGGTAGAATTGTAAACAGTGGTTCATCTGCTTTATCAGCTTATAGCATTAAGTATAGTGTAAATGGAGGAACAGCAGTTTCTCAGAGTTTTACTAATTCAATTGCTGCAGGAACAGTTGGCAGTTTCACTTTAACACAAGCATACAATGCAGCATCTCCAGGAAATAAAGATTTTGTATTTTGGGTAGATGCATCAGCTGATGCTAGAAACTACAACGATACAATTAAAAAAGGGGTGACTGTAAACTCAGGTGGTTCAGGTACTAAAAAAGTATTGTTAGAAGAATTTACTACAGCAGTTTGTCAATTTTGCCCAGATGGTGAAGTAGTTGTTGGTCAAATATTAGCATCAACTCCAGAAGCTATTGCAGTAGGAATTCATGCTGGTTTTGGAACAGATGCTATGACTATTCCAGCTCACTCAGCTTATGCAGCTGCATTTACAACAGGAGCACCAACAGCTTGTATTGATCGTAAGTTATTTGCAGGCGAAACTAGAGTTGGCCACAGTAGAACGGTTTGGCAAGCAAATGTAAATACTCAGAAAGTTGCCTTAACTCCTATTGACATTATTTTAGGTGGAAATGTAACCGGTACAAATACTATTGATCTAAATATTGATGTACAGTTTAAAGATTTCTTACCAAACTGGCAAGATGCTAATTTAACTATTTTTGTAGTTGAAGATAGCGTTATCGGAACTGGTTCAGGATACAATCAAGTAAATGCATATCAAGGACAAAATCATCCTTATGGTAATGCAGGTAACCCTATTATTGGTTACCCGCACAGACATGTTGTTAGAGATGTACCAACAGGAACTTGGGGAGATGCTACATTCGTAACTAGTGCTCCAGTTATCAACACTAACATTGCAAGAACATATTCATTAACATTGAACCCAGCATGGGATAAATCAAAAATGGAATTTGTTGTTTTTATGAACTACTATGATGCATCTACAGGCGAAAATGCTAGAGAGATTCTAAATGTAAATCACATTAAATATGACCAATTGGTTGTAGGTGTTGAAGAAAATGATTTAGCTATTTCTAAATTAGGAATTCACCCTAACCCAACTTCAGGAAACTTAAATGTAAACTTTGAATTGGAGCAATCAGAAAATGTAACCATTGAAGTATTGGATCTTTTAGGTAAGTCCGTTTCAGTTCAAAACTTTGGAACTTTAGTTTCAGGAGCACAAAAATTGAACATGGATTTATCAGATCTTAATTCTGGCATCTATTTTGTAAAAATCAATGCGGGAAATAAAGTATCAACACAAAAAGTAAACGTAATAAAGTAATTATTCGTTCTACTTTGTAAACTTAATCAGCACTTTCATTCCTAACTGGAATGGGGTGCTGATTGATTTTTTAAAATCATTTATATGAAAAAAGTACTAGTTGGATTTTTGATTGTTTTTGGATTACAAACAATAGTAGTAGCGCAAGGCAAATTGCCTGCTGTAGATGTAAAAACGATGGAGTTTGAAACATTCAATACTTCTGAAATTAGTAATGATGGGAAACCAGTTATCGTTAATTTCTGGGCAACATGGTGCAGCCCTTGTAAACGTGAGTTGAACAACATTGCAGACATGTATGAAGATTGGGTGGATGAAACTGGCGTTAAGTTAGTAGCGATATCCATCGACGATGCTAGAAATATGGGTAAAGTAGCTCCTTATGTAAATGGACAGAGTTGGGAGTATGATGTATACATCGATCCAAACGGCGATTTGAAAAGAGCCATGGGCGTTAATAATGTTCCTCACACCTTTTTACTAGATGGAAAAGGGAATATCGTTTGGCAACACAACTCTTATTCAGAAGGCGACGAATACGAACTATACGATTTGGTTAAAAAGCTATCCAAAGGAGAAACAATTTCTAAATAATTTATTCTAAAGCTTGTAGTATTTTTTACTACAAGCTTTTCATTTTAATATTTCCCACCATTGAACTCAATAAAAGCAAAACTATTAGCCGCTTTTGCACTAGTCGGCTGTTCTACAATTCAAGCACAAGAGGTAAAGGATATTTTAAATCAAGGAAAGATCATCGGTAACTTTCAAGTAGATGCACAATACTACCAAGAAGATTCAGCGATTGGCGCAGTTCAACCCAATGAAGAAATATTGACCAATGGTTTTTTAAATTTAATTTATACCAATGGCATTGTTAGCGCAGGTGTAAGGTTTGAATCCTACCAAAATGCCATGCTTGGTTTTCCAGCAGGATATAAAGGGAGTGGAATTGCATACCGTTTTGCATCAGTAAATAAAGACAACCTATCAGTTACAGTTGGAAATTTTTACGAACAGTTTGGTAACGGATTAATTCTAAGAGCATATGAAGAAAGAGGCTTAGGATACGATAATGCAATTGATGGTGTTCGAGTTAAATACACCATCAAAAAAGGAATAGAATTGACCGGATTAATCGGACAGCAACGTCTGTTTTTTGATAAAGGCGATGGAATTGTTCGTGCATTCAATGCCAACATCAATTTAAATGAAACTTTCACAAAATTAAGTGAGAAAAAGACCAAAGTTATTATTGGCGGAAGTGCTGTTAGTAAATATCAAGAAGACAACAAACCAGATTTAATATTGCCAGAAAATGTCGCTTCGTTTGCGGGTAGAACTATAATTAGCCGAGGAAAGGTAAGTCTAAATGCAGAATATGCATTTAAATATAATGACCCATCTTCAGATAATGGATACAACTATAAAAATGGAGAGGCAGCATTCGTGCAAGCTTCTTACTCTCAAAAAGGATTAGGCGTTTCTTTAGCTGCAAAAAGAGTAGATAATTTTAGTTTTAGAAGTGATCGAGATGCAAGCCAACAAAATTTGTTTATTAACTACCAGCCAGCCTTAACAAAACAGCACACTTATAATTTACTGGCTACCTTATATCCTTATGCTACCCAACCAAATGGCGAGACCGCATTTCAAGGAGATGTCATTTACACTTTCGCAAAAGGGAGTTTTCTAGGTGGAAAATACGGAACGGGGATACAATTGAATGCATCATTTGCATATGACATAAAGAGGGATTCCATAGACCAAGCAACCGATGACAATAGAGAATTTTATACTTCCAACTATTTTGAAACAGGCACTCGATTGTTTAGAGATTTAAATGTTCAGTTGAGTAAGAAATTGAATAAAAACTTAAAAATGAAATTGACTTATGCAAACATTTTGTTTAATCAACAAGTGGTGCAAGGTAAAACTGGTGTCCCGATGGTGACAGCAAATGTTGGCGTTGCAGAGGCAACTTACAAATTGAACATGAGGAATTCAATCCGTATGGAAGGACAAATGTTATTTACAGAACAAGATCAGGGAGATTGGGCAACTGTTATATTAGAATATTCTTATTCTCCTCACTGGTTTGTAGCAGTAATTGATCAATTCAATTACGACAATCCCAAAGGTTCCGAAGAACACTATTACAACGTTTCTGCGGGGTATAATAATCAAGGAAACAGGGTAACATTAGCATACGGAAGACAGCGTGCAGGTATTTTCTGTGTAGGTGGAGTTTGTAGAGAAGTACCCGCATCGAATGGACTTTATTTGTCCATAACTAGTAGTTTCTAAAGAATCAATGTAATGAAGAATATTCTATTTCTTTTTTCGGTAGTCATTCTGCTCTTTTTTGGATGTAAGAAAGAAGATGAAAAAGTGGTTCCGACACCTATAGAACCAGTTAAAGAAGATACAACTATTGTTAATGAGCCAGATACATTATCTCAATACAATTGGACAAGTGTAAAAGCGGCGCCTACTGCTCGACGTAATTTAGTGATTGAGGAGTTAACAGGGGCTTTATGTAGATTCTGCCCACAAGGGCACAGAGAGTTAAAACGATTGGATTCTATCTATGGTAGTCAAGTTATACCAGTCTCTATTCATGCAGGAAATTTTGCAATTTTTCAAAGTGACTCCTCGAAGAAATTTTTCTTAGATTTAAATCTTCCGATAGAAGCAGGAGAAACTGAATCTAAAGGAGAAATTTATCTAAATACTTTTAATCCGAGTAAAAGCTACCCGCGAGGAATTGTAAGTCGCATTAATCAAGAGGCTGAAAATCCAACTAAATGGCAAGGTGTAATTGATGGTGCCAAAAATGACCCAATGAAGGCCACCATGGATTTAGAAGTAAAGTACGCTCAACAAGAAGGCTTAATTCACATATTGATTGATTATAAATTTAGTGATACATCATCCAGTAATTATGCACTTCAAGTCTATATTTTAGAAAATGACATATTAGGTTGGCAAGATGATTATGGCACCTTAAAGGAATTTTACCAACACAATTACGTATTAAGGAAAGTATTAAATGGAATATGGGGAGAATCATTAAATTCATTAAATTTGAATGTGAAGTATCGCAAAGAATATGTTTTTAAAAAAGCACCCCACTGGAACCAAAATAATGTAAAGGTTGTTGCTTTCTTAACTATTAGAGATACCAAAGAAATTATTCAAGCGACTCAAGCATCATTGAAATAAATAAAAATTACAAAAATGAAAAAGTTAATTTATATACTTCCAATCATTGCAATAACTTTCTTAGGTTGCGACAAAATAGAGGATCCATATCCCAAATTATTAGATGATGGATCTACAGTAGTCATCGATCCTTCATTGGGAATTTCATTTGAAGATTTAGCCAACATCAATTGGATAAAAGTGGAGGGCACGCCCACTGCAAAACGAAATACCATCATTGAAGAGTTTACAGGTGCTCAGTGTAAATTTTGCCCAGACGGAACTAAGGAGTTGGTAAAACTAGACAACGATTATGGAGACCAAGTCATTCCGGTTTCCATACATGCTGGTAATTTTGCGCGATTCCAACCGGATTCTTCAAAAATGTTTTTCTTGGATTTAACAGTTCCAATAGAAGAAGGTGAGGTAGTAGGAAAAGGTGAAGAATATTTAACCACATTTAATAAAGGAAACAGTTATCCCAGAGGAATAGTTAGCCGCATCACTCCAGCAGTTGAAGAGCCAGCTAAATGGAAAGGTGAGGTGGATAATTTAATAGATAATCCTATGAAAGCGACCATAGATTTAGATGTATGGTATGCTGAAAGTGAAGAATTTATCAGAATAATCATTGATTATGAATTTAAAGAAGAATTAGTAGAACCTCAAAATTTACAGGTATACATTATAGAGGATCACATTATTGGTTGGCAAGATGTTAAAGGTGTTTTTGAAGAATTTTATGATCATAAGTATGTTTTAAGAAGGGTATTGAATGGCCTTTGGGGATCAACAGCCCAACCTGCAATCTTAGGAGAGGTATACCACAAAGAATATGTGATTCGGAAAGAAGCTCACTGGGATAGCAACAACTTAAAAGCGATTGTTTTTATAGCTGATAACGACACTAAAGAAATTATTCAAGCCAATCAAACATCAGTTCGTTAAAACAATTCGGTCTATTTTAAGGTTTATATAATCAATATGAAAAAAGTCCAACACATCCTTTTCCCTCTTTTTTTTCTTTGGTGTGTTGTTGGTTACGCACAAGTATTTAATGCTGGTTTGAAGGCTGGTGTAGCTGCTTCACAAATCAGTGGTGATGGATATTCAGGATTTAACAAAGCAGGTATTATTGTAGGTGGTTTCGCAAGAATAAATTTGAAAGATAGAAGTCACTTTCAATTTGAAATTACCTATACACAAAAAGGAAGTAGAAGAAATCCTAAAACAAGTGAAGGCGACAATGATTTTTTTTTACTTCGACTAGATTACATTCAGATTCCTTTGCTTTATTTATACGATTATAAAATATTCACATTTGAAATAGGTCCATACTTCAGCACACTAGTTAATGAATATATTGAAGATGAATTCGGCCCAGTCACAATATCAGAAGAGTTTAACCAATTTAAACGGTTTGATTTTGGATTTTCAGCAGGTATAGAGTTTAACATTTCTGAAGAAATCATTATGGGCTGGCGTTTCAATAATTCAATTGTCCCTGTACGAGAATTTGAATCAGGGAATGCTATAATTCAGCAATTACCAGGACAAAGTCCATTGACAAGATTTGATACTGGGATGTATCACACTTATTTAGGTTTTACCATGATCTATAAGTTTGGAGGTGACAAATGAAAAGAAAAGTAATAATAGCAATTACAGGCGCTTCGGGTTCTATTTATGCCAAACTTTTATTAGATAAGCTAAACAAGCTATCTGACCAAATAGAGAAAGTTGGAATAGTCATGTCTAAAAATGCAAAAGATGTGTGGCTGTGGGAACTGGAAAATGAAACCTATAAAGATTATCCATTCGACTTTTACGAAAAAACAGACTTCATGGCGCCTTTTGCTTCAGGGTCAGCAAAATACGACACTATGATTATTATTCCATGTTCTATGGGAACTTTAGGTCGTATTGCGAGTGGATTTTCAGATGATTTGATCACTCGGTCTGCCGATGTCATCCTAAAAGAAAGAAGAAAGTTAATATTGGTGGCAAGAGATACGCCTTTAAGTCTGATTCATATTAATAATATGAAATCCATTACTGAGGCTGGAGGCATCATTTGCCCAGCTGTTCCCTCCTATTATAGTAAGCCTAAAACCATCGCTGACGTGGCCGCTACAGTAGTAGATAGAGTAATCGACTTAGCCGGCTTTCAATCAGAATCATATCGATGGAGTGAATGAACAATTCACCAACAATTGACCGTTAAAAACTATAGGTAATTTTAACTTTTATCGTACTGTTATTTTTTGTAATTTGATGCTTCAAAATAAGTCAATATTATGTACGAGTTTAGTAAGAAAGTGCTCTTGAAAGTAAGTTTTGACAGAGTGCTATTTAGAAAAGAATTGCTAAAAGCAAAAAAATGGCTCAAAAGAGAAGAATACGTTATGCTCCAAGCATGGTGTCTGACCACATTCGGACATATGTATAGAGATACAATTATGGATGTTTTTGAGATGGCTTAAGAAATTGAATATTTCTTTTTAATCCGTTAAACTTAGTTCGTTTCACCGGTGATTTTTTAAAAATAACCTGAAACACTTTTTCATCCAATTCAATCCAGTCTTCTGCAGACATGTCTAATAATTTGTCGGAAGGTTGGAAAAAGGGTTCCTTATTTTCCACTCCGAATCGATTCCAAGGACATACATCTTGACAAACATCACAGCCGAACATCCAGTTGTCCATTTTATCCTTAAACTCCTTTGGAATAATTGCCTCTTTTAATTCAATTGTGAGGTAAGAAATACATTTGCTACCATCCACTACTCTATCATCAACAATAGCATCAGTAGGGCAAGCATCAATGCATTTCGTACACGTTCCACAGTAATCTTTTATCGGACCATCAGGCTCCAGATTCAAATCCAATATTAATTCAGCTAAAAAGTAAAAAGAACCACGTGTTTTATTAATCAATAAACTGTTCTTGCCAATCCAACCTAATCCTGATTTTTGAGCCCAAGCTCGCTCAAGCACAGGTGCTGAATCTACAAATACTCGACCTTCTACCTGACCTATTTCCTCTTGTATCCGGAATAGGAATTCCTTGAGTTTATCTTTAATGATAAAATGGTAATCGATTCCATATGCATAACTAGAAATCTTTGGAGCATTGGGGTCTTTTTGTGCTAAATTTGTATTGTAATTGTACATTAAAGTCACTACAGACTTGGAACCCTCAACCAATTTAGTGGGATCAATTCGCTTTTCAAAATGGTTGGCCATATAATCCATTTGACCATGATGGCCTTTTTTCAACCAATTGTTCAAGTGCTCTTCTTCTTCAACTAATTTTTCTGCTTTGGAAATACCAACAAAGTCGAATCCCAATTCTCTTGCGATACGCTTTACAATAGTAGTATTCTTGGCCGTATTATTCATTTCCGAATAAAGTTCCTGTATTGCGATGATTAATACGTCCTAGGTGTTTATATGCCTTCTCTGTTACTTCTCTACCACGAGGAGTTCGCATAATGAAACCTTCCTTAATTAAAAATGGTTCATAAACTTCTTCAATAGTTCCTGCTTGTTCACCAACAGCAGTAGCTATAGTAGTCAAACCAACAGGTCCACCTTTAAATTTGTCAATGATATTGGATAAAATTCGATTATCCATTTCATCCAATCCATATTTATCTACATTTAAAGCAGATAATGCAACATTAGTAATGGTAATATCGATCTTTCCGTTACCCTTAATTTGAGCAAAATCTCTAACTCTTCTTAAAAGTGCATTCACAATTCTAGGAGTTCCTCTACTTCTACCAGCTATCTCAATAGCCGCATCATCAGTAATTGAAATATTCAAAATTTCAGATGACCTCTTCACGATTGTTGATAGTAACTCCTTATCGTAATATTCCAACCTAGAATTGATTCCAAATCGAGCTCGTAATGGCGCAGTTAATAACCCAGCTCGCGTGGTGGCTCCAATTAATGTAAAAGGATTCAATTTTATTTGAACAGTTCTTGCATTTGGCCCAGAATCAATTAAAATATCAATTTTATAATCCTCCATGGCGGAATAAAGATATTCTTCCACGACAGGACTTAATCGATGTATTTCATCAATAAATAAAACATCACCTTCCTCTAAGTTTGTTAAAAGTCCAGCTAAATCTGCAGGCTTTTCCAATACTGGACCAGATGTAATTCTGATGGAAACATTGAGTTCATTGGCAATGATATTAGCCAAGGTTGTTTTCCCTAATCCGGGAGGCCCATGAAGAAGAACATGATCTAACGCTTCGCCACGTTGCAATGTTGCCTCTACAAAAACACGTAAATTATCAGTCACTACTTTTTGACCAGCAAAATCCTCCAACGTGATTGGACGTAAAACTCTTTCGAAATCTTTCTCGACGCTATTCGTCGGTTCTATGTTTGGGTCAAGATCTTCTAACATATCTGATTCAATTTTTTAAATCTTTATAAATTTCGCCAAAAAAGATCTTAAATCTAAAAATATATACTGGGGAATTAAAGGATTCTTTAATTGCTTTATTGTCAATAATCATTAATCGATATCCTACTCCGAATCCAGGCCCAAAATACTTCAATATTTTATACTGTGCAGTAATAGCAGGTTCATAAGACAAAATAAACTGACGGTTCCGATTGATTCGTCCCTTGGCTGTATTTAAAGTATAGTAAGAGTTGCCGATACCGAACTGAACTGGGATACTAATTTCCCAGCGCTCCCCTTTATAAAACACATACTCAGCATACGGAGAAACATGATAGAATACCAAACGTGCCTCATCATTCGTTTTAACTAAACCATTCTCTATATAAGATATTGAAGAATTCAATTGAGTTGAAAGTATATTAAATCCTAAACCAAATCGTAATTTTCGATCATACTCAATACCACCTTTTACACCAAATACACTCACACCTGATTGATTTATGAAAGAGTGTCTTGAATCTAACCGTAAATCTAAAACTGGCTTTGCTTTCAATGCATCACGAATATCCTTCTCAAATGATTGAGAAAAACATAAATTACAGAATAATAATACGATACTTAGTGCAAATAACTTCTTCAAGCAGATGAAATTAATAAAAAAATGTCCTTAACTTCGTTAAGGACATTGTATATTGTGGTGTGTTAATTAGTCTTAATGACCTTCATCTTTCTCATCAGGTCCCATTGGAACATCCTGAGGAATATAATCTTCTTCAGCACCAGGCTTACTATAATCATAAGGCCATCTGTGAACCTCCGGTATATCTCCTGGCCAGTTACCATGTAAATGTTCCACTGGTGTTGTCCACTCCAAAGTATTCGATTTCCAAGGATTCTGAGGTGCTTTAGGTCCTTTAAATATTGAATAAATCATGTTGTACAAAAAGATAAACTGAGCAACTCCACCAATTAAAGCGAACACGCTAATTGTAACGTTGATATCAATCATATTCTCAAACAAAGGAAAAGCAGTATTGGAATAATATCTACGTGGCACACCAGCTAATCCTAAAAAGTGCATTGGGAAAAATACTCCATATGCAGAAGTAATTGTCAACCAAAAGTGCACAAATCCCAATCGTTTATCTAACATTTTACCAAACATTTTTGGGAACCAATGATAAACACCAGAAATCATTCCGAATGTACCCGATAGTCCCATAACAATATGGAAGTGACCGACTACGAAATAAGTATCATGAACATTAATATCTAAAGCTGAATCTCCTAAGATAATACCTGTTAAACCACCAGTAATAAAAGTAGAAACCAACCCTATAGCAAACAACATAGCTGGTGTAAATCGGATATTTCCTTTCCATAAAGTGGTTAAGTAGTTAAATACTTTCACTGCAGAAGGAATAGCAACCAATAATGTTGTAAAAGTAAATACAGCTCCTAAGAAAGGACTCATACCGGTTACAAACATGTGGTGTCCCCAAACTAGAACAGATATAAATCCAATCGCTAGAATAGAACCAATCATCGCTCTATAACCAAAAATTGGTTTTCTAGAGTTAGTTGCTACCACCTCAGAAGTAATACCCAAAGCAGGTAAAAGAATAATATACACCTCAGGGTGACCTAAAAACCAGAATAAGTGTTCAAACAAGATAGGGCTACCGCCTTCAACTTCTAATGCTTTTCCTGCGATAAAAATATCAGACAAATAAAAACTTGTACCGAAAGAACGGTCAAATAATAAAAGTAATACTGCTCCAAAAAGAACCGGGAAAGAGAGTACTCCTAAAATTGCTGTTACAAAGAATGCCCAAATAGTCAATGGCAATCGTGTCATTGACATCCCTTTTGTTCTCAAGTTAAGAATGGTAACGATATAGTTCAAGGATCCTAACAAGGAGGAAACAATAAAAATCGCCATAGATGCTATCCAAAGTGTCATACCCATACCTGAACCTGGAATAGCTTCTGGTAATGCACTTAATGGAGGGTAAATCGTCCAACCACCTGATGCAGGTCCACCTTCAACAAATAGAGAAGCTAACATGATAGCACTTGACAAGAAGAAGAACCAGTAAGATAACATGTTCATAAATCCTGAAGCCATATCTCTAGCACCAATTTGAAGTGGAATCAACAGGTTACTAAAGGTTCCACTCAATCCTGCAGTTAACAAGAAAAATACCATTATGGTACCGTGGATAGTTACTAAAGCCAAATACTTATCTGGAGACAAAACTCCGCCTGGAGCCCAGTCTCCTAGAAATGTTTCCAACAATGGAACACTTTCGCCAGGCCAACCCAATTGAATTCTAAAAAATAAAGACATCATCATACCGATGAAACCCATTACAGTTCCGGTAAGTAAGAATTGCTTCGCAATCATTTTGTGATCAGTACTAAATATGTACTTGAACAAAAAGTCGTTATCGTGGTGATGTGAATGTGTAGACATGGAAATTATTTTAAGTCTTACTGATTTACTAAATTAATTAATTGATGAAGTAGCTGTTTCATCTAACACTTCTTCCACAACTTCTTCAGTTGCCTTCTCAGAAGCCTTTGCTTTACCATCCATTGGTAAAAATTCTTTTTGTTCGGCTAACCAGATCTCAAAATCTTCTGCGCTTTCAACGATGATATCCATCTGCATGTTGTAGTGAGCGGCACCACAGATTTTATTACAAAGAAGAATATAATTGAACTCTTCGTTTTGAGTAATTCCCCTCATCTCAGTAGTGGTGATTGTTGGGATAAAGTTAAATCTTGTCGTCATACCAGGAACACAGTTCATTTGCGCTCTAAAGTGTGGCATATAAGCACTGTGAATTACATCTTGTGCTCTAAAAACAAATTGTACCGGACGATCGACAGGTAAGTGAAATTCTCCTCTTACAATTTTATCATCCCATCCATTTGCATCAGTAGAATCCATACCTACGGCATTAACACCTTCGATATTTCTAACATTAGCATTTCCTAATGCTCTATCTTCCCCAGCGTATCTGGCTATCCATCCAAATTGATAAGCATACACTTCAATTAATACTGGATCTTCTTCTGCAGAAACTGGTGTAGTGATATTATTCCAAGTATTCAATCCGTAAAGAATAAGAATAGATAAAACTACAGTTGGAACGATTGTCCACAATAATTCCAACTTATTACTGTGTGGAAAAAACTCAGCTCTTCTATTCTTATCATAAGAATACTTCCAAGCAAAATAGAACAACAAAATATGAGTCAAAATAAACACTGGGAATATTATGATCCAAGAAGTCATCATTAAATTATCAATTGTTTCACCGTGGTGAGACGCTGATACAGGCAGCAAATAATCGCCCCAAGCCATCATTTGATAGATAATGAACATGAAATACACCACCAAGAATATTGGCATCAATCTCGCTTGTGTTCTGTTGTCTTTATCAGTAACATCCCAAGAATTTTCACCTTTTGCTTTTCCAGCAAGTTCCAATACTTTAATTAATTGAGCAAGAGCGATAATACCCAATACAACCGATACAATAATTAGCAAATCTAGCATTGCAAAAACCTTTTAGTGTTTATTTTTAAATGTGTAAATGTTTACTTTCATCAAGGAAAGGGTGATTCTTAACAACGAGTGGTGCTTTAGCTAATGATCTAAACACTGTGAATAAGAACAATCCTAAGAACCCTAAAAAAGTACCAATCTCTAAGAAACCAAAGTGCCAGTGGCTACCTACTGTTCCTGGCATTACCATTAAGAACACATCTAACCAGTGTCCGATGAAGATAATGATACCAACAACTAATGCATAACCGATGCTTCTCTTGGAGTCTCTTGACATTAAGATTACCATTGGCATGATAAAGTTAACAGCGAATACTCCGAAGAACAATCCTTTGTAATGCTCTATTCTTGTCATGTAATAAGTAACTTCTTCAGGAATATTTGAATACCAAATCAACATGAATTGAGAGAACCATAAATAACTCCACAAAAAGCTAATCGCAAACATCCATTTTGTGATGTCATGCATGTGTGATTTATTCACAACTTCTAAATATCCTTTAGATTTTAAGTAAAGGGTCAACAATACGATAGTGATCATTGCACTCACCCATATTCCTGAGAACACATACCATCCGAATAACGTACTAAACCAGTGCACGTCGATAGACATTAACCAATCCCACGATGCGGTAGATGAAGTATAAGCAAAGAACACAAGAAATATTGCACTTAGTACCATATTCCTAAAGTGAATCTTAGTTCCACCCTCTTTATCCTCTCTTAAAGACCTTTTTCTAAACAAATTCACGAAGAACAACCAAACGGATAAATAAGCGATCGTTCTTAACCAGAAAAATCCTTGATTTAAATAAGCTGTTTTACCTGCGATTAATTCATCATAGTGATGATTTTCTACAGCTCCTTCTACCATTTCATTGGTAAACTCAGGATGACCTGAATCCAATGTACTCTCAATTACAAATTCATGAGTAGCAGCTGGGTCCATCCAGTGATAGATGTGGTTCCAATGCATTGAACAAGCAAAGAAAAATATAATTAATGTAATTGCTCCTACCCACATGTATTGTGTAATACCCTCGAAAACTCTTTTTAATACTGTTAAATAAGAAGCTTCAGTAGCATACTGCAGTGCTAAGAAAAACAATGTTCCTAGTGAGATTCCAAAAAAGAAAAATCCATTCACTAAAATGTTAGCCCAGAAACGAGTATTACTTTCAGCATCATGAGGCATCCCCACGATAAGGGCGATCAAACCTATTGCCATCAAGATTGCAAAGGTGATTTTTGATTTATTTGTAAATATGAAGTCCATATTAGCTGTTTTTTAACTTTCTTATATTACTCAGCAGTATTTACCGCTGTTTCATTAGATTCATTCTTTGTGCTATCCACTGCTGTTACATTAGCTGCTTCAGGACTTTTCCCTTGTAGCTTCTGCACATATGCAACGATCAACCATCGTTCACCTTCATTCAATTGAGCAGAATGAGGTCCCATTGCATTCAAACCATACATAATGGTATGATAAATATGCCCTGGAGTTAATTCTAACATTGAACGACCACCTCTTCTAGTTTTGTTTTCATCAATATATGATGGAACAGCGCTATATGCTGGATGATTTATAGATCCACCACCTTGTCCTTTCGGTCCGTGACAGTGCTGACAAAAAGAAGCATACAAAGCTCCACCTTTTGCTAACATTTCATCCGTTACTTTAAAAGGAATAGCCAATTTCTGACCTGCTTCTTCATAACCCTCTGTAGTATTCGCAAATGGATATGGTTTATACCCTCTTGGAATAGTATTCTCTACCGGCATTCGCGCAGACATAGAATCTGGGTATTCATAATCTACATATGTTTCAATGGCCGGTGAACGATACATATCTGGCATGTATTCAATCCCTGGACTATTTGGGTCTCCACAAGATGATAAAACAACAGATGCTAATGCTCCTGTAAGTAATACCTTTGTTATGATTCTATTATTTTTCATGTCTATGCCTCGTAAATTTTCTTATCTAGCTTCTATTCTTGTTGTTCCTGTTGCCAATAACATTTCTTCCAATTCAGCTTCTGATTGGTCGTGATTGTCATGCAAATGTAATTCCATAACAAATTTATCATCTGTAGTTTCTGGATATGGGTTTCTAGCTTTTACACCAGGCAATGTCCAGTTTCTAAGGAAGTAAGTCAATGCCATACCATGAGCCGCTAATAATACAGTAAACTCAAAAGCAATAGGAACAAAAGCAGGTATATTATCAATTAATGTAAAGTTTGGTTTACCTCCAATATTCATTGGCCAATCTTGAATCATAAAATACCACATTCCAAAAAGCGCTAATGATAATCCAACACATCCATAAATGAATGCTGCCATTGCAATTCTAGTTTGCTTCACTCCAATAATTGGATCAAGTCCGTGTATTGGAAACGGAGAAAAAACATCTCGAATGTAAATTCCTTTTGATACTAAGTCTTTAGCTCCTTTTAAAAGAACTTGCTCATCATCATAAGTTGCGTATATAACTTTATCAGCCATTTTCTTTAATTATATATTATTAATGCTCTAGAGTTTGCTTTTTGTAAGCCTCTCCTGATGATTTCAAAATTGATTTCAATTCATTCAATGCCAATACAGGGAAATACCTTGCAAACAATAAGAATAGTACAAAGAAGATTCCGATTGTTCCAATGAAACATCCTATATCTATAAATGTAGGGTGGAACATGGTCCAACTTGATGGTAAATAATCTCTGTGTAATGAAGTCACAATAATTACAAAACGCTCAAACCACATACCGATGTTTACGACAATAGACATGAAGAATGTAAATGTGATATTTGTTCTCAATTTCTTAAACCAAAATACTTGCGGAGACAATACGTTACATGTCATCATTGTCCAATATGCCCACCAATAAGGTCCAGTTGCTCTGTTGATAAAGGCGTAAGATTCATACTCTACACCTGAATACCAAGAAACAAATAATTCAGTTAAGTAAGCCACACCTACGATAGAACCTGTAACAATAATTACAATGTTCATGTATTCAATGTGCTTTACATGAATGTAGCTTTCTAGGTTCAATACTTTTCTCATGATGATCAACAAGGTGTTTACCATTGCAAATCCTGAGAATACCGCACCAGCCACAAAGTAGGGAGGAAAAATAGTAGTATGCCATCCCGGTATTACCGACGTAGCAAAATCCATCGATACAATAGAGTGAACTGAGAATACTAAAGGAGTAGCTAAACCTGCCAATACCAAAGAAACCTCTTCAAATCTATTCCAAGCTTTTGCGTTACCGGTCCATCCAAATGCTAATAAACCGTAGACTTTCTTAGGAACTACTTGAGTTACTTTATCACGAATAGTAGCAAAATCAGGAATTAATCCAATGTACCAAAACACCATCGATACAGAGAAGTATGTACTAATTGCAAATACATCCCAAAGCAAAGGAGAGTTAAAGTTTACCCAAAGTGAACCAAATTGGTTTGGCAATGGAAAAACGAAATATGCTAACCAAATTCTACCCATGTGGATACCAGGCCAAACTGCGGCCATCATTACTGCAAAAATCGTCATTGCTTCTGCTGAACGGTTAATTGCCATTCTCCACTTCTGACGGAACAATAATAATACAGCAGAAATCAATGTTCCTGCGTGACCGATACCTACCCACCATACAAAGTTGGTAATGTCCCAAGCCCAACCTACAGTTTTATTCAATCCCCAAGTACCGATACCTGTTCCTAACAAATATAGGATACAACCGATTCCCCATAGGGCCATAACTGAAGCTAGTCCAAAAACAATGTACCACGAACGATCTGCCTTACCAACAATTGGTCTAAGCACATCATTTGTAATATCGCTATAGGATTTCTCTCCTAAAATAAGTGGTTCTCTTATTGCTGATTCCTGATGCATTATATTACTATTTTGCTAATTACTATAAATTATGCTTCTACTTCTATATTTCTAACTTTCACTTGGTAGTAAATGTTAGGTTCTGTACCAACTTCTTCGATTACTCTATATGAACGATCACTATCTGCGATTTTTCTAACCAATGTTCCTTGATCATTTAAATCTCCAAAAGTAATCGCGTCTGTAGGACAAGCAGAAGCACAAGCAGTCTGAATTTCTCCATCCATTACTTTTCTACTGTCTTTCTTAGCAGTTAATTTTCCTTCTTGAATTCGTTGAACACACATGCTACATTTCTCCATAACCCCTCTTGCCCTAACTGTAACGTCAGGATTCAAGACCATACGACCTAAGTCATCTTGTGATGGATTAACATTGGCAAAATCACTATTCCCGATGTAGTTAAACCAGTTAAAACGACGAACCTTATAAGGACAGTTGTTTGCACAATATCTTGTACCAATACATCTGTTATACGTCATTTGGTTCAATCCTTCATTACTGTGAGTTGTAGCAACTACTGGACAAACAGTCTCACAAGGAGCATGATTACAGTGCTGACACATCATCGGTTGGTGAACAACTTTAGGGTTGTCTTCAGCAATTTCCATCAAACCATAACTTCTATCGTCTTCTGATTTCTGCTCTTCTTCACTGCTAAAATATCTGTCAATTCGCATCCAATGCATCTCTCTAGATCTTCTTACTTCATCTTTACCAACAACAGGAACGTTGTTTTCAGAGTTACAAGAAGTCACACATGACCCACATCCAATACATGAATTCATGTCAATTGTCATTCCCCATCTGTGCCCAACATCTTCAACTGGATGTTTCGCCCAAAGCGATGCATCTGTTGTTTTCATTGGCCCATCATGAGTGGCTAACATATGAGCAGGATTGTAATCATCCTTCTCTCCATTTTTAAAGGCTCCGAATGTTGTTTCTCTAACTATCGAATCTCTACCCATAATCGTTTGGTGAGTCTGAGTTGTTGCTATTTGATGACTCCCAGAAGCCATTTCAAATGAAACGTCAGTAGAATAGTTAGCCATCGTTCCAGCCATTAGGCCAACAGCCGGATAAGCATTAAAACCAACGATTTGCTTTTCTTTTCCTATTGTTCTTCCGTATCCTACTGCTACACCTAAAGTTCCTCTAGCTTGCCCTGGTTGTGATACCACTGGCACCCCTTCGAAGGATACACCATTAATTGTAATGTTTGCAATATTGGCATCTTTCTGCTCGCCGTATGCAGTTGCATAACCTAATTCGCGTGCATCAGATGGATTCATCGTAATATAGTTGTCCCAAGTAATTTTAGAAACTGGATCTGGAAGCTCTTGCAACCATGGGTTATGAGCATTTGCTCCAAAACCAATCCCTACTTTCTCGTAAAATTCTATCTCCCAATCAGCAGCGCTAACTTTTGAAATAGCAGAAGCAGCAGCACTTAAATCTCCTACAAATGCAGTTGCAGTTGAAGGATTTAAATCGTGTTTAAATACACCATCGCTAACTACTGTATTCCAGAAATCATTAAAGTTTAAGCTAAGTAATTGTTGTGGGTATGCTTTCGCTTCCCATGTTTTTCTCATGTAGCCATAAAAATCACCTTCTTCACCCATCCAACTCAAGAATGAATCTTGCATTTGTCTTGTGTCGAATAATTTAATAATAACAGGCTGAGATATTGAATAATGCCCATAAACAGGATTATGGTCATTCCATGATTCTAGGTAATGGTTATCAGGAGCTACAAAATTACAAGCTTCTGAAGTGGCATCTGGACGAGTAGCAAATGATACTCTAATTTTAACTTTTGCTAATGCTTCTGCAAAGTTTAATGCTGCAGGCATTGAATATACAGGATCTACTCCTGCTATAAAGATGGCATCAACTGAACCAGAATTTAAATCTTTCGCCAATTTAACTAAAGCAGCATCGTCTCCTTGTCTGTAGAATGAAGGATTATCAAGGTCTAATGTATTACCATAGTTTCCTAATAGATTATTGATTCCATTTACGATCAATTGGTCGTTTACGTTATTAGAACCAGAAATAACTAAAGAACTTCCTTTAGCAGCAACTAAAGCCGCTGCAGCCTTAGCTACATTATCATCAGCCGAAGTTGATGAAGCGCCCAATGAACTACCACCTAATTTAGCTGCAATTTGGTTGTATAATGAAACCAATACTTTCCCATGCTCAGATGGTTTGATTGGTGTTCTATAATCAGCATTCGTACCAGTCATTGAGAAACTAGACTCAAATTGGAAATGCTTAGACATCCAAGCATTCTCTGGCTTTCTATTTATTGCATATTCTTTTGCAATTTGTATTGGAGAGATCCAGTTTCCTAAGAAATCAGCTCCAACAGAAACGATCACTTTTGCTTTATCAAAATGATACGTAGGAATTACTTTCTTACCGAAAGCTAAATTATTTGCTTCAGTCATTCCACTTAATGAAACTGCATCATAAGTAATATGCTCAATAGTGGTAGCAGGAAATTTAGCTTTAAATTCTTCAATCAGGTATTTAGTAGAAGGACTTAAAAGAGTATTGGTCAAAATTCTTACTTGACCAGCTTTTCCTTCAATGCTCTTCAATGAATTCTTCAACGTACTATCAAAAGAACTCCAAGAAATTTTCTCCCCATCAATCATTGGGTTCTTAATTCTTGTACTATCATACAATGAAAGTACAGATGAATTAACACGTGCGTTAACTCCACCTTTAGTTACTTCTGAAAGCTTATTTCCTTCGATTTTAATAGGACGCCCCTCTCTTGTTTTAACCAAGATACTCGCGTAATCATTACCATCTGAAAAAGTAGAAGCATACCAGTTTGCAATACCTGGAGTTATACTATCTGGCTTCACTACATATGGCAATGCGTAGTTTACTGGAGTTTCACAAGCTGCTAAAGATGCAGCAGTCACACCAAATCCTAAATATTTCAAGAAATCTCTTCTAGACGTAGAAGAGTTTTCTAAAGTTTCTTTATCACCTAAAAACTCCTCAGTCGGCAAATACTCTTGAAACTCGTTGTTTTTAGCTGTTGAAAAATCTGCAGAGTTGTTCAACTCTTCAGTTCCTTTCCAATATTTTTTAGTCTTATCCATAGATATCAATTGAAACTTTGTGGAATCGTTAATCTTATTTTAGTAGTGACACTTAGCACATTCAATACCGCCAAGTTCATCCACATTTATAACACCGTTCTCTAAATATTTTGCTTTTAAATCCGCAGGCAAACGCTTATGAATTTCATCATAATACCCATTACCTTCCATCTGCACCTTCGTCTCTTTGTGGCAAGTAATACACCACCCCATTGTTAATGGAGCAAACTGCTTAGCTACAGTATACTCTTCAGCAACAGGTCCATGACATTTTTGACATGCTATTTGACCTACAGTTACGTGTTGTGAGTGATTGAAATAAACGTGATCAGGTAAATTGTGAACCTTTATCCATTTGATAGGTGAGGTATTGTCACCGTATGTTTTAGTTACTGGATCAAAATCCAATGCTTTGTAAATTTTTGCAATTTCTTCTGTTCCGTATTCTGGCCCCTTGTTTATATAGGTATGGCAATTCATACATAAATTTGCAGAAGGTATTCCAGCAGACTTACTATTCCTAGCTCCACTATGGCAGTAATTACAGTCGATTTTGTTCTGACCAGCATGAAGCATGTGAGAAAACTTAATTGGCTGTTCTGGCTCATAGTTGGTATAAATTCCAACATTTAATGCAGCATCCCATCCGGCTTTAGCTACCAGCACAATTAAACCTAAGACTAACAATACAACAAACTTTCTATTCTTAGCACCCCAGTCTAACAAAGCAGACCACATGTCTTTTTCTTCACCTGCAGCTTCCTTATCAACGACCGTTGCTAAAGAATAATTTACTTTTCTTAGGATTCCAATTACGATTAGAAGAACAACAATAGCCCCGATAAAAATCAAATACGGACTTGTTGTCTCAACTGGAGCAGCAGCGACTCCATCTGCAGAAACACCTGCAGCAGCAGAAGCTGGTGCGGCAGCGGCCGCAGCAGCAGCGCTTTCATCAACATATGCAAAAATCGCTTGAATCTCCTCATCCGTAACAGGCTGATTTGGCATTATTACCTTATTGAATTTCTCATAAACGGCGATAGCTTGTGCATCACCTGATTTGATTAATTCTTGAGAATTCTTAACCCATTTAAGTATCCAAGACATCTCATATTTCTCAGTAACCCCCTTCAATCCAGGACCCACTAGCTGTTCGCCGCTAGCGTAGTGACAAGAAGCACAATAGGATTTAAATAGTTTTTCACCATCTTGAGCCTTAGAAATAGTTGCAGAAAGGGTCAACACTGCAAATAACAAACCGTACAACGTGTTTTTGATAGACCTTTGTGGAAATGCGTTCATATTTAAAGTATTACGTTTGTGTCGCAGAAATAAATGAATATTATATGCTGTTACGTGGCGCAAATTTATAAGAAACATCGCTTTTACCTTACTATTTGTGGTGAAATTACCAGATGGAGTCTTAATTTATAATGATTCTAAATAACTGTTAATTCTTGCAAATTTTACAATATTTTAGTTACTCCTAGTAAAGAATCAAAATACATTTTCAAGTAAATTCAATTTCTTTGGCATGAATTTTATACGTTTGCACAAAATTTAGTTATGAAAAAGATAGGCCTCCTTGTAAGTATAGTTTTCACAGTTGTAAACTTAAGTGCTCAGATTAATAAAGATCAAACTGCAGTTCCTTCAAAAGTTGAATCTGTAAAGTCGGTTAATCTATCCATGACACCTCCAGCGCTTCCGACTGATTCTGGAAAAATAGAAATTCAAGAAGATGTTAACATTGGAGTATTGGTTCAAAAATACAACAGCACTAAAAAGGACATTGGTTACAGAGTTCAGATCCATTCAGGGTTAGCCCGCATAGAAGCCCTTAATGCACAAAACAATTTTCTCAAAATATACCCTAATGTACCAACTTATCTAATCTATCAGCAACCTAACTTTAAAATTAGAGTAGGTGATTTTGAAAACAGGATAGAAGTAATACAATTTCACGACGAAATGATAGATGCGTTTCCGGGGTCGTTCGTTATTAAAGATGACATTATTGCCAACTTCTAATCTATTGCAATCACCTTAAATTCGGTTCTTCTGTTCTGCGATCGCCCATTTTCAGTGTCATTTGAAGCAACCGGCTCGTTGGCTCCAAATCCTTTATAGCTCAATCTTGCAGCAGCAATTCCATTGTCTATCAAATACTGATACACTTCTTTCGCACGATTATTAGACAACTCTTGATTCAATGCAACGGAGCCAACATTATCCGTATGTCCACCAATCTCGATTTTTATAGCGCTGTTTTTTTCCAAGAACTCTACTAATTTCTTCAATTCAGATTTGGACTCACCTAATAGGTTAAACTTGCTAGTGGCATAAAAAATGTTCTTCAAAATAACTTTTTCGCCAACTTTGATTCGCTTCAATTCAATATTCTTAGAATACGGCTTATCATCCTTATTCTCCTTTAGAGTGAAGTTTTCAGAGTGAAATAAATAACCAGGCTTTGACACATTTAATGCATAATTCTTAGACAAAGGCAACGCCACTAAGAACTTCCCATTCTCTTGATCAGAAAAAGAAGAAACCACCAACTCTTCATTTTCTAGGTTATATAATTCGAATTTACTCCCTAAAGGCTGTCTAGTTTCTGCATCAATTACTTTTCCGGCCAAGTAGGAAACCGCTTGTGGCTGAATATTCTTAGGCAGTTCAAATTCGTACAAATCCAACCCTCCAAAACCACCTTCACGATCTGAAGCGAAATAGGCCTTCTTACCATCAGGAGATATAAGAATAGAGTTTTCATTTTTAAATGTATTTATCGGATAGCCAATATTAATAGGTAATCCCCACTCTCCATTCTCAGTTCTACGAGTAATGTAAATATCTAACCCTCCCATTCCAGGGTGGCCATTTGAAGCAAAATATAATGTCTGTCCATCAGGATGAATAAAAACCGACTCTTCGTTCTTCTGTGTATTGATGTAATCAGGAAGGCGGGTCGGTTTTTTCCAATACCCTTCACCGTCTAACTCAGATACAAATATATCACTGTGTGTATTGCCGTTCTTTTCCTTTACTCGTCTTATATAATAAAGCGTTTTCCCATCAGCACTGAACGAAGGTTGAGTTTCCCAAGTTTTAGAATTGATATCAGTTCCTAAATTCATGGGCTTATTCCAACTACTCCCCACTCTTTGACTAAAAAACAAATCACAACTTCCTAACCCTTGTCGTCCACCACCATAGTCGCCATACAATTCACAGGCAGTAAAAATTAGCAATTGGCCATCAGCAGACAACGAAGGAGCCCCTTCGTTATTTTCCGTATTAATTGGACTTCCAAGCGTTTTTGCTGTTATCCATTTCCCATTTACCGATTCACTGATGTAAAAATCTTCGTTATACTTTACAGGAGAGCTTGGGTCGGGCAACTGACGAGTAAACAGCATTGTAGCTCCATCAACTGTTAAACTAGGAAAATATTCAGGATATTTAGAATTTACCCCTTCACCTAAATTAATTGGGTCAAAAGGAACTGGATTTTTTATGGCTTCCATGGCGAAATTCAACCCGTCAATCTTAGCAAAGGCATCGTTCCGCATTTTTGGATCGGCAACCGGTGCTTTCATAAATCGTTGAAAATATTTTTCAGCTTCTACATATTCTCCGTTTTCTAATTCTAGTTGCCCCACAAAGTATAGCGTGCTTGCAGCAAAACTTGGATTAATCCGGACTGCGTTCTTGAAACTTTTTAAAGCTTCATCATTGTTTTTACTGTCAATAAACACATACCCTTTTAAAGTATAAGCTTCTACAAAGTTTGGTTCTCTTTCAATGGCCTCATTCAACTTTTCGATGGCCTCTGGCAACTGATAATTTTGATAAAATGCTTTCGCCTCTTCAAACAGCTTAATGGCTTTCTTATCTGTATTGGAGTACGCTGAACTTTGAGCGTTAATTACTTGGCAAGAAACCATAATTAGACACACAAATAGAAAACTAATTTTTTGAAGCTTCATATCTTTTTTATTTAAGGAACATCAATGTATTTATGAGATTGTACCGAAATGGCCCACTCGGGATTATTCTTAACATACTCTACTATTAAAGGCATCATACTATCGGATTTACTCCATTCCACTTGCAAATACAATTTGCAATCTGAATTTACTTTGGCCCGATGCTGCTCTGCCCATTTGAAATCATCTTTATTAAAAATGATTACTTTCAATTCGTGTGCCAATTGGTAAAACTCCTCTTGTGGTGGCTTATTTTTCTTTGGGGAAAGACAAATCCAGTCCCATTGGCCAGTGAGTGGAAAAGCTCCAGAAGTTTCCATAGCCAAATACTTGTTCAAGGATTTGAGCTGTTTTGTTAATGGATTTAAATTGTAGGTAACCGGCTCTCCACCAGTAATCACCACTAAATCAGACTTTCCTTCTAAAGTAAGATTACCGATTTCCGCAACATCCATCAGCGGATGATCTGTAGCTTCCCAACTATCTTTCACATCGCACCAGTGGCATCCAACAGTACACCCACCTAGACGTACAAAATAAGCCGCTTTCCCTGATTGATATCCCTCGCCCTGAATGGTATAGAAATGCTCCATTACTGGAAGCAACTCCCCTTTCTCTACTAAGTCTTTTTGTTGTAGTCGATTCATAAATTGAAATGAAACATCAAAGTAACAAAAAAGGCAGCAGTAGCTGCCTATTTTGTTTGTATAATTAATCAGGTACCTGCAATTAGATTAACGGACGATAGAAGTAACTTAATATGGTAATAAAAGTTGAACTCAAGATGCCCGCACACAGACTCAGTTTAATCGCCTTCATTAGTGAAGGTTTTCCATCTTTAACTGAAAAAAAAGTGAATTTCACAGTTAAAGTCTGAATTAAAAGCAATGATTACAGCTACTAAAACCCTATTATTTAACAAAAATTTAGAGTTAAAGTGTTCACTGGGGAACTTGTAGCGAACATTTTGTTTATAAATTTTATTCTACTTGCATATATCAATTATAGCGCTACATTTAGCCGGTGTAAACTCTTCAATTAGTTTAAGTTATATTTCTTACAAATAACTTGAGTTCACTCCTCATTTTGCCTTATCCTATCATTATTTTCACAATGACCTAGCTCAAAGTACTGCCAATACAGAGTTCACGCCTCTTAATTGACATTATCAGAACTCAGTTGTACGATTCCACTACAAAGTGGGATCACTATTAAGCTTCAATCATGAAAATCAAAGATTTAACAATTTCCTTGTGCCTTTTGCTATCCATTAATTTAGCTTTTGGTCAAGCACCTACAGGTGGCACCATTACTACAGATGGAAATTACACCGTACATACTTTCACGTCTAGCGGAACATTTTCTGCACCATCTGGCTTAACTGCCGAAGTGCTGGTTGTTGCTGGCGGCGGCAGCGGCGGCGGGTCTACTGCTGGTGGTGGTGGAGCTGGAGGGTTAATACATAACCCGTCTTATTCAATTAACAGTGGATCAATCTCTGTAACTATTGGAAATGGTGGAGCACAGGCCCCACAGCAATCAGCGGGGAACAGTGGCCAAAACAGTATTTTTGGAACACTTACCGCTATTGGTGGTGGTGGTGGTGCATTCACCGCAAGTGGTTCACAAGGAAATGCCCAAAATGGCGGAAGTGGCGGAGGTGGCACAAAGTATGGTAGCCGTTCCGGTACACATGGAACCGGAACTTCTGGTCAAGGAAATAATGGAGCGACGTGGGGAAGCGATAATTATCCTGGCGGTGGCGGAGGTGGCGCTGGTGCAGCAGGTTCTGTCTCTACAGCCTCTAAATCTGGAAATGGAGGAGTTGGTCTTAGTTATTCTATAGGTGGTTCAAGTGTTTATTATGCAGGCGGAGGCGGTGGTGGCTCTTATTATTCAGGTGGCAATGGTGGCCTCGGTGGCGGTGGCGCAGGCACAAGTGATGGTCAAAGTGGAACTGCTGGAACTGCAAACACAGGCGGAGGTGGCGGAGGCGGCTGGCTTTATAGTGGTGGTAGAGGCGGTGCCGGAGGTTCCGGAATCGTAATTATTAGATACCTTACAAACACATGCCCGGTTCTCAACCAAGCTTTAACAGCAACTGATGCTTCCGTTTGTCCAGGCTCTGGGACAAGCATTACAACAGCTTCTTCAGAATCTGGAGTAAATTATTCGCTTTACGAAGCAACAGGTAATACAGTAGTTGATGGACCAACCTCAGGAACAGGATCTAGCCTTTCTTTTTCTACTGGCAATTTATCAGCAGCAACTGATTTTTATGTAAAAGCTACATCTATTGCGACACCAGCAAACACGGCAGGCACAGCTTTAGATTTTGATGGTACAGATGATTATGTTTCACTTGGAGATAATGCTTTCGATTTTGGCAACTCTTCTTTTTCTCTAGAGGTAAAGTTTAAAACATCCGCTTCGGGGATTAACAGTGTATTATTTGGTAAAGATGGCTACTGTTGGTTCAATGGTTATTACGCTAGAGTAGAAAGTGATAACAAGATTCATTTTTATGTTAGTGCAAACCCTTATGGAATAACCTGTGGGGATATGACAAAAATAGCACAAGCAGCTACTTCTGCAACAGTTAATGATGGCAATTGGCATACCGCATCTTTTGTAGTAGATAGATCTATCAACCTTCAATTAAGTATTTATATAGATGGCGTTTTAGATGGAACAGGAAATAATAATGTAGTTACTAGTTCAGATTTAATAACCAATGGAGAAAGCTTGGGTCTTGGTGCGATAAATCACTATGCTGAAGCTGGAGAAAACGGCACTAATGTAGTAGGAGGTTTATGGTCAACATTTTTTACAGGGCAACTTGATGAATTTAGAGTTTGGAATACAGCAAGAAGTTCATCTGAAATTTCAAGTAACCTTAGTTCTCCACTAGTTGGAAATGAAGCTAATTTGGTTGCATATTACAACATGGAAGAAGGTTCAGGAACAGTATTAACAGATCAATCTTCTAATAGCAATACCGGTACATTAACTAATATGAATAATGCCGATTGGGTAACCGGCTTTGGATCTTCACCAGGTTGCACGGTTACCTCTGCTAGTAACGTTACAGTTGGAACAACAACCATAATTGACCAAGCCCTAACGGCTACCACAACTGAATTTTGTGAAGGGTTAGGTACAACAATAACAACTGCTTCATCAGAAACAGGAATAAACTATTCATTATACGATTCAAACAATAATTTAATTGATGGCCCAACTGCAGGAACAGGCTCTAGTCTTTCTTTTAATACTGGAACCTTAAGTTCAACTACAGATTATTATGTGAAAGGATCAACTACTGCAAGTCTAAGTAGTACGGGAGGAACAACCTTAGCTTTTGATGGGTCTCAACAATATGTATCTGGATCGGGAATAGTTTTAGCAAACAAAGATTTCACCATTGAAGCTTGGTTTAACACAACTAATATTTCTTCAGATCAAACTATTTTTACGCAAGGAGTTGGAGGAACAAGAACAGGACTACACTTGCATCTTAATAGAGGTAATGGAATGTATGTTGGTTTCTTTGGAGACGATAAATCCTTTACTTGGACGAAACAAACAGGTTGGCATCATGTTGCTGTTGTTCACAACAGTTCCACCCTCGCCACAACCGTTTACATGGACGGAGTTTCTCTAGGCACCCAAACCCATGGAGGAAATTTTGTTGGCACCAATCCACAATTCGGAATCGGCAGAGATATCTACCAAAACTATGGTAGTTTTTATGGCAATATTGACGAATTTAAAATTTGGGAAGAAGTAAGAACAGCAAGTGAAGTTATTTCAGACATGAATTCTCCTGCTGTTGGCAATGAACCTAACTTGATTTTGTATTACCCTTTTGAAGATGGAACAGGATCTTCAACTGTTACGGACTTAACGGGAAACTTTAATGGGACATTAAATAATATGGACGCTAATACTGACTGGGTAACAGGTTATGGCGTTTCTGGTTCAGCATGCTCCGTACAATCAGCTACAAACACCACGGTAACTGTAAATCCTAATCCAACTGCATCAGCAACTGCAACGGATGAATCTTGCTTCGGTTTGGCAGATGGAAGTGTTGACTTAACAGCAACTGGCGGAACAGGTACTTTAACTTATCTATGGGACGATTCAAATACATCAACAAGTGAAGATTTAGCCAATGTTGGCGCAGCAACTTATAGCGTTACTGTAACGGATACCAAAAGTTGTGAAGCAACCGCTTCTGCAACTGTAAATACGACAACTACTTTGGTTGATCAAGCCTTAACGGCTACCACAACTGAATTTTGTGAGGGGTTAGGTACAACAATAACAACTGCTTCTTCAGAAACAGGAATAAACTATTCCTTATACGATTCAAACAATAATTTAATTGATGGCCCAACTGCAGGAACAGGCTCTAGTCTTACTTTTAATTCTGGAACCTTAAGTTCAACCACAGACTTTTACGTAAAAGGTGAATCACCAGCAACTTCATTAGGATTAGATTTAGATGGAACAGATGATAAAATTATAGTTCCTTACTCGGCTTCGTTGAGCAATTTTACAGAAATGACCATTGAATTCTGGATCAATCCATCAAATTACAGTTGGAAAACAGTTTTAGGCACTCCAAATAAATCTTGGGGAGTTGGAATAAACGGTAATGACAACAAACTGTTTTTCTGGAACAACGATCAATCCTCAGGTCACGGTTCAAATACTGCGGTCATAGCTAATACATGGCAACACTTTGCTATTGTGAGAAGCAATACAACCAATACAGTTCAATACTATTTAAATGGTGTAGACATTGGCATGACCTCCAACATGACAGACTTTAATCAAATGGGTGGTTCAGGCAATTTAGGTATTGGATCCGAAGGGGCGACAGCAACAGGCGGATGGAATTTTATAGGTGCCAAATTGGATGAAATAAGAATTTGGAATGTATCAAGAAGTCAAACTGATATTCAGAACAACATGAATAGCTGCTTAGTAGGAACGGAGACAGGTTTAGTCGCTTATTACCAAATGGAAGATGGAACAGGTAGTTCTGTAATGAGTGATGCCACCTCAAATGGAAACGATGGGATTTTAACCAATATGGATGCCAACAGCGACTGGGTTTCAGCAAGTGCTGCTTGTGCTTCAGCATGCTCTGTACAATCAGCTACCAACACCACAATAACCGTAAATCCTAACCCAACTGCATCAGCAACTGCAACGGATGAATCTTGCAACGGTTTGGCAGATGGAAGTGTTGACTTAACAGCAACTGGCGGAACAGGTACTTTAACTTATCTATGGGACGATTCAAATACATCAACAAGTGAAGATTTAGCCAATGTTGGCGCAGCAACTTATAGCGTTACTGTAACGGATACAAAAAGCTGTGAAGCAACCGCTTCTGCAACTGTAAACACGACAACGACTTTGGTTGACCAAGCCTTAACGGCTACCACAACTGAATTTTGTGAAGGGTTAGGTACAACAATAACAACTGCTTCTTCAGAAACAGGAATAAACTATTCCTTGTACGATTCAAACAATAATTTAATTGATGGCCCAACTGCTGGAACAGGCTCTAGTCTTACTTTTAATACTGGAACCTTAAGTTCAACTACAGATTATTATGTGAAAGGTGAATCAAGTAATGCAGGAAAAGCTTTAAATTTTGATGGGTCAAATGACGAAATATTCACTTCGATAGATTTAGGCGCAAACTCAACACTTGAATTCTGGATAAATCCAAATACAACAACAAACAACCAAAGGCTAATTTCTGGAAATGCTAATACTGGTACAGCCAGTTTATGGTTCAATAACAATAAAATTGGAATTTGGGCAACTTGTAGCGGTTGGACTGACATTACAACTTCAACCATTCCAACAAATGCTTGGACTCATGTTGCTGTTGCTTATTCCGGATCTCAACTTTTTACATACATCAATGGTGTACTAGAAACAACATTGTCTTGTACAGGAACTTTTTATAACGACTTAGCAATTAGTAGTACTTATTTAGGAAATGGCACTCGCTATAATGGTTTAATAGATGAGGTTAAATGTTGGAATGTGTTAAGAAATTCCTCAGATATTTCATCTGGTATGAACACACCATTAACTGGTTCTGAAGCGGGGCTTATAGCATATTTTAACTTTGAAACTGGATCAGGAACTTCAGCAGTTGATTTAACGGGTACATACACTTCTTCAATTTTGGGAGGGGCAACTTGGAGTGCCGGATTTGGCGCTTCTGCTTCAGCATGTTCAGTACAATCAGCTACCAACACCACCGTAACTGTAAATCCTAACCCAACTGCATCAGCAACTGCAATAGATGAATCTTGCTTCGGTTTGGCAGATGGAAGTGTTGACTTAACAGCAACAGGCGGAACAGGTACTTTAACTTATTTATGGGACGATTCAAATACTTCAACAAGTGAAGATTTAGCCAATGTTAGCGCAGCAACTTATAGCGTTACTGTAACTGATACAAAAAGCTGTGAAGCAAACGCTTCTGCAACTGTTGGAACAACGACCACAATTGTCGATCAAACCTTAACAGCAACCTTAACGGAAGTTTGTTCTGGTGCAGGAACTACAATTACAACAGCTTCTTCAGAATCTGGAGTAAATTATTCGCTTTACGAAGCAACAGGTAATACAGTAGTTGATGGACCAACTACTGGAACTGGATCAGCTTTAACTTTTAATACAGGAAATTTATCTACAGGGACAGATTATTATGTTACTGGGTCAAAACCTAGAAGTTTAACTTCAGGATCTGGAACAGCGTTAGCTTTTGATGGAACTGCTTCTAAGGGTGTAAGATTTAGTTCTTCAACTGCTTTGTTTATTACTCCTACAAATTTTACTGTTTCCGTTTGGGTGAACTTAAACGCCAACCAATCTGGAAAAACTATTTACGGAAATTTTAGCGAGAGTCAATCTGGTTTTGCTTTGGGTATTGACGATAGTTCACCAAATTATATTAAATTCTTCACCTCCGGAAATGGCAATAACGGATACCATAGTCTTAAATCCACGATTGCTCTAAACAATAACCAATGGTATTACATTTCATGTACCTATGATGGTTCGGTTAAAAAATTATATATCGATGGAGTTTTAAATGCTTCGATAAATTATACCTCGACTATTGGCTATACTGGCAATGATGTTACTATTGGTGCTTTAGACTTCAATAGTTCATTAGTCCAAAATTTTAATGGTTCTATCGATGAAACACAAGTTTGGAATACAGCTCTTTCAGCTTCTGAACTTTCTCAAAATATGAACCGTCCACTTTCAGGAAGCGAAACTGGGTTAGTTGCTTACTACAACTTTGAAGATGCTACCGGAACTACTTTAACTGACCAAACATCCAATAGCAACAATGGTACACTAACCAATATGAACAATTCTGCTTGGGTAACCGGTTTTGGTACTGCTGGTATCGCATGTTCAACCAACTCAGATACTGTTTCAGTAACAATTAATTCCCATTCGGCTTCAACAGACACACAAGTAGCTTGTGATTCCTATTCTTGGATTGATGGAGTTACTTACACTGCTTCGAATTCTACAGCAACTCATACATTGAATAACGCTGCCGGTTGTGATTCAGTGGTGACGCTAGATTTAACAGTCAATAGCACCCCATTAGTTGACCCTATTGCTGATACGGCAACTTGCATTGCTTCTAATGTTCAATTCCCAAATGGATATTCAGGAAGCTCAGCTAATTCTGGAACTGGAGGAACAATTACTTCTGATGGTTTTTATGCGATACATACATTTACATCAAACGGAACATTTACTATCCCTGCAGGTTTAACCGCAGAAGTTTTAGTTGTTGCCGGTGGTGGTGCTGGAGGTGGAGGTATTGGAAATAATAGTGCTCACTACTCAGGTGGTGGTGGTGGTGCTGGAGGGCTTCTTTATGATGCTGCAAAAGTACTAACCGCAGGATCTTATCCAATAGTTATTGGTATTGGTGGAATTGGTGCACCTATTGGTGATGGAACAGATGGAGAGAATAGTACTTTTTCAACACTAACAGCCTTAGGTGGTGGTGGTGGTGGAAAATACGGTATAACAGGGCACAGTGGAGGCTCTGGTGGTGGTGCTGGAAGAGATGGTGGTACTGGAGGTATTGGTACTGTTGGGCAAGGGCATAATGGAACTACCCAAGGTGGTGGTGGTGGTGGCGCTGGCGAAAATGGTGATACAGATGGAAATGGTCAAGGAGGTGATGGTTTACAATACACTATAGCCGGATTACCAACATTTTATGCCGGAGGTGGCGGTGGGTCAAGAACTCCCGCTTGTTTAAATCCTGGTGGAGATGGTGGTGGTGGTAATGGCAACGGTGATGTTATTAACTGTACTAATCCCATTAACATTAATGCTACAGCTAACACAGGCGGTGGTGGTGGTTCAGGCGCTGGAAAAACTGCAGGAAATGGTGGCTCAGGAATCGTTATTATTCGATATTTAACTTCTAGCTCATGGACTTCAACAAACACCGCTGTCGCCACAGTTGATGGTAATGGAGAAGTTACTACTTTAACAACTGGTACTGTAACGATATCACATACAGTTGATAATGGATCATGCGATTCAACAGTTACAGCAACGTTAACAGTTCTAAATACAACAACAGGAACAGATACACATGTAGCTTGTGATTCGTATACTTGGATTGATGGTGTGACTTACACGAGTTCTAACAATACAGCAACTCATACTTTGAATAACGCTGCAGGGTGTGATTCAGTAGTGACATTGGCATTAACAATCAACAACTCAAACACTGGAACAGATACGCAAGTCGCTTGTGATTCTTATACTTGGATTGATGGGGTGACTTATACTGCTTCGAATTCTGCAGCAACGTTTACCAAAACAAATGCTTCCGGTTGTGATTCAGTAGTGACGCTAGATTTGACAATCAATAGTACTCCATTTATTAATCCAATTACTGATCAAATACTTTGTAATGGTGTGCTAGAAACTGTGCCATCATTTACGGGGACGGGAACAGTATATGGTTGGACAAATGACAATCCAAATATCGGTCTTGCAGCCAATGGAACTGGAAACATACCTCCTTTTACTACCAGCAACACAGGAACTGTTAATGATACAGCAACCGTTACTGTAACTCCATTAGGAGTAAGCTATGCATACATTTCAGATGGAAATAATAATACTATTTCAGTTTTAAATACAGCCACTGGTTTAGTTGATACAATCATTCCTGTAGGAACCAATCCAACGGATGTAATTCTTCACCCAAATGGCAGCGCTGTTTATACGACTAATCGCGGCTCAAACAGTATCTCTGTAATTAGCACTGCATCAAATACAGTAACTAATACTATAACGTTAACAAACCCATTGGGAGCTTGCATTAGCCCAGATGGAAACACACTTTATGTTGCCTACAATACTAATAAAGTCGCAATTATTAACACCAATACAAATACTAAAATTGGAGATATAAATCTACCCAGTTCTGGCTATCCTCAAGGAATGGCAGTAACTCCTGATGGTAGTAAATTATACGTTGCAAACACCAGTAATTTTAAAGTGGTTGTATTTGAAACAATTAACTATACTCAATTGGCTAATATTCCAGTAGGAATCTCTCCAACAGGTGTGGCAATCACTCTTGATGGTAGTAAAGTTTATGTATCAAATGCTCAGAGTAAGTCGATTTCTGTAATTAGCACCGCAACTGACGCTGTGATTAAAACTATTGGAATTGGAGGGTTATACCCTGGTTCTCTCTGTCTTAGTCCTGATGGTAGCAGATTATATGTATCTAACGCACGTGACTTGGTGAACGTTATTAATACAACAACAGACGTTTTGGTTGCAAATATTCCTGCATCTTATCCACAGGGTCTATCTGTAAGTCCTGACGGTAAAGCGTTGTATGTTCTTTTTGGATACGATGGACTTGTAGTTTTCAATACTGCTACCAATATGCCAATAGATACAATTTTAGTTGGACCAAATCCAAAATCTTTTGGAGGTCAATTTATTGGAAAGTCTTCTTGTGGAGACGGATCTTCAGAAAGTTTTTCACTGATTGTTCGTCCAAGTTTTGCTTCAGACACATTTGCTATAGCTTGCGATAGCTTCACTTGGTTCGGAATAACTTATACATCATCTGGAACACCAACCCATACATTAACAAATACTGCGGGTTGTGATTCAGTGGTGACATTGGCATTAACCATCAACAATTCAAATACAGGAATTGACACTCAAATCGCTTGTGATAGCTTTACTTGGATTGATGGAGTAACTTACACTGCTTCCAACTCTGTTGCTACGTTTACATTGAATAATGCTGCAGGTTGTGATTCAGTGGTGACATTGGCATTAACGATCAACAATTCCAATACAGGAACTGACACTCAAGTAGCTTGTGATTCGTATACTTGGATTGATGGAGTGACTTATACTGCTTCCAACTTTGCTGCAACGTTTACTAAAACAAATGCTGCAGGTTGTGATTCAGTGGTAACATTGGCATTAACCATCAACAACTCCAATACAGGAACAGACACACAAGTAGCTTGTGATTCGTATACTTGGATTGATGGAGTAACTTATACCGCTTCCAATTCTGCTGCTACGTTTACTTTGAATAATGCAGTTGGTTGTGATTCAGTGGTGACATTGGCATTAACAATCAATAATTCAAATACAGGAATTGATACGCAAGTTGCTTGTGATAGCTTTACTTGGATTGATGGAGTAACTTACACTGCTTCCAACTCTGTTGCAACGTTTACATTGAATAATGCAGTTGGTTGTGATTCAGTAGTAACATTGGCATTAACGATCAACAACTCTAATACAGGAACAGATACTCAAGTCGCTTGTGATTCGTACACTTGGATTGATGGAGTAACTTATACTGCTTCCAATTCTGTTGCAACGTTTACTAAAACAAATGTTGCAGGTTGTGATTCAGTAGTGACATTGGCATTAACCATCAACAATTCCAATACAGGAATTGATACTCAAGTCGCTTGTGATTCGTACACTTGGATTGATGGAGTAACTTACACTGCTTCCAATTCTGCTGCAACGTTTACATTGAATAATGCAGTTGGTTGTGATTCTGTTGTGACACTCGCATTAACAATCAACAATTCCAATACAGGAATTGATACTCAAATCGCTTGTGATAGCTATACTTGGATTGATGGAGTGACTTACACTGCTTCGAATTCTGCTGCTACATTTACTAAAACGAATGCAGCAGGTTGTGATTCAGTAGTAACATTGGCATTAACGATTAACAACTCAAACACAGGAACAGATACGCAAGTCGCTTGTGATAGCTTTACTTGGATTGATGGAGTAACTTATACTGCTTCCAATTCTGCTGCAACGTTTACTAAAACAA